>Ga0268266_10000030_pt1 | contig 417120 bp, 379 predicted proteins | sample KBSS13metaG_FD_190356 | JGI IMG/M metagenome (GOLD analysis project Ga0268266, IMG submission 190356) | Switchgrass rhizosphere microbial communities from Kellogg Biological Station, Michigan, USA - KBS S1-3 metaG (SPAdes) (version 2) | ecosystem: Host-associated > Plants > Roots >... | reverse complement strand
GTATCCATTCGAAGAAACTGTAAAATCAGGCGCAGGCCAGGATGATGTTATCGAGAAGATCGATATCGGTGGTATCTCCCTTATCCGTGCTGCAGCTAAGAACTTTAAAGATGTAGTGATCTTAGCATCAAAAGATGATTATGTAGAACTAGGCGAGATATTGAAAACCCAGGATGGTAAAACCACCATCGATCAGCGTCGTTCATTTGCGCAACGTGCATTTAATATTACCTCGAACTACGATACGGCCATTTTTGAATACTTTAACCAGGAAGAACAATTGCCTGTATTCAAACAAAGCATTCAAAAAAGCCAGACTTTACGTTATGGCGAAAACCCGCATCAAAAAGGTGTATTCTATGGTAATCTTGATGCTATGTTCACTAAATTGCATGGTAAAGAGCTATCTTACAATAACCTGGTTGACGTAGATGCTGCCGTTGCCCTGATCGATGAGTTTACTGAACCGACTGTCGCTATTTTAAAGCACACCAATGCATGTGGCATTGCCAGCCGTTCGTTTATAAAAGAAGCCTGGATTGATGCTTTGGCTTGTGACCCTGTTTCTGCTTTTGGAGGCGTTATCATTGCTAATGAAGAGATCGATGCAGAAACTGCAAGGGAGATCAACAAAATATTTTTCGAAGTATTAATTGCTCCTGCTTACACAGACGAGGCAGTACAGGTATTGCGCGAAAAGAAAAACCGTATTATCCTGATCCGCCAGCCGATTGAATTACCTTTAAAGCAATTTAAGACCTTGCTGAATGGCGTGATCGAACAGGATAAAGATTTGGTAGTTGAGGGCCCGGATCAGATGAAAGCGGTTACTGAAAAGCAACCAACCGGGCAGGAGCTGAAAGATCTGTTCTTCGCCAATAAAGTAGTAAAGCATACAAAATCAAATACCATAGTTTTTGCAAAAAATAATCAGTTGATGGCAAGCGGCGTTGGACAAACCTCTAGGGTTGATTCACTGAAGCAGGCAGTTATAAAAGCTGCTGAGTTTGGGTTCGACCTAAATGGCGCTGTAATGGCCTCAGACGCGTTTTTTCCGTTCAATGATTGTGTGCAATTGGCTGCAGAAGCAGGTATTACAGCAGTGCTACAACCAGGCGGATCGATCAAAGATCAGGACTCAATAGACATGGCAAATCAGAAAGGTATCTCCATGGTTATGACCGGAGTACGACATTTTAAACATTAATTAATAATAACACGTAATAAGTTGTGAATTTTAACGCTTTTAATAACAACTTGTAATTATTAAGTTATTTTTATACAACTTTACATATCTATTATTTGACAATCGCCAATGGGTCTTTTTAATTTTTTCACACAGGAAATAGCTATAGATTTAGGTACTGCAAATACCCTTATCATACATAATGACAAAGTAGTGGTTGACGAGCCATCCATCGTGGCATTTGACCGTACAACCAACAAGGTTATCGCCATTGGGAGACAGGCGATGCAAATGGAGGGTAAGACCCACGAAAATATACGCACGGTGCGCCCGTTGAAGGATGGTGTAATTGCCGACTTTAACGCTGCCGAGCACATGATACGCGGCATGATTAAAATGATCAACAAAGGCAAGGGCTGGTTTTTCCCGTCGTTGCGTATGGTGATCTGTATCCCATCGGGTATTACCGAGGTAGAAAAACGTGCCGTACGTGACTCGGCTGAAATTGCCGGAGCTAAGGAAGTTTACCTGATCCACGAGCCGATGGCTGCTGCTGTAGGTATCGGTATCGACGTGGAAGAGCCAATGGGTAACATGATCATCGATATCGGGGGTGGTACTACTGAAATTGCGGTTATCGCTTTGTCAGGTATCGTGTGTGACCAGTCTATCCGCGTTGCAGGTGATAACTTCGACTCAGATATTGTTCAATATATCCGTCGTCAGCATAACATCATGATAGGCGACCGTACTGCTGAAAAGATCAAAATAGAAGTAGGTTCGGCACTGCCGGAACTTGCTGATCCACCATCAGATTTTGCGGTACAGGGTCGTGACTTAATGACCGGCGTTCCAAAACAGATCATGGTTTCTTATACCGAGATCGCTCACTGCCTGGATAAATCTATATCAAAAATAGAAGAAGCGATATTGAAGGCGTTGGAAATTACGCCGCCTGAGCTTTCTGCTGATATTTACCAAACCGGTATTTACTTAACCGGCGGTGGTGCATTGCTGCGCGGTTTAGATAAACGTGTAGCAGCGAAAACCAAACTGCCTGTTCACGTAGCCGAAGATCCATTACGTGCAGTAGTTCGCGGAACCGGAACCGCATTAAAAAATATAGGGAACTTTAAATTCTTAATGCAGTAATTTTAGATTTGAGATGTTAGATATGAGATTTGAGACCGATTAGCTTATATTTAACATAGCAGCAGTTTCGAAAGATATCTCACATCTCAAATCTCATATCTCAAATCTGATCTAAACAATGCGTAACCTCCTGATATTTATCACCAAGTACAACGCATTTTTTCTGTTTATTATCTTCGAGATAAGTTCTCTTATCATTTATATCAAGTTCAATTCTTTTCAGAAGGCTTCTTTTATCAATTCAACCAATAAAGTAACAGGCACTTTATATGCCCAGGTTGACGAGTTGTATAGTTACCTGTCGCTTCGCGAAACCAATGACAGCCTGGCTAAAGAAAACGCCCGTCTAAGGGGGCAGCTGAAAGCATCATTCTACATTGATAGCGTTAATAAGAAAGAGGTTAAGGATACCATTTACAAACAGCAGTATACTTATGTTGAGGCAAAGGTTATCAATAATTCCACCAACCGGAGCAATAACTACATAACCATTAATCGCGGAAGTTTGCAGGGTGTAGGAAAAGGCATGGGCGTGATCTGTAGTTCGGGTATTGTGGGTAAGGTGGTGTTTGTTGGTCCGCATATGTCTATCGTGCAATCGCTTTTGCATAAGGACTCGCGGTTTAGCGCTATGCTGTCAAAGAATAAGGAAATTGGATACATTGAGTGGAGCGATGACCTCGATCCGCATAAAGGATTTTTGAAGGATGTGTCAAACAACGCTCAGCCGCATGTTGGGGAAGAGGTGGTAACCTCAGAGTTTTCGCTTTTCCCGGCAGGCATACCTATTGGTAAAGTAAGCAACCTGCGTACTAAGAATGGTGGTTTTGCCTTAAATATGGAAGTAAAGCTTGCTGTAGATTATGGCAAGCTGCAATATGTGAACGTAGTCATAAACAAATTTGCTGAAGAGCAGGCGGGACTGGAGGCGCAGCAAAAGAAAGATGAGTAGGGTTATATTAATCAATTTTTTGCGGTTTATATCGCTGATCTTTTTGCAGGTGTTTTTGCTGAAGAACATTACCCTGTACAACCTGTCTACGCCCTACCTGTACATCATGTTCATCCTGCTGTTGCCGTTTGAAACACCTAATATTTTGCTCTTTGCCCTGTCATTTTTAATGGGGATCATTATCGACTCATTTTACGACACACCGGGCCTGCATGCAGCCTCCTGCGTTCTGTTGGCATTCGTCAGAATATTATTTATCAGTATTACCGTTCAGAAAGAGGGTTTTGATAACGACCCTGAGCCAACCCTGAGCGTAATGGGTACGCGCTGGTTTTTTACCTATGCCCTGATACTGACCCTGGCCCATCACTTTTTTCTGTTCAACCTGGAAGTTTTTCGCCTATCCGAGATACCGTTTACACTAAGCCGCTTTGTTTTGAGTTCTATTTTTACGGTATTTTTGATGCTGCTTACAGGGTTTTTATTTTACAGAAAGAGGGAAAGGTAAATGAATAGTTTTTTTGAGCGGCGCTATATAATTGCAGGTATCTTTATTTCGCTTATCCTTATACTTCTTGCCCGGTTATTTTATATCCAGATTGTTGATGACCGGTATTTATTGTATGCCCAAAGCAACGTATTGCGGAAAGTTTACAAAAACCCTGCGCGCGGACCAATCCTCGATCGCAACAAAAAAATATTAGTACAAAATGAAGCCTTTTACGATATAATGGTAACACCTAACCTGGTGAAGCCTTTTGATACAGCATCTTTTTGTAAACTATTGGGCATTGATACAGCTGAATTTCGTAAACGATTTGAAAAGGCAATAAAATACTCGCCGCGCTTACAATCGGTTTTCGAAAAGCAGTTGTCGGCACAAGCCTTTGCAGCTATACAGGAACGCTTGTCGGAATTTCCTGGCTTTGACTCATCTCCGCGTTACCTGCGTACTTATCCTGATTCTGTTGCGGCGCAATTCCTAGGATACATCAGTGAGGTCACCGACAAGGATCTTAAGAAATCCGGCGGATACTATCATCCCGGTGACTTTATCGGAGTTGTTGGCGTCGAGCGTGCTTATGAAGATGTGTTACGCGGCCGTCGTGGCGTCGAAAATGACCTGGTTGATTCGCGCAGCAGGTTTAAGGGGCACTATGCTAATGGAGCCTACGATACGGCACAAATAGCGGGTGAACGCCTGACCTCATCCCTCGATCTTCGTATACAAAAGCTTGGTGAAAAGTTGATGACCAATAAGGTAGGAAGTATAGTTGCGATAGAGCCTTCAACAGGTGAAATACTTTGCTATGTAAGCAGTCCTACTTATAATCCAAACTTGCTTGTGGGTCACGAAAGAGGTAATAATGCAGCAGAGCTCTACAAAGATCCATATAAACCATTTTTTACGCGGCCGATTCAGGCTACTTACCCTCCCGGGTCGTCGTTTAAGCCACTGAGCGCTTTGATCGCGATGGAGGAAGGCGTGATTACACCGGAAACTACATATAATTGTCCCGGGTATTACTGGGCAGGAAATCACAAGGTTCCGTGTTTCCATGGAGAGCGACATGGCGTGGTAAACCTCGCCAGTGCTGTTGCCGAATCCTGCAACGGGTATTTTTCGATGGTATTTGAAAAGCTTATCAATTACAACGGGGCGAAACAGACTGGATCTACCTTTACCAACTGGCGCGGGAACGTAGCGAAGTTTGGATTAGGTTCGAGACTGGGTTTAGATATGCCAAGTGAAGGTAAGGGTAACTTACCTACCACTGCTCATTATGATAAAGTTTACCGCCCCGGAGGTTGGCGCTCAAGTACAGTGATTTCGTTGGCAATCGGGCAAGGCGAGTTGTTAGCAACACCATTGCAACTGGCTAATATTGAAGCAACTATTGCCAATCACGGATTTTATTATAAACCGCACCTGATCAAAGGTATCGGCGATAAGGAGATTATTAAACCTGAATACCGGGTTAAAAATTACGTAGGAGTTGATTCTCAGTATTTCGAGCCTGTTATTAACGGCATGCAGGCCGTGGTCGACCATGGTACGGCGGTCGGATCAAAGATATCAGGCATTGTGATGTGTGGCAAAACAGGTACAGCGCAGAATAATCACGGTGAAGACCACTCCGTATTTGTGGCTTTTGCGCCAAGGGAAAATCCTAAGATCGCGATAGCAGTAGTAGTGGAAAACTCCGGAGAGGGTTCAAAATGGGCCGCGCCGATTGCCAGTTTTATTGTCGAGAAATATTTAAGGGATAGTATCTCCTCGCGCCCTAACGGTACAACGCCTGAGTATATAATAAATTCTAACCGCTTGCCGGCACTCGAAAACTATTACAAGGGACCAAAGTTGACTTTGCCATCGGCGCATAAAGACACAGCAAAACATAAAGCAGACAGTGCCGACAAAAAGGCTGCAATCGGATCAGGCCGGAAAAAGAATAAGAACAAATATGCATCACCGGCTTACAAGTTAGAGAGGAGGGATGATGAGGAGTAGCATGCAACAACAGCAACGCGGGTTCTTCTTTAACGTCGACTGGGCGATTGTATTTGTTTACCTGGCGCTTTGTACTATAGGCCTGTTGAATATCCACTCAGCTGTGTATGACGAGAAGCACCCATCGTTTCTCGACCTTAGTACTGACTATGGCAAGCAGCTTATTTATATTATAGTAGGCAGTGTAGTGGCGATATTTATCCTGTTGCTTGAGAGTCGGTTTTTTAGTGCGCTTGCGCCGGTATTTTACGGTGTGACGGTCGCATTACTCATGCTCGTGCTGGTAGTAGGCCGAAATGTGGGCGGTAACCAGGCATGGATATCCTTAGGCGGAGGGTTCCGATTACAGCCATCAGAATTGGCAAAATTGACCACATGCTTGTTGCTTGCACGATATTTAAGCGGTACCAATATCCGTATAACTGATCCTAAATCCTTCATGATATCACTGGCAATAATAGGGTTCCCAATGTTGCTCATCATGCTGCAGCCCGATGCGGGATCGACTTTGGTATTCAGCTCCCTAATTTTTGTATTGTACCGTGAGGGACTTTCACCTTATTTCCTGATGCTTGAAGGCTTGTTTATCACCCTCTTTGTGCTTACACTCAAGCTCAATAATACAGCTTATATTGTCGGAGGACTTATCATTCTGGCTATCATTATTGTCTTGATCACCAGGCGCAACAGGAAACTAATGCCGGTAATAGCGACCGGTCTGGCCATTAGTATCGCCTTTGTATTCAGCGTGCATTTTCTTTACACCAATGTGCTGAAACCGCACCAAAAAGTTCGTATAGACATCGTATTAGGTATCACTACCGATATAAAAGGTAAGGGTTACAATGTAAACCAGTCCAAAATTGCAATTGGCTCGGGTAAGCTGTGGGGCAGGGGATATATGCAGGGCACGCAAACCAAATACTCGTTTGTGCCCGAGCAGGGGACAGACTTTATTTTCTGTACCGTGGGCGAAGAATGGGGCTTTGCCGGCGCTACGGTCGTATTAGGTCTATATCTGTTTTTGCTACTCCGAATTATAAGAGTTGCCGAACGACAGCGTTCGACATTTACACGGGTGTATGCTTATGGGGTGGCCTCTGTTATTTTCTTCCACGTCATTATCAATATCGGGATGACTATAGGGATCGTGCCTTCCATTGGTATTCCATTACCGTTAATCAGCTACGGCGGGTCTTCGTTGCTCAGCTTTACTATTATGCTGTTTATCCTGGTTAAGTTGGATTCGAATAGGATGGGGATTGTTTAGTGTAGGATAATCCCTAAACGTGCGTCTTTGCGAGGAACGAAGCAATCTCTACTTAGGATATTCAAGGAACCAGAATATTTTGATGAACGTCAACTAAAAAATTCCCGTGCGCTTGACTTGCATAGTTCGGAGATTGCTTTGTGCCTCGCAAAGACGGTTATGTAGTGTGTCTGCCTAAGAAAACCTTCTCCTCAGCAACTCATAAAACTTCTCCGTAGTAGCCGGTTTAGCATCCCAGTTGTTCTTAATGGCATAGCTTGTTTTCAGGAAATTTTCAGCCTCATCAAAAGAATTAAACCTGTTCAGAATATCCAGCGCTTCGCTATAGGCCAGGTTGTAGCCATTGAACAAGTCTTTTATGTAAAGTAGTTTATCGTTCAGCGTGATGGCCTGTTTAAGATCAGAAATAGGTTGTGCACTGACGTGCTCTGTGTTTCGTGAGCTATTGGCATTGATCTGTGCCGATATGCGTTGATTGATCGTCAGCATCCCCTCTTTCTCATCTGTATCCACCTGAGGTCTCAATGGTTCATGTACTACTGGCGGCGGAGTAACCTCAACTTTTGGTGCTTCTGCTTTCGGCATTTCCGGAATCTCGTGTATTGGGTGACGCATTTCATCTGGTTCCGGTTCTTCATCCTCTTCTTCTGCATGCGGTATATCCTCAAGCTTAAGCTCGTGTTTTACTACCGAAGGTTCTTCCTGCCTGATGTAAGAATAATCAGCACCGGTATCATCACCCCTCAGATCAATATGCGGAACAGGGTTTTCCTGTATGTTAATTTGCGGTTTCTCAACAATCACCGGAGTTTCTTCTTCTACCTCAGGTTCCTTTTCAACCACCGGTGGCTGGGTTTGTTGAACAACCGGTTCAAAAAATCGCGGTTCGGCAGGGAGTAATTGCTTTGGTTCAGGCTTGTTCAGGTTAAGTTTGCGCAATACTTCGGAGTGGTCGGCCAAAAAATGGGCGTTGGCTACAAACAGTTCAAGCTCAAGATCATTCATCTCGCTTTCGTTTTCTGCCAGGTAATTGTGTTGGTCGTTCAGCTCCTTCAGAATGGTGCCTATCTTTTTAAAAACTTCCTGTTGCTTCATGGCGATATATGCAAATGCTTCTCAAAAATAACATTTAATTATGATATTTGCCCGCTATAAGGAGTTTGAAATGCTGTATAGCGAAGATGTTTTTAAGCGCAGAAGTGAATTAGGCGGCAGTATCGAAGTGATTTGCGGGTCGATGTTTTCGGGTAAAACCGAGGAACTGATACGCCGGTTGCGCCGTGCGCAAATAGCACGCCTGAAAGTGGAGATATTTAAACCACGCACCGATAACCGCTTTCACGAAACCGATGTTGTATCGCATGATGCCAACTCCATTCCATCAACGCCGGTAGATAATTCATCAGCCATATTGCTATTAGGCAGCGACGTGCAGGTAGTAGGCATTGATGAGGCACAGTTTTTTGATGAAGAACTACCCAATGTATGCAATATGCTCGCAAACCGCGGTGTGCGTGTAATTGTCGCCGGACTGGATATGGATTTCAAAGGCAAGCCTTTTGGTCCCATGCCTGCTTTGATGGCAATTGCCGAATCTGTTACCAAAGTGCATGCCGTATGCGTTAAATGCGGTAACCCTGCGCTGTATTCTTATCGGTTGGTGTCTAATGCCGATACAGTCTTGTTAGGTGAGAAAGAAAGTTATGAACCGCGTTGCCGGGTGTGTTATAATCTGACTGATTAAAATTTGCAATTCATGTCGCGGTCGAAGTAATCATACGTTATTAAAAAATTAAAATAGGTTACCGAAAGGTAACCTATAATTCTATTTTGAATGTTTTGGTTTGGGAGGTTCTTGACCTTCCTTAATACTTCTGTCCCTCGGTGGAGGTGGCGGAGGTGGTGGAGGAGTTGGTTTTGGATTACTCATGGTTTTATTTTTTACAGTCTATTATTAAACCCTTTTTTGCGTTTTCGGTTATTTTACAAGTAGTTTCTCCTTTATTAAAATAGTTATATCCAAAAGGTAAAAATGTAATCAAGGAGAATACTAAACTTCCGACTAAAAACTTTTTTGAATTATAGATGTACTCATGTTTTTTATCGTTTACATACATGTTATGATCTGTACACGCTAAAAGTTTCTCAAGTATCGTATTTTCAAGCACAGTATCCGCATTATCGGATAATTGATACTGTTGATAGTAGATTTTAAGGTCACTATGCCATTTATTAAGTTCTCCAGGATAAGGTAATCCTTTATACTCATATCCTTTATAAAAATCACAGAAAGCCTTTATAAGGTATACTATTGCAATTATTAGTGATATAGTCGATATTACGACAAGGCAAATAAAAAAATAGTTTAAAATAATATTTAATGCATAGTCGAAGGTGGTTATGAATAGATAAATCGCGGTTGCTAAAGCAGTTATAACAGCGATAGGTATGTTAAGCGCATTCAGAACTTCTTGTCTTCTTTCGTTTTCTTTAAAATATAACTCTTTATAAAAAGCACCAAGATCCATAGCGTTTTGAGTTTAATTGGTAGTTATCAAAAATATAGCGAATACTGTATAAATCCTACCCGTGTTTTCACGGTATTTTCAAAGGAAAAGAAATTAAAAAGCTCAATCATTAATAAACAAATCCCGGCAATTATTTATCACCGGGATTTGTTGAATTGAGCGATTAATCAACTCAATCAACCACTTAACCTAATCAACCACTCACCCTTACTATATCTTTATCCCAAACCCGATATTAAATGTTCTGCCGTCAGCAGGTAATATTCCAGGACCAGGGTACATATTGATACGTCGTGTAAAATACTTTGCATTCAGCAGATTGTTGACGTTTGCTATCAGATGATAGTTTTTTAAGAAGCTATAGTTAAGCGACCAGTCGAATACGTGATAAGCTGGAACAAGACCCGATGCGCCTGTTGGGTTAAACACTGTATTGTTGGCATCACTATAGTTTTTGCTTACATAGCTGTATTGCAGCGTAGTGCTCACATGCTTGCTGATATAGCTTAGCCCTGCGCGCTCAATCCAATCAGGTGTACCCTCGGCATAGTGCCCAACCAGGCTGATATTGGCTGTGCCTTGACTGATTGACCCGCTTGTATATCTGGCATGGTCATAAGCTAAAGAGTTAAACAGGCGGATATCGCCGGATGCATTTTCATTAAACGATCTCAGCAAGGATACTTCGATGTAAACCTCTACGCCTTTAGCCACCGCGTTACCTATATTGGTGGTGTACAGGTAATTCACATTGCTGCTGTTTAGTTCGGTAAGCGTACCTACACGGTTGCCGTAATAAACATAAAAAGCGCTCAAATCGTAATTAAAAATATTTTTGATGTTACCGCGATAACCCAGGTCGGCATCATAACCTTTACTGTCTTTCAGGTTAGGGTTGATCACGCCCAGCTGGTCGGCCGGGGTAACGTTAGCATAGATGTAGGGGCGATAAGCCTGAGATATATTAGCATACAACTGACTGCTTGATGTAAGCTGGTATTGAAAGCCTGTGCCAAACAGCGGGAAGTTGCGGGTTTGATCATACGAAACAGGGAAAGTCTGGTTTACGATCGCGCCCTTCATACTGGTCTGGATATCTTCGAACCTGAAGCCCGGCGTAATACTGAATTTCGGCGTGATCTGGAAGATGTTCTCCGCAAATGCAGCGTAATTGGTGGTGTGCAAGCGCAGATCGATTCCGTAAGGTTTTACCAGCTCCAAGTCGAAATCAGAGCCTGTTGTACCTACGCCTTTTTGTCTGCGCTGGGTATGTTCTTCAAAATACCTTACACCTGCCGTGAATGTACTGTTCAGATCACCCAATTTATAGGTGTGCAATATCCGGGCCTCTGTGGTAAAACCGTAGTAATAATCCCGGTCAACCTGCCTTGGATTGTAAGCGTTGGTTGATTTGTTTACCGTATCGGCTACGTTCGCATTGGCAATAAACTGCACACTATTACGCTGACCGATGATCCCGCTGGTAGTAACTTCCAGTTTGGTATTCTTATCAAAATTATAATTGAACAACAATGCCGGGATGTTGATCTCCGGGTTAAAGAAGTTACGTGAGCGTGTCGACGTCCGGTTGTTGACGTCAAACTGCGCATCTGTTAAACCACCTGCAATTTGCTGGCGATAATCTGAGCGCGAAAATTGCAGTGCCAGGCTTCCTTTATCATTAAACTGATATTTGATGTTTGCATAGTACCCATGATAGTCAAATGCAGCGTTTGGCCGCCAGCCATCGCCGGTGCGGTTATCAAAATAGGCATAGTAGCTCCATTTGCCACTTTTGCCGCCAACGGCATTATAAGAATTGAAGAAGCGATTTGAGCCGACAGTTTGGTTACTTTCCACTCCCAGCACTTTGGTCGAGTCGCCTTCTTTCATCTTATAATTTACCATGCCGCCAAACTGGCTGCCAAATTGTAAAGCTGCCGAACCGCGAACAATTTGTATCTCGCTGATGCCCTCAAAGGGCGGCGTGTAGTGATCTTCCGGGTAACCAAAAATGTCCGAATTGGTATTATAGTCATTCTGGCGCATATTGGTCTCAATAGACCGATGCGTATCCGTACCACGTGTACCAATATTGATCTGAAGGCCTGCACCGTCCATCTCCCAAACATTCACTCCCGGTACCTGCGAGAATATCATACGTGCATTATTGTTGGCCACGTTGGCTTTGCTTGCATCGGGTGTAATAGAAAAGGTTCTTTTACCGGCAAAAATGGTTGTGCCAATAATATCTCCAAGATGCTTGGGTTTGGTGTCTTTTATGGAAATGGTGTCCAACTTAACGGTGTCTCTTTTTGTTTTTTGTTGTGCATTGAGCTTGTAGCTGCATAAAATAGCCAGCAATACAAGCGCTGTTTTGTATCGTTTGTTCATTATAAAATGCTTTTGTTGATGGTCAATAGATAGCTTAAATTGACATGGGATGGCAGCACGATTAAATGGATAATATCCTGTCATCGCTGCACACCGGTGCAATCAGCATCTGTTTAAATAGTTCGTAAAAAGATTGGATTTAAACCATTAGCTCAGGCGGCTGACCGTCAACAGAGAGCGGAGGGTGCTCCCACGATGCAGTATTATGAACAAGAAATTTTTGCAGGATAGTAACCGGAGCCGGAAAATGCAGCTCAATTACCTGGTAGTCGTATTTAGCAATAGGCGGAGCTAGCTTGGGCAAAGCGCCGTGCGCTCTTTTACTGGTCGGGCTGTCATTTTCTTGCTTGGCGAGCTGGATGTGCTCGTTTTCCAGCCTTGTTTTTTCATCGTCAGGCAGGCATAGCAGGAACATGGTATCGCGGGTGATCTTTAACCCGACATATTTATAATAATGCTCTTTTAACCGCATTTCGCCGTTTATCTGCTCATAGTTGTCCCAGTTTACCACATTGGGCAAATGCATAGGCACTTTTACCTGAACAAGTTCAGTTCTGTTATAATTATGATGTTGTATCGTATTAGCTATTCGCTCATCCGAGCGGAAAATGAGGTATTTAAAAAGCAGGAGATAGCCACCTGCATTAAACAAGAATATAATAAGTAAGATATATCCTAAAACTTTCTTCAGAATTTCTACAGAATTGGCTGAGCCAAATATGGCGCAATTTGCAGCAATTAACAATTATTTAACATTGAAAATTGCTGGTGCCAATAGAAGATATGAGAAAAAGGCGGATATTATTTGTTTAAAGGCAAAGTAAACCAGAATGTGGAGCCTTCGCCCTCATTGCGCTCTACACCGATTTTGCCATTGTGGCGGCGAATGATCTCCGCAGAAATATACAGCCCAAGACCAAGTCCCTGGAAACTTCTTACTGATTCCTCGACCCGGTAGAACCGATCGAATACGTGCGATATCTGGTCTTCCGGGATACCAATGCCGAAATCTTTTACAGATAATTTCATGGTATTCTTTTTCTGTTCTACTTTGACGATTATCTTATCGGTCCCTGGCGAATATTTAATAGCGTTCGACAGGAAATTGTTCACTACCTGTTCAATACGATTGTTATCAGCATTAAGAGTGATGCCTGTTTTGCCTTCCAATATAATCTGGTGCCCGCTTTGCGATTGCTGATGCTGCTCGATCACATCTCTGAGCATTTCATCCAGCGAAAAGTCCTCAAAATAGAATTTCATTTTGCCGCTTTGCAGGCTGGTAACACTCAGCAGGTCGGTCACCAGCGAGGTAAGACGGTCCATTTGTTTATTGGCTTTGCTAACAAATAATTCAGCTTTTGAGTTGCCTATTTCCAGCTTACCTAATATTTGCAAGGCAGCTTTCATAGTAGTAATTGGCGTTTTCAACTCGTGGCTGGCGACGCTCATAAACTCATCCTTACGCTTTAATTGCTCGGCCAGCTCGCGTGAATTTCGTTGGGCCAGTATACGGGCGTTTACCAGGTCGGTGATCTCATGGGCCAGCACAATAACCCCGGTTACGTTGTTATTATCCTCGCGTAGCGGTTCATAAATAAATTTCACATATATCTTTCGCACCTGTCCATTACGCAGAAGGCTTACCGGATATTCATCTGAAGTAAAACGCTTCCCGGTAGTCAATACATGCAGCATCAGGTCTTCAAAACCCTGACCGCTTAGTTCGGGTATAGCAGTCATTATTGGTTTATAGTACACATCCTCGGCCTTTTTACCCCATATCGCCAAAATCTCAGGGTTTGCCAGCTCAACCACAAACTGGGGGCCTCGGAGTATAGAGATGGCCATCGGAGCATTAATAAAAAGCTGCTTTAATAGCTCTTCAGCATGATTACGTGCTTTTGCTATGGTAACATGCGACCGGATACGGGTGATCAGCTCTTTGCCCGAAAAAGGTTTTACCAGGTAATCGTCTGCGCCGGCCTCCAATCCATCAATCCTGGCTTCCTCACCTGCACGGGCGGATAACAGGATAAATGGCAGCCTCGAAATGGATGGTGTATTCCTGATCGTTTTCAGTAATTCCTTGCCATTCATTACCGGCATCATAAAATCGCTTACAATCAAAGTCGGCATCGATTCCTGCATCCGCTCCAAAGCTTCTTTTCCGTTCGAGGCTGTGGTTACAAAAAAATATGGCTCAATAATGCGGTGCAGATAAGCGCGCATATCGGCATTATCATCTACAACCAATATGTGTACGGAATGATCCAGTATTGCGTCAGCGTATGTAGCTGCATCGGCATGATGCCCCTGCCCATTTGATTTTGCATCGGGAGAAAGCAGTGACGATGCTTCTTCTATAAACACATCCTTTAATGAAGATACAGTGACTGTCTCGGCAATTTCAATTACTTGCGAATGCGGCAAATGATCTTTACCTACCGGGATCCTCACGGTAAAAGTGCTTCCCGAACCTTCTTTACTTTCTACATTAATTTCGCCATGATGCATTTTCACCAGTTCGTGAATGAGCGACAAGCCAATCCCGGTGCCCTCATGCGTACGGCCAATAACATTTGGTACCCTGTGGAAACGCTCAAACATTCGCGGTAGTTCGGATTTTGGAATTCCGACACCACTATCTTTTACCTGTAAAATTGCGTTTTTGCCTTCATGGAATAACGAAACGCTGATTTGTCCTTTAAGTGTATATTTAAAAGCATTCGATAATAAATTCAGCACGATCTTCTCCCACATCTCTTTATCAACGTAAACCGTTGAGTTGAAATCCCTGCATTCTACCTGGTATTTCAACCCGGCCTTTTCGATGATCGACCGGAAACCACTCGCCAGGTCGGTAGTCAATGCACACAGATCAACAGGCTGATAAGATGCCTGTACCCGGCCGGCTTCTATACGGCTGAATTCGAGCAGGCTGTTTACCAGTTTTAGCAGCCGCTGCGCGTTACGGTAGGTAGATGCAATATTATCATGGATATGTTTCGGCAGAGAATCTGCATTGTGCAGCATTTCTTCCAACGGTCCCAGCATTAACGTAAGCGGTGTGCGGAACTCGTGACTTACGTTGTTAAAGAAGACTGTTTTTGCCTTATCGATCTCCATGAGCGATAGGAGTCTTTTTTGCTCCTCTTCGTATACACGGATATTGCCTATGCCGGATGCGATCTGGTCGGTAACCAATTGAAAGAAACTGGTATACTTTTCGTCCAGCAAACGATACGGGTTAAGGCCTACGACTAACCATCCGTAAAGATTATTTTGGCCCGATTTGGTAATAGGTAGTGCAATTGCCTGGAAAGGAGAGATAGGCCAGTTGCCCTTAGGCAGATTTGCCGGAACCTGTTTAAGAAGTTCAACATGGTAGTGTCCCGATGCGCCATTTTTTTGAAACCAGGGCCTGTTTTTGCCTTTTTCAAATGATATCGGCGCGATACCAGTGTCAACTATTTCCGTTAATCCCGCGAGCGTAAAAACTTCGTTATCTTCATCAGCCTCGTAGATCATCGCAAAAGGAAAATCAGCGGCATTTTCCTTCAATGCGTTTATTGTCGAATCATAGATGTCTTTGTTCGATTTACAATTTATATAAGCTTTGCCCAGGTCCTTCAGCGTGCGTAATTGGCGTTCGCCGATTATCCGGTCAGTATCATCGGTATTGGCGCAGATGATACCCTCAGGGTGTCCGTCATCTCCCGGAACAGGACTGTACGAAAATGTATAGTAAGTTTCTTCGGGATAGCCGTTACGCTCCATGATCAGCAGTAGCGCTTCATCATAAGTGCCTTCGTTTTTATTCAGGGATTGATCGACACGTGGCTGTATCTCATGCCATATTTCTTTCCAGACTTCAATGGCGGGCTGCCCTAATGCCTGCGGGTGCCTGCCGCCAACTATGGTTTGGTATGCATCATTATAAATATTAATAAGCTCTTTTCCCCACCACACAAACATAGGCTGGCGCGAAGTAAGGATAATACGGACGCAGGTTTTTAAGCTTTTAGGCCAGTAAGCAGGATCTCCAAGAGCGGTCTTCGACCAATCAAATGAGCGGATAAGCGCACCATTTTCACCACCACCGGCAAGGAATTGTAAGGTGCTATCAGTTTGTTCGGCTATAACAGTCATAAATCGCTGGAAGGGTGGTTGTTGATTTCGGCCAATAACCGTTCACTGCAAATAACTATGGATGAGTTGGTTTTGTTTTAGGAAAAACTCTATAAATAATGGAAATATCACTTAAAGGTCACCTTCTAAAATAATGACATAAAAAATACCATTTGGTATAATTTAATATTTAATATTGCATTGCATTTCAAGATAAATATTTCCGCCTCCGGGTGCAAATTAATGAATTGTTATCATATAAAAAATACCAATCGGTATAAAAATGAGTGAGTTTAAAAAAAAATTATTGATAGTTACCGTGATAGCAGCAGCCATTATGGAACTGATAGACACCTCGATAGTGAACGTTGCCCTAAATTACATGAGCGGCAACTTAGGATCAACACTGGAGGATACGGCATGGGTAATTACCTCTTACGCCATTGCCAACGTGATCATCATCCCGATGACGAGTTTTCTGACCGGCATACTGGGCAGACGCAACTATTACATCGGATCTATTATACTATTCGTACTCTGTTCGTTTATGTGCGGACAGGCTACCAATATCTGGGTGCTGGTATTTTTCCGCTTTTTGCAGGGACTAGGTGGAGGCGCGTTGCTGTCGGTATCGGCAGCTGTGGTTTATGAAATGTTCCCTAAAGAAAAAATCGGATTAGCCAGCGCCCTGTTTGGTATCGGGGTGTTTATCGGTCCAACAATTGGCCCTACATTGGGTGGTTTTATAACCGAAAACTATTCGTGGCCATGGATATTCTATATCAATGTTCCGATAGGTATAGCCACGGTTATTTCATGTTATTTTCTGCTGCCCGAGGCTCCTAAAAACGGTAATAGTAACGGCAAGGGAAAGGTCGATTGGGTTGGCATTATTTTACTGGCAGTTGGAATAGGCAGTTTGCAAACTGTATTGGAACGCGGTGAAACCGATGACTGGTTCTCTGCTACTTACATCATCGTATTGACCGTTACCGCTGCGATTGGCCTGGTCGCATTTGTATTATGGGAATTGCGGGTTGAAAACCCGGTGGTGAACTTGCGGGTGCTTAAAAGCAAAACGTTGGTTATCGCTGCTGTATTGACGTTTGTAAGCGGCATCGGCCTGTTTACATCTATCTTTCTCACCCCAGTGATCGCTCAGCGTTTGCTGGGATTTACGCCATCACAAACAGGCAGATTGTTATTGCCAGGCGCTATACTGGCCTTAGGCGCTTTAATGATCTCTGGCAGGCTTTTGCAAAGGGGAGTGTCACCTGTGATAATTATTGCAACGGGCTTTCTGCTGTTTATCTTCTTCAGCTGGCACATGTCGGGTATTAACCTGGATGTATCTGCCCATTACATCACCATGGCATTGATCATTCGTGCACTGGGAATTGCATTGCTTACGGTTCCTTTAAGTTCACTGGCTGTATCTTCTTTACCGGCGACAGATATTCCGCAAGGAACAGCGCTTAATAATATGATGCGGCAGTTGGGCGGTTCATTTGGTATTAGCATTGTTAATACCTATTCAGCACGCCGTACAGCCTTGCACCGTACCGATTTACTGGCTAATATCACCGATATCAATCCGCAGGTGCATGAAAGGTTAGTGCATTATACCAGCTATTTCCAGGATAAAGGCAAAACTCTTTTAGAGGCAAAAAGATTAGCCATCGGCGCGATAGATCTGTCGGTAGTAAAGCAGTCTGTATTTCTAAGCTACCTCGATTCGTATTTACTGATCGGATTAATGTTTGCCCTATCACTCCCTTTACTGTTATTTGCTCTAAAGCGAAATAAAACTAAAACTCCTGCTGTGATCGTGTCGGACCACTAAATAGTTGAAATGGTTGTAAAGGTTGTATTGGTTGAAGTAGTAACCTTTCGCAACCAATACAACCTTTACAACTACTACAACCAATACAACTAAAAAGAAAACTCTTAAAAACATAATAAAATGAAAACAACAAACAACACTATACTGATAACCGGAGGAAGTGCTGGTATCGGGTTCGAAATGGCTAAATTATTTTCTGAAGCAGGTAACCAGGTGATCATTACCGGTCGCAATAAGGAACGTATGGATAAGGCCATCGCTAAACTGAAAAATACCACTGATATTGTAAGTGATGTAAGCAATGCGGAAGATGTAGATAGCCTGGTTGCCCAATTGCAAAAGGATTATCCCAACCTGAATGTGGTGATCAACAACGCAGGCAGCGCCAACTATTATGATATGACCGAACCGGGCATCAATGCTTTCGAAAAAGCAAGCGAAGAAATACTGACCAACTACCTGTCTATCATCCGCCTGAATGAAAAACTGCTGCCGTTACTTAAACAACAGCCAGAAGCTGCGATTGTGAATGTATCTTCCATCGTAGCATTTGCTGCAAGAGCCAACGGACTACCAACCTATGGTGCAAGTAAAGCGGCATTGCATTCGTATACCAACAGTCTGCGTATTATGCTGGAAGATACCCCTGTGAAAGTATTTGAATTGATGCCACCACTCGTAAATACTGAATTTTCTGCCGTTATCGGTGGCGAAAATGGTATACCTCCAAAACAAGTTGCTGATGACCTCTTAGCGGCTTTTGAGAACAATGAATACGAAATTCACGTTGGTAATACCGCTGATATATTCAACAACTTTTTCCCTTTATCGCCTAAAGCTGTGTTGGCGATGAATGGCAAATTATAATTTTCAATGATTGACTATTTTCTGGGGCCTGTTTCATTAATGGAGCAGGCCTTTTTATTACACGATTTTAGGATTTAAATGATTGCTTCGAGTTTGATTTTTACTGCCAACTGCGCACTAGTAATTGCCAACTCATTCTCAATCTACCCAAACACTTATTTTACGGGTGCCATATTCCTCGGCAAACATAATGCGGCACGGAGGCAGATCGTATTGACGAATGGTTTTTAATCCGCTTTTTAAGGCATCCATAATTTGGGCACGACGATCGGAGGGAATGCTATTATCATCCAGTTCGGCGGCCATGCTCCAGGGGCATAGCATACGTGCGTTTGATATCCGGGTAGGCTGGTCGGCAAGAGGAGGATATACCTGCAACCAGAATGAAGAATCCGGATATCCTGTGGGAGCTGTTCTTTCGTTTGGCCTGCTTATTTGTTTAAAGGTTGGGCACTGCCCGCTCACTTCAATTATTTGCTCTTTCATGGGTTCAAGGGTTTTAGTTATTTTATAACAAAGCCCGTACCATAGAGTATAAAATACTTTTAATAATAGCTAAAAGTTATTAACTATCAGTGTGTTATCAACAGTATGTAACAATTGCTATTAGCAGGAGTTATATCTTTTCCGGGCTGAATGAACAAAGAGCTTCAGACATCCATTTTGGCTAATGCGCCGGTGGTTAACGATTATTTTTCAACGAGTCTGCCGAAGCCAGATCAGCTGCTGCTTTAATTTGTGCAGCTTTTAAGAAGGCTGTATCGTTTTTCATCCCTTCTTCAACTTGCGCCACTGTTTTTACCTGGGTTGCTGGTGTAGCTATAGAATTATTGTATACAAAAATAGCAGCAGTGGTGTCGAGCTTACCTTTTTTAACCGAATCTAATATATTCTTCACCCTTTGAATATTCATCGATGCGTTTTTATACTCATCACTTTTGAGTGCGTCTTGCATGTATTCGGCTTTTGATTTTTGCTTTTGGCATGAAATTAATGAAAGCACTAGTAATGGGTAAAGTGATCTTCTCATGAGTATAAAGGTTATTCAACTAATTTACAACTATTTGTAATTAGAAATGAAAGAAAAACCGGCTAGGTGCAAAACTTTTATGGCTGCCAACTGCATCACTTCCCAATTGTAAAAAACATGGCCACAGCAGCTGCACCCATGGCTATAAAGGTGACCCACAATAACGAGGTGGATAATGCACCGCTTTTGTGCTCACCCATTATCTTATCGTTTTTAGCAATGCGCAGGATAAGATAGAGTAACGGAACAGCAGCTACGCCGTTCAGTACAGCAGCATAAACCAGTGCTTTAACCGGATCGATGCCTATAAAGTTGATCATAAGCCCGATAATAGTTGCCACCGTTATAACACCATAAAAGCCGACAGCTTTACGTGGTTTATAATTCAGGCTGGCGTTCCAGTTAAACGCCTCAGAAACGGCATAGGCAGCCGAGCCGGACAATACAGGTACGGCCAGGAAACCTAAGCCTATGATACCCACCGAAAATATAAGCTTGGACAGAAATCCCGCATTAGGGAACGAGTGTACCAACGGTTCCAACGCCCTTGCGGCATCGGCGGCGGTTTTTACGTCCTTTACACCACTTTGATGCAGTACTGTGGCGCCTACCAGCAGAATGCACCATGTGGTGATTTCTGAGGCTATCATCCCGCTGTTATTGTCAAGCCGCATGCGGTGCAAAACTGATTTGGTAATAACAGGTTTACCGCTTTGGTTAGGATGTTTCCCTGTATATTCTTCTACTTCCTGTGAGGCCTCCCAAAAAAACATATAGGGCGAAATAGTAGTTCCCAACACGCCGGTTATAATAAATAAAAACGCGAAATTAAACTCCATGTGCGGCACAACCGTGGCTTTAAGTACAGTACCCCATGGCTGATGAACTATAAATGCCGTGATAGGATAAGCCAACAATGCCAATGCCAGCCATTTGAGGATCTTTGAGTAAGTTTTGTAATTTGTAAATATCTCGAGCGTAAGAATGATAGCGGTGATAACGAGGGTAAGGATCACAAAATGAACATGAATTAATAGTCCAGCTGCCTCCGCCATGGCCCCGATATCAGCGCCTATGTTGATGGTGTTTGCTATAACCACAAGGCCCACCACAATATACAAAACCGTTTTGCTGTAATTTTCTTTTACCACAGCAGCAATACCTTTGCCGGTTACTAAGCCAATCCTTGCGCAGGCTTCCTGTACGGCCATCATAAAGGGCAGCATGTATAAGGCTGTCCATAATTGGCCGTAACCAAATTGTGCACCTGTTTGCGAATAGGTAGCAATTCCTGATGGGTCATCATCCGCAGCTCCGGTGGTAAGGCCCGGACCCATCATGGTTAAAAATCTAAAAAATCTATATTTCCTGAGTCTGGTAAACGTGCTTGATGCCATATTTGGGAGTAGTAAAATGAAGGCTGGTTATTTGATTTGAAAATACGATTGTTTTTTTGCTTCGGCAGGTAATTATGTTATTCTACAGGCAACTGGTAGCTTTGTTTTGTGGTAATGATAAAAGAGCACTCCACATGTCACTCCAAATCGTTGAAGCGGAACAAAAATTAAACGAACTATTGCCCAAACAAAGGCTTGAAGGCAGTCCACCCGCTAAACTAATGGCAGCTGCAAAGCTGTGGTCGGACGAAGTGTGGGAACAAGCCTTGCTCATGGGGCCGATGCCTTTAACCGGCGATCAGCGGATACAGGCGAAATTACTTGCCAAAAACCCGGTATATATTTGCGGGGTACACCGAAGCGGAACAACACTGGTGAAAGATATATTGGATGGGCATCCTGACCTGGCAGTATTACCATCGGAAGGCACATGGTATACAAACCTGGAGCATAAATTAAGTTTACTGTCAAAAGATGCCCAGATTGTTTTTTTAGGAAAAGAATGGCTGCGAAGATTAGTAAACCCGATCAATCAACCCCCTTATTGGCTGGCGGGACGGAGTACGGCAGATAACTCACCATATGTCGACTTTGCCCGATACCTGATGGCCTGGTGGACGCAGGTTAAAAGAGATAACGACCAGTGGCCGCATATTGCCATAGTACTTGCATGGGCCTCGTGCACGAACAAGCTGGGTTCAAGGTATTGGGTTGATAAAACACCGGTTAACGAACGCTATCTCGCACGGATTTGGGGCTCAACACCGCGGGCTAAAATTATCCATGTCATCCGCGACCCTATCGCTACGCTTACTTCAAGAAAGAAAATGGAGCCTTCTGTAAGTTTTCGTCACGCGCTTGCTGATCTTAAAGTTTCTTTCGGTGTAGCTGTAAAGCAATCTGCTTTGATCCATTCGCATTTTATGCAGGTGCATTATGAAGAGCTTTGTGAAGATACACAGGTGATCACCAGGGAGATGGTATCATTCCTTGGTATTCAGAAATCGGCTGCATTAAATCAGCCTACAGTTGCCGGTATTCCGGTGCAAGCCAATAGTTCTTTTATTAAAGATCCGGAAGCGGGGAAAGTTATCAGCGTTGCCGACCATAACCAAACAGACATATTAAGCAAAGCTGAAAAAGATGTTATAGCTGCTTACATTGGTAGGTTATCGGCTAAATTAAAATATCCGCTGCACCGGGTCGGCTTTTTGCGGGGATTGTACCTAAGGTTCAGGTATAGGCTACTACGCTAACATTTATTCAAACTTCTTGTCGTCTGTCAGCCCTTTCCAGTTATCAGACCGGAAAGCTGCTACCGGAAACCCTTCTTTGCTGAACAGGTTGGCATCGATAGGAGAGTCGGTCCACGCATAGCGCACGGCGACGGGCTGTTTCACCTGGTCGCACCATACTTTTACTTTATTGCCATTAACAATAGCTGCCTGGGCATAGTAGAATTTGTGATCTGTACCCGCCAGTTCAAAGCCTTTGACATAATTGTATTTATCTTTTACAATCAGGCCACCATCAGCATAATTGAACTTAACTTCAGCAAACCCGTCTTTAAAATCAGCCGATTTGTATTGCGGACTTTCGTAAAACCCGGATTTTTTATAAGTAAGCGTTAGCGCTTTTGCTGCCAGCCTAAGCCCCACGTCGAATTTATCTTTAGGGTGAACGTCGTATGGGTTACCAATATCGGTAGTAATGGCCATTCCTGTTTTAGGTAGCTCCAGGGTCATGGTTTGTGCTTCTCGTAGTTCGGCCCATTCGCTGCCTTTATCGCTTCCCTGGAAGCCACCAAATGAAGATAGCTGCACAAAATAGAATGGAAATTCCCGTTTCCATTCCTTGCGCCAGTCGGTGATCATCAGCGGGAATGATGTGCGGTATTGATATGCCCTGCCCACATTAGCCTCACCCTGGTACCACAGCGCACCTGCAATAGCATAAGGAATAAGCGGATGGATCATCGCATTATAGAGTACATAACCCGTATTATTCGGTAAATAGTTAAAATGATATGGTTTGTTCAGATCGGGCATGTTATGCCAATTGTTATCAGCAAGGTTTACCACAGTGTCCGGGAAACTAATATAGATATCATTGCCTTGCCCGGTAAGCCCAACACCAAACCAGGAAGGATTTTTCTGTTGAGATTTCAGATCGATAAGTAGTACATTATCTCCGCCTTTCCACGTCCCGGCAGGAAGATCAAGCTGGAAATTGGAAGGCAGAGGCCCGTTATTGATCAGCTTACCATTTATGTAAATACTCATATCTGCGTCCGACTGACCTAAGCGCAAAGTAGATTTACGATTAGCATATAGATCATCCAGTTTGATGGTTCGCTCCATATAGCCCTCGCCCCGATAAGAGTAGAGTTTGGTTTGCCATTCCCAAGCGCCTGGTACATATCCTTTCATCCATGGGTCGAAAAAAGCCGAAGGTTCTGCAGCCATTTGTTCGGCTGTTAATTTGGCAACATCGGGTTTGTAATAGGCCTCTTTTAATTGCTTATCCAATCTTTTATTTAGGCCGTCCCAATCGGTTGGTAAACTCTTAGTAGCATCAGCCATTTCAGGAGAGCTTGACAACGCATCTTTATTGATCCAACTTTCCACCTGTGTGCCGCCCCAACTGCTGTTTATCAATCCAACGGTTACATGCAGTTCCTGCGATATCTTTTTGGCGAAGAAGTAGCCTACGGCAGTAAAGTCGCCAAGAGTATTAGTGTCCGCTTTCATCCATTGACCACCGGAAATATCTTTCTCGGGCGTAAGGCTCATTTTGTTGGGCACTTTAAAATGACGGATATTCATTTGGGCGGCGGTCTTCAATTCGGACTTGTAGCCAAGTGCGTTTCTCAAGGCAAACTCCATGTTTGATTGACCCGAACAAAGCCACACCTCGCCAATCATGATGTCGCTATATGTTATCTTTGATTTGCCGGATGTAATGGTCATTACATAAGGACCACCTGCCTCCATCGGTTTGAATGCGATCTTCCAATTGCCCTGTGCATCGCTTTTGGCATTTATCTTCTGTCCGTTTAGGCTCACACTTACTTTAGAGTCTTTTGCCGACCAACCCCAAACCGGTATATCCTGGTTACGCTGCAAAACCATGTGATCGCCAAAAATATGGGCGGTGCTTAGCTGGGCGTGGCTTTGTAAAAAGAGAAAGGAGAAGATTAAAGCAATACAGAAAGTTCTCATAGGGATATCGGATTTAATGCCAATATAGGTCACAATGCCTTAAATGTAAACCAAAAAAACGCTTTCAAACAAGCATTTTACATCAATTGAGAATTTTCTGTTAAATGGGTATCAGAGGTTATCAATTTTTTTCTGGATCGCCTGCTTATCAGTTTGAGTTCGCGAAAGAGCCAGGGCATTTTGAAAATGCTGCCGTGCAATATCATTATCAATACCTGCATAAAGGTCGCCAAGCAGAGCATAATAGAAATGATTATTTGTGAGTTTTAGTTTTTCTGCTTCGATAATAGCGGTTTCTTTTCCCGCTGTTTTTGAAAGAGCATAAGTCCTGTTAAGGGCTGCAACGGGTGAATATTCTGTCTGCAGCAACTGGTTATAAAGCTGTAAAATGCTTTCCCATTTTTCGTGTGTATTTGCTTTTTGTGTGCCCCAGTAAGCAATAGCAGCCTGGATATGGTACTTGGATAAAGTATTTCCTGTAGTGGCGCAGTTAAGAAAATAAGCCCCTTTGCTTATCAGCTCCGGATTCCAGAGGTTGGTGTCCTGGTCATCGTACAGTACCAACTCGCCGTTTTGATCTATCCGCGCATCCAATCGTGATGCCTGGAAATACATTAGGGCAAGTAAGGCATTTACTTCAGGTTTGCCGGTTAGTGTGTTTTCGACCAGCATAGTGCACAAACGTATTGCTTCATAACACAGGTCTTTTAGAATAACGTTATCCTGGCTGCTGGAATAGTAGCCCTCGTTAAATAGCAGATACAGGGTGGTAAGCACTGTGGCAAGCCGCTCGTCTATATCGGTTGGTCCCGGGAATTCGATCTTTACATTTTCTTCACGAAGCTTTTCTTTGGCACGAAACAACCGTTTGTTGATGGTCTCTTTGTTTGACAGAAAGGCATCGGCAATTTCCTCGATACCAAATCCGCAAAGGATACGGAGTGACAGCCCGATCTGCGCCTCAGGCGGAATAGCAGGCTGGCAAATAGCAAACATCATCTGCAATTGGCTATCGTTTATGTTTTGAGGAGATAAATCGATCTCGGTTTCGAAAGTTTCGTCAAATGATCTTTTCAGTTCATCGCTCACCTTGCTTTCGAATACCAGGTGTCGTTGTAAATGATTTTTGGCTTTGTTTTTTGCTACAAAGTATAGCCATGCCACGGGGTTTTGAGGAACGCCGTTATAGGGCCAGGTTTGTGAAGCAGCAAGGAAAGTGTCGGCGGCGATATCTTCTGCGGTTTCTATCTGCTCGAAACCAAAACGCTTACACAGAACGGAGACGATCTTTCTGTACTCCGTTCTGAATAAGTGCGGTATCAGTTCCTGCTGTTTCATGGCAAAAGCGATTAGTGTCCGCCTTCATTTTTGTGTATGCGGCGCACTTCCATGGTATTGCCTTCACCTTGTAGTACAGGGCAACCCTTGGCAAATTCTGCTGCTTCTTCTGCCGATTCAGCCCGCACTGTAATGAATCCTCCTATCGTTTCCTTTATCTCGCCAAAAGGCCCGTCGGTTACCATTTTATTGTGATGCACTACTTTAGCGTCGGCAAACAATAAGCCTGTTCCGCCCACAAATTTGTTTTGCGCGGCAATACCGCCAATCCAGTCCATGGTTTGTTTCATCCATTCCTGCATTTGCTCAGGCGAAGCTATTTTGCTGCCATCTTCATGCCTCATAATTAATGCGTACTCGTCCATTTTTTTAAAATTAAAGGGTTAATGAATATATGAATTATACATCCATAACAAGTCAGTATTTTCAAATTGGACAATAATCCAAAAAATCTATTCAGAATATTCGGACTAATTAATATATTGGTATCCACAATATAAAAGCCTAAACCAAATGAAGACCAGGTTAACTGCATTATTACTATTTATTGCCTTCACAAGCTCAGCCCAGGACATTGTATTTGCCCGTAAAATGTTGGACACGTTAACCTCTTCTTATTTTTGGGGACGCGGGTATACCAATAATGGCTTAACAAAAGCAGCTACATTTTTAACAGCGCAATTTTCAGAATATGGCTTAAAGCCGATGGATGGCAAAGCTTTTCTCCAGGAATTCAGCTATCCTGTAAATACCTATCCGGGTAAAATGGATGTTTCTATAAATGGCGTACAGCTTGTACCAGGCAAAGATTTTGAAGTAACTCCGGATAGCAGGGGAGTTACAGGAGAAGGAAAGTTATTTCAAAAAGATAGTGTACAATTTATTGATCCAAAGAACCGGATTATAGTAGTTCTGGTTGACAAGCTAACCTGGTCTGCAGAAACAAAAGTACTGGATTATACTGTTATCGAACTGGATAAAAAATTACAGAAAAGTAAGCCATCTTCCATTAAGGTTGATATCGAGAATAAGTTTGTTGATGATTTTAAAACCGGGAATATTTGCGGTGTTGTAAAAGGCACTATTAAGCCCGATTCGGTAATAGTTTTTACAGCTCATTATGATCATTTAGGTGGGATGGGGAGTGCAACATATTTTCCGGGAGCAAATGACAACGCCAGTGGTGTAGTACAAGTGCTAACAATGGCAAAATATTATGCCGCGCATCCGCAACCTTATTCAATGGCTTTTATTCTGTTTTCCGGAGAGGAGGCCGGCTTGCTTGGCTCGAAATATTTCAGTGAAAATCCGCTCATCCCTCTAAAAAATATTCGATTTCTTGTCAATCTCGACCTCGAAGGAACAGGCGACGAAGGTATAACAGTTGTCAATGCAACTGTTTATCCAGGCGAGTTTTCGATGCTTAAACAGATCAATGAAAAGAATAATTTTCTTGTAAAGGTTAATTCAAGAGGCAAGGCAGCGAACAGCGATCATTATTTTTTTACAGAAAAAGGTGTGCCTGCTTTTTATATGTATACACTGGGGGGTATAAAGGCATATCACGATATTTATGATATCAGTGCTACTTTACCATTGAATGCCTATGAAAATTTATTCAGATTGCTGGTCAGGTTTAACGATGGATTAATGAATAAAACATCGGGTCACGGTACAAACTAATCAACATTATTTCGCTTTATTAGCCGTCACATAATCCATCGCCTGCTGAAAGGTGGTTATCCAGATGTCTTTTTGATTTGCTTTCAGATAAGCCAGCAATTCCCGGTGCGCTTCTGCAGAGGTGGTAATATATTCACCACCTATGCCGTGAAACATAATAACTCCCATGCCGCCGCTTTCCTGTACTTTTTTAACATATGCGATCAACTTATCAGCTGAGGTGTGGTCCTCCAATCCGTAAGATGGTACCTGCAATGGGTCGAGATTTTTAAAATCTGTGATCACGGCGTTGGCATCGCCACCGATGCGTGCGTATTTGATGATGCCATGTTTGCGCAGTGAATCTACATAATCTTTACCGCCAACATGGGTCTCGGTGCAAGGATAAGCATAGGTGCGTCCACTTTTGCCATCAACTGCAAACAAAAAATTGTTCATCACCCAAATTTCATGAAGTATACGATATATGGTGTAATGCTCAGATGCCATTGGGTTATCATCCGTACTAAGGCAGGGGTGGAATACGGTATGGTTAGCCAACTCGTGTCCTTTCTTACTGGCTTTTCGCCATTGAGGTATTGTTTGGTTGTTTAGTTCACCCGTAAGAAAAAAAGTGCCCTTTAGTTTAACGGAATCCAGTTGCGGAATAGCAACATTCAGATGTGACTGGAGCGCATCATCATAAGTCAATACAATAACTGCTTTTTTATGATCGGGCCAGGTGATCTTGTCTTGTGCCTGTGCTGTAAAATAGCTTAGAAGAAGGAGTAAAAAGGTCAGTTTTTTCATCAGAGATATAATTGGTAGCTAAATCTAAAAAGAAAATTTATAAACTACCATCCGACCTTTGAGGAATTAAGGTTAATCTAAATAAAGGTTAATCATTATTGTGGATCTCAATGTTGGCGAATACCGAAGTGCCTTTTAACACGAGCACCTTATCTGAATTTTTGGCCCGGTATTTATTCTCGCGGTAATCATCTATCGTGGCAAATAATTGCGAGATTTCGGTTTCAACATGCCAATCGGCAGGTACTGTTAAAGTGACTTCACCGAAAAGCTGAGAGATGTTCAATACCGCGAGCCCAGTCAAGTCAGCATTGCTCAGGTCCACCTGTGTACTTGCAAACATATTGTTGATCTTACCGCCTTTAAATTCTTTCGAGATCATCGGTTTATCTATGCTGCTAAAAACAGAGTTGATATTGATCTGATTGTCAGTGTCGGGGATGATGGTTGATTGCAAGTTCATGGCCTTCAGAATTAAATGTAGACCAAAACTAAGTCAGCAAGTCGCCGGGCAAAAGTTAAATCTTGTTAAATGTTTAATGAAGTCGGTGAAAGTCGGATTTTAATCGGTGAAAAATCACCAGATAATGCTTTTATCGGTAAAAATCACTTGTTAATTATAAAAACTAGTAGTTAAATAATTTGTTAAATAGTTAATCAATCAATCTAGAAAAACATATTATGAAAACACGGAATTACATTTGGGCATTCGCTCTCGGTACATTTTCACTGGGCGCATGCCAGGGCAACAAAGACAGCAAAGGTGCTGCTGATAGCGCCAACCATGCTAAGGACACAACCCAAACAAGCATGAGCGACTCTGGCAAAGCAGCCACACCTGCTATTAAGGTGGATGAAAGCGATGCGAAGTTTGCAGTTGAAGCAGCAAATGGTGGCATGGCCGAAGTTGTCTTGGGCAAACTGGCAGCAGAAAAAGCCACAAACCAAAAAGTAAAAGACTTTGGAACCATGATGGTGACCGACCACTCAAAGGCAAACGATGAGTTAAAGGCTCTGGCCCATAAATTAAACATCACCCTGCCGGATTCAATCAGCTCTGATGAAAGCAAAACGAGAGATGACCTGGCCAAAAAATCTGGTGCTGATTTTGATAAGGATTATGTAAATAATATGGTGGATGATCACAAAAAAGACGTAAAGGCTTTTGAAGATGCCGCTAAAAATTGCAAGGACAGTGATCTGGAAAGCTTTCAAACCCAAACACTGCCTACATTGAAAATGCACCTGGAAGCTATAGAAAAGATCAAAAAGGGAATGAAGTAATTTGGTTATTTTCTGATAGGATAATGCCTTCAAGGAATTTCTTTGGAGGCTTTTTCTTGCAATAAGCACTTTTCAGATAAAAGTTAAAAAGTGTTAAAAATGAGGGAGCTCATCGGTACATAGTGCTTTTTCATCTATTCTCCAGAATTGGAATGTAATATTGTTGTGAATATTAAGTTAATAGGTTTTATTATTAGTTAACTGGTTGGTAATATGGCAGTAAGTTCCGCTTTTAAAAAAAGCTATAAGCTGATGGGGAACCATTTTGAGCTGACTGTTGTTGCCGACAACGAAAAATGGGCACACGAAAGAATTGATGCCGGTGTGAGCGAGATACAACGCATAGAACGCCTGCTTACCACTTTTAGCGATGACAGCGAAACTAATCTTATTAATCAAAATGCCGGTATCAGCCCGGTAATTGTCAGCGCCGAGACTTTTAACCTGATAGAACGCTCATTGCGAATCTCACAAGTTACCCAGGGCGCCTTTGATATTACTTATGGTTCGATAGATAAACGGCTCTGGAATTTTGATCAGCAGATGACTTCGCTTCCTGATAAAGAAACGGCAAAAAAGATGGTCCGGTTGATCAATTATCAAAACGTGATCATGGATCGAGAAAAAAGCACCGTGTTTTTGAAAGAAAAAGGAATGCGCATCGGCTTTGGAGGGATAGGCAAGGGCTACGCTGCCGAACGTGCAAAACTGGTCATGAAACAGCAAGGTGTAGAAAGCGGCGTGGTTAATGCTTCAGGTGATTTAACAGCCTGGGGACTACAGCCCAATGGTAATCCCTGGACAGTAGGTATTGCCAATCCGGACGCAAAGCACGAAGTGTTTTCCTATTTGTCTATCACCGATTTGGCGGTGGCTACATCCGGCAATTATGAAAAGTATGTGATGATAGACGGTAAGAAATATTCGCATACCATCAACCCACGCACAGGTTTGCCTGTAACCGGTATAAAGAGTGTTACCATTATTACCACCAATGCCGAAATAGCTGATGCAATGGCAACACCCGTAATGATCATGGGTATCAGGACTGGGTTGGATATGATAGATCAGATAAAAGATATAGAAGCAGTGATCATTGACGATCACGACAGAATGTATACGTCAAAGAATATCAACATAAAATAATACCCCTAAAAACTATGATTAAAAAAGCGCTGAAGATTGTAGGTGGGCTGGTCGCCATGATGAGTGTATCGTCATGTGTCCATCTCAAGGAATATCAGAAGAACCGCATTAACGATGCCGAGATGGCATTGGGTAACCGGAAGGTAGAGAAGAATGAACTGAATTTTCAATCGTACAGGGAAGCCGCATCAGGCGCCAATGCCGGGAAAACCGGTGGCGGCTGCGGATGTAATTGATAAGCCTTTCTTAAACAAATTCATTAATGAGAAAGGTATATTTATCAATGATAGGGTTTTCCCTGCTTTGCAGGTTAAATGTTTCTGCGCAAACCAAACAGGATAGCTTGCCACAAACTACAGGTATCAGCTTGTTTAAACCGATCGGGCAACCAGAGCCTTCGGAATATCACCCGAGAGGATTGCATATAGACGAGATCAACCTGGTTTCGAGCTATTACTGGCAAAATGGTGACCACAGCGCTGTAACGGGAGGCATAGGTACCGAAAAGGTGACAGACATCTCCAATGGCCTTGACCTGAAGATGGTATGGGGCGATCCAAAAGTGAAGCAAAATTCATTGACAGTCGGTATTGGCTTCGATCATCATACTTCGGCTTCGGCAGCGTACGTCAATTTAAGCGGTGCATCAAATACCGGTGGCAGCAGGATCTATCCATCTATCGACTGGACTACGGAAAACATCAAAAGGGGAAGCAGCTTCGGTATTGGCGCTTATTATTCGGGCGAATACAATTACCAGTCGCTGGGTGCCGACGTGCATTTTTCTCAGAAAACTGCAGATAAGAACGGCGAGTTTACGGCAAAGGTACAAGCCTATTTTGACCAGGTTAAAATGATCTATCCATCGGAGTTTATTCCGCAAAGTACAAGCACTGTAGTTACTTCGGCGAGCGGAACAGGAGAGGGGCATAAAGCAAATATTCCAAGCAGTCCGAGGAATACTTATTCGGCGTCACTCGGCTATTCGCAGGTTATTAACTCACGTATGCAGGTAATGTTTTTGGTAGACGGTGTCGCGCAAAATGGTTACCTGGGATTACCGTTTCACCGGGTGTATTTTAATACCGGGAAAGATACGATAGAACACTTGCCATCAAGCAGGTTTAAACTGCCAGTAGGTGTGAGACTGAATTATTTCCTGGGTGATAATATCATCCTGCGCTCGTATTACCGTTATTATAGGGATAGCTGGGGTGTCAAATCGAATACCGTTGGTTTGGAAACGGCGATCAAGCTTACACCTTTTTTCTCGATATCACCGTTTTACAGGTATTATGACCAGACAGCAGCAAAATACTTTGCTCCTTACGAGGCGCATAGCCCGACTGATGAGTATTATACCAGCAATTATGAATACGCCCAGTTCCACGCTAATTTTTATGGAGTTGGATTTAGGGTTGCACCGCCTAAAGGAGTTTTTGGATGGCAAAACCTTCACGACCTGGAATTGCGTTACGGACATTACTCGCAAACTACAGACCTGGTGTCGAATGTAGTATCGCTAAGCCTCGGTTTTAAATAACAGGAACAATAATATTTTGATTAGAACAGTTTAATGATATTAAATATGAAGTTGTTAGCAATATATCTCGGAATGTTGCTTTTGCCGGGAGTGACCTGGATGGGTGATTTTAATGCAGCAAAAACAGAAGCTGCCCAAAAGCATAAATTAATCCTGATCAATTTTTCAGGCTCAGATTGGTGTGGCCCCTGCATCCGCTTGCGCAAGGAAATATTGGAATCCGGAACTTTTGAAAATTATGCGTCAGACCATTTGGTTTTGGTTAGGGCCGATTTTCCGAGGCAGAAAAAGAACCAGTTGAGCAAAGAGCAAACCAAATTAAACGAAGCACTTGCGGATAAATATGATGCTGATGGTAAATTTCCATTTACTTTATTGGTAGACGAAAATGGCAAAGTGCTGAAAAGCTGGGATGGTTTCCCCGATGAAAGCCCGGATCAGTTTGTTTCGGATATAAGCTCGGCAAACAATAAATAATAATAGCAGTCACTAACTAAAATGGCCTTTGGAATAATCCTAAAGGCTATTTTTAATATTTTAAAATACAGGCTGCTCAATATTCGTATCCTTTATGCTGAAAGCATTTTTTAACCGGGTATTTACCTGCGCAAGTTCAGCTTTATTGTTGGTTTGGGTATAAGCTGATCGCAACCCTGTTAACGACCAGCCGTTTTTAGGATTAATAACCAGGTCGCGTTTCAAAACTGTAATGGCTTCATTATACTTACCGGCTCTGAGCAGCACATTTGCCAGGAACTGTCTCGCAGGGATCGGCCAGTCGCGGGGTTCGTTATAGATCAGGTGATCTTCTGCCTGAACCGCCTGCTGTAAGAAATTGATCGCCGCCGTATAGTTTTTCTGCCCATCGGCAATAACACCCTTCAATATCAGTTGTGCCACCGTAGCCGGTTCAATAGCCGGGCTAAATATCTCTTTGGCTTTAAGAGAGGTGTCAGCTAATAGTTTATTCAACATTCCTAACTCACGTTTTGCAGACGGAAAATCCCCTTTACGACTATAGGCAACGCCTCTGGCAAAGTGTGAAATAAGTGAAGCGAAGATCAGGCTATCAGGAACTTTGGTTTTGAGTACCTCATCCCATTTTCCAAAACGAAGATTGGTGAATGTGGGCTCCATATAAACGTATTGCACATAGTTTCCCATAGCGCCTTTTAATGAGAGGTAAAATGGAGGAATTGAGGCCTGCAGGCTGGTCGATGCATCCATTGCTATTTTATAATTGCCAGCCATTTGCGCACAGTTGATTTTCATATGCACGTTATGTGCTTCATACAGCGGGTATTCATTCTCGACAGGTGCATATATTTTGAGATAACCCTTGTAGCCTTTTACTGCCTCGTCATTATTGGTGATCCCCTTCCGGTAATCGCCCGTGCGGATATAAATATGCGAAGGCATGTGGGTAACATGAGATACCTGTGGCATCAAAGTATCCAGTACATTGGCGCTTCTTAAAGCTAGCTCTGGTGTTGCTGAACCTTCCATGGTGTGGATGTAGTAATGGTTGGCTCCGGGATGTTTCGGTGAAAGTTTCAGCGCCTGCTCAAAAATAGAGCGGATTTGCGGTGTCCAGGGTTTGGGTGTAAAATCATGTTCGTACAGGTCCCAGGGATGGAGCAGGAGCAAAGCATCGCCATAAAGCGTTACGGCTTCTGCATTGTTTTTGTGTTTTTCATAGACCAGCTTCATCGCATCGGCATAGTTCGATTTTAGCTTGTTTACATCTATGGTCGTATCTGCACTGTATCGTTGGTGTATGGCATTGATCAGATCTTTCTCCAGATCGGTACATTGAACCGAGAGCAGCTGACTTTTAATCGCAGCTTCATAAGCTCCCGAAGGCGGGCGATAGCCATTCGGATAATTGATATTGGGTCCTAATGCCAGCGCTTTACCATACCATGCCATAGCACAGTCCGGTCCAAGACGTGTGGCTTTAGTAAACGATGCGATCGCCTCGATATCATGAAAGGCATAATACATGTTAATGCCCTGGTTAAAGTAAAACTGAACGCTGTCTGATGCATGCGATATTTTCCACCGATAATTACCCCAACCTTTTAGCGCCGGGACGTCAATTGCGCTGTCTGCTGCATTGAATATTGGCACGCACATGGCAGCCGGTCGCGGGAATGGCTTGAAATAATTGCGTCTTGTGGATACGTTCGTTTTCTTTGTCCCCGTGTAAAACGATTGCATTGCAATAAAACCAATGGCCACAAGCAGGCTTATGGCGATGGGATACCTGGTTTTCATGATGGTTTGGTTATGAATCAGAAAGTTACGGTATTTAATCTGGAAATGAAATAGTTATGTATTGAAAAAGTTACAATTGGGATTGTGTCGATATGGTTCAGGAGGTGACAAAAAAAGTCCTCTGTAATTTATACAAAGGACCTTTTGATTAGAGATGTATAGAATGATTGCGTGTGATTAATTATTGATTAGCACCGCCATTTACCAGCAGGTGCTGACCGTTAACGAATGATGAAAGATCACGGGCGAAGAACTCAGCTACGTTAGCTACATCTTCTACTTCTGCCAGGCGGCCCATCGGACTGCTGGCCAGTAATGATTTCCTCAATTCAGGATATGCATCAGGATCAGCAAATATGCCTGAGTGATCAACTGCAAATGGGATGATGGAGTTCACAGTTACGCCGCGATGTGCAATTTCCTGTGAAAGTATGTTTACCAAATAGCGGGGAGTGGTTTTGCTGCCGCCGTATACTGCCATTCCGGGTACGGGGAATGAGGTGGTGCTTGATGCGATGTAGATTATCCGGCCATTATCCTGAACATGTTTTGCAGCCTGCTGCATGGTGAAGTAAGTTCCTTTGGTGTTGATGGTGAACACACGGTCAAACTGTTCTTCGGTGAACTCAGTAACCGGGGTTTCAACCATTTCGATGCCAGCGTTAGCTACCACGATGTCTATTTTACCAAATGCTGCCAACCCTTCGTTAAAAAGACGTTCAATTTCGGCTACTTTGCTTACGTCTGCCTGAACCAGGATGGCTTTCACGCCCATGGCAGTTACGTTTGACAAAACTTCTTCTGCTGATGCTTTGTCTCTTGAATAGTTCAATACCAGGTTTGCGCCTAGTGCGGCATATCTTTCGGCAATTGCTTTACCTAATCCGCGACCTGAACCAGTGATTAATGCTACTTTATTTTCCAGAGTTTTCATGACGATTGTATTTTAAATTGTGTGATTGTTAATTGATTTATTGTTGATTGTTTTTTACTTCCGACTTCGGCCTTCCGACCTCCGACTTCAACTCACGCCATAGCACCATTTGCCCCGATGTTCTGACCTGATATCCATTTTGCATCATCGCTGGCAAGGAAAGCAACCACATGAGCGATATCTTCAGGTGTACCCAGCCTGTTGAATGCGTTGGTAGAAGCCAGTTTGGCAATCAGTTCTTCTGATTTTCCATTAAGAAAAAGGTCTGTTGCTGTTGGACCGGGTTGTACAGAGTTAACATTGATGCCCCTGCTGCCTATTTCTTTAGCGAAGATGCGGGTGAACTGATCCACCGCTGCTTTTGTGGCTGCATAAATGCCATATCCGGGAAAATTGGTACGGGTAACAGTAGTCGAAAAATTGATGATACTGCCGTTATCAGCTAAACGTGTGGCAGCTTCGCGCAGGGTATTAAATGTGCCTTTAGCGTTGGTGTTAAATTGTTTTTCAAAATCTTCGTCGGTTGAATCTTTTAAAGATTTTACCACCATGATGCCGGCATTATTTACCAGGATATCAACTTTACCAAATGCTGCGATAGTTTCATCGAACAGGCGGGCAACATCTTCTTTTTTGCTTACGTCGCCTTGTACGGCTACGGCTTTACCACCTGCTGCAACAATGGCGGCTACGGTTTCGTCGGCAGCAGCTTTGCCGCCTGCATAATTTACAACTACGGCAGCGCCGTTTTTTGCTAATTCAGAAGCTATTGCTGCTCCTATTCCTCTTGAAGCACCGGTTACCAGTACAACTTTGTTTTCTAATGTTTTCATTTTTCTTTATGTTTATTGACAAGACAAAGTTGCGGACAAAACGACCCCTGGAATTGCGAAATCCTAAGCATGACTTGCATAATCCTAAGAACAGTGTTGTAAAAAATGAAGGAAGGGAAAATTCAGATATTCAATACCCTCTATGATCAATACAGGAACCTGGGTTTTTCGACCGACCTGATTGACAAGCAAACCGATTTTACCATCTTTAACCTGAAAGACGTTAGTGCCGGAAGACCGTTCAGCTCACCTCCGTCCCGTTTAAACTTTTTTGTTTTTTTGTTTGCAAAAGATGGGAATGCCAGGTACACCTTAGATAACTATACCTTTGACACACAACCGGGCACCATCTATTTTACCAACCCCGGTCACATCCGTTCTTATGAATGGACAAGAATAGAAGAGGTTTACCTGATCACGCTGAACGAATCGTTTTTAAAGGAGAATGTTCATGCCGATATTTTTGATGAGTTCCCATTTTTGCTGGCAGAAACCTTCCCCGGCAGAGTAGTTAGCCCAGAGGTATTTGCCGAGTTTGAGCGTATCTATTTGCAGATATATAAAGAATACACATCCCATTCGCCCTTCCGTATCAAGCTGATCGCTAATTTGTTCGTGGTGTTGCTATTAAAGATCAAGGAATATTTCTGGCTGGATTATAACCCGATATACGAAGGTAACCGCAGCTCGCAGATCGTCAAGAAGTTTAAGCAATTGCTGGAAAGGCATTATCGTGATATCGCTACAGGCAAAACAGACCAGGTTTACCGTATACAGGAATACGCCGATGCCCAAAGCCTTCACCCCAATTACCTCAGCAATGTGATCAAAACCAAAACCGGCAAAGCTATCGGAACCTGGATAGCTGAGAAAACCATCGCCGAAGCCAAATCATTATTACAGCATTCGGATCTATCCATTAAGGAAATCGCTTACCGATTAGGTTTTACCGAAATAGCACACTTTAGTAACTACTTTAAGAAACATACGGGGGTATCACCGGTGTCGTTTAAGAAGGAGTTAGCGTAAGCGTCTTATTGCGGTCCGTTAGCCGTAAACATCGCCAGCATATTATTCAACCCCTCTGGTGAATGCATTGATGCTGTTTGTTCCATCGTCATTTTTGCAACTTCAGATGCACGGGCACGCATTTGTCTTTCATAAGCGGCTATGGCTGCATGGGTATCAGGGAAGTCTTTATTCAGCAGGCATTCGGCCAGTTCAAGTGCATCCAGCATAGCCATATTTACACCTTCACCGGCGTAGGGCGGCATCAGGTGGGCGGCATCGCCAAGCATGGTCAGGTTTGGTAAAGCTTGCCAGGTTTGATCAAACGGCATACAATACTGCGGACGGGGAATAAACGAGGTGCTTGCGTTCTCAAACAACTCATCCCAGATATTGTCCCATCCTGCAAAGGTCCTTTTAAACCAGGCCAGCATCTGCGTGTTATCCGAGAAATCTATACCGCTATCTTTTGTCCATGATTCGTTGACAATAAGTCCCATGTAAAACGCCAGGCTGCCATCACCCTTTGAACTAACGACAAAGGTTTTAGAATCATCCAGCGCAAATATTTTACCTCCTTGGAGTAGTTCATGAATTTTGGGCGCATTCTTTTCCGAATCATAAACAGCACCCTCAATTGCGGTCACGCCTGAGTAAAAGGGTTTGATCGGCGTGATATACGGCCTGATCTTAGAGTTAGCCCCATCTGCTGCGATCACAATATCAGCGAAAGCTTCGCTGCCATTTTTAAATTCAAGCTTAAAGGCATTGTTATTTGAGCAGAGCGATACCAACTGGCTGTCCCAAACCACGGTATCTGGTTTTAGTGAGTTTAGCAGTATCTCCCGCAATGGTCCACGGTCAATCTCCGGGCGCGCAAATTCATCGTTATCGGTTACAGCAAAATCATCCTCAAAAACGATATTCGCATGCTTGTCGGTGATGCGCATTTTATCTGCACCCGGACGATAATTGGCATTAAATTCATCCATCAGGTCAGCCTTACATAATGCCGCCAAACCTGATTCATAATGCAGATCGAGTGTAGCGCCCTGTACCCGCACATCGCGGTTTATATCGCGCTCATATACCTTTACATCTGCTCCATTCATTTGCAGAAGCCGGGCCAGTGTCAAACCTCCTGGCCCGCCACCTACTATAGCTATATTTTTGTTTTTGATCGAATTCATGTGTTGGTTGTCTTATTTTTGTAGACGAAGAGCAGCAAAAAACATTTTAAATTATTTGAAAAGAGGCGCAATCGTTCTTTTTAAGTAATAACGATTATGTCCGGCTACTTTGGACAGAACAAAACAGGATTGTTTTTTGCAAGACTAAGTTTATCGCACAAATTATAACGAAGGGTGTCATGCTGAGGCGCTCGAAGCATAGTGGGCAAAGGCCTCTACGCTATGCATAAACGCTAATGCATAGTTCGCGATTCCCAACGCACTATACTTCGAGAGCCTCAGTATGACACCCACTTTTTTGAAGGGGGCTCAAACTATTTCCCGGTTTTCTTAGGCTGATAAAGCTGATTCTTAAAAATAATCAACCCGTATTTGGCGCTTTTCAATTTATCGTCCAGGTCCTTTGGTACCGCCCCCGGACTTTGGGCAAAGTTTCCGGCAATAATATCCATATCACCATCGCCATCAATATCCGCTTTTTCCAGCGTGAGTGACTTTACAGGAATATCGCTTTTCAGGATATATGACTTGAATTTAAAATTGTTTTGGTCGATGTTCTCCAAATAGACAAAGGACTCATCAGCCAGTTTGCCAAAATCAGGGAAGAAAGAGCTTGCAGCAAAATCTATGTCGCCATCCTTATCAAAATCCTCCGCCAAAACTTTTGTGACGCCATAGATAGGGTAGAAGAACTTCTCTTTAAACTCGCCCTTGCCCTGGTTTATATTCAGCCTGATGCCGTGATAGGGCTTTAAGATATCAGAGTAATCGGCGTTGTCGCCATGAACAGTTACGATATCGGTTAGTCCGTCATGATTGTAGTCAACCAATACCATATCAGTAGTGCCGTAATTTGGCGGGAAACGTAAAACCCTTTTGCCCTTGAATTTAAATTTATCCTTTTGATAAAAGATGTATACGCTTTCATCCCCCTGGGCAAACATGGCTACGATATCTTTTTTGCCATCGCCATCCATATCTTTTATATAACATTTGAGTGCGCCGGGCTGATTCAATAATACCTGCTCCTTGTATTTTCCCGATTTATCTTTTTTGAACAGGGATAAGGAACCCACCTTATTGCCAAAGTTACACATCACGATCTCAGGCACGCCATCGCCGTCTATATCTTCAATTTTTGCATTTACCGGTCGGTGAAGTGGTGTTAATACAGCGGATACGGATGTGTCGTTATACTTGCTGTACGATCCTGTGCTTAGTTCGGTAGGGTATAGCTTTCCTATTTCGGTAAAGTAGGTAGCACCCTGATGGAAGTTAAAATCAACCACAGGGCTTGAAGATTTCATTTTTTTGGTAACCCCTTTGGGATAATTCCATTTATAGACATTATTGTAATAATCGCCTATCCACAATGTGTTGGTTTTTTTATTGTATTTCAAACCTGTGATGAGCGATGGGCGCGGGATTGAGTCTATCTGTACATCTTCGCGCACAAATTGCTTCAACGGGCTATTCCTGTTGAGACGTTTTTCATCCATCGGGATGCTGTCGGGGGCGCTATCTAAAATATATTTAACAATCTTGCTCCAATCCTCATCACTCATGTACGGCTTTTCAGGAATGATGTGATTTTTGTTGACAATTTCCTTTTCTTCCGGCGATAATCCCCTAAGCGGATCATAGCCGGGATAGATGATACCCATCCGGCTAGCCATTACCGGTAAAACATGGTCCCGCCATATCGTTTTGGTAAGACTGGCGGGATCGGGTGCCATGTGACAGATGACACAATAGGCTCCAAATAGGGTTCTGCCATCCTCATCGATGGGCTTTTTGCTTGCAGGTGCTTTTGTTGTGAACGAGTTAAGGCTTATCGCTATGGTCAATGCAGCAACAAATACCAGGCTTAAATACCTGTATTTCATATAAAATGTCTTAATTATTGATGTCTCAATAAATAGACTTCGGCCTGTCAGCGGTGGCTGTGCCAAAGTCACCTGGCTTGTCACTCATCGTGATCACTAATTGTCCTCCTTTTGCCAGTTGACGATGTAACAGATAATCGTGGGTATATGTTGTGTTGTTTAGTGTAACATTGCTGATATACTTATTGGCGCTGCTGTTGTTCTTCACAACAATATGGAAATTTTTGCCTCCGGGCAGTTTTATTATAGCATCGTTGATAACCGGGCTGCCAAAAATATACATGCCATTAGCCGGGTTCACCTGGTAAATTCCCATTGCCGATAATACATACCATGCCGACATCTGACCTACATCCTCGTTGCCAATAATGCCGTCCGGTTTGATAGTATAAAACTCAGTCAGTATTTGCCGAACTTTTTCCTGAGTTTTCCATGGCTGCCCTGCGAAAGTATACAGGTAAGCAATATGATGACTCGGCTCGTTACCGTGTGCATATTGGCCAATTAGACCCGAAATGTCCGGTGAAGCTTCTTTACCCAGGTCACCTTTAACAATGAACAGTGAATCTAACTTTTTTATGAACCCGGCATCACCGCCATGTAATGCGATCAGGCCTTCCACATCTTCCGGTACCAGCCAGGTATATTGCCATGCATTGCCTTCGGTATAATCGTCCTTTTCGTGGCGAGATACAAATGGACTAAATGGCGTGCGCCATTCAGTCGCCGATACTTTTCCGCGCATAAAGCCGGTCTGTTTATCAAAATAGTTTTGATAGTATTTTGCCCTTTTACTGAAGTAAGCATAGTCATCTTTCTTACCCATTTTTAGAGCCATGCGTGCAATACACCAGTCATTGATGGCATATTCAAGACCCATAGCAACGGATTCAACAGTGCTGTCGGCGGGGATGAATCCTTGTCTTTTAACATATTTCAGTCCCCTGATGTCCTGCATCTGGGTAGTTTTCACTGCTTCGTAAGCCAGGTTGGCATCGAATCCTTTAAAGCCTTTCATATAGGCGTCAACTATCACAGGTACTGCACTGTTGCCCACCATGGTATTGGTTTCGTTAGCCATCAGGTGCCATACCGGTAAGCGGCCTTGCTGCTTGTAGATCGTCAACATGGTATTGATGATATTCTTTTCGCGCTCAGGCTGGATAATAGTATACAGCGGGTTAGCAGCGCGGTAGGTATCCCAAAGGGAGAAGGTAGTCAGATTGGTAAACGATTTATCATTATGAACCTTTTTATCGGTGCCCCAGTAATCACCATTCACATCATTAAATGTTGACGGAGCGATCATGGTATGATACATAGCCGTATAGAACTTTTTGTATTGGGAAAGCGAATCAGCCTTGATCTGTATTTTGGAAAGCTCAGCATTCCAGGCGTTATGCGCAGCAGATACCACTTTAGCAAAGTTCCAGTCAGGTATCTCTGTATTGATGTTAAGCAAAGCATTTGCCGAGCTAACCGGCGATATCCCCACTTTTACAAATACTTTTTCTCCGGCTTTGGTCGCGAAAGTAATAATGCCTTTCACCGCTTTGCCTTTCAGCGTTACACCATTTTTTAATTCTGTGGTATCATAAACAGCGAATTTCTCAATCGGCTTAGATAATACAGCAGTGAAGTAAATGCGCTGCGCTCTTGCCCAGCCTCTCGAAAAACGGTAACCTTCAATCGTATATTTATTTACCTGTTTAATATAAGTCTCTGTTGCGATATCTGCTATGCCTTCCTGCAGGTCGATCACAATGTGCGATTCTTTAGAAGCAGGGTAGGTGTACTCATGAAAGCCGACCCGGTTGGACGCGGTAAGCTTAACATTGATGCCGTATCGTTTCAATTTTACTGCATAATAGCCCGGCTTAACCACTTCATCCTTCCGGTCAAATAATGAAAAATAGCCATCTTTTGGATCTTTTAATGACCCTTTCATAGAATGAACAGCACCGGTTGTCGGCATAAATAAAAAATCACCCAAGTCGCCTATGCCTGTTCCGCTTAAGTGAGTATGCTGAAAACCGATGATGGTTGAATCGGAAATATGATAACCTGAGCACCAGTCCCAGCCCTTTGATAAATTGGTTGGACCTAATTGAACCGCACCGAAAGGGACATTGGCCCCAACAAATACGTGGCCATGAAAGCCCGTGCCTATATACGGGTCAACATAATGGGTATAATCCGATTGGTTTTTAGATGCAGTATGTTTTGTCTGGGCAAAAATCTGGCATGAAAAAATTACACAAAAAGCGATGGCGAAATATTTAAGCATTAGTAGTAGATATTGCCGGGACGAATCCCGGCTTGATGTATATTATATTAATATTGAATTTTAAATGCAGCAGCGTGGTTCAATCCACTTTTAGTTTGCAAAGCAGCTGGAATTACGACGCTGATCGCATCCCCGTTTTCGCTCCACTTTAGTTTTTGATTGACACCAAGCAGACTAACCTTTTTAACTTTCTTAATATCCTTTAAATGGAATGAAACATTTGCCGGTAAAGTTACTGAACCTTTATCAGCCAAAGCAAAAGCATAGATCGTATTTGAGTTTTTTAGCTTGGTATAAAAAATGTTCCCTTCAGAATAAGGCGCTACCGAGGTGCTATTATATATACCCTCACCATTTATTTTTATCCAGGCACCAATCTGCTGCAATCTTTCATAAGCCACCGGATCCCAGTCACCGTCAGGGCCGGGACCGATGTTCATTAACAGGTTGCCGCCACGGGAAACGATCTTCACTAGTAAAGAAATGATCTGATCGGCAGATTTGTAATGATCGCCAGGTACATAGCTCCAGGAGTTGCCCATAGTGATACAGCTTTCCCACGGATGATCCAAAGGCTCGTTTGGCACCTGCTGTTCAGGAGTGGTGTAGTTTTCATATTTACCGGCTACGGTGCGGTCAACCACAATTAGTCCCGGTTGTTTGGTGCGGGCCATGGCAGCGATTTTTGGCATATCGATGTCCTGGTCATAGGTGATTGTCCGCTGCCAGTCTACGCTTGGATCGATGGTGCTTTTTGGTCTTACCCAGCCGCCATCCAGCCATAATATATCCACGCGGCCATAATCGGTCATCAGTTCGCCGATCTGGTTATAGGTAAAGTCTTTAAATTTCTGCCAGCGCTCAGGATATTTTGCGGGATCGTAGTTCACATTACGGTCCTTTGGTGGGAAATATGGCCACCAGTAATTTTCTGTATGCCAATCGGGCTTAGAAAAGTAAGCGCCTATCATAAAGTTCTCTTTCCTGAAAGCATTGAATATCTCTTTGGCTACATTCGCCCTCGGGTTAGAAGAGAAAGGCGTTTTTGTGCTGGTTATTTTATAATCGGTCTGCTTGGTATCAAACATGCAGAAACCGTCATGGTGCTTGGTTGTGAATACTACATATTTCATCCCCGCATTCTTTGCAGCCTGCACCCATTTCTCCGGATTGAATTTGGTTGGATTAAAAGTGGTCTGCAAATTCTCGTAGGCTGTTTTATAGGTATTATAGCTTGCACCGTAAGGCCCGCGGCGTTGCGTCCACCCCTCATCTTCCGGGCATATACTCCAGCTTTCAACCACTCCCCACTGGCTGTAAGTACCCCAATGCATGAACAAGCCGAACTTCAGGTCCTGCCAGTTAGCTAACTTATCTTTTACCAGCTGATCGTCAGGTGGTATGTAACTTTTTGACATCTGGTGTTCCTGTGCAAAAAGGCGACTTAGTGTAATAAACAAGGCGACCGAAAGGGTAAGAGCTTTTTTCATTTTGTAGTGATTTAGTATTTGAAATTAGCTTAAATCAGTGAACTTCTGATAGTAATGACAATAAGCAATAATAATTTGCTCACATTGTTTAATTTTTTTAAGAAGTTTACCTACTTATTAAAAAAATATTAAATTTTATTATGAATTTCTAAGTTTTATCGTATTATTGTGATAGTAACTCAACTGAAAGACCAATTTGAAACAAAGAACCGATACCACAGGTTTATGGCGACAAATATGTTTCAACGATGACCTGAAGGCATTCGAGGCGCTATTCTATGGTCTTAATAACCGGCTTATAAAATTCTGCATTTTATACGTGCACCAGAAGGAAGCAGCGGAGGAGATAGTGTCCGACGTCTTCGTAAAGTGTTGGGAAGGAAGGAAGGGTTTAACCGAGATTATTAACCCCGAAACTTACTTATTCGTGTGCGTTAAGAACCAATCTTTAAACTACGTTAAAAAGTATTCAAATATTCACCTGGTTCAGATTGAATCAACAGATAAAGTCGAATTCGTAAATACGTATGATCCTGAAAAAGAGTTGGAACGTAAAGAGTTACATTTCCTGCTTGACCAGGCCATCGCAAAACTACCTCAGCAGGCTTGTATCGTTTTCAAACTGATCAAAGAAGACGGTATGAAATATAAAGAAGTAGCAGAGATACTGAATATTTCGCCCCGTACCGTCCAAACTCAGTTGTTCAGAGCTATAAAGAAACTTAGCGTGATCTTATCAGATCATCAGTTAGCTTCTAAATCTGCAGTTAATCCTTCAGCAAACACACCATTGCTGGGATTGATATAAATCCATTTCCTTTTTGCTATTTCTTTAATCTGGGTAACGTTTTTTCTTCATTAAGCGTCTTTGGCAAAGTAGACCGGTTATTTGGCTGGTTTAATCCTAACTTGCAAAAAACATCGCCATGAATTTCAGTCGCTATTATTTAATTCTATTGCTGTGCTTATTGTTGATTGGTTCATTGGCAGCCGGTGCACAAACAGATCCATTACCTGGCCGGAATGATACAGCCTTGTACTTTTCTTCAAAAATAATGGGAGAACACAGGACGCTTTGGGTACATGTGCCGCCTGATTATAATACCACTTCCAATACTTATCCCGTTTTATACCTGTTGGATGGCGACTCACATTTTGATTACGGTGCCAGAACAGCCGATTTCCTCGCGGGATATGACCGTAACCGGGTACCGCCGATGATCGTGGTAGGCGTGGTAAATGTTGACCGGGGACGTGATTTTACTCCTGTGTATGCAAAAAAGCCGGATGGCAGTCTTGATAGTAATAAGGTGCTAACAGATGCAGGCGCCGGTCGTTTTCTCCGTTATCTGGAAAATGAAGTGGTATCTTATATTGATTCACATTATCGTATTCAGCCTTACCGGATATTGTCAGCTCATTCTCTGGGTGGTTTATTTGCCTTATATGCCAAAGAAACCAAACCGCTGCTTTTCCCGGGGATGATATTGACCAGCCCGGTTATCAGCGACCAGGAGTTGAGTAACCTGCAAACATTTCTCACCGCCAATCATCCACATAATGGAAAACTATTCTTTGGGATCGGAAATGAGAATACGGTTAAAGTAGACGCCCTTGCTGCTGGATTAAAGCGACAGGCGCCCGAATGGTTCGAATGGTCTAACAAAAAGTATGAAGATGAAAATCATTTCACCGCACCATTTAAAACACTTTTTGACGGACTTAAGTTTATTTATCGCGACTGGTTTATTGATTTCTATGGAAACGATAACCTGACGTTGCAGGATGTCAATAAACGTTTTGAAAGGCTTTCAGCAGAATTTGGTTATCGTATAACGCCAAGCGAGGAATTTCTGAATAGTTGCGGCTATTATCAATTACACTTAAAACATACCGATAATGCTATCGGCATCTTTGCTGAAAATGTTAAGCGTCATCCGGGTTCGTTTAATGCATATGATAGTCTTGGCGAAGCATATATGGATGCAGGCAATAAGCAATTAGCTATCCAGAATTATAAAAAGTCTGTTGAGTTAAATCCGCACAATGACAATGGGAAACAAATGCTTGAGAAATTGGAGCATTGAAAGCCTTAATGACTTAGAGAAAATGTAGATGTTAAAAAAAAGTAAAATATTTTTTTCAGGCTTGTAGGCAATTCGCGAAAAAAGATTGTCCTTGCTCTAAACCGACATTCCAACAAGCCTGATGGTCAACGATAGATTCATTCAATTACTCACTAAAAAGCTTTCAGATGAGATAGATGAAAGCGAATTGGCTGAGTTGAATTATATGCTGGCCAATGACGAGGAATGTCTTCAGCAATATAATTCCTTTAATAATTATTGGGCCCAGGATCAGGAAAAATACTCCAACGAAGGGTTGTTATTTCAACGCATAAGAAGCAGAATTACCATTCCGGAAGATTTTGATGATATTGACTCTAAAAAAAGCTGGATCAGAAGGTTTCCGTTTTTCTGGCGCAGCCTTGCTGCAATTGTTATTTTTGGTATAGGGTTGTTTACTTATCGTTATTCGCATAGTGCATCAGGTAAAACCAATGAGGGTAATATTGCAGTTACCAAAACACCAAGCCGTACAAAGTCCAAAATTTACCTTAGTGACGGCTCTGTTGTCACCTTAAACTCTGAAACCGTTTTACGATACCCTGCTTCATTTTCGGGGCCGACCAGGGAGGTCTATCTTAACGGTGAAGCATTTTTTAATGTCACCAAAGATCGTACCCATCCTTTTATTGTGCATGCCGGTAAGATGAATATCAAAGTATTAGGCACTTCGTTCAATGTAAAATCGTATGCAAACGATAAGAACATGGAGACTACTTTGATAAGAGGTGCTATTGAAGTGACGCTTTCAGACCGTCCATCCGACAGGATCATACTGAAACCAAATGAGAAATTAGTACTGAATAATAAAACCTTTAACAGACCCCAGGCAAATTTAACCGCTGCCGAGGAAAATACAACCAATTACGCACTTACAAACCTAACTCACCTCCGGTCAAACGATACAACAATAGTTGAAACTTCATGGGTAAATAACGAGCTTGTTTTTAAAGATGAAGCGTTCAGCGATCTGGCCAACCAAATGGAAAGATGGTATGGCATTAAAATTAAATTTAAAAATTCAGATACAAAGGCTTACCACTTTACCGGTGTCTTCGTGAAAGAAAATATCGTCGAGGCTTTAAATGCTTTGAAGATGATAGAACCATTTAATTACAAGTATAATAACGAAACAGTATCCATTTATTAACCCTAATTAACTAAAAACGCTTATGGATTGAAAAAAACTTACTCACCAACCAAAAAAAACGGGAATCACCGCTAAAGTAACTCCCGAAAAAAGATGAACATCCGTTAATTAATTCAATGCTACTTTCTCTGGAACAGAATTTAGCAATTGTATCATTCACCTTTAATAAGTAAAAATATGAAATATTTTAAACACCTTCGGGGTGTAAGAAATAGATATCGGCTAATCAAGTCCATATTAATAATGAAATTGATATTAATATTTTTGGCAATTTTCAACCTGCAGGCATTAGCTAATGTTTATTCGCAGCAAAAAGTAAGCCTTAATTTAAAATCGGCTGACTTTAAAAAAGTTATTACTGCCATTCAAAAGCAAACCAACTATCATTTTGTCTTCAGTGAACGTAAAATCCCGGCTAAAAATGTTTCGATCAACGTTCAGAACGAAAATGTTACAAACGTTCTGGATCAGTTGCTGGCAAATACAGATTTTACCTACACTCAACTAGACAACAACCTGATTGTAATTACCGGCAAAAACGAAGTGGTTGTCAACAAGGTAGTTACCGGTAAGGTGGTTGATGATAAAGGTCTGCCTTTGCCTGGTGTATCCATCAAGGTAAAAGGAACAGGCACAGGTACAGTATCTGATATTAATGGTGCATTCTCCATTAATGTGGCAGACAATGCTGTGTTGGTAGTTTCTTTCATCGGTTATGATTCACAGGAAATATCTGTGGCCGGTAAAAGCAGCATCAACGTAACCCTTGTAAGCTCTAGCAAAAACCTTAATGAAGTAGTTGTTACGGCATTGGGTATTAAGAAAGAAGAGAAAAAACTGGGTTACTCTGTATCTACTGTTAACGGGGATGCGTTAGACAAAGCAAAAGAATCAAACGTGGCTTATTCATTAGAAGGCCGTGTTGCTGGTTTGAGCGTAAGTGGGACTAACGGTGGTGCAGGTTCGTCAGCACGTATCTTATTGCGTGGTGTAACCAGCTTCTCAGCAGGTCCTCCTTTGTTTGTAATCAACGGTGTGCCGATGGATAACACCCAGAGAGGTCAATCAGGCGAATGGGGCGGTGCAGACTATGGTGATGGTATTGCCAACATCAACCCTGATGATATCGAAAGCATGACAGTTCTGAAAGGTCAATCAGCATCAGCACTTTACGGTACACGTGCGGTAAACGGTGTTATTTTGATCACTACCAAATCAGGTAAGAAAAACTCAGGTTTTGGTGTAGAATACAATGCTAACTACCAGATGGACAGGGTTGTTGATAATACTGATTTCCAAACCGTATACGGTCAAGGCGAAAACGGTGTTAAACCTACAACAGTTGCAGGAGCTTTAAGCTCAGGTAGCTTGGCCTGGGGTGCAAAATTAGATGGATCTCAAGTTATTCAGTTTGATGGTAAAAGCTATGCGTATTCAAAAACTAATGATGATTACACCAAGTTCTACAACACCGGTGGTACTTTCACCAATACAGTAGCTCTTACAGGCGGTAATGAAACCGGAGCCTTCAGGTTATCATTATCTGACCTGAACAACCATGCAATTACCCCTAACAGTGGTCTTGACAGGAAAACTTTTAACTTCAACGGTTCACAAACAGTAATTAAGAACCTTGATATCAACTTAGTTGCCAACTACATCATCGATAACGAAAAGAACCGTTCAGGTTTGAGCGATGGACCGGGCAACCCGAATAACGTTCAGTTCTTAGCACCGAACGAGGCACAAAGCATTTTAAAGCCAGGATATGATGCAAATGGCAACGAAACATCATTTACTAATGATATTTACGTAACCAACCCATATTTTGCTGCTTATAAATTTGTGACCAATACTTCAAGAGAGCGTTTAATCACTTCTGCATCAGCTAAGTACACCATTACTCCTTGGGCTTATGCTCAGGCTCGTGTTGGTTATGATGACATCCACGATAACCGCTTAGGTATTACCCCTACAGGTACAGCATACAATTCAGGAAATAATGGAAGTATGCAGGTACAAAACACCCAGATCACGGAATTAAACACTGACGTATTGATAGGTGCAAAACATGACATCGTTAGAGATCTGTTGAATTTGGATTTGACTGTCGGTGGTAACATTCGTAAAAGCAATTATTTCGGAACTTATATTAATGCCAACAACCTGATCGTTCCATTCTTCTATGACTTATCAAACGGTCAAACCAGAACCAGCGGAAATGTTCAGCCAAGCAAGCAACAAGTAAACTCTGCTTACTATACTGCTGACTTTGGTATTAAAAGCTTCCTTGTACTAAGTACTTCCGGCCGCTATGACTACTATAGCAGTATTGGTAGTAATGTAGGTCCTGGCATCTTTACACCATCAGTTTCTGCCAGCTTTATCTTTTCTGACCTCTACCATATTAATGGTCTTGATTTTGGAAAACTTCGTCTGTCATATTCTAAAACCAGCGGCGGTGCGCCACCATTTGCAAACCAGATCTACTATAGCGTAGCTAACTCTATTAACGGAGTTAACGCAGGTACTTTGAGCCAGCAATTACCAAACTTGTTCTTGAAACCATTTACATTAACTGAGTTTGAAATTGGTACTTCATTGAAATTCTGGGGTGACCGTTTTGGTGTTGACGTAGCTTACTTTGCTAAGAAGACCAAGGACGAAATCCTTAACAGCAGCATCGATATTTCAAGCGGTTATACTAACGCTTATGTTCCTACTGCAGCAAATCAGAATAGAGGTGTGGAAATTGAACTTCATGGTACACCATTTAAAGGCCGTGATTTCAGCTGGACACCATCTTTGAACTTTACTTATGTTAAAAACAAAGTATTGTCAACTGACAAGACTGGTACTAATGTTAGCTTAGGAACATATCGTCCATTGAATGCAACAACTGCGTTTGTGGTAGGTATGGATGGCCCGCAGATCATGGCGAATGATTACAAACGCGATGCAAGCGGTAACATTATATTCGATGCAACAGGTAACGCTGAAGCTACTGGCAGAATACCATTGGGTAGCGTAGTGCCTAAAATTTACGGTGGTTTGAATAACGATTTCAACTACAAACGTTTCAACTTATCATTCCTGATCGATTACCGTTTTGGCAACAAAGTATTATCAGCAACCAACTACTATGCTATTTATCGCGGTTTAGATAAGATGACTTTGGTGGGTCGTGAAACTGGTGTTGTTGGTGTTGGTGTAACTGAATCTGGTGCAGCTAATACCGTTAACGTACCAGCTGAAACTTACTACCAGAACTTAGCCCGTAACATATCTGCATTAAACGTGTTGGATGGCAGCTTTATCAAGTTCCGCCAGGTAACTTTGGGTTATACTTTCCCAAGAGATCTGCTGAACGGTACTCCATTCAACTCTATTACCTTCTCATTAGTAGGCCGCAACCTGTGGACTATTATGAAACATACCAACAATATCGATCCTGAGTCGAACTTTGCTCCGGGATTGAACTATGACGGTATCGAAGGTACAAGCGTACCAGCTGTTAGGACTTATGGGTTTAATGTAAACTTCAAATTTAAAAAATAACGAGATGAAAAAACGACTTATATATAGTTGCCTGCTTTTAGGGGCCACCTTAATGGCGGGTTGTACCAAAAACTTTGAGCAAATAAATACTGACCCAACTAAAGTAAGCGCCGACTTGTTTAATCCGAACTTTTTGATGGCTCAGGCACAGATCCAGTTTTCACAAACTGGTTATGACCAGTTATTGTATCAAAGCATGTGGACCCAGGCACTGGCATCAACTTATGACTACTACGGAAACGGTGATAAATACGTATATCGTGGAAGCGCGCAGGATTACAAAGCCAGAACATGGAACACCAGCTACGGTGCCGCTGCACTTATCGCTGAAATGAAAAACCTGGTAAAAGGAAATGCTGCTTACTCTAACCTTGATAACTGCGGAAGCATAATGCTAGTTATGATGCTTGAGCGTGTTACTGATGCTTATGGAGATATTCCTTACTCACAGGCATTACAGGCAAAAAGCGGTATTACCCAACCTGTTTTTGATACACAGCAAAGTATTTATACTTCAATGCTAAGCACGCTTGAAACAGCCACAGCTGCTTTGGACGCTTCTAAACCAGGACCATCATCTGACCTGTTTTACGGAGGTAATGTTGCTCAGTGGAAAAAATTAGGTTATTCACTGATGCTTAGAGCGGCTATGCGTTTGACAAAAGCTGATGCGGCTACTGCTCAGAAATATGCTGAAATGGCGTATGCAGGCGGTGCAATGGCATCAATTGCAGATAATGCAAAAGTATATTGCGATAATGCAAACGGCAATGGTAACTCTGACGCTGGTGCATTGTTGGTTACCGATGACTTCAGGGAAGTACGTTGGGGAAAAACCTTAATGGATTTTCTGCAAACAAACAATGACCCTCGTATTAGCGCTATCGGTGAGATCTCTGCAGGTACAGGTAAAGCAGCTAACCAGAATGAAGCTCCTGGTATTAGCACTGCAGCGTTGCAGATAGGTATGCCAAACGGATATGACCTGGGTGGTACTACAACTGATATCTCTAATGCACCGGGCTATCCTGGCGCTACTCCTGCTGATCCTTCAGTTAGTGGTGACGCTCCTGCTCCTGATGGTAAATACTCCCGTCCTCGCTTTGCAGTATATGATGATCGTAACAGAGCAAATTTCATCATTACCTATGGCGAAACAGAGTTATTATTTGCTGAAGCCGCAGTTCGTGGCTGGAACACTGGTGATGCTGCAACGCATTATGCAAACGCTCTTACTGCAGATATGCAATCACTTGCTCAGTTGAACTCTACTGCACAAGCAGTGGTTGACCCTGCTGCAATCGCAACTTATGTTGCTGCACATCCATTGTCAGCTACTCAAGCAACTGCATTGCAACAGATCAACATGGAGTATTTTATTGAAACAGCAACTACTTTCGATTTCAATGAAACATGGAATAACTGGAAAAGATCAGGCGTGCCTGCTCTGACTCCGGTGGTATATCCGTCGCAGTTCAGCACTGTCGTTCCAAGAAGGATTGACTACCCTGTTACGTTGCCTTCTACAAATGCAACAAACTATGCTGCTGCCGTTGCCAAAATTAGCGGAGGTGACAACTTCAGCTCCAAAGTTTGGTGGGATCAATAATTTTTCTTACTTAATAAAACAGGGAGACATTAATGTCTCCCTGTTTGTTTTATTGCAATTATAAATCGCTATTTTGTACGATAACGATTTTGGAGTGTCCTATTTGATTTAGAATGTGCAGGGTTAAATTATTATTTGTCAAAAAAGAAACTAAGGTTCTTTTTGCCGTCTTAGCTTTTACTTTTCTTTCAGCAGCTTCTGCTTTTTCACAGCAACCGCTATTTAAACTTTTGTCCCCTAAAGAGACTAACATCAAGTTCAGCAATGATATCAATGAGACAGAATCGCTGAACGTGCTGTCGTACGAATACTTTTACAATGGGGGAGGAGTAGCTGTGGGTGATATCAATAATGATGGGCTTCCGGATATCTTCTTTACCGGCAATATGGGTTCAAATAAATTATATCTGAACCAGGGGCACATGAAATTTAAAGATATCACGAAGGAGGCCTGTCCCGGTCTTGAGGGACGCCCCGGCGCCTGGAAAACTGGTGTTACCATGGCAGATGTGAACGGTGACGGGTTGTTAGATATCTATGTGTGCTATTCGGGCAAAACAGATAATGATACCCGCAGGAATCAATTATTTATTAACCTGGGTAACAACAAATTTAAGGAAGAGGCTAAGGAATATGGCTTAGACGACCCGGGATACAGCACGCAAGCTGTGTTTTTTGATTACGATAATGACGGTGATCTGGACATGTTCCTGCTGAATCACAATATAAAAAAGCTCGACAATATGGAGCTAGCAAGATATAAGGAACAAACCGATGAACTTGCGAGCAATAAATTATTCAGGAACGACGGTGGACATTTTACTGATGTTTCTAAAAAAGCAGGGATAGTTCAAAATCCACTAACCTTTGGTTTAGGTATAGCCATTGCCGATGTGAATAAAGATGGTTGGCCTGATATATATGTAACGAACGACTATAATGAGCCTGATTATTTATACATCAATAACCATGATGGCACATTTACCGAAAAATCAAAACAATTTTTCAGGCATATTTCTCACTTTTCTATGGGTGTTGATATTGCCGATTTCAACAATGACGGACTCCCGGATGTGATGACTTTAGACATGCTTCCGGAGGATAATCACCGCCAGAAATCGCTTCAATTAGAAGAAAACTACGAATCCTTTGCATTAATGCAGACACAGGGATTGTATAAACAATATATGCGCAATATGCTGCAGCTTAACAATGGCGACGGCACATTTAGCGAAATAGGCCAGTTGGCAGGAGTTTCTAATACCGACTGGAGCTGGTGCCCGCTGATCGCAGATTTTGACAACGATGGCTATAAGGACATTTTTGTAAGCAACGGTTATTTAAGGGATTATACTAATAAGGATTTCCTGCGTTACTGGGGCGATTATAAAATCAAAAAGGCAATGGCAGGCGAGCCGTTTTTGTTGATGGATTTGATCAAAGCTATGCCATCAACCAAAGTACCCAATTATATTTTCCGCAACAATCACGACCTGACTTTCGCGAGCAAACAAAAGGAGTGGGGCCTGGATGAGGCAACCGTATCGAGCGGTGCTGTTTATGTAGACCTGGATAATGATGGCGATCTGGACCTGGTGATCAATAACATCAATCAACCGGCTTCTATCTATCAAAACATGAGCCGCGAGGATAATAATACCAATTACCTCGCAGTAAAAGTAAAAGGGACGGGCAAAAACACCAATGCCATTGGTGCAAAGGTATATGTATATACAGCCGGTAATTTGCAATACCAGGAGGTTAACCCTAACAGGGGCTATCTTTCGTGTGTTTCAACAACTTTGAACTTTGGCTTAGGCGACAATAAAACGGCGGATTCAGTGCGCGTTATTTGGCCCGATCAGGCATCGAAATCGCTAACAGCGGCTAAAGGCAATCAGTTATTAAATGTCGATTATCCGGGCGCTTCAAAACCTTATGTTGAGGTCACAAAATCAGTTAAACCGATATTTAAACACAGTGAACCTATCATCGATTATAAGCCGGAGGAAATAACGCTGAACGATTTCAAGCGCCAATTGCTGATGCTATTCATGTACTCAAAAACAGCACCTGTAATTGCTAAAGCTGATGTAAATCATGATGGGTTGGAAGACCTGTTTATCAGTGGTGACCAGGATAACTCTGGTAAAATATACTTACAGCAACCAGGCGGTAAATACATCGTCTCTAAACTTGATAGAGGAAGCGATAGCAACATAGGCACCACTGCATCTGCCATCTTTTTTGATGCAAATGGTGATGGCTTCCCTGATTTGTATATAGCCAAAGGCGGATATGCGCTTTATGATCCACATACGCTTGACCTGCAGGATGAATTGTATATAAATAATGGGAAAGGCGGCTTTGTGCTTTCGCAAGGTGCTTTGCCAATCCTTAATGCAAATAGTAAATCGGTAGTGCGCCCGTGTGATTTCGACGGTGACGGCGATATCGATCTTTTTGTTGGCGGCAGGATAATACCTGGCCAGTATCCGTCTGCTCCTGAGAGTTTTTTATTGGTAAATGACGGTAAAGGTAAATTCACTGAAGCCAAAATACCGTTCGATAAAGTAGGTATGGTGACCGATGCGCAATGGATCGACCTGAATAAAGACGGTCGTAAAGACTTGGTACTATGCGGCGAGTTTATGCCGATCACTGTACTGATCAACACGCCTGAAGGGTTTAAAGACAAGACCTCTGATTATTTCGATGCGCCTCAAAACGGTTTCTGGTTCTCAATTGCATTTGCTGATGTGAATGGCGATGGCGAGCCTGACCTGATTGCAGGCAATCTTGGTCTTAATTCACAAATTCACGCATCAGCAAAAGAACCTGCCGAGATGTATGCGTTGGACGTGGATAACAATGGCTCTATCGACCCCTTCTTGAATTTCTATGTACAGGGCAAAAGCTATCCTTTCGTAAGCCGCGATGAATTAAACGAACAGATATACCCAATGCGTAGAAAATTCAGTTCCTATGCCGCTTATTCCGATGCAACAATAGCTGATATTTTAAGTCCGGCAGACCTCGCAAAAGCTCAGCATTTGACGGTTAACGAAACTAAAACCATGCTTTATATTAATCAGCATGGAAAGTTTAAGACCACTGCGCTGCCAATACAGGCACAGTTCTCGGTAGTAAGCCAGATACTGACAGGCGATTTTGACCATGATGGTTCGGTAGACATTTTACTACTGGGTAACCACTCAGATAACAGGCTAAAATTAGGCAGCTTTGATGCTAATTACGGCTGTTTGCTGAAGGGCGATGACAAAGGCGGGTTTACTTATGTCGATCAGTCAACATCTGGTCTGTCGGTTATCGGCGATGTAAAATCAGCTGTTGAAACAAAAATTAATAATGTTCCCTACCTGCTCATCGGTTTAAGCGATGGCCCGCTACAGTTTTATAAAGAATGAGAAGCTACTATAAATATTTACTGATCCTGGTTTGTTCACTGGTTATTAAACCTTGTTTGGGGCAAACCAGCAAGGATGCTTACCCGGATTATTTGCAGCCCGATCATGCTATCAATGCAGTCACAATGGTGATGGTACATGACGTGGTAAGCCCGCCGGTGGCAGCACGGTATTATGCTTATGTTTCACTGGGTGCATATAATATCGTATCGGCAAATGACAAAAAGGTGCCCCGACTACAGAGTTTTATCAAATCATATAAACCGACCGGCTTTTTAGATACCATTCATTATGCATATGATTACAAGATAGCGGCCTATTACAGTATGCTGGAGACAGCCAAACTGATGCTGCCATCGGGTTTTATGCTGAAGGATGATGAGGACGGGTTTGTACAGTTGCTGCAAAGAACGCGTGTGCCTCAAAAAACCATCGATAATTCAATAAAGGTTGGCATATTGGCTGCTAATGATATTGTCAACTATTCAAAAACAGATCATTACGGTCACTTAAGCGCCCTTAAAAGATACACACCTCTTAAAGAGGAAGGTAAATGGTATCCGACACCCCCCGGATATTTTGAAGCGGTTGAACCTAACTGGAAAACGATCCGCACCATGCTGATCGATTCTTCCAATCAATTTAAGCCGAAACCACTGATACCGTTTAGTAAAGACACGACTTCTAAATTCTACAAAGGCGTAAAAGAAGTATACGATATCTCCAAGCACTTAACACCCGAGCAGATCAACATCGCGTTGTTTTGGGATTGCAACCCCTTTGCTATAACGACATCAGGACATATGATGATCGGCTATAAAAAGATCAGTCCGGGAGGGCACTGGATGCACATTACTGGTTTGGTTACTCAGCAAGCGCACCTAAGTTTTGATAAATCGGTAATAGCAATTGCTTTGGTAGGCTCTACGCTGATGGATGCCTTTATCAGTTGCTGGGAAGAGAAATACGATAGTAACCGCATTCGCCCTGAAACTTATATTAACCGCTATATGGATTTAAAGTGGCAGCCTGTTTTGCAAACGCCACCATTCCCGGAATATACCAGCGGTCATGCTGTGATTTCAAATGCTGCGGCTGAAGTGCTGACTTATTTACTGGGTGACAATTTCGCTTATAACGATAATACCGAGATACCATTTGGCAGCGGACAGCGTGATTTTAAATCGTTCAGGCAGGCTGCTGCCGAGGCATCCGTGTCAAGGTTTTATGGTGGTATTCATTACATGGAAAGTATCACAAACGGCAATAACCAGGGGATAGCGGTAGGGAGTGATGTTATATCAAAAATTAAAAAAGCGGGCATTATGCCTTTTGAGCATAACTAAAAAAACGGTTCGATAAAATGTAAAAACTATGTTCCCCGGAAAATGGCATTTATTCACCTTTTTGAGCATGTTTTTTACGCAATTATATTTCCATGATGCCAAAATAGCTTAAGAAAAGGCATTTTTTTGAAAATAATTGAACGCCATTGATGACTATAATTGTAGGATTGCTTTATTCTATTTAAAATACTGTCAATCAATAAGATGATTAGAAAATACATATCTGCCTTATCAATTCTGCTGGTAAGTTTATCACTCACTGCTTCCTATACTTTTGCACAGGCAGATTATGCCCTTATACCTTATCCAAAATCATTGGAACCTGGTAAAGGAGAATTCTATATCACCAAACAAACGGTTATTAGTTCTGCTTCGCAAGCAAGGTTTAGCAGCGAAATAAATCAATTGAATGAACTGCTTGCTCAATCCTTAAAAATCAACTTAAATATCTTAAAAACTGCACGGCAAACTAACGTTATCGATGTGGTATATGATCCTGATATTAAATCATCCGGAGAATATAAGTTGAAGATCACACCTTCAAAAGTGACGATAGTTTCAGGCAGTAATTCAGGGGTATTTTATGCGATCGAAACTATCAGGCAGTTATTGCCTGTGTCTATTGAAGAAGGGAAAATAGCATCAAAATTAGCTTTGCCTGCATTAATGATCAGTGACCAACCAGACTATTCATGGCGTGGTATGCACCTGGATGTTTCCCGGCATTTCTTTTCGATTTCTTACCTGAGGAAGTTCATCGACCGGATGGCGCTTTACAAAATGAACAAACTGCACCTGCACCTGACTGACGACCAGGGCTGGCGCATAGAGATAAAGAAATATCCAAAACTTACTGAAAACGGCGCATGGCGGACATTTGACAAGAATGATACCGCTTGCATGAAACGTGCAGCTGAAAATCCTGATTTTGCTATCGATAGAGAGCATATCATCCAGCGTAACGGCAAAACACTTTACGGCGGGTTTTATACCCAGCAACAAATGAAGGACCTGGTGAAATATGCCACCCGTAAGCATGTAGATATCATTCCTGAAATTGACATGCCGGGGCATATGATGGCAGCTATCAGTTCTTACCCTTTTCTAACCTGCAATGGAGAGAACAGTTGGGGAGAGCTGTTTACCAAGCCGATCTGTCCTTGTAACGAAACTACTTTTGAGTTTGCTGAAAATGTGTTCACCGAGATCATGGATATTTTCCCATCGGAATACATTCACATAGGCGGAGACGAGGTCGATCGCAGCGATTGGGCTAAATCGGATGTCTGCAAGGCCCTGATGAAGAAAGAAGGAATAAGGGATATCGCTGGATTGGAGAGTTACTTTATTAATAGAATGGAGAAATTCTTCAACTCGAAAGGCCGTAAACTGATCGGTTGGGATGAGGTACTGGAAGGCGGCATCAGTCCGACGGCAAATATTATGTATTGGCGCACCTGGGTACCTGACGCACCTGCAAAGGCAGCCCGCAACGGTAACCATGTGATTATGACACCGGGTAGCCCGTTGTATTTTGATTATCTTGCAGATAAGAATTCTATCTACAACGTCTATCATTTTAACCCTATCCCGGCAGGATTGACACCAGAACAGGCCAAATTGATCATTGGTGCGCAGGCCAATGTTTGGTCCGAAAATATTCCATCGGAAAAGCGTGCGGATTATATGACCATGCCGCGTATGACAGCTTTGGCCGAAATGCTTTGGACGAACAATAAAGAAGATTACGTATCATACCAGAAAAGACTGGTTGCGCAATTCCCGCGCATGGATGCTTTAAATATCAATTACCGCCTGCCTGACCTGGAAGGTATCATCGACAGCAAAGTATTTGTCGATAATGATCATTTGAATGTGACATCGCCGCTGAAAACGTTAAGTGTTCGGTACACTACCGATGGATCGTTACCACAGGCCAATTCACCCGTATTAAATAACCTGCTGGTTAGCCATACTGAAACCGTTAAAGTTGCTGCTTTTACACCAAGAGGAAAACGCGGTGATGTTTATGCAATAAAATATGAGCAACAGAGCCTGGCTAAGGGTGCAACACCAGATAAAACTGTTCCGGGATTGAAAGTGGATTATTACAAAGGGTTCTTTAAGGGAACTACCAAAATTCCCGACGGAAAACCGGATAGTACTTATAATGCATTGAGCATTGATGTGCCAAAATCGGTTAATGCGCCATCATTCGGCTTAAAATACCGTGGCTATATCGATATACTGGAATCGGGAATTTATACCTTCTATCTCACCTGCGACGACGGCGGTACATTAAAGGTCGCCGATAGGATGACAGTTGATAACGACGGCTTGCATTCGGCTCAAGAAAAGACCGGACAAGTGGCATTAGGTAAAGGATTGCAGCCATTCGCGCTTGATTTTATTGAAGGCGGCGGCGGCTTTACATTGAAATTGAAATACAGCTTTAACGGTTCGGAACCAAAGGATGTACCGTCAGCCTGGTTCAGGAACTAAAGGAATAACCGCTATGCGGTAGAAGATAACAATGATTGCATTTGGTTGTGCAACATTCGTTGATTAGTTGATCGCAACCGTTCCGGGAAACCGGAGCGGTTTTTTTTGATGTTTTACGTTATAGAATAATGCACATGATAAACACCTATAAGATCATTATTTGTTCTTTTCTGATTTTCATTTCTTTTAGTGTCAGGGCTCAACAAGCTGACATCAGAAATAACTATCGTGATACAACAGGCTTGCCGCACCTGAAAATTGAGCGGAGCATGATCTTTTCACCTGAAAAGGAATGGCTTTATAATCATCATCCTTCGATCGCAGCATTTAAGGGCAAATTGATAACTACCTGGTCGGATGGGATGATAGACGAAGATTCTCCGGGCCAGCGGGTTGTTTTTTCGGTATCAAGTGACTTTAAAAATTGGTCGGCCCCACAGGAATTGGCATCTCCCTCAAAAGGTTCCAAAGACGTGTTGAATGTGCTGACTGCCGCAGGTTTCTATCAATTCAATAATACGCTCGTAGCCTATTACGGCGAGTACGAAAAAGACCGCACCAATACACATTTATGGGCCAAAACCAGCACAGACGGACTACATTGGAGCGCACCGATTGATATGCATGTACCTGTCAATCCAAACCATGGCCCGGCGACAGTACAAGGCGGCAGGCTCATTATCAGCGGCAATTTTACTTTTCCTTATACCGACGACCATACCGGGCTTTCAGGCTGGAAGATGAGCAGCTTTTACCCGGATTCGCTATACAAACAAGATAATCCTGCGACGTTCTACAGCCCGGCAGAAAAGACGGGATTGCCACCTTTATGCGAAGGCTCGTTTTTCCAAACAGATGATAAAGTGGTCCATATGCTGCTGCGCGTAACCGGTAAAGGATGGAAAGGCAAATTGTGGCTGACAGAAAGTAAGGATAATGGCCAAAGCTGGTCACGCCCGATCGAAACAAATTTTACAGATAACGACAGTAAATTCCATTTTGGCAGATTGCCCGACAAAAGATTTTATTACGCAGGCATCCCCGATACACTGCACCATTACGACCGCAACCCGTTGGTACTCGCGCTTTCTGATGACGGCAAATACTTCAATAAACAATACATCATAGCCGATGATCTTTACACTCTAAAAAAGAAAGGCCTGTGGAAAGGCGGCCAATATGGTTACCCCGTAACTATGGTGTATCAGGGCTATATGTATGTGATCATATCACGCCAAAAAGAATCTATCGAGACTATCAGGTTCAAATTGTCTCAGTTGAAGTAGAAAGTCTGCGGCTGTAGGGTTTGTTTGGTTAAATAATGTTAAATACGGCCCATTAGAGCTGTTCAGCTCTGTTGTTTCATAATTTCCACCTGCCTGTATCGTTTCAGAATCATATCACAAAACTGATCGATATTGAAGCAATTTAAACCTGCCGTTTTACTGGAGATCCTGCTCCACCTGCTCTTCTGGGCATTCATCACTTTTTTGCCTTTTTTTTCGGGGCCTCAGCATCGGTTTACTCCTTTTAGTCATATACTTTTGATCAATACACTGTTGGCCGTGCAGTTTTATCTGAACGCTTTTGTATTGATCCCTCTTTTATTAAATAGCGGAAAACACCCCGCATTATATTTTCTGTTATTAGGCCTCTCGTTTACAATAGGGTCACTTATCATAGTCTACACCAGGCCTCAGCCAGCATTTTTTCATCCAATCCCCGGACTAATGCAAGGGCCGCCTCCGGGTAATCATCTGTTCTTTCCGCCGCTGATAGCCATTACTGCCGCCAGCTTTGCCTACCGTTATTTGACAGATCATTTCAGGCAGGCACGTAAGCGCAACGATATTCGCAATGCCGCGCTTACATCTGAACTGGCATTTCTGCGTTCACAGATCAGTCCGCATTTTATGTTCAACGTGATCAATAGTGTGGTAGCCCTGTCGAGGTTAAAACCGGCTGCTGTTGAGCCTACACTGATACAACTGTCGCAGTTGCTTCGCTATATGCTGTATATCTCAGATGAGGAAAAGATAAGCATGGGCAAAAAGGCTGAATACCTGGATAGCTATATTCAACTGCAGAAGCTTCGTTTCGGGGCTAACGTCGATATTGATTACCTGACACATATCGGTTGCCCGGAGAAAACATTGGAGCCTATGCTGCTAATCCCATTTGTAGAAAATGCCTTTAAGCATGGCACTGGCGATATTGAGCGGCCTGCTATACAAGTCTCACTGGTTGCCGATGAGAAGACGCTCGACTTTAGGGTAAGCAATAATTACAAACCCGGAGACGAAAATAACGATGAGCACCACGGCATAGGACTTGCCAATGTGAAACGGCGGTTAGAGCTTTTATATCCGGGTAAACATCGACTGTGGATCATGCCCGATTCTGATACTTACCATGTACACCTTCAATTACAATTTCACTAAATGATACGATGCCTGATTGTTGATGATGAGCCCCTTGCGCTCGACCTGATAGAAGACAACCTGCGCCAGGTAGGTTATATCCATGTTGTTGCCAAATGCCGTAATGCGGCGGATGCCCTGCGCGTGCTGCGCGATGATCCTGTCGACCTGATCTTCTGTGATATCCAGATGCCGGGACTGAATGGTTTGCAGCTGGTCCAAAACATGCCTTATAAACCTATGGTGATCTTCGTAACTGCTTACGAGCATTTTGCCCTCCAGGGTTTTGAACTGGATGTGCTGGATTATCTTATAAAGCCTGTGCCGATGGAACGCTTTCATAGGGCTTGTCAGAAGGCGTATCTGGCTTTGGAAATGAAACGGGCCTATGGCATGCAGGCAAATCCCGGCAGGAAATACCTGTTTGTTTATTCGGATTATAATTTAGTAAAGATCAGCCTCGATCAGATAGAATATGTCGAAGGCTTGAAAGACTACGTAAAGATCCACCTGACCGGCGGAGACAAACCACTGCTTTCTCGCATGAGCATTAAGTCGCTGGAACAGCAATTGCCCAACGAACAGTTTTACAGGGTGCATAAGTCGTACATCATTAACGTTGACCATGTCACCCGGATAAGGCGTGGAAGGGTAAAGACCGTCAATTCAGAGATTCCTTTAAGTGATTCTTATCGTGATATGATCCATCGTATGACAGGCAGGGTGATGGATTAGCGCGGAAATCAGGCTTTGGTCTGCACATTCAGGCGGGTGGTCTCATTTATTTTCTGATGAGCCGCCTGTCGCGCAAATTGCGGCTGTTTAACAGCCAGCGCGGATGAAGAAATTGTTACTTTTTTTATTGATCTCCAGTTTTGCTTACATAGCACACGCCCAGAATAAAAGGGACGCACTCAAAAAAGATACCCTCAATAAGTTTGTAGCCCGCCCTTTGGATGACTTGCTGGATACACTTTCCATTAACTATGGTCTTAAAATCGTATTCGAGCGCGATTCCCTGCACCGTTTTGATGTGGTAGAACGCTTCTTTAATGAATCGCTTGATAATGTGCTTGCCAAGGTTTGCCGGCAATTCACCCTAAATTATTGGGTTGATGCGGCGGGAACGATATATGTGCTACAAAATGTAGATGATATGGCGCGATTGCGGCAACTGGCAAAAACAGTGAAACAACCGAAACGGGTAAGTAAAATAGTTGCCAAAGCAGACACATCCAACGAGCAGGATATAGAGGCGTTATACGAAAACCGGGATAAACGTACTAAAGCACCACTGTCTGTGCAGTCGAAAGACCAACGGCAGTTGGTTGCCTCTCCGCCAACGGAACAACCTGTGCAAAGTCCGGGGCCAGTACCGTCTGTAGTTCAGGCGGCTCCCCGGCAAGAGGTACATCTTTCAGTAACTGTTAATGGTAAGGTCACTGACCAGAACTCCGGTCTTGCATTACCTTCAGCGACAATACATGTGCGCAATACCAAACTTTTTGTGCTGGCCAGCAGCGATGGCAATTTTACGCTTTTCAATGTCCCCAGCGATACCTGTACTTTGGAAGTAAGCTATTCCGGCTATCAACAGGACAATTTTAGATTGAGCGCAGACCTGCTTAAGCAACCCTTAGCGCTTTCATTGCTGCCAGCGTTGACAACACTGAACGAGGTATCTATTATCGGCCAGAAAAGCGGTGTAATGAATACTGACGTGAAGAAGGTTGGTGTGCTGCAATTATCACCAGCGAATCTTGATAAACTGCCTAGTTTGGGTGATAAAGACGTAATGCGTGCCTTCCAGTTGATGCCGGGGGTAGGGGCTACTAACGAGTCCTCATCAGGCGCCTATGTGCGAGGCGGTACACCAGATCAGAACCTGGTTGTATTTGATGGATTCACCATTTACCAGGTCGATCACTTATATGGTTTCTTCAGCGCATTCAATAGTAATGCTATAAAGGATATCCAATTGTATAAAGGCGGCTTCTCATCCCAGTATGGAGGCCGTTTGTCAAGCGTAACGGAGATCAACGGGAAAGATGGCAACACCAAAAGCACTACATACGGTGTGGATTTGAGCCTGTTAAGTCTCAATGCTTTTTTAGAGACGCCCATCAATGATAAATCGTCGCTTTTGGTGTCTGTGCGCCGGTCATACCAGGGACCTTTTTACGATAAAATATTCAAACAATTTAATGCCTCTACAGGCGGTGGCTTCCGTGGTGGAGGTGGTCCGGGTGGCCCTGGTGGTTTTGGTGAACAGACTACGCCGGCATCTCATTTTTATGATGCTAACGTTCGCTATACTTATCATGCCGATCAGAACAACATCCTGACCTGGAGCTTTTACTCCGGCGAGGACAAAACGGATAACAGCCGCCAGTTGCAATTGCCGTCATTTATTGGCGGAGGGAGTTCACCTGATATCACGGACTATACCAAATATGGTAACCTGGCAAGCAGCCTGAAGTGGTTCCACCAATGGAACAAGACGATTCATTCAAATACCTACATCACCTATTCGTCCTACTTTAACGACCGGGTTCGCAGTAATTCGGGTACTACGACCGATAGTCTCGGCAACGCGGTGAATTTCAATAATGGGACAATAGAGAATAATAATCTTAAAGATATCGGCCTGAAATCTGACTGGGTTTGGGAGCTGAACAATAATTTGAGGTTCCGCTACGGTGGGTTCGGATCATTTCAGCACATCAACTATGATTATATACAGGATGATACCACACACCTGATCAGTCAGCATAATTCTGCTTTATCAGGTGGCGGTTACTTCGAAACGGAATATGAGCCTATCAATGCCCTGCACCTGCAACCTGGCATACGCGCTACTTATTATGGCCCAACCAGTGGCACCTATTTGGAACCGCGCTTTTCGGCCAGCTATGTTGTGAATGATAACTACACACTGAAATTTGCGACGGGACAGTTCTATCAATTTATTAACCAGGTAACCCGCGATGACATTGCCGACGGTAACCGGAATTTCTGGGTGTTGTCCAATAATTCAAGCGTTCCGATAGGCAGGTCAAGGCATTTGATGGGTGGGGTGGCTTATGAAAATGACCAGTTTTTGATCGATGTAGAAGGCTATTATAAATGGCTGAACGGTCTTACCCAATATACCATCACGCAAACCGGTTTTGGTTTTGCCGGTGGAACACCTACCATCACCGAGAACTTTTATTCCGGGCAAGGCCGTGCCAAAGGAATAGAGGTTTTGGTGCAAAAGAAATTGGGCCAATATACAGGATGGCTAAGCTATACACTCGCCGATGCGGAAAACAAGTTTGCCGTATATGGTAACAACTATTACCCGGCTGACCAGGATATACGCCACGAGTTTAAGGCGATCAATATGTACCATGATAACCGCTGGAATTTCTCGGCAGTGTTTATTTTCAGTACTGGTCACCCATATACGGCACCATTGTCCACCTATAGTATAACTGGTGCCGATGGCAACCGCGTTACCTATTTCAATGTGAGCGCCAAAAATGCGGAGCGCTTGCCTGAGTATCATCGTCTTGATTTGTCGGCTACTTATGATCTGTTAAAGATCAGCGGTGATAAGATCGGCAGCATCGGCATTTCATTATTTAACGTTTACAACCACGTGAATACCTGGTACCGCGAGTATTATATCCGCGATAACGCGGCCATTACTACCGACGTCAATTACCTGGGATTTACACCAAACATAACACTGAGCTTAAGATGGAAATAAGGAGATATTTTTGGGGACTTTGCCTTCCAGTTTTGATATGCGCTGTTTGGTCAGGTTGTAAAAAGGATAGCACAGCATCAGCCTCATTGCCGGTGGTTGAAGCTTATTTGTATGCAGGGCATCCCATCAAAGTAAAACTGTATCAGCAAAAATCGTTAACCGACACCGCCAAATATGGAGCTGCTATTACCGGGCAACAGTTATTAATCTCCGATGGCAGTCAGCAGATACAGCTTACGGAATCAGTCAAAGGCACTTACATCTATACTGACAGCAGTTTTTTGGTAGCCGGCAGGACATATACACTCAAATTTAATTATCAATCGCGCCAGGTATCCGCCCAAACTGTTATGCCATTTAAGCCGACAAACTTTGCTACCCAACGCGACAGCGCTTATTACGCTCATACCAGCACGCCAAGTGTCCAGGCTGATACGCTGAATAAGTTTACCTGGGACAACCCTGATTCACTTAATCATGTGCTTGTATTCGATAATATCGACAACTCCTTCTTCCCGGTAAACGGTGGCTTTGTGCGGAATGGCGCTTCGAATATTTTTTCGATCAATACCGAGCGGAAGCCGGTTTATTATGTTGTCAATAACAGCTTCCCTTACTATGGACATTACCAGGTAGTGCTGCTTCGCGTCAACCAGGAATATATAGATCTGATGAAAAGTAATGCTTTGGGTTCCAACTCGCAGAACCTTTTGAATATACCAACGAACGTGACCAACGGGTTAGGGATTTTTACGGCGATGCAGTCGGATACGTTGAAGTTTTATTTGTATCAATGATTTAGAAGCACGTTAAATTTCACGGGACTATAATAAAATCATGTCATTTCGAACGAACGGAAAGGGGTAAAGCGATGGGGCGAGGAGAAAACTTATGCACCAATCATACCAACTATGCAGATCGCATAAGTTTTCTCATCCGCCCCAACGCACATGCCACCACGCGGATTCGAAATGACATGTTTTTTAATTTCTGGATGGTTTTTACTACTTCGGCAAAACCGTCACGATCACTCTCTTATATCGCGTCAAAGCTGGCGTACCTTTATCAGTAACCTTCAAAATAAAGTGCAAAGTTACAGTGCTATCCACCACCGGGGCAGTTACCGGTACGTCATACAAATTAGGCGAATAAGGTGCAAAACTCACGCGACCTTTGTAAGTACCTGCTTCAGGATATTCAAACCAGAGGTAGCTTAACGAATCGCCGTCAGGATCAGTGGTGCCGGCTGCACTCAGATGGAATTGCTCGCCCGATTTAACCGTCATTTTTTCGCCGTTTGCTACCCTTGGTACAGGCGGGTGATTGCATTCTTTATAGCTTTTGGTGGTCCACTGCATACGTGCGGCAAAATCATTCTGATACTCTACTCTCCAGCGCCATATGGTCGCCAGGTTGCTATTATAGCCTTTTTTATCAACAGGTGAGATTAATGAGTCAGCGGCATTTGTCCAGATTGGTCTTGTTTCCGGTTCGTCCTTTGGCCAGTTATCCCGGTGGAACCTGCCAGTATTGGAGTCCTCAAATTTCGGTAAGTACAATTCATACCTTCCGCCCCAACCACCATAATTTGGGTGTTCAGGATTATTCAAACCATTACTGATCAGGTTTAAAAAGCTTGGCGAATCTCCTTCCATACCATAAGCCACGTCCGGATAAGCAGCGCCCATTGGTCCGTGCCCTTGCTGAATATTTTTTGCCAGCCATTCGTTTGAAACGACCTCGGTGTTTGATCCCGGCATGCCGAATGACATACCCAACCACGTAGCTTTTCCGTAGTTGTAGCCTGGCGTTACTACAAAAAATATTGATGGGAAGTTTTTCCTAATCCACGGACCGCTGTCGTCCTGGTCTGAAATAGTGTATACTCTTACTTTTTTATAGATCTTTTCGGCTTCCTGGGCAGGTACGGTATTTTTTATTTTCCAGAGCGCTTGTGCCAGCGTATTCGGCCCACCCCAAACAGCAAACCAAACCGGGCGATCATCAGCCTTCTTTAAGACATTCACGATCCAATCAGAACCCTGTGAGTCATGCCCCTTGCCAACTCCTTCCATACCGTAAACCGGAAGCCCTTTTTTTACCTGGGCCCTTAATGCCATTGCTGTAGGATAACCCGGCTCGTGCTTGAGCAGATTAGGATGCACTTTTTCGTATGCATCCAACGCCTTCATAATGCTTTCGGGCGCTACACGATTTTTTTGATGGATGGATGTCGTAGCGATCAAGCCCTCTACATCCCATTCGTTGCAATAGGTCAAAAAACGTATTATTGATTGGGAATCATCAGGGTCGGCCTCAATGTCTGTCAGTACCACGACTCTTAATTTTTTAGATACTTGTGCGGATAGCATAGATGGCATGCTCAACAAAAGCGCCGTTACAAATGGTAGTAAAAGTTTAATCCTTTTCATATCTCAGGTATGGTGAATGTGTGTGTTATTTAGTTTGATGATCGATCGCTTTTTTCCAGCCTTCGTAATACCCACCTATATTTTCATTTTCCGAAGGTTTGTATGATTTTCCGTCCTTCTGTAATCCTTTCAGATCTTCTATACTTATATAAATGCCTTGCTGTAATCCCGCCAGGTAAGCCGCGCCAAGTGCCGATACTTCTGCTATACCGATATTGGTTACCGTTTTGCCTAATAGGTCTGCCAGAAACTGCACAATAAACTTATTTGCACTTATGCCACCATCGATCATCAACTGATCCAGTGTGATACCTGCATCCTGCTCCATTACCACAATGATATCTTTTATCTGGTAAGGAATGCTTTCCAATGCAGCCCGGACAATATGGCTTTTTCCCGTACTGAAAGTAAGTCCTGTGATAGAAGCTTTTCTGCTCATATCCCAATGCGGTGCACCAAGCCCACTGAAGGCAGGAACCAGGTAAACGCCACCGTTGTCCGGAATGCTTGTAGCGATTACTTCTGTTTCTTTGCTATCTGTTAAAATCCCCAGCTCGTTCTTCAGCCATTCAATCGTCGCGCCGCAGGTGACGATTACACCTTCCAATGCATATTGAACTTTACCGGCAGTGCTCCAGCATACGGTGCTTATCATGCCGTTATCTGAGTATTTTACCTTGTCGCCGACATTCATCAGTATAGAGCAGCCAGTACCCAAGGTAGCCTTTGCCATGCCGGTTTTGAAACAGCCTTCGCCAAATGCCGCTGCATGGGAGTCACCTATCATGGCTGAAATGCTTATAGGTTGATTTAATAAACCATCGAAATCTGTTTCACCAAAATAGTCTGATGAAGGCTTGCATTCCGGCAGATTCAGTTTCGACAGGTTAAACAGTTCAAGCAATTCCTTATCCCAGGTAAGCGTCTCCAAATTGAAGAACATCGTTCTCGAGGCATTAGTATAATCAGTACTATACCGCTTACCGCCGGATAGTTTGTACAATAGCCAGGTGTCTACTGTACCGAAATATGCTTCACTGCTGTCGATGGCTTGTTTTATTGTATTGACATTTTCATAAAGCCAGATGAGCTTGGTGCCCGAAAAGTAAGGATCGATGATTAGCCCTGTTTTTTGTTTGATGATTGGCTCTAAACCCTGCTGCTTCAATCGCTCGCAAATTGCTATTGAGCGTTTGCATTGCCAAAGGACAGCATTATATAATGGCTTCCCGCTTTTATCCCAGATGATGAATGTTTCCCTTTGGTTGGATATGCCGCATGCTTTTATTGCATTTAAATCACCACCTTCGTTTTTAAAAGTATTGATGCATGATGAAACGGAGGCAAGCACGTTACTATAAATCTCATCGGGTACTTGCTCGGCAAATCCGTGGTCGTGATAGGAGGCAAGCAGTTCAGTAGCTTTGGCAACGACCTCGCCCTGCTCATTAAAAATGAGCGTTTTGGTACTGCTGGTACCCTGATCGATGGCCAATATATAGGATGATGTACTCATTATTCGTTCTTGCTATTTGCCTTATCAATGATCACTGCCGCCAGGATAACGAGGCCTTTTACCACCTGTTGCCAGAAAGGTGATACATTCAATAAAACCAGTCCATTGTTTAATACCCCGATAATAACCGCGCCCAACACCGTGCCTAAGATCGACCCTCTGCCACCTGAAAGCGATGTGCCGCCAATGACAACCGCAGCAATGGAGTCTAACTCATATCCCGTACCTGCATTAGGTTGCGCAGCATCCAGTCGCGAGGTGATGATCAGTCCGCCAACCGCCGCCAAAGCACCCGCAATGGTATACACTGCAATTTTTATATAATTGATATTGATGCCTGAGAGCCGTGCTGCATTTTCGTTCCCACCAATCGCATAAATATACCTTCCAAGCCGGGTTTTATTGGTGATGATAATAGCGGAGATCACTACTATGCCCGAAATCCATACAGGAAGTGGTACGCCAAGAAACCAGCCGGTGCCCAGAAATGCAAACTTATGGTCGAGTCCTGTAATGGGGAAGCCTTTCGTCCATAACATAGTCAATCCGCGTGCGATGGTTAGCATGGCAAGCGTAGCCACAAATGGCGGGACCTTAAATTTGGTAATAGCCCATCCATTAAACCATCCAAGTGCCGACCCGACGATGATCCCCGCAACGCACGCCCCGAGAACAGTAAAACCGATATATAAATTTGACGACTGTAATTCGATGCCATTCCTGAGCAAGCCCGCAGTAATTGCGCCGCATAAAGCCAGGATAGAACCTACGGACAGATCGATACCGGCGGTAAGCACCACCAGTGTCATGCCTACTGATATGCAGATATTCACTGATATCTGGCGCATCACGTTCCATGCATTGGTGACGGTGAGGAATTTATCGGACAAAAAACTAATCAAAACGCATAGCACAAAAAGCGCTATTAACGATTGAAACCGGGCCAGGTATTGCCTGTAATTTTGTGTGTTGATCGCTGCGTCCATTAGTTGTTTTTAGGGATAGCTTCTAGTAATATTTTGTCTTCGGTGGCTTCGTCGATGTTCAATTTTGCGGTGATAGACCCTTCGCACATCACCAGTATGCGGTCGGCCACGGCAAGTATCTCTGGCATTTCGGATGAAACCACTATAATGCCCATGCCCTCACTTGCCAGCTGGGCAATGAGTTTATAAATTTCCGTCTTGGCGTGGATATCAATCCCACGTGTGGGTTCGTCCAGCATCAAAACACAAGGGTTTGTTGCCAGCCATTTGGCCAGGACAATTTTCTGCTGATTGCCCCCGCTGAGGTTCTTTGCCAGTTGTTTTGACGATGAAGCTTTGATGCGTAAGCGGTCAATATATTTTTGAGCCAGGGATGTTTCTTTACCATTGTCCAGCACACCCATGTTTTGCATCTGGCCGAGCGTGGTGATGCAGATGTTTTGTTTAACATCAAGTCCCAAAACTAATCCGTCCTTCTTACGGTCTTCCGGTACCAATGCGATACCTTGACGAATTGCATCGGCAGGAGATGAGAAGTGGCATTCTTTATTATTGACCATAATACTACTGGCCGATTGTTTGCTGTGCAACCCGAAAATAGTTTCGAGCAATTCTGTTCTCCCTGCGCCCATCAACCCAAATATCCCAAGTACTTCGCCTTTGTGCAGGGTGAATGAAATATCTTTTAATAATGCTTTATCCTTGTCCTTGTGAAGTGATAGGTGGTCTATCGATAGTAATACTTCCGCTTTTTCTGATAGTTTGTTTTTTGAATTGATAACGATCTCCCGCCCCACCATCTTCTGAATTAACTTATCGTGATTGATGTCTTCCATTTCGCCGGATTCGATAAACTTGCCGTCTCTTAAAACAATATACCTGTCGGCTATAGCGAACAATTCATCCAGTTTGTGCGAGATGTAAACGATCACTTTGCCTTCTGCTTTTAACCCGTTGATGATATCAAACAGTACTTTCACCTCTTTATCGCCAATGGCTGATGTAGGTTCATCCATAATGATGACCCCGGCGCTGTGTAATAATGCCTTTGCAATTTCAACCACCTGCTGCTGACCAACTTTCAGGTTGGCTATCTGTGCATCCGGATCTACATTAAGTTTAAGCCGATCAAGCAACGCTTGAGTCTGTTCGCGCATTTGTTTTTTATCGAGGAAGCCAAAAGGGGTGATTAGCTCACTTCCCAAAAAGATGTTTTCAGTAATGCTTAAATGCGGTACCAGGTTTAGCTCCTGGTGAATAATGGCGATGCCTTTTGCCTGCGCATCTTTCGTGTTTTTAAATCGTACGGTGTCACCATTGTAAATAATTTGGCCCTCGTACTCGGTATAAACACCGGATAGTATTTTCATCAGGGTTGATTTACCCGCACCATTCTCGCCAATAATAGCATTCACCTTGCCCGCGTGCAGTTCCATACACACGTTATCGAGGGCGGTAACGCCTGAAAATTTCTTCGATATGTTCTCTGCAACCAGCAAGTTTTATAATTTTATGGCTGAATGTTTATTGCAACAGGCACTGCTTCAATTTGTGCCAGGTTCAAATGTTCTTTGTTCAATTCAATGGCCCCGGTAAATGAAATGCCGTTCCCCACTTTTGCATGCTTTAACTGAGGCAGCACTCTACTCCGGATGATAGCATTGATCTCCGCCGATACATTATTAAAATCCATCGTATTATGGAAATCGTTGATATTGATCAGACCCATAGCGTCCCTCGCGGCATTCCCGAAGATATATTCGGTGGCTATCTTGACTTTTTGTCCCTGCAAACCGGCAATTGAAACGGTGATATCATCTGCATCAATAGCCGTAATAGTTCCCTTCCCCTGAATTAAAAAGTATCGCAGGTTGCCAATACCGAGCGCATGCGAATAATTGTCGAACGTTTGCGCAGGGTTGGCATTTAGCATAGGTATCAACTTTTCGATAGCTATCGCATCTTTAAGCCCAGGCGTCAGTTTTTTATCCCAAAAGTTTTGGGCGTAGGACGATGCGTTAAATGTTTTGGCTGTTTGCTCAGCTTTTACCTGGTCGAGTTTTTTAAAGTAAACTGAATTGTAGGCCACCAGCAGGACGACTACAACGACGATGATATATTTTAGAACTTTCTTTCCCATCGTTCTATTCCTTTTTGCCGTAACCGGTATAGTCGTTAACATTTTCCCTGGTGACCAACTCCACGGCAACCGGCATCTTTTTAGGAAAATCACGTTTGCCTTTGAAATATTCATCAGCGTAAATGGCCGCTGTTTTTGCCATTACTTTCGGGAATTGCATACCTGTGGCCATTATCTTTTTGTTTTGGATCGATTCGATCACATCCTGGGCGCCATCAAAACCGAATACTTTGATATCGTTGGCTTTTCCTGCTGCTACAAGTGCCTGGTAAGCCCCTGAGGCCATGGCATCATTTCCGCAAAAAACAGCATTGATGTCAGGATGTGCCTGTAATATCGACTCCATTACCTCCATGGCTTTGTTGCGGTCAAAGTCGGCGCTTTGCTGGGCAACCATTGTCAGGCCGGGGAAGAAATCAACCACACTATGAAAGCCTTTCGACCGGTTCCAGGTATTGTTATCGCCCACCAAACCCAATATCTCCACATACTTCCCCTGCTTATTCAGTTTCTCCGCGAAATACTTGCCAATAGCAACACAGCCGGAGTAATTATCGGAGAGTATCTGTGATGTAGCAGCGTCCACGGAGTTAACCTCCCTGTCCATGCAAAAAACTGGGATACCAGCAGATTTAGCTTCCAATACATTGCTTACAGAGCCATCCGCATCTGTAGGGTTAAACAAGATGGCATTATAGCCTGCGCTGATGGCGTTCTCAAAATTATCCGCCTCAATGGCCGTGTTGTTTTGGGAGTCGAATATCTTGGTTTCATAACCCAGGCTCTTAGCCTGGTCCGCAGCTGTCTGTGCAAGCACCACAAACCAAGGGTTATTGAGTGTGGATACGATAACCGCCACTTTCTTATGTTTGCCCTGATCACTGCCACTTTTGCATCCACACAATACCATCACCATCAAGAGGATGTATAGTGAACATTGCTTTATGACGGACGAATATCTCATGGTCTATTTTAATAATGCTACTGCTTCTTTGGCGATCCCTGACTTTGAAATGCCGTAATGCTCAAATATTTCTGTTTGCGAACCAGTGACGGTATACTCATCGGGTATGCCCATTATCTTAAATGGTAACGACAGATTATTCTGCAAAAGGAACGATGCGCATGCCTCGCCTAATCCGCCGTTTACGCTGTGTTCTTCAACAGTAATTATCGCCTTACATTTCTTAGCCGTCGATGCGAGTTGTGCATGGTCCAATGGTTTAATTGTATGCATGCTGATCACCGTTGCAGATATATTATTCTCTTGCTCTAATATTTCTGCCGCTTGCAAAGCGGGATAGACTGTTTCGCCCGTTGCAATCAATGCTATATCGCTGCCTTCTTTTATGACCCGTCCTTTTCCAAATTCGAAAGACTGATTACCCGGTAATTTAGGCATTACTTTTTTACCAAAACGCAGGTAAACAGGATGATTTGCTTTAGCAGCCAATTTGATGGCTTCCGCAGTTTCGTAATTGTCGGCAGGCGCAGCAATAACCAAATTGTTAATCGCGCGCAACACAGCAAAATCGTGCAAACTGTGATGGGTACTGCCCAAAGCGCCGTAGCTTACTCCTGCACTAATACCGATCAATTTTACCGGGTTGTCAGAATAGGCCACATCATTTTTGATCTGCTCTAGCGCACGGGCGGTTAGGAAACATGCAGGAGATACCGCAAATGCTTTTTTACCTGCCGACGCAAGCCCAGCGGCTACACCTACCAGGTTTTGTTCTGCAATACCGATCTCGACTGTTTGCTCAGGAAATTTTTGTCCAAAGCCTACCAGCTTGCCCGACCCGCGTGAATCACTTGTTACCACTACCACATCCCTGTCCGTTGTCGCCAGTTCTTCGAGCGTTTGGGCAAAAACTTCCAGGTTTGCTTTGTCCGTTTGCGATTTGTTTTCTGCTTCAGCTATCATATCCTGTTTCATTAATCTACTACAGCCGCATCCAATTCTTGTATGGCCTGTGCATATTGCTCAGCGCTTGGTACACCATGATGCCACTTTATTTCATCTTCCATATAGCTTATTCCTTTGCCTTTGATGGTGTGCGCAATGATCAAACTCGGTTTATCTTTTTCAAAAGGTATTGAGTCAAATGCTTCAATCAATGCTTTGAAATCATGTCCATCAACATGCTTTACGGCCCAGCCAAAGCTTTCAAATTTTTCATCTATCGGATCGGTATTGCATACTTCCGAAGTCCTGCCTGATATCTGGAGTTTATTGTGATCGATGATCGTACAAAGGTTATCCAGTTTGTAATGCGATGCAGTAAGTGCTGCTTCCCAGTTGGAGCCTTCAGGCAGCTCACCATCGCCCAATAAGGTAAATATCCGGTAGCTTCGTCCGTCCATTTTTGCGGCTAAGGCATTGCCGACACTTAAGGACAATCCGTGCCCCAGTGCCCCTGTGTTCTGCTCAACACCATGCACCTTTTTTGTTGGGTGACCGATATAATGCGATCTATACTTGCATAAAGTTTCCAGATCAGATTCAGGGAAAAACCCTTTGTCAGCCAACACTACATACAGCGCTTCTACCGTATGGCCCTTGCTTTGAATGTATCTATCGCGATTGGGTGAGCCAAAATCCTGAGGATTCACATGCAGTACGTGATTATACAACACATTTAAGATGTCTATACACGACAAACTACCTCCCGTATGCCCCGCCTTTGCGGCATAGATGTATTTGAGTATTTTTTTGCGATACTCAATTGATTTTATGGCTAATTCTTTCTCCGTCACCGCTTGATCTTTTAATTGAACACACTTACTTCCCAACCCATATAATTTTCAAATGACTCGCGCAGAATAGCCGAAGTCTTTGACGCATTCATCACCACGTGATGCTCGAAGCCGTTACGGCATACAAACTGCATCAGTCCCTGCAAGTCATTTATTTTAGCTACTGCTCTTGTACCGAAGGTATTAAGCGGATCGTCAGTCAGCATACCTTCGCCGATGTAGGCTTTGATAATGCCTTTGGAATCGTCTGTACTGATCCTGCCATAGGTTAAAGGCATAGCAGGGGTACGGCCCGCTAATGCACCATAGGTATTTTCTTCGCCTACGGATGTGCCTATGATCGGTGCAGTGCTGATCTCGATATCTGGCAGGAACGATTTTGCCCAGTTACCGCAATGGAAAAGCACGCATTTATTTTCGTCATCCGAATAATTGTTGTTCCAATCCACAAGCGCACTAGGCGAACTCGATGCCAGTTGCATAGCATACATGGTAAGCGTACCAGTAACATCCACCTCGCAGGCGCTTGGCAGCATATTCTCGCTCATCATGCTCATGCTGGTGCATACATTGCAACCATAATTTTGCTGAAGCGATGTCCAGCATTGTATGGCAGTTGCGTCAAGTGCGTGTTCCTGCATAAACTCATGTAATACGGCATCCAGTTTGGCTATCTGTATAAGCCTGTCATCCGGCGTTCTGCCGGTGGAGGAATAGGCTTTAATTTTTTCGAGACGCTCCTTCACTATATGATCGTCTTTGGTCAGCTTATTGGCGTTTCCCAAAATGGCAGAGAGGTCAGTGGTAACTACCGATATACCATTGCGTTGCAGTATCTTCTCGCTGTAACGAACGGTGTTAAAACCGCCTGGACGTGCACCAACTGCACCGATGCGTACTGTACGCATGCCTTTTACTACCCGGCATACCGCCTTAAAATTCAGCAGATCCTGGTGGAAACTTTCATCCAGCGGATGCACTACATGTTTTGTAGTCAGTGAATATTTTATTCCGAACTGATAAAGATTATTACAAACGGAGATCTTCCCACACCATGCATCACGACGGTTAACCACGTCCATCTTATTCAGATCATCCGGGTAGGCCTGTATCAGCACAGGTACATTAAGTCCGGACAATTTCAGCGTTTCGGCAATGCCTTTCTCATCGCCAAAGTTTGGCAGTACTACCAGCACACCTGCAATCGTATCTGCGTTTTTTCTGAATAATGCCGCACATTTCTGAGCATCATTAAAAGTTTCCACGCCACTCAATTTGGTATCGGTTTCGTTAAGCATTACCGGTGTTATTCCTGCCTTTTCAAATGCCTTTGTCAAATCTGCTTTGCACTCGCCAACCAGTTTGTCAGGAAAGAAATCGCGGTTGCCGATGATGATGCCTAAGGTTATGTTCCCTTCGTTATTTTTCATTTTTATTGCCTGCAATAATTAGTTCTATTTCATTAGCGTAAAACACTTCTTTGTGTTTCTCTTCAATGCCCGGGTCCGTTATAATGTAATCTATCAGCGAAAGCGCCCCCAGGCTGGCCAGTGCTGTTTTGCCTATTTTGGTGGAATCTGCTACCAGGTACCGTTGTTCAGCGGCCTCTATCATCGCCTTCTTCACCACCAAATCGCTGATGCTGGGGTAGGTTAGGCCCGATTTTAACGATATTCCGGCCGTCGCCAAAAAAAGCTTCTGGACATTTAGCCCCTTAAAAAAGTCAGCAGCCTTTTGCCCTGTCAGCGATAGGGTTGGCGGTTTAAATTCGCCGCCTGTCACAATCACCTCGATACCGGGCTCTGCACCAAGCATCAGTGCTATATTGAGCGCGTTGGTGATCACCGTAAGGTTTTTCATCCCTTTTAGCTTTTTGGCCAGTTCGGTTGTTGTCGAACCGGAATCCAAAATGATCGTATCGCCGCTCTCAATAAACTCAAGGCACTTATTGGCGATGAGTTCTTTTTTATCCAGGTTCTCCTGGTGTGTCAAAGAAAAGGTTTGCACCTGGTCCTTAATATTTTTCAGGTAAGCCCCGCCATGCTCGCGGATGATCAAACCATCTTTTTCCAATTTCTCCAGGTCCTGCCTTATCGTAACTTCGGTCACTTTAAACAGTTTCGCCAGGTCGAGCACTTTAGCTGAACCGTCTTCCTGTAAAAGCTCTAATATTTTATCTCTTCTGTATGTTGGTAGCATATTTTCGTTTTTCTTCAAAAGTGCGACATTTCGCAACAAAAAGAAAACAAATGAAACTATTTAAAGCACATCGGTGCAAATTCGGTAAGGTATAGGCGCCAGGCATTCCATTCGTGATGATGATCTGTTTCCTGGTAAGTATACTTCAGGCCTGCCTCATCATACAGGGCCTTCAATTTTACTACGCTTTGATATAAAAAATCAGCCTTCCCAATAGCTATCCAATAAACTTTCGGGTTAGCAGTCTTCAGTGCTTGCAGTTGTTTTACATTAGCATCTTTGTCGTATTTCATATTCGGTGCAGCTGAAGAAAACAATCCCATACTCATTACGCCTATATATTTAAACATTGCAGGATTGTTATTAGTGATGTTTTGGGTTTGAAAACCGCCCATCGAAAAACCGGTTATCGCCCTGTGATCGGGGTCGGCAATTACGCGGTAGTTGCCTTCAATATAGGGTACAACATCTTTTACAAGACTCTCCTCAAACTTTTGAGAAGACATTCCGCCCATAATATTTTCGTTGGTTTTAGAAACGTATGATCTGTCAAGCGGCTCAGCAGGTGTGTTAGGATTACCATTTGTGATAACCACGATCATGGGAGTGGCCTTACCTAAGGCAATCAGGTTATCCATAATATAATTAGCCCTGCCGCGGTTCACCCATACATCCTCATCACCGCCTGCTCCATGAAGCAGGTACATTACCGGGTACTTTTGCTTTGATTTTTCGTAGCCCGGTGGGGTGTAAACCATCATCCTCCTATTGCCGCCTATGGTGGGCGATGGATACCAAACTGCGGTCACTTGTCCATGCGGAACATCTTTTGCATCAATCAAATCTGCCAACGGACCGGGAACCATCAGTCGGTTCTCCACGTTAACGCCATCGCGGGTAACGAGGCTGCTTCCTGGCTCAGTGGTGCTTATTCCGTCGATCAAATAGCGATACTCATACATGGCTGATGGTAGCGGACCAGTCTTAGCTTCCCAAATGGAATCCTTTTTTACCATGGGAATAGTGAAGTTGTACATGCTGGGCGGCCAGGTTCCTAATAAGATGACTTGCTTAGCATCGGGGGCCTTTATCCGGAATATAACCGAGTTGTCCGCTTGTACTTCAGGAGGCAGATTGACTGATCGCATTTGCGCTTTTGACCACATTGGCAGCGCAAAAATCAGTAGCAATAAGAGTACAAATCTTTCAGTCAGCAAAATAAATGCTTTCCATTTCATGGTTTTAATTGGTTAATTGGTTTTGTTTTTCGTTTGCAATATGCAAATAAAAACAAATAAAAGAAAATAAACGAAAGTATTTTAAAAGAAATCGGAAGTCATTTTGTTAAGTGTGTGGCCAGTTTATTAAAAGACAAAAAACTCTTTTATTTAATTATTTGTTATATATTTGTACAATCAGATGGGAATATTTTCAAAGACTTGTGAATATGCTATGCGGGCGGTGTTTTTTGTCGCCGCCAAAACTGCCGATGGCGGTCGCGTTGGTATAAAGGAAATTGCAACAGGGATCGATTCTCCCGAACATTTCCTGGCTAAAATATTACAGGATCTGAGTAGGAGGGGAGTTATCCAATCTGCTAAAGGACCCAACGGCGGTTTTTATGTTGATGATGTGATTTTAAACATGCCTCTGTCATCAATAGTAGAAGCGGTGGATGGTAACAGCATATTTACCGGATGTGGCCTGGGATTGGAGCAATGTTCGGAAGACAATCCATGCCCCATACATCACGATTTTAAATCTATACGTAACCAGATACAAGCGTTGCTTAAGACAACCAAGATCGGTGAGTTTAATGAGGATTTGAACTTGGGTATTGCGGTGTTAAAGAAATAAAAAAATCTACTTCAATAAAGGATAAAAAGGTATTTATATATTAAAATAACGATGAAAGATATAGCCGGATTGGAAGATATACAGCTTTTTGTAGACGAGTTTTATAACAAGGTGCGTGAAGATGCCCTGATCGGTCCTGTGTTTGCCGGGGTTATTACCGATTGGCAGCCGCATTTAAATAAAATGTATGCCTTCTGGAATGCTGTTCTGTTTGGCGCGGCGGGATTTAAAGGAAACCCTTTTGCGAAACATGCACCGCTGCCTATTGCGCCGGAACATTTTGGAAGGTGGCTGGACCTGTTCGGTGAAACTATTGATGCAAACTTTGCGGGACCTGTGGCGATAGAAGCCAAGCAAAAAGCCGGCATAATGGCAACCATGTTTATGAGCAAGCTGGATAGGATGAGAAGCGGTCCGGGTTATACTATAGTTTAAACGACATTGAATAGAACAAACAACAAAAAATATGAAACAAATACAGGTAACAGATCACTATAAGGTTGTTGAAGTAGAGTTTACCGCAGGCCATAGTATGCCGAGACATGTCGCTACATCTGATGCGTTGCTGATTGTCGAATCCGGTAAGGCGCTTTTAATATTTGAAAAGGAGACAGTTGAATTGAGTGAAGGAAGTACGCAGCCCATACCGGCCAATGAAGAGCATATGCTGAAAATCATAGATGATTTTAAGGGCTACATCGTGATGGGGAATGAGTCGAAGATCAATTTCTCAAAGCCAGGTCAGCAAGTGGTAAATTGAGAAATAAATAAAACCAAACGGTATTTTATTTGTTATCAAATTACCTTTTTAGGTTGATTTACTCTGATATTCAGTCGTTTCTTTACATCCAGTCGACAAATTTTGGAGCGTTTGTGTGTATCTTTGTGCGTTGAAGATTTGTAGCGATTCCTTTCATTTGACCGCATCAGCTTTTAGCTATTTCGCTTGTTTAAGCAATAATTACTACGCGCATTTAAGGCACACAATCTTTAGCATTCACTAAGAAAGGTATTTTGATAAATGAGACAACTTAAAATAAGTCAGTCGATCACGAACCGTGAGTCTGCGTCATTGCAACAGTATTTATCTGATATAGCAAAGATCCCGATGGTGACCGCGCAAGAGGAAGTGATCTTAACACAGAAAATAAGACAGGGCGACCAGGCTGCCCTGGAACGCCTGACAAGTGCGAACCTGCGATTTGTAGTTTCGGTTGCTAAGCAATATGAAAGTTCCGGGCTTACGCTCGGCGACCTGATCAACGAGGGCAATCTTGGATTGATCAAAGCTGCAAAGCGGTTTGACGAAACCAAAGGCTTCAAATTTATTTCGTATGCTGTTTGGTGGATACGTCAATCCATTCTTCAGGCTATTACCGATCATGCAAGAATGGTACGCCTGCCGGCAAATAAAGTCGGCGATCTGAGCAAAATCAGCAAGGCATCGTCTGAATTGGAGCAGCATTTGGAAAGGGCAGCGACGGTAGAAGAAATTGCAGAAACTTTAGAGATAACCGTTGAAAAAGTGTCAGGGACATTGGCGAGCGCAGGCAGGCACATATCTGTTGACGCACCGTTCTCCAGCGAGGAAGATAACACACTGTTAGATGTGCTACAAAATCCCGGATATGGCACGGATAAAGAAGTGATGGATGATTCGCTGAGAACCGAAATTTCGCGTAGCCTGAAGATGCTTGAAGCCAGGGACAGGGAGATCGTCGAACTGTTTTTTGGTTTAGGAGGTTCGCAGCCATTAAGCCTGGAAGAGATAGGCGAAAAATACAACCTGACCAGGGAACGTGTAAGACAGATAAAGGATAAAGCACTTGCCAGGTTAAGGCATAGCGACAGAACTTACAGGGAATTGAAAAGCTATTTGTAATCCCTGGATTGAACATAAATAATAAGCCTTTAGCGGATAGCTAAAGGCTTTCTTTTTGATATTAGTATAGACGCGGTTGTATTGGTCGCCGCCCAGTGAGGGATTACTTTTTAAGGGATCCAACATGTCGGTAAGTATTGATGAGTACACCCGTTGGAGTGGACTTCGTGCTGACAAAAGCAAGTTCGCGTGCGTCAATAGTGTCTGAAAGTATGCGTTTGCCGCGGCCAAGCAACACAGGGTAAACCACGAGCACAACCTCGTCCACCAATCCTTCCCCAAGCAACACGGATGTCAGTGTCGAACTGCCCACAACGATCAGGTCGGGGCCGTCTGTTGATTTGAGATTGCGAATGCCAGCTATGATATCCCCGTCAAGACCCTTAACCGGCCCCCATTCCAGGCTGTCGGGCCTGTGGGTTGCTATGTGTTTTGTTGCAGCGTTTATAGCATTAGCCATCGGGAAATCTCCGGCATTAGGCCAAAACTTGCTGAATATATCGTAGGTATTGCGGCCGAGCAGCAGGTCGAAATTTGACCCATATGCCTCAAAGAGCATTGCTGCCCCGGCAGGGCTTCTATAAGGTGTTGTCCATGCGCCGTAGGTGTAATCTCCGTCGTGCTCTATCACGCCATCCAGCGAGATATGTTCGGCTATCTTGATTTTTCTCATTTTTTTATTGCTGGTTCTTATGATTGTATAAAATATGGTTATGCTTACTTTAAAAAGTCACCCAGGTAGGCTAAGATCGTAGTCGTCTGCATCATCAGGCCAACATGTGATTGTGACGGGACAACAGCCAAATGCGATTTTGGCATTGGTGCTAAATCAGCAGATATACCACCTCCCAATAATTGATACGTTTTTGCCAACTCGACTTTATCCAAACCGTCATTGTCGCCCGAAATAATCAATACCGGCGAACTAATTTTCCCAATATTGGCGTCACCCATGTCAAATGGCGTCTTGACAAAAGCAATCATCTGTTCTAAGAAAGGAACCCATTTTGTTTTGTCGGGCGCTACTGCATCATATCCAGTCTTTAAAGGAGTATTCTGTAAAAATTCGGGTTTCATGTTTTTAAACCCATCAGATACTGCGGGCAGCCAGCCAGCGCTTTTATAGGTAGAAGAAATGATCACCAATTTGTTTACACTTTTAGGATTTTGAATGGTCAACTCATAAGCTATAGAACCACCCATGCTGTATCCGACAACGTCGGCGTTTTCAACTTTTAAGTAGTCCATTACGCCTTTCACATCGCTTGCCATAGTAGTAAGTTCCAATTTCCCTTCTGAAAACGGTGTATGTCCATGTCCCCGCATTTCCATTGCAATTACTTTTCTTGTTTTTGACAATTCAGGTATTATTTGCCCCCAGTTCATATCAATGGTCATAAAAGCGCCATGCAGTAAAATTATAGGCTTGCCCTCTCCATATACTTCGTAATATATCTTAGTGCCATTAACAGGTGCGTAGCCACTGGCGGCGGGTTTAAGCTGTTGTCCGTTTGATTGCGATGCTGTAAAGCAAATGATCGCAATCAGCAGAACTGATTTAAGGAGATTGTTTGTTTTGAATAAAGTTTTCATATGCGTTTGATTTAGTTTGATTTTTATTGGCAAAACAAATATCGATAGCATTTCAGGAGTTTGTGCTGTATGAAATCGACATTATGACGGGTGGATCGCGACAATGTTAGGACGTTATATTTTGGCCGTTTGAACAGGCGAGGGGTATGAGATTGTCATTTCAAATAATATATTTGCCCGTTTGTTACCCTATATGCCGACGATCCCATCACGACGCACCTTTTATCTCATTTATATTAGCACAGCTACAAAGCTGATGCCCGAGGAGGAACTTCAAAATTTGCTTGAACAATCCAGGCGAAATAATGAGCAATATGGCATCACAGGAATGCTGCTGTATATGCCAAGCCGCTTCCTGAATAAATTGGAGGGACGTTTTATGCAGTTGCTAGAGGGTCGTGAGCGAGATGTCCGGAAAATATATGACCGCATCCTGCAGGATGAGCGCCATCATCATGTAATGCTTCTAACCGACGGATATGAACAAAAACGTAGCTTCGCGGACTGGTCAATGGGATTTAAAGCAATTGATGAGAACGCTGCCAGTGAGGTGTCCGGTTATTTTCAACTGAAAGAAGATTTTTTGAAAAGAGCGGTCAATAAACCTTCACACCTGAACTTTCTCCGGTCATTTTACCAGATTAATAGCAAACAGTAAAGCATTTCTGATCTTCGCTCGTTCATTACTATTCACCCAGCGCTCCGGAAGGCAACGGCTGGTGATTAACTATTCGGAGCACTTTGTCCACCATCAGTTCAATATCAAACGGTTTGCTGATATAATCATTCGCGTTACATTCCTTTACAATAAGTTCAATATCATTGGCTGTAGACAATATGATAACGGGTATAGCTGCCAGCTTAGGAATATTTTTAATCTTCCTGCATAAGCGATGGCCCGGTTGGCTATTGACAAATTCATCCAGCAGAATCACATCGGCACGAAAGTTCAGAATGTCCGAAAGCTCCTCCGGCTCGGGAATGCTTAGCGTCTCGAAACCCTGCTCCTGCAATATATAATCAACGATCAGGCGGATATCATGGTCGTTTTCAATGATGAGTACGCGTTTATTCATGAATTAATCAATAGTTTACGCTAAAGATAAGGTTTTTCAAATCAAAACAGGGTCTCATGCTCATGAAGCGCGGTGGGAATATGCTAATTATGATAAAAACCTATCATTTTGAGTGGTCTTTACTTTGACTGGGAAATTGTATCTGCCCAGCATTTTGTTGATAATCAAAGTGTAACAATAGGGTTATTGCCCGTTGTCGACTCCGGCATTCTTTTGGCACGACGCATGGCACAGTAGAGTGATATAAATCATTTCGACTGAAATAACCAATAAGGAAATGGATGATGACCGAATAATTGTCCGGACGGTTGAGCCGGGGGACGTAACCTATGCAAACGAAATAATTAATGAAATAGAAAGCTCTGCCATAGTGCGGGGCTCAGGAATATCTAAGCGATCGGCGAAATCGATTATAGAAAAAATAGATGCGGGCAAAGCAGTAATCGCTTTAACCAAAACAGGAGAATGGGTTGGGTTCTCTTACTTCGAAGCCTGGGATAATGGCGAATTCGTATCCAACAGCGGGCTGATCGTGTCGCCGCAATACCGCAACCAGGGAGTCGCCTCCCGTATCAAACAACAAATATTTCAGCTTTCACGTCAAAAATATCCAGGGGCAAAGGTTTTTAGCATTACCTCTGGCCTGGCGATTATGAAAATGAATACCCACCTGGGTTTCGAGCCGGTTACTTATTCTGAGATCGTAAAAGATGAAACTTTCTGGGAAGGCTGCAAAAGCTGTGTAAACTATAATGTATTAACAAGTAAGAACAGGTGCAACTGCTTATGCACAGCCATGCTGTTCGACCCAAACAAAAACTAACTATTATGATATCGAGATCAGATATTACACAGGATATTATCATAAAACAACATATCCTGCCTGTAAATAACGTCAATAATAAATTGTTTACAGATGCGGTATTGCTGCTGCAAAAGTTAATCGAAACACCATCACTCAGCGGTCAGGAAAAACAGGCCGCCGATGTTGTGCAAGAATATTTAAATAACTATTCAATCCAAAGCTTCCGCGAAGGCAACAATGTGTGGTGCTTTAACAAATACTACGATCCTACCAAACCTACCATAATGTTAAACTCACATCTGGATACCGTGAGCCCAAATGAAAATTATACCAATGACCCGTTTTGTCCGGAAATAACCAAGGGCAAGCTTTACGGCCTGGGGAGTAATGATGCTGGGGGATGCTTGGTGTCGCTTATTGCTGCTTTCATGAATTTTTACTGCTACCGCGGACTTAGTTTTAATCTTTGCCTGGCAGCTACGGCCGAAGAAGAAAACTCGGGAGATAAGGGGATCCGTTCGATTTTGCCGAAACTGGGACAGATTGATGCGGCAATAGTTGGCGAACCGACTTTATTGCAGATAGCTACCGCCGAAAAAGGCAATTTTGTGATCGACTGCTGCTATTCCGGAAAACCCGGGCACGCCGCGAGGGAAGAAGGTGATAATGCAATTTATAAATGTTTAAAAGATATTGAATGGTTTGATAGCTACCGGTTTAAATCGACCTTAAATGAAGCCATGCCCGTTAAAATGACGGTAACAATGATCAATGCCGGAGTGCAGCATAACATAGTGCCTTCCAAATGCAGTTTTACGGTTGATATACGTAATGATGATACTTATACCCAGGATCAAATATTGGCCAGCATTCGCGAACATGTGCACGGGGAAATTTATCTGAGGCCGGGAGCTTTGAAAGCTTCATCAATTTCGCAAGACCACCCACTGGTAAAAGCGGGTATGTGCCTGGGTTGCAATACCTATAGTTCTCCTACCTCGTCAGGCAGGGGCTGGCTAAATATGCCCTCAATTAAGTTAGGCCCAGGTGATTCGGGTCGCACTCGGCAGACGAATATATCGAGATTGAAGAAATAAAAAATGGGATCAAACTTTATATCCGGCTGCTGGAAAACCTGGAACCGCTGTTGCTCAATAATCCAAATACTGCTGCTTAGCCGGGTTCGCGACAAAATATTGCAGTTATACTTTTAGCAGGTTTTTTAATAAAACATGGGTTTAAGGATATTGTTACCTTTAATACAATAAAAGAACCATGGCGCAAAACAAATTATTGAGAATGGACAACATGGGGATCGTTGTTGAATCCCTCGATAAAGCCATTCCATTTTTCCAGGAGATCGGTCTGAAGTTGGAGGGCAGGGCCATGATAGAAGGTGAATGGGCAGGGCGCGTAACCGGACTTGGTGATCAAAGCGTGGAAATAGCTATGATGGTCACTCCTGATGGACACTGCCGGCTGGAACTTTCTCAATTTTTCAGACCGGCAATTGTTTCAGATCATCGCTCGGCCCCGGTGAACGCGCTGGGTTATCTGCGGGCGATGTTTACGGTTGAAGACGTTGATGAGCTTGTGGCAAGACTTAAAGAAAAACATGGCGCCCAACTGGTTGGCGAAGTAACTCAATATGAAAACTATTACCGGCTTTGTTACATTCGGGCAGCTGACGGGCTGCTGATTGGGTTGGCGCAGCAGCTTGGGGTTTGAATGACTGAATCTTGTGCAGATTCGCCGGTTCAATCGTTCTGTTTGAGCCGGCGGGGTGAAATTATGATTATTCTCCTGGGTTTCTTGGCGTAGAGACCCTTCTATCCGTCCAGTCAAATATAAGTTTGCGCTTAGCGAAAAACCATTTTTCATCAATACGGACAAAAGTGTCATAGTACCGGATACCTATAGTCATCAATATCCGCTGATTGTTTTCGTTCCAGAATTGATGTGCCAGGCAATAGGTCTCACCGGTTGCACTATCACCGCGAAGCTGAATATCGCTTTGCCCGTTGAAGTGCATGGTGACATCATATTTTTTTAATGTGGCGAATCCATTCTTCAATGCCTCGCGTCCTTTGATAACTGCCTTCGGTTTATTTGTGGCGGTAGGCTCACCTTCGTAAATTTCGATTATTCCATCAGGTGTAAAAAGGTTTGCTTGTGCTTCAGCATCCCTTCTGTCCGCATAATGCGAATAGCCGTCTATTAGCTCCTTGATGGCAATCCGGTCTGCCACTTCGTTCAAGGTTATAGCTTTTGTTTTTATGCCTTGCGCATAGGATACATCTGCGATAGAAATGATAAAAATTATACTCAATACCTGGCAAGTAACCAGCTTGATTTTTCTAAAGGTTTTCATAAGCGATTTAGGTTTATAACAACAGCACTTGCAGGCCGTCATTAAGTTGATTTATGCTTTAACAATTATTTTACCTTCGTTTTATACTTAAACAGACTGGGAGAGGGCGTAGGTTTAGGCATTGCGTTGTATGTATAAATATGCTGAATATTTTTGGTATTACGGCAAGTGGTTGTAGGTGGGACACTTGAGCCGGCGTGGGGATGACTAACCTTTTAAATGAAACCACTTACCACCTTTTAGAATATTGTTGATACAAAACTCACGTGTTAAAACTCCAATCGTAACTTCATTTTGTTTTATTTGCGGTAGCATGCAATAAAGATATCTTCGGATGTCTTTTGGATCCTTCAGAGTCAAACTACCTTTATAGTCGAATATTACCGGCACCTTACTTTTAAGCCAATCCTTTGGGAAGACCTTATCCGGAGAGATTACATGAAACACACCACTCATGTTAGTGCGCTGGAAATTTTGAATTGAGATTTGGAATCGAACATAATCTCTTTTTAGTCGACTTCCATCTACAATCCAGATCATTGGCTTATAAAAGCTTTCACGCTTTAAACGTTCAATGGAATCTAGGTGAGAATGTTGAAACTCAACAACTAAGCCGTCATTTGTGCAGATGTCAGCGATATGCTTTTCTCCCGTTTGACTATCGTACTTGATAATTTCTTGCCATTCAATTGGAAAATTGTTTTTCCAATTGCGGTGCCATTCTGTCTCGTTTTCCCACCATGGATCACAATTACTAATAGCTTTATGAGCCCAATGTGGCTGCTTTAAATCACCACATTTTGCGATTACTTCTGATCCACAATTAGGGCACACACCTTTTGCACCTTTGAATGCAATAGTCTTCGTGTTATTAATAAGTGCGAACTTCATTTCCAGGTAGTTATGATTATTAACTCTTATTTATTACTGATATGTGAGATAAATATAAAAATAGATAATCTCTCCGTCCCAGCAGGGTCTCCCAACGGGGACCCTGCGTTAAGTGACCCTAAACCATTTATATTGACCCTGCTAGGGCGAGAAATTTGATTAGGCGGATATAATCGTCAATTTCACCAAACGTTCCTACGGAACGCAGCTGTCTGGTAATTATCTTTCTACCAACCAGACGTCCTGATGGGACGAAAAGACAAAAATGCGTTCCGTAGGAACGCTTCGTTGGTAGAAATCGCCAAAAAGAACCCTTTTCGTTCCATAGGAACGTTTGGTGGTTTCCGTCCCAGCAGGGTCTCCCAACGGGGCCCCTGCGTTAAATGAACCCTAAACCATTTATATTTACGGAATGGCTACCCGAACTCTGCACCAGGTCACAGATAACACATGGTTTGTTACTTTTACTAATCACAACTGGATTCCTCTTTTTCAAATCACGGATACCTATCACCTGGTTTATAAATGGCTCAAGCTAATAAATGAGAGGTATAGCATTAAGACACTGGCATTTGTTATTATGCCTAATCATGTCCATTTTCTGCTTCATTTGGAAAACGACGATATCAACCTGAATAAAGTTATCGGGAACGGGAAGCGATTTATGGCCTATGATATCATTAAAAAATTGAGGGAGTCTGGTAACTCCGAGTTGTTGAACCGTTTGGCGTCGGCTGTTACCAATAAAGAAAGGGTGAAAGGGCAGCTACACAAGGTTTTTGAGACCTCGTTTGATGCCAAACCAATTTATACATTCAAATTCCTTTATCAGAAATTTGATTATATTCATCATAATCCGGTTAGCGGGAAGTGGAGCTTATGTGATGAATTCACTGACTATCCGCACAGCAGTGCGTCGTTTTACGAATTGGGTGTACTTCACCCGCAGGTTGAAATAACGGATTTTAGGGAGTATTGGGTTTGATTAAAAGTTAGTGCATACAACGCAGGGTCCCAGTTGGGAGACCCTGCTGGGACTGAACGGATTTTAGGGAGTATTGGGTTTGATTAAAAAGTAGTGCATACAACGCAGGGTCCCTTTCAGGAGACCCTGCTGGGACAGGGAACAGCATTTAATCTATTATTACTGATTTGGGCTTCCTATTCAACCTAAACAACACCAGCATCACCACAACCGATAATGCTATAAACACCATATAGCTATAGCTTAGGTTCAACTGATCTTTAGCGGGGATGACAGCCACTACCACATAAGTAAGCAGCGAGAGGATAACATACACCATACCGCCGGTAAACCCACCGGACATAGCCGCGTTTTTTGGGAAACGGCCCAAACAATAAGTGAAATAGTTATTATAAGTAAAGCCGGCGCCTACGTGTATCGCGAAAGCAAAAAATACCATCAGGTAAACGTTGCTCACAAATTTTGCGGTGACGAACATTAAAGTAACTACTGCCAACTGCAGCAAAATATTAACGAACAGCTTGCTAAAAAACGGCCGGTTGATCAATGCCCTGCCGACAAATCCGCCCACCATCCAGGCAAAGCCCAGGACGAGCGAGCAATAACCGGCAACTACCGGTGTAAATTTAAAGTGGTGCTCGATAATAAAGGGACCGGTCATGTTATACATGATCACCATGGAATAAGCAAAGCTCAGCATCAGGATACCGAGACTGAACGTGGTTTCTTTGATCATTTCGGTATACACGGCAGCTATTTTCCTGATGTGGAACTGTGTGCGGTGGCGGATAGTCTCGCCGCTATATAAAAGTTCCAGCACGGCTATAACCGATGCCATGGCCGCCAGAAAATAAAAGTTCGACTGCCAGCCGAACGTGCTCTGAAAATAACCGCCTAAGAAGGGCGCCACTATCGGTCCGGCAGACCAGATGATGGTAAACATGCTCAGGTAATGCTGTCGCTGCGAGCCTTCATATACATCCACAAAATAAGCCCGTTTGGCTATTACGATCATCGCCACCGTAATGCCATGGATGATACGCATGGCATAGATCACATAAATATTGTGGGTGACAGCAATGACTACACTTGCCATGATAAACACCAGCAGCGCTCCCATACTGAACTTATACCGTCCGTATGAATCTAAAACACTCCCCAGAAACAATTGAGAAGTACCGTAGCTGATCAGGAACAGCGTGAGGGTTAATTGTACCTGTATGCTGCTGATGTGCATATCGGCACCCATATTGGGCAGCGAAGGAATATAAATGTCTGTAGCGAACCCGGACAGCGGTAGCAAGGCAAATGCCAGTATGGTCGAAACCCGCTGATTTTTGAGTTGAGATGATGTTATAGCAGATGTTGTTGGTAGCATGTGCGGCAAAGTTAACAATCGCCCAAATGAGGATTGTTTGCCGGAAGTAATAAAGAAAAGACGTTTCGGTGACGTGAAGGCGTATAGTTGACTCACCTCCAAAGGAGTCCTTCGGACCGGTCATCGCTGCGCTTGACCACCCTCTCTACCGCAAGCAGTAAAGAAGTTACTTTTTATTTTTTGCTATTCTTTCTGTCTGCTGTCAAATTGGAAACAACTTCCAAAGAATGCACAAAACAAAAGCCAAAATCTTGCTTGGGTGGTCCGTATTTAAAATTGTCGCGAGGTGTGCCCAAGAAACTCCCGGTTTCATATATTATTAGCGTCAACTTTTTGCCGACATATTTTTCTTGCATTCGCCTTAGTTGTACTGGTTCAATCGAGCCTGTTTTCTTTTTATATAAAAGTTCATATAGCGCAAAGTCTTCGTTTGCCAAAGTCCCTGTTTCATCATTAAATTTGAAAACAAGGTTTTTATTGAATATTTTACCATTGACGGATTTTATTTTCAAAAAATAATCACTTTCATACCCCATTCGGTGTAAGCTCGAGCCGCCAAAAATTTCAGCTTCTACTTTAGCGATCGTTCCGAATTGAATTCCCAATTTGGGGGTCAGAACCATTTTATTTCCGCCGCTTACAAGTGATTCAGCTAATTCTTGTGACTTTGCCCAAAGGCAGGTAAGGATCAAAATGATCGTTAAAAAGTGTTTCATTTTATTACATGAGCATCAGTCAAAATACGGTTTTCTGCTCAAATAAAAAAGTGGCGAATGGCAAGTGCTCACAAGCGTTCACGGCGTTGTGAACGTGAACGCTTGTGGTATTATTATAATTGATATTTTTACCGCATGTCAGAAAATAAAACAGAAATAGAATTATTGCGGACTATTTTAGGATCTGCCGGTATGAAGCCGGAAGCATTTGATCTATCATTGCCTTACTGGAAGTTGAAACAGTATAAAAAAGGTGAGTTTTATAACGAATACAAAAATGTTTGCAAGCACCTGGGTTTTGTGATCAACGGCGTGTTCAGGATCTACCGGGTAAATAGCCAAACGGGCGAAGAAAAGAATATGTTGTTTTTTACAAACAACCAGTTTGTAGCATCCTATAAAAGTTTTTTAGCCCAAACAGCCTGTGACTATTATACTGAAGCGATGGTTGATTCGCTTATATTATATATACATATCGATCACCTGAATGAACTTTATAGTCAATCACACCAGTGGGAACGCTTTGGAAGGATCGTCGCCGAAACAGCTTTTCACGAGGTTATGGTTAATACCGAAGGGTTCCTGTTTAAAACACCGGAAGACCGTTACCGCGAAATGATGGAAAAACATCCGGATATTTTTAATTCGGTACCACTTTATCACATCGCCTCTTACCTGGGTATCCAGGGCCCATCGCTGAGCCGGATCCGTAAAAGAATGGTTGGAAAGTAATAAAAGTCCAGCGGGAAAACTTTTTTCATTCGTTTTTCGATTTTAACCTGGGTTAAACTTATTGCTACGGCATAGCCCGATGTTTGTCATGTCCTAAACAATTAGGCATTAAACAACATGAAAACAACAATATTAATGATGGCAATGAGTGTATTAGGTTTTACTGCTCAGGCCCAAAAAACAAACCACAACAATTCTAAAACTATTGTACTTGTTCACGGAGCCTGGTCAGATGCTTCTTCATGGGATGCGGTGACACCCTTGTTAAAAGCTCAGGGTGAAGAGGTGATCAACGTTAATCTTGCAGGCCACGGAAAAGATACCACCTCGTTTGCTGGTATCACCTTTCAAACTTATGTCGACCAGGTAAAAGCAGCTATCGGCACCCGCACTAATGTAGTTCTGGTGGGACATAGTTTTGCGGGACTCGTGATCAGCCAGGTTGCTGAAGAAATCCCCACCCAGGTTAAAGAACTGATTTTCCTTGCAGCAGCTCTGCCGCATGATGGTGACAGCCTTTTATCACTGGCAAAAGGAGATCCTGCATCTCATATCGGTAAATCCCTTACTATTGATCAGGCACATGGCGCAGCAATCATATCCAAAGATGCCGCCGCCGACATTTTTGCTGCTGATGCGCCGCAGCAAGTTCAGGAATATATCGCTGCTAACCTAAAACCGGAACCGCTGGCCCCTCTTGCAACACCAGTGCACCTGACTGAGAAGAATTTCGGCAGCGTTAGAAAAGTTTATATCCATACCGTTAACGATCATGCAATAAGTTACCCTGCACAACAGTATATGGTAAAAGCAGGCAAAGTGGCTAAAGTATATACACTGCAAAGCAGTCATACACCATTTATTTCTATGCCGGATAAGCTGGCTGCGATCCTGATTGCTGAAAGCAAATAATCGGTGTAGCAAACCATCAAAAACAAAAAAGCCCTCAGAACTTAATCTGAAGGCTTTTTGTGGTATCAGCTGGAATCGAACCAGCGACACAAGGATTTTCAGTCCTTTGCTCTACCAACTGAGCTATGATACCATCCCGTTGGGGCTGCAAATGTACTCCGTTTTTTTGTTTATGAAAATTTTTTTTGAAAAAAGTCAATATTGAGGATTTTAAACCAATCAACTTAAACCAACCACTTAACTCAATCAACTGACATCCTTTGACTTTTCAACTTAAAAATTAACTTTGGGAAAATTTACTATGCAAGCATAATGATTGGACAGGTCATATTTATCATCATCCTGGCGGCGGCAATTTATCTTTTTAGCAAAAACGTGGGTAAGATCAGGCGTAATATACTGCTTGGGCGTAATACCGACCGCTCGGATAATCCAGCGGAGAGATGGAAAACGATGGCCAAAATTGCCCTCGGACAAACCAAAATGACCAAACGTCCATTCGCTGCGGTGATGCACTTTTTTATCTATGTAGGTTTTATCATTATCAATATCGAGGTGCTTGAAATACTGATAGACGGCGTATTTGGCTCACACCGTATTTTCTCTGCTCCATTAGGTGGTTTGTACAACTTGCTGATAGGTGGGTTTGAATTTCTAGCAGTATTGGTGCTGGTAGCTTGTTTTACTTTTCTTATCAGAAGGAATATAGGTCATTTAAAACGTTTTAGCGGCGTTGAGATGACCTCCTGGCCAAAATCTGATGCCAACTATATCCTGATCATCGAAATACTGCTGATGACGGCCTTCCTGACCATGAATGCGGCCGATCATAAGTTGCAGTTATTGAATTTTGGTCATTACATTAAGGCCGGTAATTTCCCGGTAAGTAACATAATTGGTCCCATATTGCCTGATAGTGCAAATGGTCTGGAAATGATCGAGCGTGGCTGCTGGTGGTTCCATATCATTGGCATATTGGCGTTCCTAAATTATTTACCTTATTCCAAGCATTTTCATATCCTGCTGGCGTTCCCGAATACTTATTATTCTAACCTGAACCCAAAAGGAAAGTTCACTAATATGGCATCGGTTACTAACGAGGTAAAGGCTATGCTTGATCCTTCATTTGTTCCTGAGAATACCGGAGAGATTGCCCGTTTCGGAGCAAAAGATGTAACCGACCTGACCTGGAAAAACCTGATGGAGGCCTATACCTGTACCGAATGCGGTAGATGCACATCGGTTTGCCCGGCTAATCAGACAGGTAAGCTGCTGTCTCCCCGTAAGATCATGATGGATACCCGCGACAGGGTCACGGAGGTAGGCAATGGTCTGGATAAAAACGGGAAAGATTATAAGGATGATAAATCACTGCTTGATAATTATATCACCCGCGAAGAACTTTGGGCCTGTACTACTTGCAATGCCTGCGTGGAAGCCTGCCCGGTAAATATTAACCCGCTGGAGATCATTACCGAAATGCGCCGCTATATTGTGATGGAAGAATCACAGGCCCCTGCGAGCCTGAATAACATGTTCGGCAATGTGGAAAACAATGGCGCGCCGTGGAAGTATAGCCAGGCGGATAGGTTTAACTGGAAGCAAGAATAGTAGGCAGTTGGCAGTAGTAGTTAGCAGTAATTAAAAGAACAAATCCGAAATGGAAAATTCGAAATTCGAAATAACAGTTCCGACCATGGCCGAAATGATGGCCCAGGGTAAGGAACCCGAGATATTGTTTTGGGTAGGTTGTGCCGGCAGCTTTGATGAGCGTGCGCAGCGCATCACCCGTGATATTTGTAAGATATTAAGTCATGTGAGTATCAGCTTTGCGGTGTTGGGTACTGAAGAGGCCTGTACAGGCGACCCTGCTAAACGTGCAGGCAACGAATTCCTGTTCCAGATGCAGGCCATGATGAATATCCAGGTGTTGAATGGTTATAATATCAAGAAGATCGTTACGGGTTGTCCGCATTGCTTTAATACCATTAAAAATGAATACCCAGGTCTGGGCGGCAATTACGAAGTGATCCACCATACTCAACTCATACAGCAACTAATAGACGAAGGCAAACTAAAAGCCGAAGGCGGCGAAAGCTTTAAAGGCAAACGCATTACTTACCACGATCCTTGTTACCTGGGCCGGGGGAATGATGTGTACGAGGCGCCGCGCAAAGCGCTTGAAGTTTTAGACGCTGATCTGGTTGAAATGAAACGCTGCCGTTCAAATGGCTTATGTTGTGGGGCAGGAGGTGCTCAGATGTTTAAAGAACCTGAAAAAAGCAATAAAGACATTAATATAGAGCGTATGACCGATGTGCTGGAAAGCAAAGCTACCGTAGTGGCCGCCGCTTGCCCTTTTTGCATGACTATGCTGCGCGACGGCGTAAAGGGTATAGAAAAAGAGCAGGAAATACAGGTGCTGGATATAGCCGAGATTACCGCCAGGGCGAATGGCCTATAGCTTTGTGTCCCTCAAAAAATCCAAAGCATTATTCAGGCTATCTAATTTTTCAGGCGTCATATCTTTTACCGGGATGGTTAAAGTAGTCGCCATAGAATCAATATTGCCTTTCGGGTCGTCGTAGGTTTGTACGATGATATCGTCATTTACTGTCTTGAATTCCAGTTGGCCATTGTTGGTTTCTCCCAGGAAATTTACGCTGTCCAGTTTGGTCAGGTGGAAAGAAAAATATTCCTGCTTGCCATGTTGATAAGTTTTTCTGAAATGGATAAAATGCTGCGGTGTGACCTCAATTTCCCACTTTTTCAATTTGGTGTCAGTAGATGAGTCGAAAGTCTGCAAAAGGCATTTATTACTCCAATCCAGCCACTCTTTTTCGCCCATTTTATAGGTAAAAGCGCAGCAAATCGCCATCGTGCCAAGTATTGCCAGAATTTTAGCCTTAGTAAGAATTGATTTTACCATGACAACATTTTGTATTACTAAAGTTAAGAAAATCGGTATTTTTGTGAATGCGATTTTCTGAACAGTCAAGAGTGTGGATATATCAATCGGATAGGGAACTATACGAGGATGAGGTAAAACAGTTACATGAAATTTTAAATAAGTTCGCTGCCGAGTGGACCGCGCACAACCATCAATTGAAGGCCAAAGCCGAGATCCGGTATAACCGCTTTCTGATCCTGATCGTTGATGAAAATCAGGCAGGTGCCTCCGGATGCTCTATTGATAAATCCGTAAACTTCATCAAAAGGCTGGAACAAGAATTCGGTATCACTCTTTTAGATCGTTTCAATTTGGCTTACCGCGAAGGCGAAAAAGTGCTTTCAGCCCCACGCGATGAGTTTGAAGATTTGTTAAGATCGGGTAAGATCAACTCCAATACCATCGTTTACAACAACCTTGTGCAAAACCTGGAGCAACTGGAAACCAAATGGGAAGTGCCATTTAAGGATAGCTGGCACAATCAATTATTTGGCAACCTGATTACCACATAATATTTCTAAATTTGTGTATGACGACTTTCACAGTACAGGTAAAGGATAACGATGCAGAGCTTATTTTGAAGATTCTGCAAAAATTTGAAGCGAAAGTTACTTTGACGTCCGCTGATGAAGGATTGACACAGGAAATAGCTATTGCGTTAAGAGAAATAAAGGATATTCATACCGGCAATTCCGAATTATTATCTTTAGAACATATATAGTTAGGCATCACCCTGCCAATCAATTTACCTTATCGAACCGAGTTGGTTTTTCATTTGGTGATTCAATGAGGAAATATCTTTTACCTGATTCTTCTTTGAAAACAATATCCATTTTTTCGTTTTCATAAAAAAAGAAACCGTCTTTGGTGAATGGAATCATTTGTAGCGGTATTTCGCCGTCCTTAAGAAACAGGGTGTTCTTTTCTACATAAAACATCAGCTTGCTATCAGCATTACCGGCGATCTGATAAGTGCCTGTATATTTATTGAGTTCGTTCGCAGCAATGGCAATTGGCTTATGTTGAGTGCAATAGAAAAATTTGATGGCATTCTGCATCACCTGTGCTAATGCAGCTCCATGAGCGGCGTCGGGCGTAATGCCTGTTCTCAGATCGAAATCTTTTAAGTTTTGCTTGTCAATGTAAGCTTTGAACTCATCAATGTGTTTTACATTTTCGTGTTCATACGAGCCTACACCTAAAAACACCTTTGTATTTAAATCCTTATGCGTTGCGAAATACTTCTTCGCCTCGATCATCAGATCATTTCCGGCATTGCCGGGTGCACCAATGCCTATCATATTAAACATTCCGGGGTGCTCAAACAAGGTGTAGATGGTAAACATTCCACCAAGCGAATAACCGTACAGAGTTTTATTATCAGTCACCCGGTATTGCTTCTCTATAAAAGGCATAACCTCCGTCTGAATAAACTCAAGGAATTTCGGTCCGCCTTTGCCCGGGTCAAGATCTCTTGAGCGTTTGTTTGGTCGCTTACCGTAGCCTATGCCTACGATAAGCGGTTCGGTTTTAATATTATAATCCTGCCTGAGCATGTTAAAACAGTTCATAGCTACGGTCATGTTCCAGTCGCCGTCGGTCATATAAAGTACCGGGTATTTGGTTTTGGTAGTGTCGTATCCTGGAGGAAAATGAATATATATAGTAAAGTCGTCGCCAACAGTTTTCGATGTAAAATCCCATTGTACGATCTCTTTTTCAACGTAATGCCTTGCGGAATCGCTCTTGACCTGGCCAAAAGCAAAGGAGCAACTGATAAAAGTGATAAACAGAAAAGGTAAAAGCTTTTTCATGGATTGAAGATTTATATAGCAGACGCGCGACCGGTTAAAATAGTCACACGTCAAATCGAATTTTAAAATAGCATTTGGTACTGATATTAAAGAGAATTCTATTAATTTTATTCACCATGGGGCAATTTGACGACCGTATAGACGCTTATATCGCCAAATCAGGTGATTTTGCAAAACCAATTTTAATCCACATTCGCGAGGTTGTTCACCGCGCATCGCCTTTGATCAATGAGACTGTTAAATGGGGGATGCCCTTTTTCGATTACAAAGGTCCGATATGCATGATGGCTGCTTTTAAACAGCACTGTGCATTTGGCTTCTGGAAAGCGTCGAGACTAAATGATCCCGATCGTCTGCTGCAAGGAAGCGACGAAGAATCCGCAGCTGGAAGCTTCGGGCGTATCAATAAAATGGAGGACCTGCCTTCTGATGAAGCACTGACCAGCTTCATCCATCAAATGATTGCCCTGAATGAAAGCGGAGTAAAAGAGCCAAAGAAAGTGTCTGCTCCTAAAGCAGAGATACCCATGCCCAATGATTTTGATAAGTTGCTGAGAAATAATTTAACCGCGATGAGTAACTACGAAAAGTTCAGCCCCTCATGCAAGCGCGAATACCTGGAATGGTTTGTTGAAGCCAAAACTGAAGCTACCCGCGAAAAACGGATGCAGCAGGCGTTAGAATGGATATGTGAGGGGAAGACGAGGCATTGGAAGTATAAGTAACCAGGTTGTCATTCTGAGCGATAGCGAAGAACCTATAACGGAAATTCCTTGTATTGCAATCGTTTGAAACGAATCTATCATACAAATACGTGGTAATTAAGATATGATTCGCGACAGATGTTTCACTATCGTTCAACATGACAAAGGGGAGGGATGACTCAAAAATCCAGAGGCCCCAATCTCCTCATATTCTTCCGTATAAGGTATTGCTTGTGCCTTAAGACATCACTCGGATTAGTAGGCGACCATTTCAGCGGATCAGGAAAGATAGAGGCGATTGCCGCAGCCTGGTAAGTGTTCAGGTCGCTTGCTGATTTGTGGTAGTAGTTTTGGGCAGCCGCCTCAACGCCATAAATACCATCACCCATCTCTATTTCGTTCAGGTATACTTCCATAATGCGCTTCTTGCTCCAGAATAATTCTATCAGGATAGTAAAATAGGCCTCAAAGCCTTTGCGTATATAGGAGCGCCCCGGCCATAGGAACACATTTTTGGCCGTTTGTTGTGATATGGTGCTGCCGCCTTGCAGCTTATGATTGTGTGCATTTTTCTCGATGGCTCTTTCCATCGCTTTAAAGTCGAAGCCGAAATGGTCAAGAAATTTTTGGTCTTCTGCGGCAACGGCGGCGCGCTTCATCGGGTCGGAGATATCATCAAAGTCGATCCATTTTTTATCGATCTTCCAGTCTTTACCGTCAGACTTACGTTCAAACCCGCGACTGACCATTAACCAAGTCACCGGTGGATTAACAAAGCGATACAGTAATACCCAAAGTATGCTTATTGCAAAGAAAAGAATCAGGGCCAGTTTAAGTATGCGGAAGATAAGCTTCAGGATGCCGCCGCGAAACAATCCTTTTGAACTGGATTTAGTGCTAGAGGCTGATCTGTTACCCGGGGTATTTTTCATCGCCTAAAAATAAAAAATGCTACGCCTTAGTTAGCATAGCATTAAAAAAGAATTTTCGATAGTTTCTACTTGTCTTAGTGCAGGGCAAAATTGAAAACAGCTTTTACACCCACCTGGCTATAACCTCCTCCCGGCTCCGGGCGATTCTCATAGAAAAGGCTGAGGTCAGTTGAGCTTCGTCCCCTGGGACCCAGCGGAAAGGAGTACCCTGCGCCAGCTGAATAGATGAACGCGGTCGGCTTGTAGGTATAATCAGAGCTGTAATTATTCACGTTGAATGATGCGCCCGCAAGTCCCTCTATGAAGACCCTCCTGACAGGAAAAATCTTCAGACCAGCTTCAATCGGCACAAACGACGCGATATCTCCTTCATAATAAACACCATAATCGGCGCCGTAATAGTCGTCATAGCCAACATCATATCCCCCACCTGATACGTAAAATGTATATCCGGTTAAAAATACCAAGTTTACAGGTGAGTGCTTGAGCGGTACTTCCAGCGAAACAGAAATCCCACCTGCTTCAGGGAAGTAATCCGAAACTATTCCTGTCGAAAACCCCGAACTGATGCCTACGCCCAGTTTTACTGAGCGGTTGTTATTGTACAATGGGTTATATTGTGCACTTGCCTGGTAGGTTACCCCTAGTAGGATTGCGATAAAAAAGAAAGCTTTTTTAATATTCATGTCAATATGGAATGTAAATTTAAAATTACTAACAATACACTTAGAATAACGATTTTGTTAATCACATGATTCGTAAACCGTTAAATTGTTACATAACAATAACAAATACGGGTGCTATAGTCAACAAAAAAGGTGCTTAGTTCTCACTAAACACCTTTTCTTTTAAGTCTCCCCTTTGGGGAGATTTAGAGGGGCTTACTCCGCTACTACTTCAAACGGAACTTTAACTTTCACTTCTTTGTGCAGGTTTAGGTTTGCAGTGTATTCACCAACAAACTTAGGTTCTGCATCAAAAGTGATACGGCGACGGTCAACTTCAAAGCCTTCTTTTTTCAAAGCATCAGCAATCTGGATAGTGTTGATCGCACCAAATATTTTACCGCTTTCACCTGCTTTTGCACCGATGGTCAGTTTTACACCTTCCAGTTTAGCTGCAACAGCGTCAGCATCTTTACGGATCTTTTCTTGTTTGAATTGTGCCTGTTTCAGGTTTTCAGCTAAAACTTTGCGGGCAGATTCAGTAGCCAGCGTAGCAAATCCCTGCGGGATAAGATAGTTACGGCCATAACCTGGTTTTACCTTTACGATATCGTCTTTCTCACCGAGGTTTTTTACGTCTTGTTTTAAAATAACTTCCATTGTTTAAACCTCCTGATTATTTTAAAGAATCTGTTACATAAGGTAATAAACCGATGTGACGTGCGCGTTTAACCGCCTGTGCCACTTTACGCTGAAACTTTAATGAAGTACCGGTAAGGCGGCGAGGTAATACTTTACCCTGGTCGTTAACGAACTTTAATAAGAAGTTTGCGTCTTTGTAATCGATGTATTTGATACCGTTTTTCTTAAAGCGGCAGTATTTTTTACGTGTGTCGTCCACCTTGGGAGCAGTAACGTATTGGATTTGTTCGTTAGCCATTATTTTGCTGCCTCCTCTGCTTTAACGGTTTTCTTTTGATTGAAAGCGCCACTGCGTTTTTTCTCGTTGTAAGCAATAGCGTGTTTGTCAAGCGCAATAGTCAGGAAACGCAATACGCGTTCGTCACGTCTGAACTCGATCTCCAATTTGTTAATTAAATCACCCGGAGCCCTGTATTCAGTTAAGTGGTAGTACCCTGAATTTTTCTTCTGAATAGGGTACGCTAGTTTCTTCAAACCCCAATTATCCTCCTGGACAATTTCGGCTCCGCCGTCAGTTAAGATCTTGCTGTATTTGGCAATAGCCTCTTTAGCAGTTTCTTCTGACAGCAACGGGGTAAGAATGATTACGGTTTCGTACTGTTGCATTATCTTGCTTTGTTTTAATGTTTTACCCGTATAGAACGGGGCTGCAAATGTAGGTATAGTTTTCGTTTTTTCAAAGAATTCTACAGTGATATTTTGCGGGGCGCGTTTCTTTCGTGTCATTGCAAGGCGCAAGGCGGGTAGTGTGCGCCGCGCAACGAAGAAATCGCATGCTATACAGAGCGAATTGACAGGCCGCATATTGTCTGAACCATGATTAAACTGATTTTTCACGATTTAATTGTTTTATAAGGTGTTCAAGAGGGCTACGCCGTTAAAGGATTAACATGATTACTGCTAACTGTCAACTGTAATCAGGGCGCCCGGGCGGTCCGCTGGCTAGCGGATCATACTAGACATGCATTATGCGCTGCAATCTCTGGTGTGGTGCGGGCGGGAATAAATTAATTTCCGTATATTAACGTTGAAATTTTTATCAAAAATCCATCTATGTTTTTTGACAAAACTTATATAACATTGTATATCAAATAAACGAAAACGCTAATATTTAAAAATATACGGTCATGCTAATCACTGATCTTGAAAACGATGAGGCATTAATAGTTAATTCCTCATGGGGACCTGAAGACGACAACTGGGAAGAAGAGGATGATGAAGACTTTGAGGATGAGGACTTTGACGACAGGCTCCAGGATATGGATGACCTGCATGAGATCCAGGTAGATGACGATCTTGGCGAGCCTGATCCCGAAGATGACGATCACTTACCGGGTGAGTATGAAGATGAGGATGATGAATAATCATCCCTGTAATATTCTCAACATTCCTGTTACCGGGTCTTTAACTTAAGGCATATTCTTGCTACCTTAGTGGCTGTGGAGAATTTTATTGTTTCGGCACGTAAGTACCGTCCGGCTACCTTTGAAAGTGTTGTAGGTCAGCAGCATATAACCAATACGTTAAAAAACGCGATCAGGAATAATCAGCTTGCACAGGCATTTTTATTCTGTGGTCCGCGTGGTGTGGGTAAAACTACCTGTGCTCGTATCCTTGCCAAAACCATCAACTGCGAAAATCTTCAGCCAAATGGCGAGGCCTGCGGGGTATGTGCATCGTGTACTTCATTCCAGAATGGAAATTCATTCAATATTCACGAACTGGATGCCGCCTCTAATAACTCAGTAGACGATATCCGCAGCCTGATAGACCAGGTGCGTATACCGCCACAAGCCGGCAGATATAAAATATATATCATCGATGAGGTGCACATGCTGTCGCAAGCCGCTTTTAATGCTTTCTTGAAGACATTGGAAGAACCGCCTCATTATGCCATATTTATATTAGCCACTACAGAGAAGCATAAAATACTGCCTACCATATTATCGCGCTGCCAGATTTTCGATTTCAACCGAATCCGGGTAGAGGATATGGCCAGTCACCTGGCATCTATAGCTAATAAGGAAAGCATCAAATACGAAACGGATGGCCTGCATATCATCGCCCAAAAAGCAGATGGTGGTTTGCGTGATGCCTTGTCGATGTTTGACCAGATCGTAAGCTTTTCGGATGGCAACGTCACTTATCGTACGGTAATCGATAACCTGAATATTCTTGATTACGATTATTACTTTAATATTATCGATGGTCTGTTAAAAGAAGATACCGCCGCGACATTATTATTGTTCGATGAAATATTGGGTAAAGGCTTTGATGGGGCACATTTTATATCGGGCCTGTCAGAGCACTTCCGTAACTTACTGGTAAGCAAGGATGCAACCACATTAAAGCTGCTTGAAGTAAGTGAAGGTATTAAGGCTAAGTATTTACAGCAATCACAGGCATCATCGGTATCGTTCCTGTTATCTGCCATGAATATTGCCAATCAGTGCGATTTGAGCTATAAGCTAAGCAAGAACCAGCGTTTACAAGTTGAGTTAGCCTTGCTCAAGATGTGCCATTTACCCTCAGCATTTAATATGCTCACCGCACCTGCCGGAGAGATGACTGCTACAGACGGGCAGGTAAAAAAAAAACCTGATACCTCAGCAGTAAGTCAACCTGCAGCGCCAAAAGTTGAGAATAATGCGCCGCCAGCAAGCACCCGGCCTGTTGCTGAGAATAAGCCGCAGCCAGTTGCTCCGGTTAAAGAACCTGAAAAAAATGGCAGTGAACCGTTAGTTGCTGAAAAGCCGAAGGTGTTTATTCCGAATCAGAATTCGGCGTCGACATCTATTAAAATTCCTTCGTTAAAAGATCTCGGCAAATCAACCGCTGCTGAAATGGCCGATGAGGAAGATCCTTATATAAAAGGTGATGCAACAGAAGATTTTACTATGGATGCTTTCCTGAAACATTGGAGCGATTACGCAGCCAAACTGAAAGCCGACGGAAACATGACCCTCGTGACCATCTTCACTTCTAACGCCCCAACAATGCTAAAGCCTTACGAATTTGAGGTGATTTTAGCCAACAAGACCCAGGAAAATCAGTTCAGGGATGACAAGCATAACTTGCTGAACTTCCTGCGTGTAGGATTGAGGAACTTCAATATTGAAGTAACCACCCGCATCGACGAGATCAAGGCAGCGAAACGCCCATATACAAATACGGAAAAGTATCAGCACATGGCTAATAAGAATCCGCAACTGGCTGAGTTAAGGCGCCGTTTTAATCTCGATCTGGATTAACTTTTCGATTTCGAATTTGAAACCTTCCGAAATCGACCTTCCGAATTCCGACTTCAGGGCTTCACCTCCGTCTATCATTCTTCGGGTAGCCCTCTTCATCCAGATCAGTCCGGCTGTCTTCCGGAGTACGCGAAAGAACATCATCGATCGGATCCACGTCAACAATTTTGCCTTTACTATCTATGTGCATACCTAACTGATCGACATCGGTTTCTAATGATTCGTTGGGGATGTATTCATCTGCGGTATCGTAAGGATTGGCTTCGTCATAGGTGGAATTGATATCTGAGCCGTTCTTCGCCGATGTATGATAGGGATCGGGATGATCATAATCCGGGTCGTCGCTTTCTACATCGTATTCAAAGCTGTCCTCGTCGGCGTTATAATTCAGGTTTTCTACGTTCGATTCTTCACCTAGCTGATCTTTTAATATCCTGTCTCTGTCATCCTGGTCGTCAAATTCAGGAGAAAATGCTCTCTTTGCCATAACTTATCCTTTCTTTATCTAACAATAAAGTTCGGCTAAGGATTTGATAAAATGATAAAAATCTTCGATTAAAAACTAATCTGCTTACGGTAAGAAGTTACCTCGCCAAGGGAGAATTTTACGCCGATGGTAAATTGCGTATAAGCATCATCAAGGTGACCGGCTTTAAAGCCATCCAGTTCATCGCCGAACACCTTATTATATTGATAGCCTATATCCAATTTGATATCAGGACGTTGCGATCTGTTAAAAAATTTGAATTCGTAGCCAATACGAAAGGGGATAAATACCTGGCTTGATTTATCAACTCCAGGCGTATAATAACCCGGAAACTGGATCGAATACCGGTTTATGCTGGATATGTTGTCGTAAATTATTCCAACTCCTGCACCGACATACAGGTTTTTGAATGCATTTGCCAAACCGTCTCTCGAGTAGTCAAGTATTTCACCACCTTGTAGTTGCAACCTAAGTGCGTAATATTGATAATCAGCGGCGAATTGTCTCCCAAGCGGATCGTTTACTGCGTCTCCACCGGCAAGTTTGCCAAATTGTGCCTCGAAAATATAGTTGATAAATGGACCCTGGTTGTAATTGAAATTAAAATTGACGGCCTTGGTGCTTTTGGGAGTTACCACATCGCCAAAGAACTGATTGAAGCCAACCGAAAAACCGACGTCATATCTTCCATAGTCATAACCGAGCTGGGCTTTTGAAATAAGGGAGGTTAAACATGTAAGGAGAGTTAGGAGAGCAGTTCTTACAATAAGTTTCGTCATAATCAGAGGGTAGCCCTATCTATGGCAAGCGTATATTTATTTAAATATGTCACAATTTTATAAAAATAACTTGAATGTTTCACTAATTAACGCTGAAAATGAAATATTTGTTCACGAGACTTAATAATAATTTCAACAAAGTATTTAACAATTAGGAATACCATTTTTTTATATTTGAGCCCTTTAAAAACAGAAAACAAAACCAGGTTATGTCAAAAATTAAAGTAGCAAATCCCGTTGTAGAGCTTGACGGCGATGAAATGACCCGCATTATATGGAAATTTATTAAAGATAAATTGATCACTCCTTACCTTGATCTGGACATAAAATACTACGATTTGGGTATCGAGTACCGCGATCAGACAGATGACCAGGTAACTATTGATGCAGCAAATGCAATTAAACAATATGGTGTAGGTATCAAATGTGCTACCATCACCCCGGACGAGGCCCGTGTGGAAGAGTTCGGTCTAAAACAAATGTGGAAATCGCCAAACGGAACTATCCGTAACATACTGGATGGTACTGTGTTTCGCGAACCGATCGTGATGTCTAACGTTCCGCGTTTGGTTCCAAACTGGACCGCACCTATCTGCATCGGTCGTCACGCATTTGGCGACCAGTACCGCGCTACCGACTTTTTAACTAAAGGCAAAGGCAAGCTGACCGTTACTTTCACACCCGAAGACGGCGGCGAAGTTCAATCTTATGAAGTATTCAACTTTAAAGGTGACGGCGTGGCACTGACCATGTATAACACAGACGAGTCGATCAAAGGATTTGCCCGCGCTTGTTTTAACCAGGCTTTATTGAAAAAATGGCCTTTATATCTGTCTACTAAAAACACCATCCTGAAAAAATATGATGGTCGCTTTAAGGATATCTTCCAGGAAATTTATGAGAATGAATTTAAACTGGAATTTGAAGCAAACCAGCTGACTTACGAACACCGCCTGATCGACGACATGGTTGCATCTGCACTGAAATGGCATGGAAACTTTGTTTGGGCTTGTAAAAACTATGACGGGGACGTACAATCTGATACTGTAGCGCAGGGTTTTGGTTCATTAGGTTTGATGACCTCTACTTTGGTTACTCCAGATGGCAAAACCATGGAAGCTGAGGCAGCACACGGTACAGTAACCCGTCACTACCGCGACCACCAGGCTGGTAAACCAACTTCAACTAACCCAATCGCATCCATCTTCGCATGGACAAGAGGTTTGGAATTCCGCGGATTGCTGGATGACAACAAAGAGTTGATCAAGTTCTGCAAAACTCTGGAAGAAGTTTGTATCGAAACCGTTGAAAGCGGCAAAATGACAAAGGACCTTGCGATCACCATCAAACCAAAAGTGGAGCACGGTAAAGATTACCTTTACACCGAAGAGTTCCTGGAAGCGATAGATGAGAACCTGAAGAAAAGGTTAGGTAAATAATTGAATAAAATAAAATGTAGAGACGCGATGCATCGCGTCTCTATCAAGGCATAAAAGTCTGCATAGTTAGTATGCGGACTTTTTTATTTTACAAACGCTAATCGTTTTTCGCTGTTTACGCTATAACTTATACATTTGCGGCAAATCATTTATACTATGTCAACGCTATATCCCTTAAAATTCAAAACCATATATAAAGACAAGATCTGGGGTGGTCAGAAGATCAAAACCTATCTGCATAAAGATTTTGGCAGCTTGCCAAATTGTGGCGAGACCTGGGAAATATCAGGTGTTAAGTCGGATGTTTCAGTTGTTGCCAATGGTGAATTAGAAGGACAATCGCTGGCTGATCTGCTGGAAAAATACCAGGATCAGCTGGTGGGCAAAAAAGTTTATGACCATTTCGGCAATATATTCCCGTTGCTGGTAAAGTTTATCGATGCCAATGACGACCTGTCGATACAAGTTCACCCGAATGATGAGCTGGCCAAAAAACGTCACAATTCATTCGGTAAAACTGAAATGTGGTATGTGATAGAAGCTGATCCGGGTTCAACCTTAATATCTGGATTTAATCATCAGGTTAACGAGCAGGTTTATGTTGACAAGCTGAACAGCGGCCATATTATGGATATCCTGAACCGCGAGGACGTCTCTGCAGGGGATGTTTTCTTTTTGCCTGCAGGCAGGGTTCATACCATTGGTAAAGGGTTGCTGATTGCTGAGATACAGCAAACTTCTGACATCACTTACCGTATCTATGACTTTGACCGCGTAGACGATAAAGGCCACAAACGCGAACTGCATACAGAAGAAGCATTAGCTGCTATCGATTACAATTTCTACCCGGATTATAAAACCAAATATCAGCCTGAAAAGAACGAAACTGTAAAGCTGGTTAAATGCCCTTATTTTACTACCAACGTTCTGGATTTTACAGAAAATACTTCAAAAGATTATTCAAACCTTGATTCGTTCGTTATTCACGTTTGTGTTGAAGGCGAGTATACTATTGAAGCCGATGGTCAGCAATATCCTGTTAAAATGGGAGAGTGTATCCTGCTGCCAAAGACAATTAATTCAGTCGAATTGAAAACTACAAAAGGCTTTAAGATACTGGAGAGTTATATTGAGTAGTAGTGATCGGTGACTGGTTAATCAGTGATCAGGTAACAACCGGTGAAAAATCCTGATTAACTAATCACTGGTTAACTGATAACTCTAAACTAACTTAATAGTAAACCTCGTTCCATCATTCACCTTACTTTCAACGCTGATGGAGCCTCCAAGGGCTTCTATCTGGTTGCGGGTGATGAAAAGACCAATGCCCTTAGCTTCAGGGTGGTTATGGAAGGTTTTGTACATGCCGAACACGCTGTCGCCATAGCGTTCCATGTCTATGCCCAGACCATTATCTTCAAAATACAGGTATACATGATTGCCATCTTTTTCTGTACTGCATTTAATAACAGGCGTGCGTGCTGGGTCGCGGTATTTCAGGGCGTTTGTCAGTAAGTTTTGTAAAATACTTTCCAGGTAAGCCGGTATGTAATTTACTTCAGGCGCTTTGCTGAAATCGTATTCGATCTTAGCGTGTGTAGACTCAATATTGCTTTCAAGAGCCGACATTACGGTCTTGAAGGTTGTTTCAAAATCCAGGCGTTTACGCTCCTTACCTATTTCAGTTTGTATTTTAACGATCTCACTCAGGTGATCGATAGTGGTCTTTAAGCTCTCGCTGATCGATTTAATGTGAGCGAAGATTTCTTTTTTATCATCGGCAACATCGGTTTGATCGTGCAGGTTCACCATAAACTGCAGGTTGCCTGTATGTGAACGCAGATTGTGCGAAACGATGTAAGCGAAGTTTTGAAGACGTTTGTTTTGATCGTTAAGCAGGTTAACCGCATTCTGAACATCCATCTCCTTCTTCTTGATGTAGTCGATGTTCTGGAATATACACCTTGCGGTTACGCACTGACCGTATTCGTCGATAACTGCAATACCTCTAGCGCGCAACCAAATTTGGTTATTGCGTGCAGTACGGAATAAAAGCTCAAGATCAAAAGGTTGAGAATATTGGATGATATTATCAATCGCTGCGCTTATGGCGTCGCGGTATTGCGGTTCGAAGAAACTAATGGTTTCCTCAATGGTCAGCTTAACTTTATCCTGAAGCTCAAATATATCATACGCTTCACGCGACAGGGTGATCGTTCTGCTTTTGACGTCGATCTCCCAGCCGCCAACTTTGGCCACTTTGATGGTCTCTTTAAAAAGAAAATCATTGCGGCCGGCCTGGAGTTCTAATAACTTGAAGTCGTGAACATCTACAATGGAGCCGGTGATTTTAGGCTCAGTTTTATCGCCCCATTTTTTTACCGTGCTTTCAAACCAGCGATAGCCTTTTCTTTTGGTTAAAAGGCGTATCAATACGGTTTCGGCCGGGTCGCTTAGGTGTCTGTTTAATGATCTCTGGAATACGGGCTTATCTTCGTAGTATAGAAGATTTTCAAAAAAGAAGTCATACGTGTTAGGTATATCCCCCGGATCATATCCTAAAATAGAATAGAAACCGGAAGACCATTTCACGTCTTTCGTGATGATGTTATACTCCCAGATACCGGTGTTTATTGCGTTAATAAGGTCGGTAACGTGGAAATCGCCATCATAAGAAAACTTGTCTCCTTCTGTAACGCTCATATTTTCAGATAGTTCACAATTATTTTATGATGGTTAAAATGTAATTAGTCATTAGTTTAAATTAATCAGATGGCGGGTTTTGTCATCCGAACAGTTTAGGATAACAAATTAAATACCAATCATTTGAAGAAAAAAATAAGGATTAAATGTATCTCTTATTTACTTCATTTACAATCGGTTATTTTACGTAAAAAAAGGGCATAAAGTTCTGTCGCCGAATATAATTTTGCATTTTTCCCCGGGTTGAGCACCTTAAAACGGGAAATAAATTACCCATATAATACTGATGTTCAAATCAGTACCTGAGCTGCAGAGAAGGCGGATTTTTATAAAAAAAATGCCAAATGTAAAGGCTTAGTCGGTGAAGCTTTTCTTTTGCAGCTTCTTATGAGTTTCGACCGTTTGCATCAGAGCAGCAGAACCATACCAAGGGTGTAGCTCCATTACCAACGAACCAGCCTGAATAGCCGGGTCGGTTTCGGTTAATTTTTTTGCTTCTTCAATAGTAGTCACGTTGAAAATAAAAATACCTTTTATAGGTTGATCATCCATAAATGGACCTGCCAGGATGAGTTTACCTTCATCTGCCAGACGGGTTATATTTTTCAGATGGGCCATTTGCAGTTTCATGCGTGCGACAGAATCCGTCAACCGGTTAGGGCCTGCCTTTAAGAATGCCATTACATATTGTTTCATGCCGTAATCATCAGCACCAAGTTTTTGGGCCAGTTGGGCATCATACTGAGAGTTTTTTGATTGCGCGAAGCAGCTAATGCTTCCAATCAATAACAGCGCGATAAGCAGGTTACGTATCATGATTAAATTGATTAGTAGGATAAATATACTAAACCCCGAACTTCTTATCAAATTCTGCCAAAGCATCTTTTGCTATCCATTTGGCGGCTTTGCTTTCCTGTTGGGCTATTCTTAGCGCACATTCCTTTGCGGCTTTACCAAGACTTCTGTTTCTCTTGCCGATCTGCCGTAATGCCCAGTTAACGGCCTTTTTTACAAAGTTTCGATCGTCCCAGGCTTCCCTTTCAATAATAGGAAAGAAAGGCATAAATGACTCGTCATTTGCTTTTTTATCATGCACAGCAAACTCAGCCATCAGCACAAAACCTGCACGCTTGGTATATTCTTTTTCAGATCGACTGTATTCCAATGCTTTTTCGATAGCGAAAGGAGTTCTATCAAATAAATTACCGCATACCTGGTCGCACACATCCCATGAGTAAAAGTCTGCCACCCAACTATCCATTTGTTCAGGTGTTACTTGTTTGGGATCATCCACTAGAGAAGCCAGTACCCTGCATTCATGTATACCTGTTGCCCAAAGCTCAAGCGCCAATTGATGATCTTTCTTAATGCTTTTGGCTACTTTTCTTAGATTAGGTAACGACACCCCAAACGCTTTAGAGTTATCCACGCCGAAGCGTTTCATACCTTCGAGGTATTTAGAATTGGAGATTTGTTTTAGGGTAGATATGATTTCAGTAACATTCACGAAAGGAAATTAAACAAAAAAGCCGGGATGCCCCGGCTCAAAAATCTCATATCTCAAATCTCACGTCTCAAATCTACTCTTACAGATTTCCTCTCAGCTCCTGCTCATGTTCTATCGCTTCAAATAGAGCTTTAAAATTACCTGCACCAAATGATTTGGCTCCTTTTCGCTGAATAATTTCGAAGAACACCGTCGGCCTGTCCTCTAATGGTTTAGTGAAAATCTGCAGCAGGTAGCCCTGGTCATCACGGTCTACCAGTATGCCCAATTCTTTAAGCGGTCCCAGATCTTCATCAATATGACCCACACGGCTCAGAAGGTCATCATAATAAGTGGTTGGAACATGCAAAAACTCAACGCCACGTTTCTTCAATTCGCTTACCGTTTCAACAATATGATCAGTAGCCAGTGCTAGATGCTGCACGCCTTCGCCTTCATAAAACTCCAGGTATTCTTCTATCTGCGATTTCTTTTTGCCTTCAGCGGGCTCGTTGATCGGGAATTTCACATAGCCGTTACCGTTACTCATTACCTTACTCATAAGGGCTGAATATTCGGTCGAGATCATCTTATCGTCAAAGGTCAGGATGTTTTTAAAGCCCATCACTTCTTCGTAAAAGTTCACCCAGTCGTTCATTTTATGCCAGCCCACATTGCCCACGCAGTGATCGACATACATCAATCCGGCTGGCTCGGGGTTATAATCGGTATGCCATTCCTGGTAGCCAGGTAGAAAGATGCCGTTGTAATTTTTGCGTTCCACAAACAAATGCACAGTTTCGCCATAAAGCCTGATACCACTCGTGCGGACTTCGCCATGCTCATCCTTCAAAGTTTGTGGCTGCTGGTAGGCCTGTGCGCCTCGCTTGGTTGTTTGTTCAAAAGCATCATAAGCGTCGTCCACCCACAAAGCCAGTACTTTAACGCCGTCACCATGCTTTTTCAGGTGATCAGCTATTGGATGATCGGAGTGCAGGGGAGTGGTTAATACTAATCTGATCTTATCCTGTTTCAATACATAAGATGCCCTGTCGCGGACACCTGTTTCCGGTCCCGCATAAGCCAGGCTCTGAAAGCCAAAGGCCGTTTTATAAAAGTGAGCGGCCTGTTTGGCATTGCCCACATAAAATTCAACATAATCCGTACCGTTCAACGGTAAAAAATCTGCTGATTGTTGTTTCTTATCTATGGTTAGTGTTTCCATTTTTGGTTGTATTGGTTGTAAGTGTTGTAGTAGTTGTATTGGTTTTGGGGTATTTCAACCACTTCAACCAATACAACTACTACAACAGTTTAACTATTCAGAAGCCCAACTCTTGTAATAATTCTCGTCTTCTATTTTAATTGCATCTTCTGTCAGCATCAGCGGCCTGAACGGATCGATCATTACTGCCAGTTCATCGGTTGATTCTTTGCCTATTGATCGCTCTACTGCGCCGGGCGCTGGCCCGTGGGGGATGCCTCCAGGGTGCAGGGTGATCTGTCCTTTTACCACGCTTTTACGGCTCATAAAATCGCCGTCTACATAGTATAAAAGTTCGTCGCTGTCCACATTGCTGTGATTGTACGGTGCAGGAATGGATAATGGATGATAATCAAACTTGCGCGGTACAAATGAGCAGATCACGAAGTTGTGACCTTCAAAAGTCTGGTGTACTGGTGGCGGTTGATGTAGTCTGCCTGTTATCGGTTCAAAATTGTGGATCGAAAAAGCGTATGGATAATGATAACCATCCCAGCCTATAAAATCGAAAGGGTGTGTGCCGTAGATATACGGATAGATCAAACCCTGTTTTTTGATCAGGATCTTAAAATCGCCTTTCTCATCGTGAGTCTCGATACCTGTAGGCAATTTCAGGTCGCGCTCACAATAAGGGGCGTGCTCCATTAACTGTCCGTATTGATTCAGATAACGTTTTGGCGACCGTATCGCACTAAAGCTTTCTACAATAAACAACCGATTATCTTCGCTATCAAACTCCATCTGGTAAATAGTGCCGCGCGGAACGATCAGGTAATCACCATATTCAAACGGGATGTTTCCGTAGCCGGTTTTTAGTGTTCCTGAACCTACATGTACAAAAATCACCTCATCTGCCTGGCTATTCTTATAAAAATAGTCAGTCATGGATTTGCGTGGAGCTGCCAGAGAAATATGCAGATCGCTATTCACCAAAACAGGTTTACGGCTTTTTAAGTAATCATCCTCAGGTTCAATTTTAAACCCGATCAGGCTGGTATGTTTCAGGTGCTTTTCGCGGGCAATCTTCGGCTCAACCGAATAGGGTTTGCCCAAAGTTTTTACGATAGTAGGCGGGTAAACGTGATACACCAGCGAATAAATGCTCGAAAAGCCCTCGGTGGATACCAGTTCTTCGGCATATAAAGTGCCATCGGGCTTACGGAATTGCGTGTGCCGCTTTGGCGGGATGTTCCCCAATTTATGATATACAGGCATGGTTTATAATTTGGTTTAACTATAAAACGTTCAGAGACTTATAAAAGTTTATAGGGTTGTATTAGTTATATTGGTTTAAATGGTTGAATTGGTTGCTTTTAACTAATTCAACTGCTACAACTAATACAACTTTGCACCAAAATTAGTACTGCGCCAGCACGATCTTAGCAAGCACAGCATCCCTGAAAGAAGATGCATCACTCATTGAAGTGAGCCCGAGGGAAAACAAGAAATGTTTTTGTACGCGCAGCATGGTAGTACAAAGTTAGGTAGATATATTTAATATGCAAGCATAGTGTTTGGTTGATTAAGTTGATTGAGCTAAGTGGTTGACTAGGTTAATTAATTGCTCCTTTAACTTAATCAACTTAATCCAACTTAATCAACCAATTAACTAAAAATACTTAGCTTTGGTATACCAATTAATCCATCTATGAAACTAGTATCCTATAAAACAGAAGACCGTGAGCACCTGGGCATATTTGTTAACGGCCATATTTATAACCTTAACTCGTGCCACAAACTGCTGCCCGATAATATGAATGATTTTTTATGGGGTGGCGATGAGTTGATGGACCGTGCGAGAAAGGTGAATGATGATATTGCCTCAGGAAAGTTGGAAGCTAAAGAAGAGTTATTTTTTGAATTACTGGCGCCCGTACCTCATCCTACCTCATGCCGGGATGGATATGCATTTCGTCAGCACGTGGAAGCGGCCAGGCGGAACCGCAAAGCGGCTATGATACCTGAATTTGATCAATACCCCATCTTTTACTTTACCAACCATAATGCGATACAGGGGATAGGAGAGATAGAATGTATGCCCGATCATTTCAATAAGCTTGACTTTGAGCTGGAAGTAGCTGTCGCGCTAAATAAAAAAGGGCGGAATATCAAAGCTGCTGATGCTGATAACTACATCGCGGGTTACATGATCCTGAATGACATGAGTGCGCGTACTTTGCAAATGGAGGAGATGCTGTTGAACCTTGGTCCCGCAAAAGGGAAAGATTTCTCAACTGTGATTGGTCCATGGCTGGTTACACCTGATGAGTTGGAGCAATATAAAGTACCCGCAAAACCGGGTCACACAGGCAATAATTATAAGCTGAGCATGAAATGCCATGTGAATGGCAAGCAAGTATCCAACGGCAATATGGCCGATATGGACTGGACATTTGCCGAGATCATCGAGCGTTGTGCGTATGGATGTGATGTATTACCGGGTGATGTGATTGGTTCTGGCACAGTTGGCACGGGCTGTTTCCTCGAATTAAATGGTACAGGCTTGCTAAACGACCCCAACTATCAAACCCAATGGCTGCAACCAGGCGATTTGGTTGAGATGGAAGTAACCGGATTGGGTATATTGAGTAATGTGATCAAAAAAGCAGATAGCGATTTCTCAATACTTGATTTGAAGAAGCAATAGTTCTGGACTATTGCTTTATGTAATATGCAGCCTCGGTATCCCGTATTATATTTCCCGAACTATCAGTCATTGAGTCATCATAAAATAACTCCAGCCTGCCATCTGCCAATATCTTAACTGTTGCCTGATTGCTACTGGCGGGAACAGTTATAGGACCTCCGGGCGAGTTTTCTGTATATGCAGGAAAGTTTAAAAGTATTTTATTACCTGAAATCGTGTATGTAATGTTTGATATTCCGTCGTCATAAGACGCAACGGCCGTGCCATCGGCATTAAACTGTATATAATAATTAGGGTCAATCGTTGTGTTTGATAGCTGATTTACCACATGGCTCAAGGTGCCATTTTTATATTCCAAAATAGTATCCTGCATGTAATACCATTTGCCGGATATTTTAAGTTGTTGATTGGTATTGTTGCTATTTGATGGATTGTCTTTTTTACAGGAATACAAAAAAACAATTGCTGAAATGACTATCAGGAGATATTTTTTCATTTGTGATAAAGGTTTATTAAATATTTGATTGTAAAAATAATAAAGAATTTATAACGACCATACAACCGCCATAAATTCTTTATTATTTAAATCAAAATATCTTATATCGAAGGCTCCTGCTGACTAAGGCAATGGAAACTACCCAGTCCCCAGATAATATCTGTTGAATCGATGCCGATAACCTTACGATCAGGGAAGCATTGCGTTAAGATATCCAGTGCCCTGTCATCATTTTTAGAGCGATAGGTAGGTACTACAACCGCCGCATTGCTGATGTAAAAATTAGCATAAGATGCAGGCAAACGCTGACCATCATAATAGACCGGGTCAGGCATTGGCAATTCTACTATATTCAATTGCTTGCCATTCAGCAGTCGCATGGCCTTCAGTGCTTCCAGATTCTCCTGAAGGATGTGGTAGTTCTCGTCGTTTTTATTTTCTTCAACTACGGTAACCACAGTATCCTCATTTGTAAAGCGGGTTATATCATCGATGTGACCGTCAGTATCGTCACCAATAATGCCATCACCCAACCAAAGTACTTGCTCAACACCATAATAGTTTTGCAGGTACGATTCTATTTGCTGTTGATTCAGATGCGGATTGCGGTTCTTATTTAGCAAACAAGCCGTGGTAGTTAAAACGGTCCCTTTACCATTAAAGTCAACCGAGCCACCTTCCATCACAATGCCTGGATGATAAACCTGCAGGTTGAAATGATTGGCAATTTTGGTTGGGATCACACCGTCCAGGTCATATGGAGGGTATTTATCCCCCCATGCATTATAGCCCCAGTCGACAATTACTTTTTCCTTAGTATCTAAATTAATAAGAAATGCCGGCCCATGATCGCGACACCAGGCATCATTAGTTGGGAATTCGAAAAACTCAATCTTTTTCAAGTCAACACCAACAGCTAATAGTTGCTCTTTTGCAAAAGCAGCCATCTGCTCATTCACCACATTAATGCGGACTAACTCACCTCCCGAAATTGCCTTTATAAATTCCGCATAAGGGCGATAGATAGTCGCGATTTTGCCCGGCCATGAAGCCTCTTTATGAGGCCAGCTAAGCCAGGTAGCAGTGTGCGGTGCCCATTCGGCAGGGAAGTGAAAGCCTTTAAGATTATCCATAATGGATGGTTGATGGTTTGTTTTAGCCCGTCATTGCGAGGAACGAAGCAATCTCCGAACTTCGCAGATCAAGGAGGATGAATTTTTTAAGGAACGTCCAGTTTAAAAATCATGCTCCGTTGAATGTCCTAAGTAGAGATTGCTTCGTTCCTCGCAATGACGCTTTATCTTTATTAATTACGCTTCATCGTCGATAAGTCTCTTTGTAATCGGCTGATAGGAATCAATCCTTCTGTCACGCAAAAATGGCCAGTGAGTACGATAATAGTCAGTTTTCTGCAGATCAAGCTCCTGAACAACCACTTCCTCATCCGTGTGTGATGCCTGGTGTATCACACTCCCAAACGGATTGGCGAAAAACGATCCCCCCCAGAATTTCAGTTCTTCTTCCTGGCCCACACGGTTTACGCTTACCACGTGAACACCATTGGCAACAGCATGCGAACGCTGGATAGTTTGCCATGCGTTGTATTGCTCGGTATTGGTAGCATCATCCTGACTGGTGGCCCAACCAATAGCGGTAGGATAGAATAATATCTCGGCACCCATCAACGCAGTAATACGTGCTGCCTCAGGATACCATTGGTCCCAGCAGATCAGCACACCGATGGTAGCATATTTGGTTTTAAACACTTTATAACCCAGATCACCGGGAGTAAAGTAGAATTTTTCATAAAAGCCAGGATCGTCCGGAATATGCATTTTGCGGTATTTGCCAAGGTAAGCGCCATCTGCATCTAATACAGCGGTGGTATTATGATAAAGGCCGTGTGCACGTTTTTCGAATAATGACGCGATGATCACCACATTCAACTCTTTGGCAACTTTCGATAGGTCGTCGGTTGAGGGACCGGGAATAGCTTCGGCCAGCTTGAAGTTATCGTAATTCTCCACATCGCAGAAGTATAGCGAGGTAAACAATTCCTGCAGGCAAACTATCTGTGCACCCTTAGCCGCAGCTTCGCGCACTTTAACAATCGCCTTTTGCAAATTTTGCTGTTTATCAGCCGTGCACGACATTTGCACCAAACCAACCTTTACTTTAGCCATAGCCTTTTAAATTTTGCGCAAATTTAAAATTTTAATGTTAACTGAAGTGTCAATTTATGATACACTGTCTGAACTGGAATTCATTGAATTTTTTGAATGAACAGAATTCTGCAAGCGATATATTCTGGAAATTCTTGAATTCAGTAAACGGCGTAGCCCTCTTGAACGCCTTTGAAAATAAACACTCGTGAAAAATTCTGGTTCAGACGAATAATCGGTGTAATCCAAAAAAAACATACTTTTGCAGCCGATGACAACATTTGAAGACGCAGTAGAGGACAACCCCAATCCCCGAACCTGGAAACACAAAGTTTGGAACGTAACCAAGTTGCTTTTGAAAATAGGAGTTTCTCTGGTATTGCTTTACTTTGTATTTGGCAAACAAGAGGGAGATATTCTGAAGGTTAAAGACCGTTTTTTGAAGGCAAATTATTGGTGGATGTTTGCAGCGCTAATCATGTATGCCTGCTCTATGTTCGCTTCGGCATGGCGCTTGCTTAGCTTCTTCAAATCGATCGATCTGCGTTTGGATCCGCGATTTAATCTAAGACTTTATGCTCTTGGCATATTTTATAACCTGCTTTTGCCTGGTGGCATAGGTGGCGATGGTTACAAAATTTACCTGCTTCATAAACGATATAATATGCCTGCTAAGAAAGTGTTCTGGGCTATTGCTTTTGACCGCCTTAGCGGACTTTGGGCCATTGGCTTGATTGTAGTGACGTTGACCATATTTATTCCTCAGATTCAGGAACAGATACACCTTGCCATCCCTATCGCAATATTTCTTGTTGGCTCAGCTATCTATTATGCAGTAGTAAAAATATTTTTTAAAGATTTTACCCGTCATTTTTTTAAAGGGCATGCTAAAGCGGTCGTCGTGCAATCTTTCCAGATATTGGCGATACTTTGTGTCTTATTTGGACAGGATTTTCATGGAAAATTTGCACCGTATTTATTATCTTTCCTTATCTCGGCTTTAGCTGCTGTGATACCAATTTCTCTTGGGGGGTTAGGGGTTCGCGAGTACATTTTTAAGTTATTGTCACCTGTTTTCCATATGGATGAACACCTCGCAGTTTTTTTGAGTGTCTCATTCTATTCAGTATCGTTGTTAGTTGCATTATCCGGACTCTATTACGTTATCCGTCCAAGCAGACTGGAAGAAGGTTTGCCTGCTGTCGCTACAAAAGAAGTGGATGGGGAATAGTCAGTTATATTGGTTGTAGAAGTTCTAAAGGTTGTATTGGTTAGAAAAGTTGCAATTACTATAACCAATAAATATTAAAATTCTTTTGCGGCCTCCAACCATTACAACCACTACAACTATTTTAACCACTCCAACCATTTAACTACCTTTACGTTCTCTTAATAAACCTACTGAACGTAATGAGCGATTTTAATGATTTTAAGAATCCGCAGGTTGCTGCGTTGCCACGCCATTTAAAGCAATTTATAGTACCTCAGCACTACGACCATTATACCCCGATTGACCATGCGGTGTGGCGTTATGTGATGCGCCAGAATTATAGCTACCTGAAAGATGTCGCTTATTACCCTTACATCCCCGGGTTACTAAAGGCTGGGTTGACTATCGAGAAAATCCCCAATCTGCAGGAAATGAACGATGCCTTGGGTAAGATAGGCTGGGGCGCCGTTACCGTTGATGGCTTTATTCCACCAGCTGCGTTTATGGAGTACCAGGCTTACCGGGTTTTGGTTATTGCAGCGGATATCCGCCAGTTAAAGCATATTGAATATACACCTGCACCGGATATAATACATGAATCAGCCGGGCATGCGCCTATTATAGCTGATAAAGATTATCATGAATATCTCAGTTACTTTGGGTCGATAGGGGCTAAGGCGATGTTTTCAGCCCAGGATTTTGAATTATATGAGGCAATAAGACAGTTGTCTATTTTAAAGGAAATGCCTGATGCAGATCCGGAAGAATTAAAAACGGCCGAGGAACTGGTCGCACAGCGTCAGGAGAATATGGGTAAACCATCGGAAATGGCCTTATTAAGCCGCTTGCATTGGTGGACGGTAGAGTATGGTTTGATAGGTACTTTAAAAGATCCCAAAATATACGGAGCGGGCTTGCTTTCATCGATAGGAGAAAGTGTTACCTGTATGAAAAAGGAAATAAAAAAACTGCAGTATACCATTGAAGCGGTAAATTATCCTTATGATATCACCAAGCCACAACCTCAACTATTTGTAACGCCTACTTTTCAGAACCTTATCGACGTATTGGAGGAATTTGCCAATACTATGTCGTTCCGCGTTGGAGGTAACTACGGATTACAAAAAGCTGTAGAAAGTAAAAATACCTGTACAGTTGTGTATAGCTCAGGTTTGCAGGTATCGGGTACGGTTATTGATTTTAGAAAACTGGATGAAGATCAATCATCCTTTATTAAGATATCTGGTCCAACCATTTTATCTTACAACAACAGACAACTGAAAGGTCACGGGAAGGATTATCACAAAGACGGATTTAGTTCACCAGTCGGACGATTGCAGGGGATAGATATACCACTAGAAGATATGGCTCTTGATGCATTAAAACTGCTGGGGATTGAAACAGGCAAGCATACCCGCCTGAATTTTGCAAGCGGTATGACAGTGGATGGCATGGTGAAAAATATTCTGACTGTTGACGGTAAAAACCTGATCATCACTTTTACAGGCTGTACCGTTAAGGATGAGAATGATGAAACACTATTCGATCCGTCCTGGGGAGTGTATGATATGGCGGTGGGAGAGAAGATTACCTCCGTATTTTGCGGAGCTGCTGATAAAGACGCGTTTGAGGACGTTGCCTATAAATCAAACACTAATACGCACCACGTAGAATATGACGCCCGGACAAAAGAGTTACATCAACTTTACCAGCAGGTACGTAATCGCAGACACAAAGGTGGCGATTTTGGCTACCTGGGAAATGTATGGATGCGTTTGCAAAAGAACCACCATGACGATTGGCTTTGTGCATTAGAGGTATTGGAAATCCTGGAACATGAGGATGCTGAGCCTGAAGTAGCAGCAGAAATAAAAGCTTTCCTCGAAGACAAAGCAAAAAAACAATCAAAGCTTAAAAAGCTTATCAATGATGGTCTTTACCTGATCAAACATCCGGTAGAACAGAAACTGGTGGTCTGATAAAATTAATATCTTCGCCTTATGAATATTATTATAACAGGCGCAAGCAGTGGTGTTGGTTTTGAAGCAGTGTTGGAGTTGATACTTTCCAATAAACACAAGGTTCTAGCATTGGCAAGGTCTGAAGATAAATTGGGCCGATTGCTTGAAATAGCCAAGGGCCTGAATCCCGATTGTGTACTTTATCCCGTTGCTTTTGATATTGTACACGATGATTATCACCATCTGCAGCAATTTATTAATAGTCACCTGAATGGACAGGTGGATATTCTTATTAATAATGCCGGTGTCCTGATCAATAAACCTTTCACAGAATTATTAGAGGCTGACTTTGTGGAGATGCTGCAAAGTAATTTTATCGGGCATGTTCGTATAACTCAGAGTTTATTACCCTATATGCCTGCAGGCTCTCATATTGTGAATATTGGCAGCATGGGAGGTTTCCAGGGAAGTGCTAAGTTTCCGGGATTATCCGCTTATTCAGCCAGTAAAGCGGCTTTGCACACCTTGACCGAATGCCTCGCGCAGGAACTTACAGAACAGCAGATCAAAGTAAATTGCCTCGCATTGGGTTCGGCACAAACAGAGATGTTAGAGAAAGCTTTTCCTGGGTATGAATCTCCCGTTATGGCTTTTGAAATGGGAAAATATATTGCTGATTTTGCGCTTACCGGTCACCGGTTTTTTAATGGTAAGGTGTTGCCGGTTGCAGTAACTACGCCTTAGTTAAAATTATCTTACTAATAGGATTGCCGCAAAAAATATTTCTACATAAGCGACTGAAAGCAGAAACATTAACTTAATGTAGTTACGTGTTTCCTGTTGAAGTTCAGCAAACTCATCTTGAATACTTGTCATATATTTCTTTGCTAAGAACTCTTCAATGCAGGTTCTATTTTTTCAGATATAACAATACAATTGCGAGAATTGCGCCAATCTGACCTATCCAAAATATAAACATCCATTTGATGCTGTCAGATTTATTCTCGCCAACTTCTTTGCGGAAATCACTCATCTCTTTGCGGAAATCATGCTTGGTATTTGCGATCTCGTCTTTTATGTTTGCCATAGCTTTGGCAATATCATCTCTGATGCCTGCAATGTCGTCTTTGGTCGCTAATGTTTTGATGGTTGCTTCCACAGCACGTTCAGTTTTATTATCAATATATTTGAACATGGCCTCGGTTGTATCGCTACCCAATTTTTCGGATAACAGTTTATACAGCCTGGCGGTTTCTTTTGCTTCTAAGTACATAACAAATATAAGGTTTAGGATTTAATAATTTTAATACAGGGCAGCCTTGCGCCGCCCTGTATCGTTGTGATAAGGCAGGTAGAACAGGTTTAGGTAATTATATATGGTTTAGGTATTTATTTCTTTAGTCCAACCTTTAGGAATTCGTTTACCACTACTTCGGTTACATAGCGTTTGACGCCGTCTTTATCTACATAGCTTCTGCTGGCCAGCTTGCCTTCAATGGCTATTTCATCGCCTTTCCTCAATATTTGTTCCGCTAGTTTAGCCTGAGCGCCCCACAATACCAGGTTATGCCATTGGGTGTCGGTTACTTTTTCGCCTTTGTCGTTTTTGTAAGTCTCGTTAGTGGCAATGGCAATTTTTGCCAGTTTGCGATCATTGTCAAAGCTTTTTACTTCGGGATCCATGCCCAGGTTTCCTACCAGGCGTACACTGTTTTTTAACGTATTCATCGTTTTAATTTTTTTAATATTCGTATCTGAGTCAACGATACAAAGGTGAGGAGGGAAGAAAAGCTTACCCGGTTAATAACCGCTTATAGGCATTTATATCGCCAAATAACCCATGTTTTGAGCCGTTTTTGGTTGTTTTGGGGCTGATTTAGTACATGTTTATGTTCATATACATACTAATGATATTAGCACTGTAATTTGTAGTTGCCTGTAAATAAATACGTTACATTTCTTGCTTTTGTCGATTATTATTGCGACTCATTGCGCATAATCTTCTAAATTATGAACACATTAGTCAACGTTTCACAGCAAGTTATTGACGCAGAAGAACGCCACTTAAAGAATATTGAGGCTATATTAAATAGCCAACTACCTTCCAATATGAGATTGGAACAAATTCAACAACAATTGCACTCTATTAGACATGAACGGTATTCATTGCTTCACTTCGAGCATGTGGACAATCAGGCCAGTATCGCTTAATATACCATCACACGCCGATCTTACATAATTGTAATCATCTTCGTCTAGCTTTTTACTCTTAAGCTTTAATAGTATTTCCTCTTGAGTTGATTCTATGTTATGCAACATATCAACTATCTCATTGTACTTGCTCAGTGATATTTCCATACTTTAAATGTAATCATTTATCACTGGCTTGCCTCTTTCGCTCGTCTATATCTTTCCTTACTTGCTCTGCAATTGTCGGCCAGCCTTTTGAAGCAAATAAAGCCCTCATTGCAGTTTGATAGTCAGTGATCATTTTCAGCCCTTGCTCCCGAGTGCGTGGTATTTTGTAATCAGTGTTGATCTTAATAATAACTAGAATAATAGCCAATAAATAACATGCATAAAATATGTTTATTCGATTCAATGGCACATCATTGAAATAAGCCGAACGAGTATTTGTAATGATATAATAGCGTGCCTCAGGTGCAGTTTTACTAATCAGTTGATCGTACCTCTCACTGGTATAATATATATCCTTGAAAATATATGTTTTGTTCAACACTGTAATTGTGTGGATTACGGCCACCAATACCATAAATGATAAAATCCAGGCTAACTTAATTCGATGCATGACTAAGGTTTTTACGTCCTTAGCCTCTATCAGGACGATCTATAACAAACAAGCGTGAGGCCTCCCACGCTACCACGCCCGACCAAGAGCGCACACACGAAGAGTAACCCCACGCTATGGCGTGAGCGATACTTGCACTCGTGTGTTCATTTGCTATTTACTTGGTCGGTTCGGTAGCTTGAACGAGTTCGCTTATCTCATTAAATTATCGTCGTAAAGATAATTCATTTGCCGGCAAATCTATTTGCAAATAAATTTGTTTTGCATATAGTTTATATATAGCTTTGAATATTATATAACACAATGGATTCAATAGACACACTTACACCTGACATTGACGCACTGAAAAAACAGAGAGATGCTTATTTATCTGCTGCTGCTAAACTTAGTGCTGCTATTAACTTGTTAGAAGGCAATGCCGAAAAGCCTATTGATTGGAAGAACAGTGCACTTGATTGTATTAGATCACGTCCATATCCTATAAGAACAGTTGATATTTTAAACTGTATGGCAAGTATTGACCCCGAACAGTTTAATCTTAAGGATACCACCAAAAGAAGAAATTACATAAATGCTTTATCCATTGCTTTGAATAGTTTGTGTGATAGAGGCGTTTTAGATCGAGCTCAGATACCCGGTGTTAAAGGGTATTTCTACGGCTTAAAAGAATTGTTTATTGATAATAATACACTCAAACCTGAAGTTGACAAAAAGCTTTTGCGCGCCTTCTGGACTGAAAAAGAAAATATCTTTAATTTCAATGTCAGTATGTTGGAAAAGGAATAACAAGACATAAAAAAACCGCTCAGCTCATGTTTTCGAGGCAATCAGCGAAGCGGTTTTTGCAATTACTTAGCTTCCGTAGTTCAATGGATAGAACGCCAGTCCGCTAAACGGGAGATTTCGGTCCGAATCCGAACGGAAGCTCTTTTGCTTATCTCAAAGGTAAGCAGATAATTTATTATTAACAAATTAACGCTTACCACGATGCAACCACTCGGTAAAAACCTGCCATTTCGCACCATTAGCGACATTGCTATTCACTTTCAGGAGCGTAAAACCTGTATTGATTACCTTACCCAACTTCGTTGGAACGGTAAACCTACATGCGCGTTTTGTGGCCATGATCACGTTTATGAACTGAAAGGCAAGTTTAAACGCTACAAGTGCGCTGCATGCCGTAAACAGTTTACAGCACTCAAAGGAACAATCTTTGAGAAAAGCACCGTGCCTCTGTCTAAATGGTTCATGACTATTTTTATAATGACTACACACCGTAAAGGCATTAGCAGCGTACAAGTTAGCCGGGATATTGGCGTCACTCAAAAGACTGCTTGGTTCATGCTGCAACGCATTCGCAACGCCTTTAAGATGCAATCTTTTACCTACGATAAAATCGGTGGCACTGGTAAAATTACTGAAATGGATGAGGCCTATTTAGGAGGCAAGCCCGGCAATATGCATAAGGCTAAGCGCATCGATAAGAGGCTTATGGAGGAAAAGAAAGTAGCTGTTGCAGGAGCTATTGAACGCGGGGGAGAGGTAAGGTTACAGGTTATAGACAGCACCAGTTATAAAACGATTGTGCCGTTTTTAGTAAAGAATATTCACCAGGGCACAAAGATTATGACTGATGAACACGTAGCTTATGGAACTGTAGGCCGTAAGTTTGAACACCACACCATTAAACACATGCTCAAAGAATATGTACGCGGTGAGGTTCACACGAATACTATCGAAAACTTTTGGAGCTTGCTTAAACGTGGTATATATGGCACCTATCACGGCATCGCACCGTACCACACCCAAAACTATTTAGAAGAGTTTGCTTTTAGATTTAATAGCCGTAATATTACCGAAGCACAAAGATTTGATAAAATGGTATCTTTGTCTAACCACAGGATAACATACAAATCTTTAATCTCTCATGGCCAAAACAAAAAGAAAAAGAATAGTAAAGCCAGCACCGGAAAAACAGGAGGTTGAAGGTCTTGATCTGTCTTTTGAAGAAGCTATGAAAGCATTAGCCCAGCAACCCGACAAACCTAAAGCCAGTAAGAAATGATTGCCAGTGCAGAACACGTAATGTTCATTGAAGATTGTGAAATATGCCAAAGTGTTGCCGTTGCCATTAACTGCACTGATCCTAAAGATAATTTGATTATAGTTACTTATAAATGCAGCAATAACCACCAGTTTGTTATAACTGCGTATATACCTGTAAAAACTAACAAAGCCACCCAAATTGAGTAGCTTTGCTAAACCTGACTGAAAAGATTAGCCGTTTGAACTGGAAACAACTAACTGTAGCTACAACTACAGACCTGATGATGAACGATTCAGGAACTTATCTAAAGATGGCGAAATGATACGTAACCATTTTTTATTTAAGTCTGTTGATCACAAAGCAAGCGGACGGATTTAGTCGCAAAAGGCTATCTGATTAAACCCCGGATGGCCTTTTTACTTTTACGAAGTTATGCTAAAAACAAGGAAAACACAAGGTTTATTTTTGGGGCTGCACAAGCAAGCTATAAATGTTGCGTTTCCCTTTGCGTACCGCGTTTAAATTACCAAGCTTATACATCCGGCTGCAGACATACGTGATACGCTCATACAGCCTCTCTGTGTCCTTTATATGCGGATCTATCCGCAGTATATATGTAGTAATTGCGTTGGCGTCTCCCTCCGTAATCTTTCCCAATACATATTGAATCTTCTTTTCAAACGTCATTGCCGGATTATACATCATTGCCGACATTAACAGATCGTCATCTACTACGTAATCGTCTACCATATGCGGCAGTATCTCCAATGGGTCTATCTCATCAACCGGCTCAAATGCACGTATCGCTATATCAACCCTCTCCAGTTCAAGCTTTAACTGGATTCTACGCCTCTTAAGTTGTGTTAATACTTGTGCATCTGTTAGCTTCATTCTTATGTGATTATCAATATTTTATTATTTTAAACACAAGGTAAATATCAATAAACATTCATAAATACACAAACATATACATACAAATTTGGGTGTAATGCGTATATAGATACCCGCTTATAGTCGACAATTTCCGTTTGTAAGCGTTTGTAAATGGATGTGCAATTATTTATCTTTACTGCTATGACCGAAGAAAGATATTGCCTTGATTGCGGCGAAGTATTGCATGGACGTGCCGATAAAAAATTTTGTAACGACCAATGCCGCAATAATTATAATAACCAGCTGAACAGTAACAGCTCCAACCTGGTGCGGAACATCAACAATATTTTGCGCCGCAACCGGAGGATATTGGAAGAGTTAAATCCATCCGGGAAAACCAAAACCACGCAGAAAAAGATGGCTGCCAAAGGCTATAATTTTGAATACCATACCCGCACTTATCAAACCCAAAATGGCAAAACCTACCACTTTTGTTATGAGTACGGTTACCTGCCACTGGATGGCGACGAAGTGTTATTAGTAAGAAGAGAAGATAATTCGATTTAATCTTTATCTCTCATTCTCGCTTGTCTTATTTTACAAAACTATGAGGTTGCCTTCCGTGTTAGTTAACCTATATTTGCACAAAACACACCTATGTCTGACTTATTTTCTCCCCTTAAAATAAAGAATACTGAATTCAGGAACCGTATTGTGGTATCACCTATGTGCGAATATTCATCCGTTGATGGTTTTGCCAGCGACTGGCATCTTGTGCACCTTGGCAGTCGCGCTATTGGCGGCGCTGCACTGGTTATAACAGAAGCAACAGCAGTTTCTCCCGAAGGACGCATCAGTCCGGGTGACTTAGGGATCTGGAAGGACGAGCATATCGAAAAGCTAAAACATATTACCGATTTTATTCATGAACATGGCGCTATTGCCGGAGTGCAGTTGGCTCATGCAGGGCGTAAAGCCAGTCATGAAGTGCCGTGGAAAGGGAATAAGCAAATACCATCAAATGATGAGAATGGCTGGAAGTCATTAGCTCCAAGTCCGTTGGCATTTGGGTCAGATGAAGAAGCTCCGCTTGAACTGGATAAAGCAGGCATCGAAAAAATAAAAGCTGATTTTAAAGCTGCTGCTGCAAGAGCGCTTAAGGCAGGTTTCAAAGTGATCGAGATACATGCGGCTCATGGATATTTGATCCATGAGTTTTATTCGCCTTTGAGTAATCATCGTACGGATGAATATGGCGGCTCGTTCGAGAATCGTATCCGTTTATTATTTGAGGTAATATCTGCAGTTAAAGAAAGCTGGCCGACTGAAAATCCATTGTTTGTCCGGATATCTTCAACCGACTGGACCGAAGGCGGGTGGACTGCTGATGATTCTGTCAATCTTGCTAAAAAACTAAAAGAAGCTGGTGTTGATTTAGTAGATTGCTCCTCGGGCGGAAATATATTAACACAAATTCCTTTAAAACCGGGCTACCAGGTAGAGTTTGCCGAACGTATACGTAAGGAATCAGGCGTTATGACCGGAGCAGTTGGTTTAATTACCGAAGCTGAGCAAGCTGATGATATTATCAAAAGCGGACAGGCCGACATGGTGTTGCTGGCCCGGGAGTTATTACGCGATCCTCATTTTCCGCTGCGGGCGGCGCATCAATTGGGACAGGAAATCAAATGGCCTGTGCAGTATGAAAGAGCTAAGTGGTAAACTTAATATATACTTACAACTAATTTAATTCACTTCAAATACATTCACACTTTAAACAAAGAACAAACTATGAAACGCATTGCAAAAGCCCATTGGAATGGCAATTTAATGGAAGGCAAAGGTGAAATAAGCACCCAGAGCACTATTTTGAATAATACCCAGTATTCGTTCAAAACCCGTTTTGCAGACGGTATCGGTACTAACCCTGAAGAATTATTAGCAGCTGCTCACGCAGGTTGCTTCACTATGGCGGTTAGCGCTGCTTTGGCACAGGCTGGTTTCACTGCAAATGATTTGAATACTGAAGCTATACTCGACCTTGATCTTCAGAACCTGGTTGTTACCGGCATTCATCTGGATGTTAAAGGTTCACCTATCGACGGCGTATCCGAGGAAAAATTTAAAGAAATAGCTGAAGGTGCAAAAGCCGGCTGTATCATTTCAAAGGCTTTGAGCGTGCCAATTACTCTGAGCGTTCAATACAGCTAAGAGACTGTTAACTATTTCAGTGAAAGGAATTTCGGGATGCCGGGATTCCTTTTTTATTTTGATGAAAATAAAATGTGATATTAGCACATATCGTTTCGTAACGTAAATACTATATTTATAGTCTTATCATCTAAACTGCATCGTATGATATCAAATCGACTAAAATTTTTACTATTCGCAACATCCCTTTTCTTACTGGCATTTCAAACAATGGCACAGCCGCGATTGCCAAAGGGATATTTTTGGAAAAAGCTTCCAAATGGATTAGAAGTTGTTGTTATAGAGAACAGCAAAGTGCCGCTGGCTACTATCGAGATAGCTGTAAAAAATGGGGCATATACTGAAGGGCCGGAGTACAGTGGTCTGTCGCATTTATTTGAGCACATGTTTTTTAAAGCGAACAAAGATTACCCTGACCAGGAGAAATTCCTGAAACGTACCCAACAGCTTGGTGCTATATGGAACGGCACTACCAATGTGGAGCGTGTAAACTACTTTTTTACGTTCGATCGCGACAGTTTGAAAGCAGGATTAAAATTCATGAATGCTGCTATCCGTTTCCCGATCTATCGTGAAGAAGATATGAAAAAGGAACGTCCTGTGGTTGACGGCGAATTCCAGCGTGCAGAAAGCGATCCGGGTTTTCAGCTTTGGTATAATGTTCAGCAGCATCTTTGGGGCGATCTGATCACCCGTAAAAACCCTATTGGTATCCACGAAGTGATCAATACCGCTACGCCGGAGAAGATGATGATCATAAAAGACAAATATTATCTCCCTAACAATAGCTTACTGACCATCTGCGGTGACGTGAAACATGACGAAGCATTTGCACTGGCTGAAAGCATATTCGGCGATTGGCAAAGCAGTGGTTTCGATCCGGCTCAAAAATACCCGATACCTGCGTTTAAACCATTGGAGAAGAACGATTACTTTGTAAAGGAAACCACAATTGCCCAAACACCTGAAATGATGTTTTCATGGCAAGGACCATCTTATTTAACGGATTCTGCTTCAACTATTTCTGCCGATGTCTTTTCGACTGTACTTGGTCTGAATTCATCAAAATTACAGCAGGCATTGGTTGATAAAGGTTTGGCATCAGGCGTTTCATTTAGCTATAGCACCTGTAAGTATGTCGGTCCGATCGATCTGTTTGTTACACCTAACCCGAATAAACTGAAAGAGTGCTATGCGGAAATAATGAACCAGGTAAGCCAGTTTGCCAATCCGGACTATTTTACTGATGAACAATTGAATGATGCTAAGGCCATTTTACTACGTAACCGTATCCATAATATGGAGAAACCGTCGAGCCTGCCGAGCCAGTTGAGCTATAACTGGTGCAGTACATCTTTAGAGTATTTTACGGATAACGACGATAACTATCAGAAAGTAACCCGCGAGGATATTGTAAAATATATCAAAAAATATGTAGCAGGTAAACCTATGGTTGCTGGTTTGGTCATCAACCCTGAATTAAATAAACAATTAAACGCCGGTTCATTCTTTGCAGCCAAATAACCTTAAACTGATCATCATGAAAAAGAAAATATTTATACTGCTTATTGGCGTTGCCGCATTTAATCTTCAGCAAGTAAAAGCGCAGCAAGCAAAGCCTTATGAAATGACCGTGAACGGGGTGAAAGTAATTGTTCAGCCAAGCGGAAATGACATTGTTGAGATACAAACCGCTATAAAAGGTGGTGTGCGTAATTATGCTGCTGATAAAACGGGTATCGAGTCGCTGGCATTGAGTGCATTGGCCGAATGCGGTACCATGAAGCACGATAAAAACAGCTTTAAAAATCAGCTCGATAAAGTAGGGGCCGATATATATGGTTTTAGCGGTAAAGATTACTCTATTGTAAAAATGAATTGTATCAAAGGCGATTTTGAAACGGTTTGGCCACTTTATTCCGAAATGATGACCGTTCCGGCTTTTGATGCAAAGGAATTTACCCGTGTTAAACAGGATGCCATCAATGGCTTGAAACAAAGTGAGGGCCGCCCGGATGCTGCTATTGATAAATATGCCAATCGGGTAGCATTTGCTGGCCGCGACTATGCAAAAGACCCGAGCGGAACGGTAGACAATATTAATAAGATCACTGCTGAAGAGGCAAAGGCTTATTATAAATCTATCTTAACCCGGTCACGTATGCTGATCGTTATCGTGGCTGATCTGGACAGAACTGTTATCGAGCAGAAAGTAAGTCAGTTACTGAATGGTATAAAACAGGGTTCTGCTTTTGAATTGAAAAAAGAGGATTTCCGCATTTACAAAAACTCATTTTCTGCAGAGCAACGCGATTTGGCGACCAACTATGTAGAAGGTATCACTGGTGGTCCGGAAGCAGGTACACCTGATTTCGACGCGTTTAACGTAGCGATGCGCATATTTGCGAACCGTCACTTCCTTGATGTGCGTACCAATAATGGATTATCTTATGCGCCACAGGCATGGTTCAGCTATGGCGCTACTTCGGTTGCCAAGTTTTCCGTTTCGACCACTCAACCTAACAAATACATCGAGGTGTTTGACAGACTGGTAGACAAGATCAAAACAGAAGGTTTTAAACCTGATGAAGTAGCCGACATGAAAGTGACCTACCTCACAGGCTTCTATTATCGCCAGGAAACGAATGCTGCGCAGGCTGCTTCACTGTGCACCAATGAGATCATATTCAACAACTGGCAGCGTACCTATTCTTTAGTTAATGATGTAAAGAAACTGACGGCAGAACAGGTAAGTGATGCTTTCCGCAAATACATCGGCAATATAGTTTGGGTATACCAGGGCGATCCTAAAAAGGTTGATGCGTTAAAATATACCAACGGTACCATCGATAAAGGTGTTGGCGGTGTGAATAATTAGTCACTTTGTCATTTCGATGAGCGTGGGGGGATGTGGTTTGGGGCGAAGAGAAATCTTATACGCCATACATAGTCCGCTATGCAAGTTGTATAAGATTTCTCCTCACGGCGACCGCTCATGTCGTGCCCCGTTCGTCGAAATGACACGTGATTTTTAATGGTTTTTAAGCAAAAATTACTAGAGTCGAGGAGTCAGGAAGCAAAAACCGGCTCCTCTTCTTTTATTGAGCCAACCGTACCGATTGGTAATGTAAAGAAGAATTCGGTACCAAGGCCCTGGGTACTTTCAACCCAGATCTTACCATTGCACTTCTCGATCAGGTCTTTACAGAATAATAAGCCCATACCCGTTCCTGATTCGTTATTAGTGCCGGTTCCGCTGTCAACCTTGCTTTTGAATAGCTTATTTGCCTGTTTTTCAGTCATACCCACACCGCTATCTTTAACAGATATCAGGATATAATTATCATCTTTTTGATAAGCACTTACCACGATGCTGTCATCCTTGCGGGAGAATTTGATAGCATTAGTGATCAGGTTACGGGTAACAATACGGATCGAGTTCGGGTCAGCAGCTACAGTAATATTTTCAGATACATTATCCGACAGCTTGATACCTTTTTCGGCCGCCTGCTCGGTATAGTTGCTTACCTCGTATGATACCACATCCTTGATAGGGAAGCTTTTTGCCGAACTATCGAAATTCTCCATCTGGCTGTTGATCCAGAATAGGAGAGTATCTAAGAAGTCAGATGTATACTCCAGTTTTTTCAGCGCCTGTGGTATCATGGTCAGAAATTGGTCATGCGATATAGTATCGTCTTCCAGCAAGCCGAATAAGCCGCGTAGTGTGCTCAATGGTGCCCTTAGGTCATGCGCCAGTACTGAAATCAGACGGTCCTTCAGATTGTTCAGATCGTTTAATTTATGAGCCTGATCGTTCAGGTCGGCTTTTTGTTGTATTACCTCAATATTTTTATCCTCAAGTATAGTATTGATCTTTTGCTGTTTCAGCTTAGCCTTATAGTAAACGATCAGGATGGCAGCCATACCCAGGATAATGATGAAGAATATTGCGCTCAACAAACCTTGTCTCTGTATTTTTTGCTGATACAGATCATCCTGGCGCTGATGTTGTTCGGCCAGTATGCGTTGTTTCTCGGCAAAGGCCGATTCCATGTTAAACGAGGTCAGCTTACGTACACTTTCGTCGCTTTTTAAGCTGTCTTTTAATTCAACATATTTCTTTTGTGCTTTATAGGCCTCTTCAAATTTACCCAAGCCTCCAAGTGCTTCGCTCAGTTGCATAGATGCACTGGTACGGTTAGCAAGGCTGCCTAACTTGTTCGACAAGTCGTTAGCCATAGCAGCATATTTATAAGCTTTTTGATAATCTTTCTGCAGGTTATAAACTATGGCATAGTCAATGTAAGTAACCGCCTTATTATAATCAATCTTGAAATCATCCGACATTTTTAATGCCTTCGCCAGGTAACCCAGGGCCACATTATACTGTTGTTTATAAGCATAGCACAAACCAAAGTCAGCATACAATGAGCTCAAACCATTTTTATCATCAAGGTCTTGAGTGAGCTTTAACGATTTGGTTAGATAGGCGATAGCATCATCATATTTCTTCTCAGCTATCATGATCTCGCCCATATTTTCATAGGCGGTACTGACACCCTGAACATTCTTTGATTCCTGCCAGATCTTGATCGCACGTTTGTAGTATTCCATCGATTTTGGATACAACTCCATGCCCTGCATGATCACACCTATATTGTTGTAATTGGATGCCGAAGAAAGGCGGTCATTCAACTTTAAATTGATGGAAAGCGACTTGAAGTAATTATCAAGGGCGACCGACGACTTCCCGATATTATCAGAAACCATCCCGATCGTGTGGTAAGCCTCTGCAATGCCATTATCATCCTTTAGTTTTTTATAAATATCAAGTGCCTGTTGAAAGTAGGTATAGGCTAAGTTATAATCAGCTATGTTATTATACATACGGCCCGCCTGGATATAGCAATATGCCAGGCCGGCTTCATCTTTCATATTGGCGTAAAGTAACCGTGCACCGTTAAAGTTTTTCTTTGCTTTATCGTAATCGCCTTTAAGTGCCTGTACCCGCGCTGATTCTACCATGCCATCAGCAATACCTTTTTTATACTTTACAACCAATGAGCGGTTGATAGCTAATTTGGCATAGTATAAAGTACTGTCAGGATTGACATCGACAAACTCGGCAGCTAATTTGTTTATACGGTTAATGGTAAGGGTATCTGTCGGATTTTGTTTTGAGGCAGCCAATAAACTGCGCAGACTATCAACCTTAAGGTTGGCAAGATTATACGCCCCCGAACCGTAAGGAATATAAGCTGCAGCCGATACCTTTACAGCGGTGAGTAGAAGAATTACAATTAAAAAAGATCTGAAATTTTTGATGATCGATAGTGACATTTAATGTAAACTAACCTATATAAACGTGGCAAAAAAGACGAAGAGATTGTTGGTAATCGCCTAAAATGCATTTATTTACCTGTTATACGGAAGTGCCGTGTTAATTTGTTTTATTTTGGATTAAAAAAATTAACAGCACCCGTATTGCCTTGAATTGTGCAGGATATTGGCTTAAACAGTGATACCAAAAGACATTTTATGATACCATTACCGCCTCCTCGTTAAAACTTCCAAGTGGCAGTGTAAAAAAGAATTCTGTGCCATAGCCGGGTTGACTTTCAACCCAGATTTTACCATGACATTTTTCAATCAGGTCCTTGCAAAACAGCAGTCCCATCCCTGTTCCTGATTCATTATTTGTACCGTGGCCGCTATCCACCTTGCTCTTAAATAACTTATCAAGCTGTTGCTTTGGCATGCCTATACCTGTGTCTTTTATTGACATCAGAATATGATCGTTATCAATATATTTTGTACTGATAGTGATGGAGTCATTCTCGCGGGAAAATTTAATAGCATTAGTGATCAGGTTACGCACCACAATACGGATTGAATTAGGATCGGCAGCTACTACAATATCTTCCGAAACATTATCTACCAGACGAATACCTTTTGATGCAGCTTGTTCGCAATAGTTTGTAGTCTCGTTGGCAACCACATCTTTAATAAGAAATGCTTTGTCGGTACTGTCAAAATTATCCATCTGGCTGTTGATCCAGAATAACAGTGTGTCGAGGAAATCAGAAGTATACTCCAGTTTCTTTAATGCCTGCGGGATCAGCTCCAAAAATTGTACGTAGGTAAGCGTATCATCTTCCAATAAGCTGAATAGCCCTCTTAAAGTGCTTAAGGGAGCCCTGAGATCATGAGCCAGAACCGCGATCAGGCGGTCCTTCAGATGGTTCAGTTCATTTAGCTTAATGGATTGCTCGTCCAGGTCTGCCTTTTGTCTTATAATTTCAACGTTTCTCTCCTTAAGGATAGCATTTATCTTTTGCTGCTTGTGTTTACCCTTATAGTAAATTACCGCTATGACTATCATCCCCAATAAAACAGTACTTAAGTATATTAAATTGGTTCGTTCCTGTTTTAGCCTTTGGGCATATAGTTCGTCCTTTTCCTTTTGCTGCGCGATGAGCTTACGCTGTTTACTTGCAAATTCGTATTCAAGGTTATAGGAAGTTATCTTCTGAATATTTTCATCATTGTTCAGGCTGTCCTGAAGTGCGATATACTCCATCGATAACTTATGTGCTTCTTCAAATTTTCCAAGGCCTGCTAAAGCTTTGTTTAACTGAAATACCGCATTGGACCTAAACCAGATATTATTGATTTGTTGCGCCAATTTATGGCCAGCAGTTGCATGATCATATGCTTTTTTATAATCCTTTTGCAGGTTGAAAAGCGTCGCAAAACCCACCAGCGCATAGGTTTTGTCATAAACGATATTGTATTTGCTTGCAGTTTCTAATGCAGTATTAAAATAATTTAACGCCAGATCATGCTGGCCTTTGTGGGCATAGCATAAACCCAAATCTGCAGAAATATAGCTGATCCCGTCCTTATCGTCCTGCTTTTCAGCTATACGGAGCGCCTTTGATAAATAAGTGATCGCATCATCATAATGTTTTTGAGCAAGCAGCACCTCACCGATATTCTCTGTAGCCGTGCCGATTTGTAGCAGATCATGATTGCGGCGGGCTATTTCTATAGCTTTACCATAATAATCCAGCGCCTTTGGATATGCCTGCATATTTTGCAGAACGTCGCCTATATTATTATAAATGTCAGCCGTGGCTGATTGGTTATGCTGCTCGATCTCAATAAAGAGGGCTTTAAAATAATAGTCGAGCGCAGTAGAATGCCGGCCTTGCCCAAAGTAAACCATGCCGATGTTTTTATAACATAAAGGCAAAGTATGCTTGTTATTTTGCTGCTCGTAAATGTTGCGCGCCAGGTTCAGGTAATAAAGCGCCTGTTTATAGTCGGCCTGCATATTATACATTTGCCCCGTAACCATATAGGCATTGCTTAGTCCATTCTTGTCATTTAGATCTGTGTAAATGGATATAGCCTCATCTAATTCAGCCTTCGCCGGTGCAAAGCGTCCTTTAAAATAGTTGGCATGCCCGGTTTGTATCAACCCATTAGCAATGCCTGCTTTGTAATTAGCTTTCTTCGATAGGGCAATCCCCTTGTAACCATAATATAGGGTGCTATCCGGCTTTATTTCAATAAACTCAGCAGCCAGTTTATTAACAAGGTTGATCGTAGCAGTATCAGCAGAATTTGTACGATTGTTTAAAACAGCCGTAGCTATTTTTCTCAGGCTATCAGTCTTTTTATTGTTGACGTGCTGGCAATTGCCAGGACTTGTTAACGAGAAGGAAAATCCGTTTAACGCAGAAAATAAGAGAATAAAAACTATGGGGGCCTTCAATTTCTTTACCATTTACCAGAAGCAATAATTACTTCCCAACACACAATCCATAAGAGATAATTTCTCCAGATTATCTCTCGTTTGTTTAATTATTGATTAAACATTGTGCTTATACGGCAATAGTCGGGTAATAGGTTCAGCTAGTTATTAACAAAATAAAAGAGCCCGGTCGTTAATTACCGGGCTCTTTAACAGAAACTTATAATTTGATGATTATAATACGTTTTTCCAGCTCACCAGGTCGCCGATGATCTTTTGCAACTGATCTGCAGGGACACGTTCCTGCTGCATGGTATCGCGGTAACGGATGGTTACGGTATTATCTTCTAATGTCTGGTGATCGACAGTTATACAAAATGGCGTACCAATAGCATCCTGGCGGCGATAGCGTTTACCAATAGCGTCTTTCTCTTCATAGTACATGTTGAAATCAACTTTTAGTGCGTCCATGATCTCGCGGGCTTTTTCAGGCAAACCGTCTTTCTTGGTCAACGGAAAAATAGCAGCTTTTACAGGCGCCAGACAAGGATGGAGACGTAAAACTGTCCTGCTGTCCTGTTTTTCAGGTGTGCTCAGATCTTGCTCCTCATAGGCATTGATAAGCGTCAATAAGAACATACGGTCCAAACCAATAGATGTTTCGATCACATAAGGCACATAATTTTGGTTGATCTCCGGATCGAAATACTGCAATTTCTTGCCTGAGAATTTCTGGTGCTGACCTAAGTCAAAATCAGTACGGCTATGGATACCTTCTACTTCTTTAAAACCAAACGGGAATTGATACTCAATATCGAAAGCAGCGTCAGCATAATGTGCCAGCTTTGTATGTTCGTGAAAACGGTATTTACCAGGAGCAGTACCCAGGGCCAAATGCCATTTCAAACGGGTTTGTTTCCAGTGCTCAAACCATTCTTTTTGTGAACCGGGACGAATAAAGAACTGCATCTCCATCTGCTCAAATTCGCGCATCCGGATAATGAACTGACGGGCAATTACCTCGTTACGGAACGCCTTACCGATCTGTGCAATCCCAAACGGAATTTTCATCCTGCCCGATTTTTGAACATTCAGGTAGTTAACAAAAATACCCTGCGCGGTCTCAGGGCGAAGGTATATCACATCTGCATCATCGGCTACGGCACCCATTTGCGTGCTAAACATCAGGTTAAACTGGCGAACTTCGGTCCAATTGGCGGTGCCGCTTACAGGACAAGTGATGTTGTGCTCTATGATCAGGTCACGCAGGCGCGATAGGTCGTCGCTCTTCAGCGCTTTATCCATTTCTATCTGCAACTCTTCAGCCAGGTCAGTTTTATTCTCGTTGTCGTATTGCGCTATCCGGTCTTCCAATAACTGGTCGGCACGATAACGTTTTTTAGAGTCTTTATTGTCGATCATCGGATCGTTAAAGCCTGCTACGTGACCGCTGGCTTCCCATATTTTCGGGTGCATGAAAATAGCAGAGTCGATGCCGACGATATTCTCGTTCATCTGCACCATGGCCTTCCACCAATAGGTTTTGATATTGTTTTTCAGTTCGGCACCATTCTGACCGTAGTCGTACACAGCGCTCAGACCGTCATATATTTCGCTCGACTGGAATACAAAGCCATATTCCTTAGCGTGAGATATTACATTCTTAAAAAGTTCGTCGGTTGGTATACTCATAACAGCGCAAAGATATTTTTTTATTTCGGATGTCGGATTTCCAATTTCGGATTGCATAATGATTTTGGCTAGTAATTCATCAGCGAAATCATTTAATCAGACAAATCAGCGGTTCAGACAATAATTATTAGTAAATTCATACTACCAATTGACCCATCATGCAAAACTTTCTGACAGCTATTTTTTTATTATGCACAGTTGTCGTTACTGCGCAAGATAAATCCACCCCAAAAGAATACAATGCTTACGACCGCGATGGAAAGACGATAGTTGCCAAAGTGCTGATTAATGCCGGTATAAAGAGTAAATTATTTCTTATTAAGTCACTTCAGAGGGAAAGCACAGGAAATAGCTATGTAACTACTCTTTACTTTGGTAACAAGGAAACCGGTCCGTTGACGGATACACGTATATTGTTGAAATTCAGCAAACCGGTGATTTCGATAATGCCACATTTTGCAACAGCATTTAAAAGCACAAACGGCCTTGCAGAAGATCATAATACTTACACATTCAAAGCCGGACGGTTAGAACGCGATGCCGGTAGCGCTGTTGTTATTTACTTCACTATTAAAAGCAAGGATCGGGTTGTTACTGAAATTTCGGGATTAGACGGAATCCTTCAATAGACCCCAACTGTCATGCTGAGCTATAGCGAAGCATCTGTCGCGAATCATATCTTTGTTCCCGTGCTTTAGTATCATAGATTCATTTCAAATTGCTGGTATCTAAACAAAGCTCCCGTTATAGATCCTGCGCTATCGCTCAGGATGACAAAGGATGAATTTCTCTCACATCTCATATCTCAAATCTGATACCCCATATCTCAAATCTAACTTCTACATTTGAAGCATGAGTATCAGCGTTGAATCATTGACTAAAGTTTACGGCACGCAAAAGGCTGTTGATGGTATTTCATTTAGTGCGTCGCCTGGCGTGCTGGGCTTTCTTGGTCCTAATGGTGCCGGGAAGTCTACCACAATGAAAATTTTGACCGGCTATATTCCGCAAACTTCGGGCAAGGCAACAGTGTGTGGTTTTGATGTAGAGACACAGGGAGTAGAGGTCAAACGCAATATCGGCTATCTTCCTGAAAGCAACCCGCTTTATCCGGATATGTATGTCCGCGAATCGCTGCAGTTCATCGCCAATATTCATAAAATTCATCAGCCTGAGAAACGCATTAATGAAATAATTGAACAAACAGGCTTAACTCCCGAACGCCATAAGAAAATAGGTCAGCTATCTAAAGGCTATCGTCAGCGTGTAGGTTTAGCACAGGCTATTCTACACGATCCGCAAGTGTTAATTCTGGATGAGCCAACCTCCGGCCTCGATCCCAACCAACTAATCGGTATTCGCCAACTGATACGAGACCTTGGTAAAACCAAAACCATTATTCTCTCAACTCATATTATGCAGGAAGTGGAAGCTGTCTGCAATCAGGTGATCATTATTAATAAAGGTACTATAGTGGCTAATGACCCATTGAGTGATCTGCGCAATAAGAATAAGGGTAAGTCATTGGAGAATATTTTCATTGAATTAACGAATGCGTAGTGTGGTTGTAAGGGTTGTAGAAGTTGTAAATGTTGGAGTTGTTTTAGAAGTTGGAAAAGTTGCAAAAGATTATTAATTATGCAACTACCCAAATCTTAAACACATGAATACCTTCGAAGATCTGGAAACATGGCAAAAATGCCGGGAGTTCAGAAAAGATGTTTCAATAGTTATTAAAAACTTTCCTGTCGAGGAAAAGTACCGCTTGGTTGATCAGCTAAAACGAGCTTCACGATCAATAACAGCAAATATCGCAGAAGGGCACGGTAGGTTTCATTATCAGGATAATCTTAAATTTTGCCGGAATGCGCGAGGTTCATTAAATGAAGTTCTTGATCATTTAATTTGTGCTCTTGATGAATTACTTATTACAGAAGAACAGTTGCTGAATTTGCGACAAAAATACAATGAATGCTATCGTCTGTTAAATGGCTATATCGCTTTTTTGAGTAAAAAGAACGTATAGCAACTATAAAGAACACTGGTAACCTCTACAACTCTTACAACTTTTCCAACAATTACAACTCTCACAATAATATTTTCATAGAATTAACAAATGTTAATAAAATGTAAATATTTATTATATTTGAGATTATTAACCTTATTAAGCATCCAATTATGAGAAGAATTCTATTATTAGCTGTGCTAATAGTTAGTGCAGCAACGGCATCCTTTGCCCAAACATCCAAATCAAGTAGTAGCGGAAAATTTAGTATCGGTGTTGATCCGGGGCTGCCTGTAGGTAGCGCAAGTGATTACTCTTCATTTGCTATCGGTGGCGACCTTAAGTATTCTATCCCGGCTGCTCAGAATTTTGATGTAAGCCTTTCAGCCGGTTACTCAGTTTTTATTGGTAAAACCATCGATTTTCTTGGTCAATCAGTTAAAGCAGATAACTTAAAAGGCATTCCTGTGAAACTGGCCGGTCGTTATAACTTCAACGGCGCAACCGGTTTCTTTGGAGAATTTGGAGTAGGCGCCGCCTTTATCCAGGATGGCGGGGGCACAGCATTTGTGTATGCACCCGGCGTTGGATACGCTGCCGATGGCGGTTTCGAAGCAGGTATACGCTACGAAGGCTGGTCAAAAAATGGCTCTATAGGCCAGATCGCATTGCGCCTTGCTTACAGCTTCCAGTAACAGATTTTTAATTATTTAATGCAAAGCCCTGCCCAATTCCGGTAGGGCTTTGTTGTTATAATAACATTTTTGTTATGCAACAAGTGTTTTTATTTGCTTTTAGCACCGAATGTTTACTTTCGTCATTCTAAATTATTTACCCCGAATGAAAAAACTGATAATCCTCCTACTGTTGTTCTGCAGTTTTAAAGTACCTGCACAAACATCTATAACCAAGGCATTCAGTGCTGGTTTTGAATTGGGTATACCTGCTAATGGCGTTTTTAGTATTGGTACCGGTGCCTCGGCAAAATTTGAACTACCTATAGCATCCCCTGTAAGTTTAAGTCTGACGGGAGGCATTACCAGTATGTTTTATAAAAGTAACCTGTTTAATTCGTCTCGTACTCCTGGCGCTGCTGTGTTTGTTCCTTTAAAGGCGGGCGTTAGATATTTCTTTAACCGTGGGGTGTATGCCGAAGGCGAAGCCGGTACAGCTATTGAAGCCAATTACGCCAGGCAAAGTGTTTTTGCATTCTCCCTTGGTCCGGGTTTTATTGCGCCTGTTGGCGAAAAGAATGGCGTTGATATCAGCTTCCGTTATGAAAGCTGGGCCAACCAGGTAAGGCAAACTGCTATTCACATTGCTTATCGGTTTGGTTTGTAATTGAAATAGCACAGCAACTTTTCAACTTTCCAACATTTCAACCTTACAACATACGAACCCTTTCTCCATTACCGAATAATATTGTAATTTCGGCAGCCAACAGCCGCATTTTATAGTGTATAGCATCTTAAAAAAGGAAATTACTTCTTACCTCAGTTCGCTGGTAGCCTATGTTACTATCGGGGTATTTTTACTGGTATTGGGTTTGTTTTTGTGGGTATTCCCCGATTCGAGCATACTGGATTATGGTTATGCCGGATTGGATAGCCTGTTTAACACAGCGCCCTACCTGTTTATGTTCCTGATACCGGCTATTACGATGCGCTCATTGGCCGAGGAACGTAAAGAGGGAACATTTGAATTGTTGCTTACCCGCCCATTAACCGACGGACAGATCGTATTGGGTAAATTCTTTGCCTGCGTGCTACTGGTGCTTTTTGCCCTGATACCTACGCTGGTTTATTATTATTCGGTTTATAGTTTGGGTAATCCGGCAGGAAATGTTGATACAGGTGCAGTAATAGGCTCCTACATCGGTTTGTTTTTGCTAGGATCGGGCTTTGCGGCGATAGGATTATTCGCATCGTCTGTCAGCAAGAACCAGATCATCGCTTTTACCATCGCCGTTTTCCTTTCTTATTTCTTTTATGCCGGGTTTGATTCGCTAAGCTCGTTGTTATCGTTACAAAATCTGGGTTTACAGAACCTCGGTATTACTACACATTACCAATCCGTAAGCAGGGGAGTGCTGGATACGCGCGACTTATGTTATTTCATATGTTTAAGCGCTTTATTTATCTGGCTCACATTAGTGACGATAAAAATACAAAGGCAAAAAGTTAATGAGAAAAAAGGCGTGGTGAGTGGCTTAGGTATCATTGTAGCGATAATACTTATCTCATCCATCACATTTACACGGTTTGACTTTACTTCAGAAAAGAGGTATACCATATCAAAAATAAGTCGCAGCATTTTGGACAGTTTGCCGAAGGACGTAAAAGTGACTGTTTATCTTGAAGGGAATAATTTTCCATCAGCCTTTAAAAGATTGAGAAGCGCTGCCACAGATATGCTGAACGATTTGAAAGCTTACAGTCACCACAAGCTTCAGTTTGACTTTGTTGATCCGCTAAAAGGCCAATCCAGCGATCAGCAACAACAAACGTTGCAGGCAATGGAGGAGAAGGGGATTGAGCCGACCAACTTAAGCGAAAAGACGGATAATGGATTGACTCAAAAATTGATCATCCCTTATGCAATAGTATCATCAGGGGATAAAGAGATTCCGGTTAAGTTGCTATTGAACCGGATTGGTCTATCCCCGGAGGAGCAATTAAACAATTCGATCCAAAACCTGGAATACGCTTTTGTTTCTGCTATTAAAAAAGTAACGGCCGGTGGTAAACCGGAGATTGGTTTTACCGAAGGTCATAACGAATTGAGCGACGTTCAGCTAAATGACGCCATGAAGTCACTATCCGAAGGCTTTACAGTAGGGCGCGTGGATTTGAAAACAATTCCTTTTGCTGCGTTAGAAAAAGTAAAGCTATTAGTGATCCCTAAGCCTGATAAACCGTTTACTGAGTTAGAGAAATTCAAGCTCGATCAATATATCATGCGTGGCGGCAGGGTGTTGTGGACGATTGACCAGGTAAGTGCCGAGCTGGACAGTCTTCGCGGCCATGGAGGTGAGCAGCTGGCTTTTAACAAGCAACTGAACCTGGACGATCAGTTATTTGTGTATGGAATCCGCATTAACTATGACCTGATAGCCGATATCAGCTGTTCGCAAATCCCCGTTGCTACCGGCAACGTTGGCGGACAGGCGCAAATACAAAATGTACCCTGGCTATTTTATCCCTTGGTAATGCCATTATCTAAGCATCCGATAGTAAAAAACCTAGATGGTATCCATACGGAGTTTATCAGCACCATTGATACACTGGCCATAAAAGGCGTGAATAAAACTGTATTGCTGTCGTCATCACCTTATAATAAGAAATTCAACACGCCTTACCTGCTTTCACTGCAAATGCTGGAGCAGGAGCCTCAGCCTAAAGATTTTCAAAGTTCAACTAAACCGGTTGCTGTATTGCTGGAGGGTAAGTTTAAATCTGACTTCCTGAACAGGCCCATGCCAGAAGGTTTGACCGAAAAGGTAGAATCGCTGACCGAAAGTAAACCGACCAAAATGATCGTGATCAGTGATGGCGATGTGTTTAAAAACCAGGTAGGCTCCGATGGTTCGCCGTTCCCTTTGGGATATGATCATTACACCCAGCAAAGCTTTGGGAATAAGAACCTTTTACTGAACATTGCCGACTATATGACGGACGATTCCGGCCTGATAAGTTTGCGTACCAAAGAGATACAACTGCGCCTGCTCGATAGGGCGCGCATACGCAGCGAAAAACTGTACTGGCAGGTGATAAATAATGTTATCCCTTTGGCTTTTGTGTTAATATTTGCTATTTTTCAACATTATATTCGCAGGCGAAAGTATGCTCATTAAAATTTATATTTTTGACTGCTAAACACGATTCAGATATATGAGATTTATAGTTTCAACGTCCACATTATTGAAGCAATTGCAATCAGTAAGCGGCGCTTTAAGCAATAGTACAGTTTTACCAATCCTGGAAAACTTTTTGTTCGAGATAAAGGACGGAAACTTAACTATTTCGGCTACGGACCTGCAAACCAGCATGACTACTTCCTTAACGGTTGAGGCAAAGGAAAATGGCCGTATTGCCATCCCTTCGCGCATCCTGTTAGATACCTTAAAGTCACTGCCGGAGCAACCAATTGCTTTCAATATTGACGATACTACATTTGCAATAGAAATAAACGCCGGCGACGGTAAATACAAACTGAGTGGCGAGAATGGTGAAGATTTTCCGAAGATCCCGGTTGTGGAAAACGCATCATCTGTAAACCTGCCTGCTTCTGTTTTGGCAGAGGCTATTAATAAAACCATTTTTGCGGTAAGTAACGACGAACTGCGCCCTGCCATGACAGGTGTTTACTGCCAGTTGTCCACTTCATCATTGACTTTTGTGGCAACTGACGCGCATAAGCTGGTACGTTATCGCAGGAAAGATGCAAAAGCAGCAAGCACTGCATCTTTTATTTTACCAAAAAAAGCGCTAAATTTGTTAAAATCGGCCCTTCCCTCAGAAGACATCAATGTGTCTGTTGAGTATAATAGCACGAGCGCGTTCTTTAAATTTAGCAATATCAACCTGGTGTGCCGCCTTATAGATGAACGCTATCCTGATTATGAGGCTGTAATACCAAAAAATAATCCGAATAAGCTGACAATAGACAGGCAGTCTTTTTTGAGCTCGCTTAACCGCGTAGCCATTTACGCTAACAAAACAACGCACCAGGTAAGGCTTAAGATCAGCGGGAGCGAATTGAATATCTCATCAGAAGATATTGATTTTGCGAATGAAGCACATGAACGCCTAACCTGTCAGTATGATGGTGAGGACATCGAGATCGGCTTTAACGCAAAGTTCCTGATAGAAATGTTGAAGAACCTGAGCTGCGAAGAAGTGATGTTAGAAATGTCGACACCAAATCGCGCAGGGTTATTACTACCTCAGAATGGTGACGAGAACGAAGATGTGCTGATGCTGGTGATGCCGGTAATGCTTAATAGTTATGCTTAAGTTGTAAACTTAAATTATAAATCCAAATCCAGAGTCCGGTACATAAGCCGGACTTTTTTGTTCGACCCAATAACAAAACTGAGTATACGCAGTTATATACCAAATGAAAATCAGGTTATCCGCATTGTTTGTAATTGCTTTAATAATAGGGGTGATTTCCTGTAATAAAAAAAACAACGATGCACCAGCTGTAGTGACTAAGGTTAGACTGAATGTATTAAATGCGTCAGTTGATACAGTTAATATCTACCAGAACGGAAGCAGACTTAATACGACTTCAGCGATTTTGCCAGGCTACTCTACAGGTTATTACTATGTTCCTAAAGGCCAGCAAACATACGAGGTGAGAAAGCCTTTTAACGTCAATACGGGTGTTATCCAAAGCCTGTTTAGTATAACCATTCCGGCAGATACGAATTATTACCGTACATTATTTATTACTGACGGAAAGGCCGAAGACGCCTTTGTAACCAGGGATGTTTTTAAAACAGATACATCTGCTACTGCTGACAGTTCATGTTACATAAGGTTTGTAAATTCCTCGCCGGCTTCGGGTGCGGTTGATATATCCTACGGAAATGTTGCCATATCGAGTAATGTTGCATTTCAGAAATATACAGACTTTGTAGAAGTGAATACAATCAAGGGCGCCAGTATTACAGGGTTGATCCCGCTTAAAATATTTAGTACAGGATCATCAACCCCTTTGTATACAGACAGCGTAAGTTTGACCACCGGTGCTCACTATACTATTTACACATTAGGTACGCCCGGCGTCAGCGGATTTACGTTTGGATTCAGGCAGGATTAAAAATATCAGATCAAAAATGTTTAAAAAGAGCAATAGAGGCTTGTCGGTTTTTCTTTCATTCTTTGGATTGATCTTCATGGTGATGCCATTTATGTCGTCCTGCGGAAAAAGCCCAAACTCCAATGCCTCGGCACTGAATATACAATACCAGGTTGTAAATCTAAACCAGGGTATAGGCTCGGTCGACTTATACGTCAACTTTATTAAGGTCAACTCCTTTTCCTATTTCTATCCTAATGCGTCGGGTTATTTTAACCTGCCATCAATACAGACACCATTTCAGCTCAGACCAGGTACTTCGTTAACCCCAGGTACTATTGCACCGAGTTATAATATCCTTACTTTAAACAATGTGCTTATCCCTAACACAAGATATACTCTGATGCTGATGGGGCTTACGAAGGATACAGTATATAGTATTTTTACCGCTGATACCAGCGCTTTACCCACACAGGGTAAAGGTAAGATCCGCTTTGTAAATGCTTCACCTAATAACCTTGGACAGGTTACTGTGACAGCAAATGACTCTACTGCTTTTGCGGGGGTGCCATTCAGAACGATGACCAAATTTATCCAGCTAACAGCAGGTACTTACGATTTTAAAATGTACCAAACCGGTTCTACTGATGTTTTACTTGACAAACCGAACGTTACCATACAAGACGGCAGGATATATACGCTGTATTGTTATGGTTTGGCCAACAGGACAGACAGTTTAGCTTTCGGCTCTGGCGTTATTACCAACAAGTAATCCCGGTTTTATTTATATTTTTGCCAAAAATTTAAGCTCTTGGAAATTATAAAGCACCTGATAGACTTTATCCTGCACATTGATAAGCACCTGGCGGATATTATAAGTCAGTATCATACATTAACTTACCTCATATTGTTCGTGATCATATTTGCCGAAACAGGTTTTGTGGTAACGCCATTCCTGCCAGGCGATTCGTTATTGTTTGCTGCGGGCGCTTTGATAGCGGGGGGCAATACGGGATTGAATATCTATTTGCTTGCTATTATTCTGATCATAGCGGCCTTTGTCGGCAATACCATCAATTATCTACTAGGTAACTACCTGGGGCCGAAAGTTTTCAAAGAGAAAAACAGGATATTGAAACTGCAATATTACCTGGATACCAAGGCTTTTTTTGACAGACATGGCGGCAAGGCGGTTATCATCAGTCGCTTTATGCCGATCATTCGTACTATTGCACCGTTTGTGGCTGGTGTGGGCAGAATGCCTTTTTTAAGATATAGTCTTTATAATATTATCGGAGGTGTGTCATGGATCATCCTGTTCTTATTTGCAGGGTATATGTTAGGGAATGTGCCGTTTTTCAAAGCGCATTTTTCATTGATCGGGATAGCCATCATTTTGGTGTCGGTATTGCCACCTATTATTGCAGCTATCAATAACCGGAATAAAAAGAAAGCCGCTAAGAGATAGTCTCATTTGCTCTCCGGTATTTTCCCCATTTTATACAAGGCCACTTCCCGCTGTATCTTTTTCTTTTCATCGGGTGATAAAGGCTTATCGATCAACTTATTCAAATCCGGCTGACCTGCATCTACCCAGGCTGAATACCAAAAGCTGCCAATCTCTAAAACCGCCGAGCGCATGCGGCGTTGCACCATACCTTTTAAAGCAGAATGATAGGCCTTCGCATATGCTTCAGAATAATCCTGTACGTTCCGGTTGCCATGCTTTACTGTTTCGTATTTCTTATCAGCAGGGAAGTTTTTGTTGACCATACGTTCGAGCCGCAATACGGAGTCGATACAGCTGTAAGATGATCGAGATATCTTGAAAGCCTCATTCAACGGGTTCTCAATATACCGGGCTTTGCCAACATAATAATTATAGTGATCGCTGAATAATTCAGGCAGACGGCTTTCCCAGAGCGCGTGGATACCATCCTGGTGCGTAAGCTGGCCATTATAGTTTTGGGTAAGATGCAAAGGTACGTGCGCATCAGCAATGTAATGCCCAAGATTAGCTGAAGTTTTCAGGATGTCCGTCGTGTCATGCTCTTTAAAATCATCCACCAGCCGGTAATACTGATATTGTATCTCCCACGGAACAGTGCCGTATTTTTTCAAGGTATCTTCCGAATATTTTTTAGCAGCAAGTTTCCATCTAACGGGCATCCTCATAAAAGGCCGCCTCCCATAGTGATCGGCGTCAAAAAAATGGCGTGGACCTTCCAATGAATCTACGTAGCGTCTTTTATCAGGATCGACGGCATGTTCTGTTATAAAATCAATATTAGCCTCATAAAAACCAGCCATTGCTTTGGGTAGTGTAAATATAGCAACGTGATTAATTCGCCTATGTGCAAAGAAGCCCCAAGAGCAACAGGTGGTAATTATTGTTAAAGAAATAAAAATCCGTATTAAGAGTTTCACTAGTTGTATTAGTTGTATTAGTTGTATTAGTTGTATTAGTTGTATTAGTTGAGGATTTGGGCCCTTTGTTAGTTAGAAAAGTAATGTATCCATTTAGCAATCTATGGCATTCATTGTATTTATTTCTTAATTCCGTTAACTGGTCATTGCTGATAAGTGACTCATCGCAGGCGCAAATTAGATGGTCTAGAATTTCGTTTAATGAGCCTCGGGCGTTTCTGCAAAATTTAAGATTGTCCTGGTAATGAAATCGGCCATGACCTTCTGCAATATTTGCTGTAACAGATCGTGAACATCCAATCAACTGATCCGTCAGTCTGTATTTTTCTTCGACCGGAAATTGCTTGACTAATATTGAAATGTCTTTTCTTAACTGCCTGCATTTTTGCCATGTTTCCAGGTCTTCAAAACTATTCATATTGATAAGGTTGTATTAGTGGTGATAGTTTATCTCGCATTGTGTTTTAGAGATTATGCATATTTAAAAATTTTACCCAATATCTCCAACTACTTCAACCAATACAACCAGTAAAACCAATACATCCTCGCAAAACAAACTTTTTTACAAAACCAATTGACAATAAGAAATATTCGTCATATATTTGCAGTCCTTAAATAAAAACGAATAATTAGCTAAAATGGCAAATCATAAATCATCAATAAAAAGGATCAGAGCAAATGCTGCGAAGCGTCTGCGTAACAGGTACCAGGCTAAAACTACTAGGAACGCCATCAAAAAATTAAGAGGCACTGCTACTAAAGCTGAAGCTACACCGCTTTTAGCTAAAGTGATCTCGATGCTTGACCGTTTAGCTAAAAAGAACGTGATCCACAAAAACAAAGCTTCGAACAATAAATCAAAGCTGACCAAATACGTTAACGGCTTAAAATAATCTTAGGATTTTAATCATACGCAGAATAGCGATAGGTGAAGAACTTGTCGCTATTCTTTTTTGAACACGATTGACAAGATTTTTTAGATTGACAGGATTATAGCTTGATAATTGGACATTATCAAGAAAATCCTTATAATCGTTCAATCGTGTAATATGAAACCTTATCAAGACAAGATCAGCATCAAAGCCTGGGCCGAGGAAGACCGTCCGCGCGAGAAATTAAGTATACAGGGGCGACGTGCTCTTACAGATGCTGAACTCATCGCCATCCTTATCGGTTCCGGCAGCCGAACTGAAACTGCTGTAGAACTAAGCAAACGTATCCTTCATCATTATGATAATGATCTGAACAGGTTGGCGAAAGCATCTATCCAGGAACTTTCTAATTTCAGGGGGATAGGAGAAGCCAAAGCTATATCCATTATCGCAGCTTTGGAGATCGGGAGAAGACGTGATGATACCGAAGCAAAAGCGATTGAAAGCATATTAAGCAGCAAGGATGCTTACAATTTGATGCGGAGACATTTAGTCGATCTGAATCACGAAGAATTCTGGATAATATTATTAGGCCGCGCAAGCAAGGTATTAGGTAAAGAATTGATCAGCAAAGGCGGCTTATCAGGCACAGTAGCCGATCCGAAAATTATTTTTCATATTGCCTTGCAGCATCAGGCTAGTGGTATCATCCTGATCCACAATCACCCATCAGGAAACTTAAAACCCAGTCAATTGGATATCAGCCTGACTAAAAGACTCTCTGAAGCCGGCCGCATGCTGGATATCCAAATACTTGATCATCTCATCATCGGCGATACGGGTTATTATAGTTTTGGTGATGAAAGCCTGTTGTGATTTTAGATTTATGAATTACGATTGAATACCTCTGGGCTGGCAAATCTAAAATCGTAATTCATAAATCTAAAATCGTAAATAAACATCTTTCGAACTTTCTGTCTTCCCGACTTACGGACTAAATCCTATCTTTGCCGATTATCATTTTGCTATAATGAAAATCTCTTATAATTGGCTTAAACAATTTATTGATACAGATAAAACTCCTGAGCAACTATCGCAGATCCTGACCGGTATCGGTCTGGAAGTGGAGAGCCTGGAAAAAGTGCAGGCAATTCCCGGCGGACTGGAAGGTTTGGTGATTGGTTACGTGAAGGATACCCGTCAGCACCCTAATGCAGACAGGTTGAAAATAACCCATGTGGATGCGGGTACAGGCACTGAATTACAAATAGTTTGTGGTGCATCGAACGTGGCTGCCGGACAAAAAGTGGTGGTGGCTACCGTTGGAACAACTGTTTATCCTATTAAAGGCGAACCGTTTAAGATCAATAAATCTAAAATACGCGGCGAAGAATCTGAGGGTATGATCTGTGCCGAAGATGAGATTGGCTTAGGCGAATCGCATGAAGGCATCATGGTGCTGGATGCAGACGCCCCGATTGGTGACCTGGCCAAAGATTATTTCAAAGTAACAGACGATTACTTGTACGAGATCGGCTTAACACCAAACCGTGCTGACGCAGCTTCTCATTTGGGAACTGCACGCGATATCGCCGCTTTCATTAAAACGCATATCAATAAGCCTGATCTATCAAAGTTCAAAGTCGATAATAACAGTCGCCCGATTGAAGTGGTAGTTGAAAATGCCGTGGCTTGTCCGCGTTACTCGAGTTTGACTATTTCAGGTGTTGAAGTAAAAGATTCACCAAAATGGTTAAAAGAGAAACTGGGTGTTATTGGCGTAAGGTCTATCAATAATATCGTCGACATCACCAATTATGTGTTGCATGGATTGGGTCAGCCCTTGCATGCTTTTGATGCGGATGCGATAAAAGGTGATAAAGTGATCGTTGGTACTTGCCCGGAAGGGACTGTATTCAAAACCTTGGACGAAGTTGACCGCAAATTATCTGCAGATGATCTGATGATCAACAATGCCGATGCGCCGATGTGTATTGCGGGTGTGTTCGGAGGCATTGGATCAGGTGTTAAGGAATCTACTAAAAATATTTTCCTCGAAAGCGCGTACTTTAACCCGGTTTGGGTACGTAAGACATCCAAGAGACACGGCTTAAAAACTGATGCCTCTTTCCGATTTGAGCGCGGTACTGATCCGAATATCACGGTTACAGCACTAAAATATGCTGCCATATTGATTAAAGAATTGGCAGGCGGAACAATATCATCTGAAATATCTGATATCTACCCAAACACGGTTGAGCCGTTTGAGGTAGATATTACATACAGGAATGTTGACAGACTGATCGGCAAATCGATCACCCAACAGGAGATCAGATCGATCATCAAAGCTTTGGATATAGAGATCGTTAGCGAGTCGGAAGAAGGATTATCATTAAAAGTTCCGCCTTATCGTGTTGACGTTACCCGCGAAGTGGATGTGATTGAAGAAATTCTTCGTATTTATGGTTATAACAATATCGAAATACCTACCCAGATCAGGGCATCGCTTAACAATTCGATCCGCCCTGAAAAGGATGATGTGCAGAATACCATATCGGATATATTGAGCGCTAATGGTTTTAATGAGATTCTATCGAACTCATTAACCAAATCAGCTTATTCCAGCAACTTGGACACCGCAGTGAAAATTCTGAACCCGCTGAGCAGCGACCTGGACGTAATGCGCCAAAGCATGGTATTTTCAGGTTTGGAAGCAATTGCCTATAACCAGAACAGAAGAAAAGCCGACCTGAAACTATATGAGTTCGGTAAGGTTTACTCTGTGAAAGATGATAAGTACACCGAAACGCAACGCTTCGCCATTTTTCTCACTGGTGCCGATAAAGAAGAGCAGTGGAATCAGAAACCGCAGCAATTCTCGTTCTATAGAATAAAAGCGGTTGTTGATGCTTTCATACAAAGGCTAAATATCCGCGATTATACCGTCGAAGATGCCACCTGCAGCAAGATGGCGTTTGGCTTACAATATATGCGTAATGGCAAGCAGTTAGTAAAATTCGGTGCGATAAATAAAGACGCACTGAAAAAGGCTGATGTAGAAAAAGAGGTTTTTTATGCCGATTTCAACTTCGACCTGGTGCTGGCCGCTGTGAAGAAGAATAAAATTGTTTACCAGGAAGTATCCAAGTTCCCTGCAGTGCGCCGTGACTTGTCAATGCTGGTTGATACGCAGGTTACTTTCGGTCAGCTGAAGCAGATCGCACAAAGAACTGAGCGCAAGTTGCTGAAAGATGTGAATGTGTTTGACGTTTACCAGGGCGATAAGTTGCCGGCAGGTAAAAAGTCGTACGCTTTAAGTTTTACTTTACAAGACGAAGAAAAAACTTTGACAGACAAAACAATAGATGGCATAATCCAAAAATTAATTTATAATTTCGGAAAAGAGATTGGTGCAGAAATCAGGAAGTAGTTAGTGAATGACTGAATTAGTGAATGAGTGATTTGCTCAAATTCAAAACTATTCACTAATTCGCTAATTCACTAAATCACTAATTAAAACGAATGACAACAGCCGACCAGTTAGATAAAGTAATAACCAAAACCGAACGCCTGATGGAGCTTTGCTCTGCCTTGCAGGAGGAAAATGATTTATTAAAGCTGGAAAATCAGTCGCTTACCGCTGCTGTAAATGTGGGTAAGGATAAGGTTGATGAACTGGAGCAAAAGATGAAAGTGCTGAAGATGGCGAAGTCGTTTTCAGAGACCAACGAAAAAACTCTTGACATAAAGCAAAAAATTAACGAATTTGTGCAAGAAATTGATAAGTGTATTGTATTACTGAAAAAGTAGTGCAAAAAGTGAATCGCTCAAATGGGAGAAATCTCCATAAAAATAAATATTGCTGACAGAGTTTACCCTTTAAAGGTAAACATGGAAGAAGAAGAAATTATACGCAGGGCAGCTAAGCTGATCAACGACCGGATAAAGGAATACCAGGATAATTATGCGGTCAGAGATAAACAGGATCTGCTTTCGATGTGTGTGTTGCATTACGCAACATCCTCATTAAAAGCGGAAAAGAAGGTGATGGTAGAAGACACAGAGGTGGCGGATAAGGTTTATCAACTGGATCACTTGTTGTCTGAATTTTTCTCGAAGTAATAACGTTCTTTACACATACTGAGCAAAATAAGATTTAACCGCAGTTAAATTTTAGGTTTCACTATTAAAAACTTAACGCTTCAATATCCGCGGATCAAGAAGGTATACGTTACTTACTCGCGCAGTACTTAACGACGGCCCGGTCCCACCAAAAGATTTGAGGTTTTTCAATACATGACACTTAAAAATTAGTTGCGGTTTTTTTATTTATATAACCTAAAAACATGACTGTAGTATTATACATCGTAATTGGGCTGCTGGCCGGTATCCCGACAGGGGTAGTTGTAGGCCGGTACATGCTCAGAAAGCTCTTTAAAGACCAGGAGCATGCAGCACAGACCAAAGTAAAGAAGATATTGAAGGACGCCGAAAACGACGCTGAAATATTAAGAAAGAACAAATTGCTGGAAGCAAAGGAAAAATTCCTGCAAATGAAAGCCGAGCATGAGAACGAGATCAACTCAAAGAACAGCTCGATCAACCAGCGGGAGAATGGCGTAAAGCAGAAAGAGCAGTCTCTCAATCAGCGCATGGAAAATCTATCCCGTAAGGAAACTGAGATAGATAACGTGCGCAAAAATCTGGAAAGGCAAACAGAAATTGCTGTTAAAAAGCAGGAAGAAGTAGAGCACCTTAAGCAACAGCACGTAGATCAACTGGAAACTATTGCCGGTATCTCTGCTGAAGAAGCTAAAAATCAACTGGTAGATAACCTGCGTGAAGAGGCCCGTACCAAGGCTATGATGCAGATAAAAGATATCGTTGACGAGGCCAAACTGACTGCTACCAAGGAAGCTAAAAAGATCGTTATCCAAACTATTCAGCGTACTGCTACTGAGAGTGCTATTGAGAACACAGTTTCGATTTTCAATATCGAAAATGACGAGATCAAAGGCCGTATCATTGGTCGCGAGGGTAGAAATATCCGTGCGCTGGAAGCAGCTACCGGTATCGAAATTATTGTAGACGATACTCCTGAAGCAATTATCCTATCAGGCTTCGACCCGGTTCGCCGCGAGATTGCCCGATTGGCCATGCACCGTTTGGTGACTGACGGTCGTATCCACCCGGCACGTATCGAGGAAGTGGTTGCCAAAACAAAGAAACAGATTGAAGAAGAAATAGTAGAAATAGGGGAACGTACCGTTATCGATTTAGGTATTCACGGTTTGCATCCTGAGCTGATCCGTATGGTTGGCCGTATGCGCTACCGTTCATCTTATGGTCAAAACCTATTACAGCACTCTCGTGAGGTGGCAAACTTCTGCGCCACCATGGCCGCAGAGTTAGGACTGAATGTGAAAATGGCTAAACGTGCTGGTCTGTTGCACGATATTGGTAAAGTGCCAGATGACAATCCGGAATTACCTCACGCAATTTTAGGTATGCAACTGGCTGAGAAGTTTAAGGAGCATCCGGAAGTGTGCAACGCCATCGGCGCTCACCACGATGAAATTGAGATGACTTCAATGTTGTCGCCAATTATTCAGGCTTGTGACGCTATCTCAGGTGCCCGCCCGGGTGCACGCCGTGAGGTTGTTGAAAGCTACATCAAACGTCTGAAAGAACTGGAAGAACTGGCTTTATCCTATCCTGGCGTAGAAAAGACTTTCGCGATACAGGCCGGCCGTGAACTGCGTGTAGTGGTTGAAAGCGAAAAGATATCTGATGCGCAGTCGGAAATTCTGGCTGCTGATATCTCTAACCGCATTCAGACTGAAATGACTTATCCGGGTCAGATCAAAGTAACAGTGATCAGGGAAACCCGTTCGGTTGCCTTTGCAAAATAAAACAGGAGCATAGCCTCACCCCAAACCCCTCTCCTCCTAAGGAGTCCTCTGGACAAAAGGAGAGGGGCTTTATATTTTTTATTGTGGCGAATAACAAATCTTCAAATAAAACTGCTGCGGCTAAGGCTGATGTCCGTCCAATTGATCGTTATTTTGATCAGTATAATGAGCATCACCAAAATCCTACTAACAAACTTATTCATTGGATATGCGTGCCATTGATAGTATTCAGCATATTCGGTTTGGTGTGGGCTATTCCGTTTCCGAATTTGAAATTTTTAGGTTCATATAACGGATACTTTAACTGGGCATCGTTTCTCATCGCCGCAGTTATCTATTACTATTATAAGCTTTCGCCGACAATCTCGTATCTGATGCTATTTGTGCTGATGGGTTTTAGCTATGGAATAATTGAATTAGCCGACTGGCAAAAGGTAGGCGGTCCGGCTATGTGGCTGGTATGTTTAGTGATATTTGTACTGGCTTGGATAGGGCAGTTTATTGGCCATAAAATAGAGGGGAAAAAGCCTTCATTTATGGATGACCTGAAATTTCTGCTTATCGGGCCAATATGGCTGCTGCACTTTATTCTCAAGAAGTTTTCCATCAGATATTAAGATCAAATGCTATTCAGCACAATGATCTCAATAGCATCTGTCACATTCTTGCATTTATTGGCTGACGCTTCTAAGGAGAATAGAATGTCCCGGTGTTTAATGAGTTTAATAGCATCCTTTTCCTGGGCAAAAAGGTCAGCCAGGGCGTGCGAGTATATTAAATCTGTACGATGCTCATAATCCTTCGTCAGGCGGCATGAGGCCAGCATGCTTTCCGTATCAACAATTTTGCTTAACCCATTAATGAGTTTTTGCAGTTCGATGCATGAAAGCTTGATGTATTTTACAATTTCCCGGATGGCTGGTAAGAATCCATCAATTTCGTAAAGGTTAATTCTGCCTGCTGCTTCATGTATATTATCGGCAACATCATCAATGGCTGATGCCAGTATGTGGATATCCTTGCGGTTGAGAGGAGTAAAGAATACCTTGTCCAAACCAAGGTAAACCTTATGAGTGATGTCATCCCCGGTTTCTTCTAAATAGTTGATTTGCTTGAATAAAACCTCACGGTCGGCAGCCGACTCTGTTTCCACAACTGCCGAAAGCAGCTCAGACATCTCCACAATATTCTTCCCAGCCTGGTTAAATAATCCATAAAATAAGGTCCGGTGTGAGAAAAAGTCGAAAAACAGGTTACGCATATCAGGTGTAATATTCTAAATGCGAAGTTACCCGCTGAGTATTAAGGCATCATTAATGCAGGTCAATCCAATGTTAAGTAATTGTTATTTTATGATAAAAATGCTACAAGTGTGTAATTTGCTGTTTTTCAATAAGTTATTCATTATTTAACTATTAATTTATATGTTTTAATTGATAATGACGTGTTTAGTTAGGTTAAACTTAATGTTGGCATAATATTACCAAATGTTAATCATGTCTTAACATTAAGGTAATGCAAGCGATGCAACTTTGAACCGAAATTTAATTTAACCTCACCAGACATGGAAAGAAAGTTTACAAAACTTGCAGGATCAATTTTAATGTTGAGCCTTTTATCGGTTGGCTTTAATGCTAAAGCGCAAACCACTTTCGCTTCTGACATGAAGCTGAAAAAAGAAACTAAAAAAGATTCATCTGCTACATTAACTGAAACAAAAGCTACTACAAAACCAGCTGAAGACACCACATGGAAACCTCAAAGAAGAGTTTGGGGATATACCTTCGGTGATCTTTACTATGATGCTCACGCAGATCAAAAAACAGGAGCCCGTGGACCTGAGACCAATTATGCAGGTGTTGCTCAATACAGAAATGCATTTCAATTCCGCCGTATTTATTTAGGGTATGATTATGAGATAACCAAAAAATTTAAAGCTGAATTCTTGTTAGCATCAGAGCCAAGCGCAAACACTGCTGCTGCAACTGGTACTCCCGTTCAAAATGGCGATAACCTTGTTGATGGTAAAATGGCTTTGTGGATCAAGAATGCAAACTTACGTGTAAGAGACATCTGGCCAGGTACTGACTTTGTGGTTGGTGAAATGAGCACCCCTGGTTTTGCATTGAATGAGCCGGGAACTAACGCCCCTACAAGTTTATCAGAAGCTACCTGGGCTTACCGTTCAGTTGAAAAAACAGTAACCGACTTCCACAAAAACAACTCATACGACGTTGGTGCTGCTTTACAAGGTACTTTTGATCCGGCTACTAAAAACTATGGTTACGTATTCATGGTAGGTGATAACAGCCAATCGAGCTTATTGGGAGCAGGTCCTGCAAATGCAAATACCGGTTTCTTCAAAATATTCTATGGTGACCTTTGGGCTAAATTCTTAAACCAGAAGTTATATGTAGATATCTATGCCGATTACGTGAAAACTTCAGGTAACTCAACCGCAACTAATGCGCTTATTACAGGTGGGTTCCCGGTTGGTTTGCAAGAGCATAACATGTTCAAAATATTTGCTTCATATACTACCAAACCAATCACTATCGGTGTTGAAGCTTATACTCAAAAATTCCAGAATGGTGTTGTTAGTTCTGGTTCAGTTAACCCTAGCACTGGTACTCCTATCGCTTCTACAGCAATTACCGTTGAAGATGCAACAGCTAAAGCATTATCACTTTGGGTAAGAGGTCCGATCGTTAAAAACTTAAACTACTTCGCTCGTTTCGATTCTTATAATCCTGACAGCAAAGCTAATAAGGACAATGTTTACCCGGTTGTATTAACCAACTATGCTAACTATACCCCGGTTTACAAAGAGCAATTCTACACTGCAGGTTTAGATTATAACCCAACCAAAAACGTTCACTTCGAACCAAACTTCTGGTTAGTTAATTACAAAGACCAAAGAAATAGTGGTGTTGCCGGCCGTGTAGCTGACGATCACACATTAGTGTTCCGCTGTACATTCTTCTACACTTTCGGTAAATAAGAAATACTATTTAAAAAGAGCAAAAACGCAAATCATGAAAATAAGTAAAAATCTCAAATTGGCCGTTGTTGCATTAGCAGCATCTTCCTTAGCGCTATCAGCTTCGGCGCAGGATAACACACTTTTGGGTGCAGGAAGTACATTTGTGTACCCACTGTTCTCAAAAATATTCTCAAAATACACTGCTTCAAAAGTAAACTACCAATCAATTGGTTCAGGTGGTGGTATTTTGCAGCTGACTAACAAAACTGTTGATTTTGGTGATTCTGATGCTCCTTTGAACGAGGATCAAACTAAAAAAATGAGTGCACCGGTTCTGCATATCCCAATGACTTCAGGCGCTGTTGTAGTTACTTACAACGTACCGGGTGTTAAAGGTGGTTTGAACCTGAGCGGTAAAGATTTGGCTGATATCTTCCTTGGTAAAATTACCAAATGGAACAGCCCTGAGATCGCTGACGCTAACAAAGGTGTAGCTCTTCCTGATCTTCCGATCGTAGTTGTTCACCGTTCAGACGGTAGCGGTACCTCGTTCATCTTTACTGATTATTTAACTAAAGTAAATCCTGATTGGGCTAAAAAAGTAGGTAAAGCAAGCGCTGTTAACTGGCCAGCTGGTTTAGGTGGCAAAGGTAGCGAAGGTGTTGCCGGTTTAGTAAAACAGACTCCGGGTGGTATCACCTACGTAGAGTTGGCTTACGCTAAACAAAATGGTATGGCTTTCGCTAACATCCAGAACAAAGGCGGTAAATATATCGCTCCAACTATCGAAGCTACTACTTTAGCTAGCAACGTAGAAATACCTGCTGATTCAAAAGTATCTATCACTAACACTGATAATGCTAAAGGTTATCCGATTGCTAGCTTTACCTGGGCTTTGATCTACAAAGAGCAGAACTACAATGGCCGTTCAAAAGCACGTGCTACCGAACTGTTGAAATTATTGTGGTACAACGTTCACCAGGGACAAGCAGAGTGTGCTCCTTTGAACTACGCTCCGCTTTCAAAATCAGCTGTTAAAGCTGCTGAGGCAATTTTGAAATCAGCTACTTACGACGGTAAACCAATTCTATAATTAATTAGATAGTTAGAATCAAGAAACAAGAGTCAAGAACCAAGTGGTCTGTCCAAAAACAAATCCTGACTCTTGGCTCTTGATTCCTGACTCTATCCAGTTACCAGTCCCTGCAACAAGGAACTGGTAATTGTTTTGTAAAGCATAACCAATATTTTATGAAACCATCCTTCGCAAATGCCGACAATACTGCCGGTGCAAATATCCAGGATAGCTTCGTTCCTCAAACACAGGTTAAAGTGAAAAATTCAAGATTAGCCCTATCCGACAAGCAACTCAAATGGGAAGTCTCATTTAAGAAGCTATTGATCATTATGAGCGCCGTTTTATTAGTGCTTGTATTGGGCGTAATGGTAACGCTCATTGTTGAGTCGTTGCCATCTATAAAAGCGCTGGGCATTGGATATCTTTGGGGAAAAGTATGGGATCCGGTAAGCAATATCTATGGAGCTTATCCATTTTTGATCGGTACGCTGCTGACTTCCTTTATCGCGCTGATCATATCAATACCGTTTTCATACGCCATTGCTATTTACCTGGGCGAATACAACCCAAAAGGATGGCTTTCTGATCTGTTAAAAAATACTATCGAACTGATTGCAGCGGTACCGTCAATCATTTACGGTTTCTGGGGTTTGTTTGTATTGGTCCCAATTGTTCGCGCTATTGAGATCAAATTCCACGTGCTGCCCTACGGCATTGGTATCTTCACTTCATCATTGATCCTTGCTGTGATGATCATTCCTTACGGTGCATCATTAGGTATCACACTGATTAGAATGGTTCCAACTCCGTTAAAGGAAGCAGCTTATGGATTGGGCGCTACCCGTTTTGAAGTGATACGTAAGGTAATTATGCCTTTTACGCGCTCCGGACTATTTGCAGGTATCTTATTGTCATTAGGTAGAGCCTTGGGCGAAACTATGGCGGTAACCATGCTTATCGGTAATACCAGCGCTATACCAACCAGCATTTTTGCGCCGGGTAACACTATGGCCAGCGTTATAGCCAATGAGTTTACTGAGGCTGATCATACTGAATATTTATCCGCGCTTATTGAGCTTGGGTTGGTACTCTTTCTGGTAACGGTAGTTATCAACCTGATAGGCAAAAGAATTATAACACGTTTTACAAATAACTAAGGCATGGAAGCGAAAATAGGATTCAGAAACGTAAAGAGTTTGATCTTCAAAGGGGTCATCATCTTTTTTGCCTTTTTAATTACCCTGCCTCTTATTATTATATTGCTTTACATAATAAAGCAAGGTGCTGGTCAGGTTAACTGGCATTTCTTAACACATGTGCCGGCACCGGTTGGTGAAAAAGGGGGCGGTATTATCAATGCACTTGTAGGAAGTGCATTAATGGTGGTAATGTCATCTGTTATTGCTATCCCTATCGGCATGATGGCAGGTATCTACCTGAGTGAAAACCCACGTACTAAACTGGCATACTATACCGGTTTATGTGTTGATATATTACAAGGGGTTCCATCCATCGTAGTGGGTATCGTAGCTTACTTCTGGCTGGTAAAACCTTTGGGAACCTTCTCAGCACTATCCGGTAGTATTGCTTTAGCTATCATGATGCTGCCGATTGTGATAAGGGCAACAGAGCAAACATTGCTGATGCTGCCACCGTCGTTAAAAGAAGCAGCATTATCATTAGGTGTGCCTTATCACAGGGTAATCCTAAAGGTGATTGTTCCTTGCGGTTTTGCAGGTATTTTATCAGGTATCACCCTGTCTATCGCCCGTGTAATTGGCGAGACTGCGCCATTGTTGTTTACAGCTTTTGGTAGTCCGTTCCTGTCGGCTTCAATAGGAAAGCCGATGGAAAGCTTGCCTCACTTAATATTTACCTACGCCACCAGTCCGTATGACGACTGGCACGATCTGGCCTGGGGTGCATCGTTCATATTATTAGTATTTGTTTTAACACTAAACATAATCACGAAAGTGATGACAAGAAAATGGAAAGTACAATTGTAAGCGCTGAAAATATCAATGCCTATTATGGCGAAAGTCACGCCATAAAGAATGTAAACATCAAGATCAACAAAAATGAAGTTGTTGCGATGATGGGCCCATCAGGCTGCGGAAAAACAACCTTCCTGCGTTGCATTAACCGCATGCATGAGCTGATCCCTAATGCAAGGGCAGAAGGGGTAATGAAGCTTGATGGTGAAGACGTCTATAAAATGAATGTTATCTACGTTCGCTACAAGATCGGGATGGTATTTCAACGCCCGAACCCGTTTCCGAACCTGAGCATTTATGAAAACGTGATTGCCGGTTACTTATTGAACGGCATCAAAATGTCAAAAGCTGACAAGGATGTTATCGTTGAGAAATCACTGACCAGCGCTGCACTTTGGAAAGAAGTAAAAGATTCACTGCACAAAAAAGGTACTTTTCTTTCAGGTGGTCAGCAGCAGCGTTTGTGTATTGCCCGCGCTATTGCTATGCAGCCTGAGGTGATCCTGTTTGATGAACCAACTTCGGCGCTTGACCCGATCTCGACTTCAAGCGTTGAGAACCTGTTCCACGAACTAAAGCAAAATTATACTTTGATCATCGTAACACATAACATGCAGCAGGCAGCTCGCGTAAGTGATAGAACTGCTTTCTTTTATATGGGTGAGCTGGTCGAGTTTGACGATACCAAGATCATGTTCACCAATCCGAAAGATCAGCGTACTCAGAATTACATCACCGGCAGGTTCAGTTAATATTTAACTACTTAATTTTAGTATTTTAAAGACATGACACAATTAGAAAACGAAATAGGCGCTCTTAAAAAAGAATTAGCTAACATGTGGATCCTTGTTCAGTCCCAATTGAACAAAGCCCGTGAAGCTATGGTAAATTTCGATAAGGACCTTGCCCGCGAAGTATTGGTGAAAGAGAAAAGGGTTAACTCGTTCGAATTAAAGATCGACCGCGATTGCGAAAATATATTTGCCCTATACTGCCCGGTGGCTATCGACCTGCGCTTTTTGTTGGCAGCCTTGAAGATAAACACCAACCTGGAGCGTATCGGCGATATTGCTGCAGGCGTAGCCAAATATGTGATCGACTCAACAGCCGGCTTTGATAAGAAGGTATTGGAAGCTACCGACGTGATACGTATGTATGACGAAGCTATTAATATCGTTATCGATACCCGTACAGCATTTGAGAATGAAGACACTGCACTGGCAAGAAGCGTGTTTAAGCACGATGAAATGCTGGATGCTGTAAATCACAAAGCAAATGCTAATGTAGGCGAGGTGATTAAAGAAGATATCACCATGCTGAATGAAGCATTGTTTATACTTTCAATCATCCGCAAGCTGGAGCGTATCGGCGATCAGTCTAAAAACATTGCAGAGGAGATCATCTTCTATGTAGAAGCCAAGATATTGAAACACTCAGGTGCTTCGAGAGCAAAGGCATAGTTAGTTGAAAAGGTTGTAATGGTTGTATTAGTTGAAGTAGTTATTAATTTGATTAACCCAACCAACCATTACAACCAATACAACTACTTCAACCGCTACAACCAAATCACAAATTCTTCCCTAACTTTTCCAGAATATCCTGGGGTACTTTCTGCAGATCCAGTACCAAAAATCCATCCAAACAATCGGCAAACTTAGGGTCGATATTAAAGCAGATGATCTTCGCGTTAAGTGAGATATACTGGCGTAACAGCACAGGAACCTTCATGCTCCTTGTTTCAACTTCCGATATCAGGTTGTCAAGACCTTTAAAACTATCTTCGCCGGACATTAACAGATCGGTATCGATACTCGAAAAATCAACCCTGAACTTCTTTCTCGGGCGTACGTATTGTGCCAGCTCTTCATCAAAATGGTTACGATTGATATAATCCACAATAAGCGACTTGGAGAATTTTGAAAACGAATTGCTGATACTCACCGGTCCGATGAGATAGCGGTAGCGCGGGTTATCGATCAGGTATTTTAAAATGCCTTTCCATAGCAGGAACAAAGGCAATGGCTTTTGCTGATATTCCTTGCGGATAAAGGAGCGGCCCAGTTCAAGACTTTTTCTCAGAACAGGTGTAAACTGCTCTTTTATCTTGAACAGCTCGGCTATATAAAATCCTTTTTTGCCAAAGCTGTAAAATATCTCGTCACCTAAGCCAATGCGGTAGGCGCCCACGATCAGTTTAGCTTCGGTGTCCCAGATAAACAGGTGATTGTAATAGATATCATATTCATCCAGGTCGACACTCTTATTAGTGCCCTCGCCAATTTCCCGGAAAGTTACCTCTCGTAACCGGCCTATTTCGCGAATGATATTAGGAATAGAGGATGTCGGTACAATAAATACCTCGTAGTTCTTCTCAACCCAAACCCGGTAGTTTTCACGCAAAGGCTCTACTTCCTTTTCTAAAATAGATGCAGGCATTTCCCGGGCAATATCTTCTGCTTCTTTCCTTATCTTGAACAGGTTCCGTGGATTAAATATCTTCTTTTCCTCTTCCAGGCCGGTGCCCAGAGCGTAGGTGCGTGCCCGCAGGAAATTGAGTAGCTTGGTTGGATTGTTTCCTTCCGGGATATCTTGAACATTGATGGGCTTGCCGATGCGCAGTTTAATGGTATGACCTTGTTTGTTAAACAATTCAGAAGGTAATTTGGCTGTGCGCAATGCCGGGTGGATCATGCTAAGCAAGTTGAACAATAACCCATTGTTGCCATGAAAATAGATAGGCACAACAGGCACTTTTGCTTTAGCGATGATCTTACCTACAACGGGGTGCCACATGCGGTCGGTTACCTGTTGCTTATCTACCTTAAAGGTTGATACTTCACCCGCAGGGAAAATTCCTATCGGCGTACCATTACCCAGCATTTCTAAAGTAGTTTTTAAACCACTGATGCTGGATGAATGGTCGATATTCTCAAATGGATTTACCGCTACAAAATAGTCCGCCAGGTTAGGGATCTTTTTAAGCAGGAAGTTGGCCATCACTTTAGCATCGGGCCGTACCATACAGAGCATTTTTAACAGCACCATTCCTTCGATACCACCATAAGGATGATTGGCGATGGCGATAAAACTGCCTTCTTTGGGTATATTTCTTAACTCACGTTCGTCAAATTCAATACTTACGCCGCATCCTTCCAGTATAGCATCCACAAAATCAGGGCCTTGCTTGGGTTGGGCCCGGGCAAACAGTTCGTTTACCTGGTTTATTTTCATCACCTCCATCAGCAAAGCGGCCAGTCCGGGCATTTTCAATTTATCCAGTTTGGTCGCCTTTGCAAACTCTTCAGTGCTTATGATTTTCATTTAGTTTTTCAAAAAGTATCGGTGGATTTTAATCCACTAAATATGCTAAAAATTTCTTTAATTTACAGTTGTACACAGCTAAACCTTAATGAGATCAACCTTAAAAAAATACTTGTCCATCACCAAAAAAGAATGGAACGGAATGGTGGTATTGGGCGTTTTAATCACGCTTGTCCTGGCTGCACCTTACCTTCTCCAACTGTTCCGCAAAGATACAACAATTAACCCTGCCGAATTCAATAAAGCCGTTGCCGTACTCAATCATGCACAAAAATCGCAAGGTGATGACGATGAAGCAAATGCTGTACCAGTCTACAAAAAAGCAGCGGATGGCGTGGTAATAGAATTGAACTCAGCCGATTCAGCAAGGCTTACGGAACTAAAAGGCATTGGTCCGGCGTTCGCACGACGAATAGTAAATTACCGTAACCGTTTGGGTGGATTTATTAATAAAGATCAGCTTAAGGAAGTATACGGTATGGATGATGACCGCTATGCCGAAATGCAGGCGCAGGTATCGGTAGATCCTTCGCACATTCAGAAGATCCAGATCAACAAAGTTGACTTTGACGGATTAAAGCATTTTCCTTATTTAACTTTCAAGCAGATGAATGCTATTGTCCAGTTTCGTGAGCAGCATGGTGATTATTCTTCCTTAAATGATATGCACAATATTGCCATTCTGAATGACGAAATTTTGCGTAAAATTGAGCCTTATATCGACTTTAAATGATAGAGCAGCAAGTAAAAGACGCCATACGTGATATCCCGGATTTTCCGAAACCAGGTATCGTTTTTAAAGACATCACCCCGATATTGAAAGACCCTGCGCTTTGCGACAACATTGTTGATGCCTTTATAGAAAAGCTGAAAGGTATCCGCATTGATGTGATAGCAGGAGTAGAGAGCCGCGGATTTTTATTTGGATTGACGTTGGCTACACGCCTGGGCGTACCTTTTATTCCTGCTCGTAAAGCCGGTAAACTACCTTACACCATTAAGCAAAAAGCCTATAAACTGGAATATGGTACTGCGATCATTGAAATGCATGTGGACGCCTTTGAACCGGGTCAGCATATCCTGATACACGACGACCTGCTGGCTACCGGCGGCACCGTAACAGCAGCAAGCGAACTCATTACCGAAATGGGCGGAATAATAGCTGGCTTCGCTTTTGTGGTTGGTTTAGGTTTTCTGAATGGTCAGGAACGTATTCAAAAATGGAGTGATAATATTATTGTATTGGCGGATTACTGACCGTTGATTGATGTGATTCGGATGATTGTGTTGATTGAACCTTATTATTCTTTGATCTAGGTAGAGACGCGATGCTCGCGTCTCTCTACTATAAAGGGCGAATAGAACGGTGTAGAACTTGCAGAGCGGACCTGCTTACAGAGGAGACGCGATGCATCGCGTCTCTACCAGCATTCTGTTAATTCTTTAATCCTGTAAATTCTGATTCAGGTGATTTCACCTCGCCACTACCGTAATACTCTGCGAAGTATGCGCGCTAAAATACCCTAAAGTTGCAGGTGTAATATTAGTAGGCGGATTAGATGGAGCCACCGCTCCGCCCGGATTATTGCCTTGTTGCTGTTCCAGTGTAAACCAGTAGGTGAATACAGGCCGGTCGATGCATTGCATTTCTATCCTTACGGTATCACCGGGAAAGATATCTGTCTCATTTTGCTGCAGATCGAGCGTAACATGTTTGCCGTCGATAAACTGATCATCAAAAGCAAAAATGTTATTTACCTGTTTACTATTTACGAACATCAAAAAGCGGTATTGATTTTTTACACCTGCCGGATCGTTAAAATAAACGGTCATCATCCTTTTGTTGTCGCTTTTATCAAGGATGTTGTTTGACGTAGCTATCGAGTCCATCAAAACATAGTTGGGGAGAGTGGAGTTTGCCTTATAAGTTTCACCGCCGGTTGTAACAGATAAGGTATATGTACGTCCGGCCGTTGCATAGGCGCTATCTAAAACGTAAGTACCGGCAGGCCCTTCTTTAAATTGAGCAATCCCGCCCTGGTTATTGTCGATGGTAACTAAAGCCCCCGTCACAGGCGGATAAGTATTTGTTCCGGTAAAAGGCACATTGCGGCTTAGTTTTACATATTGCGGGCCAAATTTGTCAGTGATATTACCTTCGATAACCAGTTTGCCACTATCGTTGCCCAAATCGAGCTTGATCACTTTTTTGCATGATAATGCCATCGCTGCAATTAGCAATAAACCTGTCAAATATTTAATCGTCCTCAATTTCATGCATCAAAATTTAAAGTTCCAGGTTACGGATGGTATCATGGTTGCAAAAATACTTGTCTCCACTGCTTCGGTTGTATTCGGTATGGTTTTGCTATCGCGGAAGGTAATAGTATATGGATTGCGGTGCGCATACACATTATATATACCGAATGTCCAGCTCGAGTGATACTTTTTATGCTCCTTGCCCTCCAGGGTGGCGCCAATGTCGAGCCTGTTAGTGGATGGCATGCGGTAACCATTGCGTTGAGAATAAGAATATGTGGTTAATCCGCCAATTTCGTATTTGCCTGTAGGGTAGGTAACTGCGTTTCCGGTACCATATATAAAATTGGCTGAGAATGTCCAACGTTTGTTGTATTGGTAAATCCCCACGATGGAGATATCATGCGTGCGGTCCTGTGTTGCCGGATAATATTGATCGTCATTAATTCCGGGGAACTTCCGTTCAGTTCGGGACAGTGTATAACCTATCCAGCCATTAAACTTGCCGTATTTCTTTTTCAGGAAGAGCTCCAGGCCATAAGAACGACCTGTGCCATAAACCAATTGTGATTCTACGCCCTGGTTCACCAGCAATTGTGCACCGTCTTTATAGTCGATCTGGTTTTGCAGCCATTTATAATATACCTCGGCCGAGAACTCGAAGTTATTATCCTGGAAGTTTTTGAACCATCCGGTAGAAAGCTGATCGGCAATTTCTGGCTTAATATTGTTGCTGCTCATCACATACAGGTCAGTTGGGGTGTTACTGGTTGAATTGGTGAGCAGGTGGATATTTTGTGTATTACGGTTATAAGAGAATTTGACCGAGTTTGCATCGTCCAAAGTATAGCTTGCTGAGAAGCGCGGCTCAAGATTGGTATAACTTTTTACCAGTTGGCCGGATGTGTAAGTTGTTGAACTTGCAACGTTTCCATTGGTATCATAAGTACTAAAAGTACCCGGACCTATCAGGAAGAAACTGCTCAGGCGTAAGCCATAAAGCAAGGTCAGGTGATTATTTGCTTTCCATTCATCGCTGATGTAAGCCGCGGTTTCGTAGCCATAACGGTCTTCTACGTGGATATTGTTAAAGCTGGATGATGGTGGCGCGGTAATATCTCCAGGAGCGATGGTATGATGTAATAAATTCACGCCAAACTTAACTGTGTGATTATCGCCCATTGAGTAGGAGAGGTCTTCTTTAAGGTTCACATCCGTGATTTTAGATGTCGCCTTAAATCCCTCATTGTTCAAAAAGCTCTCCACTACGTAGTTATAATTGCTGTAAACCAGCGAGGTATTAGAGAACAACCGGCTATTGAATAAGTGATTAAATCGGATAGTCCCGGTAGAGTTACCCCAGTTAGTACCGAAAGTGTTTTTGAGTGACAGCACATCCTTGCCAAAATACCCCGACAGGTAAATAGCGTTCTTATCATCAAAATGATAATTGGCTTTTGTGTTGAGATCATAAAAGTAGATAGAGCTGCCACGGATGGTAGAATCAGATGATGCTTTTAAAAAGAAGTCGATATAAGTACGGCGGGCGCTCACCATAAATGAGCCTTTGTCCTTTACCAGGGGGCCTTCCACCTTAATGCGTGAGGAGATCAGCCCCAAGCCACCCTGAACGGTATAATCCTGATTGTTGCCCTCGTTCATTTTAATATCGAGCACAGATGAGAGGCGTCCACCAAATTCGGCAGGCATACCACCTTTATACAGGCTCACATCCTTTATTGCATCAGAATTAAACGTGGAGAAGAATCCAAAAAAGTGCGAGGCATTATATACTGTCGCCTCATCCAGCAGGATCAGGTTCTGATCGGCGCCACCTCCACGGACATAAAAACCGGTGTTACCTTCACCGGACGACTTTACTCCGGGCAAAAGTGAAAGCGTTTTCAAAATATCTCTTTCGCCGAGCAATACAGGCACCTGGTTTATCTGCGCCATGTTCAGCTTCTCGACACCCATTTGAGGCGAGGCTATATTATCATTATTAGGCCCGTTGGCGCGGATCACTACTTCTTTCAGACTGCTTTTTACCTGCAGCGGGATATTTACCTCCTGGTTTTGGTGCAGGGACACCTTTTGTTCAACTGGTTCATACCCAGTGTAGGTAAATAGTAAGGTATAATCACCTTCAGGGGCGTAAATGGAATAGAAGCCATAGCTATTGGTAACAGTACCGCTTTGGGGCAATTCTTTTATGCGGACGGTAGCGCCGATAAGTTGCTCGCCCGTAGTTCCGTCTTTGATTGTACCGTTGATGGAATATTTCTTTTGGCCGAATGAGGTAAGAGATATACTAATAAATAGAAGAAATAGTAACGTTTTGGCCATCAAGGAAGATTTGTCGCTAAAGTAACGGTAATACAAATACCGTTCACTAAAAACTTAGATGTTAAATGTTAAATAATGTTACGGCGGCATTTAATTCCCCTCTTGAGAGGGGCAGGGGTGTGTTCTACAGGAGGACATTCGAATTGTACGACATGGCGAAGAAACACACCCCTGCCATTTCACAGCCTTATCCGCCCCCTCTCAAGAGGGGAACTTTAATTGGGAATTGTCCCACCCTGTCCCGCATGTCCCATTCCTCACAAACCGGGACAATAGGACAGTCCCAATAATTTTTTCACCAAAGCCATTGAAATTCAATATAGTTATGCATAACTTTAATATACATTTCGATAAGTATCTATAAAGCGTGCTCGGGCAAATTCAATACCGGCCGCATCTCAAATTTACCTCCGCCTTAATAATTTCCTGGTTTATTGCCGCTATTATCTTAGCCGGTTATAAACGATGTTCATGCGTACTGTAAACCATTTTTTAACCAATTAAATGAGAAGACCATGATATCTGAAGACAAAATCACACAGCTGAAACAGTCCCTGCGCGGGAGAGTAATTCAGCGGCACGATGAAGATTATCATACTGCCCGCAAAGTGTATAATGGTATGATAGACAAACACCCTTTATTAATAGCCAAATGCACCGGTGTTGCAGATGTAATTACCGCTGTGAATTTTGCGCGGGAGAATGATCTGCTTACCGCAGTACGGAGCGGTGGACACAACGGTGGTGGGCTGGGTTTATGCGATGATGGATTGGTGATCGATCTGTCGCTAATGAAAGGTATCCATGTTGACCCCGATGCAAAAACAGCCTGGGTGGAAGCAGGTTGCACACTTGGCGATGTGGATCATGCAACACATGCTTTTGGTTTGGCTACGCCGAGTGGCATTTTTTCCACTACTGGAATAGGCGGCATTACTTTAGGTGGTGGCCTGGGGCACCTTACCCGTCATTATGGTTTGGCGATAGATAATTTATTAGAGGCGAATATAGTATTGGCTAACGGCACCGTGACCAAAGCAAATGCCAGCACCAACCCTGACCTTTTCTGGGCTATCAGGGGCGGGGGCGGTAACTTTGGTGTTGTTACATCTTTTGCGTTTAATCTGCACCCCTTGAGTACTGTTTACGGCGGACCAATGCTATGGGAGCTCGGTGAGGCAGAAGATGTGCTGAAATGGTACCAGGATCTTGTAAAAAGCGCACCTGATGATCTTAATGGGTTCTTTGCGTATCTCTCCGTTCCTCCCGGGCCGCCATTCCCTGAACATCTGCATGCAAAAAAGATGTGCGGCGTGGTATGGTGCTATAGCGGCGATTTACAAAATGCTGAAAAGGTTTTTGAACCGATCAGGAATTTTAAAAAGCCTGCTTTGGATTTTGTAGGGCCAATACCTGTGCCTGCACTAAACAGTATGTTCGATGGGTTGATGCCACCCGGACTAAACTGGTATTGGAAGGCTGATTTTGTAAATGATCTGAGTGACAAAGCAATTGCTGAACATTTAAAACACGGTCCGCAAATGCCTACCCTACTTTCTACCATGCACCTTTATCCAATCAATGGGGCGGCTGCGCGGGTTGGCAATAAGGATACAGCATGGAATTACCGCAATGCCACCTGGGCCATGGTAATTGCCGGTATTGATCCCGATCCGGCAAATAACGATAAGATAACCCGATGGGCGAAGAATTATTGGGAGGCCTTACACCCTTACTCAGCAGGCGGAGCTTATGTGAACTTTATGATGGAAGAAGGTGAAGACAGGATAAAAGCAACCTACGGAGACAATTATGAAAGACTTGCAGCCATTAAAGCCAAATATGACCCTGATAACCTGTTTAGGGTAAATCAGAATATTAAGCCGGCGATGCATTTGGAGCCACATTGAGTATAGGTGGTTTATTCTTAAAACCGGGGCAGTGTGGTTTGGTTCCTCTCTTGAGAGGGGCAGGGGTGTGTTCTTCAGCATTGAGTAGAACACACCCCTGCCATTTCAGCATCCTACGCGCCCCCTCTCTCCGAAGGAGTCCTTTGGACAAGAGGGGAATTTTATTATACAAATGTTCCGCATGTCCCAGACCTCACAAACCGGGACAACGAGACAGTATTTGCTTTTGCTATGCATGCATAGCAAAAGTTTTTGTTTAAATTGCGACATATATTATACACCTATATGGATAGCACCTATAATACTGATACAGGCTTTGATTTTTCCGTTTCCGAGAACCAGCAGATGGTGGGACAAATGGCTAAGGATTTTGCCGAAAAGCATATCAAGCCACACGTAATGGAATGGGATGAGGAGCAGCATTTCCCACGTGAATTGTTTAACAAATTGGGAGAGCTGGGTATGCTCAGTGTTTTTGTTCCTGAAGAATATGGTGGTTCGGGGTTTGGGTATTTTGAATATGTGACCGTTATCCAGGAGATCGCTAAAGTGTGTGGTTCGATAGGGTTATCCGTTGCTGCGCATAATTCGCTTTGTACTGGGCATATACTAAACTTTGCCAATGAGGAGCAAAAGCAAAAATGGCTGCCCAGGCTAGCTACCGGCGAATGGTTGGGCGCCTGGGGGTTAACCGAGGCTAACACAGGTTCAGATGCTATGCGTATGGGTACTACTGCTGTGTTGGATGGTGACCATTATATTGTAAATGGATCAAAGAACTGGATCACACACGGGAAATCGGGTGGGGTAGCAGTGGTAATGGTACGGACGGGTGAAATTGGAAGTTCGAAAGGGATATCCGCATTAGTAGTAGAGCGCGGCACGCCAGGCTTTAATGCTGGCAAAAAAGAAAATAAACTAGGTATGCGTGCTTCTGAAACTACAGAAATGATATTTGATAATTGCCGTGTGCCAAAGGAAAACCTCCTGGGTAACGAAGGCGAAGGCTTTAAACAAGCCATGAAGGTATTGGATGGCGGACGTATATCTATAGCCGCCTTGTCATTAGGTATAGCGAAAGGAGCATTTGAAGCAGCTGTCGCTTATTCGAAAGAGCGCCATCAGTTCGGTCAGCCGATAAGTAATTTCCAGGGGATATCATTCAAGCTGGCTGATATGGCCACACAAATAGAAGCTGCCGAAATGCTGATTATGCAGGCCGCTGATCTGAAAAACCGCCATCAGCCTGTCACTAAACAAGCAGCTATGGCTAAATATTATGCATCGGAAGTTGCCGTAAAGGTAGCCAACGAAGCAGTGCAGATATTCGGAGGTTATGGCTACACTAAAGATTTCCCGGTTGAAAAATATTACCGCGATGCTAAGCTATGTACTATAGGAGAGGGGACATCGGAAATACAGAAGATAGTGATTGCGAGAGAGGCGTTGAGGGGATAGTTGATTTAGTTACCTCTTATGAAAAAAACAGCTTCTTTCCTTATACTGCTTGGCATTATAACAGCATTTAGTTCATTACTTCATGCAAAGCTTTCTTTGTCCGGGGTTAAAATTGATGGTTCAGATTATCAATTAAGTATCTCCGAGGCGAACATCCCGATGTTGAAGGATACCATTTTTGGTGGAAATAAATGCCTGATCACGTACTGTCCGTTGACATTAACGAATAATACCAACGATACTTTAAGATACGCAGGAATGCAGGTTTCGTGGTGGGATATTTATGGTATTAATAATAAAGATTTTTCACTTGCTGCAGACTATTGGAATGTGTTTAAAAACGGGCCAATGGTATGTGTTTTACCGCCTCATCAGTCTCTTACAACGAACATCAAAATAATAACCTATAAGAGTTACTCCCGTGGCGAGACAATAAAGATAGCAATGCACCTCCAGAAAGTCGTGCGTATTCCAAAAGTGGGAGATATAAGATCAATAAGGTCTGATTCAAATTTTGTTATCTGGTCGAACGAGGTTGCCATTCATTAGATAAGGTATTTCTAATCTCTAATTAACTAATCTCCAATCTCTTTTTGTAATTTCAATACAAATACCTACCTTTGTTGTCCCATGAAAGGAGGTATATAAGGGAATATGATCATTATCAATGTTAAAGAAGGCGAATCATTAGATAAAGCGCTTAAACGTTTTAAGAAGAAATTTGAAAAGACCGGTGTGTTGAGAGAACTTCGCAGTCGCCAGGCTTTCGAAAAGAAATCTGTTACCCGTAGGCACGTTGTTAAACATGCCATATACAAACAAGGCATGAACCAGGAAACTGTGTAATACTTGTCAAAAGAATTTTCAGTTTTTTTGAATATATATTAAAACTATTTGTACATTCAATTCTACGTGTGTACAGATAGTTTTTATGTTTTTAGAGCGGTTTATACAATATATTAAGTTTGAAAAACGGTATTCTCCGCATACAGTCTCCGCATACCAGTCAGACCTCGACCAGTTTTTTAAATTCCTCAACGAGCCTGAGCAAACTGTAACCAGTCCTGCCGAAATTACCTATCAGCATATCCGCAACTGGATGGTGCATTTGATGGGGGAAATGACAGCAAGATCCGTCAACCGCAAAATCGCTACACTCCGGAAGTATTTTAAATTCCTCCTTCGCGAGGGTTTGATCACCGATAACCCGACCTCCAAAATACAATCACCCAAAAATGTAAAGCATCTGCCCGTTGTGGTGGAGGATGAAAAACTCAACGCCATGCTGAACAGTGAAGAAGTGTTTGGCGACGACTTTGAGGGCACCCGCGATAAACTGGTGCTCGAGATATTGTTTGGCACGGGTATCCGACTTGCCGAACTGGTGGGCCTGAAAGAGCAGGATATCAATATTTACGATGGAACCATGAAAGTATTGGGCAAACGCAATAAAGAGCGTATAGTCCCCATCAATCATGAACTAAAAATACTGTTGGAGAAATATATCGAGTTAAAGAAAAAGTCAGATTTTCATAACAATTCTCTAACTTTAATCGTTACAAACAAAGGATCGGATGTGTATCCAAAGTTTATCTATTTAATAGTGCATAAATACCTCTCATACATATCAACTCAGAATAAAAAAAGTCCGCACGTGCTGAGGCACACATTTGCAACGAGCCTGCTAAACCGGGGAGCCGATTTAAATGCTATAAAGGAGCTCCTGGGCCATGCGAATCTCAGCGCCACCCAGGTTTATACACACAACTCAGTTGAGCGATTAAAATCTATTTACAAACAAGCCCATCCAAAGGCGTAATCAAAGGAGGAAAAATGAAAATTACAGTGCAGTCTATCCGTTTTAATGCAGACAAGAAATTATTAGATTTTATTCAGAAGAAAGCCAACAAGTTAGATCAGTTTTACGACAAGATCATTAATGGCGAAGTTTATTTAAGATTAGAAAATACAGAAGATGTAGCAAATAAAATAACGGAGATAAAACTGACGTTACCGGGCACGCAGTTATTCGCAAAAGAGCAGTGTAAGTCATTTGAAGAAGGCACAGACCTGGCAGTTGAATGCCTCAGAAAGCAAATAGAAAAACATAAACAAAAGAAATCAATAGCAGCCGACGTAGCAAAAAAGGCTGTTTTACAGGCCTCGGAAGAGGAATATGATTGAAAATCAGCGTTAAAGAAATGCAGGAATCGGCGGGTTTTAAGCCCGCCGATTTTTTTTTGTAAAATTATTTTGTCCGGGTTTAAAAATGTGTAAATTTGCAATCCCTTTCGGAGAGGTATGCATCGCGTAAAATCTCAATGAAAAGGATGGTTCTTTAAAATAGAAAAATTTAAGTCTTCAATTTAAGCAGGTGGCTTTCAACAATATCTGAAAGTCTAAAGCAAAAATGAAGATAACACCATCACTTTAACTCAGCTGACGGATCCTTGAAAAAGGAGATGCCGGGGGCGAAAAAAGTAGATAATAAAAGCCTCCTTAGCTCAGCTGGTAGAGCAACTGACTTGTAATCAGTAGGTCATTGGTTCGATCCCGATAGGAGGCTCTGTTTATTCAATGAGTGAATTATTGAATTAGTGAATGAGCGAGTGTAAAAACTTACTCATTCGCTAATTCACTCACCCACTAATTAAACAATGGGGGGATACCAGAGCGGTCAAATGGGACGGACTGTAAATCCGTTGCTTCGGCTACGAAGGTTCGAATCCTTCTCCCCCCACTTTTTTTGAATGAGTGATTTTTTGAATTAGTGAATGGGTGATTGACATAAAAGTCAATTACTTAAATCAATAATTCACTAACTCACTCATTCACTAATTAAACAAGCGGAAGTAGCTCAGTTGGTAGAGCGATAGCCTTCCAAGCTATAGGTCGCGAGTTCGAACCTCGTCTTCCGCTCAGATTGGTTCATTAGTTGATTTGTTCAATTGTTTATTAGTAACCAAAGCGCTAAGACAAATGAACTGATGAACAAGTGAACTAATGAGCTAAAAATAAGCCGACGTAGCTCAGGGGTAGAGCACTTCCTTGGTAAGGAAGAGGTCATGGGTTCAAATCCCATTGTTGGCTCGGCGTTTAAATACGACAATTAAAAATAAAATTAACCTACAAAATTTTTATAAATCATGGCAAAAGAAAAATTTGACCGCAGTAAGCCGCACTTAAACATCGGTACAATCGGTCACGTTGACCACGGTAAAACAACCCTTACCGCAGCTATCACTAAAGTATTAGCTGATAAAGGTTTATCTGAGGCTCGTTCTTTCGATTCAATCGACTCAGCTCCTGAAGAAAAAGAGCGTGGTATCACTATCAACACTGCACACGTTGAATATTCAACCGCAAACCGTCACTATGCTCACGTTGACTGCCCGGGACACGCTGACTATGTAAAAAACATGGTTACTGGTGCTGCGCAGATGGACGGTGCAATTATAGTGGTTGCTGCTACTGATGGTCCTATGCCTCAAACACGTGAGCACATCCTGTTAGCTCGTCAGGTAGGTGTACCTGCGCTTGTTGTTTTCATGAACAAAGTTGACATGGTTGATGATCCGGAATTATTAGAACTAGTTGAAATGGAAATTCGTGAATTATTGTCATTCTACGAATATCCTGGTGATGATATCCCTGTAATTCAAGGTTCAGCTCTTGGTGGCTTGAACGCTGATCCAAAATGGGTTGAAAAGATCATGGAATTGATGGACGCTGTAGATAGCTACATTCCAATTCCTCCACGTCTTACTGAACTTCCATTCCTGATGCCTGTTGAAGACGTATTCTCGATCACTGGTCGTGGTACTGTAGCAACTGGTCGTATCGAGCGTGGTGTAATCAACTCTGGTGATGCTGTTGACATCCTGGGTATGGGTGCAGAAAACCTGAAATCAACTGTAACAGGTGTTGAGATGTTCCGCAAGATCCTTGACAGAGGTGAAGCTGGTGACAACGTAGGTTTATTGTTACGTGGTATTGAAAAAACTGATATCCGTCGTGGTATGGTTATTTGCAAACCAGGTTCAGTAACTCCGCACACTGATTTCAAAGCCGAAGTTTACGTATTGTCAAAAGCAGAAGGTGGCCGTCACACTCCATTCTTCAATAAATACCGTCCTCAATTCTATTTCCGCACAACTGACGTAACTGGTGAGATTTCACTGGCTGAAGGTGTAGAAATGGTTATGCCGGGTGATAACGTTACCATCACTGTAAAGCTGATCAACGCTATCGCAATGGAAAAAGGCTTACGTTTCGCTATCCGTGAAGGTGGTCGTACCGTAGGTGCAGGTCAGGTAACTGAAATCTTAAAATAATCTACCCTGATAGTCCTTAACCGGACAAACAAGGAATAGGTTAATTTCTTTCAAAGTACTTAGCCAGATTTGGCTAAGTACTTTGTTCACAAAAGAGGGGATTAAGAAAATTAAGTATAAACGGGAATAGTTCAATGGTAGAATAGAGGTCTCCAAAACCTTTGATCAGGGTTCGAATCCTTGTTCCCGTGCGTAATAAGTAACAAAAATGGCTGCAATAACAGAGTATATCAAAGAGTCTTATATAGAGCTAACCGAGAAGGTTACCTGGCCTACCTGGCGCGAGCTTACAAACAGCGCTATGGTGGTATTGGTAGCTGCTATCCTTATTGCCCTGGTTATATTTGGTATGGATCAGCTGATCCATTTTATACTGGACAAGCTTTATACATCACTAGCCTAATTTGTATACGAAATGAGCGATCAATTGAAATGGTATGTGGTAAGGGCCATCAGCGGTAAGGAAAAAAAGGTTAAACAATATATCGATGCCGAAATTAATCGTTTGGGCATTTCGCATTTGGTTCCTCAGGTATTAATACCTACTGAAAAGTACTACCAGATGCGCGACGGTAAGAAAATTGCAAAAGAACGCAATATTCTTCCTGGATATGTGCTGATGGAAGCTGCCCTTGATGGCGAGCTGGAGCACGTTATTAAGAATATCAATAGTGTGATCGGTTTCTTAGGTGATAAGGCTGGTAACGCTATCCCTATGCGTCCGTCAGAAGTGAGCAGGATATTAGGTAAGGTTGACGAGATGACCGCACAAGGCGAAACAATGACCGTTCCTTATTATGTAGGCGAGAGCGTGAAAGTAATGGATGGTCCGTTCAATGGTTTTAGCGGTGTGATAGAAGAGGTGAACGAGGAAAAGAAGAAACTGAAAGTAATGGTAAAGATATTCGGGCGCCGTACGCCGCTTGAATTGAATTACATGCAGGTAGAGAAAGAATAGTTTAGATATGAGATGTGAGATTTTAGATATGAGATCGAATCATCCATCAAACTAATAAAATATAAAGATTAGGGCGTTAGAAAAGAGATAAAAGTTAAATCTCAAATCTCATATCTAACATCTCAAATCTAACAAAAATCTTAAATGTTACTTAGCTTCCACTATAACATTGAGTACTAATTAAAAAAAGCAAGATGGCAAAAGAAATCGGTGCAATGGTTAAGCTTCAGGTGAAGGGCGGCGCTGCAAATCCATCGCCTCCAATTGGACCTGCTTTAGGTGCAAAAGGGGTGAATATCATGGAATTTTGCAAGCAGTTCAACGCACGTACCCAGGACAGACCTGGTAAAGTGTTACCTGTAGTGATCACTGTTTACGTCGACAAGTCATTTGATTTTATCATCAAAACCCCTCCTGTAGCTATCCAGTTGATGGAAGCATCAGGTATCAAAAGTGGGTCGGCCGAGCCAAACCGTAAAAAGGTAGCCAGTGTAAACTGGAACCAGGTTGAGGCGATAGCTAAAGATAAAATGCCTGATTTGAACGCATTTACAGTAGAATCAGCCATGAAAATGGTGGCAGGTACTGCCAGAAGTATGGGAATTACCGTTAGCGGTACAGCTCCCTGGAACAATTAATTTATACAAATCAGTTTAAGACAGTGGCAAGATTAACAAAAAATCAAAAAACGGCACAGTCCAAAATTGAGGCTAACAAAGCGTATTCATTACAGGATGCGTCATCTTTGGTAAAGGAAATTAACTATACCAAGTTTGATTCGTCAGTAGATATTGATGTTCGTTTAGGTGTTGACCCGCGTAAAGCCAATCAAATGGTGCGTGGTATAGCAACCTTACCTCATGGAACCGGTAAAACTGTACGTGTATTGGTACTTTGCACGCCTGACAAAGAGCAGGAAGCAAAGGACGCAGGTGCAGATTTTGTAGGTTTGGACGACTATATTGCCAAGATTGAAGGTGGATGGACTGATGTTGATATTATCATTACTATGCCAAGTGTTATGGCAAAGGTTGGACGTTTGGGCCGTATTTTAGGTCCGCGTAACCTGATGCCAAACCCTAAATCAGGTACTGTAACCCCAGAAGTTGGAAAAGCAGTAACTGAGGTTAAAGGTGGTAAGATCGACTTCAAGGTTGATAAAACCGGTATCATTCATGCTTCAATAGGAAAAGTATCTTTCCCTGCTGATAAAATTTATGAGAATGCTTTAGAAGTATTGCAAACTATCTCAAAATTAAAACCTTCAGCAGCTAAAGGAACATATTTCAAGAGTATCCATATCTCTTCAACTATGTCGCCCGGAATCGAAATTGAAACTAAAACAGTAGCGGGGATCTAATCATGAATAAAGAAGAAAAACACGAGCTTGTTCTTGCCCTTACTGAACAGATGAAAGAGTACGGTAATTTTTACATCACCGATACTTCTAATCTGACGGTTGCAAAAGTAAACGATATCCGTCGTAAATTTTTCGAAAGCGATATCACAATGCAGGTTGCTAAAAATAGCTTGATCAAAAAAGCTATGGAAGCAGTTGGCGGTGATTTCAGCCCGATGTATGATGCATTAAAAGGTTCATCATCAATCCTTTTCTCAAAATCAGCAACTGCTCCGGCAAAGCTGATCAAACAATTGAGAAGAACAGGTGACAAACCAGTTTTAAAAGCAGCTTACATTGATTCGTCTGTATTTATTGGCGACAAACAGTTGGATACCCTGGTCAACCTGAAATCGAAAGAACAGTTGATCGGCGAGATTATCGGATTATTGCAATCACCAGCTAAAAATGTTATTTCAGGCTTGCAATCAGGCGGAAATAAACTGGCAGGAATTGTTAAAACATTACAGGAAAGAGGTTAACGGACGCCCAAAAGTTCCGCATTAAACAACAAAGTATTTAAAGAAAAAAGTAAAAATAAAATGGCAGATTTAAAATCATTTGCTGAACAGTTGGTAAACTTGACAGTAAAAGAAGTTAACGAATTAGCTCAGATATTAAAAGACGAGTACGGCATTGAGCCTGCTGCTGCAGCTGTTGCTGTAGCTGCACCAGCTGCTGGTGGTGGCGATGCTGCTCCTGCTGCTGAAGCTGCTCAAACTGCATTCGACGTTATCCTGAAAGAAGCAGGCGGCGCTAAATTAGCAGTTGTTAAATTAGTAAAAGATCTAACCGGCCTTGGTTTGAAAGAAGCGAAAGATCTTGTTGACGGTGCACCTAAAGAAGTAAAAACTGGTGTATCTAAAGAAGAAGCTGAATCTCTGAAAAAACAATTAGAAGAAGCTGGAGCTGTTGTTGAAGTTAAATAACTTCAACCGGCATAATTGACATCAGACTCCGACCTTTTCGGTCGGGGTCTATTGTCGTTTATATAAGTGGAGATGTGAGATATTAGATTTGAGATATGAGACAGCTGGCAAGGTGGATACGAATTCATCAGCCAAGTAAAATCTCAAATCTCACGTCTCAAATCTCAGATCTAAAGATCGTCTACCTAGAAAAAGTTTGTTATTACACTAAAATCAAAGTCCCTTGGCAAACAACAATAATCAAAGAGTAAATTTTGCAACCAGCAGAAAAGTGTTGGATTATCCGGATTTTCTGGATGTTCAGTTGCAATCTTTCCAGGAATTTTTTCAATTGGAAACCACCTCAGACAACCGCCATAAGGAAGGGTTGTTTAAAGTGTTTGCCGAAAATTTTCCAATTTCGGATTCAAGAAACATCTTCGTTTTAGAGTTTCTTGACTATTTTATTGATCCGCCACGTTACGATATACGCGAGTGTATTGAGCGCGGATTAACTTACAGTGTGCCATTGAAAGCGAAACTTCGCTTGTCATGTAACGACGCTGAACACGAAGATTTCGAAACTATCGTACAGGACGTGTACCTGGGAACTATCCCTTACATGACACCTAAGGGTACCTTCGTTATCAACGGTGCAGAGCGTGTGATTGTTTCTCAATTACATCGTTCGCCAGGTGTGTTCTTTGGTCAGAGCCGCCACACAAACGGTACCAAATTGTACTCAGCCCGTGTTATCCCTTTCAAAGGATCATGGATTGAGTTTGCTACAGACGTGAACAACGTGATGTATGCTTACATCGACCGTAAAAAGAAATTCCCGGTTACTACATTGCTTCGTGCAATAGGCTACGATTCTGATAAAGATATATTGGAATTATTTGAGCTGGCTGACGAAGTGAAAGTAAGCAAATCAGGCCTGAAGAAATTTATTGGCCGTAAGCTTGCTGCAAGGGTTCTTAAGAAATGGGTTGAAGACTTCGTTGACGAAGATACAGGTGAGGTGGTGTCTATTGACCGTAATGAGATCATCCTTGAGCGTGAAACCGTTCTGGAAGACGACCATATCGATATGATCATCGATGCAGGTGTGAAAACAATCATCCTGAACAAGGAAGATGCTTCTACCAGCGGTGATTATACCATTATATATAATACCTTACAAAAAGATACTTCTAACTCAGAAAAAGAGGCGGTTGAGCACATCTACCGTCAATTGCGTAACGCTGAACCACCTGATGAAGAAACAGCTCGTGGTATCATCGATCGTTTATTCTTCTCTGATAAGAGATATGACCTGGGCGATGTGGGTCGTTACCGCATCAACCGTAAGTTGAAACTGGATACATCAGATGAGACTAAGGTTTTAACCAAGCAAGACATCATTGCGATCGTTAAATACCTGATCAAACTGATCAACTCAAAAGCTGAAGTGGATGATATCGATCACTTGTCAAACCGTCGTGTACGTACCGTAGGTGAGCAGTTATATGCTCAGTTCGGCGTAGGTCTGGCACGTATGGCACGTACCATTCGTGAGCGTATGAACATTCGTGATAACGAGGTGTTCACACCAACCGACCTGATCAATGCACGTACATTGTCATCGGTGATCAACTCGTTCTTCGGTACCAACCAGCTTTCTCAGTTTATGGACCAAACCAACCCACTGGCGGAGATTACGCACAAGCGTCGTCTGTCAGCCTTAGGTCCGGGTGGTCTGTCACGTGAGCGTGCAGGTTTCGAAGTTCGCGACGTACACTACACCCACTACGGTCGTTTGTGTACTATCGAAACTCCGGAAGGCCCGAACATCGGTCTGATCTCTTCACTTTGCGTACACGCTAAGATCAACAACTTAGGTTTCATCGAAACCCCATACAAACGCGTTGATAATGGTATTGTAGCAGTTGACGAGCCGGTTGTATACCTGTCTGCAGAAGACGAAGATGGTAAAACTATCGGTCAGGCTAACGCGGTATATAATGATAAAGGTGTATTTGATACTCCGCGTGTTAAAGCACGTTTCGAGGGTGACTTCCCGGTAATTGAGCCAGAAAGACTTGATTATATGGATATCGCTCCTAACCAGATCACTTCGATAGCTGCATCATTGATTCCATTCCTGGAGCATGATGACGCTAACCGTGCGCTGATGGGCTCGAACATGCAACGCCAGGCTGTGCCATTATTGCGTCCTGAGGCGCCAATTGTAGGTACAGGTTTGGAAGGCCGTGTAGCAAAAGACTCTCGTACGCTGATCAACGCTGAAGGCGATGGTGTGGTTGAGTATGTTGATGCTACCGAGATCCGTATTAAATATGACCGTAACGAGGACGAGCGCCTTGTATCATTTGACGGTGATAGCAGGACTTATCTGTTAACTAAGTTTAAGAAAACCAACCAGAGCACTACCATGAACCTGAAACCGATCGTTAAGAAAGGTGAGCGGGTTGAAAAAGGGCAGGTACTTTGCGAAGGTTATGCAACACAGAATGGTGAGCTGGCATTGGGCCGTAACCTTAAAGTAGCGTTCATGCCTTGGCAGGGATATAACTTTGAGGATGCGATCGTGATCTCAGAACGCGTTGTGTCGCAGGATATATTTACTTCATTGCACGTTGAAGAGTTCGAACTTGAAGTTCGTGACACTAAACGTGGCGAAGAAGAGCTGACACCGGATATCCCGAACGTTTCAGAAGAGGCTACTAAAGACCTTGATGAAGACGGTATCATCCGTATCGGCGCTGAGGTGAAAGAAGGAGACATCCTGATCGGTAAGATCACTCCAAAAGGTGAGTCTGACCCTTCACCGGAAGAAAAATTGTTACGTGCTATATTTGGTGATAAAGCAGGCGACGTAAAAGACGCTTCGCTGAAAACTCCGCCATCTATCAGCGGTGTGGTTATCGATACCAAATTGTTCTCACGTGCAAAGAAAACTTCAAAAGCCGAAGAAAAAGCACAGTTGGATAAGCTTGATACCAAGCATGAGAAAGCAATTAAGGATCTGAAGAATATTTTGATCGACAAATTATTCGAGATCGTGAACGGCAAAACATCACAGGGTGTTTACAATGTTTACAAAGAATTGCTGGCACCAAAAGGTGTTAAGTTTACCCAGAAGATCCTGACTGAGTTGAACTATGAAAACATCAACCCAACTAAATGGACTACTGATGATGACAAGAATGATCAGATCAAGATCCTTCTTCATAACTACGGCATCAAGGTAAATGAGGAACTGGGTGCTTACCGTCGTGATAAATTTGCGATCAGTGTAGGTGACGAGCTTCCATCAGGTATCGTTCAGATGGCTAAAGTTTACATCGCTAAGAAACGTAAGCTGAAAGTAGGTGATAAGATGGCAGGACGTCACGGTAACAAGGGTATTGTTGCCCGTATTGTACGTGACGAGGATATGCCATTCCTTGAAGACGGAACACCTGTTGATATCGTTCTGAACCCGCTGGGTGTACCTTCGCGTATGAACCTGGGCCAGATCTATGAAACTGTATTAGGCTGGGCCGGTAAAGAGCTTGGTGTGAAATTCGCTACTCCTATCTTCGACGGTGCAAGCCACGGAGAAGTAGAAGAATGGATTTCTAAAGCAGGCTTACCAGAGTCAGGCAGAACATACCTGTACAACGGTTTGACTGGTGATCGTTTCGATCAGCCAACTACAGTAGGTATCATCTACATGCTGAAACTGGGCCACATGGTTGACGATAAGATGCACGCACGTTCAATAGGTCCATACTCATTAATTACACAACAACCATTGGGTGGTAAAGCTCAGTTCGGTGGTCAGCGTTTTGGTGAGATGGAGGTTTGGGCACTGGAAGCATTCGGCGCATCAAACATCCTGCAGGAAATATTGACTGTTAAGTCGGACGACGTTATCGGTCGTGCTAAAACTTACGAAGCAATCGTTAAGGGTGAAAACCTGCCTACACCATCAGTTCCTGAATCATTCAACGTATTGGTTCACGAATTAAGAGGTTTAGGTTTGGATATAACCTTAGAATAAGGTTAAAGGATAAAGGCGAAAGGTAAAAGGTTTTTTGACCACTTACTTTTCGCCCTTTAAAAAGAATAAGATATAAAGGAAAAGACTATCAGGAGGAACGTTAATAATAAACTTTCGCCTTTTGCCTTTCACCTTTCACCTTCAAAAAAAGAATTATGTCTTACAAAAAGGATAATAAAATCAAGAGTAATTTCACCACTATTACCATCAGTTTGGCTTCGCCTGAATCCATCCTGGAGCGTTCAAGCGGTGAGGTTTTAAAACCAGAAACCATTAACTACAGGACCTACAAACCTGAGCGTGATGGTTTATTCTGCGAGCGTATTTTTGGTCCGGTTAAAGATTACGAATGCCATTGCGGTAAGTACAAACGTATCCGTTACAAGGGTATCGTGTGCGACCGTTGCGGTGTTGAAGTAACCGAAAAGAAAGTATGTCGTGAGCGTATGGGACACATCAACCTGGTAGTTCCCGTTGCTCATATCTGGTATTTCCGTTCGTTGCCAAATAAAATTGGTTACCTGCTGGGCTTACCAACCAAGAAACTCGATCTGATCATTTATTATGAAAGATATGTAGTTGTTCAGCCTGGTATTAAGGAAGCTGATGGCATCAATGCTATGGACTTCCTGACTGAAGAAGAATACCTTGACGTATTGGATACTCTTCCAAAAGAAAATCAATACCTGGATGATAAAGATCCTCAGAAATTCGTTGCTAAAATGGGTGCTGAGGCATTGGAAGAATTGTTAAAACGCCTTGACCTGGATCAATTATCCTATAATCTGCGTCACCAGGCTGCTAACGAGACTTCACAGCAACGTAAAAACGAAGCTTTAAAACGCCTTCAGGTGGTTGAAGCTTTCCGTGATGCAAAAACAAGGATCGAAAATAACCCTGAGTGGATGATCGTTAAGATCGTTCCGGTTATCCCGCCTGAATTGCGTCCGTTGGTGCCTTTGGAAGGTGGCCGTTTCGCTACCTCCGATTTGAACGACTTATACCGCCGTGTGATCATCCGTAACAACCGTTTGAAACGTTTGATCGAGATCAAAGCACCAGAAGTAATTTTACGTAACGAAAAACGTATGCTGCAGGAAGCTGTGGATTCGTTGTTCGATAACTCACGTAAAGTAAACGCTGTAAAAACGGAAGGTAACCGTGCTTTGAAATCACTTTCAGACATCCTGAAAGGTAAACAGGGCCGTTTCCGTCAAAACTTATTAGGTAAACGTGTTGACTATTCAGCCCGTTCGGTAATTGTTGTAGGTCCTAACCTGAAATTGCACGAATGCGGTTTACCAAAAGATATGGCTGCCGAGCTGTTCAAACCATTCATCATTCGTAAAATGATCGAAAGAGGTGTGGTTAAAACAGTAAAATCAGCTAAAAAGATTGTTGACCGCAAAGATCCGCTGGTTTGGGATATATTGGAAAACGTACTGAAAGGTCACCCTGTATTACTAAACCGTGCGCCTACGCTGCACCGTTTGGGTATCCAGGCTTTCCAGCCAAAGCTGGTTGAAGGTAAAGCTATCCAGCTGCACCCGTTAACCTGTACCGCGTTCAACGCCGACTTTGACGGTGACCAGATGGCTGTGCACGTACCGCTTGGTAACGCAGCAATCCTGGAAGCCCAAATATTAATGCTTGCATCGCACAACATCCTTAACCCTGCCAACGGTACGCCTATTACTGTACCATCTCAGGACATGGTGCTTGGTTTGTATTACATAACCAAAGGCCGTAAAACTGATGCCGGACGTACTATTAAAGGTGAAGGTTTATCATTCTACTCTGCTGAAGAGGTGATTATTGCTTTCAACGAGAAGAAAGTTGACCTGCATGCCTTCATCAAGGTTAAAGCCAATGTGAAGGAAAAAGATGGAAGCATCAAAAATAAACTGATCGAAACTACTGTAGGTCGTGTGTTATTTAACCAGCATGTGCCTGTTGAAGTAGGTTATATCAATGAGTTATTGACTAAGAAATCACTTCGTGATATCATTGGTGATGTGGTGAAGGTAACTGGTATGGCGCGTGCCGCACAGTTCCTGGACGATATCAAGGAATTAGGTTTCCAGATGGCATTCCAGGGTGGATTATCATTTAACCTGAAGGACATTAACATCCCTGCTGAAAAAGTTACTTTGATCGAACAAGCTTCTAAACAAGTTGAAGAAGTGATGGGTAACTACAACATGGGTTTCATTACCAATAACGAGCGTTACAACCAAATCATCGATATCTGGACACGTATCAACAACCGTTTGACTGCAAACGTGATGGAGATATTGTCGACAGATAACCAGGGCTTCAACTCTGTGTACATGATGTTGGATTCTGGCGCCCGTGGTTCTAAAGAGCAGATCCGCCAGCTTGCAGGTATGCGTGGTCTGATGGCAAAACCACAAAAATCAGGTTCAGGTGGTGAAATTATCGAGAACCCGATCCTTTCAAACTTTAAAGAAGGTTTGTCGGTATTGGAGTACTTTATTTCAACCCACGGTGCCCGTAAAGGTTTGGCTGATACCGCGTTGAAAACTGCCGATGCTGGTTACCTGACCCGTCGTTTACATGACGTTGCACAGGATATGATCGTTGGCGAAGTTGACTGCGGAACACTGAGAGGTATATTCACTACTGCTTTAAAAGACAACGAAGACATTGTTGAACCATTGTATGACCGTATTTTGGGCCGTACTTCATTACATGATGTACACGATCCTATTACCGGTGATCTATTGGTTTCAGCAGGTCACGATATCAACGAGGAAATTGCTAAAAACATAGAAAACTCGCCGCTGGAAGGTATCGAAATTCGTTCGGTATTAACCTGTGAAAGCAAACGCGGTGTATGTTCATTGTGCTACGGCCGTAACCTTGCAAGTGGTAAGCGCGTGCAAATGGGCGAGGCTGTAGGTGTAATTGCTGCACAGTCAATCGGTGAGCCGGGTACACAGTTAACACTCCGTACATTCCACGTGGGTGGTACCGCTTCTAACATTGCTGCTGAATCGCAGATCAATGCACGTTTTGAAGGTGTCATCGAATTTGAGAACGTACGTACCGTACCGTTCAAAACTGAAGAAGGCACAGTTGACGTAGTATTGGGCCGTTCAGGTGAGTTCCGTATCCTTGAGCAGGGTAGCAACAAAGTGATCATGACCAACAATATTCCATACGGTTCATACCTGTATGCGAAGGATGGCAGCAAGATATCTAAAGGCGACCGTATCTGTTCATGGGATCCATATAACGCGGTAATTATCTCTGAATTTGCCGGTGTTGCCAAGTTTGACGCTGTATTGGAAGGTATCACTTTCCGTGAAGAATCAGACGAGCAAACTGGTCACCGCGAAAAAGTGATCATTGATACACGCGATAAAACCAAGAACCCTGCAATCCAGATTGCCGATACAAAAGGTAACCTGATCAAAGGATACAACATCCCGGTAGGTGCTCACATCGCTGTTGATGAAGGCGAAAAGATCCAGACAGGACAAGTTATCGCTAAGATACCTCGTTCAACTGGTAAAACACGCGATATCACTGGTGGTCTGCCACGTGTAACTGAGTTGTTTGAAGCCCGTAACCCATCTAACCCGGCTGTAGTAACCGAAATTGACGGTGTTGTAAGCTTAGGTGGTGTTAAACGTGGTAACCGTGAGATCACAATCGAATCAAAAGATGGTCAGATCAAGAAATACCTGGTTCCGCTGTCAAAACACATCCTTGTACAGGATAATGACTTCGTGAAAGCTGGTATGCCATTGTCTGATGGTTCAATATCTCCTGCTGATATCCTGGCTATTAAAGGCCCGGCTGCAGTACAGGAATACCTGGTAAATGGTATACAGGAAGTTTACCGTTTGCAGGGTGTGAAGATCAACGATAAACACTTTGAGGTTATCGTGCACCAGATGATGCAGAAAGTACAGATCGAGGACGCAGGTGATACCCGTTTCCTTGAAAAAGAAGCTGTTGATGGCTGGGACTTCATGATGGAGAACGACGAAATCTATGATAAGAAAGTAATTGTTGAGCCAGGTGATTCTACTTCATTAAAATCTGGTCAGATCGTATCGGTTAGAAGACTCAGAGATGAGAACTCTATCCTGAAACGTAAAGACATGAAGCTGGTTGAAGTGAGAGACGCAATCCCTGCGACATCGAGTCCGGTACTTCAAGGTATCACCAGGGCATCATTGGGTACTAAATCATTTATCTCTGCCGCATCGTTCCAGGAAACTACCAAAGTACTGAATGAAGCTGCTATTGCGGGTAAGAAAGACTTAATGCTTGGTCTGAAGGAAAACGTGATCGTAGGTCACTTGATCCCGTCAGGAACAGGTTTACGTCAATACGAGAATATCCGCGTAGGATCGCAAGAGGAATTTGATCGCCTGATGGCTTCAAAGACCGAAGAAGTTGAAGCTTAATTCAATTTTCTGAATAAATTTGGTAAAGCCTTCTGTGAAAACGGAAGGCTTTGCTGTTTTTAATGGGTTTTGTAACTATTTCAATATTAGTTACTTTTGTGTTGTCAGGTGGGCAAAGTGAAACTTATAACGGTCAATCTTTTTTAATTTGCTTATTATTGCACGCAAAAACTAAACAAGAGTTTTTTGCGTTTTCACTCCTATGATTATCGAAGAAGAATGAATAGCCTCAAAATCTACCTAACCATACTTTTTACTTTCCTGTTTTTTTTAGCTTATAACCCGGTTTCGGCACAGGGGCTTTCTCAAAATTTATCTAGCATAAATGTTGACGATTTGTCGGATGCTCAGATAATGCAGTTGATGAAGAAAGCGCAGCAGATGGGGTTGAGCGATTCCCAATTGATACAATTAGCCCAGGCTAAAGGCGTTTCTGATGATCAGATAAAAAAGCTGCAGGCGAGGATTAATGATATTCGTAATAAAAATGGGATGTCAGGTAATAGTGGCAATAACTCTTCAGGCAATTCAAATGGGAATGACACTACCCGGCAATCTGCCCGAAAATTAAATTATACTCCCGATACTACTGGGAATCAGAAGCAGTCAAGTCAATTTGATGTGTTTGAAGAGCTTAAACCAAAGATATTCGGGGCCGACCTTTTCCGGAACAGCAATGCAAATACCTTTCAGCCTAATTTAAAATTAGCCACACCTGTAAATTATATCGTTGGCCCGGATGATCAGATCAAGATCAATGTTTACGGTAATTCTTCTGTTGACTGGAGTTTGACAGTATCGCCCGAAGGTAATATCAATATTCCCGGAGTAGGAGTGCTAAATGTTGTCGGTAAGACAATTGAAGGTGTAACTTCTGCAGTAAAGAGTAAACTGGCCGCAAATAATTATGCCATAGGAAGAGGAACGAACGTAAATGTGAGTTTAGGCGATATCCGCAGCATAAGTGTGATTTTGCAGGGACAAGTTATGAAGCCGGGTACTTATACTTTACCATCGTTATCGACCGTGTTTAATGCCCTTTATGTAGCCGGTGGTCCAAACGATGTTGGTTCATTCAGACAGATAGAGGTAATACGCGATAATAAAGTGATCAGGCGGGTCGATCTGTATGATTTCCTGGTTAAGGGTAGTCAAAAAGATAATATTTCGCTGAGAGACCAGGATGTGATACGCGTGCCTGCTTATAAAGTTCGTGTTTTATTAAAAGGTGAAGTTAAAATACCAGCATTGTTTGAAGTATTACCGGGTGAAAAACTGCAGGATGTATTAAACTTTTCGGGCGGCTTTACTGATGAAGCATATACTAAGCGCATTAAGGTTGACCAGGTAAGCGATCAACAACGAAGGTTTGCTGATGTGCCTGAAACAGATTACGATAATTACACGCCTTTGCGGGGAGATAAATTCACGATTGATAAGATCATCGATCGTTATGAAAACAGAGTGCAGATATCGGGAGCTGTGTTCAGACCAGGGACATTTGAATTGAAGAAAGGGTTGACCTTATCTCAATTGATAAAAAATGCAGGAGGACTAAAAGAAGATGCATTTACTGCTCATGGGAGCATTGTGAGACTCAATCCGGATAATACGAAGCAACAAATGTCTTTTAACGTTAATGACGTGGTGAATCAGTCTTCGGCAGACATTCCGTTACAACGGGAAGACAGCGTATCAATTGCCTCCATCTTTGATCTGCGCGATAAGTATACCGTCAGCATAAAAGGAGAGATACGTACCCCGGGAGACTTTGCATTTGCTGACAGTATGAAGGTAACCGATCTGATCATTAAAGCAGGCGGATTTAAAGAAGGCGCAACCGGGAAAAGAATTGAAGTATCAAGAAGGGTTTATGACAGTGACCCGATGACGACGAATGCAAAAGTTGCACAGGTATTTAGTGTCAACGTGGATCCTGAGTTCAGAACGAACGATGCCAATTTTACCTTAAAACCTTTTGATATTGTATCCATATACAGTTTGCCGGGCTTTGAAGTTCAGAAGGTTGTAAAGGTTGAAGGCGAGGTTGTATATCCCGGATATTATACCATTCAGAATAAGAATGAACGGATATCGGATATGATCAAACGGGCAGGAGGGTTCACGAAATCTGCAGATGTTGATGGCGCAAGTCTAAAACGGGATAATGCAGCGGTATTGGGAATTGATAAATCAAAAATTGATACGTCTGAAATTAATAAAGAACGTACTGAAAACTTTCAGAGGCTTCAGAACGATTATAATACCTCAGTGGACAATTCAAACAATGGAATGTCAGGGAATGGTGGTAGTGCAGTCGGTGGCAATAACAAGCAGGGCAATAATAATAATGACGGAAGCACAAAAAAAGACAGTATCTATCAGCCAAGGAATAACTTTATAGGTATTGAACTCAAGAAGATACTGGAAAATCCGGGAGGTACTTATGACCTTATCCTGGAAGACGCGGACGTATTGAGGGTGCCTAAATTATTGCAGACAGTTAGAATTAATGGCGAGGTGTTGTATCCGAGCGCTGTGGTGTACACTAAGGGGAAGTCATTTAAGGAATATGTTCTGAACGCTGGAGGGTACGCACCTAATGCCATGAAGCGAGGTGCATATATAGTTTACCCGAATGGAACAGTTAAGGGTACAAGAAAGTTCCTGTTTTTTAACAGCCACCCGTCTGTGAAGCCCGGAAGTGAAATATATGTACCGGAAAAACCGGAGAAAAAATCTAACCCGCAAGAATTGGTGGCATTCACTACCGGTTTTGCCTCATTAGGAGCGATTCTTCTTGGTTTAATTACATTGTTAAAAAAATAACACCTGATTAAATTCGGAATTAATGATTCAAACTGATATAGAAGATAAGGATAAAGATGTTGACGATAAGACGTCGTTAAAACATTTTATTCATCGGGTACAGTATTGGTGGGCATATTTGAAACGTAAATGGGTGTTGATCTTATTGGCGTTTCTGGGTGGTGCAGGTTTAGGTTTGACCTATTCCTTCTTAAAAAAGCCAGTCTATGATGCTGAGCTAAGTTTCGCTATACAGGATGACAATTCCGGAGGAGGAAAACTTGGCGCTGCGGTAGGTTTAGCCAGTCAATTTGGTATTGATCTTTCAGGCAGTAATATCGGCGGAGCCTTTTCGGGCGATAACTTATTAGAGTTGTTGCGCTCCCGTGCGATGGTAGAGAAATCACTACTCACATCTGTTACGGTAAACGGGAAACAAGAAACGCTGGCAGAATTGTATATCACTTTTAATAAGCTTCGTCAGCGCTGGGCAGAAGATCCTGTTTTAAAGAATATTCAGTTTTTGCCCGATGCCGACAGGAGTAAATTTACGCTATCACAGGATAGTTTATTAGGCGTATTTTATCACACGATATTAAAGAAAAACCTTAATGTCGACAAAGTAGATAAAGATTTGAGCATTGTTACCATAAAGGTGGAGACCAAAAACGAGCTGTTTTCAAAATATTTTACCGAAGCGATGGTAAAAACAGTTTCCGACTTTTATATAGAAAGTAAAACCAAAAAATCAGCTCAAAATGTAAATGTGCTTCAGAAGCTAACTGATTCGGTTCGTAGGGAGTTGAACGCAGCGATTACCGGTGTTGCTACTACGTCAGATATCAACCCTAATGCTAATCCTACTTTACAAATATTAAAAGTCCCGTCACAGCGTCGGCAGGTAGACGTTGAAGCCAATGGTGCTATGCTAACCGAATTAGTTAAGAATTTGGAGCTTGCCAAGATTTCATTAAGAAAAGAAACACCTTTGATACAAATAATAGATACCCCCATTTTACCCCTTGAAGAAAAACATGTTTTAAAACAGGTCGCATTCATCGTCGGAGGTATCATAGGCGCCTTATTAATGATAGTTAATCTTTTAGTAAGGGCACGGTACAGGGAAATTATGGGAACGAAATAGTGAATGAGGACAACGTCCCTGGTTTACTGTTGTTTAGTGTTACCTATCTATGATTGAGAATTTACCTTTGATTAAACTAATATATGTCAGAAATGCAAAGCTCTTCGTTGTTTAACCCCCCGGGGAAAGTGAAGATCGGTATTATAGGGCTTGGTTATGTGGGGTTGCCTTTAGCTGCTGAGTTTGCTACGAAATATACTGTTGTAGGATTTGATATTAATAAAAGCCGTATACAGGAGTTATCTTCCGGGCATGACCATACTTTAGAAGTTAGTAATGAACAATTGCTGAATGTGATGCTCAATAAAGAGCAGTTGAGCAGTCATGCTACAGGCCTTTTTTGTACCGATGAACAGGAATATTTAAATGATTGCACCGTTTTTATTGTTACGGTTCCCACACCTACCGACAGGCACAATCGCCCGGACTTAACACCACTATACAAGGCCAGCCAAACAGTTGGCAAAGCGCTCAAAAAGAACGATGTAGTTGTATATGAATCTACTGTATACCCTGGAGTAACTGAGGACGAGTGTGTACCAGTATTGGAAAAGGTATCCGGACTGAAATTTAACCAGGACTTTTACGCCGGATATTCTCCTGAACGTATTAATCCGGGTGATAAAGAGCATACGGTTTCTAAAATATTAAAGGTTACTTCAGGCTCAACGCCCGAGGCCGCCGAATTTATTGATCAATTATATAGTTCTATCATTGTCGCAGGGACTTACAAGGCTGCATCTATTAAAGTAGCCGAAGCTGCGAAAGTGATAGAAAATACACAACGTGATATCAATATTGCGTTTGTTAATGAGCTGAGCAAGATATTTAGTCGTCTTGGTATTAATACAAATGACGTTTTGGATGCAGCTGGTACCAAATGGAATTTCCTGAAATTTAAACCCGGACTGGTTGGAGGTCACTGTATCAGTGTAGACCCTTATTACCTGGCACAAAAAGCGCAGGAACTGGGCTATCACCCTGAGATCATATTGGCCGGCCGGAGGTTAAATGACGGCATGGGCGAGTACGTAGCCGACGAAGTGATTAAACTGATGGTGAGAAAAGGTATTCAGGTTATCAATAGCAAAGTGCTTTTGATGGGATTTACCTTTAAGGAAAATTGTCCGGACGTGCGAAATACAAAAGTAATTGACATTGCGAGGAGATTGAAAGAATATAAAACCGATATCTGTATACTTGATCCATGGGCCGACCCTGCCGAAGTGAACCGCGAATATGGTGTAGACTGTAGCAATGACAGCGCAGTAAATGAAAAGTATGATGCCGTGATACTGGCAGTGGCACATCAACAGTTCAAGGATATGGATATTTCAAAATTCTTAAAAGACACGGCTGTGGTTTATGATGTGAAGGGTGTGCTATCGCGCGATTTGGTGGATGCCTGTCTTTAATTATTTAATTGTTGCAAAAAATGTACGAACATAAATACCATAACGAAGATATAAGTAAATACAGTTTCCTGATCACTGGTGGTGCAGGCTTCATTGGCTCAAACCTGGTGGAATACTTATTGAAACATAGTGCAGGTAAGGTACGTGTGCTTGATAATTTATCGACGGGATACTATTCTAATCTCAAGCGTTTTGCTACTAATCCGGCATTTGAGTTTGTTGAGGGTGATATCCGTAACCTGGCGGATTGCCAAAATGCAGTCAAAGAAATGGATTTTGTATCTCACCAGGCGGCTTTGGGTTCAGTTCCACGTTCTATTAATGATCCTATCACGACCAATGAGGTAAACATAAGCGGATTTCTGAATATGCTTGTGGCTGCCCGCGATGAAAATGTAAAGCAGTTTATTTACGCAGCAAGTTCAAGCACGTATGGCGATCATCCCGGACTTCCAAAGGTGGAAGATAAAATAGGCAATCCTCTTTCACCATATGCTGTTACCAAGTATGTAAATGAATTGTATGCCGCTGTTTTTTCAAAAACGTATGGTTTCCATACAATAGGTCTTCGGTACTTTAATGTATTCGGGCCATATCAGAACCTGCATGGGCCGTATGCTGCTGTTATTCCTTTATTTATCGAAGCTGCATTAAAAGGCGAAGCTCCCAGTATTAACGGGGACGGAGAAACCAGCCGAGACTTTACTTTTGTTGACAATGCAGTTCAGGCCAATGTTAAAGCATTGCTTAACAGCAATATTGATCAACATGAAGTGATTAACATTGCGGTAGGACAGCGTACTACCCTGAACCAATTATGGCAGATGTTGTGCGAATTATCAGGTAATAGCATTGATGCTATTCATAACCCTGAGCGCAGAGGTGATGTGCGGCATAGCTTAGCGGACGTTAGCAAAGCGGAAGCTTTTATACAATATAAACCTAAGTATTCAATTAAAGAAGGACTCGGGATGACCTACAAATGGTATCAGAACGAGGTCTACAGCAAACTGTAATATGAGTTTAGCGTTAGCAAAGATTATTGATCTGCCGAAGATCCTTGATGAAAGGGGCAATCTGTCATTTCTCGAAGAGAATAAGCATATCCCGTTTGAAATAAAGCGTACATACTGGATATATGATGTTCCGGGTGGAGAAATACGCGGAGGGCATTCTTATAAAACAAATAGAGAGTTTATTATCGCCCTATCCGGAAGCTTTGATGTAATATTGAATGACGGTAAGAATGAGAAGGTTTTTTCATTGAACAGATCCTACTACGGTTTATATGTACCTAACGGCCTATGGAGACATATGGAAAATTTTTCGACCAACTCATTGGCATTTGTCGTGGCATCCGAAAATTATGATCCTTTAGATTACGAATATGATTTTGAAACCTTTAAGACATTAAGTGAAAGCATCAATTTATAATTGTAATGTAATTGAGTTGCCAAAAATCCATAACCGGGCGGGTAACATAACACCGTTGCATGGAGGCATAGAGATTCCATTTGGTATCAAACGGGTGTACTACTTATATGACGTACCTGGCGGCGAGACACGGGGAGGGCATGCACACAAAATGCTTCATCAATTAATCGTAGCCGCAAGCGGGAGTTTTGATGTGACCATTGATGATGGCACAACAAAAAAAACAATTACGCTAAACAGACCAAACTTTGGTTTGTATATAATACCTGGCATTTGGCGGGATTTACATAATTTTTCATCCGGTGCTGTGTTGCTGGTATTGGCATCAGACAATTATGATGAAAAAGATTACATAAGAGAATATGATGATTTTTTAAATCTTAAAAAAACATTGTAATGAAGTTTAACAACAGGAACGTTAATATCGGGGCGAATGTAGTACTGGGCGAAAACGTTAAGCTTGGTGATAACGTTACCATTTATGATAATGTTATTATTGGGGACAATGCTATTATTTGCAATGACTGCATAATTGGCGAGCCCTTAGGAAGCTATTATAAAGACGAAACATATACAAACCCAGCCACTAGAATCGGGAGTGATTGTTTGATCCGTAGTCATACAATAATTTATGCCGATTGTGTAATCGGAGATCACTTTTCTACGGGACATCGGGTCACCATCAGGGAAAAATCCAACATTGGTAATAATTGCCGGATAGGCACACTAAGCGATTTGCAGGGGGACCTGAAAATTGGTGATTATTGCTGGCTGCATAGTAATGTGCATGTAGGCCAAAAAACAGAATTGGGTAATTTTGTTTTTGTTTACCCTTATGTAGTATTTACAAATGACCCCCATCCACCGTCCCTGGTATGCTTAGGCTCTAAAATAGGAGACTACAGCCAGGTGGCTGTGTCATCAACAATTTTACCGGGTGTCGAAATTGGTAAACATGTTTTGGTGGGGGCAAATACATTAGTATCAAAAAATGTGTCAGATTATCAGTTAGTTGTCGGTAATCCGGGCAAACCCATCGGGGATGTCAGGGCTCTTACCTCAAAAGACACCGGTTTATCTCATTATCCTTGGCCTTATAATTTTGAAAGAGGCATGCCCTGGGAAGGTATTGGATATGATAAATGGAAGGAAACAGAATATGATAGATAGAATTGATTTTATAGAGAAGATTACTTACCTATTCGACGAGACTGATCCGTCTGAGATCACAATTGATACTGAATTTAAGAATCTTGACGAATGGAGTTCGTTGGTAGCCATGGGATTGGTAGCTACTATCACCGATGAATATAACGTTTCAGTAATAGTTTCGGAGATTCAGAAGTTAGTCACATTTGAAGATGTGGCAAAGTTTGTTGATGAGAAAATGCAGTCAGTTTAATGAGTGAAAAAAATATACTGATAACGGGCGCATCGTCTGGAATTGGCAATGCTGTTGCTAATGAACTTATTAAAACAAGTACGAACAATTTAATCCTGGTTGCCCGGAATCTTGAAAAACTGAACGCGTCACTTCATGGTATTTCTTCTGCAAACACTGATAAATACCAATCAGTTATTGCCGATTTGACAGATGACGTGCAGTTAAAAAAAGTAGCAGAAGCTGTTGTTGAACCGTTAGATGGCATGGTGCTTGCAGCCGGCGAGCTAAAATATAAACCAGCGGGCATGATAAACCGGGCCAGTTTATCAGAAATGTTTAACATTAATTTTTTTGCCCCTGTTTTATTGGTACAAAGCCTTTTAAAAGGAAAAAAAATCCGAAAAGGAGGTTCAATAGTTTTTGTATCTTCTGTTTCGGCAAACGTAGGCGTTCCGGCAACTTTAGAATATGCATCATCAAAAGCTGCAATTGAAAGCTGTGTGAGGGTATTGGCAGCCGAGTTGGCGATAAAAGCAATTAAAGTGAATAGTGTTTGTCCGGGACTAGTGAAGACACCTATGCTGGAAAAAGCCTCACGTGATATTAGCATTGATATTGCTGCGTCCAATAGTGCAAACTATCCTTTAGGTATTGGCGAACCAATAGATATAGCTGAACTTATTTTGTTTTTAATATCAGGTAAAAATAACTGGATAACAGGGCAAAATATCGTAATTGATGGCGGATATACACTTAACAGGTAATGGCTAAAATAAAATCTATTGAATATTACTTGCCTGAGAAAACTGTCACGAATGCGGATTTAAGTGTGCGTTTTCCGGATTGGTCTATAGAAAAGATAGTACAGAAAACAGGAATTTCTGAACGGAGAATTGCGGCAGCAGACGAATTTGCAAGCGATCTGGCTGTTAAAGCTGCTGAAAAGATATTCGAAAACTCTCCTGTAAAAAGAGAGAATATCGATTTCTTATTGTATTGCACACAAAGTCCTGATTACCTTTTGCCTACTACAGCCTGCACTTTACAGCAAAGGTTAGATCTGCCCTTATCAATAGGAGCATTAGATTATAATTTAGGATGTTCAGGCTATGTTTATGGCCTGGCCCTGGCCAAAGGATTAATTGATACAGGCATAGCTAAAAATATATTGCTGATAATGGCAGAAACATACAGCAAATATATCCATCCGCAAGACAAAGGAAATCTTACCCTGTTTGGCGATGCTGCTTCGGCTTCTATTATTGCAGCCGGTGAAGATGAAGGTTTGGACATAGACCAGTTTGTATTTGGCACAGATGGCAGCGGTGCACAAAGCCTGATTGTGAGAAATGGTGGCATGGTTAATTTTGCTGCTGAGGGCCAGGATATTTTTAATGAGAATGGATTCGTCAGCAATGATGATTACCTGTTTATGAATGGCGCGGACATATTTAATTTTACGTCAAGAGCTGTGCCTGCCCTTATATCTGATTTGCTTAATAAGCATCAGCTTAAGATCGATGACATTGATCATTTTGTATTTCATCAGGCTAATAAATATATGCTCAATACCATTCGCAAAAAAATTGGCATTCCCGAAGAAAAGTTTCTGTTATATATGGAAACATGTGGGAATACAGTTTCTTCTACAATACCTATTGTGTTGCATGAATTTATTAAACAAAACAAATTCAAACCGGGTGATAAAATTCTGCTGGCAGGATTTGGGGTAGGTTTATCACTGGCAGGAACCATATTAAATTATCAATAATGATCAAGTTTTTAGATTTATATAGCATTAACCAGGCACATAAGCAGGAGTTAAAGGATGCATTTGAGCGTGTGCTGGACGCTGGGTGGTTTATAATGGGTGCTGAATTAAAGAAATTTGAAAATGATTTTGCTGCATATTGCGGTACCAAACACGCTATAGGCGTAGCAAATGGTTTGGATGCATTAATACTGATTATCAGAGCTTATAAAGAGTTAGAAGTATTTGAGGAGGGCGATGAGATAATAGTGCCCTCCAATACATTTATCGCCAGTATTTTAGCTGTATCGGCTAATAATCTTGTACCCATTTTAGTTGAGCCCGACATTGACACCTATAATATTAATCCGGCGATTATAGAGGCCAGAATTACCCCAAAAACTAAAGCAATACTCCCGGTGCATTTATATGGCCAATTATGTGATATGGAAAATATCAATAAGATAGCCCAAAAACATAGTCTAAAAGTGATTGAAGATTGTGCGCAATCACATGGTGCAGCAACTAATGGCAGAAAGGCAGGTAATTTTGGAGATGCCGCTGGTTTTAGTTTTTATCCCGGGAAAAATCTTGGGGCTTTGGGTGATGGCGGCGCTATAGTCACCAACGATGATGAATTAGCTTCAGCGTTGAGGGCACTGGCCAACTATGGGTCACATATTAAGTACCAAAATAAATATAAGGGTGTTAATAGCAGGCTCGATGAACTGCAGGCCGCATTGCTTGGAGTGAAATTAAAAACGCTGGATAAAGATACTGAGGTTAAAAGGACGATTGCCAATCGTTACCTGAACGAAATTAACAACGATAAGGTCGTGCTACCAAAAGTAGCGAACCAAAGTGCGCACGTATGGCACCTGTTTGTTGTCAGAACAAAAGATCGCGACGACTTGCAGCAATATTTAACAAATAATGATATTCAAACGATTATACATTACCCCGTCCCGCCACACAAGCAGGAGGCATATAAGGAGTGGAATGAATTAAGTTATCCGGTATCAGAACAAATACATGCTGAGGTATTAAGTCTGCCATTAAGCCCGGTAATGCCTGTTGAGGAAGTAAATAAAGTTATTGAAGTAATGAACAATTATTAAGTGCAGGTTTGAAACTAATAAAGACTACTTTTTTTACGTCGATCATTACATTTGTCCGGATTGGGTCGGGCTTTGTAAGTAGTAAAATAATAGCCATGCTCACCGGACCGGCAGGAGTTGCCATAATCGGGGCATTTAGTAATTTCATATCTATTGTATTAATTTTTGCAAATGGAGCAATTAATTCGGGCGTGGTAAAATACACGGCCGAATATGACGGTGATGATATTCAGCTAAAATCGCTTTTTAGCACCTCTTTAAAAATATCGGTATACTGCTCCGGCATAGTTGGTTTACTGCTCATCATCCTAGCTCCCTATTGCTCCGAATGGTTATTAACGTCGACCATTTACATTAATGTGATAAGGGTACTCGGCATCACCATCGTCCTATACTCGCTAAATACCTTACTGATAAGCATCTTAAATGGTAAAGGGCAGATAAAAAGCTATACTATAGTAAATGCTGCGGGTAGTATCATAGGATTGATAATGACCGTTGCGCTGGTATATTTTTATAAGGTACAAGGAGCATTGTATTCGTTGGTTTTAACGCCTTCTATTGTCTTTTTTGTTACAGCAAGTTTGATTGTAAAAACTCAGTGGTTTAAATGGGATTATTTTAAACAAGCATTTAATAAAACAATAGGAAAAAAATTAAGTCATTTCAGTTTAATGGCTCTTGTTTCGGCAGTCACAGTTCCGGTTGCAGAAATTGTTTTGCGTAACATGGTAATTGCCAAAGTAAGTATAAATTCCGCCGGATATTGGCAGGGGATGATGAAGGTATCGGATGGCTACTTATTGTTGATAACAACATCTTTAAGTACCTATTATTTGCCAAAACTATCCTCCTTAAAAACAGATGAGGAATTGAGAAAGGAGATCTATTCTGGATATAAAATTATCATACCGGCTATACTTTTCGGGTGTTGCGCTATATATTTTCTTCGTTTTCTCATTATACGTGTCTTATATACTCCTGATTTCCTGCAAATGGAAAGCTTATTTATCTGGCAATTAGCTGGAGACTTTCTGAAAATGTGTGCGTGGGTGTTATCTTACCTGATGTTAGCCAAGGCCATGACAAAAGCATTTATTCTTACAGAAGTAATTTTTAATGTCAGCTATGTTGTTTTGGGTTATATATTTCTTAATTTATTTCATTTAAAAGGGGTGACAATTGCATTTGGGGTAAATTATTTAATATACCTGGTAACTATGGTAATCATATTCAGGAAGCTACTGTTTGGAAGAAAAGAAGCGCTTGTTAATAGTTGATTTTTATGCCAGAAACATCTGAATTAAATATGCCTTTGGTATCCGTGATAGTGCCAAGTTATAATCATGAAAAGTTTATAACAGAATGCGTTGAAAGTATAATGCAGCAAACTTATAAGAACTTTGAGTTGACAGTTATTGACGACGGTTCAAAGGATGGTACCAGGGATATCTTAAAACAATTGCAGGACAAGTATGGATTCAACTTGATACTGCAAGAAAATATAGGTTTAACTTCTACACTTAATAAAGGCATTCAAAACTGGGGTACTGGTAAATACATTTCCTTTTGCGCATCTGACGACTATTGGGCGTTGGATAAACTGGAAAAGCAAGTTGCGGTTATGGAACAAAACCCGGAATTTGCGGTATGTTTTGGAAAAGTATATATGATCGACCTGGAGGGAAATATCCTCCCATATTTGACTGAAACAGCCAATAAACAGTTAAAGGGTGGTTATATATTTAAAGAAATCATTTTGCAGGAATTTCACCCGCCTGTAAACTCTTTGTTCAGGAGATCGATATTCGATGAAGTAGGTTATTTCAAAGCTACATGGGCTGAGGATTTTTATATGGATTTGAAAATTTCCGAAAAACATCCATTCGGATTTATAGATGACTATTTGAATTATTATCGCCGCAGCCCCGAAACACATAATGTGAAGGCTAAAATGACGAATCAGAAAATCATCTACTCGCATCTTGATTCAATTAATGAATATAAACATTCAATTTATTACAAAAAGGCCATCAAGCTATGGTATTTAAGGTGCTTTTATTGGTATCTTCCTTATAAATCAACCAAAAAGCTTGCTTTTAAGGGAATGGTTAGAAATTTAGATCAGTTAACTTCATTTACTTTTTTAAAAGCAATTTTTAAATTCATAGTTCTTTGGAACTAGCTATCAAATGAAATTGTATAATGATGAATCTGGGAAAATATATGAAAACTGGCATACTGATTTTTGCAGTATACGTTTATATATTTGATCCACCTGTAAAGGCATTCCCTAATCCTATTTGGCTATTTTTGCCCATTGTGCTGGGATATCTGTTATACTATTCTGTTATCGGTAAGTTCCTATACCTGTTCAAGAATGAGATCATCCTGATCGTTCTGATAATCTTGTTTACCTGGATTCGCGATATTGACTGGACGAATGGTACATCTTCCAAAAACTTTTTATTCGTTAATATTACTTTGTTGATAGACGCCGTTCCGATGTCATTTTTTATTGTCGAGGTTTGCTGTCGAAAATTGAAGCTGCCGACTACGCTCTCAAATGATAATCAACTTATCAATATTATATTATGGACCTGTTTTTTAGCGGCATTTATAACACTTATACTGCTGGTAAATCCGGGATTAAATAACCTGATGAATAACAAGATACTGGCGGCAAGTGAATATCAGCAAAATAATCTACTCAGGGGTTTTGGTTTCGCGTCAACGCTATTTTATTCATATGGCCTTGTGCAGGGGACAGCCGCGGCGGTCATCCTTCTGAAAATGTCGGAGGGCCGAAGGTATTTTGCAGCATATCTTATAGCTCTTGTTCTTTTATTAATCTCAATCCTTGTAAATGCACGTATTGGTATGGTGCCTGTTGTCGTCATGGTGTTTTACTTAATATTTGTCAAAAAAAAGATCAAGATGTTTCTGTATGCGTCCGGCATATTGGGTATAATACTGGTGATATTTCTTTCCTCAGATTTTGCTGAGAAATATCAGAAAATAATTGACTGGGGGTTCGGCTTCTTTACTCAAACGTTTGGTTTTGTATCAGGAGGACAAAGCAAAACCAGCCTGGATACTTACAGCGCATTGGGTGATATGATTGTATTACCGGACAATGTATTTGATTGGTTAGTAGGGTCTGGAGCCGACTTGTTTTTGACTGGTCAAACAAGTGGTACCGTACACCATTCCGATGTCGGTTTTGTAAGGCAACTTTATTATGGAGGGATAGTTTACCTTACGTTATTGATGACATTGGTCACCGTAATGGCTGTACGGCTTTATAATCTTAAGAAACACAGATGGTTTTTTGTCCTGTTTGTATTTACAGTTATAGCGGCAAATATCAAGAGCAATTTCATAAGTAATCATTCGTCTTTTCGCCTGTTTTTCCTGATATATGTGGGATTTATATATTATTCATTTCAAGAGAAGCAAAAAAATACGTTGAATAAATCAAAGGCGCTTACAGAGCCAATTTGATATTTTAAAAGAGCTAGTTAAGAATTCAAGATAAAAAAGGAAGATTTGGCTGCTGAATTTTTAAACATGAAGAATTATCCAAAGGTTTTGATAATGATCGAAACCTTTAATAAACAATCGGGCGGAGGGATCACACTTTCTAATCTTTTTAAAGGGTGGGACAGAAGGTTTATTGCCAATGCGATAACCATGCATAGCGCTGATGTAATAGACGACAGCGAACTGAACAATAATTATTATTGCCTTGGAAAGGATGAATTCAAAGTAAAATTCCCCTTCTCGTTATATTTTAAATTTAAGCGGTCTGGCAAAATTGAACTGGCTAACAGGGCAACTAAAGCACAATCAAATAATACACCACAAGGAGTAAAATCCATCATATCAAAGTCCCTTGCAGTATCTATAGACTGGATAAAAGCTAAGCTTAACTTGACCAACTACATTTATTCTATGGATGTATCACCCGGGTTCCTGCAATGGATAAAGGATTTTGGTCCGGACTATATTTACATTCAGCCGTCATCCCTTTATTATATCAACTTCTTTAAGAAGTTGCACCAGGCTACAGGAATACCTTTGGTGATGCATATAATGGACGATTGGCAAAAGGCTATCGATACCAATTCGTTGTTTCATAATTATTGGGAAAAGAAAATAGATAAAGAATTCAGAGAGTTGTTGAATAGCACATCGGTATTTTTATCAATTTCTGAAGGGATGAGTAATGAATATAACCGGCGATATGAGAAAAAATTCATTCCGTTTCATAACACAATAGATATCGATCAATGGTTACCTTATTCAAAAAAGGATTATAAAATAACCAAACCAGTAAAAATACTTTATGCAGGCAGGATTGGTAGGGGAACATACCATTCGTTTGTTGATTTCATTCTGGCGGTAGAGGAATTAAATAAAGAAGGAAATGATATAAAACTGCATATACAGACAACAACCTCGGACGTTAAGATCCGAAAGAAACTGGAGCAGTTTGACTCCGTTATCTTCAACGAAATGGTGGGATATGATGAGCTGCCAAAAGTGTTTTCATCCTATGATATCCTGCTACTCCCCATCGATTTTGATGAAAACGGGAAAGCGTTCTTAAAATATTCGATGCCGACAAAGGCCGCAGAATTTATGGTATCAGGTACTCCGGTACTGTTGTTTTGCCCGGAAGGCATTGCCTTGTATGAACATGCAATGCTGAACAAATGGGCTTACGTTATAAGTTCAAATAACCGGGAGACATTAAGGAAGGGAATATTAAACCTTATTAGCGACGAAGATTTGAGAATAAATATAAGCAGTACCGCAAAGAAATATGCCGTTGAGCATTTTGACGGCAATATGGTGAGAACAAATTTTAGAGAAGTTTTTAAATAATGCAGACAACTGGTGATGTGCCTGAAAGGGCGAAAAAAGCAATTCTGTATATTGGAGGATTTGAACTACCCGATAAGAATGCAGCTGCTCAGCGCGTTGTAAGTAATGGGAAGCTGTTCGCAGAGTTGGGATATTCTGTTTATTACCTGGGTATCGACCGCACATTGACTGAACCAAAGCCTATCGAGACAACTAAAAAGGTATTTGAAGGCTTTGAATATTACAGGCTAAAGTATCCATCCGGCTTGTCTAATTGGATGCATTATATAACCAGTATAACAGATATTGTAAAAATTGCCAATACGATAGATTCGTTGGAATATATAATTGCTTACAACTATCCGGCTTTAGCTTTGGTAAAATTGAACGGCTGGTGTAAATCAAAAAATATTCGCTTAATTTCCGACTGTACAGAATGGTACGATCCTCAGGGTACTTTCTTGTATAAAACGATCAAACAGTTTGACACTTACCTGCGAATGAAAGTTATTCAGCCTAAATTAGATGGACTGATTGTGATAAGCGGTTATCTGTATTCATTTTACGCCGGACGGATGAAGAATGTAATACAACTTCCTCCTTTAGTTGATTCCAGGGCTGAAAAATGGACAAACAATTGCCTTAATAGCAGCAAAGAAATTGTACTGGCATACGCCGGTTCGCCCGGGAAGTTCGCTAAAGACCGGCTGGACAGTTTATTACAAGCGCTGGCCGTTATCAAAGCTGAGACGAGTATTCGGTTTACACTCAACGTTGTAGGACTGACAAAAGAGCAATTTGTTGAGGATTTTGGTGCAGGATCTTTCCCTGAAACTTTGGAAAAGGAAATTAGTTTTAAAGGCAGACTACCTCATACGGAAGCTCTGAATGAGATTAAGTGTGCAGATTATGCGCTGTTTTTAAGGGATTACAACCTGGTGAATACAGCAGGTTTTCCTACTAAATTTGTGGAGGCTTTATCATGCGGCACCCCGGTTTTAACAAATGCCAGCAGCAATATCACCGATTATTTGAAGGAAGGGGAGAACGGGTACCTGCTGGATAACTCAAGTACTGAAACCCTGGTCAAGACGCTTGGTTTTGCATTGACTCAAACTAAAGAAAGTATTCACAGCATGAAAGAGACTATAAAAGCATCCAGTATATTTGATTACAGAAATTACATGGGTGCTTTCAGTAATTTCCTACGCAAAATAGACGATAAAGAACAGAAATGAAGATATTTCATTTAATAAATAAACTCTGGAATAAAATAATAGGAAGTATTTACGGAAAACTGAGTCCCGTAGGTTACGCGCGTTGGATTGGCGTAAATATGGGTAAAAATGTACGAATATATGGAAGCTCCTACAACATGTTTGGTACTGAGCCATGGTGCATTACACTGGGGGATAATGTACATATCACTCGGGATGTATTGTTTATTTGTCATGATGGCGGGTCGTTATTATTCAGAAATGAGATTCCTGATCTTGAGATTACCGCACCAATCACCGTAGGAAATAATGTTTACATTGGAGTAAGGAGTATTCTTTTACGTGGAGTCAATGTTGGTGATAATTGCATCATTGCTGCTGGATCAGTGGTTAGCAAAGATGTTATGACAGGTTCCGTAGTAGGCGGCGTTCCTGCGAAACTCATCAAGCCCATAGAAGAATATAAGCAGGGTATTATGAGCAAATCTTTGCACTTGGGACATTTAAAGGGGAAGGAAAAGGACAAGGAACTAAGGAAGCTATTTAAATATAATTCATAATGTCAGGTGTCAAAAATGTGTTAATGCTTGCAGGTTTGTTCCCTGATGAAATAAGAAATGAAATAATAGCCAATAGTAAATACAATACACAATTTGCAGCCGATGCTTTACAGTGGTCTATTTTAAAAGGCTTGTCTTCCTATTATCAGCAAATTGAAGTAGCTAATTTCCCCTTTGTGGGTGCCTATCCGAGATTGAATAAATCGCCCTTTATTAAAACATTTAAGTTCGGCGGGCGAAATATTAGAGGTAATAATATTGGCTATCTGAATTTTGTAGGGTATAAAAATGTCGACATCTACAGAAAAGCAAAGAAATACATATCAGAATGGGCCGTACAACATCCCGGCGAAAAGGTCATTTTGATTTATGCGGCGTACCTTCCTTTTATGAAAGCAGCTATTGCTGCAAAAAAGTACGATTCATCTATAAAACTATGCCTTGTTTTGCCCGACCTGCCACAATTTATGAACAAACATAGCGGGTTTCTTTTAAAATTATTCATTAAGAAACTCATCATCAAATTGCAAAAAGCTCTTATTTCTATGGATGGCTATGTTTTATTGACCAAATATATGGCTGACAATTTACCACAGGGTAAGCGGTGGACGGTTGTTGAAGGCATCTTTAATGATCAGGCAAACACTGCACCTGCTCCTGAAGCAGTTTCTGATAAAAGAGTCATTCTTTACACCGGTACTTTAGCACGACGCTACGGAATATTAAGATTACTGGAAGCCTTCGGGTTAACTGATAATAAAAATTACCTGTTGGTAATTTGTGGTGACGGAGATACAAAAGAAGATATTAACTTAGCCGCCGAAAAGGATAACAGGATCATTTATAAAGGGTCGATCGATAGGGCAGAAGTGCTGAAATTACAGCAGCAAGCCTCATTGTTGGTCAACCCGCGGACTGCCGAAGGTGAGTTTACCAGGTTTTCTTTTCCATCTAAAACTATGGAATATCTTGCCTCGGGTGTGCCGGCGCTTTTGTATAAATTGCCTGGTATACCTGACGAATATTATAACCATTGCTACAGTTTAGAAGACATTTCTGTTTCGGCCCTGGCCAAAAAGATCACGGAGATATTGAGCCTTGATCCAATGGTATTGGCTGAAAAAGGGCGACTGGCAAGAGAGTTTATTTTGAATAATAAAAACCCGGAAAAGCAATGTGAGAAAATATATAAGTTAATTGAAGAAATTGAGTAGATAAAATGTTTAAAGATAAAATATTACTGATTACCGGCGGAACGGGTTCATTTGGGAATGCGGTTTTAAGCCGGTTTTTACACACCGATATTAAAGAGATACGCATTTTTAGCCGTGATGAGAAGAAGCAGGACGATATGCGTAATCAGCTTAAAAATGATAAGCTGAAATTTTATATAGGTGATGTCCGTGATTATAACAGCGTTGAGCGCGCCATGCGTGGTGTAGACCTTGTGTTTCATGCTGCTGCGTTGAAGCAAGTACCGTCCTGCGAGTTCTTCCCGATAGAAGCTACAAAAACAAATGTGTTTGGTACACAAAACACCATCGACGCTGCTGTTGCCAATAAAGTATCAAAAATAATATGCCTGAGTACTGATAAAGCAGCGTATCCTATCAACGCAATGGGCATTTCAAAAGCCTTGATGGAAAAGGTTGCCATCGCTGCATCGCGAAACATTATAGGCAATAGCACCACCGTGTGCCTGACCAGGTACGGTAACGTAATGGCTTCCCGTGGTTCTGTTATTCCTTTGTTCTTAAAGCAGATAAAAGAAGGCAATCCAATAACGATTACCGATCCTAAAATGACGCGCTTCCTGATGTCACTCGAAGATGCAGTTGACCTGGTTTTATTTGCATTTGAACATGGCAACCAGGGAGATCTGTTTGTTAATAAGGCACCAGCCGGCACTATAGGCGATTTGGCTACAGCCTTGAAAGAACTGGCCAATGCCAATAACGAAACGCAAATAATTGGCACCCGTCACGGTGAAAAACTGTACGAAACTTTATGCACACGTGAGGAAATGGCTAAGGCAGAGGATATGGGCGATTTTTACCGCATACCTGCTGATAACCGTAACCTGAACTACAATCAGTATTTTTCAGAAGGCGAGGTAGATATAGCACGGATAGAGGATTATCATTCGCACAATACACAACAGTTGGGTGTTGAGGGTATGAAAAAGCTGTTATCAAGCCTTCCGCTAATAAAAAAGGAATTGTTTGACGATAACGAGATTGCACAATACCCTGGATAAATTGATATGAGTAATCAACCTGAGATCATATCCGGTGCAGTGCATACCGATCATCGGGGATCAATCTCTTTTATCAATGACTTTTTACTTGATAGCATAAAACGCTTTTATACCATAGAGCCGGCTGATGTTACAATCGTCAGAGCATGGCAAGGACACCGTACCGAAAGCAAGTGGTTCCATGTAATTGCCGGATCTTTTAAAGTGGTAGCTGTAAAGATCGATAATTGGGAAAACCCTTCAGATGATTGTGAAAAGTTTGAATATGACCTCTCTGCCAATAGCCCGGCTATTTTACATATTCCGGGTGGATATGCCAATGGCTTTAAAGCGTTGGAGCCTGATTCGCGCGTGATGATATTCTCAGACTTTGATGTTCAGCAGTCTGCGGGTGATGATTATCGGTACGATCAAAATAAATGGTATAACTGGAATAATATAAGCAATTCAATATGAAAATAGGTATTACAGGAAATGAAGGATTTGTAGGGAAACACTTGACGAATACCATCCGCCTTTTTCCTGATGAATTTGAAGTTGTACCCTTCTCCAAAAAATATTTTGAAGACGAGAGCAAGTTGCAACAGTTTGCTGCAGACTGTGACGTCATCGTCCACCTTGCTGCTTTAAACAGGCACAACGATCCGGATACTATTTATAAAACAAATATTGAACTGGTTGAAAAACTGGTAAAAGCCCTGGAGACTGTAAATAGCAAAGCGCACGTTTTGTTCTCGTCATCATCGCAGGAAGAACGTGATAACGTATACGGTAAAAGCAAAAAAGCAGGCAGGGAACTATTTGCTGCCTGGGCGAGGCGTTCGGGTGGAAAGTTTACAGGAATGGTCATCCCGAATGTGTTCGGGCCTTTCGGTAACCCTTATTACAATTCTTTCATTGCCACTTTTTGCCACCAGCTAAGCCATAATGAAACCCCTAAGATCGAGGTTGACGGTGATGTGAAGCTGATCTATGTAGGCGATCTGGCAAAAGCGATTATCCAGGAGATCAGGAGCAAGGAAGGAAACGACCTTTTGGTTGTTCCACATACCAATGAAAAGAAGGTGTCATTTATCTTAAAGCTTCTGGAAGGTTACAAAAGCGACTACATGGATAATGGGGTAATTCCGCAATTAAGCGATCCGTTTGAAGTGAAGCTGTTCAATACCTTCCGCTGCTATATGGATATCAAAAATTATTTTCCGGTTAAGTTTAAGCAGCACATCGACCCAAGAGGTGCTTTTGTGGAAGTGATACGGTTAAATGTAGGCGGACAGGTGTCATTTTCTACCACGGTGCCTGGTATCACGAGGGGTAACCATTATCATACACGAAAAATAGAGCGGTTTGCAGTTATAAAGGGGAATGCCTTGATCCAACTCAGAAAGATCGGTACTGAAGAAGTGCTGGATTTTCATCTTTCGGGTGATGAGCCTGCTTATGTGGATATGCCGGTTTGGTACACACATAATATTAAAAATACTGGCACCGAAGAGTTATACACCATATTCTGGATCAACGAGTTTTATGACCCTGCCGATCCGGATACTTATTTTGAAAACGTTTAGTTGAATATTAAAACATCTGCATAATATTATATAATGAAACCGAGACTTAAAGTAATGACCGTGGTTGGTACCCGGCCCGAAATAATAAGATTGTCGCGGGTTATGGCTGCGCTGGATCAGTCGGAAGCCATCGACCATATATTAGTTCATACCGGCCAAAACTATGATTACGAGCTGAACCAGATATTTTTTGACGACCTGGGTATACGCAAACCCGACCATTTCTTAGATGCTGCAGGCGCGACTGCTACAGAAACAGTCGGTCAGATACTGATCAAGATCGATCCGCTGCTGGAAAGTGAAAAACCCGATGCTTTTCTGATATTAGGCGATACCAACAGCTGCCTTTGTGCTATACCGGCAAAAAAGCGCCAGATTCCAATATTTCATATGGAAGCAGGTAACCGCTGCTTCGACCAACGCGTACCGGAAGAAACCAACCGCAGGATAGTCGATCATATTGCTGACATGAACCTTACATACAGCGATATTGCCCGTGAATATCTTTTGCGTGAGGGTTTACCTGCCGACAGGATCATAAAAACCGGTTCACCTATGTTCGAGGTTTTAAACCGTTACAAACCAGAAATCGACAAATCAGATGTCTTGACTCGTTTGAACCTGGAAGAAGGTAAATACTTTGTAGTCTCTTCTCATCGTGAAGAGAACATTAACAGCGAGAAAAACTTCAATGGGTTGATCGAGAGCTTAAACCATATCGCAGAAACGTTTGGTTTCCCGATCATCGTAAGCACCCACCCGCGCACCAGGAATATGATAGAGGCTAAAAAGGTATCGGTAAGACCAGAGGTGCAATTCCTGAAACCTTTAGGGTTCAACGATTATAATGCTTTACAGATGAAATCATATGCTGTTTTATCTGATAGCGGTACCATATCCGAAGAGTCGTCAATCTTAAACTTCAGAGCTTTAAACATTCGTGATGCCCACGAGCGCCCGGAAGCTATGGAAGAAGCCTCGGTAATGATGGTAGGCCTGAACCCAGAGCGCATTATGCAGGGATTGACACAATTACAATATCAAAAGATTGGTGACGAACGGAATTTCAGGCGGGTGGCCGATTACTCAATGCCTAATGTTTCGGATAAAATGGTCAGGATTATTTTAAGTTATACCGATTACATTAAACGTGTTGTGTGGAGCAAGATTTAAACTTCTTAGCCAAAAACCAATCAAATAGCTTAATGTTATACAATCAACATAAAACAAAAAAGTTATGAAAAAGTTTCCCCCTATTACCCCGCTTAAAATGATGGTACTATGCCTGATAGCATCTGTATCTTTTTCTGTAAAAAATTGCAATGCGCAATCAGGATTTCATGTTAAACCTATCCCTGCGCAATACCAGCCCCCGGCTGATCTTTTAGCTCCGTTAAGGCAAAGAGCGGCGACGGAAAAGAGTACTTCTTATGACCTGACCAAGAGCCTGCCGCAAGGCTACGTGACCGATGGCTCTGTTGATTATACTACCTATTTGCAGCAGGGAATAAACAGCAATGCAAAAGTGGTTTTTCCCAACTTCCCGGTACTGGTAAATCACAACGGGTTGGTATTAAAAAGTAATACCACGGTTGTTTTTGATGTAAATTCAAAATTAATACTGGCTCCCAGCGATGCTGCAAATTATCAGATACTCCGTATCTACAATGTGCAGAACATTAAGCTTTTTTTCCCTGTTGTAGTGGGTGACCGGAAAGATCATACAGGTACTAAAGGCGAGTGGGGTATGGGCATTTCTATAGCCGGAGCCACCGACATCGATATTGTTAATCCGGTGATATCCGATTGCTGGGGCGATGGTATTTATATAGGAAGAATGCCGGCGACATCTAAGAACGTCCGAATCCTTTGTCCTGTGCTGAATAATAACCGCCGGAACGGTATCTCCATCGTTTCGGTGGATGGTTTAACCATTAAAAAGGCGCTGGTGTGCAATACCAATGGCACCGATCCGCAATGTGGTATCGATTTTGAACCTAATGGCAATGCTGATGTATTGAATGATATTTTACTTGACGAGCCGGTAACTTTCAATAACGCAAAGATCGGTATCGCATTCTCTATTTGGGGAGTACAGGGAAAGGTAGATAACAAAACAGCGGTCACTATCACGAATCATATAGACGATGGTTCAGATAATGCTTTTTTTTACAACAGTTTCAGAAATACCAGAGCGGATAATAGTATGAACGGCCGTATCCAGGTTGTGCACCCGACATGGAAAAATAATAGGATATCATACGGAACTATGGGACATCCCGAAAAAGGGCCTAATTTGATATTCAGTAATGTTTCAATAGCAAAAAATAGTACTTCTCAGCCTGATTCAGTAAAAAGGCTCAGGAAAAATTTTGGTGGCGCTAAAGTCGATTTTCATTGATTTTGCCTTTAATAGACATTATGATAAAAAGGAATCGTCAGCCTGTACAGGCTGACGATTCCTTTTTAATGGTACCGGCTTTTACTTAATACCCTATTTTTACGCAGAATTGCTGAACGATTGATAAGCGCATTAATTTGGAATTTATTTAATGGGTAAAAAACTTCTTTTTGTTATAAACGTCGATTGGTTTTTTGTTTCGCACAGGCTGCCGCTAGCGCTTGAGGCGTTAAAAAGGAACTATGACGTTTACCTGGCCACCAAAAACACCGGTTGTAAGAAATCGCTGACAGAGTATGGCATAAAGGTGATCGATATAGATTTCGAACGCTCAGGTAAAAACCCGGTGAAAGAGTTGTCACTAATTACCAGGCTGACGAAAATATACAAAGAGATTAAGCCGGATATTATTCACCACATCACACTCAAGGCGTCTATTTATGGCACAATAGCTGCCCGCAAAGCTAAATCAAAGGCTAAGATCATTAATGCAGTAAGCGGATTGGGTTATGCCTTTACTGATAACCGGAAGTCGCTAAGCAAGGTGTTTTTGAAGGGATTATTGAGATGGGCTTTTAGCGATCAGAAGTCAGGTTTTATTTTTCAAAACCCGGATGACCAGTCATTTTATAGCCAATTGGGCTTTTTAAATGGAAAGAATTTTGTGATCATTAAAGGATCAGGAGTAGATGAAGTGGAATTTGGTTTTTCTGTACCTGTGAAAAAGGAAAAACAGGTAGTTGTACTCCTGGCAAGGATGTTAAAAGACAAGGGTGTGCTGGAGTTTATAGAAACAGCACAGGCATTGAAAAAGGAATTTGCAGGTAAAGCAGAATTCTGGCTGGTGGGAGGGATTGATGAACATAACCCTGCGCATATTACAGAACAAGTATTAAAGGAAAAATGCGACCAGGAATATATCAATTGGCTTGGGCACAGGAGCGATGTAAAGTACATTTACGAACAATCAGACATAGCGTGCCTGCCATCATACAGAGAGGGGCTGCCTAAATCCCTGATCGAAGCCATGGCAATAGGGCGCCCAATTGTGACGACTGATGCCATTGGCTGCAGGGAATGTGTGGATGAAGGTATCAATGGGTTTAAAGTACCTGTAAAAGATCATCAATTGCTGAGTGAAAGAATAAGGGAATTATTACTGGATGAGCATTTAAGATTAAAAATGGGAAAAGCTTCACGAGAAAAAATGGTCAATGAGTTCTCATTAAAAGAAGTAGTGACCCAAACTTTCAGATTATATGAAGGTTGATTTTAATTACAGGCCCACCTACCACCGCCAAATCATCTAAACAAGCCTGGCAGAAAATATATAGTTACAAATTTCAAAAGGCTTTACTATTTTTATACCATGGAAGAACAAAACGAGAATCAACTGAATATTGAGCTTTCTGAAGAGATTGCAGAAGGGGTTTATTCAAATCTGGCAATCATAACTCATTCCAACTCAGAGTTTGTGATGGATTTTATACGCGTAATGCCGGGAGTACCTAAGGCAAAAGTGAAATCTCGTATTATCCTGACTCCTGAACATGCTAAACGTCTTGCATCGGCTTTGCAGGATAATATTGAAAAATTTGAGAACGCAAACGGCCGCATTAAAATTCAATCCGAACCAACAGGGTTTCCGATGAACTTTGGCGGGACAATGGGGCAGGCTTAATTGTTTCTTTATATATTTTTAGTCATTATATAATAAGTATTATATATTTTGTCTAAAAAAAGCTTAAAGGGGCCTGTTTGGTCATAAAAATCAGATTTTCTACAGAATCACCCCCTAGATTTAATACAATATTTAAATTTTTAAGATAATATAAAACAATTTTCGCTGTTAGTTGTAGTGATATGTAACAAAACCCGTTCATTCACTAATTTAATACGAAATATTGTTACTTATGAGTTTTGAACCCATATACAGTTATATATCTGATAAAAATATCGAACTAGTTAACCCCACTGTCTCACAGCACGATGCAGTATTGGAAGCAGCACTACCATCAAAGAATATCATCCGCCAAATGACTAAAGTTACTGACGCATCAAAGAATGTCCTCCAGTTTTTGTGCTTTAATTCGCCATACGGGGGTAGTTTCTTTCAGTCTTTGTTAATGCTTGAGCAGAAATTAAACCAGGAAGATATTGATATGGTGTACCTGTTTCACATGGACACCTCACATTATGACTGGATAAAGGACCTCATTAGCCAGGGCAAAAATATCTATTTTTTAACAGGTAATTTTTCAAAAGATATTTTTACTGTAAGGGATATACTTGTAAAACATAATATTAAATATATACACGCTCACTTTGCCGGTCTTAAATACCTGTTTTTACTAAATGTGGCCAGCAAACTGTATAGCAAACAAACTTTTATTCTAAGGCATCTTCGTAATCACGATAAACCAAGAGGTTTTGTTGGAGAAAGCCTTAGAAAAATGTTGAATAAAGTTGATCTGTATATCGGGTGCAGCGAGTCTGTAGCTGATGAGTACAAAAAGAACTTTAGGGTCGAGGACAAGAAAATTACTCACGTTACCAACGCGATTAATTTCAATAGGCTAAATAAATTTGAAAACCTTCGAAGAGTTGATTTTAAGATAGCCGCTGATACAAAAGTGTTCCTGCTGTTTGGCTTTGACTATTATCGCAAAGGTGTAGATGTGGTGCTGGAGGCCATGGACCGTTTGGTAGCGGAAGGCCATGATGTTTGTTTGCTACTAAGCTTATCTACAAACAGGGAAATGATAGAATCCAAGATCGAGGCTCGTTTCTCTAAAATTCCCGATTGGTTGAGGATACTTAGTCCACGCGATGATATTGCTTCCTATTATCTTTTAAGTAATTACTTCATATCTGCATCCCGCGAGGAGGGTTTCTGCAACTCTTTAGTTGAGTCGGCTTACTGCGAACGTCCTATCATCAGCAGCAACATTCCTGGCCAGGGTTCATTGAATATTCCTCATACGTTTAAATTCGCGTCTGAGAATATAGATGAGTTGAAAGATGCCATGATTGGGCTTATGGAGTTGACTGATGCACAAAAAAGCCAAATCGTTACTGAGCAAAAGGAATATGTAATCAAAAACTTCGACCTGGATACCTGGGCCGAGCAGATTACCCACGTTTACAAGAATCTTAATTAATAGCTCTTATTCATTATCAAATTAAATTTTTGCTTACGTTCAAAAGACTAATTAGCGAGTGCGTTTCATGCTATAGCTGAAATCCTGATTAGTCTAAATTTTTGATTATTTTTACGTCGCAAAAATTACCTATTAGTTGTGGAAAAAAACTCAAAGATCTATATAGCGGGCCATCGTGGCATGGTTGGTTCGGCAATACACCGCAAGCTTCAAAAAGAAGGATATAATTATATTATCACCCGTTCATCATCGGAACTCGATTTACGCGTACAAAGCGATGTAGAAGAGTTTTTTGAACAGGAAAAACCGGAATACGTATTCCTGGCTGCTGCAAAGGTTGGCGGCATTATAGCGAACAATACTTACCGTGCTGATTTCTTGTATGAGAATCTTCAGATACAGAACAATATCATCCATTCATCATACCTCAATGGTGTGAAAAAGTTGATGTTCCTGGGCTCGAGCTGTATCTATCCAAAATTGGCACCGCAACCTTTGAAAGAGGATTATTTGTTGACCGGTCCGCTTGAACCAACAAATGAGCCTTATGCTATTGCCAAGATAGCAGGTATTAAAATGTGTGATGCTTATCGTTCACAATATGGCTGCAATTATATTTCAGTAATGCCAACCAACTTGTACGGTTATAATGATAACTATCATCCGCAAAACTCACACGTATTGCCGGCTTTGATACGTCGTTTTCATGAGGCTAAGATCAATAATACGCCAGAAGTAACTATCTGGGGGACAGGCTCGCCTAAACGCGAATTCTTATTTGCTGATGACCTGGCTGAAGCATGCTACTACCTGATGCAGAATTATGATGAAGAGGGGTTGGTGAATATCGGTACAGGAGAGGATATTTCTATTAAAGACCTGGCGCTGTTGATAAAAGATATCATTGGCTATGAAGGTGAAATAAACTTTGATACGTCGAAACCAGATGGTACGCCACGTAAGCTGATGGATGTTTCTAAATTACATAGCAAAGGCTGGCAGCATAAGATAGAGTTAAGAGATGGTATAAAACTGGCTTATGAAGATTTCCTGGCACACCAGGCAAATCTTGTTTCTAACTGATCATCTGTCGGAATAACAAAACGGATCATGACAATCGAGTCTACACCCCTTAAGGGTTGTCTTATCATAAAACCAAGCATTTTTGGTGACGAGCGCGGCTACTTTTTCGAAAGCTTTAACCAGGAAAAGTTCAGGGCGTTAACGGGAATTGATACGCACTTTGTGCAGGATAATCAATCCTATTCTACCAAAGGTGTATTAAGGGGCTTGCATCTGCAAAAAGGTGCATCAGCGCAATCAAAGCTGGTTCGGGTGGTTAAGGGAGAGGTGCTGGATGTAGCGGTTGATCTGCGGGCAAACTCAAAAACTTATGGACAGCACTTTGGCATCAGGCTTTCAGCCGACAATAACCTGCAGCTTTATATTCCACGTGGCTTTGCGCACGGTTTTGTTGTGCTGAGTGATGAAGCCATATTTCAGTACAAATGTGACAATTATTACGACAAGACAGCAGAGGCAGGCATATACTATGCAGACCCTGATCTGGCTATTGACTGGATATTGCCCTATGAAGAACTGATCGTATCACCCAAAGACCTTGAACTGCCTAATTTGTCGGCAATGGGAACAACCGGCTTTTAAATTTATCGGATGAGTAATATCGTAGTTTTTGGTGCCTCGGGCCAGTTAGGGACATGCTTAAAGACACTGGCAAATGCACAGGGAATAACCAACATATTTTTCCCACTTGAAAGCGAAGCCAATATCCTGGATAAGGATGCGCTAAGAAAAATATTCGAGACTTATAAACCTGCCTGGATCATCAATTGTGCTGCTTATACGGCCGTTGATAAGGCTGAAGATGAGATAGATCTGGCGCGAAAAATAAACAAAACGGGAGCGGAGAACATCAGCGATCTTTGTAAGGAATTTGATTCGGTGTTTATTCATACCTCCACCGATTTTGTATTTAAAGGCGACAAAGCAACACCTTTGGATGAAGAAGATGTTGCTGAACCAATCAATATTTACGGTTTAACCAAACTGGAAGGTGAGCAAGCGGTAATTGATAGACTGGAGAAGTATTTCATCCTTCGCACCAGTTGGCTTTATTCAGAATATGGCAACAACTTTGTTAAAACCATGCTGCGCTTAGGCGGCGAGCGCGATGAATTAAAAATAATCGCCGACCAGGTGGGAACACCAACCTATGCTATGGATCTGGCTGAAATCATTCTGCATATCATCTCAAAAAACAGCGTGGACTACGGCCTGTATCATTACAGCAGCGAAGGCGTCGCATCATGGTATGACTTTGCTAAGGCTATATTCGACATATCAAAAACGAAGGTAAAAGCTCTTCCGATCAAGACATCCGAATATCCTACACGCGCTGTGCGTCCGGCCTATTCGGTTATGAGTAAGACCAAGATTAAACAGACTTTTGATATCGAAATACCCTATTGGCGCGATAGTTTAATAACTTGTATCAGTAAACTTTAATCTATTTATGAAAGGTATCATATTGGCCGGAGGCTCAGGCACCAGGCTTTTCCCTATAACCAAAGCTATCAGTAAGCAGTTAATGCCGATCTACGACAAGCCGATGATCTATTATCCATTGTCAGTTTTGATGATGGCTGATATCCGTGAGATACTGATCATTACTACGCCCGAAGATAGCGACAGCTTTAAAAGATTGCTGGGCGATGGTCATGAGTTAGGCTGCAAGTTTGAATACGCTGTGCAGGCTGTTCCAAACGGACTGGCTCAGGCATTTGTGATAGGCGAGGAGTTTATCGGCGACGATAAGGTCGCACTGATATTGGGCGATAATATCTTCTATGGTACTGGTTTCGATCAGCTTATACAGAGCTTTAATGATGTGGATGGTGCGGCTATATTCGCGTATAAAGTATCAGACCCTGAAAGATATGGCGTAGTGGAGTTTGATGAACATTTCACTGCATTATCTATTGAGGAAAAGCCGCTGAAGCCAAAATCATCTTACGCTGTTCCGGGATTATATTTTTATGATAATGAAGTTGTGGATATCGCAAAAAACATAAAACCATCTCCGCGCGGCGAATATGAGATCACAGATGTAAACCGTGCTTACCTGGAGAGAAAAAGGCTGCATGTCGGCGTAATGGACCGTGGCACGGCCTGGCTGGATACGGGTACTTTTGATTCCCTAAGCGACGCCACAGAGTTCGTGCGCGTAATAGAAAAACGCCAGGATACCAAGATTGGCTGTATTGAAGAAGTGGCCTACCGCCATGGCTTCATCGATAAGGCCCAGCTCAAGGTACTGGCCGAAAAATATATCAAAAGCGGATATGGCATGTACCTGCAAAACCTGCTTCAATAGGAGAGTTGCTTTGTAATTTCATCAATAAGGTGCGGATCATTGGCCATCAGCCATTTCATGCCCTTATCTTTCCTAAACCAGGTAAGCTGACGTTTGGCAAAGCGCCGGGTATTCTGTTTGATTAGGTCGATGGCAGTTGGCAAATCTGTTTTGCCATCGAAGCAGTCAAATAGCTCGCTATATCCAACTGTATTCAAAGCATTCAGATGCCGGTATGGCAAAAGCGAGCGTACTTCTTCAACCAGCCCCTGTTTAACCATTATATCTACACGGCGGTTAATACGGTCGTATAATTCTTCGCGGGGTAAGTCTAAAACTATTTTGATGCTTTCAAAAGGGCGAGTATTAACCGTAGCTTTCCGGTAAGACGAAAAAGGTTTGCCTGTTGCTTCAAAAACCTCCAATGCCCGGATAAGCCTTTGGGGATTGCTCAGATCGACTTGACTATAATAATCCGGGTCCGCTCCCTTAAGTTTTTGTTGGAGGTATTCGATACCTTTTTCTGCAAGTTCCTGGTTGAGTTGCTCCCTTATCTCAGGATCCGCAGTTGGTAAATTATCGAACCCTTGCGTTACTGCCTGGATGAATAAACCCGAGCCTCCAACCATTATTAACTGGTCGTGGGTTTTAAAAAGCTCATCCAGTAATTGAAGTGCTTCTTTTTCAAAATCACCTACAGTAAAGTTTTCTTTAATAGAATGAGAATCGATAAAATGATGTTTGGCTTGTGCTAATTCTACTGCATCGGGTTTGGCAGTGCCGATAGACATTTCGCGATAAAACTGGCGGGAATCAGCCGAAATGATCTCCGTTTTTAGTTGCTGCGCGAGTTTTATGGCAGCCGCAGTTTTACCTACAGCTGTGGGCCCTGCAATTACAATAAGTTTTTTAGGAGGGGGTGATAAATGGTTCATAGTTCCTGACAAGTACTCGTTTTGCTTCGGTTCCATGAACTATGAACCATTAACTATAAGCGATTAATAATCGTCGTGTTGGTGTTTGCCTTCGTCCTCGAAACCCTCATTATCAGAAAACTCATTGCCGAACTCATCTTCTCCTTCTTCCTCGCTTTCTGTGTGTTCGTCTACCTCTAATTCGTCCTCTGTATCCAATACTTCGGTGAAACCTTCTTCTGCATCTTCCGGGGTAAACTCCATTTCATTCAGGAAATCAAAGTCTTCGTTTACCGGAGGCAATGTAGTTGGGTTAAACACATTGCCAAATTGTTTTGGTGCCTCTCCGCTGGCCCTTGCTACAGCAGGATAATTGGTGCCGGGAGTTTCATCCAGCAATATTTTAAGCAGTTCGATATGAAAATCGAACGGACGGTCGAAATTAAAAGTGTAATAGAATTTTTGATGAGGATCGTCTATCCTGCTGCTAAGTTTTACCTTATCCATCAGGATTATGCCGCGGTCAATTCTGCGTTGATTCGGCATAAAGGTGATTTCTTCGCCCTTTATCCATTGGTCGTTACTTACATAGAATGAAGACGGGTATTCACATTTATAGTTAATTGCCTGGTGAATAGCACGATGAAAGTCTTCAAAAGTTTGGTTTGATCTGATATCTATTTCTCTAACCACATCATCGTAGTCTTCAAAAGAAACCCGGAATCTGTATACTGCCATTTTTGCTTGTAGAATTTTACAAAGTTAAGTGTTTTAAATTAATATGTGTTCGCCACAACTTTTAAGCCAATTTCTGCGCCTTTTTTAATTGTGAAGTCAAGAGCAGCCTCGCGTGAGTTCGGAATCTCGCCTTCCAGTATAGCTTCGCGTATCTGATTTTTGATAATCCCTACTTCGCGCCCCTCTTTAATGCCAAAAATATGCATGATATCTAAGCCGGTGACAGGCGGCTGCCAGTTGCGGATTTTATCACGCTCTTCAACATCTTTTATTTTTTGCAGAACCAGCTCAAAGTTGTTCCGGTACTTTTTTATTTTGTATTCATTTTTTGTCGTAATGTCTGCTTTACACAACAACATCAACGATTCGATATCATCACCGGCATCAAATAATAGCCTCCGTACTGCCGAGTCTGTCACAATGTCCTGCGCCAAAACGATAGGCCGCAGGTGAAGCTGAACCATCTTCTGAACGAATTTCATTTTCTCATTCAACGGCAACTTCATCGTGGCAAATATCTTTGGAACCATACGGGCACCCTTATCCTCATGTCCATGGAAAGTCCAGCCATGGCCTGGCTCAAAACGCTTGGTTGCAGGTTTAGCTATATCATGTAGTATGGCAGCCCATCTGAGCCAAAGATCGTCAGTAGTGGTTGAAATATTATCCAGCACCTGCAGGGTATGATAGAAGTTATCCTTATGACCTTTGCCATCGATATAATCTACACCATACAGATTGGCCATTAAAGGAAATATCTTATGCAGCAACCCGGTATCGAACAGGTAAATAAAACCGATCGATGGTTTGACTGACAGAATGATCTTATTCAACTCCTCGGTGATACGCTCCTGGGATATGATCGAAATACGCTCCACATTTTGTTTGATCGCTTCAATAGCAATCGGGTCAATCATAAAATTCAATTGCGATGCAAAACGGATAGCCCGCAGCATACGGAGTGGATCATCCGAAAATGTCTCTACCGGGTTAAGTGGTGTTCTGATGAGCTTTTGCTCCATATCCTGTACACCACCAAATGGATCAAGCAATTCACCGAACTGGTCCGGGTGCAGGGCTAAAGCCAGCGCATTGATGGTGAAATCGCGGCGTTTCTGGTCATCATCCAGAGTCCCATTCTCTACAATAGGTTTGCGTGAGTCTGAGCGGTACGACTCTTTACGTGCGCCTACAAATTCAACCTCAACATCTCTATACTTAAGCATTGCAGTGCCAAAGTTTTTGAAAACAGACAGTTTTACTTTTAGCTTTTGAGCAACTTTTTCGGCAAATTCAATCCCGTTACCGATGATAACGATATCGATATCCTTTGACGGCCGGTTTAACAACAGATCGCGCACAAAACCACCTATCACATAAGCCTGCACGTTTTGCTCTTCAGCAATGCCGCTTACTATAGAAAATAAAGGATGTTTAAGGTGTTGTTTCATGCGATGATATGCCTTGTTGGTTCAAAGCATTAGTTATCCGGTACAAAAATCGTAATTAGAAAGCCGAAACCATAATAAAATTAACGGCGAATGAATTCAAACTGCCCGTCGGGGTTAAGGCGCATGATGGTTGATGGTTTTTTCTTCTCTGTATTATGCTGTTCCAGGTTCACCACGTAGTCCACGCCATCAATAATTTCCTGTTCAATCTCATCAAAAGTTTGAGGGGACGGCCTGCCGCTAATGTTCGCCGAAGTAGACACCAAAGGCTTGCGTAACCGTTGTATTAATTGCTGACAGAAATCATGTTTAGCTACGCGAATGCCTACGGTGCCATCTGCATTAATAAGCGCCGGAGAAATGTTTTTTGCTCCCGGCATTACCAATGTAAGCGGGTTTTCAGCGTATTCGATCAGATCATAAGCGATTGAAGGGACTTCCTGCACATAGCTTTCCAATTTATTCTCGGTATCCAGCAAAATGATCATGCTTTTGGCCTCATCGCGCTGTTTCAGGGCGAATATCTTTTTAATAGCTTCGGTGTTGGTCGCATCACAACCTATTCCCCAAATAGTATCGGTAGGATAGAGGATAATTCCCCCATCCTGAATAATTTTTAAAGCTTTGGCAACTTCTTCCTTAATCATGTTGCAGAATGTTTTGGTATACAGACATTACCTGGTTCATCAATTTTTTGTCTTCAAAATTAGCGGAATATTCTTTGCCTCTATCGATCATTTTCTGGCGAAGCTGCTCGTCGCCGAGCGCCAGGTTTAATTTAGCCGCTAAACCATTTGCATCATCCGGATCGACGTACAGGCTATCAGGACCGCCGGCTTCTTCAAGGCATGAACCTGTTGCTGCGATGACAGGAGTACCGGAGCATAGCGCCTCCAGTACCGGGATTCCGAATCCCTCATACCGCGACGGATATACAAATACCTTTGCCAGTTGATAAATAACAGGCAAATCGGCAAAGGGTACCCCCTTCAGAAATATCACCTCGTCCTTTAAGTTGAGATCGGCAGCAGCTTGTTTTACCTGCCCTGCGTAGTCTGTTTCGCGGCCTATTACTACAAGTTTAATCCGTCCATTCAGCCCCGGCATTGCCTGGATCACTTGAAGCAGGTTTTTACGCTTTTCGATTGTCCCAACGCTGAGAATAAATTCCGAAGGCAGATTGTATTTTTCCAGAATAGATCGCTTTTGGCTATCCGAAGCGACGGACTTAAAAGAATCGTCACATCCCTGGTAGATAACAGTGATCTTATCGGCCGGAACATTTAGCAACTCTACAAGATCCTTCTTGGTTCGCTCGCTTATGGCAACGATCTTATCGGCTACCCGGCAAGCATATTTTACTTTAGCTCCATATATTGCCCTGCTAATGGTACCAAAATATTCAGGAAAACGCATAAAGATCAGGTCGTGAATAGTCACAACTGATTTTATGCCTTTTTTTGCTATTCCAACCGGCAACTCATGACTAAGGCCATGGTATAATTCGATATGATCCCGCTCCAGGTTGTTTACAATCCCCAAGCTCCGCCATAGCGAAGTAAAAGCTTTTCTTTTTGGCAGGACGGTAATTGTATTCTTTAAATCTCCGGGGAAATCAATCTTATTACCAGTATCTACCTTCGGGGTATACAGATAATAGCTATTTTCCGGGTAATATGATGCCATAGAGCGAATGAGCCAGCGGCTATAATTACCCAGCCCTGTCCGGTTTAAAAAGGCGCGCTTGGCATCATACCCTATCCGCATACTATCGTCATTGGTCTCTTTTAAACCGCCACATTATTATCCCTCAGGGCATCATTCAATGAGGTCTTTTTATCGGTCGATTCTTTTCTTTTACCGATGATCAGCGCACAAGGCACCTGGAAATCACCTGCAGGGAATTTTTTGGTATAAGAGCCAGGGATCACTACCGATCTTTCAGGTACGCGGCCTTTATATTCAATTTTGTCCTCACCGGTAACATCTATAATTTTGGTAGATGCAGTTAAGACCACATTAGCGCCTAATACTACTTCTTTCTCTAAATGCACACCTTCAACCACAATAGCGCGTGAACCAAGGAAGCAATTATCTTCAATAATAACAGGTGCAGCCTGAACGGGTTCTAATACGCCGCCAATACCTACACCACCGCTCAAATGGCAATGTTTGCCAATCTGTGCGCATGAACCTACCGTAGCCCAGGTATCCACCATCGTACCTTCATCAACATATGCACCGATATTTACATAAGAGGGCATCAGGATAACGCCTTTCGCGATATGTGCTCCATAACGTGCAATTGCATGCGGAACAACACGAACGCCTGTCTTTTTGTAATCAGTTTTAAGCTTCATTTTATCATGAAATACAAATGGGCCGACTTCAATTTCTTCCATCTGTCTTATCGGGAAGTAAAGTATAACTGCCTTTTTTACCCAATCGTGTGTATGCCAGCGGTGACCCACTAACTCGGCAACACGCATTTCGCCCGTGTCCAGGCGTTGTATAACTGTTTCAATAGCAGTGGTATAGTCGTGATTTCCCAAAAGGGTTCTGTCTTCCCAGGCTTCTTCAATAAGTTTCTTTAGATTTTGCATTATGTGATATAAACTTTTGACAAATTAAAGGATTTTATAGGAGAAATGTTTACCTATAGGTATAGTATATTAAGCTAACAAACCATATATCTATATGTTTAATTAACCGTGTCTTAACGAAGTTCTTACCTTTGCGTGAGATTGATAGGAGCAACAGCTTCTAAAGTTTTAAAGAAAATGCCTGAAAAAGAGAAATTACGGATAGATAAATATTTGTGGGCGATAAGAATATTTAAAACCCGTTCATTAGCCACCGAAGCTTGCAAAGCAGGCCGTGTGAAGCTTGATGGACAGAATATTAAGCCAGCTCATGAAGTGAAGGTAGGTGAAGTGTACCTTGTATCTAAGGGGCCCGAGCGTAAGATAATCAGGGTGCTTGGACTGTTAGAGAACCGGATGGACGCTAAAAGTGTAGCTGGTTTTTATGCTGATGAAACGCCTGTTGAGATGACTTCAACTTTTAAATCAATGTTTAATGCGCCGGTTTTAAAGCGCGATCGGGGAACAGGCCGGCCAACAAAACGCGATAGACGGGAAATTGATGATTTGCAGGATGGTTTTTTTGACCGGGCTGATGGCAATGCTGATTTAAAATGACACATGAAATTTTATTTATAAATTTGCCAGACCACCTATAATGATTAACAAATGCCACATCTTGCCGGATGCACTTCAAGTGCATTGAAAAAAACACGCACTTTTTTGTATGAATAAATTGGTAAGGATGACCACTGTGCCGCTTTCTTTGGATAAGCTTTTAGCGGGACAGCCTAAATATATGAAAGAGCATGATTTTGATGTTTACATGATCAGCTCGTGGGATGAGAGGGTTCCCTTACTTGAAAAACGTGAAAACAGTAAGTTCATAACGGTTAATATGAACCGCGCTATTTCCCCCTTACGCGATATCATATCACTCTTTAAGCTCATCATCGTTCTTCACAAATTAAAACCACAGATTGTACACACCCATACGCCTAAAGCAGGTTTACTTGGGATGCTTGCGGCATGGTTGGTAAAAGTACCGGTCAGATTACACACGGTAGCAGGTTTACCTTTGATGGAAACAAAGGGGTTTAAAAGGAAAATTTTAGAGCGTGTGGAGTGGCTCACATACAGGTGTGCATTGAAGGTTTATCCAAATTCAAAAAACCTGCAAAATTTCATAGTTGAAAGCAAGTTTTGCCGCCCGGAAAAGCTTAAAGTAATAGGTAATGGCAGCAGTAATGGCATTGATGTTAATTATTTCAAAATAAGTGATCAAATACAACAGGAAGCAGAAATGCTGAAAAGTAAATTTAGAATTACTGAAGAAAACTTTGTTTTTGTTTTTGTTGGCCGTATGGTTAAAGATAAAGGAATCGAGGAATTGACGCAGGCGTTTTCCGAACTAAATAAAATATATCCCCATTTACGTTTATTGTTGGTTGGATCGATGGAGCCCGAACTGGATCCACTATCCGAAGCCTGTTTGAGTTTGATAAGCGATAATGATAATATCATATCAGCGGGATTTCAGAACGATGTAAGACCGTACCTGGCAATTAGTCATGCCCTTGCCTTCCCATCATATCGCGAAGGATTTCCTAATGTACCCATGCAGGCCGGAGGCTTTAATTTGCCATCTATTGTTACCGATATCAATGGTTGTAATGAAATTATCCAGGATAAAGTAAATGGTTTAATTATTCCTGTAAAGGATACTGAAGCATTGAAAAATGCGATGGATTTAATCATCGCCGATGAAGCCTTATATTTGCGTCTTAAAGACAATGCCAGGAGACTGATAGTTGAAAACTATGATCAGAAGAGGATGTGGGAACTGATTTTAGCAGAGTATCAATATCATTTAAAAACAAAAAATATTGTATCGTAATTTTTTTAAACGGTTAATTGATCTACTACTGGGCATATCGGGGTTTTTATTGCTATCACCCGTATTTCTGACAACGGTGATTCTTTTGTTTTTTGCAAATAAAGGAAAAGTGTTTTTTTTTCAGCGTCGCCCGGGATTGAATGGGAATATATTCAGCATCATCAAATTTAAAACAATGCGTGATGCGTATGGTACAGACGGAACGCCCTTGCCAGATGCCGAGCGTTTAACCAAAACCGGCAGCTTTGTGCGCAAAACGTCATTGGACGAAATACCCCAATTGTTGAATGTTATCATAGGCGATATGAGCCTGATCGGTCCGAGGCCATTATTGACAGAGTATTTGCCCTTATATAACGACGAGCAAAAGCAAAGGCATTTGGTTAAACCCGGCATTACAGGTTGGGCACAGGTAAACGGGCGCAATGCAATAACCTGGGATCAAAAATTTAAATTTGATGTATGGTATGTAAATAATCTGAGCTTCAGATTGGATATGAAGATCATTCTTATGACTATAAGAAAGGTAATTAAATCTGAAGGAATAAGTCAAAACAACCACGTAACCATGGATAAATTTACCGGGAACAGACCATGATCTATTTATACGGAGCTGGCGGCCATGCCAAAGTTATACTGGAGACGCTGAGGGCGCAATCATTTGCGGATTTCAGAATAGTAGACAATAAAAAAGATGGATTATTGCTTGGCCTGCCAATACAAGATCATCTGATAAGCGAAGAGTTAACCCCAGCCGATAGCATCATAATAGCTATTGGCAATAATGAAACGCGCAAACTTTTTGCAGAAAAATTTGCATCCATAAAAGGCATGCAGGCGATCCATCCATCAGCTAATATCTCGCCCACTGCGTCTCTTGGTCGCGGTACAGTTGTTATGGCAGGCGTGGCTATCCAGGCCGATACCCGGATTGGAAAACATTGTATAATTAATACAAATAGTTCAATTGACCATGACAATATTATAGGCGATTTCGTTCATATTTCGCCTAATGCAGCGATTGCCGGCGCTGTTGAAATAGGAGAAGGCACACATATCGGAATTGGGGCATGTATTATTCAGGGTGTTAAAATAGGAAACTGGGCCACCATTGGTGCAGGGGCTGTTATAATTGATGATATTCCTGACCGTGCGGTTGTTGTAGGAAATCCTGGCAGAATTTTAAAATACAATAAGTAAACAAAGAAGAAGAATGAATAAAAAAATATGGCTTTCCAGTCCGCATATGGGTGATGAAGAATTTGGTTTTGTGAAAGAAGCTTTTGACACCAACTGGATAGCGCCATTGGGCCCCAATGTAGACGGCTTTGAGCATGACCTGGAGCAATTTACAGGCTCCGGGTTTGCAGCTGCGTTGAGTTCTGGTACGGCAGCTTTGCATCTTGCATTAATTATATTGGGAGTACAGGCTGGCGATGAAGTAATTTGTCAGAGTTTTACTTTTTCTGCCACCGCCAACCCAATAGTTTATCTTGGTGCAACGCCCATTTTTATCGATAGCGAGCCTGAAACTTGGAATATGTCTCCGGAGCTATTAGAGCAAGCTATTAAAGACAGGATAGCAAAAGGCAAAAAGCCCAAGGCAATTATACCCGTGCATCTATATGGAATGCCCGCTCATATAGAGCAAATTATGGCTATTGCGGCTCATTATGATATTCCGGTTATTGAAGATGCCGCCGAGGCGCTGGGAACTACGATTCATGGCAAAAATGCCGGCACTTTTGGCCTTATTGGGATTTTGTCCTTTAACGGAAATAAGATCATCACTACCAGTGGGGGTGGGGCACTAATTTCGGATAACAAGGAAATGGTTGAAAAAGCACGCTTTTTGTCTACTCAGGCCAGGGATCCGGCGCCGCATTATCAACATTCAGAAATTGGCTATAATTACCGGATGAGTAATATATCGGCGGGAATTGGGCGCGGACAAATGAAAGTTATAAGCGACCGTGTTAGTCAAAGAAGAAAAGTTTATGACCGGTATGTGCAACATTTAAGTCAACTTAAAGGTATTAGGTTTTTATCTGAGCCGGATGGATATTTTAGCAACAGATGGCTGACAGCTATAACCATTGCCCCGGAGCAAAGTGGAGGTGTTGATCGGGAGATGGTTAGAAAATCTCTTGAAAAGGAAAATATTGAATCGCGGCCACTGTGGAAGCCGATGCATCTTCAACCCGTATTCGCAGGTTATCCTGCATACGTAAATGGAATAAGTGAAGATCTTTTTAATAACGGTTTGTGTTTGCCATCCGGTTCCAATCTCAGTGACGATGAGTTGGGCAGCGTTATCAAACAAATAGAAAATGTTTTAACAAGTAAATCAATATCTATATAAAAGAGATTACTAAAAATTAATTCAGTATTAAAGAGATGGCAGCCATAAGTGATGGCGAAGAGGCCACAGTTAATGTTAAAAGGAAAAGTAAGTGTCTGATACTATGCGATTAAACTATCGGATTCGCTTTTTGTCATAAGAACTAAAACTTTTTGCCGTGTTTTTTTGTTTTGTGTGTGATAGCGGGATATAGTGTCGTTTACGCAGCGAAAGTATTGTAACAATAATGTTTAACAAACCATCTTAAAAACCGGGTTATTTTTAATAAAATTGCATTTTTATTTTCCCCCTATTATGTTACGACTAATGCATTTTTTGCGTATTTGAAAAATATTGACTATAATTATATCATCTACTTATCTACTAACATCATTTTATGAAAAAATACCTACTCTTTTCTAAGGTCGTGCCGCGGTGGTTAATTATGCTTGTTGATCTGTCGATTGTGGCCTGGTCTTTTTCCACTTCTTATTTTATTGTAGAACGATTCGAATTCATTAACATACTTCGCGGTTATTTCTTCATTTATACAGGATTATATAGTGCCCTTGCAGCTATCGTGATGTACGCCATGCGCATACATATCGGGCTGATCCGCTATTCTAACACGCGCGACATGCTGCGTATTTTTGGTTCGGCGTTCATAGCAAGTCTGCTTTACATGGTGATCATTAATGCATGGTTGACGCATGTGATCCATGTTGACCTGGTTACACTCAACCTGGTTCTTTTAATCAATTTTTCAGTATCCAGCACATTGCTGATCCTGTTGCGTACAACGGTAAAAAGTGTCTTCTTCTACCTCACCAATAATACCAATGCAAAGAAAACTATTGTATTGATCTATGGGTCTGACAATAACGCGGTACTTGTAAAACAAGCCTTAGAGGCTAGCGCAAATACCAATTTTTGTGTGGTTGGTTTTGTGGATGATGGCAGTAAGAAAATTGACAAGGAAATTCAGCAAGTAAGGGTTTATCACATCGATAAGCTAGCAAAACTGAAAGAGAAATATAACGTGGATAAGCTCATCATCATGAACCACCATCTTGATGAGCAGACAAAAAGAGCCGCTCTTGAAAATAGTTTGGCGCTGGGTATTCAAGTGTTAACGGTACCACCGTCAGACCAGTGGATATACGGTAAGCTTAACCCGCAACAGATCAAAGATCTTAAGATCGAGGACTTGCTGCAGCGTAAACCGATTAAAATTGATAATACACGCATTTCGGAAGATCTGCATGGCAAACGTGTATTAGTTACAGGTGCCGCAGGTTCTATCGGGTCAGAAATAGTAAACCAGGTGTTGAGCTACAAGCCTGCAATGCTTATTTTGTGTGATCAGGCAGAATCGCCGTTGCACGAAATAAAATTGGAAGTAGAGGAGAAGTTCCCGAATGTACCTACCACAATTTTCATAGCAGATATAAGGAACGTGCAGAGAATGCATAAACTTTTCTCTGATTATCGTCCTGAAGTTGTTTTCCATGCGGCAGCTTACAAGCATGTGCCTATGATGGAGGAGAACCCATCAGAAGCAGTGTTGACCAATGTATTAGGTACAAAACATGTGGCAGATCTTTCGGTTGCTTTTGGTACTGAAAAATTTGTGATGGTGTCGACTGATAAAGCAGTTAACCCATCAAATGTAATGGGCACCACCAAACGCATTGCCGAAATATACATACAGGCGTTAAAAGATAATCCAATCAATAACAGGCCAGGCGTACAGCCAACCCGCTTTGTTACCACCCGTTTCGGTAACGTATTGGGTTCAAATGGTTCAGTTATCCCACGTTTCAGGGCACAGATACAAAAAGGCGGTCCTATTACGGTAACCCACCCTGAAATCACCCGCTACTTTATGACCATACCTGAAGCGGTTCAATTAGTACTGGAAGCTGGTACAATGGGTACTGGTGGTGAGATATTCATTTTTGATATGGGGCAACCTGTGAAAATAACTGATCTGGCATTAAAGATGATCAAACTGGCCGGATTGCAGCCTGAGAAGGATATCAAGATCGTTTACACCGGTTTAAGGCCAGGTGAAAAACTTTATGAGGAACTGCTGAATGCAGGCGAACGCACTATGCCTACACATCATCCGAAGATTAAGATAGCACAAGTAATCACTTACCCTTATCAAGCAGTAGCAGCTGATATTGAAGCTTTGCTGAAGCTGAATAAAGGCCAGGATGACGAAGCTATTGTGAATAAGATGAAAGAGATCGTTCCTGAATTTATCAGCAAAAATTCACAGTTCGAATACCTGGATAACAATGATGGAGATATCGAAGTAATTGAGGCACTTGCAAGCTAATACTACCGATATGTAAATATTAAAAAGGCGTTCTGATTATCAGAACGCCTTTTTTGTGATCAATAATCTTTCTTCGATTCAGAACCGGCCCAGAGTTTAAATGCCGATATCGCCTCGTCCCGCAGAAGCTGTATGATCTGTAATTTGCGCTGGTGCATGGGTAATTCCAGTTCCTGGTAAATGAAATGATCATCAAAACCTATCTCAGCGGCGTCAACCTTTGTATTGCCATAATATATGGTATCGATATGAGCCCAATAAAGTGCGCCAAGACACATGGGGCAAGGCTCGCAGCTGGTATAAATAACACATCCCGTTAGATCATAAGTGCCCAGTTGCTGGCAGGCAAGCCTGATAGCCGATACTTCAGCATGAGCTGTTGGGTCGTTTTCCTGGATAACTTTATTGGCACTGGCAGCTATCACTTCGCCGTTTTTTACTACCACTGCACCAAACGGACCGCCGGCAGCTCCGCTCAGGTTCTGCTTGGATAGTTCGATGGCCATCCGCATAAATTTTTCGTGTTCCTTCATTTCCATAGCGCTCTGCGAATTAAAAACCCCGGTCTTTATGGGAACCAGGGTTTTGTTGTATTTTTAAAACATACGTCCTTTTGACGCGTGTATGCAAGTGTTATTTTTTGTCTTTTGCGTAAGCATCATTCAGTCTTTTTGTAACGTCAGATGTTACATCTAATCCCGGATCGCCATACCACATGGTAGTATTTCCTTTTTGGTAGGTTAAGATCATCTTATAGCCTTTTTCTTTGGCATAATCTTTCATAAAAGCAGCAACTTTTTCGTAAAGCTTCTTCTGCTCTTCACCTTGCTCATTCTGAAATTGGGCAGCTGCATTTTGCTGATATTGCTGAAATTCCTGACCTTCACGCTGTAAACGTTGTTCAGTTGTTGCGCGCTGATCGGCACTCAAAGTATTAGCGCTTCTTTGATATTCCGCTGCTTCGCGTTGCAAAGCCTGCTGACGTGAGCCAACATCGTTCTGAGCAGATTTGCCTTTATCTTCAAGACGTTTGCTCATGTCTTTGAAGTAATCGTATTTTGACAGCAGGGTGTCCTGGTTCACATATACAATGCTTCCTGATGTCGCAGAGGTTCCGGTAGCTGCTGATTTATCTGAAGATTTATTTTGGTTACATGCCGCAATAGTTCCGGCAACCATAAGGCCTAACGTTAGTTTGGTTAAAGGCGAGGTCTTGATTTTCATTCTCTTAATTAAAAAATTTTGACAAAGATAAACTTTCAGCCCGGATGTGCAAATGTGCGGATGCGGAGATGTGCAGATGAAATTTAAATTTTTCAGAGAGGCAAAATAGCGCTTTCTTAGAGTTATCGGCACATTCTCACACCTGCATATCAGCATATATAAACATCACCCTTATTTATCCACAGGATGCCCGAAATCCGGGGTAAAATGCGTATTTTTGTATACTAATTTCCCTGAGAAAAGGGGAGTGATTGTTGAACACAAATATGAGCGAAGAAGTAAAAGAAGTATCCAATTATTCAGCAGATAATATACAGGTTTTAGAGGGTTTAGAAGCGGTGCGTAAGCGCCCTTCAATGTATATCGGTGATACCGGTCCCAAAGGTTTGCACCACCTGGTATATGAGGTGGTAGATAACTCGATAGACGAAGCGCTTGCCGGTTATTGCGACACCATCAAAGTAACCATCCACAAAGGCAATTCCATCACAGTTGAAGATAACGGCCGTGGTATCCCAACCGGGATAAACACCAAAGAGCAGAAGTCAGCATTAGAGTTGGTAATGACCGTACTGCACGCCGGTGGTAAATTCGATAAAGACACTTATAAAGTATCCGGTGGTTTGCATGGTGTAGGTGTATCCTGCGTTAACGCGCTGTCAATCCACATGATTACTGTAGTGCATCGTGAAGGTAAAATATTTACCCAGGAGTATGAGCGAGGTAAACCCATGTTTGATGTGAAGGCTATCGGTGTATCTGACCGCACCGGAACCATACAAACTTTCCAGCCCGATGCTGAGATATTTACCCAGACACTGGAATATAAGTACGATACGTTAGCTACCCGTTTGCGCGAGCTGGCATTCCTGAATAAGGGAATTAAATTAAGCCTGACAGATGAACGCTATCCGGACGATAACGGTAATTTCTCCACCGAAGAGTTTTACTCAGAGGGCGGCTTAAAAGAGTTTGTGAAATACCTGGATGGTACCCGTACACCATTGATCCCTGAACCGATCTATGTAGAAGGTAACAAACAGGGTATCCCGGTTGAATTGGCCCTTCAATATAATGATACGTACAGCGAGAATGTGTTCTCGTACGTAAACAACATCAATACCATTGAAGGTGGTACCCACGTAGCCGGTTTCCGTATGGGATTAACCCGTACGTTGAAAAGCTACGCGGATAAGTCAGGCTTGCTGAAGAATGTGAAGGTTGATATTACAGGTGATGACTTCCGCGAAGGATTGACAGCTGTAATATCAGTTAAAGTTGCTGAACCTCAGTTTGAAGGTCAGACCAAGACCAAACTGGGTAACAGCGAGGTGAGCGGTGCGGTGAATGTTGCGGTAGGTGAGATCCTGTCCAACTACCTGGAAGAGAATCCAAAAGAAGCAAGACTGATCGTTAATAAAGTGATACTTGCTGCCACAGCACGTGCAGCGGCCCGTAAGGCCCGCGAAATGGTACAGCGTAAGAACGTAATGGGCGGCACCGGATTACCAGGAAAGCTTGCCGATTGCGCTAATAACGATCCCGGAATGTGCGAGATATTCCTTGTCGAAGGGGACTCTGCAGGTGGTACTGCAAAACAAGGCCGTAACCGCGAATACCAGGCTATTCTGCCATTAAGGGGTAAAATCCTGAACGTGGAGAAGGCTATGGAGCATAAGATCTACGAAAACGAAGAAATCAAGAACATGTTTACTGCACTTGGCGTAAGCATTGGGACTGCCGAAGATGATAAAGAATTGAATATTACCAAACTGCGTTATCATAAGATCGTTATCATGACGGATGCTGACGTGGACGGTTCGCACATTACAACGTTGATCCTGACCTTCTTCTTTCGTTATATGAAGGAGTTGGTTGAATTTGGTTATGTATATATTGCCACGCCACCGCTTTACCTGGTGAAGAAAGGCAAAGAACAGGAATACTGCTGGAATGATGTGCAACGTGATGCGGCTATACAGCGACTGAAGGGTAGCGGTAAGGAAGATAGCGTACACGTACAACGCTACAAAGGTTTGGGTGAAATGAACGCCGAGCAATTATGGGAAACCACGATGAATCCGGAAACCCGTACACTGCGTCAGGCCGGTATTGAAAATGCTGCCGAATGCGATCATACCTTCTCCATGCTGATGGGCGATGAGGTTGCTCCGCGTAGAGAGTTCATTGAAAAGAACGCGAAATACGCTAAGATAGACGTGTAAATAATATGGCTTTATCCTGGAAACCTCTTCTTTTAAAAGGAGAGGTTTTTTTGTTGTCATAAATCTTTAAAAGCGGTATATTTATCCTTATTTCCAAAGCCTTAACACAATTTATATATGATGAAAAATTTACTACTCATCTCATCCTTTTTCGTTTTTAGTTATTCTCTTAAAGCACAGGAACATTTTATAAGCTATCACAACGATACAGAAAAGACGCTGATAGCCAATGCGAAACTACCCGATGACTATATGAAATTAGCCCTGGCAGCCAAAATGAACGAGGCTGATGCAAATGCAACCGTTGCACAACTAAACGACCGCATAAAACAATTGGACTGGGAGTCAACAGCCAATCAGAAACCTGAAAAAAGGTTAAAACAACTTTTTCAAATGGTACACGCGACATTCTTAAAGCGGTATGAAGAAAAAGCATCTTTTGACCGGTTGTTTACAACAGGTGAATATCAATGTGCGGGCGCTTCTATTCTTTACGCCTATATATTGGACAAGTTTCAGGTGCCATATGAAATAAAAGAAATGCCTACTCACGTGTATGTAGTAGCATATCCAGGCTCATATAACATTTTGTTAGAAACTACCGACCCTGCAAAAGGCTATTTTGTGCCGGATGCCAAGACCAAGGAGAATTATATTAATGCTTTGATAAAAGCTAAATATCTCGATGCGGACTATGTAAAGAAAGTTGGCACAGATAAAGCTTTTGATGAGTTTTTCTACAGCAAAACAAATATCAGCTTAAAAGAAGCCGTTGGAGTGCTTTATTATAATGATGCGATTGAGGAGATGGACGATACTAAATATAATGATGCCTACTCCAGTATTGCCAAAGCACAGGTGTTGTATCCTGCAAAAAAGAATGAGTTTTTGCAAAACGCTATAATGGAAGAATTGGTCAAGAATTTCAAATTTGAAGATGTAAAGGACTGGGAAGGTTTGGTGTATAATGTCAATTCATCAAATAGCGATGAAGACAAAAAAAAGTATGTAGAGTTTCAATTTGATAATCTCATTCAAAAGAAGTTATGGAAAGCAGCCCAAAAAAATAAAGTTGACGAGGTGCATGATTACCTTGAAAAGAACCTAAAAGATTCGACATTGAAAAATGATATTGAGGACGAATACCTTATGGAAAATGCGCGATATGCCTACACTTCAAATAACTACGATGATGCACAAACTTATATTGAAAAAGCTATAGCCAGAAATCCGGCCAATCCGCAACCAAAATCCATGCTGACGGATATGATAGGGCCAAGATTTAACGGACAGCCTTCGGTTGAAACAGTTAAGTCACTTGATCAGTACATCGCAAAGTATCCCTTTCTTGGAAGTGATCCGAGGATCAGATCGATTTGTTTGTATAGCTATTCTTATCTGACTTATTACTATTTCTCAATTAATGACGGACAGCAAGGGGATAAATATTTGAAAACGATGTGTAATGAACTGGATACACATAATAATTACCTAAACAGGAATGATGCGCAAATAGCTATGGCCTTTGGTAAGGCGAGTGAGTTTTATTATAGAAAAAACGGTAAATCGAAATCAATAGACGTTTTGAACATAGGCCTGAAATATGTGCCCGCGAACGAATTATTGTTAAGGAAGATAAAAGTATTAAAAGATTCTAAGTATTAAAGATCAATACTTTATTGCCGTAATCAATCACTGCGCTATATTTTACCAGGATATCACCGCCTAAAACACCCAGCACTTCCGGGTGATTGAGCTGACGGTAGGCAACATTGATCGTTGAGAGGTCGAGCACGGCAACTTCGAAATCCGTTATGAGGAAATTGCCGATTTGAATTTCATTGATTACCGCCGTTGATGAGCTCATGTTGGTGACACCTAATCCTGTAGATAGTCTCTCGCTTGCCACGATTGCTGCGCCTGATTGCTCCAGTGTATCATAGTCAAAAGCTGTTTTTGATGCGCCGGTATCCAGTACCAGGATGTAAGGAGCTTCATTTACTTTTATCTCTACCAACGGATGGTAACCATCGCCATGGAGATCAATAATTTGAAGAGGAACAGTTATAGTCATCAGGCAATGATAATCACTAATTCACGAATTAAAAAGGGTATCCAATGGCCAAGTTGAATACTCCGTTTTGAGCTCTGAATTTATAAGGTTGCCCTGCAGGGAACGGATAACGTACAGGGAACCCAAGATCAGTGCGAAGTACAAGAACGGTGAGATCAAACCGTAATCCAAAACCCCAGTCCACAGCCATCTGATTAATGAAATCCTTGCCGAAAGCTGCACCGGGTAGTCCGGCATGCGACCTTAAGTTCCAAATATTTCCGGCGTCCATAAAGAGAGCGCCGTATACAATACTGAATAATTTTGGCCTGTATTCCACATTGGCTTCAATTTTTATGTCACCCGATTCATCCGGTAGAAAACCCGTGGCACTGGTAATTGTTTCTGACGGTGTGTAAGTGCCCGGCCCGATAGATCGTGCCCTGAAACCTCTTAAGCTATTGGTGCCACCTATGAAAAATTGCTGACTATAGGGAAGAATAGTAGAGTTGCCATAGGGTAAGCCAACACCGACGATCACCCTGGTAGCAATACTATTGTTAGCATTGAGTTTGTGATAAAAATGGAACTCGTTTTCGATCTTCACATATTGGTTAAAAGGAACGCCAAACAGTTTACTAACTTTTCCGGCCAGGGTATCGGCACCGGTTAACAAACCATAGATATTACCCGAGAGCGAAACTTTCCCATTATAAAAATAGGTATTGGTCCGGTTGGTTTGTGTGGTTGTAGAGTAAGTATACCCATAACTTGGACCGAAAGTAAACTGGTTGTCGATCACGTGCTTAAGCGTAGGGTTTTGTGTGTTTTGTATACTATCCAGGTATTGCCTTGAAACATTGATCGCATCTACACGGGTTACATTAAGCAGGTTGAGATTATGGGTAACAAAGGTGTTCGATTTCCATTCATATCCCCATGAACCGTTGTAAGAATTTAAAAGATAAAGCTTATTGCGGTTTACCAGTGTATATCCTAACGTTAAGTTGGTATGTGGAATATATGCGTTATCCGCTTTTGGGTCTGCAAACGGCATAATAAAGCGTGGCCATGATACAGTGGTCTGAATACCAGTTTGGTATACATTGTATCCACTGTTCTGCCCTGAGAATTGTACATCCGAACTACCAAACAGGGTCACGGTTAAGGCTTCAGCGCCCTTAAATGCATTGCGGTGTTTCCAATTTAAATTGATCTGGGTACCTGTATAATTGGCAGATGTAGTTCGTCCTAATAGGTCGAGTTGTAATGATTTCTTCGGATAAGGCGTCAAAAAGTAATATACATTCAGCTTTGACGAGTCGGCTGAGACATCTTCAAACCGGTTCTTCACAAACTTGAAAGGTCCCAGGTTGATCATCCTGTTCAATGATTTATTGTGGTCGGTGCGGTTATAAACCTGGCCCGGCTGTAATAAAACAGAGTTTTTAAATACAAAAGGCCTGACCGTATTTTTAGTGTCTATCACATTATACCAACGATATTTTACCGCCGAATCGAGCTTTAGAGCGGTATCTCGCAGGGTATAATGGGGGTACACATAAATATTGTTGATCTTGTATATCCTGCGGGCCTCATCGGCTGTTTCGTCTTTCACTTTTACATAAATATCTACCTGGTGATCTTTCACCGTACTGTCTATCCGCATGATCAGGTCTTCCGGCGCGAAATAGTAAAAACCTTCTTCCTTAAGCTTAGCATCGATGCGCATGCGTTCAGCTTTGATGATGTCGAGGTTATAGTTGTTGCCAACAACAAAAAGGGTCTCTTTGCTGGTACCCGCAACAGCAGTATCCACATCGTTTTTCCCCTTAGGAAAAGATACCGAACGGATGGTATAATTTGAACCTGGCTCTACGGTATATATTGCTTTAGCAAGTTTCTTTTTGCTGGTGGTGTCACCACTTACCTGCGCCTGGAAATAGCTTTCGTTTTGCAGGCGGCTCTGTAATATTTGTGCATTCTTATTTACATCCACCTCGCTGATCAGCACAGGCGGCTGACCAAATTTGGTATTAAGCCAATGACTTAAACCTTTCTTTTTGGTGGTTTGGGTTTTATAATAGATCCACAGCTTTACCCGCATGCCCAGTATTTTGGAGTTAGGATGAGGGCGCAGCAGTTCGGTCAACTCAGCACTCAGTCCTTTCTGGTCATTAGCAGTCACATTGCCTGCGGTATCGGCAAATTTAACAACGCCTCCGTCGTACAGTTTTTGGTTAGGGCCAAGATATTTGGTAGTGCTGCAGGCAGTCAGTACAGATGAGAGTATAAGTATATATCGTAACTTGAGAGTCATAGGTTTTAATTGGCTGCTTGCTGTTGTGTGGTATCTTTAGCTACCTGCTCTTTTTCTTTTTGATCCTGTTTGTATTTGCGTTCCAATGCCTTGTCTTTAGGCGTTTTCCTTCTGAATATCTGGCTGAAGCGGTTATAATCAACTGTTAAAGTGAAGCCTACACCGGTTTCGATGATCTCACCCTCTATTACTACAAACTGGTCGCGGCGGTAAGCCCGCAGTTGATAGCGCCCGTCCTTACTCAATTTATAATTCACGGAAACGTTGCCTGCTATATCGGTGGTTTTCTGTCCGGGTTGATTTTGCCCCTCCAGGTTAAAATTGTTACCTACGCTAACCGTCAACCTATCGTTCAGGAACCGCTTGGATAAACCCACATTCAGATCCGTTCGGTTCTGTGCCGTTCCGGAAGAGTAATCCTCTCCCGAGGTCAATCCAAAATTCAAATCAACACCTGCTATCAGGTTGCCTGCCAAACGGTTTAATTGATCGGACAATAAACTGCTCACGCTATTTCTAACCAAACCTTCAACACCGGCATTGCCGCCCTGGCTTTGCAGAGGGTTGTCTCCGATGAAGTGGCCTAGTACCAAAACACCCAGGACCTGCTTGTTCAATTCATTTGGGTCTTGCCGGATTTGGGCGAGACGTGAATCAACATTATTAATAACATCCTGTGATACGGTATAACTGCTATCAGGCAACACGATATCAAAGGTGATATCAGGTTTCATCAGCTCGTTCTGCAGATTCAGGTTAACATTAAATGGCAGCTTTTGCTTGTACATGGTCTGATTTTCCGTGCCTGTCAGCTGATCACTTACCAGGTCGATAGGAGGCACGTCGGCCACATAAATGGCTGTCAGGTTTATGTTGGCACTCGTTGGGTCGCCGGTCCACGTAATGGTACTGCCTTTTTTGAAATTGAATTTGCGGTTTACCGAGGCGTAAGAAAGATTATATGAACCTTGCTCTACAGTGTAAGTTCCTGTCAGGCTGATCTTTCCACTAGGGTCGATACCGCCGCTCAATTGCGCCGCTCCTTTTATATGAACCACGTCGCCATTGTTTGGATCGACAACTATATTAAAGTTGGCGTTCTTGTCAATTTTGACGGTGGCGGTTACATCCATGCCAGTGAGCTTACTCTTCTTTAATGAGTCGAGCTGCCTGGCCAGCATAATGGAATCGGATTTCGGCGCGTTCGGGTCGATAAACTCTACGACGCCTTTCCGGTCTTCTATACTTGGGTCGTCCGCAGGAAGAACGATGGTCAAATTGGTCTTGTCATTCACAGTCAGGTTGGCGTCTACCACAGGCGAATTCATATCGCCCCTTATTTTGATATCGCTGTTCAGATACAGTTTGCCGTAGTACAACTGGTTATCTTCCCGTGTAGAATTGATCACTCGGAAATTGTCCGTATGAATATTGACGCCAAATTTGTAATCGGTATAATTAGAAGTATAAACTGTACCTGTTACGACTGCCTTATTGCCCGTTGAATCAACCAGGGTAAAATCATTAAAGCGTATGCCATCATTATTAAAAGTGATGCTTTCACGCGGCATAGTAAAGTAGGAATTAAGTGTAGATACATTAAAGCCCACCTTATTAAAGTTGATATCGCCCCGTATGGCTGGAGCCGATGTAGTTCCCGCAATTTTCAGCTGACCGGTAATATCACCCGTCGCCTCTTTAATGCTGCCAAAGCTGAAACCTTCAATGCTCTTCATATTCAGCTTCACGATGTTCAGATCGAGATCGAAGCGGCTCTCGGGACTTGTATAATACATCCCTTTCATATCCACCTGGTTGCCTTTGCCTGTAATACCTACTTCGGCTGCAAAAGCATTTTCGGTTTGATTATTTACTTTGATAGCGATATTGCCTACGGTATCTCCTTTAAAATTAAAGTCGCCAATAGTTAAAGCCGAAGTAAACACTGGCGATTTCTGGAAGTTGCTGACCGTCGCATCACCATTGATAACACCGCCAACCTGTAAAGAATCCTGCTGGGCAAGCCGCGTCAAAGTCTCAATATGGAAGTTCTTAAAATCAATTTTAACAGGCGCGTTCATTTGCTGCTCAGTGCTGTTGACGCTTAGTATTTGATTACTATTGGTAATGGTGAAGTCTTTTGCAAATATGCCTTTAGTGCCAAACTGCAATGCATTGTCGGCGCTTACATCCCATTGCTTATAATCGAGCAGGAGTCCATTTTGCAGGAAGCTAAACTGGTACTCATCAGGTAGTAAACTAAATACTCCGGCAATTCGGTAGCGTTCCTTTTTGGCAGCATCATGCACTTGCAGACTAATATCCAGTTTATCGTCTTCAGCCTTACCAGTTATGCTGGTATAAAGGAGGTTGATGGACGATGATACTTTTACCTGGTCGGTGGTTAAGCTATAGTCCAGTCCGTTTTGATTGGTTTTTATCGCCAGTTTTAGATTGTTTATTTCATTCGCAGCATAAACAATCTTTGGCATATTTCCATTCACCACTAAATCACCCGTTTGACTATTGAACCAACCATTAAGCGTAATAGGATCAAGTTGCTTCAGGTCAGGTGCAAAATCTGTCACCAATGGCGTCTTTACAATTCGGGCATCAAACTTGAATTGCTGCGGTGTATATTTTGGTTTGGCATTAACCGTTTTTGATGAAATAGACCGGTTAAAATATTGATTGATCACATCCTGCATGGCTGCGCCAATTTCAGTCAATTTGTATTTGCCCACCATATGGGCATAAAGCATAGGTGTAGTCAGGCGTAGGCTGCTGCTATCGGCATTTGCAGTAGATACTAAACTTACTGTATCGAGCTTAATTCTTTTCCCGGAAGCGAACATCACCAGGTCGGTCGCTTTGATATTCGCATTCAGGTAATCCGGGTCGGCAGTTGGAACATTAGCCTCGATCTTACCATGAAAGCGGGTCTCATCGGCGGTGAAATTGAGATTTTTAAGGTTTATGCTGTCAACATTCAGTGTTGCATTAACCGACGGGTATTTCTTGTTCAGGTTTGCTTTTGCATTCAGACTGAAATTAATATTCGGGTCTTTCATACGGGCAACGGCTGTATAGCTGCCGTTTACCGCGGTACCTTTTAGTGATAAATTTTTATAGGTATAACCTTTAACATAGGCACTGGCTATATCGCCATTAAATTTAAGACTTGCTGTTTTTGGGTCGAGACCTGTACCTGATATTGTCGTCGATAAAGTAACACTGCCTACCTGCTGGGGTTGTTTAGTTAGTGCACCAATGTTCAATTGATTAATATTGACTTTTGCCGAATAAGCCGCCTTTTGTTTGTTGGTGCCATTCTTCATTTGAGCATTCACGTCAGCACTGCCGAGGCTCGATCTTAAAGCCAGCTTGGTATTAAAGTTGGCCATGCTTCCTTTGAAGTTCCCTTTCAGGTTCATGTTTTCAGGAATGGCGACATTAGACGGGATCATTCCTGCCGGAACAACTTTAGCTAAATCCCCGCGACTGGTATTGAAATCGTTAATCGTTACATCAAAATAAGCCTTATTCATATTAGGCAGGCCTTTCATTTTGGCAGATGCCTTGATGTGTGTATTGCTAAGACCGGTGATCTCTAGAGAAGGAATATTCAGATCGTTTACTCTCCCCATTACCCGACCGTTGATCTTGAATACACCATTTGGAGAGTGTTTAAAAGGCTCCATCGAAGCCATCGTCGGCATGATCAGCAATACATCTTTTAATCCCAGGCGACTACCATCCAGATCAGCATTAATGCTGATCTTTCCCAAATCTTTGCTGATATTAGCTAAGGATGGGTATCCAACCGCAATCTTCTTCTGTAAAATTGTTTGCGGTGTTTCCAGGTAGAGATCATTCAGATAAGATTTATGCTCGCCATAAAAGAAATCAGTATGAAATTTCCTGATTGCCAAACCGCTCTTTTCGGTAAAAGTCAGGTTGTTTATTTTGCCTGAACTGCTATCGGCGCTGTAAGCCAGGTTTGCCAGATCGGCATTCAGATCACGGATGTTCATGTGAGCATAATCCAGGCCATTTTTTAAAGGAGCCTGGGCATTATTGTCAAACTGAATATTATCATTCTTAAAACTCAGCTTTCGTAATACTGCCGACCATGGTTTGCCAGTTTGCGGTTTAGCAACCAGCGTATCCAGTTTCTTGACCGTTTTTACGATCGCTTTTTTTACCGTTTGCGGTTTGGCAAACGTGAGCGAAGCACGGGTATCATCCAATGATATGTTATTAATATCGACAACCTGGTTTTTCAAATCGAGCTTGTTCATTTCGATCAAAAACTTGCCAAGATTTACATTCGCTGCCATTTCATTGGTGCTGTAATCAACCTTGATACGCGAAAGATCGATAGTGCCTAGATTCAGCGTCATATTAATAGGTTGTGTAGCCGTGTCAACAACCGCGGCCTTTTGGATAGATGAGCCTGCCGGGGTTTGAACAATCTTCGCATCAATATCCGATACAGTGATCTTAGGTATTGTGAACTTCATTTTGTTCATATCGAAGTCTTTGATGCGCGTATCAAAATGTCCTAAAATGAATTTTACATTGTTGCCGTTGGTCAGGTCGTTGTAGCCGATATTGATCTTGTTCAAGATGATCTTATCCAGCGAAATCTTCATGGATGAAGTATCGTTCGGATTAGTCGGTTTAGACGGTCCGCTATTAAATGCCTTAATAATATAATCAAAATTGAAAACGCTGTCCTTGTTGCGATAAACATTTGCCGTGATACCTTTAAGATTGATCTCGTTTACAGTTAGCTTGTGGTGAAGAAGATCGAGCATGCTTACATCTACCTTTAGCTGATCTCCTGCTATAAGAGTATCCCGTTTCTGATCTTCCATGTAAACGCTGTCGATAACGATGAGCTTTGGAATTCCTAAACTGATGTGCCCGATCTTAACTTTAGTGTGGATCTTATTCTGAACGTAATTGACAGCCTTGTCCTTAATAAAATTCTGAATACCAGGTATCTGTATCAGGATAATGATAAGCAGCACCAGGAACAGAACGCTGCCAATAATCCATAAGGCAGTCTTTAAGGCAATGCGACCAATTTTTTTCAAGTGTATATGTTTTTCAATGGTTATTTTATAACCTATAATACTATTAAATGGTTTGATGCTGAACTCAATTTACTTAATTTCAGGCATATTTGCCGGTTTTAAATACTTATGTGGAGGGGCGCCAGAAAGAGAAAGTTATCTTAATAACCATCCTTTACTTTCCAGGAATGATTTACACGATTGGCAGAAAACGGTTTCTTCATCAAAGTGGTTACCGCCTTCGGCATCCCGCATAAAGCAGTAATTTTTATTGCAGTGAGGTAGACCTTGTGTATGACCCAGCTCGTGAAGTGCGAGCTTATTTAATTGGCTTGATAAATTAGTCTTTGAAAGCCGGTATGTTGACACAATGCAAGCATTGCCCGGCTCATTCCCTAATCCCATTACGCCCCAATCATTAATATTCCCTTTTGTGGTACTGATGTCTTTACTGGTTAATCCTATAATTACTGTATCAGTACTGGCAAAATGATCTAAATATTTTATGATGGAATCGGCCCGGTAACGGTTTCGGAGTGAATAGAAAGAAGACTCAGGCAGGGGGATAGTTTTTCTGATGAATGTTTTCGGGTTGATCTTTTTTAACATTTCATAAACTGATGTTACTTGTGATGGCGGCATATCTGTAAATGGCTGTATAACAAATACCCTGTTTGCGGGAGGCAGTTTGCGGCATGAAATTGCCAACAACAGGATAGTGAAAACAACCAAAGGAAGTCTAACTTTCATTAACAATAAATTGTGGATATCGGCCCAAGTGTTTATAAAAGTAACACTTAATCTCTAAGAAATCTCCCCTGTTTTTTTAGATTTGTATTCTTCGGAAAAGTTGATCCAGATTAGTTATGCCAGATTTTTCACACTTACACGTACATACCCAATTCTCCCTGTTAGACGGTGCTGCCGACATCTCCAAGCTGTATAAAAAAGCCGCTGCTGATGGCATGAAGGCCTTAGCTATCACCGACCACGGGAATATGTTCGGGGTATTCAAGTTTGTGGCTGAGGCTGGTAAGCATAACGTAAAGCCTATTGTAGGTTGCGAATTTTATGTGGTGGCTGATCGTCATATAAAGCAGTTTACCAAGGAGAAAAAGGACGTCCGTTGTCATCAGCTATTGCTGGCAAAAAATGCCGAAGGCTACCGCAACCTGGTAAAGCTCTGCTCACTGGGATATATGGAGGGCCTGTACAGTAAATGGCCCCGTATCGATAAGGAACTTATCGTAAAATATCATAAAGGACTGATCGCTACCACTTGCTGCATTGGCGCATCAGTGCCTCAGGCGATATTAAGGGACGGTGAAGAAAAGGCAGAGGAAGAATTCAAATGGTGGCTTGACCTTTTTGGTGAAGATTATTACATCGAATTACAACGGCACGATATCCCTGATCAGAATATAGTAAACGAGGTTCTGCTAAAATTCGCTAAGAAACATAATGTAAAAGTGATCTGTTCTAATGATTCGCATTATGTAGATCAGCAGGATGCCAATGCACACGATATTTTGCTTTGCGTGAACACAGGCGATATGCAAAGTACACCGATCGCAACAGATGAAGAAGGCGGCAAAGGCTATCGTTTTGGATTCCCGAACGATCAGTTCTATTTTAAGACGCAGGCGGAAATGGGCAAACTGTTTCACGATCTACCTGAATCATTGGATAATACCAATGAGATCGTAGATAAGGTCGAAGTGCTGAAACTGAAGCGAGACATCATGCTCCCCAATTTTATTATCCCGGAGGAATTTAAGATACACAATACGCCCGATGCGGATACCCTGAATCAATGGGAATACCTGAAGCACCTCACCTTTATGGGTGCAAAGGAACGGTATAAGGAAATTAGTCCCGAGGCGGAGGAGCGTATTAACTTTGAGCTTTTCACCATCCGTACCATGGGATTTGCCGGGTACTTTTTAATTGTGGCCGACTTTATTAAGGAAGGGCGCAATATGGGCGTGTTCATTGGCCCGGGCCGTGGTTCTGCGGCGGGCTCAGTGGTAGCCTATTGTACAGGTATTACCAATATTGATCCATTAAAGTATAACCTGCTTTTCGAAAGGTTCCTGAACCCCGATCGTAAGTCGATGCCCGATATTGATACGGACTTTGACGATTCGGGCCGTCAAAAGGTGATTGATTATGTGGTTGATAAATATGGTAAGAACCAGGTAGCGCAGATCATTACCTACGGTTCCATGGCCGCTCGTACCAGTATACAGGACGTAGGCCGCGTATTGGATATGCCGCTGTCCGAAGTGAGCGCAATGAAAAAGCTGGTACCTGAAACTTTGGGTATCACCCTGCGCCAGGCCATCGACCAGGTCCCTGAATTACAAGATATTTATAAAGACCCCGGCCTTAAAGGTACTGTGTTGCGTGAGGCCGAAAAACTGGAAGGATCGGTGCGTAACACAGGTGTGCACGCTGCGGGTATTATCATAGCGCCAGATGATTTGACCAATATCGTTCCGGTAGCTACAGCTAAAGACTCGGATCTATTAGTAACCCAATTCGACGGCCGTGTGATTGAAGATGCAGGCGTTATCAAAATGGACTTTTTGGGTCTGAAGACTTTGACCATTATTAAAGATGCACTGCGGCTGATCAAACAAAACCACGGTGTGGAAATCGATATAGATTATATCCCGCTGGATGACGCGGAGACATTTGCACTTTATCAGCGCGGAGATACCAACGGTACGTTCCAGTTTGAAAGTGATGGTATGCAAATGTACCTGCGCGACCTGAAGCCCGATAAGTTTGAAGATTTGATCGCGATGAACGCCTTATACCGTCCGGGGCCGATAGAGTACATTCCTAACTTCATCAGCCGTAAGCATGGCCGCGAGCCGATCACTTTCGATTTGGATGACATGGAGGAATACCTGGGCGAAACCTACGGTATTACCGTGTACCAGGAACAGGTGATGCTTTTGTCGCAGAAACTGGCAGGGTTTAGTAAGGGGGATGCCGACGTGTTGCGTAAAGCAATGGGTAAGAAGCAGATAGAGGTGCTGAATAAAATGGAGGCCCAGTTTATGGATGGGGCCATGGCCAAAGGTCACCCTAAAGATAAGCTGACCAAGGTGTGGACCGACTGGAAAGCCTTTGCGCAATATGCTTTCAATAAATCGCACTCCACTTGCTATGCATTTGTTGCCTATCAGACCGCTTTCCTGAAAGCGCATTATCCCGCAGAATATATGGCTGCGGTGTTGAATAACCAGAATGCGATAGAAAAAATCTCCTTTTTTATGGAAGAGTGCCGCCGTATGGGTGTGCCCGTACTTGGACCGGATATTAATGAATCGGACATGGCTTTCTCTGTAAATAAAAAAGGGGAAGTACGCTTCGGGTTAACAGGCGTTAAGGGCGTAGGTGAAAAAGCTATTGAAAGCATTATAGAAGAACGTGAAAAGAACGGATCATACCAATCGGTATATGATTTTGCAAGGCGATCAAATTCACGTTCTGTAAATAAGAAATCATACGAAAACCTGGTTTACAGTGGAGCATTTGATGAATTTAAATTGAACCGCGCCCAGTTCTTCGCTAAAACAGAGAATGGCATACTTACGGGTGTGGAGCGCTTGAGTAAATATGGTGTTGACTATCAAAATACCCAAAGCAGTTCGCAATCTTCACTTTTTGGCGGTTCGGTAGCATCCTATATCCCTGAGCCACCTATGCCGGAGGCTGAAGAATGGCCGCTGATAGAAAAGCTGAAGTATGAAAAGGATGTGATCGGCATTTACCTGACCGGTCACCCCCTGGATAATTATAAACTGGAAATGCAGCGTTATTGTAATGCAACGGTATCCGACCTGAATAATATGCAGAAGGCCCGCTCGGGTGAAGGAGGTGATGATATCAAAGCCGCTTTTGCAGAGCTTCGCAAGAAAGGAGAATTGAGCGTAGGGGGACTCGTTTCTGGTGTTCAGCACAAAATGACTAAAACCGGGAAACCGTTCGGTACATTTAAGTTGGAAGGATATAATGATTCCTATGAATTTGCCCTTTTTGGCGAAGATTACGTGAAATTCAGAAACCTGCTGGTTGATGGTTATTTCCTACACATTAAAGGCAATATAGAGGAGAAATTCAGGCAGAAAGATAACTGGGATTTGCGTATCGCGTCTATGTCTTTATTATCTGAAATGCGAGATAAACTGACCAAATCAGTGACCGTTTGTATTGATTTGAATGCACTGAATGATGGTTTTATGAGCAATCTGGAGCAGATCGTAGAAGAAAATAATCAAAAATATCCTGTAAAAAATTGTACACTTCGGTTCATGGTAAGGGATATGGAAGAATCCCTGCTGATCGAGTTGCCAAGCAAAACATTCAAGGTAAATCCAAGCGATGATCTGATGGCTGAGATCCATAGCTTAACGCATGCTGAGCCGGTGCTGAAGTAGTTAAATTGTTAATAAACAACCCACTTTGATTGTTTGTTAATAAATTAATTTGACCCTGCCTGCCAATAAGACTACATTTATTGTCACCCATAAGTTAATGTGTCATTCGTACATAATATGATTGTCACATTGTCATGGGTGCACTTGTGGCAAGCAATTTGAATAGTATATATTTGTAAATAATTTAAATTTAAAAAATCATGGCTTTAGAAATAACTGATGCAAACTTTGAAGAACTAGTTCTCAAAGCAGATAAACCGGTATTAATCGACTTTTGGGCAGAATGGTGCGGTCCGTGTCGCATGGTTGGTCCGGTAGTTGAAGAAATCGCAAAAGAGTATAGCGGTAAGGCTGTTGTTGGCAAAGTAAATGTTGACAATAACCCAGGCATCTCGATGAAGTTCGGTATCCGCAATATCCCTGCTTTGTTATATTTCAACAAAGGCGAGATCGTTGACAAACAGATCGGTGCAGTGCCAAAATCGATACTTGCCGGTAAATTAGACAAACAGTTAGCATAATATATATTCAACCAGTATAAAAGAGGCCGTCTCAGAACATGAGGCGGCCTCTTTTTTTGTCTGAACCGCTGATTAAAGTGATTAATGGATTTCGCTGATTTGACCAGTAAAGAATCTGTGAAATAATGTAGATCAGCGAAAATACGAAATGGATAATAAATTGTTCGTTTGCCAGTTTTCTATTTGAATACACCAATCAGTTCCCTACATTAGCATTATGCCCAAACTAAGTGATGAACAGGAGATACGCCACCTGGCCAATTTGGAACTGTTGGCCCGGCAGGTAGTAGAGGGATTTATAACCGGCTTGCACCAAAGCCCTTTTCACGGCTTTTCTGTTGAGTTTGCTGAGCATCGCCTGTATAATAACGGTGAATCGGTAAAGAACATCGATTGGAAATTACTGGCGCGCACAGATAAACTCTTTGTAAAGCAGTTTGAAGAAGAAACCAACCTGCGCTGCTACTTGCTGTTGGATACTTCATCATCCATGAATTATCCGGAGAAGGGGATGGATAAGCTGCAGTTTTCTATCTATTCAGTAGCGTCCCTGGCATATCTTTTCAAAAAACAACGGGATGCTTTCGGCTTATGCTTATTCTCTGATAAGATCGACTGGATCAGCGCGACGCGATCAACGTCAAAACATCTTTTTTACCTTTTTGCTGAATTAGAAAAGGTTTACAATCAGCCTAAAAAGAATGCGACGACTAATATCACCGGCGTATTGCACCATATAGCGGAGGAAGTTCACCAACGTTCGATGATCATTATCTTCAGCGATATGCTGGAGAATAATTACACTGAAGAAAAATTACAGGCTTTATTTGCCGCCATTCAGCATTTGAAATATAACAAACATGAAGTGGTGATATTTAATGTGAACGACCGCTATAAAGAATTGGATTTTGATTTTGATAACCGCCCTCATCATTTCGTAGATATTGAAAGTGGAGAGGAGATCAAAGTTCATCCGAATAAGATCCGCGAGGCTTACCGCTCAAACCTGGATAATTATCGCCATCAATTAGAACTAAAATGCGCGCAATATCATATCGACCTTGTTGATGCTAATATTCACGATGGTTATAACCATATCCTGAAGGCTTACCTGGTGAAACGGAATAGTATGATTTAAGTAACAAATTAAATACAAAAGGGGCGTAAACAGGGTTTTTAAAACGGAAATCAAATATTAGATTTGTTGCTGCCACTTTTTATACGACTATCTTTTAATTATTCATTTTAATGGACGATATCCAGATCAAGAAGCAACCGAAAAAATACGATGCCATTATCGTAGGTTCGGGCGCTGGCGGCGGTATGGCCGCGTATGTTTTAGCTAATGCAGGTTTAAAAGTTTGTTTGCTAGAAGCAGGTCCAAATTACGATCCCCGCGAAAATTCTTCACAATTAAAACAGCCATGGGAATCTCCGCGTCGTGGCGCCAGTACCAAATTCCGCCCGTTTGGCGACTTTGACGGCTGCTATTGGGGCTGGGAAATTGATGGTGAGCCATACACCCAGAAAGACGGAAGTAACTGGGAATGGTGGCGCGCACGTATGGTGGGCGGTCGTACCAATCACTGGGGACGTATCTCACTACGCTTCGGACCGAATGACTTTAAACGCCGCAGCATAGACGGCTTGGGTGATGACTGGCCAATCAGCTATGACGATGTAAAACCTTACTATGATAAAATAGATAAGCTGATTGGTGTGTTTGGAACTAACGAAGGTTTATATAACGACCCTGACGGTTTATTCCTGCCACCACCAAAACCGAGGTTGCACGAGTTATTTATAAAAAAGGCCGCAGGTAATATTAATATACCGGTAATCCCTTCGCGTTTATCCATATTAACCAAGAAGATCAATAAAGATCGTGAAGCGTGTTTCTATTGTGCACAATGCGGTCGCAGCTGTAAAATTTACGGTGACTTTTCATCTTCATCAGTATTGGTAAAACCGGCAGTTGCCACAGGTAATGTTGACCTGGTGGTGAACGCCATGGCCCGTGAAGTATTAACCAATCGCGATGGTCTGGCTACAGGTGTTTCCTACGTCAACAAGGCTGATATGCAGGAATACCAGGTATTTGGCCGTACAGTTATACTGGCTGCCAGTGCGTGCGAAAGTGCAAGATTGATGCTGAACTCTAAATCAACCCGTTACCCCAATGGTATTGGTAACTCAAGCGGTGTAGTAGGTAAATACCTGCATGACTCAACGGGTGCTGACATGGGTGGTATCATCCCTGAACTGTTCGACCGTAAGCGCTATAACGAAGACGGTGTAGGCGGTATGCACGTATATACCCCTTGGTGGTTAGATAACAAGAAGCTGGATTTCCCCCGCGGTTATCACATCGAATACGGTGGTGGCTTCGGTATGCCATTATATGGTTTTAACTGGGATATCCAGAACCTGAACGGTATGTTCAAGGTACATGGTAAACAAAAAGAAGCCGGCGGTTACGGTGCTTCATTGAAAGAAGATTATCGTTACTTCTTCGGTGCACACGTTGGTATGGCTGGCAGAGGCGAGGGTATTGCCCGTGAGGACAGCTATTGTGAGATCGACCCGAACGTGGTAGATAAATATGGTATCCCGGTACTGCGTTTCCACACCAAATGGTCGGATTACGAGATCAACCAGGCTAAGCACATGAAGGAAACCTTTAAAGAAATATTACATAGCATGGGCGCTGTAGTTACCTGGGGTGGAGATGACGGTGCGCATAATAACTACGGTTTGCACAACCCTGGTAATATCATTCACGAGGCTGGTACTGTGCGTATGGGCAACGATGCCAAGAAATCGCCTTTGAATAAATACAGCCAGTCGCACGATGTTAAAAACTTGTTCTGCGTAGATGGCGGACAGTTTGTATCGCAGGCGGATAAGAACATCACCTGGACGATACTGGCGCTCTCTATGCGTGCGTCGGAGTATATAGTTGACCAAATGAAGAAACAAAATATTTAATTCTGTTATCATGGATAGAAGAGATTCCCTTAAAGCCCTGATCGTTGGTGGTATATCTACCACCGTTTTGCTGGATGCCTGCAAGCAGCCTGCAAAAGAGGGTGCCGAGAATACCGAAAATAAAGATGCTAAAGGTCCGGATGAGTCGGATCGTATGGACGAAGAAAAGCTGGTAAATAAGCAACTACGCGAAGCGCCGAAGTTTTTCAACGATAATGAAATGGCTGCTATTACTATTTTAGGTGATATCATTATTCCTAAAGATGATGTAAGTGGCAGTGCTTCGGATGCGAAAGTGCCTGACTTTATCGAGTTCATAGTAAAAGATATGCCAGAGCATCAGACTCCTATGCGTGGTGGTTTACGCTGGCTGGATATGCAGTGCCTGACACGTTATGAGAAGGCTTTTAAAGATTGTAACCACACCCAACAAATGGAAATGGTTGACGAAATAGCCTGGCCTAAAAAAGCAAAGCCCGAAATGCAACAAGGTGTTGCCTTCTTTAACCTAATGCGCAACCTGACAGCTACCGGTTTTTATACCACCGAGATGGGCGTGAAAGACGTTGGTTACAAAGGCAACGCACCAAACCAATGGAACGGTGTGCCGGACGATGTGTTGAAACAATACAATATGGCTTACACCGAAAAAGAGCTGAAAGAATGCATCAGCTTTGATACGAAAGCATAACACAAACGCCCCGGTTAAAATCGGGGCGTTTGCATTTGATCACTGGCTTCAGTTTATAACTGAAGCCTTTTGATTTTCGGCAGTTTTAAACTGCCTTTGATCCATGGTTTCAGTTTCAAACTGAAACCAGAATTGATTGAAAATTTTCATTTGGTATTATTCCCATTACAAAACTTTAGATAAGTGTTAATATCTTGAAAATGTTAACATTATATTTTGTGTAAACAATAATTCATCATCTAACGGTAACATTAACTTAAAACGAGAGGAGCACCTTTGCGGCAGTTAAAACGCCGGAGATTTCAAATCATCGTCTCGTTCTTTATTCCGGCTTTTAAGATCAGTTAATAGTTATGATGAAGAGAGCTTGCTCTCTTTATTTGTTTAGAGATGATCGTATTCATTCTTCGCCGCGTATGCGAAATACCATTCCATTCATGTCTTCTCTGATTCTCAGTTGACATGCAAGGCGACTGTCGGGCTTGGCATCCGGTAAGGTATCCAAAAGGTCAAGTTCTGCATCGGATGGGTGAAAATATTGCTCAGGTCCTTCCAAAACCTGCACATGGCAGGTAGCACAAAGAGCCATACCACCACACGTAGCGAGTATATGATGATCTGCCGCTTTTAAAACTTCCATCAGGCTTAGGTTGATATCTTCGGGTATATCGACAGGCTCCCGACGGCCATTTCTATCTTCAATAGTTATAGTGATCATAATTAAAAAGCGCTTACGCCATAAACGGTAGTGTATTTAAAACTTAATTTTTGTTCAGGATAAACATGTTTGAATGCGCTCTGAGCCATTAGTGCCGCTTCATGGAAGCCGCAGAGTATGAGTTTCAATTTCCCCGGATAGGTGTTAATATCGCCTATGGCATAAATGCCAGGTACATTGGTAGAATAGTCGAATGTATTTACCTCAATTGCCGAGAAATTAAGATTTAAACCCCAATGCGCAATTGGACCCAATTTTGGAGTAAGGCCATATAGCGGTATTAAATGATCAGTCTCAATAATGGATTCTTTATTATCCCTGTTTAGAATAGTTACTTCCTGCAAATGACCGTTGCCGTTTATTGCAGTGATATGTGATTGCAGCACCAGGTTTATCTTTCCCTGCGTTGCTAAACTGAAAACCTTTTCCGCTGAATCAGGAGCCCCCCTGAAAGTGTCGCCCCTGTGTACTAATGTCACCTCAGATGCAATGTCCGCCAGGAATATGGTCCAGTCTAAAGCTGAATCGCCGCCGCCGGATAGTACTACTTTCTTGTCTCTATAGGCTTCGGGGTTCTTTATCATATAAGCAACGCCTTTTCCCTCAAAGTCCTCCAAATGATCTATAGCTGGTTTCCGGGGCTCAAAGCAACCCAGGCCGCCTGCAATTACCACTGCTTTACAATGCACTTCGGTACCATCGTTGGTTTCTATAACAAAAGAGGCATCATCTAATTGATGTAACTGCTCAACTCTTTCACCTAAGGAAAATGTAGGGTTAAACGGTGCAATCTGTTGCATTAAGCCATCTACCAGTTGCTGTGCGTTAATGCTCGGAAAGCCAGGAATATCATAAATTGGCTTTTGCGGATAGATTTCGGATAGCTGGCCGCCAACCTGTGGCAATACGTCAATAAGGTGGCAGCGCATTTTTAACAGACCAGCTTCAAAAACCGCAAATAAACCGACAGGACCGGCGCCTATAATGCAAATATCAGTAGTAATGAGTGCCATAAAATTTGATTTATTCAGTACTCAAAGGTGGCTGGTATTATAACTTAAATCAAATGATAAATAGTAATGTGAGATTACTTTAAGTTATGATTGGATAGGCAAAATCGCTTAAATAGCTCGGTAAGCTTGGTGTATTTTCCCTGAAGCTGAATAAATTCAAATGTCCTGAATATTTCCAGGCCTTTAATTTCTACAACGGCCAGCTCGTTATATTTTAACTCACGTATTACTGATTGAATGGAAAGAAAGGTAGCCGTTTCTGAATGTATAAGATATTCTTTTATGGCAATGCTGCTTTCCAATTGAATTTCTATTTGAAGATCTTTTGGATTGATCTGTACTTTAGTCAAAGCATTAAATATCACATCCAGGGTACCTGAACCGGCTTCCCGTAAAACAAGAGGAATATTCAGTAATTGTTTCGGACTTATTTCACCTTTTTTGGCAAGTTGATTGTTTGCCCGTGTTACTAATACAACCTCGTCTTTAACAAATGGGGAATAGGCGATTTGCGGATAGTGTGCAGCACCTTCGACAATGGCAATATCAATTTTTTCATCCAAAACCTGTTGGGTAATATAATCTGTATTACCTTGTATAAAAGTGAAAGAAATAGAAGGATAGGTTTGTTTAAATAAAGCCAATAAGCGCGGTAAAATGGTTTGCGCCACTGTGGTACTTGACCCAATATGAACAGTACCCGCTTCAATATTATTTAGCTGGGCCAGCTCGGTCTCAAGATCAGTATAGATATGGAAAATTCGTTCGGCATATTGTAGTAATAACTTGCCGCCCGTGGTAAGCGCGATGGTATTTCCGTTGCGTTTAAATAATTGAAGGTTTAATTGATGTTCTAATTCCTTAATTTGCTTGGTTACTGCTGGCTGGGTGATAAACAGTTCATTGGCAGCTTTTGTAAAACTGAGTTTCTGTGCAACAGTGTAAAATACTTTCAGGCGAAAATCGAAAATCATCAGTCCCTAAGTTAGGCGTTCAGAAAATAAATTATGTAATAATTATTTATTGAAATGATCGATAGCTTCAATAATTATTTTGCACGCTTTCCTGATCTCGTCATGTGTGATGATCAAAGGCGGAGCGATACGCATAGAATTACTGCAATGCAGGAACCAATCGACCACAACGCCATTTTCGATACAGCGGTCGATGATCTTTTTGTTCAGGTCGAAACTCTCTAGTTCAACTGCTAACATCAAACCTTTGCCACGAACTTCTTTTATGGCAGGGTGCACCAATAATTGCCGGAATAGTTTTTCTTTAGACTCTACCTGTTCAACCAGTTTTTCATTTAGCAAGACCTCAAGAGCAGCTAATCCTCCTGCACAGCAAACGGGATGTCCTCCAAATGTGGTGATATGACCCAGAATCGGATTTTCTTTAAGCGCTCCCATAATTTGGTTGGACGAGATGAATGCTCCAACCGGCATTCCTCCGCCTAATGCTTTAGCTAAAAGCAATATATCAGGCACAATATCAAAATGTTCAAATGCAAATAGCTTACCCGTACGGCCAAATGCGGCCTGTATCTCATCCAATATCAGCAGAGTTCCGGTTTCCGTACATCGTTTACGCAGCGCTTGCATATAAGCTTTATCAGGAACGCGGATGCCCGCTTCCCCTTGTAATGTTTCGATAATGACGCAAGCGGTTTCTTCTGTTATCAATTTCAGGTCGTCCGGCTGATTGAACCTTATAAAGCTCACTCCGGGTAAGAGTGGACGATATGCTTGCTTGTATTCTTCATTGCCCATTACACTTAAAGCGCCATTGGTACTGCCGTGGTAAGAGTTGTAGCATGAGATAATGTTGCTTCGACTAGTGTATCTTTTAGCGAGTTTGAGTGCGCCTTCTACTGCCTCGGCACCTGAGTTGACAAAATAGACAGAGTTCAATTGTGATGGCAGAACCGATACCAGCTTTTCTGCAAAACGAACCTGTGGCGTTTGCACATACTCACCATAAACCATCAGGTGCATGTACTTATCCAGTTGATCTTTAATAGCATTGATCACATAAGGGTTACCATGCCCCAGGCTGCTAACACCGATTCCTGATATTAGATCAATATAAGGTTTTCCAGTGGCATCATACATATAAATGCCTTCTGCTCTTTCAAATTCAAGCAGCAGGGGAAAATCTGTAGTTTGAGCGTTGTTAGCTAAAAAAAGCTGTCGAAGGGTAAGCATACATGCAAAAATAACAAAGGCTTACATAGTTGTAATATGCAAGCCTTTATAAATATTATCTGTAAATGTTATGGATTACTCTTTACGGCCTCGCTGCGTTCTGAAAGCTGTTTGATCAGCTCATCATTAAAATCGCGTTCGCTTTTAAATATCAGGCTAACTTTTTCCGGGGGGAGTATTTTTAGAAACTCGTCAGTATAGTATTTACGGGTATTTACCAGCTCGCTTTCGTAAAATAACTCCTTATTGATCTGATCTGTTCCGTTGGGTTGATCGGCCGAATTATTCAAACGCTTTTTTCTTAGTATTTCTTTTAGAGACTGCCGGTACCGCCTGTATATCGGCCAAAAACGCTGACCCTGATCAGCGCTCATACTAAGTCTTTTATTGATATATTCTTCGCGTACTGCTTCGATCCGGTTGACACCACGATTTTGCGGACGCTGGATTACCCTTTCCTGGAAATTTTGCGGACGCCGAAGCAGGGGCCTGACCACCTGGCCGAACGATGTAGTACAAATACCCAAAAACAAAAATATGATAAAGATATGCTTGGCCAGTTTATACATTTTTATTGACTGGTGTCTAATTCGTCCTGCAGATCACTGCTTAAATTATCTGTGTTAACTTGTTTACTGTCATCCATCAATGCATGCGAATCGTTTTGATCAACATTTGACTGGATGTAATCTTTAATATCATCAACCGACACCTGTGATAATGATTTATGCAAGAAAGAAGTGTTGTGATCCTCTGGCGCACTGGTATTCTGTGTTAAAAGGATGGTTGCACCAACTGCCAGTGTAATACAGGCTGCAGTTGCATATTTAAAGGCCTGCGAAGCAAACATCTGCCTTACAATGCCTTTCTTTTGTTTCACAACTTCTTTCTTTTCGGCTGGTTGATTAACCGTCTTGTCAAGAATGTTTGCATTAAGCTTATCAAAATACCCTTCCGGAACGGCAAATGATTCTTCCTGGTTTAAGGCTTCCTCAACTGCAATACGGCTCTGGATATTTTGGCTCAATTCTTCGAAGTAGCCTTGCGGCACTGAGAATGCGTCCTCTGATTTATCTAAAGCTTCCTCTACCGCAATGCGGCTTTGTATATTCTGGCTTAGTTCATCAAAATAACCTTGAGGCACGGTAAATGCATCTTCAGATTTATCCAAAGCCTCCCCCACGGTAACACGGCTTTGAATATTCTGGCTTAATTCATCAAAATAACCTTCGGGAACAGTAAATCCGGTAGCTTCTTTATCGGCAGTTTCTTCAATTGCGATACGGGCGTTGATATTATTGCTTAACTCGTCAAAGTAATTTTCGGGCACAGCAAACCCATTTGAAGGAGAGCCGGTTTTTAATTCATCTAATTGAATATATGACACGATCTGCTGCTCCAGTTCATCAAAATAGCCATCAGGCACTGTAAACGGGTTATTTGGATTAACCTGTTTAAGTGACATATATTCGTCAAGCCATTCTCTATTTCCTCTTTCGCTGTTCATATCGGTATATAGATGAATCTCATGTCAAAAGGTTTAAAGTAAATTTAAAATTTAATCCTTTGATAGTAAAAATGATTCAATTTTTTTCACAGCAAGGTGAAAAGAGGCCTTCAACGCACCCACGCTTGTCCCCAGCACTTCCGACATCTCTTCATACTTCATGTCATCGTAGTACTTCATATTAAATACCAGGCGCTGTTTCTCTGGCAAAGTCAAAATAGCTTGCTGCAATTTCAGCTGTGCCTGGTCGCCGTTAAAGTAACTTGAATCTGCCAGTGTATCCGCCAGTTCGTAAGATACATCATCCAGCGGTATATTATTCTTTTGCTTTTTCTTGTTCAGAAAGGTAATGCACTCGTTGGTGGCAATACGATACATCCAGGTGTATAGCTGAGCATCACTGCGGAAACCCGGCAGGTTTTTCCAAACTTTTACAAAGGTATCCTGGATCAGGTCATCCGCATCATCATGGTCTATCACCATGCGGCGGATATGCCAGTAGAGCTTTTGCTGGTATTTTTTTAATAGCAGGTTAAAAGCTTCATTCCGGGTTTTTTCATCCTGGAACTTGCGTAATATTTCTGCATCATCAACCTGTACCGACATGTATTATTATTTATGATTTACCAGTAATTAGGACGAAAATAACTAAAAATCTTTTATTGTAGCAGGTCAAGCACTTGCTGCGACGCGTTTTTGCTTTCAACTTTATCAATCACCTTCAGGATCTTCCCTTTTGGATCGATCACGAAAGTGGTGCGTAATACGCCCATATATGTTCGTCCAAATGTTGTTTTTTCTGCCCAAAGACCATATTGTTCTACAATTTTCCTGTCCGGATCGGCTATCAGCGGGAATGGCAGGTTAAACTTCGTCTCAAATTTTTTGTGCGATTTCTCTGTATCTGGACTCACGCCGATAACTGAAAAACCTTTACTAAGTAACGATTGATAATTATCGCGGAAGTTGCATGCTTCATTGGTGCAGGTCGGGGTATTATCCTGCGGATAAAAGTACAGTATCACATTTTTGCCCTTGAAATCAGATAATGAAACGGTATTGCCATTTTGGTCTTTTGCCGTAAAATCGGGGGCTTCTTCACCCTCTTGTGGAATTGCCATATTATTTATAAAAATATGCGGAAAATTGCGAAATATTATCCTTATTGTCAGTAACGGTTAAGTCAAAAATATGTTTACCCGAAGCTAAATCCTTATCGAGCTTATAGCCTAAAACTTTGGTTTTGTAGTCCCATTCCATCAGCACCCATTTGCCGTCAATTTTGCCTGAATAGGTTCTTATGCCCGACATGTTATCACCGATCTTAAAGGCTATACGCTGCATTTTAGCCATGTTGCTGCCGTTTTTTATGTTAAGTGGATGGATAACCGGGGGAACGGAGTCGATACGGATATAATAATCTCCAAAAGTGCGGGCGCTGGCTTTAAGGTAGCCGTTATCGTACGTGCCGCCTGCACAAACACCGTTAGCGTTCATGATTACCGCTTTACCGATTTTATCACCAATTTTTTCATCAGGCTTGATCCAGATCTGGTAGGTGTCATTGATCGGCGTAAAGTGGTTATGGATATGATGAACGGCTGAATACATTCCGGGTTTTGCAGGTGAAACAGAATAAGCGAAGTTCAGGTCATCATACAAATTGCCAACCGGCACAACTACTTTCAGGTTATCAGCATTAAACTCATTCTGCTTGTCGTAATGAAACAAAGTTGTTCCTGCAGGAGTGGGGATAGGCGCACTTTTAACGGAGCTTGATTTTACTTTGATATTTAATGTCGATGTATTTCCGGCGATGTCTTTTATTACATATTCTACGTCGTGCACGGCATCATCGCTAAAATTAACCAAGCCCCGGCTGATCGATTGCGGATACAGCGTGATCTTGCTGCCAGGCAGGATGAAGCATTTTTGGATGAAACGATGAGAACTTAAAAAGGTAGGGTAATCGATATAAGCGTTGATAGCATGAGTCTGATCAAAGGCAAAACGCTCCACCGCAAAAGTGTAGACAGTAACGCCATCAACTTTTAGTTCGATAGAATAAATACCGTTATGATTGAATGAAGCGCTGTTCATATCGGTGGCCGTAATACCAAACCCGGTTTCACCATTCACGTTGATGACCTGTGGCTTTGCAAGGCGATAATGCCCGGATGCACCAGCAACTGCAAAAAATTGCCTGGATGTCTTTTCGCTGAATGGCGCATCACCTAAATGATATACACAAATAGTACCTAATGTTGGAGGGACATGATCTGGCATTGTCAACCCAAACAATTGGGGATTGATGGTTTGCTCGGTTTGAGTATCTCTTATTTCGAAATGCAAATGCGGTCCTGCAGAAGCGCCGGCATTACCAGACCAGGCTATCACGTCATCTTTACAAACCATAGCCTGTGTTGGTGGCAATTTAAAATCAGCCTCAAAGCTTTGCGTTTCGTATTGCTGCTTGCGTACTATTTCTTCCAGTTTGGGATCAAAACGTTCAATATGCCCATAAACTGTTGTAAACCCATTAGGATGAGTAACATAAATTGCATTGCCAAACCCACCAAACTGGACACGCAAACGCGAAATATAACCATCATAAGCCACGTGGACCGGGTAACCTGTACGACCATTGGTTTTAAAATCGAGCCCTGAGTGGAAATGCTCCGGGCGTAACTCGCCAAATGAGCCGGCCGTGCTTGGTGGCAGATCTAACGGGTAGCGGAAAAAGTTTTTGGGATACTGCTGGGTTTGAATAGGGGCCTGCGCAAAACAGTTCAAGGCGAAGCCTAAACAAATAGTATAAAAGACAATAAATTTTTTAAACATGCTTATTTAACGTAAAAATCAAGCATTTTCACATCTTCAATATAACATTCCAGGTGGTCGCCTATTTTCACCCTGCCTACACCTTCCGGGGTGCCGGTAAATATCAGGTCGCCTTTTTTGAGTGTGATGTATCTTGATACAAAGGCTATTATACGTTCAAAAGAGAATAAAAGGTCTTTGGTATTGCCTTGCTGGCGCGGTTCTCCATTGATGTCGAGCTTGAAATTTAAATTGTATAGATCATTAAAATTTGCTTTCGGTACAAAATTGCTGATCGGCGCGGAACCATCAAATCCTTTAGCTAATTCCCACGGCAGGCCTTTTTCTTTATGACGCTGTTGGATGTCGCGGGCAGTAAAATCAACTCCTAAACCTATCTCCTCAAAATAATTACCCGCAAAGTTTTCGCTGATATGTTTGCCTTCCTTGCTGATCTTCAGTACAAGCTCTATCTCATGATGAACATCCTCTGAAAAATCCGGATGGTAAAAGGGTTTGTTATCTTTTAATATAGCTGTATCCGGTTTCATGAATATCACCGGGGTGGTGGGTACAGGGTTGTTTAACTCCTTGGCATGTTCGGCATAGTTACGGCCTATGGCAATTATTTTCATAGTAGTTGTAAAATGCCAAAGCTAATGATTTAGTTGTAATGGTTGTAGAGGTTAAAATGGTTGGAGATGTTGTAATGGTTGTAAGAATTATTTCTTGAAAGAGGTTAGTCTAGCTAACTACTTCAACCTCTACAACCTTTATAACTTTTACAACTTCTACAACACTGAGATACGTTTAATAACCGATTCTGTACCGGCAACTACACGGATAAAGTAAAAACCGCGTGATAGTTTATTGCTGATGGGGTAGGTAAAGCTTTGTTCGCCTGAGCCGATCCTTTGGGAAACCAGGGTAATTACTTCGTTGCCCAAAACATCCATCACTTTAACGGTAACCAGGGCATTGCGTGATAATATGTATTTGATGTTGATCTGGTCGGTAACCGGGTTTGGATAAACCTGCACATCAGTGAGCAGTTTATCATCGGTACGCATTACATTTATTTTAGCTGCTGAAGTAACGGCCGGTTTTAATGGCGGCAAGGCTAAATGCAAACCTGTTTTTGAGGAAGATTTGGTATTCCCTGCTTTTGACTTGCCAAAATGTAAAGTAGTATCTGATCTGTTGGCTTGAAAAGCAAAGGCAATATTGATGGTTAATGCAAGCGCAAGTATTATTAACCACGAAAAAATATTAGTATAGTTTTGCCTCATGCTCTAATCTCTTTTACAAAAATAGAAATAATGTAGCAAGGATTTAATATCAAACACCTTTTAAAGAATATTTTAACAAAATTTAACAAAATGAGTTTTATTATTGAATATTTGCGGAAATTTATAATGTAGAGTTCACACTAAGTATTGTAAATTTAAATAGCAATTAAGTTAATGACTTTTATCGCTAAAAATGCATAAAGACCTCCAAAAGCTATCTGTCGCCGGGCTTCTCATAAGTCTTGGTATAATTTACGGTGATATAGGCACTTCTCCGCTTTACGTGTTCAAGGAAATTGTAGGAACCCAACCGGTTTCACAAACTCTGATATTAGGCGGTATATCCTGTATCTTCTGGACGCTTACACTCCAGACGACCATCAAATACGTTGTGATCACCTTGCAAGCGGATAACAAGGGTGAAGGCGGCATTTTTTCTTTGTTCTCCCTCGTTCGGCGAAAAGCTAAATGGCTGATCATACCTGCAGTAATAGGCGGTTGCGCACTGTTAGCCGATGGTATTATCACTCCGCCAATCACTATATCTGCTGCTATTGAGGGGCTCACTATTGAATTTCCACATCTGCATACGGTCACTATAGTTATCATTATTATAGCTGCATTATTTGTTATACAGCAATTCGGTACGTCACTGGTAGGCAAAGCTTTCGGTCCGGTTATGTTCATCTGGTTTACAATGATGGGGGTATTGGGTATATCGTATATCGCGCAGATGCCTTCAATCATCAAAGCGTTAAACCCTTACTATGCCCTGTTATTGTTAACCAGCAGTAACTATAATGCGTTCCTGATATTAGGCGCTGTGTTCCTGTGTACAACGGGGGCAGAAGCACTCTATTCAGATTTAGGCCACTGCGGGCGGAAGAACATACGCATCAGTTGGATATATGTGAAAAGCTGCCTGGTTCTTAATTATTTGGGACAGGGTGTATGGCTGCTGAACAACGAAGGAAAAGTGCTTAATCTAAGTGTACATAACCCTTTTTACGAGATTATGCCCCAGCGATTTTTGATATATGGCATCGCTATAGCAACTGTTGCTGCAATTATCGCCAGCCAGGCATTGATATCGGGCTCATTTACGCTTATTGCTGAGGCTGTACGACTTAACTTATGGCCTAAAGTAAAGATTAATTACCCAAGTGAGCAGAAAGGTCAACTATATGTGCCAAGCGTTAACTGGCTGCTGTGTGGCGGTTGTATCGGGGTGGTATTATTGTTCCGGCACTCTGATAAAATGGGTGCGGCCTACGGTTTAAGTATTACCGTTGCCATGCTGATGACGACGATATTAGTATCCAAATTTTTGGCTAAACGGAAATTTCCACCTTATATAATCGGGATATTTTTAGCGGTTTACCTGGTTATTGAGGTGACCTTCTTATCCGGCAACCTGGTTAAATTTGTACATGGCGGTTGGTTTACTTTATCTGTAGGCGCCGTGCTATTTGCCATTATGTGGACCTGGCACATAGCGCGAAAGATCAGGAATCGCTACGTTAAGTTTATTAATATCGAGGATTATTTCACCATATTAAAAGAACTGAGTGAAGACGAAACAGTGCCTAAATATGCTTCGCAATTGGTATATCTTACCAGTGCTAACTTTGATTCAGAAGTTGAGTCAAAGATCATCTATTCCATACTGCAAAAGCAGCCAAAACGTGCTGATGTGTACTGGTTGGTACACGTGGATGTGGTAGACGAGCCTTACAGAAGAGAATATGAAGTAACCTTCCTGGTACCGAATAAAGTTATCCGTGTTGATTTTAAACTGGGTTTCCGTGTTGAACAACAAATTAACCTCTTATTCAGAAAGGTAGTGGAAGACCTGGTGAAAAAAGGTGAGGTAAATATTACCAGTACCTATAAATCATTAAATAAACACAAAATAGTGGGTGACTTCCGGTTTGTGGTGATCGAAAAGGTATTATCCCGTTCGCATAAACTATCATTCTACGAGCGTGTCGTCATGCTCATTTATAATTACCTTAAAGAGGCCAGCTTGTCTGAAGAACGCGGTTTTGGTCTCGATCTGAGCTTCGTTACAGTAGAGAAGGTGCCGTTAATGCTTACTGATCCGGAGGTGGTGGATATTCAGCGGATAGGGGGGTAATGGTTAGTTAGTTGTATTGGTTGAAGACGTTGTATTAGTTGAATTGGTAAGAATCTCTATTATTAATACGTCGATCCTTTCTTGATTGTAAATCCTTTGAACTACTACAACCAATACAACCACTTCAACTAATACAACTTCATTTATACCTGATCTTATAAATCAATATAATACTGGCAAATATAAAAGTTACTACATTGGCTGCTGCCACCGGCAAGCTGTGACTTAATATGCCATACATCATCCAAAAGAATGTACCTGCTGTAAAAAGCATGTACATATATAATGAGATTCCCGAAGTGTCTTTTGTTTGAATGGTTTTGATAGCTTGCGGCAAAAACGAAACGGTGGTGCCAAAGGCAGCCAGGTAGCCGATGATATCGATGTAGCTCAGATTCTTCATGGGAATAAGTTTTTTAAGCAGTAAAGCAAAATTCCGAATAAGCAGCTTTAGCAGTTTGATGGCAATCTTTATTCTAAACCTTTTATCGTCTTAACGTTTTCTTTACCCAGGGTACTATGCTTGTAACTATAGGTGAAGTAAATAACCAATCCAATAATGAGCCATGCCAGGAAGCGTATCCAATTTGTATAGCCAAGTTCAGTCATCAGGTAAAAACAGCTTAGTAGCCCTAAAACGGGTATAAGTGACAGGTTTTTAATGAATGCCATTACCGTTAATACTGCTGAAAGAATAATGAAAATAAAGAATGGGAAATTCTCGTGTGCATTTTTACTGGTGAACAATCCCAGGATATTATTCCAAAAAAAGTAAACGCCCAGTATAAAGATCACAGGCGCTATCCATTTTGCATTGACATAAGGTAAACGGAAACGACCGGCTTGCGCTGCCTCACGTGGTAATAGCAACACCCCTCCGCAAACCAATACGAAAGCGAACAAGGTGCCTATGCTGGTCAGGTCGGTAACAATAGTCAGGTTAACAAACAAAGCAGGCACAGCCACTACAAACCCGGTTACAATAGTGGCGAATGAAGGTGTGTGGTATTTTGGATGAATCTTCGAGAATACTTTAGGCAACAAGCCATCACGGCTCATGCTCATCCAGATGCGGGGTTGTCCTAACTGGAATATCAGCAATACACTTGCTGTTGCAATTACTGCACTGAAAGATATGATACCACTTATCTTGGTGAGTCCAACCTGGTTAAACACATATGCCAGCGGATCACCCACCGCAAGGTTTTTATAACTTACCATGCCGGTAAGCACCAGGGCGATAAGAATATAAAGCACGGTACAGATAATAAGCGAATAGATCATTCCCCGCGGCAAATCGCGCTGTGGTTTCTGGCATTCTTCTGCTGTGGTTGATATGGCGTCAAACCCGATATAGGCAAAAAATACGCCGGAGACCCCTTTCATTACTCCGCCGAATCCATTGGGCATAAATGGGTGCCAGTTTGCCGGAGTAACGTAAAAAAAGCCAATGGCAATAACGGCAATCACAATGACGATCTTTAATATGACCATGGCGTTTGTGGCCTTTTTAGTCTCCCGTATGCCCACATATACCAGGTAGGTAATAATTACAACAATAAGTAGTGCGGGGATATTGGCAATGAACTTAACACCACCGAATCCAGGAGCGGTATCCCAGGCCAGCGCACCTTCCTTTAAGGTATCGGTTATGGCAGAAAGATTATGGCTCGCAGTAAGTGCCTGGACATCCTTATGGGCATTAAAAGCAGTGAAATAGTCGACGGTAAGGAACGCCGGGATATGGATGTGAAAACCTTCCATCAGGTTGACAAAATAGGTGCTCCACGATATGGCCACCGCAATATTACCTATGGCATATTCCATCAAAAGGTCCCAGCCTATTATCCATGCAATTAGTTCTCCAAAAGAAGCGTAAGCATAAGTATATGCACTACCTGCAACCGGTATACGCGATGCAAATTCTGCATAACACAAGGCAGAGAACCCGCAGGTAATGGCAGTAATTACAAATAAAATAGTTACACCCGGGCCCCCATTGAATGACGCCAGGCCAATGGTAGAAAATATACCTGCACCCACTACGGCGGCTATACCCATCAGGGTAAGGTCCTTTACATTCAGCTCTTTTTTTAGATGGGATCCTGTATGCTCTGAGTCTCCAAAGCCACTTGCAACATCAGCTAATATCCTGTTTATTGATTTTTTGCGGAATACACCTTTCGACATGCAGTTAATTATTAGACTAAGCCCAAACATAACTATTTTTTTGCATTGAATTACATAGCAGATTTTCTATTAAATTGCGCTCATGAAAATGAGTATGAATGAGGTGTTGAGGCGTATAAAAACGTTTTTGATCCCTTATTTAGTGATCTTATGCATTTGCCTGGTGATCAAATTGGTTTATACCAAATCGGAAATCTATTTTGCGGTAAATGCACATTATAGTCCGTTTGCAGATTGGATATCACCTTACGTAACCGATGTTGGAAACGGCTGGACAGCAGTGGCTATTGCAGCATTATTAACACTCTTTAGTTACAGAAAGGCATTAATTGTGGCATCGTCTTATGCCGTCACATCGTTATCAGCACAGATAATAAAATATATTTTTGATGCACCACGGCCATTGCTTTATTTCAAAGACCAGGTGGATCGGATTCATTTGGTAAAAGGAGTGGAGATGCTGCACGTACACAGTTTTCCGTCGGGGCATACGGTATCCATATTTACACTGGGTGTGATTTTTACCTACTGGAGCAAGAACAAGGCCTGGGGGCCTGTGTTCTTACTCATTGCTGTTATGGTAGGCTATTCGCGTATGTATCTGAGCCAGCACTTTTTTGAGGACGTTATTGCCGGGTCAGTTATCGGCACAATCCTGACGGTTATCTGGCTATATTGGCTCGATAACAAAAGCTTTATTCAACGGCCCAAATGGCAAAAAGGGCTCTTGGGTTAAGCAAACTGACCGCTATCTCTTTTCCGGAATACCAGCCATGCTAATAGTCCGATGATCAATACACCTCCGGCAACTTCGATCACGATATATTTATTGCCCGATGCTTGCGGACGGGTATCAACATACTGGTCGGTCCGCTGCAACTCAGGTGAAAGTTTAATGGATGCAAAATAGGCTTTTGATTCACCCTTTATCAAATCTTTCCGTGATTCGCCGTACCCGTATTCGAAAGTATATGTGGCATCCTGGGTATATAACAAGATGAAGTTACGGTACTGAGATTCACCATTAGGGTCGCTCACCAGCAGTGTAAACGCTTTGGCTTTCAATGTACCGATAGTTGTATCGCGAACATTTTGTGCGCTGCCGTTACCACTTTGGGTCTGAATACCCTGGATGTATTTTTTTAGAACTGCGTTAAGATCATTTTCTTTTTGTAACGGTTGATTGCCCTTTGCATTCGCCTGGCGAATGGCGATCATATAACCAAGGTCGGAATTAGCAGAGTAAATCTGCTGACCCAATGTATCTTTTTGAGTATAAGATGATGGTAATGAAACGTTTACCAGGCTATCAAGTTTTACTGATTTTAACGATTGGCCGAATACTGCATTCACCGAAAACAGTATAGCAAATATTATAATTAGCTTCTTCATATTACTTATATAAACTACCTAAAAGGGTAAATAGTTTAATATAATTACAATAAGTAATTTAGTTGTCTTATTAAATTGCTGATAATAAGTATTTTATGTGCGATGATAAGTGCCTGTTTTTACACTTGGCCGACAAAGGATTACATGTTTAAATTAACCGAGGGATATCGATCTCTGTCCTTTTAAGAAAAAAATGTAATGATGAGTTATAACATTGTTCAAAGAAAACTCGTATAATTGGCAAGAAATAATAATAACTTAAATCTTGTTACAAAAATGAAAACAATTAAAACGCTGGCTGTAATGGCCATTTCTCTCTCGGTAATTACATTAAATTCCTGCAAAAAGAAGGACGAAAAACCTGCTGTATCAATCACGGCAACTGTGGATGGCACTGCTACCAGTTTCAACGTTAATGCGGCAGCACTGCAAGGCACCGTACAGGGTATTACCTTTACAAATATACAGGGCAGCACGTCTGGCGGCGCGATGTTATCCATGACCCTGTCTGGAGCACCAACTGCCGGTAAGACCTACAGCGATGCAGCTGCCAGTGAAAATGACATGCCACTGTTTGTATATGCACCATCAGCAACTTCTCAGGATGACTATTTAAATGACGACGATGATTCAGCGAATTTGCCAAGTGTAACCATCACCTCTGTAACCTCAACTACTATTGACGGTACTTTTAAAGGCCTGGTACAAAATAGCACAGGTACTAAATCTATTGCTAACGGTAAATTTCACGTAAATATCCAAACTCATCAATAATACTTGGAATGCAATTAATAAAAAATCCGGTTGTAGAGAATATAGCCGGATTTTTTTATTGCTTTTTTCCGTATGTAAATAAATACAAACTATAAACCTTATAAATTTTTGATGATGAAGAAAATTAAAAATCTTGCTTTATTATCCCTGGCATTTGTTGCTACCTCGTTAAGTTCTTGTAAAAAGAACAACGCGACTCCTGATAAAAAGGCTCCTGATACTACATCTACATTTGTTGCGACTGTAAATGGCGTTGTTACTGAATTCAACTTTAATGTGAAAGGGTGGGAATACGGCGTCTCGCCTGGTCATCGGATTACAGCTATTGAAGGTAAAGCATCCGATAGCACCACGCTAGCTATTTCCTTTTCAGCGCCAGCAATTGCCGGTAAAACTTACAGTGACGATGATACCAACGATTCGAACAGGCCAATTATTATATACCAAAAACCGACAAGCACTGTTCAATATTATAATGACCACTATGCTTCAAATGTGCCTAGTGTAACCATTACATCTGTAACTTCAACCACCTTAGACGGTACTGTTAAAGGCCGATTAATAAAAGACCCTGCAACAGACAAAGCAGATACTGTATTAATAACTGACGGCAAGTTTCATATCTCCAACTTCGTACAGAAGCCTTAAGAATGTGATCAAAAAAAGATCCGGCTGTATAAAATATAGCCGGATCTTTTTTATCTCTTTTAATTCGCTGTTAAGATCAAAGTTTATCCATTTCACTCTTCACAAACTCAGCCAGCTCCTTTACATAATCAGCGCTGAAATCAAATTTGATGCCTGCTGTTTCGTAAATTTCTTTGATGGTTTTGGTATAGCCCAATTTCAGAGCTTCCAAATACTGGGCTAAGCCTTTTTCCGGATTTTCCTTGTAGTTTTTCCAAACGGCGATTGCACCCAATTGCGCCATACCGTACTCGATGTAGTAAAACGGCACTTCGAAAATGTGCAATTGTTTTTGCCATAAATTGGCTTCAGCTTCTTTATGTGTGTCCCAATCTGCGAAGCTGGCACCGAAGCTTTCAAATATCTGTAACCAGGCTTCGGTACGCTGCTCATCGGTATGGTCCGGATTGGTGTATATCCAATGCTGGAATTGATCAACCACAGCTACCCATGGCAATGTTTTCAATACATCGAATAACTGATCTCGTTTAGCGCGTTTTAAGTCTTCTTCATTATCGAAATATACATCCCAATTATCCATCGAGATCAACTCCATCGACATAGAAGCCAGCTCAGCAACTTCTGATGGGCAATGTTTAAAATCGTTCAGTTCCAGATCGGCAGTAAGGAATGTATGCACTGCATGTCCGCCTTCGTGAACCATTGTGGTCAGATCTCGGAAAGTGTTGGCTGAATTCATGAAGATGAACGGCGCACCCGTTTCGGCTAATGGATAGTTGTAGCCACCCGGAGCTTTCCCTTTACGACTTTCAACATCAAATAGCTGGTTATCTTTCATAATCTCCAACCGCTCGCCCAGGTAACGACTGATGTTGCTGAAACATTGAATAGATTTCTCGATCAACTCGCTACCATTCTGGAAAGGTTTCAAAGCTGCTTTGCCCGAAATATCTACATCCAGGTCCCATGGCTCCAGTTTATCTAAGCCTAAAGCTGATTTGCGTTTTTCGGCTTGTTGTTCCAATATGGGCACAACTTCTTTCTGTATCGCTTCGTGAAAAGCATAACAATCCTGCGGAGTGTAATCAAAACGGCCCAAAGCCTGGAACATATAATCCCTGAAATTTTCGAAGCCAGCATTTAAAGCAATTTTGTGTCTTAATGCGCGTAGGGTATCGAATAATTTGTTCAACTCTTCTTTATTCTGCAAACGACGGGCGGTGATCTTTTCCCAGGCTTCCTGGCGTTTCCTGCGGTCAGTATCCTTTAAACGTACAGCAGCTTGCTCTAATGTAAATTCTTTGTCATCGATGTGAACCGACATGGAGCCGGTGATCGATTGATATTTCTGCTGCTCTACCTGTATTTCGGTAAGAATAGGAATGTTTTCTTCCCTGAACAGGTCTAATGCCTTCTTAACACCACGCAGATAAATGAAATATTTCTCGCTGTCCAATTGATCAGCATACTCGCTGCCAACCAGTTTTTTGTTAAGCTCATTGTTATAAGGAGCAATTTTAGGCTCTATCTCGGTGGCGAAATACTGGAACTTTTGCAGCAGTTCTTCGCTTGTGGTATCGCAGGTCATGCGGATGTAGCGCCAGGCAAAATCTTCTTCCAAAGCGGCTTCCAACTCACTGCGATCATGCAGCCAGTGCTCTAGTTCCTCAACTGAATTGATTGGACGTTCCGTTAATCCTTTGAAAAGGGGTTCAAGATTTTCCCAATTGATCTCCAGGTTTTGCGGTATATACGTTCTTGTTTTTTTGTGTATCATGATTTTGATGTGCAGATGTGCAAATGTGCAGATGTGCGGAGGATAAATCAAATGTATTTGATAATAATGGCAAGGCTATTAAGTGTAGCTTTTGCTAATAGCTTCAAATCTTTGAGCTAAAGCGAAGCCGTTATAATTTATATCGTCTGTAACCTCATTCAGATAGTTAAACGGAGGAGTGAAGTTTCCCATTTCTTCGTCTGAGTTGAATTCAATTTCAGCAAGCCATAACTCATCCTCTGCTTTTAAGTATTTATCAATGCCTACAACAACGTCGCCATAATTCCTGATATACCTTGTTTTTGTAACCGAAACTGAATCGAAAATGTTTAATAATTTAAATTCAGATTCCTGTAGATAAATTGTTGTTATTGGAGACTGGCCTTTACTGCTAAGTGCTTTCTGGGTAAGTTTATAAACAGTGTCATTATTATCAGTCACAGTTCTAAAACGCATTTGCGTATTCTTAATATAATGATCTGTTATAACCCTATAATTCAGACCTTCAATGAGGCTCGCACCGTTCGACAACAAGAACTTTCTTTCCCGTTCTATATGGGCGTATTTCACAAGTTACTTTTATAAATGGTTTTTGACATACATTCCAAACCGGCACTATAATCCGTCGGTTTAAAATTAAAAACCTTTTCGAACTTATCTGAGTTAAAATTGTAATCATGGTTGTATTGATAATACATCTCAACAGTACCCATCACCACCTTTACAAACAAGCCATATAACCAAAGCATAGTCTTGTTTACCGCCATGAATTTGGGGTTGACGCCATAGATACTTGCTGCCAACTCAATAAATTGCTTGCCGGTCATGGGTGCGGCGGTAGGCATGTGCCATATCTGGTTGTCGCTGCCTGGGTTTTGACCTAACAGGAACATGCCCTTGCCCATGTCTGGGATATAACTGAAGTTGTGCAGCTTATTTGGATTACCTATCCATTGTGCACTTTGTTTCTTTGCATATTTATCCAGCACCATAATATCAAAGAAGCTATTCATATTCTCTGTTCCGTAAAAGTCGGCACCGCGGGCAATGGAAGCAGTGATGTTTCCTGCTTTTGCCTCGTCCATAAACTGAGTGGCTATTTTAGCACGTATCTCACCTTTTACACTGCACGGGTTATATGGAGTGGTTTCCAGCATCGGGCCGTTGACCAGTCCGTAAGAATATACGTTGTCAAAGAAGACCAACCGTGCGCCGGTTTCTTTACCCAGGTTGATAAAGTTTTGCATGATAACAGGCCATTGTTGCTGCCAAACTGTTTTGTCGTATACCAATCCGGCAGTCAGGTATATTACGCTCGACCCTTTTGATGCAACCAATAGTTCGTTATAATTTAACAGGTCTGCTTTTTGCCAGGTAGTATTTGCGGTTGAAGGCTGGATAGGTTTGCGGCTAACCAGGCGTATAGTTTCCTTGTTGTTTGCTAATTCGCGGGTAAGTGCATTTGCAACTGCTCCGCCGGCTCCTAATATAGTATGCATAGTATTTTTCGTTTTGATTTATACAAAGGTACCCGGGCCTTACTAGCTAAAACGTTAACAAAAGATAAGAATTTGGTGGATGTGCAAATGTGCAGATGAGTAGATGTGCAGATAAAAGAAATTATGAAAATCTCTTAAATCATACAAATCGTGTTCAGACAATTACTTCACCGTTTCCAATATCCTCTTCCTTATCCTCGATAACGAAACAGGCGTAATACCTAAAAAATTGGCGATATAATGCTGAGGCATGCGCTGTAATATTTCACGTCCGGTATTTAAGAGGTCTAAATAGCGTTCTTCGGGTGTTTGGGTTATAAAGGCAGTTACCCGATCCTCATAACAGCACAAATAGTGTTCTGAAATTAGGCGACCGAATCGTTCCATTTTATACGCTAGCATGGGGTCGTACAGCATTTCATCCATATCCTTTCTGGTAAAGGTGATAAGTAGCGACTCTTCCAGCGCCTGTATATAGGCATGGCCCGGTAAGCCGGTAAGATAGCTTTTGTAAGAACTTACAAATTCATTCTCGAAACTGAAATAGCCTGTTATATCCTCGCCGTCTTTTATGTTAAAATATCGTACAGAGCCCTTTACAATAAATCCAACCTTATTGCAGACTTTATCCGATTCAGCGAAGTACTGTTTCTTCTTCAATTTCGCAAAACTCAGGTGCTGACTGAACAGTATCCATTCAGCTTCATTAAAGTCGACATATCTTTTCAGGTGTTCCCGGAAGATTTGCAATGCGGCAGATGTATCCATAAAGGAAAGGTAGCGATCAGAGGTTAAACATCAGAATAAACGCTGAGCCTTAAATTCTAAATCCTAAATCGAACTTCCGACTTCCGAAATCAATCTATCTTATCCACAGCCTGTCGATCAAAAAGAATACCGCAAACACCACACTGGCTATGCCATTAGTGGTCATAAAAGCGAAATTAACCCGGCTCAGATCATTTGGTTTTACCAGGCGGTGCTGGTAGATTAGCATTGAGCAGAAGAATACAATACCGACATAATATGGCCAGCTGAAACCACTATGGTAAATAAATACAGGTGCGATAATAAATGACGCGGACAACAGGTGCAGGAAAGTAGATAACCTCAATGCATTTACTTTGCCCAGCCATGCTGGTATAGAGTGCAAACTTTCGTTACGGTCAAAATCTTCATCCTGCAAAGCATAAATGATATCGAAACCGCTTACCCAGCACAACACGGATAATGAAAAGAAGATAGGCAATAAAGCAAATTGTCCCGTCACTACTAAATAGGCACCGATAGGTGCAAGGGACAGACCTAAACCTAACACCAAATGACAAAGCGCAGTAAAACGTTTAGTAGCGCTGTATCCTAAAACAACCAACAGTGCAACCGGCGAAAGGTAGAAGCAAAGATGGTTAATAAACCAGGTTGCAGTAATAAATAAGGCGCAATTAATCAACGTAAATGTCAATGCCGCAGTAGGAGTGATGCGCCCAGCCGGTATATCACGTTTCAGTGTCCTAGGATTTTTAGCGTCGATGTCCCTGTCGAGGTAGCGATTGAAAGCCATAGCCGAGTTGCGGGCAAACACCATGCAGAGTACCATTAATAGTAGTTTCAGCCAATCAAAATGTGCTGAAGTAGTAGTCACTGCCAAAAAGAAGCCGATAAAGGCAAACGGCATCGCAAATATGGTATGCGCGAACGTGACTAAGGATAAATACTTTTTCATTTTATTTATAAAATTCAGGATCAAATGCAGGCGTTTCAAAATTACTATTTACTTCGCCTATAAATCCAAGCACTTCATCTCTTCCGCCCTGTGTTTCTGCAGAGGTGATGAAGATGGCAGGAACGTCGTCAAATGTAGCTAATAATGCCTTTTTAAACTTAGCAATATTCTGATCGGTTTTGATGCTCGATTGTTTGTCGGCTTTGGTAAATACCAGTACAAATGACAATCCCTTTTCGCCAAGCCAGTTACAAAACTCCAGGTCTATCTTCTGCGGCTCCAGGCGACTGTCGATCAACACCATCACACATTGCAGGCTTTCGCGTTTGTCAAGGTAGGTGCGGATGAATTTGTTCCAGTCCTCCTTTTTGCTTTTGGAAATGCGTGCATAACCATATCCCGGCAAATCGACAATATACCAATCATCGTTTATCAAAAAATGATTGATCAGTTGTGTCTTACCCGGTGTTTGCGAGGTTTTTGCCAATCCCTTTTTGCTGGTCAGCATATTGATGAGTGAAGACTTACCTACATTTGACCGCCCGATAAAAGCATATTCCGGCTTTACCGGCGGTGGTAATTTGGATACCTGGGTATTGCTGCAAATAAATTCGGCAGATTTTACAATCATGGTGCAAAGGTAATGATTAGTTAATCAGAGATTAGAGATTAGTTGATTAGTAAAATACATGTTGTAACATTTATTATTATATTATGACATTGTTCCCATTGTTTATCAGCAACTTTGTATAACATTCAATGTAAGAAAATGGAAAAATATACTGTCCCCGCAAATACGCGAATTGGTCATGTACACTTAAAAGTGAGCGATCTGCAACGTGCGATTGATTTTTATTGCGGCCTGCTTGGGTTTGAATTGATAACCACGTATGGCAACCAGGCCGCCTTTATTTCGGCAGGAGGATACCATCATCATATTGGTCTTAACACCTGGTACAGCAAAGGGCAGCCACCTGCTCCGGCAAGTGCGCCAGGGTTGTTCCATACAGCTATATTATATCCCGAAAGAAAAGACCTTGCCATCATCGTTCAACGTCTCATCGATGCCAAGTATCCGATTAGCGGTGCATCCGATCATGGTGTATCGGAAGCGATTTATCTGGATGACCCGGATGGTAATGGTGTAGAATTATATTGGGACAGGCCACGTGAAGAATGGCCAAGGGATGAGAATGGTGATATTGCCATGTTTACTCACGCGTTGGATATGCACGGCTTGTTAGCATTGGCAAAGTAAGATTGTCTGAATTTAATAGATAATTAGTTTAGCTAATTACTTTTCTCTGCTGCGTCTTCTAAAGCCAATTTTGCAGCGCACCTTAGTAAGGTATATTGTATATAGGCGTCTCCTTTTTTGTTTATAACATCTTCTACTCCTTTTAATGTTTTTCTTGGTCCTAAATGGCTTGCTAAAAGATTGTTATATTGATTTATTACCTGTGCAGAACTTAAGGTTCCATCTTTTGCTAATTTTACATTAATTTTAACTTCATTAACATCCTCGAAAGCTTTCTTGTACTCATAGCTCTTATGAGCTCTTTCTAAATATTCTTTCTTCAATTCATCTTCATTTTTCGAAAGCTTTTGGGCGTATGAAGTGATCGAAAGAATGCCAAATAAAATAATAAGTAAGTATTTTTTCATGTGTAATAAGGTTTTTCCAAAGCTACAATTTTGAAATCAAATATTGCTACAATATACCTCTGAGCCTAAGTCGGAAACATTACAACCTTTCAACTTTCCAACCTTACAACTTTCCAACAATTCAAACTATCTTTGCCGCCGATGAGCAAAACTGTAATCCCTTATACCGAAGAGCAGGGCACCAAAAAGGAACAGGTGGCCGATATGTTCAATAATATCTCCAAAACTTACGATTTTCTGAATCATTTTATGTCGCTGGGTATCGATATTATCTGGCGCAAAAAGGCGATCAACGAGTTGAAGAAGGATCAGCCTAAACTGATATTGGACGTGGCTACCGGTACAGGTGATTTTGCTTTCGAAGCACTGAAAATATTAAAGCCAGAAAAAATTGTCGGCGTGGATATTTCCCGCGGCATGCTGGATGTAGCAGAAGAGAAAATAGCTAAACGCAACTTAAGCAGCCAGTTTGAAGTAAAACTGGGTGATTCGGAAAAGCTGCCTTTTTCTGACAGCGGGTTCGATGCGGTTACTGTGGCCTATGGCGTACGTAACTTTGAGAACCTGGAGAAGGGTTTGGCAGATATTTTGCGTGTACTGAAGCCGGGCGGTAAAGCGGTGGTGCTGGAGTTTTCAAAACCTAAGGTATTCCCCATAAAACAGTTGTATAATTTTTATTTCAACTATATTACGCCTGGTATCGGCAAGCTCTTCTCGAAGGATGCAAGGGCTTATTCCTACCTGCCCGAGTCGGTAGCGGCATTCCCCGATGGGAAGAGTTTTACCGGACTGATGGATAAGGTAGGTTTTAAATATACCAAATGCAGGCCGTTAGCGTTTGGTATCTGTTCAATATACACGGGCGTTAAGTAACTCACCCCAACATCGCTTCGCTGGTCGACCCTCTCTATGGCAAGCCATAAAGAGGGTGGAAAATTAAACCCCTCTTTACGCGAAGCGAAGAGAGGGTGGTCGAGCGAAGCAATGACCGGGTGAGTAAAATAGGCGATTTGCCTATCATAATTGCGTATGAATAAAACCAGGTACCTAATCATTATTCTCATTCTTTTCTGCGGGCAAACGCTTTTTGCCCAGCGCGCGCCTGCGTGGGGTGGCAACGCCGATCAGGAAGATTATAGTTTCGGGTTCACCTTTCAATATATCAGCAGTTATTTCAAGATCGATAAAAAACCGAACTGGCGCGATCCCTATTTTGACCAGGATCTGAATAAATATACTACCCAGCCATTAACGGCACTTGGCTCAACTTCTTCACCCGGTTTTGCTGTGAGCTTTTTATTTCGCTACCGCATCGACGAGCACCTGGAAGCCCGCACTACTCCGGGTTTGGTTTTTGCCGACAGATCAGCCTATTATAATTATGCCGATGCATCGCAGGATGTGATCAAGCCTGTACAAGCCACAATGGTTGAGTTTCCGGTGTCGATCAAACTAAAATCAGACAGGGTGGATAATTACCGGGCTTATATCATGGCCGGGGTAAAGTACTCCGAAGGCATTGGTGTTAAACGGAATAAGCCGGACATTAACCCTGTAGATGCTTTGCTGACCAACAAAACCGGTTTCGGATCATACGAAGTTGGCCTTGGATTAGATATCTATTTCGAGTATTTCAAAATGACACCTGAGATAAAATTATCCAACTCAATTGGCAATTTGCTGAACCGCGAAAATACCCCTTATGCCAACCCGATCGACAAACTTTCTCTGCATACTGTCACCTTTAGTTTGTGTTTCGAATAGTCTCATAATCAACATTTAGTAGTATTAACAAAATAAAAAATCTGCCAAATTTCAGACGTTTGCGTCAGCCTGATTTTGCCACTTTTTGAAATTTTTAGCTACTTTAGTCGACGATTTACTTACCTATGTCAAAAATCACACTAATAACCGGTGCCACCGCAGGGATCGGTGAGGCCTGTGCCCATGTTTTTGCCCGCGAACGATACGATGTCATCATTACCGGCCGTCGTGAGGACCGTCTTGAAAAGTTAGCCCAGCAGCTCAAAAAGGAATACAATGTGAACGTGATCACCCTGGAATTTGACGTGCGCAACCGCGAAGAAGTGATCAGTAAGCTGGAAGCCCTGCCGGATGAATGGAAAAAGATAAACGTGCTGGTCAACAACGCAGGTTTAAGTCAGGGGCTTGATCCGATTCAGGATGGAAGTTACGAGGATTGGGAGACCATGATCGATACCAATGTTAAAGGATTATTGTATGTAACCAAAGTGGTATCAAATTGGATGATCTCAAACGGTTTTGGACATATTGTTAACCTGGGATCGATAGCAGGGAAAGAAGTATATCCAAACGGCAACGTGTATTGCGCCAGCAAACATGCAGTTGATGCGTTAAATAAAGGTATGCGAATAGACCTTTTGCCTTACGGAATAAAAGTTACAGCCGTGCATCCCGGAGCGGTAGAAACCGAATTCTCTGAAGTTCGTTTTAAGGGTGATAAGGCCCGTGCGAAAAAGGTATATGACGGTTTTGAGCCGCTTGTAGCAAAAGATATTGCAGAGACGATTTGGTTTGTGGTATCCCGTCCGCCACATGTTAATATCAACGAATTAACTATAATGCCAACTGCCCAGGCTAATGCAATGAATATTTACAGAAAGTAGATGTGCAGATGTGTGGATATGCAGATGTGCAGATTGTAAAATGTATCATGCCAAATTTGGAATCTGCATATTCACACGTTTGTAAAATATCTTAAAAAGACTTAACCTGTCTTAAAAGTCAAATGGCTTAAATAGTCTATTAGTAGCTTAGCTGCATATATTTTAAATAAAAATACCAAAATCAATTCCGGTATTCAGACTAATTCTAATACTCAACTATTGTAAAATAAGTTTTTTATTTACTAATATTGGGGGAATTCAATAGTGGTTGTAGCGGTTAATCAATTTAACAATTCACTCAATCACTAACTCACTCATTCACTAATTATAAAAGAGATGTCACTTACAACTCAAATAGATCAGGAAATAAAGCAGGCCATGTTGGGCAAACAGGAAGCAATGTTGCGCGGATTACGTGCTATAAAATCAGCATTGCTTTTGGCGCGTACCGAAAAAGGGGCCTCTGAAGAGGTATCGGAGGAAACAGAGATAAAAGTGTTGCAAAAGCTGATCAAACAACGTAAAGAATCAGCAGATATCTATAAGGCGCAGAACCGCGAAGACCTTTATAAAATAGAGGCCGAAGAAATGGAAGTGATCGAAGCGTTTTTGCCTAAGCAGATGGAACGCGGCGAAATAGAAACTTATTTAAAGGATCTGATCAACCGCGTAGGTGCCACGTCCGTAAAAGATATGGGTAAGGTGATGGGAGCCGCTAACAAAGAATTGGCAGGCAAAGCGGACGGTAAAACCATATCAGAAGTTGTAAAACAATTATTAGGATAATTTAATCGCTGTAATTGTTGCAACTCAATTTCAATAAGCTATTTTTATAGCGGATAAAACTATTCAACCCCTGATGAAAATTTGGGGTATTGCTTAAAAACTAACTTGTATACCATATATGGATTTCGTGCTTAAAGAGGATCATGGCTTTAGTTACATCGATGAGGGCGAAGGAGAAATATTGCTTTTGCTGCATGGCCTGATGGGTGCGCTGAGTAACTGGGGAGCAGTAGTAGAAGAATTTAGCAAGGAATACCGTGTTATAATACCCATGTTGCCAATTTACGACCTGCCACTGCTTACCACAGGCGTAAAAACACTGGCTAAGCATGTGCACCGCTTTGTGTCGCAAATGGGCCTTACCGATGTTACGGTACTGGGCAACTCGCTTGGCGGTCATGTAGGTTTGATCTATTGTATCAATCATCCGCAGGCGGTGAAGTCTTTAGTGCTCACCGGCAGCTCAGGTTTATATGAAAATGCTTTTGGCGGGTCATTCCCACGCCGTGAGAGCTACGACTTTGTAAAAGAGAAAGTAGAATACACTTTTTACGACCCCAACGTAGCAACCAAAGACTTGGTTGACGACGTATTTAAAACAATAAACGACCGTAACCGTGTGATCCGCATTCTAGCGATGGCAAAATCGGCCATCCGTCATAATATGGCAAAGGATTTGCACAAGATACATATCCCGGTAGCATTGATATGGGGTAGAAATGATAAGATAACACCTCCGGAAGTAGCAGTTGAGTTTAACCAACTGTTGCCAATTTCAGAGCTGCACTGGATAGACCATTGCGGGCATGCGCCAATGATGGAGCACCCCGAAGAATTTAACAGGCTGCTGAAGTTGTTTTTAGAGAAATATAAAGTAAAGGTTTAACTATATGCTTGCGATCGAGCTGATATCTGATAGTATTCCACCGGTGCACACCTCTGATCCTATTCAGAAGGTGATGGAGCGCATGCTGGAATTCCGCATCAGGCATCTTCCGATCGTAAATGAGCAACAGTTTTTAGGCCTTATCTCTGATTCTGACCTGATCGAAGAAGGTGATTACCAGGTGTCTATAGGAGCACTGGCACTTTCGCTGGTTAATCCTTACGTTTTAGAGGATCAGCATATTTACGATGTGATTCGCGTGTTCTATGAACAACAGTTGAGCGTTGTGCCGGTACTGGATTCTAAAAAAAACTACCTCGGACTAATCTCCATCAATACGCTTACCGAATATTTTGCCAAGCTGACTTCGGTTTCTGATCCGGGTGGCATTATCGTGCTCGAGATCAGCAATAAGAATAACTCACTGGCCCACATGGCACAGATCGTTGAGTCGGATAATGCACAAATACTGAGTTCTTATGTGCGCACTTTCCCCGATTCTACCCGCATGGAGGTGACGCTGAAAGTAAATAAGATGGATATTTCGGCAATTGTTGCCTCATTTATGCGCTACGAATATGAAGTAAAAGCCACCTTCAACCACATCGACGACAACGATAATTCAAAAGATCGCTATGATTCATTGATGAATTACCTTAATTTGTAAAATAATTTAAAGTCCATGGTCAATAGTCCATAGACGATGGTAAAAATCAATATTAAATCTATGGACTATGGACAATTGACTATGGTCTCATAATAAACTATGAAAATAGCAATCTACGGCAGGCCATTTAACGATATTTCGGTACTACCTTATATTCAGCAGATATTTGATGTGCTTAATCAATATCATGTTGAGATCTACCTTCATAAACAACTCGCCGATTTCCTCGAGGGCAAAATAAAAGAAGTTAAATACGAAGTTCTGAAAGATGAAAAATTCTTGCGCAAGAACATTGATGTATTAATCACCCTGGGCGGCGACGGCACCCTGCTTGATATGGTGACCCTTATACACGATTCTGGTACACCTGTTATCGGTATTAACTTCGGCCGCTTGGGTTTCCTGGCTAGCGTTAATAAGAATGATATTGCTGCTGCTATTTATGCCGTAGTAAATAGAGACTTTACCCTGGATAGCCGCGAATTGCTGGAGATAGACTGCGAAGGAAAAGCGAATATATTTGGCTGCGACAACTTTGCCCTGAACGATATCACCATCCATAAGCGTGATGATTCGGCGATGATCACTACGCATGCATTTCTCAATGAAGAATTCCTGAATTCGTATTGGGGGGATGGTATAATTATATCTACTTCAACCGGTTCGACAGCCTATTCATTAAGCTGCGGCGGGCCGATACTTTTCCCGCAATCCAATAGTATAGTAGTTACACCTATTTCACCACATAACTTAAATGTAAGGCCCATCGTATTACCCGATACCAGCGTACTCGCGTTTGATGTAGAGTGCCGCAGTGCCAATTATTTGGTGTCCTGCGACTCAAGAACTATCATCATTGATAAAACGATGAAATTCCACATCCGCAAGGCTGATTTTAAATTAAATCTGATCAGGTTAAGTAATGAAAGTTACTTATCCACGTTAAGGAACAAATTGTTGTGGGGATTGGATGCCCGCAACTATTAATTTTGATGGATGCCCAAATTTGTAAGCTTTTTACTCCTTTTATTTATATCCTTTAATCTTAGCGCCCAGCAAACCTGGGAGGTGGGGATTTTTGGTGGGGGCGCTGCTTATATGGGTGACCTTAATCCAAACAACCCGGTGAAGGTGAGTGGCGGCTCGATAGGCGCATTCGTGCAGCGCAATTTCGACGGTTACTTATCAGCCAAGCTTAACTATACATTTGGGCAAATCAGCGGGGCAGATAGCCAGTCACCCAATGCCCAGCAGCGTTTACGTAATCTTAGCTTCACTACACAATTAAATGAACTAAGCCTGATTGGGGAGTTCAATTTTATGAAATATATCCCCGAGGTAGGGCAAAACCGGTGGACACCCTTTGTTTTTGTAGGTGTAGGTGTGGTAGGTTATAACCCCCAGGCTGTGTATGGAGGAGAAAAATATGATTTGCGCCCTTTGACAACGGAAGGCGAATCAAAGCCTTATAAAAGCATTGCGCCGACGTTTCCGTATGGGGTAGGCTTTAAATATAATATCTCCGGTAAGCTGAACCTGATATTTGATGTAGGTTATCGTAACCCGTCCACAGATTACCTCGACGATGTTTCGGGCAATTACGCTAACCCGGCTAAATTGCCAAACAATACCTCAAGAGCCTTAGCTGACCGTTCTGGTGAAGTGAACGGTGGCGTTAATATCGGTGAACCCGGCACCCAGCGCGGCGATCTGCGCCCTAAGGATACCTATATGTTTTTTGGGGTAGGCATCTCATTTACCTTTATTTCTTCTAAGTGCTATTATTAGCAGCCCAGAATCTATCCAAAATTATAATTCCTGTCATTTCGAGCTCGCTGCAGAGGTTGTGACGGGAGAGAGTGGGTGAGAAATCTTATACGCCCGTAATGCGGACTAATGTATGTTATAAAAGATTTCTCTTCGCCCCACCTCATGTTCCCCTACTGCTCATCAATGACATTGGTGATTGTGCTTAATTTTTGGAATTATATCCTTTAAATTTTTATTTATCAAAATTATATTTTGTATATTTGATTATATCAAAATAAAATATCTTATTTCGTTAATTAACCGAATGGTTACCTAAAAACTTAAAGTCATGGCTGAATTAACCAACTCCGGAAACTCAGGCAGAAAAGGAAGAAGCCGCATGTCTGCACCACGAATCGATCTTACTGCCATGGTTGATCTTGCTTTCCTGCTGATCACCTTTTTTATTATGGCTACATCGCTGGCCAAACCCAAAGCGATGGATCTGGCGATGCCAGTTACAGAAAATCACCCTGAGGGCGTACCCGAAACACGCACGATGAGCGTTTGCCTGGGCAAGGATAACAAAGTGATGTGGTATATGGGCATGCCCGAAAAACCGTTGACAACACCCAAAATAGTCGACTTTAGTAAAGCAGGATTGCGTACTGTCCTTGTCGCTAAGAGTAAAGAGGTAAAGCAAGCTTCTGGCAAGATGCTTATAGTTATTCTTAAGCCCGGCGAGCATTCTGTTTATTCCAACTTTGTAACAGCTTTGGATGAGCTCAATATCACCGGTATACAATCTTACGCTGTGGCAAATATTACCCCCAATGATATTGATATGCTTAAACAGCAAGGAGCTTTCTAACCTGACCTTATCATAAGCGCATTATCGCCGGCTTTCTTCCTGATTGTCCGGCGGTTTGCTTTTATAAAGACCGTTTCCGGTTCAGGAAGAGTAATTTTTCTGTCAATTTTTCTTTTTCAGCTCATACTAAAAAAGTACAAAGGAAGTTTTACCTTTGTACCCTGAAAAAAAAGGCATAAGTTGTTGAAAGCTTGCTGAAACACGGATTTAATGGGATATAAGGATCAGATTGATTTATTAAGATTACCTCAGCATATAGCTGTCATTATGGATGGCAACGGGCGTTGGGCTAAAGGGAAAGGCAAACTAAGGGTATTTGGCCACCGCAACGGTGTGCAGTCTGTTCGCGATGTGGTTGAAGGCGCCGCTGAGCTCGGTATTAAATACATCACCTTATATACTTTCTCATCTGAAAACTGGAACCGTCCAAAGCTGGAGGTTTCTGCAATCATGGAACTGATGATTGCCACCATCCATAAAGAGATAAACAACTTTATGAAGAATGGCATCCGGTTAAATGCTATTGGCGATCTGAATATGTTGCCGGCAAAAGCTTATACGGAGCTTAACAGCGCCATTAAAAAGACATCGGAAAACACAGGAATTACACTGACACTGGCACTGAGCTACAGCTCGCGCCGCGAAATTGTACAAGCGGCAAAAAATATTGCAGATAAAGTGCAGAAAGGTGAGCTGAACGTTGCCGACATTGACGAAGAAACATTTGAGAATAATTTATATACCAAGGGTATGCCCGATCCAGAACTGATGATCAGAACAAGCGGCGAGTACCGGATAAGTAACTATTTATTATGGCAAATAGCATATGCTGAACTGTATTTTACACCCAAATTATGGCCCGATTTCAGGCGTGAAGACCTGTATGAAGCCATTATTGATTTTCAAAAACGGGAACGTCGTTTTGGTATGATCAGCGAGCAGCTTAACTAAATTTTTACTTTTAACACTTTTTAACAACTGTATAAATTATTTTTAGCCCACTAAAATATTCGGATGAATAAACTTCTTTTTACTATTCTTTTTGCCATAATAAGCACTGTTACACTTGCCCAGGTTAACCAACAACGACCGTCTTTGCAAAAGTCAATACCTGCAGATAGTTTGAGTTACCTGAATCCAAGAGATTATATAATAGGGGGCATTACAGTTAGCGGTACCAAATACCTGGATAAGGATGTATTGGTGCAAATATCAAAATTGAGCAAAGGTGACAGGATCAATATACCGGGCGAGCAAAATGCAGCCGTGGTTAAAAGGATGTATGACCAGGGGCTTTTTGATGACGTACAGTTGTATATCACCAAAATCAACCTCGATACTGTTTATCTTGAGATAGCAGTTACCGAACGTCCGCGTTTATCGCGTTTGCACATTACCGGCATCAGAAAAGGTGAGGTAGAGGACCTGCAAAAGAAACTAAGTGATAAGAACTCCAAAATTGTAAACGAAAACTTATTAAGCACCACTACCGCTATCATTAAAAAACATTTTAATGAGAAGGGTTTCTTAAATACCACGGTCGATATTAAACAACGTAAAGACCCGGGAGATGCTAATAGCGTGATATTGGATGTTGCGGTTGATAAGAAGCAAAAGGTCAGGATCAACCAGGTAACATTTGAAGGAAATACCGCCTTTTCAACTAAAAAGCTAAGAAAATATCTGAAGAAAACCCGCCAACGCAGGTGGTATAACCTATTTGGTTCGAGGAAGTTCTTGCAGGAAAAATACGATGAGGATAAGCAGACCCTGGTAGAAAAAATGCAGGATAAAGGCTACCGTGATGCTGAAATTGTGAAGGACTCTGTCTGGAAGCATGATGACAAAACGGTAAACGTTAAAATAAAGGTGTTCGAGGGCCACAAGTATTATTTTGGTAATATCAAATGGTCGGGCAATGCGCGTTACCCGGATGAACTGCTGAATAAGCTGCTCCGTATTAAAAAGGGCGACGTATTTAGCGAAGAAGAATTGGGCAAGCGTTTGCAGGGGCCTACACCTAACAATGATGACGTATCTACGCTTTACCTGGATGGTGGTTACCTAACCTATAATGCAGATCCCGTTCAGACAAAAATTTATAATGACACTGTCGACCTGGACATCAGGATATACGAAGGCCCTCAATATACCATCAATCGTGTTGACGTTAAGGGTAACGATGTAACCAATGATAAGGTAGTTAGACGCGAGATCAGGGTGATACCCGGGCAAAAGTTCAATAAAGATCTGTTGATCCGAAGTACACGTGAAATTGGTCAGTTAGGTAATTTCGATGAGCAAAAAACTGAACCAAAGCCGACAAATATTAATCCTGCTGACGGTACCGTGGATATTATCTTCAACGTGGTTGAAAAACCATCAGATCAGATAGAGCTTTCCGGTGGTTTCGGTGGTGGACAAATAGTGGGTACGCTGGGTTTAACCTTCAATAACTTCTCGCTAAAAAATATCTTCCACTTTAAAGACTATAAACCACTTCCAAAAGGTGACGGACAGAAGTTGAGTCTTCGTGGGCAGTCGAGTGGTCGTACTTATCAAAACTATTCGTTCACCTTCTCTGAACCTTGGCTTGGTGGTAAAAAGCCAATATACTTTGCATTATCCGCCTATACGCAGTTAAGTTCAACCGGGCAGTACTATGCAAAAGACAATCCGAACTACAACAACCTGCGCATTAACGGTGTCGGTGTAACATTGGGTAAAAAGTTGAACTGGCCGGATAACTATTTCCAGATCAACTACTCATTAAACTTTGACCACTATAACCTGGACAACTATCCCGGCTATATATTCCAGAACGGAACATCGTTTAATATTAAGCTGACCCAGGAAATTACCCGTAATTCGTTAGACGCACCGATATTCCCTACCCAGGGTTCGAATATTAAATTTACTATTCAGGGTACGCCTCCATATTCGATGTTTAATGGGGTGAACTATAAAATAGCTACTCCTGAACAGATATACCATTTTGTGGAATATTACAAAGTAAAATGGGACGCGCAATGGTTCCAGAAGATAATTGGTAAGCTGGTGCTGATGTCGCAGGTGCGTTTTGGATTCCTGGGAGAATACAACTCATTTGTACCGGCTTCTCCGTTTGAGCGTTTCAAATTGGGCGGTGACGGTATGCAGAGTTACCAATTCTTACAGGGTAGTGATATCATCGGCTTAAGGGGCTATCAAAACTTCTCTATCATCCCGGTAGGAACAAATTATAATGAGAACACCAACCCGGGTAGTACCATTTATAATAAATACACATTCGAGTTGCGTCACCCGGTTATTGCCAGCCAGTCGGCAACCATATTCGTATTGGCGTTTGCTGAAGGCGGTAACGTGTGGAATAACTTTGATCAATTTAATCCGTTTAACGTAAGACGCTCAGTAGGTATTGGAGCGAGAATATTTTTGCCTATTTTTGGTTTGCTTGGCCTGGATTATGGATATGGATTTGACAAGATCCCCGGAATACCGGATGCAAACAAAGGACAGTTCCATTTCTCGATCTCTCAGAGCCTGAGCGGAGGATTTAATTAAAATTATATGAAGAAAATAATTTTATTATTAGTTCTTACGTTTACAGCGTTTACGAGTACATTTGCGCAGCGTTTTGCGTTTGTTGATTCGGATTATATCCTGAAACATGTACCTGAGTACGCCGCTGCACAAAAGCAATTGGCTGCATTGTCAGAACAATGGCAAAAAGACGTAGACACACGATCGCAGGAGATTGATCGTTTGTATAAAGCATATGAGGCCGACCAGGTTTTACTGACGCCTGATATGAAAAAGCGGCGCGAGGCTGAGATATCCGACAAAGAAAAATCAGTAAAAGAGTTTCAGCGTCAGAAGTTTGGTCCGGATGGAGAATTGTCAAAAAAGAGTACAGCTCTTATTAAGCCTATACAGGACAGAATAACCAAAGCTATCCAGGAAGTAGCAGAAGGCGAGGACCTGGATATGATATTTGACAAAAACAGCGAAGTGATTATGCTGTATGCCAATCCGCGGTATGATAAGAGTGCAGACGTGATAACGAAACTGGGACTAAAGCCCGGTGTGTTTGCGAGATAAACGAATTTTAGAAGATAAAATAAACTATTATTAAACACAGAACATTAAAAATGAAAAAACTATTAAAGGTAGCTTTAATCGCAGTATGTATTGTATTTGCAGGAAATCTGGCTAAAGCGCAAGGTAAAATTGGGTATGTGGCAGTGGATGCAATTGTTGATCAGATGCCTGAAACTAAAGCTGCGATTACAACCATTACAGCATATAACAAACAATTTATTGACCAATTGACTACCATGAATAACGAGTTACAGTCAAAAGGCCAGGCTTACCAGGCACAACGTGCTACCATGACCGACGCTATCCGTACAGCAAAAGAAAGCGAACTAACCGATCTGCAGAAACGTTTCCAGGATTATCAAAATACTGCTCAGCAACAAGTACAAGCTAAACAGGCTGAATTGGGTAAACCAATTATCGAAAAAGTTAGAGCAGCAGTTGCGCAGGTAGCTAAAGAAAAAGGCTTTACTTACGTGATCAACTCATCACAAACTGACCTGGTTGTATCGCCTCCGGGTGATGACCTAGCAGCAGAAGTAAAAGCTAAATTAGGTTTAAAATAAATTAATTTATAGGTCATTTTACAAAAGCGTCCCGGAATTTTCGGGGCGCTTTTGCTATTTTAGCACTGTGTTAAATAAGCAACCCATAGGTATTTTTGATTCAGGATACGGCGGTCTTACCGTTTTTCGTTCCATTGCCGACCAACTTCCCGGTTATGATTACGTCTATTTAGGCGACAATGCCCGTGCGCCGTATGGAAACCGGTCGTTCAATACCATACACGAATATACCTGGGAGTGTGTGCAGATGCTATTTAAAATGGGGTGCCCGCTGATCATACTGGCCTGTAATACGGCCTCGGCTAAAGCACTCCGAACTATTCAGCAAAAAGATCTGATTCATGAAGATCCAACAAAACGAGTTCTTGGGGTTATACGCCCTACAGCTGAAATAATAGGAAACTACACCCAAACCAAGCAGATCGGCGTACTGGGAACCAAGGGTACAGTGCAATCCGAATCATACCTGATCGAGATCAATAACTTTTTCCCGGACGTGAAGGTTCATCAGCAGGCCTGCCCGCTTTGGGTACCGTTGGTGGAGAATGGTGAACATGATCAGCCCGGTGCGGATTACTTTGTAAAGAAATACCTCGACCAAGTGCTGGCAAAGTCAGATGAAATTGATACGCTGCTCTTAGCATGCACCCATTATCCCTTATTGCAGGAAAAGATAAGCACCTATTTACCAAAGCATATTAAAGTAGTTCCGCAGGGTGATATTGTTGCGGCAAGTTTAAAAAATTACCTGGGCCGCCATCCCGAAATGGAACAAAAGCTTACAAGGGGAGGCACCCGGCAGTTCTTTACTACTTCGGATGATACCGATGATTTCGATCATCAGGCATCCATGTTCTTTTCAGAGCAGGTAAAATCCGAATATATCCCGTTAAAGTAAGTTCAGGTGCTCACGCTCACAATGCCGTGAACGCTCGTGAACACCTGGGATCGGAACTAATCCTACCAACTTAATAGAATATATACAACTTAGTGGACTAAAAATTGCACAGCATTTAGTAAGTTTGCAAACGGAGCCACAGATCATTGAACTTTTATATTAAATACCTTATTATCGCTGTCGGCCTGTTCGCTTTCTCAGGCTTCTTTGCACTTTTCGGGGTTTACGCCGAAAGGAAGGTCTCAGCGTTCATACAGGATAGGCTCGGTCCCACAGAAACCGGAAAATTCGGAGTGCTCCAAACCCTTGCCGACGTAATTAAGCTATTGATCAAGGAATCTATCATTCCTGCAGCTGCGGATAAGTTATTATTTATGCTGGCACCGGCTATCATATTTATAGCCGTTTATATGGGCTTTGCCGCTATTCCATGGGCTCCCGGCATTGCACCGTCTAATCTCAATTTGGGCTTGTACTATATCTTCGCCATACTTTCCATCGAGACTCTAGGTATCCTGATGGCAGGCTGGGGATCAAACAATAAATACTCCATTTTGGGCGCAATGCGTTCGGCTGCACAGATCATCTCTTACGAGATACCTGCAGGATTTGCCATCATAGCTGTGATCATGATCGCCCAAACCATGAACCTGCAAACCATATCGGCCCAGCAAGGAATTCTATCGCCAGAAAAATCTACCTTTTTAGGTATTTGGGATGTATCGCATCAGGGTGGCATACTGGCCTGGAATATTTTCAGGGCGCCGCATCTGATCATCGCGTTCGTGATCTACTTTATCGCGTCATTAGCAGAAAGTAACCGTGCACCTTTTGATATCCCGGAAGCGGAATCAGAACTTGTGGCCGGTTTTCATACCGAATTTACAGGGATGCGCTTCGCCTTTGTTTTTTTAGCAGAGTATTCAATGATGTTTTTAGTGTCGATGGTAGCTGTGATCCTTTTCCTCGGCGCATGGAACACGCCATTGCCAAACATAGGCAGCGTGCGTTTAGCAGATTGGACAACAGGCGCGGCCTGGGGCATACTCTGGACTATATTGAAAGTATTAGCCTTAGTCGGCGTACAAATGTGGATACGGTGGACATTGCCACGTTTACGCGTAGATCAATTAATGAACCTGTGCTGGAAGGTATTAACGCCCCTGGCATTTGTATGTATGCTGATATCCGGCATTTGGAGGTTGTGGGTGATGTAGTTTTTTAATTAGTGAATGAGTGAGTTAGCGAATGAGTGATTTGTGAAATGGGACAAATAAAATCATAGTCGTCCTTTAATCAGATAAATCATAGTTCAGACAATTTAGTGAGTTAGCGAATTAGTGATTGTAAGATTAAAAAGAGAAATCAACGTAATCCTTTAATCACAAAAATCAACGGTTTAGTGTTTAGAAATTTCATCAACGGTTTTAAAACAGCATGGAAAGGCTTAACCCTTACCATCAGGCACCTTTTTGCGTCGAACGCGAAGAGAAAAATAACACCGGTGAGCAATGATAACTATTTCAAAAGCCTTGAAGGAACCAACACTATACAATATCCAAAACAACAATTGCCGGTACCAGAAGTAGGGCGGTACCAGTTGGAAGTGGAGATAGACGATTGCATCGTATGCGACCTATGTGCCAAAATATGTCCGGTTGACTGCATCGATATCGAATCGATAAAAGCAACCGAAGCTTTCGGACAAACATCCGATGGTTCGCCTAAACGTATTTATGCGGCTAAGTTCGATATCGATATGGCCAAATGCATGTACTGCGGCTTATGTACCATTGTGTGCCCTACAGAGTGCATCATCATGACCAATCAGTACGACCGCAGCGTTTTCGAGCTAAAAGATCTGAATTATGAGTTCTCAGATATGACTCCTGAAGTCGCCGCTGAAAAACGTATGCTGCTTGATAAGCAAGTAGCCGAACGCCAGGCAGCTAAACTAGCTGCTATAAACAAAAAGGAGGGCGAAGCATGACCATGGTGAAAGTGCTCTTCTACCTGATGGGCTTTATTACTTTGGCTTCGGCATTGTTTGTAGCAGCCAGCAAAAGTTTGGTACGCAGTGTATTCATGTTCTTCGTGACGCTTTTGTCGGTGGCGGGCTTGTATGTGTTGGCTTTGGCCGACTTCGTAGCGATAACCCAGATCGTGATCTACGTAGGGGGTATCCTTGTGCTGATCCTGTTTGCCTTTATGTTATCCGGCAAAGAAACATTGGCCAATTTACAGCAACAGAACGACCGGTTTCTCAGTATAAGCAAGCTGCCTGCATTATTGCTGGCGGTGTTATTCTTTATCGTGTTTATCAATATCCTGTTCAAAACGGATATCAATAATTTACAGTGGGTAAGTAAGGCGGTATCCTATAAAGTGGATGTTAAGCCCGATAGCCCCATGACCAGCAATATCGGCACAGGCCTGATGACTACTTATTTGCTGCCCTTTGAAGCTATATCAATTTTGCTGATGATGGCCTTGGTTGGAGCCGCCCATTTATCAAGAAAGGAGAAAAACGGATGATAGGTTTATCGGATTTTCTTATAGTAAGTGCCGGACTGTTTTGCGTAGGCTTGTATGTCATTCTAACAAAACGTAATGCAATACAAGTGCTGATAGGTATAGAAATGATGCTGAATGCGGCCATATTAAACCTGGTAGCTTTTGGTAAATATGACCGTTTAGCCAACGGCGGACAAATGTTTGCCCTGTTTGCCATTGTACTTGCTGCTGCCACAACCGCAGTAGCGCTAGCCATTATATTGAACGTTTATAAAAAATATAAAACCATCGATCCGGATCAAATACACGAATTGAAGGACTAAAGCAAAACCTTTTGTAGAGACGCGATGCATCGCGTTTCCACGGGAACATTAAATGAAACTACTCACACATAATAAAACCGAAGGTGTCATGCTGAGGCACTCGAAGCATAGTGCGAAGGGCTTATTTGTGTTCGCAGTTTTATTCTGTTTGCTTCTCTCTATGAACGTTCAGGCTCAGGACGATAACAAATCGGGAGATAAAGGTGTAGTCTACGTCGTTGACGGAGTTGTTTCTAAAAGTAATATACTGAGTACGATCAACCCCAACGATATTTTAATGGTAAACGTCTTGAAGAAAAGAGCTAATGATTCAAGCTATACTAATACAGCGGACAAGGGAGCTGTAATAGTAGTTACAAGAAAATATGCTATCGGGGAATATCAAAAGAGAATAGGCCACTTCTCAAAGGATTATAAATCCTATTTATCAGTGCATCAATATAAGGATGATGCTTTTGAATATGAAATAAATGGAATTGCTTTAGAGGATAACTACTACGGCAACGCTCAGAAACTGTACAGCATTCCCTTTGAAAGTATTAAAAGAGTAGACTTTCTAAAGAACCCGGAACGTAATGGTTTTTCCGGGAAAACTAACATTGTAAATATTTTAACCAAAAATTAACATTGGAAAACTTTTTACAGGCGATAGATACATTAACCATAAAATTTGCACTTGCAGCAGTGTTGCTGCCATTGCTTGCCTTTGTGGTAAATATTTGTTTGCCGGGTAAAAACAACAAAGTCGCCGGATGGGTATCTACTCTGGCTATCCTGGCAAGTGCAGTATTGTCGGTATTCGTTTTCTCAAAGGTTTGGAACCAGCACCAGGTACATCAGCAGCAATTATGGTTTATCATTGGTGAAACCAAATTATTTGCAGGCATATTGCTGAACAATCTTTCCGTTTTAATGCTGCTGCTGGTTTCGTTGATTGCATTGCCGGTGAATATCTATTCCACAGCTTACATGAAGAACGACGAGAACAGCAAACGTTACTTTGCTTACCTCAGCTTCTTTTGTTTCAGCATGCTGGCATTGGTGGTGATCGATAATCTGATCCTTTTCTATGTCTTCTGGGAACTGGTTGGCTTTTCATCTTACCTGCTTATCGGCTTTTGGTTTACCCGTTCGAAAGCGGTTTCGGCTAATAAAAAAGCCTTTATCATGAATAGGATAGGGGATATCGGTTTGCTGGCTGCAATAGCTATCCTGTTTACGGTTTACCATACTTTTGATATCGATCAGTTATTTGGCGCGAATGCTTTAGTACGATCGACTGCCTTTGAATTGCCTGGCGGATGGCAGTACGTAGCCTTTGGCGGGATCACATTAGCAGTTGCAGCTAAATCGACGCAATTCCCTTTGCATACCTGGCTGCCCGATGCTATGGAAGGCCCGACTTCGGTATCCGCTCTTATCCACGCCGCCACCATGGTAGCTGCTGGGGTGTTTTTATTAGGGAGGGTCTACCCGGTATTTACAGGGTTGGAGCTAACTATATTGGCCATAATCGGAACATTCACCGCATTTATGGCGGCGACCATCGCTCTCACCCAAAACGATTTGAAACGAATCCTGGCTTACTCAACTATATCGCAATTAGGTTTTATGGTGATGGCTATGGGCATTGGCGCTTATTCATCATCACTTTTTCATTTGGCCACGCATGCATTCTTTAAATGTTTGCTGTTCCTGGTAGCCGGTATCGTCATCCACGAAATGCAGCATGTGAAGGATGAGTATAAGCTTGACATCGACCCGCAAAATATTTTATATATGGGCGGTCTGCGCAAGAAAATGCCGTTAACGTTTATAGCTGCCGTTGTAGGCGGGCTGGCTTTAGTAGGCTTCATATTCACATCAGGCTACCTGTCAAAAGATGGTATCCTGATCCAATCCTTTGAATGGGCAGAAAGAAAACACTGGTTGTTTCAGCTAATACCCATTGGTGCCATCATCACCAGCTTGATGACGGCTTTTTACGTAACCCGCCTGATAGTAAAAGTATTTTTTGGCGAGTTTAAACTCGGGGAGATCAACCCGCACATCAAATTGCATGTAAGCGATGGCGGATGGCAATACAAATTGCCTTTGGTTTTCTTATCGATCTGCTGCTTATTCCCATTATTCTCACTAAATCCGGCTTTGTATGAGCACGCATGGCTGTTAGAAGGCTTTCCAAAAATAACCGGGCTTGACAGGGTCAACATCTATCATACCATAGTCCCGGTAGGGATAAATATCCTTAGCTTGTTTATTATGTATTGGGCATATTCTATATATATTATGCAGAAAGCTTTACCGCTTCCCGAAAGCGGCTGGCTTTTCAGGTTATCATACCACGAATGGTATATCGATAAGATTTACAATAAGATAATTGTTGAACCAATATTAGCTTTGGGCAAATTGGCCCGCTGGTTCGACATCAATATTATCGACGGTTTTATACATTTGCTACAGCGGATAGGTATTGCCTGCGCAAAAATTACTGATTGGATCGACCGCAATATTATTGATGGTTTATTGCATTTGATTGCTGCCATTGTATTAGGCATCGGCAATTTTGCCCGCAGCTTCCAGGGAGGAAAGGTGCAATACTATTTGTTCAGTATGCTGGCAATTATATTAGCTATATTTTTATTTAAGATTTTGATTTAAACCATGAGTTACGAGATTCTGGATATGAGATTTGTTGAAAGCCTAAGGCCAAAAGCTGAAAGCAAAAGGCTAGGCAGGGTAAACACCTCACTACTCACCACTCACTACTCACATCTCAACCAATGAATATATTAACACTACTGATTTTTACCCCGCTGCTGTTTGGTCTGATCATCATTTTGATGCCTTCATCGTGGCGTTTCAGTTTTAAATATATTACGTTGCTGGCCACGTTGATCCAGTTAGGTCTTAGTATTGCTATGTACCTTCAATTCAAATCAGGGCCTGAATATGCAGGCATTAATGCTGAAGGCATGTTCCAGTTTGTACAAAAAGTGCATTGGATCAGCCTCAACCTGGGTTCATTAGGCAAAATGCAGATCGATTATTTTGTCGGTATAGATGGCATTTCGATAGCTATGGTGGTGATGAGCTCGGTGGTAATGGTGATTGCGGCCCTGGCTTCATGGGAAATACAAAGTAATCTGAAGGGATTTTTCAGTTTATTCTTGTTATTGAATACAGCTGTTATCGGCGTGTTCTGTGCGCTTGATTTCTTCCTGTTCTATATCTTTTACGAACTAATGCTCCTGCCATTATACTTCCTTATCGGGATGTGGGGTGGAGCACGGCGGGAATACGCAGCCATTAAGTTTTTCCTGTACACTTTGTTCGGTTCGGTGTTTATGCTGTTGGTGATGATCGGGCTTTACTTATCTGTAAAGGATCCGTTAACCGGCGATCATACCTTTAACATCATCCAGATGATGAACCCGGCCAACTACGACTCCGATTCTATATTCTCCGTGCTTGCGCATAAAACTTTATTGGGAATGCCTGCACGTACAGTAGGCTTTGTAGTGCTGTTCATTGCCTTTGCCATCAAAGTGCCGGTGGTGCCATTGCATACCTGGCTGCCCGATGCACACGTGGAGGCACCTACACCTGTCTCTATCATCCTGGCAGGTATCCTGTTAAAGATAGGTGGCTATGGTATCATTCGTATTTGCGTTGGTATTTTCCCTGAGATAGCAGTGTCTGGCGCCTATTGGATTGGACTTTTAGGCGTTATATCGATTCTTTATGGTGCACTAAACGCCCTTGCCCAACGCGATTTGAAACGATTGATCGCTTATTCATCCGTATCGCACATGGGTTTTGTATTGCTGGGTATCGCCTCATTAACACCTGAAGGTATCAGCGGGGCAGTGATGCAAATGGTAAGTCATGGCTTTTTGTCGACTATGCTCTTCTTCCTGGTTGGTGTAGTTTACAACCGTGTTCACGACAGGGATATTTACCATTTCCGTGGATTAGGTTCATTGATGCCGCGATATACAGCATTGGTCATGATCGCCTTTTTTGCATCATTAGGTTTGCCCGGATTTTCGGCTTTTGTAGGTGAAGCATTTTCATTGATCGGCGCATTCAAATCGCCATCAGTAAACGGCGCATTACCTTATTGGATGGCTGTTTGCGGTTCGGTAGGTATATTATTGGGGGCCGCTTATTTTCTTTGGACGCTGCAACGCATGTTTTTCGGATCGCTAACCCTCAAAGGTGGCGAAATATGGAAAAGCGCATTGACCGATCTTAATACACGCGAACTATTTTCACTATTCCCCCTGGCATTGCTGGCACTGGTTTTAGGTGTTATGCCTTCATTGGTGTTCGATAAAGTAAATGATTCTGTTTTGGCTCTGGTGCACTTTATAGGAATGAAATAAAATGAACGATCTGTTACCATTTTTACCCGGGCTGCTGAAACAAGTTTTTGACGGTATCCCGCTTTTCATGCCCGAGATATACTTGAGTGCTTTGTTTGTGGTACTGCTGGTAACAGATCTCCTATTTGGAAAAAACTCTGCATGGATATGCAAGATCATCGCCTGCGGCGGATTGATCGTCATAGCCATGAAAGACATCGAACAATTAAAGCTGCTCCTTGCCGGATCACAATTGTTCTTCAGCAATATGCTTTTGTTGCATGATAAGACTGTCGCATTTAAACTGATGATCGATGTTTTGTCTGCGATATTATTGCTCTATTTTGATTGGGACGATCAATTGGCTTCACACAAAAAGGGGCTAACCGATCTCTATTCAATTGTGATCGCTACGGTTTTCGGAATGCACCTGATGGTAATGGCAACTAACCTCTTGTCTATTTACTTGTCGGTCGAGATGGTATCTATAGCATCTTACTTAATGGTCGCCTATCGTGCCGAAAACGGCATCAGTAGTGAGGCCGGATTAAAATATGTGCTTTTTGGTGCCGCATCATCTGCCATCATGCTCTACGGCATATCATTATTATATGGTTTTGGCGGTTCCCTCAATTTATTTGGAGGCAATTTACTGCCCGGACTAATGCAGGTAAATCCATTAGCAGTTGCATTGGCTCTATTGCTGTTCTTTGTTGGGATCGGGTTCAAGCTATCATTTGTACCGGTGCATTTTTGGGTTCCTGATATTTACCAGGGAGCTCCTGCACCGATTTCCGCATTTTTGTCTACCGTAACCAAAATTGCTGCTTTCGGACTATTGGTAAATTTCCTTACGCCGTTTATTTTCTTCCCCGGCTTTTCTAAGGTCTTTGATTTTGGATTGTTTCTGTCAGTCATTGGTATTATAACCATGATTGCCGGAAATTTTGCAGCTACTTTGCAAACGAACCTAAAACGCATGCTCGCATACTCAAGCATAGGGCATACCGGCTTTGCTTTGATGGCACTTGTCAATTTTAATGCGGATAAGCAGGGGATTACTGCCCTTACTTTCTACTTATTTGCGTATTCATTAGCCAATGTAGGCGCCTGGATGCTGGTCAGTTATTTTTCCAACACCGCAAATGCCGAAAATATGGACGATTTTAAAGGACTAGGCTTTAAATATCCGCTCGCGAGCGTCGCTTTTGTCATTATTTTGATCTCTTTAACCGGAATTCCGGTTACGGCAGGCTTTTATGGGAAGTTTTTGGTGTTTTCTTCAGTATATACTGTGTATGAAATCTCACATAACATATGGTTTTTGTTATTAATGATCACCGGAGCAGTCACAACTGTCGTTTCCTTGTTCTATTATATTAAGATTCCGTTAAATTTATTCCTGAGAAAGACGGAGAGGACTACCGGTTTTGCCTCAACCAACAGCTATTTATTGGTATCAATTGCAATTATTTCATTATTGGTAGTTTGTTTGGGCCTTTTCCCGGATTTTTTGGTTAAATAATTATTATTATTAAAAAATTCAATCATTTCTTGATATAATTTAAACAAATTCTGCAATTTTTAGAAAAATTAGTAATTTGCGCTCCGCAAAATAAACCGATTTTCTAAATTATGAAGCGTTATTTTCCCTTTGCCTTAATTGTAGGCATTTTGATCCTGACTTTTATTTTCCCGTCCATTGAACTTCACAATTCAAGCACTAATCCAAACTTTAATACGGGTGATATTGCCTGGATGCTGATGTCGACTGCGCTGGTGCTGATCATGACACCGGGCCTGGCATTTTTCTACGGCGGTATGGTGAATAAAAAGAATGTGATCTCTACCATGCTGCAAAGTGTTATTTGTATGGTGATCATTACAGTGATGTGGGGAATTGTCGGTTTCAGTCTTGCTTTTGGCGATACGATCGGCGGGGTTATCGGTAATCCATCCACCTACTTTATGATGAAAGGCATGCTGGGTAATTCAACCTGGAAGTTGGCGCCAACTATACCATTGCTGCTGTTTGCCATGTACCAGTTGAAGTTTGCGATCATTACCCCGGCGCTGATCACGGGCGCTTTTGCAGAACGTATCCGTTTTAACAGCTATATCATTTTCCTTTGTTTGTTCTCCATCTTCATATTTTCACCATTAGCACATGCTACATGGCATCCTGATGGTATCCTTGCAAAATTAGGGGTGCTTGACTTTGCCGGAGGAACGGTAGTTCACATGTCGGCAGGATGGGCCGCTTTGGCGTCAGCCTTATACCTGAAACGTCGTAACGAAGCTAACCACGCTCCCGCCCGTGTCACCTATGTCATCATCGGTACCGGACTTTTATGGTTCGGCTGGTTTGGTTTCAATGCAGGTTCGGCTTTTGGCGCAAATCACTTAGCGGTAAACGCATTGGCTACCAGTACCACGGCATCAGCAGCTGCGGGTTTAACCTGGATATTTTTTGATATGCTGCTTGGCCGCAAGCCATCTGCAATGGGTACCTGTATCGGTGCGGTTGTGGGTTTGGTTGCTATTACACCTGCTGCAGGCTATGTATCGGTGCCGCACTCGCTGGCAATCGGTATCATTTCGGCAATTGTAAGTAACCTGGTGGTTGAATGGCGTACACGTACTTCCATTGATGATACGCTTGACGTGTTCCCATGCCACGGTGTAGGTGGTATGGTTGGTATGCTGTTGACCGGTGTGTTCGCGCATCATAATGTAAACGCAGCAAACACAACCGGCGATGGCTTATTCTTTGGCCATACCCATTTGTTTTTTGTGCAATGTATTGCTTTGGTAGCGGCCTCTGTATTCTCGTTCTTCGGGTCATTGCTGCTGTTAAAGATCACAGATATGATATCACCACTGCGTGTGTCCCAGGAAGAAGAAACTATCGGTTTGGATATCAGCCAGCACGGCGAAAAATTGTAATATACCTATGAATGACCCCGTAGAGACGCGATGCATCGCGTCTCTACATAAGTGGTTATTTTATCCTTTTTAATTCGTAATGCTGGCCTTCATCGTCAGCAATTGCTTTATCAAATTTTCCATCCGCGCCTTTAACAAATTCAAAATCAGCCTCCATTATTCTTAAGAAAAGATGATGGTCATTTTGCGTATAAAAATGAGTAGGCGGCAAATTAGCTTTTGGCGCTTCTACCATCAATTGACCGTTCACCAGTTTTACAGTGGCTGTGTATTCCGGTCCCTGCCAAACTCCTTCAAATTGTTTTAGCTGTTCAGTAGTCAATTTAGCTGTACTGCGATAAGGCACATAGCTTTCCCATTTATAAGGGATAGTAATGCCCGTTAATTTTTGAGTTAGTTCGGTAAATATACTTTCGCCATTGGTGCTGTTGCTCATGATTATCAATGCAGTTTTCTGTTTGGGAATGGCGATCATATAATGCACCCAGCCAAAACCGTGTCCCTCTTTAAAGAACGCCCTGCCATACGGCGTTTTGAAAAGCCCGACGCCAAGTCCGTATGATAATTCGATCGCTTTATTGGCGCTGGTTGTATCAGCCACATTTAAAGAGAACATCTGTGTGTTTGAATTGATAGAAATCTGCGGCGAGAACATTTGATCCCAATACTTCTGATTCAGCCCTTTTTTATTCAGCAATGCAGAAACAAAACGACTATAATCACTGATAGTAGTTTCCATCGATCCGGCTCCGTAGGCTTCTTTATAACGATCCTTCTTAATAGTATCTTCCTCTATGCCGTGGCCATTCGCATAATTACTCTCAAAACGTGGTTTCCAGATAAAGCTGGTCCGCGTCATGTGGAAGGGTTTAAATACTTTTTCCTGCGCCATATCCTCCAGTTTGCGATGGGTAATTTCTTCAACTACCATTTGCAATAACATCAATCCTTCACCTGAATAGGAATAATGCGATCCCGGTAGGAAATATATCTTCATTTTCTGATCATCACTTCTCCAATTCGGAAAACCTGTGGTATGATCCAGGCATTCCCGTGCCGTAATTAGTTTCCAACGATCGTCGCCTGCCAGTTCTTTATAATTGTCATATTCCGGGATCGGCTTTGGCAGATACGTATAAAGCGGTTTATCCAGATCGATCACACCCTCCTGAGCCAGTTGAACCACGATATAGGCAAAAACTACTTTAGTCAGTGACGCGGCGTAAAAGCAAGTTGACGTGTCATTCATCTGGTTCAGCACTTTGTTCTTATAGCCATAGCCTTTTAGATAAATCGGTTTATCATCATTCACCACGCCGATACATAAACCCGTTACCACCGCCGTGTCCATGAGTTTTTTTACAGTTTGATCGATGAAGGTCGTGGTGATTTTACCGCCATCTGGTTTTTTAACTGTTTTTTGCTGCGCGAACAGAAACGACACACTAATGCTTAGCAGGATGATAAGGAAATATTTTTTCATGATAGGACTGGTTTAAGGAGGGTATCGGTTTCTTAGAGAACAAATTACCAAAATGGTTTAATTGCCTCGCCGATTTATGATAAGAAATAATAATATCTTTACAGTATCACATTCAACCTCCATCTTATGAAAAAATATCTACTCGCAGCGGTTTTATCCGGATTGATTTTCAATTCTTTTGCACAAACGCATTCACCCGATAGTGGCACATTTTTGCTGCATAAATTTCAGCAGCACATTGGCAAGGAGACCTACCACATTATCAACAATAAAGACTCAAAAGATTATGTGTCCGATTTTAAGTTTGTCGATCGCGGATCACCTGTACCATTGAAGACTGAATTAAGAGTGAACCCGGTATTAGAGCCGCTCAGCCTTAAAATTAAAGGTAATGTTGCACGCGGCGCCACGATAAACGACACCATCACTATAAAAGGAAACACTGCTCATGTTAAAGTGGATAACGATGTTTCTGATAAAACACTCAAGCCGCTCACTTTCCCTATAGCCGGATATGCACCGGTAATTGTACAGCAGGTGCTGATACAATACTGGAAGAAACATAAGGAGCCGGCCAATATCAATACCTTACCAAACGGCTCGGTGCAGATTCATCGCGATGGAGCTGATACGTTGACTTTTGAAGGTAAGCCTTTGATACTGGAAAGATATGCCATAGGCGGATTGATTTGGGGTAACGAGTTCGTATGGACAGACAAAGAAGGTCAATTGATCGGCGTGATCACCAATGATGCGGAGTTCGACAAGTTTGAAGCCATGCGCGAAAAATATGAGTCGTTACTGCCAACGCTAATAGGCAAAACGGCCACTTATAGCATGCGCTTGTTTACAAAATCAGCTGCTGTAAAAGCGGCTCCTGATAAAGTAATCGCAATAAAAGGTGGAACTGTACTAGACGTAGTGAATGAAAAAACTATACCGGATGCAGTGGTACTGATTGAAAACGGAATTATCAAAAAGATCGGCAAAACAGGGGAGGTGGCTATCCCGTCCAATGCAAAAGTGATCGACGCCAAAGGCAAAATGCTACTGCCCGGTTTATGGGATATGCATGCCCACTTTGAACAGGCAGAATGGGGGCCAGCATATCTTGCCGCCGGGGTAACAACAGTTCGCGATTGCGGCAACGAGTTCGACTTTATTAATGCAATAAAAGACGCTATAGATAAAGGAAAAGGTGTTGGTCCCGAGATACTAAAAGCCGGTATAATTGATGGCAAAGGGCAATATGCATTAGGTATCATACAGGCGGATACGAAAGAAGAGGCGATAAAGGAAGTCGACCGGTATAAGAACAACGGTTTTGCGCAGATCAAAATCTATAGTTCGGTAAAACCAGCCATTGTAAAAGCCATCTGTGATGAGGCGCATAAGCAAGGATTGACGGTAACGGGACATATCCCAAATGGCATGACGCTGCAGCAGGGTGTCGATTCGGGCATGAATATGGTGAACCATGTGCAATATGTATATACCATCATGAAGCGAAATAAAGACCGTTCGATCAATTTTGAAGATTCAACCAGCGTGGCTGCCATTAAGTTCATCAAAGACCATAATGTGGTTATCGACCCAACAGTAGGCGTTTTCGAAATGAGCTTCCGCAGTATAAATGATGATATTACCGTATTGGAGCCGGCATTTAATACGTTACCGTTACCACTACAGGCCATGCTGAAAAACACAGGACAGGATTCTACAGGCGCTAAAAAGTTCAAGCCGCTTTATGAAAGTTTGGTGAAGATCGTAAAAGTGATGCATGATGCCGGAATAACTATCGTGGCCGGGACAGATCAGGGTTTTCCCGGTTTCAGCGTTCCCCGCGAATTGGAATTATATGTGCAGGCAGGTTTAACTCCGGCCGATGCTATACAAACAGCAACCATTACCCCAGCCAAAGTAATGAACATGGATAAATACACAGGATCAATTGATGAAGGCAAGAAAGCCGATATTATTATTGTAGATGGTGATCCGCTGAAGAATATCCGTGAGATACGAAATGTAACAACTGTTATCCAGGGAGAACATGTTTATGATCCGGGCACATTACATAAATTGGTGGGATTTAGTAAATAAAAAAGCAATGGGTTTTAAGACCCATTGCTTTTTTATCCCCTATGCTGCCGCGAGCTTCCAGCTCGTGGTAAGGCATTGTATAAGCTTTCAGCTTCAGTGAGTTAAAAACTCACGCCATGCAACTCACGAGTTATAAACTCGCGGGAGCAAATTATTTTTTCAAATAGCGATGGGTTTTAAACCCATCGCTATTTGAAATGACGGAACTCACACCCGCCATTCCTTCTTCATTTCCCGGCTTGTCAATTTATTAGCCTCCGCATCATCAAATACCTCTTTTACCGGATCCCATTTCAACGGGCGTTTCAATTCGTAAGCAATGTTGCCCATGTTGCAAACGGTGGCTGTGCGGTGACCGATCTCTACATCGGCAATAGGCTTGCTGCGATTGCGCATAGCCTGAAGGAAATCCTTATAATGATTTTCACTGAGATATACATGCTTTTCGTTTGCACCGATCACCTGGTCTTTTAATTCCGGTGGGGTGGTCTCTAGTTTGCCACGCATCACATGCACCTCGCCCTTGGTGCCGATAAAATGCAGGCCATTATCACCCTGTATCGGCTCGTGCGTCATAGTGATACCATTAGCGTATTCGTAAGTCAAAAATTGGTGGTCTTTATCAGGCGGCGTTATTTTGACGGGTCCGCTGGCATCCATATCTAATCCCCATTGCGCGATGTCAAACATGTGTGCGCCCCAATCGGTTACATAGCCGCCGCCGAACTCTTTATAATCGCGCCAGTGAGCCCAGAAATCGTCCGTTAAACTTGGCGCAAGGTTGTGGTTATATACCTGCGGTGCGTTTGGCCCCAGCCAGAACTCCCAGTTTAGGTCAGCAGGAACAGGTTCGGCCGGAAGATTATATGGTACCGGTGGTCCACCCACATTTACTTTGACAGTTTTAATATCACCTATATATCCGTTCCGAACCAACTCAACGGCCTGTCTGAACTCTGGCCATGAACGCTGCATGCTTCCTGTTTGGAAAACACGTTTATGCTTCCTCGATTCGTTCACCATCGCACGCCCTTCCTTTATCGTAAGTGACAACGGCTTTTCGCAATAAATATCCTTCCCGGCCCTTGCCGATAAAATAGCGATCACAGAGTGCCAGTGATCCGGCACGGCAATTACTACCGCATCAATATCTTTTCGTGCCAGCAGATCGCGGAAATCGCTATAAGTAGCGCAGCCATCATACTTGCTTTGCGATGCCTGTGCTGCATAATATTGGTTCACTTCGCTGGCGAATTGTTTCAGCTTGCTGCCGTATACATCTGCAGCAGCAATGATCTTCACTTCTTTAGTATCCTGGAACGATCCTTTTAAGCCAAATGCCTGCTTGCCTGTCCCGATATGCCCGATAGTGATCAGATCGCTGGGCGGGGTGAAACCTTTTCCGCCTAAAACAAATCGCGGAACGATCATAAAGGAGGAAATAACCGAGGCCTGTTTTATAAACGATCGTCGGTTGATAGCATTTTTGTCGTTTTGCTCTTTTTTCATAATTGGTTTAATAATATTTGGAAGGGGTTGGCTAAATATAATTGAAAATTAGAAACATGTAAGTAATAATTTGGAGACAGATATTGTAAATTAGACACACCAAACAGCCAATTATGAAACGTTTTCTGCTGATACTCGCCATAGTGCTTTGCGGCCTCAATTGTTTTGCTCAAAATAAAGATGCCGAAGCCATCAAAAAGCTGAATGCCGACTGGATCGCATCCTACGTAACCCGGGACACGGCGAAAATGAGCAGCATATTTGGTAATGATCTGGTCCTTATCAATCCAGGTGGAAAGAAATATCATAAAAAGGATATTCTGAAAGGTGTGATGAGTCCCGGACAGCAATATTTATCTACTCACGTTGATTCGGCGGATGTGCGGCTGTTTGGAACTATTGGCATCATCAATGCAAAAATTTCTGCTACCATTAAGGCTGAGGGTAAGACAACTACATCAAAAGTCTGCTACATGGATGTGTACGAAAAGCGCAAAGGCAGGTGGTATGCGGTAGCTGCTCATGTTACTTTACTAGGTGCAAATTGATGATGAGGGGTGTCATGCTGAGGCTCTCGAAGCATGGTGGGCAAAGGCCTTTACGAGCCGCACTTCGAGAGCCTCAGTGTGACACCAATTTTTATGTATTGAAAAGAAATATTGTTATAGATAAACAATTTATCACATGATCAAAAAAATATTTATCGCATTTACAATTACAATTTTTTCAACTACCTGCTTACTTGCTCAACAGCCTGAAAAGCTTATCTATCACGATATAAAAACTGACAAGAACGGCTATATCGTCCCATGGTATAATGACGACCCAGCCATAGCATACGACCATAACCTGCACACCATATGGAACTTCTGGTTCAATATGCGCAGGGATATGAACGGTTTGCCTTATTATATGAACCACCAGGTTTGGAATCCGAATTTTGACGACCCCCGTGGCGTTGGCGGCGATCAGTTTATGATGGCAATATCCTCCTGGCGGTTATTGTATGACTATACCGGCGATGAGAACATCAAAGAAAACGCCTGTTTCCTGGCGGGTTATTATCTGACGCATGGCTTATCACCATCTAACTGCAAATTCCCGGATATACCGTTTCCATATAATACACTGATCTATTCGGGAATATATGATGGCGATATGCGCAATGGGAAGGATGTAGCGCAACTGGATAAAGCAGGGTCGTTAGGACTGGAGTTAGTTCATCTTTATAAGATAAAAAACGATCCGATCTTTTTGGATGCAGCTATTAAGATCGCCAATACACTTGCTGTTAATGTAAAGAGAGGTGACGCCAATCACTCGCCGTTGCCATTTAAGGTGAATGTTTACACCGGGAAAGTGGTATTGCTGAACACCACCGATAAATTGGATGGCATGGCAAAAGATACAGCCTGTTATACCAGCAACCTGACGCCGACCTTGCAATTGTTTGATGATCTGATCGACCTAAAAAAAGGAAACGTAACTGCCTACAAAACTGGTTTTGATAAAATATTGGTGTGGATGAAGAAATACCCCATTGTGATGAACAAGTGGGGCCCATTTTTTGAAGACGTCGGTATTTGGAGCGAAACTCAGATCAACGCCATGACCTGCGCCCGCTACATGATGGAGCATCCGCAGTATTTTCCTGAATGGAAGACACAGGTAAAAAGCATCATTAACTGGGTACATACCAGTTTTGGCAACGACAAATGGAAAAAATACGGCGTGATCGTCACCAACGAGCAAACAGTGTACCCTGTTCCCGGTGAAAGCCATTGCTCAAGGCAGGCTGCTGATGAATTACTTTATTGTTCGCTTACGGGCGACACTTCACTTTATAATAATGCCATCCGTGAGCTGAACTGGGCCACTTATGCAGTAGATGTAGACGGTAAAAATTGTTTCCCTTTTGATGAGCCGTGGCTGACTGATGGCTACGGGGATTACATCAGGCATTACCTCAGAGCGATGGCTACTTATCCATACCTGGCACCTGCCGAAGATCATATCCTTTCAACAACATCAGTTGTGCAGCAGGCAGATTACAAAGGTTTCCTGAAAAAGTTCATCTACCTCAACTTCGATAAAGTAGATACGAATAAGGTACACCTGTTCTACCGCACATTTGATAAAAGCGGGGTAGAAGAGATCAGAATGAAGGCTAAGCCATCAACGGTATTGCTGGAAAATGTTGCGATGAAGGAGCGGGATAAAGAGGAGGGCTATAGCTGGAAAAACCTTGATAAAGGCGGTGTATTGACCATTCGCAGAAGAAATGGTGACCACGTAATCGTGTTGAAATAAGTAATTACCCGGCTCCTGAAATTTATCGGGCGGCAAATCGTTTTTAATGTAAAGGCTGTAATGTTGACAATTCTGTGCAAATATTAATGCAATTTGATGACATTGTTAATTTAAAGTTCCAACATTAAAAATGTACTTTTGCAGCCTCATAACAAATCATGAGCGATCAGATTAAACATGAATGCGGTGTGGCATTTATCCGCTTATTAAAGCCACTCTCTTATTACCAGAAAAAATACGGCACTGCGCTGTATGGTTTAAACAAGCTTTACCTTTTAATGGAAAAACAGCATAACCGCGGCCAGGATGGCGCAGGTGTTGCTACCATTAAACTGGATATTGAGCCCGGAAAACGATACATCAGCAGGCATCGGTCGATGGCTTCAAATGCTGTAGCCGATATTTTTGAGTATATCCAGAAGAAATTCGCCGATATACAAAAAGAGCAGCCCGAAAAACTGGCCGATGCAGAATGGCTGAAAGAGAATGTGAGCTTTACCGGCGAGGTCTTATTGGGCCACCTGCGTTATGGCACTCATGGCAAAAACAGTATCGAAAACTGTCACCCATTTCTGCGTCAGAACAACTGGCAAACCCGTAACCTGGTAATTGCTGGTAACTTCAACATGACCAATGTTGATGAATTGCTGCAGCAGTTGTACGACCTGGGCCAGCATCCAAAAGAAAAAGCAGACACCATCACGGTACTGGAAAAGATCGGTCACTTCCTGGACACTGAAAACCAGGGCTTGTTTGATCACTATAAAAGAGAAGGGCTGCATGATAATGTGGAGATCAGTAAGCTGATTGCCAACGATCTTGATGTTGCCAAAATACTGCGCAGATCGGCCAGGAACTGGGATGGTGGTTATACTATTGCCGGTATATTCGGTCACGGTGATGCATTTGTGATGCGCGACCCTTCGGGTATCCGCCCTGCATTCTACTTCAAGAATGATGAGATCGTTGTAGCTGCTTCAGAGCGTCCTGCTTTGCAAACCGCTTTCAACGTTCCTATAGAAGAAATTAAAGAAATTCAGCCAGGTCATGCGCTTGTTGTTAAGAAAAACGGGACGATCACTGAAGAAATGTTCAGCGAGCCGCTGGAGAAAACATCATGCTCGTTTGAACGTATCTATTTCTCACGTGGCAGCGACTCGTCAATCTACCGTGAACGTAAGCAATTAGGAAGATTACTTTGCCCGCAGATACTGGACGCGGTTAATAATGATATTCAAAATACTGTATTCTCCTATATCCCAAATACAGCCGAAGTCGCTTTTTATGGTATGGTAGAAGGTGTGCACAAATACATCAAAACCTACCAGAAGGAACGCCTGCTGAACCGTGATGATAAGATTACTGACGAAGAGCTGAATGAAGTATTGTGCCTGGCTCCGAGAGTGGAGAAAATCGCTATAAAAGATGTGAAGCTTCGCACCTTTATTACACAGGATGCCGACCGAAGCGAAATGGTAGCCCATGTGTATGATACTACTTACGGCCTGATCAAAAAAGATAAAGATACCTTGGTTGTGCTGGATGACTCTATCGTTCGCGGTACTACACTAAAACAAAGTATCCTCAAAATATTGGACCGCCTTGGTCCTAAAAAGATCGTGGTAGTTTCATCCGCTCCACAGATTCGTTATCCTGATTGCTATGGTATCGATATGTCGCGTATGGGTGAGTTTGTTGCTTTTGAAGCTGCAATCAGCTTACTGAAAGAGCAGGGTAAGGAAAATACCATTCTTGATGTTTACCAGAAATGCAAAGCAAGCGAATCGCTACCCAAAGAGCAGGTTGAAAACTATGTGAAAGCGATCTACGAGCCATTTACAGACCAGGAGATTTCTGACCGCATAGCGAAGATCATCACACCAAAAGAGATCAATGCAGAAGTAAAGGTGATTTATCAAACTTTAGAAAATCTGCATAAAGCCTGCCCTGAACATAGCGGCGATTGGTATTTCTCAGGTAATTTCCCAACACCAGGCGGTAACAAAGTAGTGAACCGTGCTTTCGCAAACTGGATGGAAGGAAAGAACCAAAGAGGGTATATGTAAATACAATATTCTTTAAATAAAAAGACGATGAATTTTCATCGTCTTTTTATTTTTAGGCGAAGCTAAACCACTATAATTCGTTTGAAATCAAAGTTTAGATACACGGCTTATATAGTTGCACTGATTAGTGTCTTACTTTTCATAATGTTGGTTATATTGTTGGTAAAATCTATTAACTCAGATGCTTCCTTATGGAAGACTTTTCTCATCGCAGCATTCTTCTTGTTTATATGGCTTTGGATGTTTTTTGGGGAATTGAGGTCGAAAACAGTTAGTGTCGAAATAGGTGAAGACAAGATTAGGATAAGGAAATATTTAGGCATTGGAACCTTGAAGGAATATCAGATCGATGAGATTTCTGGTTTTAAAATATCTGTTCTTCGATCCAAAGGAGGAGTCTATAAATACCTTTATTTAATGGCAGACGATAAGAAAATAGCCAAAATTTCTGAATACTATCATCGCAACTATAAAGACTTAAAAAAGTTTCTGATAACTGCAGGGGTACGAAGCCTGGGGATCGAGCGGTTTGGCAATCTACAGGAACTTAAGGATCTTTTTAGCTGAAAACGACAATATTAACTCGCAAACGGCGTAAACACCCAGTGTGTATAAAGTTTATCGAACAGGATTAGTGAAGCGATAATCAAAGCTATCCCGGCGACTTCATTAAGACGGTGTACAAACTTTGTCGATATTCTATCCCGCAACTTATTAGCATAAAACGCTTTTGTAATATCCAGGCCGAACTGAACTACCAGAATGGTCAGGAACATCACGGCAATCTTTAGCGACCTGTTAGGCACAGAACTAACATATAAAGTACTGGCTGTACCCACAACCACCGTCCAGTGAAACAGCAGGGTAGGGTTGAGGATGCACATCAGGAAGCCTTTAAAAAAATACCCCGTCCTTTTTAATTTAGACGGCACGGTGTTATTGTAATTCACTTCTGATTTCTTGAAAATATAATAAATACCAAGCGCGAAGAGAATAGCGCAGCCTATCATGCCTGCGTTCTGCTTATCATTGTTGGAAATGTCAAAATATTGAGAGCCAAACAGGATAGCGCCAACAAATACCACATCGCTGGTTACCACACCCAATGCCAAAGCGACACCAGCATGAAAGCCTTTTTCGATGCTCGTTTTTATTAATGCAAAAAATACAGGGCCAGTCAAAAACGTGAGCACTAATCCAATCCCGATCCCCCTGATTATAGCTTCTATCATTAATTATTGTAGGCTGTGGAAATGTTGGTTGCCGTTAGCCGGGAACGAATATGCAACTTTTAACAGTAAACAACCAAACTTAAAATTCGGATTTTATTATTAGAAAAACTATGTGTCTATTTCTAAAAAATAATCTTTATGTTAGTGCTTTTATAATAAACTCAAAATCCAACCTAAGTTAGTAATGGAACAAAACAAACCTAAAGGTAACTCGTCTGCCTTTTTTACACTCACAATTGTCTTTTTCTTTTGGGGGTTTGTTGCAGCAAGTAACGACATCCTGATCCCGGTGTTTAAAGAGAAACTTCATTTGCAGCAATGGCAGTCGCAGATGATCTCGTTTGCTTTCTATGTAGCTTACACAGTGGGTGCAATCATTTATTCATTTGTGTCTAAACTGATCGGTGGCGACATTCTGAATAAACTCGGATATAAAAATGGTATCGTTTTGGGTTTAATCATTTCAACTATTGGTGCCTTGTTATTTTACCCGGCTGCTCAAAGCGCGTCGTTCGCATTGCTGATAACAGGTTTGTTTATTATTGGCTTAGGCTACTCGCTTCAGCAAACAGCGGCCAACCCGCTGGCTATTATCATGGGTAATCCTAAAACGGGTTCACAGAGGCTGAATTTAGCGGGCGGGGTTAATAACTTCGGTACTACGATTGGTCCGGTATTGGTGAGCCTTGCAATTTTTGGCTCGGTAGCTGCTAAAACACAAGTAGCAAGTATCGAATCAGTTAAATATCCATATTTGGTTTTAGGTGCGTTATTTATTGTTGTAGCGCTGATCTTTAAGTTTTCATCGGTACCTAACAAAATAGATCATATCACAGAAGAGGATCATTCAAACGGTGACGTAGCAAAGGTTGATGTTCCTGTTGCTCCGCCGCGTAAAAATGCGCTTAAATACCCTCAGTTAGCGTTGGGTATGATCGCCATATTTGTTTACGTAGGGGTGGAAGTTTCTACGGCGAGCAACTTACCGGAGTTCATGAAAGAAAAACTGCATACCGCTACAGGCGATATCGCACCTTTCGTATCTCTGTATTGGGCGAGTTTGATGATAGGTCGTTGGACCGCATCAGTAGGTGCCTTTAATTTATCAGGAGGCATAAAAAAGGTGTTGAATGTGGTGATGCCTTATATCGCTTTCATCGTTTTCCTTGTCATTAATTTGTTGGCACAACACGACGTTAGGCCGTTTTATATTTACCCCGCTATAATTGTTGTAATGATAATTGGTGATATGATGAGCAAGGGTAACCCGGCACGTCAGTTATTGATCTCATCCGCTCTTGCTATTGTTGCATTAGCTATCGGGATAGCTACCGGAGGGATGGTGAGTGTATATGCCTTCATCAGCGTAGGTTTATTCTGTTCAACCTTATGGCCAAGTATTTATGCTTTGGCGATAGCAGGTTTGGGAACACATACCAATGAAGGTTCCGGCTACCTGATCATGATGATCATGGGTGGCGGTATCATCAGCTTACTTCAAGGCTACCTGGCTTCTCCAGGTTTATTGGGCATCCAATTATCATATGTAGTAGGCATCGCATGTTTTGCATACCTGGCATTCTATGCAGTGAGAACTAAAGCTGTTTTGATCAAACAAGGTATCGATTTCGATGCTATAGAAACAGGAGCGGGGCATTAATTTTAGAGATTGGAGATTAGTTAATTAGTGATTAGTTAGTATATCCGGAATTAACTAATCTCTAATCACTGATCTCTGATTAACTATGAAACTAAGTTTCGATCATATTTTCATGAACCTGGCAACCGACCTGGCCCTGCGCTCACACTGCGTTAAGGCACAGGTCGGTGCTGTTTTGGTAAAGGACACCCGTATTATTTCGATAGGCTATAACGGTCCGCCGGCAGGGACGCATAACTGCGACGAGGAATGGCCCGAAACAGGCTGCCCGCGCGATGCCCGCGGAAGTTGTTCACTTGCCCTTCACGCCGAAGAGAACGCTATACTATACGCCGTAAAAAATGGAGCTAACCTGGAAGGCTCAACCTTGTATACCACGCTCTCGCCATGCCTACCATGTGCAAGACTGATATTCTCAGCGGGCATCAAGCATGTTTTCTACATGAAATCATACGCCCAATACAAAGGCTTACCCAGCGATGAAGGTGTTGATTTTCTGAACAGGTTTGGGGTGAATGCGGAGAAGTTTGAGGATGGTGATTAGTAGTGATCAGTTAACCGGTGATCGGTTAACCAGTTTATCAGGAAAATCATTTAATCAACGTAATCAGCGGTCCACTTTATCCAGCGCAAACTGCAACTGCTCCTCAGGTGTCATATTGGTATTATCCAATATAATGGCGTCCGGTGCCCTTACCAGCGGACTTTCGGCCCTGGTAGTATCCTGGTAATCGCGGTGGGCGATGTTTTCGAATACCTCTTCAAGGGTAATATTCGGATTTTTTTCTTTTAACTCGTTAAATCTTCTTTCGGCCCTGACTTTTGGATCAGCGGTCATAAAGATTTTTAATGTGGCATCCGGGAAAACAGTAGTGCCAATATCGCGGCCATCCATCACAATGTTTTTGGAGCGACCCATGCGCTGCTGCTGCTTTACCATTTCGTGTCTTACTTCGCGTAACGCAGCAACTGAGCTGACATTGTCAGATACCGGCATCTGGCGGATCTCTTCAGACACCTCTTCGTCGTTTAAGGTGATATGGGTCTGATAATCGCGCGCGTGAAAGTTGAGATGAATGTCTTTCAATGCCTCGGCAATCTGATCATGATTGGTCAGATCAACATTGCTGCGCAGAAAATAGAGCGTTACCGCGCGGTACATAGCCCCGCTGTCGATGTAAATAAAATGAAGCTTTTTGGCTAACGCTTTGGCTAAGGTACTTTTACCGCAGGAAGAATAGCCGTCAATAGCTATCACTATATTATTGCTCATTGGAGGACTAATTTAGGAAAATTAGTTGAGTGGTTAATATTGGTTGTATTAGTTGTAGTGGTTATAAAAGTTGTAAATGTTTAAAAAGTTGAAAAGGGAGTTTATATGTTTGCAAAAAACTAAAACCATTACAACCACTCCAACAACTACAACCATTTCAACCAACCAAAAATGAACTTCACTAAAGACGACCTCCAAAAAGAGGTTACTTATAAAACATCCAGGAGCGGGGGCAAGGGCGGGCAAAACGTAAATAAAGTATCCAGTAAAGTAGAATTATTGTTTGACATAGCACAATCAGTATTATTTACCGATGAGCAAAAAGCATTGCTTTTAACCAAATTACAAAGCAGATTAAACAGGGACGGCCATTTGCAAGTGATGAGCGAAGAGGAGCGGAGCCAGTATTTGAATAAAGAGCGGGCGCTTGAAAAGCTGCAACTGATATTAACACATGCACTTCATCAGCGCAAGGCACGAAAAGCTACCAAACCAAGTAAGGCGATGATTGAAGCGAGACTGGCAAACAAAAAGCTGCAGTCGGCCAAGAAGACAAATCGCAAAGGCGGATTTGACGATTAGTCAAACCTGTACAGCAGCGTAACTGACCCCCACTGATCGGCATGCACCATTTGTTTTACATCTTTGGTGTGCAGGAAAACCGCTGCATCGATCACAAACCGTTTACCAGAATACCCAATACCCAACTGGTTGCTGAAGATCAAGCGCTCCGGGTCAAGGGTCACTTCCATGCTATTGGCTTTGCGCGCATTGAATAAACTTCCCTGGATGGTAGCATCATAAGCAACTACATTGATTTGCGGCTTATAATAGAAGAATAACTCCCTTTGATTTAAGGGTTTAAATGATTGTGATTTTATAGCTGTACTTTGTGTGCTCAGTGAGTTAAATAATTGGTTGAAATCACCTAAGCGAAACATCGGCCCTATACCGGCTCCGGTAAAGCCATTACCCAAATTAGCATAGCTGGTTAAAGTAACATCTGCCCAATCGCCCCTTGCTAACAGTCGGTTATATTCGGCAGATAAGTTTAACTCAGCATCATTATCTATCTGGTATTCCCAACCGCTTGGTTGATAAAGGCCGAAAGCCCGATGAACAAATTCCTGTATCGGGCGACCAATAGCTGCAGGGCCAACCACACCTATCTGTGCGCCAATTTTCAAGTTGCTTTCATCTTTATACAGAAAGTTTAAAGTCGAACCAACATACAGATAAGCTGCAAATGGGCGATCAATATATTGCGGATCATCAACACCTGTAAAGTTTATACTTCCGCTGCGAGGGTTATAAAGCTTCTGACCGAACTCAAACCCTAAGACCTTATTCTTCAGTTTAGCAGTGTCTTTTACGCTTAAAGCATGACGGAAATAGCCAAAGTTTCCGGCAGTATAGTATTTATCTGCACCTTGAGCCAGGTAAGAGTCGTCATCTGTCTGAATACCGATCTCGTTGCTGTGGGATTGGGCGAATACTTTGGTGCAAAAAACAAGGCACAAAAGGAAGCAAATTGCTTTGTAGATCATAGTTTGGTGGAACAAAGGCCTAAAATAAAAAAAGCCTCCCGGAATACGGGAAGCTTTTGAACATTAATCAAACTATTTTTATTTAAAGGTATATCCTATGCTTATACCACCTGCCGGGATGATGCCTTCATCGTACAGGATCGGAACGAACTCTACTTTGAAGCTAAGTCCTTTTTGTTCAGGCTGATAACGGTATCCGAATGAACCTGTGGCGACGAAACCTGTTATCCTGTCGAACGACCACGTCTTGCCCGTGTTGTTACCCGTGGAGTGGAGGAACGTGGCCCCCCCGCCGACCTGTAGCATCGAACTGTGTTCACCTATCAAGTAGTTTATCTGGAACGGCACCGTTATTACACTGTTCCCTTGCGACGAGAACCCGCCTATACCCACTGTATAACCCCAACCGTTTCGCTCTGCATTTAAACGTGCATCGTAGTTAGCCGAGATAGCTAAACCAGCACCACCAATTTGCAGGTAGTAGCTCTTAGCCTTTATCTGGCTGTAATCCGTAGTATCCTGTTCTGCAGTTTGGCCGCCACCAATTGTATCGCGCTTGGTGATAGTAACTGTGTCTTTCTTGATGATAGTTACTGTATCACGTTGGAAGATAGTAGTAGTATCCTTTTTGATGATGGTAGTCGTATCTTTCTTTAATATAGTAGTCGTATCATGAGTCAGTACAGTAGTGGTATCGTGTTTTTCAATCACCTTGCCGTTAGCACCATTTTTTGCGTTACCCGCAGCATTCTGATCACCAACCTGTATCTTGCCATTGGTTACTGTTCCTGTAGCTGGGACTCCATTACCTGCATTGTTTTGGTTTCCTGCGGTGCCATCCTGACCTGGTGTACTACCCGGACTCGCATTCCCCGCTGCACCAGCACCCGGAGTAGGAATTACCGCCGGAACTTTACCACCCGGGGCGGGTACCGTACTAACTTGTCCCTGGTTACCACCGCCTCGTACTTGAATCACACCGTCTGTAGGCGGTGCAACAATCGTAGTGTTGGTAGGCTGGTCACCCGGATTATTTTTTACCTGTATGGTACCTTCTGTAGGTGTATAAATGGTTTTGATCTTAGAAACAGGAGCTACCTGGAACCCTTTTGCAGCAGAGTCGGCTTTTGCACCGCCATCCATATTGATCCCCGGATCAGGTTTTACCTGTGGCGAGGCTTTAGAGATCTTAGTAGGAACACCATTAATAATTAAGATGGTATCGGCGTTCCTCAATATTGTTGCCCCTCCTTTTATTACCAGAGTAGTATCAGAGGTTAGGACCTGTTTATTTGTCTTTTTCTTCGCTGTCGTATCTGTATCACAAACCATTCTGATCCTTGCTGATGCGGACGCTGTCAGTCGTAAACCGAACAGGCTCACCAGAAACATGAGAATGATAACCCGGCCCTTTGATGTAGAAAGAATATTCATTATAACCAATTTTGCTATTTGTTTAGTTAGCGGGTTTTACGTTACTGTAAATCAAAATGTTTCAGGCGGGTAGCTAAATATAAAAAAGTAAGGCCCTCTTGTTGAGAGGGCCTTGTGTAACGTATTGATAATGAGAATTTATATTACTATAATTAATTCATAACGGGGTTCAAATCTTCTTTTACAGTCAGATCTAAAGCGTTGCTCACTTTTTCACTCAAAAGCGCCATATTAATTACCTCTTTCATATCGGCAACGTAATGAAATTTAAGGTCTTTAGTATAATCCGCTTTTATTTCATTAATGTCCTTTTGATTTGATTTGCTCAGGATGATCTCCTTTATATTGGCCCGTTTAGCTGCCAGTATTTTTTCTTTGAGACCGCCTACCGGCAAAACGCGCCCGCGAAGTGTGATCTCTCCGGACATAGCCAGGTGAGGTTTTACTTTTCGCTGGGTAAATGCCGACGTCAAAGCAGTCAGCATGGTAATACCTGCTGATGGTCCGTCTTTGGGCGTAGCGCCTGCAGGAACGTGCACGTGCACATCCCACTGATCAAACAGTTTCGGGTTGATATCGAAGTCCTTCGCATGCGCCCTTAAATAGGCTAACGCGATAGTGGTTGATTCCTTCATCACATCGCCCAAATTACCCGTCAGGGTTAAACGGCCTTTACCGGGACTTAAGCTTGCTTCGATGAATAAGATATCACCCCCAACCGATGTCCATGCCAAACCTGTTACCACACCTGCTACTTCGTTGCCTTCGTACAGGTCCTTGTCAAATATTGGTGCACCTAATATTTTCTCAACATCCTTTTTAGATACCTGCGGAACGTGCGGCTCTTCCATAGCGATGGTCTTGGCAATGCCACGCACTACCGAACCGATCTTCTTTTCAAGCGAACGCACACCCGATTCGCGGGTATAATCCTCAATCAACTTTTCAAGAACATCATTTTTAATAACCACATCCTTAGCTTTTAAGCCATGTGCCTCACGTTGTTTTGGCACCAGGTGTTGTTTTGCTATCTCGATCTTTTCCTCAATAGTATAACCATTTACATCAATGATCTCCATACGATCCAGTAATGCAGGCTGTATAGTGCTTAGTGAATTGGCAGTTGCGATGAACATTACGTTTGAAAGGTCGAAATCAACCTCAACGTAATGATCATAGAATGTGCTGTTTTGCTCAGGGTCAAGTACCTCAAGTAAAGCTGATGAGGGATCGCCCCTAAAATCATTGCCTACTTTATCTATCTCATCCAATATAAACACTGGGTTAGCGGCACCGGCTTTCTTAATAGCCTGTATAATACGGCCCGGCATCGCACCTATATAAGTTTTACGGTGACCCCTGATCTCGGCCTCATCCCTGATACCGCCCAAAGCCATGCGCACATACTTACGCCCTAATGCTTTAGCTATTGATTTGCCTAAAGAAGTCTTTCCAACTCCCGGAGGGCCAACCAAACAAAGGATAGGGGCCTTCATATCATGCTTTAGCTTCAGCACAGCCAGGTACTCGATAATGCGTTGCTTTACTTTATCGAGGCCAAAGTGGTCTTTATCCAATATCTTTTGAGCGCGTTTCAGGTCGAAGTTATCCTTGGTAAACTCGCTCCATGGCAGATCTAACAGTAGCTCTAAATAATTGATCTGAACCGAATAGTCAGCCGCTGCCGGATTGGTGCGTGCCAGTTTCTCGAGCTCCTTGGTAAAATGATCATTTACTTCTTTTCCCCATTTCTTTTTGATGCCCCGCTTACGCAGATCTTCAATTTCCAGATCTGGTGAATTGCCGCCAAGTTCTTCCTGTATGGTCTTCAGCTGCTGGTTCAGGAAATAATCGCGTTGCTGTTTATCCAGATCGATGCGCACCTTGCTCTGTATCTGGTTCTTCAGCTCCAGCATTTGCAGGTCGAGCGTCAGGTGCTCCAGCACTGACTTGGTCCGTTCGCGCAGGTTAACGATCTCGAGCAGGCGTTGCTTAGCTGCCATATCCGCATTCATATTGGATGATATGAAGTTGATCAGGAACGAAGTGCTCTCAATGTTTTTGATCGCAATTCCTGCCTCGCTCGGAATATTTGGCGAAAGCTGTATGATGCTCATGGCCATGTCCTTAATAGACGAAACCATGGCTTTAAATTCTTTGTCTTCTTTTGGCTTTATTTCTTTAAATGGTTCAATTATGGCCTTCAGATAAGGCTCACTTTGAACTTCTTCTTTCAGTACGAAGCGTTTTTTGCCCTGTAGAATAACGGTAGTGTTTCCGTCGGGCATTTGCAGCATTTTTATAATGAGGGCGATGGTGCCCACTTTGTGCAACTGGTTAAATGTAGGATCTTCTATCGCGGTATCCTGCTGTGCTACTACACCTATTATTTTTTTGCCTTTGTTAGCGTCGCGTATTAGTTTGATCGATTTATCCCTGCCTACGGTAATCGGTATCACTACTCCCGGAAAAAGCACGGTATTACGTAACGGCAAAACCGACATTATATCCGGTATATGTTCGTTGTTCATTTCCTCTTCATCTTCCGATGACATTAGCGGAAAGAACTCCGACTCCTCATTTATAATAGGTAAAGCATTTTTAAAATCGAATGGATCAAAACTCATCAAATTCCCTTTCTGTCTCGTTGGTTGAAAAACGTCATATTGTCAGCTTACAAAGCTATGCCAATAATCTTAATGGGCAAACTATATGTTTATTGCCGCAGTAATGTTATCAGTCAAGACCTATGCCAAGATGAAGATATTACGAATTGTTGTAGTTAATATTATGTAAACTTATGATTTTTTGCGGTTTATATCAATGTTGGCAGATATAAGCGGAAAGGTCAGAAAATGGTTGGGAGGGTGAAAAAAAGTCAGCATGGTTTTTTTAGGGTCTTTAGAGGCTGCTTGAACGTAATTTTTAATAAAATGATACATTAATATAATATTTTTACACAAAATAAGTTAATAGTGCGTAAGGTAAACTTTACCATTTTTATTTTACAAAGGGATTTTTGATGAAGGCAACCGCTATACTGTCTTTTTTAGTCGTGTCCACGCTTAATGCGGCGATCGCTCAGAACGCCTATTTTAAGATGGGGCAACAGGCTTTTTTTGACGGTGACTTCAAGTCGGCAGTTAACCATCTTGAAAAATCCTGCATCATCGACTCCACCAATTCCAGTGCGCTCTGGATGCTGGGTTACTCATACTATCACGCCGAAAACTATAAAAAATCCATCCAGGCTTATAATAGGGTTATCGCTATAAAACCAGCTGACGGTTCTGCTTACTACTACCGTGCAAGGGCAAAGAGCTATTTAGCAAAGGATACTCACCTGAATGATCAGGATAAAGAGAAGAACTTGCTGGGCGCTATTTGGGATTATACCAAAGCTATTTCCATCGAGCCTAACAACACAACCGACAATACCAAATATTACCAGAACAGGGCTATTGCTTACCGCGATTACAGCGATTTTAAACTGCAACCCGGCTCACGCTATTATGATAAAACGCTTGCTGTGAATTCCTTGAAAGCCGCTATCCAGGATTTTGAGAAAGTTCTGTCTGATAATCCATCCCGCCAGGATATCTCCAACCTGATGGAAACAGCAAAGGCTAAATTGAGCAGCATTAATGTTGTTGCCAAAACAGCCCATCATTAATTATTTGAATAAGCCCGTTATCCGATAGGTGTTAGTGCCAAGTATTCGCACACTTTGTTTCCTGCTAATTATGTAAGTGGAATCCGGGATATAAGTTAATTTCTCATTATTCTCATACACTATGTTTTTAGTATGATTAAAGATGGTCATCCACTTTACCTTGTCATTTTCCATCTTTATCACAATCCTTTGTGTTTTAAGCGTGGGGTCTTTCGCCGTATAGCTGATAACATTTTCCGCTTTACTTACATCATAACTGTCTTTCCACGAGGGTCTGTTAATATCAGATTCGATAAATAGACTTAATTCTGTACCCCAGTCCTGTATGTGAACTTTTTGGGTTTCGGGGATTTTATTGTGGATGACCGTTTTGGTGACCAACGGGTTTGCTTTGGTCAGCCGCGCTGAGTCGGCTTCGAAATAGCCTTTGATATCAAAAAAGACTTTGGTATCAGATGCGGCATTGCTATCCCGTTTACAGGAAGCAATGCCCAGCAATAATATCAATGAGGTTGTTAAAAGAGGATATCTTTTATACCAATACATCTCCGGTCATTTCTTTTGGAATCTCTACACCGATCATTTTCAGGATAGTAGGGGCTATATCACCCAGTTTGCCATCTTTCACAGATTTTACGTCAGCATCGATCACTATACATGGCACCAGGTTGGTAGTGTGCGCTGTGTTCGGTGAGCCGTCATCATTGATCATGTAATCGGCATTACCATGGTCGGCAATGATGATAAATGAATAGCCATTTTTGATTCCGGTTTCTACAACTGCCTGTGTGCAGCTGTCTGCTGTTTCAGCTGCTTTTACTACTGCTTCAAACACGCCGGTGTGGCCTACCATGTCAGTATTGGCAAAATTGAGGATCACTACATCAGGCCAGCCGCTTTCCAGTTCCGGAATAATGGCATCTTTTATCCCTTCAGCACTCATTTCGGGCTGAAGATCATAAGTAGCGACTTTTGGTGACGGTATCAATAAACGTTTCTCATTCTCAAACTCTTTTTCACGCCCGCCGGAGAAGAAGAACGTTACGTGCGGATATTTCTCGGTCTCGGCAATGCGGATCTGGTTTTTACCTGCATCCTGCAATATCTCGCCTAATGTTTTGGTCAGATCGTCTTTGGTAAACACCACGCGGACATTTTTAAATGTCTCGTCATAGGTGGTCATGGTGATATAATGTAGGTTAAGCGGGTGCATATTCTGCTCAGGGAATGACTTTTGGGTCAACGCCTGGGTTATCTCACGACCACGGTCTGTGCGGAAGTTGATGCAGATCACCACATCATCATTTTTGATCACAGCCAAAGGTGAGCCGTTCTCATCTACACGAACAATCGGCTCAACAAACTCATCTGTTACACCTGCTTCGTACGATTCTTTTACGGCATCCAAGATATTCTGAGTATGTTTTCCTGTGCCGTTAACCAGCAGATCATATGCTTTTTTAACGCGTTCCCAGCGGTTATCGCGGTCCATCGCAAAATATCTGCCGATAGCTGAAGCCAGTTTTATCGGCGTGTCCTTAATATGATCTTCTAACTCACCGATAAATTTTACACCAGAGTTCGGGTCGGTATCGCGCCCATCTAAAAATGCGTGGACATACACCTTGTTCAGGTCGAATTGGCCTGCTGCATCGCAAAGACCTTCCAGATGCCTTATATGTGAGTGCACACCGCCATCAGAAACCAGTCCGATGAAGTGTACATCCTTATTATTATGCTTTGCGTATTCAAAAGCTTCTTTAATTACCGGGTTGGTTGGGAATTCATTGTCATCCACCGCTTTGTGAATGCGTCCCAACTCCTGGTAAACAATACGACCAGCGCCCAGGTTCATGTGACCAACTTCCGAGTTGCCCATTTGTCCGCCTGGTAAACCTACGGCAGTGCCGGAAGCTTCCAGTTTTGAATTTGGGTAATTCTGAAGCATCGAATCAAAGAAGGGTGTATTGGCTGCAAGTATCGCGTTCGATTTGTCATTACGGCCGTAACCCCAACCGTCGAGTATAATTAGTACTACTTTTTTATTTTTTTCCACAATGCAAATATAATGGCAACGTTTTAATAGAGACTGCGTTTAATAGGATTAATTTTTGGATTGGGCTTATTTCGGATAATTCAATTAACTGACATGAAGCTGCTATACCTATTTGTTCTCCTCTTTCCTTCGTTTTTTATGTCCGCAACTCCCGCGGATGTCATAGACAGGACTGCCGAATTGTTAAAGGACGGAAACACCCGAGAGCTTGCCGCTACTTTTTCACCGAGCATTGAAATGACCATTTTAGGTGAGGATAATGTTTATTCTAATACGCAAGCCGAGCAAGCATTAGCCGAATTTTTCAAACGCTGCCAGCCGCATTCAGCAAAGGTGCTGCACCGTATCAACTCCAACGCTCATTATCAATATGCAGTAATCATCCTCAACACTTCTAATGGTACTTACCGAACCTGTGTGTCGCTGAAAAGTGTGAACGGGAAATTTGAGGTGAACGAAATGCGGATAGAAGCTGAAAAAACAAAATAATCCGCAATTGTTTATACTTTTGGGCCATAATACTCAAAAGTTTGGATAAAGAATACATACACTCCTTCATAGCCAATGCTTTAGCTGAAGATGTTGGCGATGGCGATCATACTTCACTGGCAACTATTCCTGCCGGAACACAAGGAAAAGCAAGATTACTGGTGAAAGACACAGGCATATTGGCCGGTGTTGAACTGTCGCTCGAAATATTTAAGCAGGTTGACCCCAATCTGAAAGTAAATGTGCTGTTGCAAGACGGTGCAGCAATAAAACCAAAAGATATTGCTTTCGAGGTTGAAGGTGACGCACAAAGCATCCTGACTGCAGAACGCCTGGTGCTGAACTGCATGCAACGCATGTCCGGCGTAGCCACAAAAACTCACGGGATAGTTGAATTATTAAAAGGAACTAATACCAAAGTATTGGACACCCGCAAAACCACTCCGGGAATGCGCTACCTCGAAAAATGGGCCGTTAAAATAGGCGGAGGGGTTAACCACCGTTTCGGTTTGTTTGATATGATCCTGATCAAGGATAACCACGTAGATTATTCAGGTGGAATTAAACAGGCTATTCGGAATACAAAGCACTATCTGCAGAAAACCGGTAAAAAACTAGCTATTGAAATAGAAGTACGCAACCTGGACGAATTGCAGCAAGTATTAGATGAAGGTGGTATAGACCGTATTTTGATTGATAACTTCGATCTTGAGAACCTGCGGAAAGCGGTGAGCATGATCGGCGGTAAATACGAAACAGAGGCATCAGGTGGAATTACGATTGATAATATCCGTCAATATGCCGAATGCGGAGTAGATTATATTTCGGTTGGAGCGCTGACACACTCAGTGAGGAGCCTGGATTTGAGTCTGAAGGCAGTAGGATAGTCATTGGTCATTAGTCATTAGTCAATGGTGGATAGTCAATACTTGATGGGCAAAATCAATATGCGGTCTTTAAAATCGCTTAATCGTGTCAAATTTTATTAATATTGTGCAGCAATGATTAACGAATACACGATTTGGGCGCTCGTTTTAGCTTACCTGTTGGGATCGATCCCGACAGCGGTGTGGATTGGACGGGCGTTTTATGACATCGATGTACGTGAATATGGCAGCGGCAATGCCGGCGCCACCAATACCTTCCGTGTGCTGGGCAAAAAGGCCGGTATACCTGTAATGCTTATCGATATACTCAAAGGCTTTACTGCTACTAAGCTGGTTGTATTTATAGGCATTTCAACAACCGGCGGACCGCATTCCGTATCTTATATCAACCTGGAACTCGCTTTAGGTATCGCAGCCGTAATGGGCCACTTATTCCCCGTTCTGGCTGGTTTCCGCGGAGGAAAAGGCATAGCAACCCTATTCGGAATGGTGCTGGCAGTTCATTTGCAAGCTGCGCTGCTTTGTATTATTGTGTTTATTATCGTGCTGCTCGTTACCCGCTATGTGTCACTTAGTTCCATAGTTGCGGGCTTTACTTATCTGATTGGCGTTACTTTTGTTTATCCTTTATATATCCGTTCGGTGATCATTTATGGCATGTGTATTTGTGCACTCATATTGGTTACCCATCAAAAAAATATTGAACGGTTATTGAAGGGAAAAGAATCAAAAGTTAATCTCTTTAAGCGAAAGGAGGCCTAAAATGGGCAAAATAAAATTTTCGTTATTCGCATGTTTCCTGGCGACTATGATCGCCTGCTCCACTGTACCATTAACAGGACGAAAACAATTCAGCCTTGTTGGTGATAGCGAGATCAACACGTCGGCCGCACAAAGTTATAAACAGCTATTGTCGGACCCCAAAACAACTGTGATCACCAATACCCGCGATGCTGAAAGTGTTAGAAGAGTTGGCAATAAACTATCCGTCGCCATTGAGAATTATCTCAAGCAAAATGGCTACGGCGATCAATACAGTTTCAATTGGGAGTTTAACCTGATCCAAAGTAAAGAAGTTAATGCCTGGTGTATGCCCGGTGGTAAAGTGGCTGTTTATAGCGGAATTTTACCTATCACGATGGACGATGCAGGTTTAGCGACGGTGATGGGCCACGAAATTGGTCATGCTATTGCACGGCATTCGGCCGAACGCATTTCACAACAAATTGCAGCCCAGTTCGGTGGTGCAGTAGTTGGCGCAGCGGCGTCCGACAAGTCGCAAACTACTCAGAGCGTTGTGAACGAGCTTTATGGCGTAGGCGGACAGTTAGTATTGCTAAAATATTCAAGGAATCAGGAATCGGAAGCAGACCGTCTGGGGCTGATCTTTATGTCGATGGCTGGGTATGATCCTAATAATGCCGTTGCATTCTGGCAGCGGATGGCTGCGCAAAATAAAGGTGGAGCACCACCGGAATTTCTAAGTACGCACCCGGCAGATGCAACACGTATACAGGCTATCAAGAATAATATTCCTGAAGCCATGAAATATTATCATCATTAAAATTATGCCGGCACCTAAACCAGCATTCTTAACTGCTAAATGGAATAACCTCATCATGCTGAATTATGAGGTTGATCCGGATATTCTGAAATCACATATGCCGCCTTTTACTGAACTCGATCTTTGGCAAGGAAAGGCGTTGGTGAGCATGGTTGGCTTCCTTTTCAGGGACACAAGAGTAAAAGGAATCAAATGGCCATTCCACGTCAATTTTGAAGAAGTGAATCTTCGCTTTTATGTAAGATATTACGATGGTGACGAATTGAAACGCGGTGCAGTATTTATAAGCGAGATCGTTCCCAAACCGATCATAGCTTCTATCGCTAATAATCTTTACAAAGAGCATTACAGTGCTATGCCGATGAGGCATAGTATTGCTGCCGTTTCTGAAGATAAGACCCAATATCTATATGAATGGAAATTGAATGGCCGCTGGAACTGTTTGGGCGGAACGGTAAATAATAAACTGGCACTCATCACAGCCGGTAGCCAGGAAGAGTTTATACTTGAACATTACTGGGGATATAACAAGATCGGGAAAGACCTGACAATGGAATACCAGGTTGAGCATATCAGGTGGAACGCAGGTACTGTAATCGACCCGGTATTTGACGCTGATATAGCCCGTTTGTATGGAAAGGGATTTGAGCCATTTTTAATCAAGCAGCCGTACTCGGCCTTTTTTGCGGATGGCTCGGATATCATCGTTAGGGGCGGGACGAAAATCCGCTTTGCCCCAAAACTTCCAGAATTGCCTGTGCTTTAAGCAGGCACTCTTCGTATTCTTTTTCCGGCTCTGCATGATAAGTAATAGCACTGCCTACTTGGAAAGATAAATATTGATTTGTTGCATTGTAAAGCAGCGTCCTGATCACCACGTTAAAATCAAAATCACCATCCGGACTGAAATATCCCACCGCACCTGAATACACCCCGCGTTTGCTGCGTTCATATTGCTCCATCAATTGCATAGCACTGATCTTTGGCGCGCCGGTCATGCTACCCATGGGGAAGGTGTTTCTGATCGCTTCGACCGCTGAAGCATCCTCCCTCAACTCACACACTACCGTCGATATCATTTGATGAACCTGGCTGAAACTGTAAATACCAAACAGCTCTTCTGTAGTTACAGTGCCTGCTTTGGCAGATTTAGTCAGATCATTCCGCACCAGGTCGACGATCATTACGTTTTCCTGCAATTCTTTTGGGTGACCTTTAAGACTTTCTTTTGATAGCTTGTCTAATTGAGGATCATCGTACTTTTTTGAAGTCCCTTTAATTGGTTGCGAGATCAGCTTATTATCACGCTTTGCAAGGAAACGTTCGGGAGACGCTGATAGGATATATTTATCCCTTAACTTGAAAAAGGCAGCAAAAGGATTGGGCGAAATCTGATTCAGTTTGATGAATGCCTGTAATGGATCAATCACCGCATTCTCTGCAAAAAACTCCTGGCAAAAATTGGTTACATAAATATCCCCTCGACTGATATGCTCCTTGATTTTGATTACAGTATCGATGTATTCATGTTTATTAAAACGGGAATTGAGCGTTATTGGGTGATCGACCCGGTTGCCCTGAATAACTTGACTATCTATCTCATTTAACAACCGCTCCGGTTTATCAGAAATAATCTCAAGCTGGCCATTTTTAATGATCAGCAAATGTTTTGGTGCAAAGAAATAGAGATCAGGAAATTGCAGATGATCGGGATTGTTCGATTCCAGCTTTTCGATCTCATTCTTCAAATCATAAGTCAGAAAGCCAGTGACCCAGCCAGGGTTTTTAGAGCGAAAGTCTTCAAGCGCTTCAAAAGAGGAATCAACTGTAGTGATCAATTGGTCTTTTACCCCAACTGCCAATAACAAGTCAAACTTTGAATATTGGTCGTCAAAATTATTCGAATCCAGGCAACAAAACACATCAAAGGATGAGGCCCATTGCAAGGCTTTTTGCTTAAAAAGTTCGGGACTGGTTACCGGGATAATCACGCTGCAAAGCTATTAAGTAAAATCAAAAAGTAAGTATGAGATGTATAACTCTACTTTAAACTGGCTTCAGTCTGTGACTGAATGCCTACCGATGTTCGGCAGTTTTAAACTGCCGTGGGATCCTTGATTTCAGTTATAAACTGAAACCAGTACTATGTAAAAATAATCAAGTAAAATGAAAAGGCTCCTTGCATTGCAAAGAGCCTTTGTATGATTTTCGTAAAATTGATATTAGTGTAACTGCAAGGTCTGCTTACGATCTGGTCCTACTGATAAGAATTTCACCGGAACACCTAATTCTGCTTCCAGGTAATCGATATATGATTTCAGTTTAGCAGGTATTTCAGACAATTCAGTTATTCCTGTCAAGTCTTCATTCCAGCCGTCTATTTCTTTAAAAATAGGCTCTGGTTTTACTGAGCAGATATCATAAGGCATATAATCTATAACCTCGCCATTGTAGTTGTAATGCGTACAAGCATATATTTTTTCAAAACCGCTTAATACGTCAGCTTTGGTCATCACCAATTGAGTAACGCCGCTTAATAAAATAGCGTATTTTAAAGCAGGAAGATCGATCCAACCCGTACGGCGTGGCCTGCCTGTAGTAGCGCCAAATTCATGGCCAATTTGACGAAGCTCTTCGCCTAAATCATTGTCCAGTTCAGTAGGGAAGGGGCCGCTACCAACGCGGGTGCAATAAGCTTTGAAAATACCGATCACGTCACCAATTTTGCTTGGAGCAACGCCCAAACCGGTGCATGCTCCGGCAGCGGTGGTGTTTGATGAAGTTACGAACGGATATGAACCGAAATCGATATCCAGCATAGCGCCCTGTGCACCTTCAGCTAAAACTTTTTTACCTTCTTTCAGGTAATTATTTACCAAATGCTCGGAATCAACCAGCGGGAATTTGTGGATCAGCTCAATGGCTTCAAAGAATGCTTTCTCACGCTCACTGAAATCAGGCACTTCGCCATATAGTGATTGCAGCATAGAAGTATGCTTGTCAACCAGTTTCTGGTAACGCTCTTTAAAATCAGGAAGGATAGTATCACCGATACGTAAACCGTTGCGGCCTGTTTTGTCCATGTAAGTCGGTCCGATACCTTTAAGGGTTGAACCGATCTTACCTTCGCCCATCTTCTTTTCAGAAGCAGCATCCAATAATTGGTGAGTAGGTAATATCAGGTGCGCTTTTTTAGCAATCACCAGGTTCTTTTTTGCCTGCAGGTCATGCCCGGCATCTTTAAGCTTTTCTAACTCCTTTTTCAGGGTGATTGGGTCGATCACCACGCCGTTACCGATCAGGTTAAGCGTGTTTTCAAAAAATATCCCTGAAGGAATAGTATTTAAAACGAATTTCTTTCCGTCAAACTCAAGGGTATGTCCGGCGTTTGGTCCGCCCTGGAAACGTGCTATCAGGTCATAACCTGCGCTTAGTACGTCAACAATTTTACCTTTACCCTCGTCGCCCCATTGGAGGCCTAATAATACGTCAACAGCCATTTATAAGATATTGAATTTATCAAAGGTGGCAAAGTTATACTTTTCTCTCACAAAACCCTGCCTTTAGTTTTTCACAATTTCCGTAAAGGTTAAGGGAATGGTGTTTGATCTCGAATTTGAGTAATCCGCCCATCATACTTTGTATCTGCTGTATGCGTGGGTCGCAGAATTCAACCACCTTTCCGCAGTCGATACAAATGATGTGATCGTGCTGTTTGTAGCCGTATGATTTCTCAAACTGGGCCATGTTTTTGCCAAACTGGTGCTTGGTCACCAGGTCACATGATACCAGTAGCTCCAGCGTATTATATACGGTAGCACGGCTCACGCGATATTTTTTATTTTTCATGTGGATATATAGAGACTCCACATCAAAATGGTCGGAACGCGAATAAATTTCTTCCAGTATCGCAAAACGCTCGGGCGTTTTTCTCAGGTTTTTATTTTCGAGATACGCCTCGAAAATCTTCTTAACCATTTCAATGGTTTCGGGTTGAGACATAGTAGTTTATTAAAGGGCCAAAGTTATTTATTTTAGTTAAGAGTTGGGTTAAGTTTATTGAGTTAGATTGAGTTGATTAAGTCAGAGATTTATGTTTAGCAAACTTAATCAACCCAATCAACCACTTAACTCAATCAACTAACTACCTCACGACGCTTTCTCAATAGCTGAATCAAAACGATTTACTGATGTAACGCCTTTTACCTGCTTCAATCGCTTGATCAGGTTATCCAGGTGCTCGGTATCATTCACGTATACCATAATAGTGCCTTCGAAAATGCCGTTGTCACTATCTACCGTGATAGAGCGCATATTCACCTTGAAATCATTGGAGATAACAGTAGTCAGCTTATTGATAAGGCCCACATCGTCGATACCAGTAATACGCAAGCCGGTAAGGAAGGCCAGTTCCTGCTGGTTGGTCCAGCGGGCTTTTACAATTCGGTATCCGTAGTTAGCCATCAGTTTAGCTGCATTGGGGCAATTGGTGCGGTGTATTTTGATGCCGTCACTAACGGTAATAAAGCCAAATACATCGTCGCCAGGGATCGGGTTACAGCAGTTAGCCAGCTTGTAGTCGATCTTCTGCATGTCCTCACCAATCAGCAACATATCGCTGTCTTTGGCTTTGATATTGCGTAACAGGCCCTGCACCTGGTCTACCTCGATCTTATCCTGTGGTTTGTTTTCAATCACCTTTTCAGATGCCTGGTACTCTTTCAGGTCCTTCATGTCAATGATGCCCTGCGCAACATTGTAGAAAAGATCCTGCGTCGACTGCAGCTTAAAGAAGTAACTGATCTTATGAATATTTTCTGAGTTGTAGGTGATCTTAAGCGACTTCAGCTTACGTTCGAGTATTTCCTTACCTTCATCAGCAACTTTGCGTTTTTCTTCTTTTAAAGCAGATTTGATCTTGGCTTTGGCCTTGGCTGTCACCACAATGTTCAGCCAGTCTTCCTTTGGTGTCTGCTTGCTAGAAGTGATGACTTCTACCTGGTCTCCGTTTTGTAGCTTGTAACCCAGTGGAACCAGTTTGTGGTTTACTTTGGCACCGATACAGCTCGCGCCTACGTCAGTATGTATTTCAAATGCAAAATCTAGAGCCGTGGCATTTTGCGGCAACTGGATCAAAGCACCTTTGGGCGTAAAAATGAATATCTCGTCAGAGAAAAGGTTCATTTTAAAATCATCCAAAAAGTCGAGCGCATTTGATTCAGGATTTTTCAGCATATCGCGCACCTTTTGTACCCACTGATCTAAGCCACTGTCTGATGATGATTCTTTATATTTCCAATGCGCAGCGAAACCCTTCTCAGCAATTTCGTTCATGCGTTTGGTACGAATTTGCACTTCAACCCACTGCCCGCGTGGGCCCATTACTGTAGTGTGTAACGATTCGTAACCATTTGCTTTAGGCGATGATATCCAATCGCGCAAACGATCAGGATTAGGTCGATACAAATCGGTTACTATAGAATATGCCTTCCAGCATTCAGATTTTTCGTTTTCAGGAGTGCTATCCAGAATGATCCTGATGGCAAAAAGGTCATACACCTCCTCAAAAGGTATCGCCTTTTTCTTCATCTTGTTCCAGATGGAATGGATAGATTTTGGTCTGCCGAACACATCAGCATGCAATCCCTGGCCTTCCAACACCTTTTTCAGTGGCTCAATAAAATCCCGGATAAATTTCTCGCGTTCGGCTTTTTTCTCGTTTAGTTTGTTTTTGATGAACTGGTAAGTCTCGCGCTCCATGTATTTCATGGAAAGGTCTTCCAGCTCAGATTTTATCGCATATAAGCCCAAACGGTGAGCGAGAGGAGCATAGAGGTATACCGTTTCAGACGAAAGCTTCAACTGCTTATCACGCGGCATAAACTCCATCGTCCGCATGTTGTGCAGGCGGTCGGCCAGCTTGATCAGGATCACCCTCACATCATCAGCAAGAGTAAGCAGCATCTTACGGAAGTTTTCCGCCTGTAAAGAGCTGTTGGTATCAAATACGCCGGATATTTTGGTCAGGCCATCAATGATCTTGGCTACTTTTTTACCGAATTCCCTTTCAATATCGTCCAGCGTCACATCGGTATCTTCCACCACATCATGTAACAATGCGCATACAATGGACGTAGTACCAAGTCCGATCTCTTCCGCAGCTATCTGCGCAACTGCTATCGGATGGTATATATAAGGCTCACCAGACTTGCGGCGCATATCTTTATGGCTCTCCAATGCCATATCGAATGCCTTGCGTATCATCCGTTTATCACCTTTTTGTAAAGTAGATTTACTGGCGCGTAGTAAAGCACGGTATCTTTTCAGTATCTCATTCTTTTCGGCTTCTATATCAATCACTAAATCTTTCATGTGCGTTTACCCGTATAATATATAACTGGTTTGCAATTAAATGGATTAATTGCAGTTGTATTTAAATACCCAAAAATTTAATTTAATTTTGTAATACGTAAAATTATGAAATTTATTGGTTTTCTTCTGGTGTTTTGCTGTAGTGCGGCTTTGGTTAAAGCCCAGGATCAGTTGCCACGTCAGTTATCTACGGGCAAAAATGATACCATCAAGACCTATGTTACCAATATTGACGGTGAGCTGGTGCCTATGATCGTTACCCCAGAGATCAAGATCGTAGATGTAAGAATATTCAAGAGCAAAGCCGATCGCGACGCCTATAACCGTTTGAGGTATAATGTTTACAAAGTAATGCCTTATGCGAAGCTGGCTTCTGAAAGATACCAGAAATTACAGCGTAGCCTGGCTACAACAGGCGATAAGAAAGTGCAAAAGCGTATGATAGATACCTGCGAAACAGAGATCAAAGCGCTGTTTAAAAAGGAAATTGAAAACCTGACAATTAGTCAGGGTGAGATACTGATTAAATTGATTGACAGGCAAACCGGTACTACCAGCTATGAAATGGTAAAGGAATTAAAAGGCGGATTGAAGGCATTTATGTTTCAGTCTGTTGCAAGATTTTTTGGCCATAACCTGAAAGAAACCTACGACCCAAGCGAGGAACGAGATATCGAAGCAATTCTACAACAAGCAGGATACTATTCCTATCAGAATTAATGGATAATAACAGCATCTACCAGTTTAACGTACAACAGTTAGACGGTGAAGAGATAAGCTTGTCCGATTACAAGGACAAAGTGCTTTTGGTTGTCAATACAGCGTCAGAATGTGGATTTACCCCTCAGCTTAAAGACCTCGGCATTTTAAAGGAACAATTCAAAGATCAGGACTTCGAAATTCTTGCATTTCCTTCCAATGATTTTGGCGGACAAGAGCCTTTGGAAGGTGTTGAACTGGAAGCTTTTTGTAAAAAAGCTGGGGCTAACTACCCTGTCTTTGAGAAGATTAGGGTTCGCGGGCCCTATGCACATCCGCTTTATAAATTTTTTGCCGATAAAAAGCTGAATGGCAAACTGAAGTCTACCCCACGATGGAATTTCCATAAGTTTTTGGTGAGCAAAGCAGGGGTAGTTACCGACTTTTTTTACCCTTTTACAAAACCCACCTCTTCCAAAATACGCAAGAAAATCGCACGTTTGCTGTCTGCTAAATAATTGCATTTAATATGAAATTAGATATACTGGTATTGCCGGTCCACCCGGATGATGCCGAATTAGGCTGTTCAGGAACTATTGTTAAAGAAATAGCCCTCGGTAAGAAAGTAGGCATCGTCGACCTTACCCGTGGTGAATTGGGTACAAGAGGCTCTGCAGAGATCCGCGATAAGGAATCAGCTGCATCATCCAAAATATTGGGACTTGCTGTACGCGACAACCTGGGATTACCCGATGGTTTTTTTGAAAATAATAAACCACATCAATTAAAAGTGATCGAAGCTATCCGCAGGTTTAAACCAGAGATCGTGATCACTAATGCTTACCATGACCGTCACCCTGACCATGGCCGGGCCAGTGACTTGGTGGAAGACTCAGCATTTTTATCCGGACTACGAAAGATCGAAACCTTTTATAATGGCGAGAAGCAGGAGGAATGGCGCCCGAATCTGGTACTTCATTTTATCCAGGATAATTACATTAAGCCCGATATATTGATAGATGTGACGGATCAGTGGGATAAAAAGATAGAGAGCATACATGCATTCGGCTCACAATTCTATAATCCTGAATGGGAGAATGAACCGCAAACCTATATCTCGTCACCTGAATTTATACAGATCATCGAAGCCCGTGCACGGGAATATGGGAAAAGTATCGGAGTGAAATTTGCCGAAGGCTTTATATCGCGAAAGATTCTAGGTGTGAACGATCTGTTTGATCTGAAATGATGTACATAGAGACGCAACGCATTGCGTCTCTACATAAATTATTAGACTCTTACGTATTCGAAGCGATTATTATCGTTACTTCTTTCGCGTTTCAGTTTGTTCTCTTTAGCAAGCTTTAATAGTATTCCCGAAAGTTCAGATGTTTTAAAGTCTGAATCATAGCTTTCCTTGCAGTAATCTGCTATTTCAGAAATTGAATGGCTGGAGTTAAAGAAGTCGGTCAGCAGTAACTGGTTCAGCACTTTGGTAGCTCCCGGCTTCTTACGGCCATTGATTGAATGGTTGTCATCATCCTCGGCCTGCCTGTTTCTGCGTACTCTTCTGTTGAAGGCATCGGCCCCATCCAATTCTCCTTTTTCAGACTCGATCATCGCGTCCAGCAGCCGGTCGACTACCTTTACCTGGACTGCCTCAGAACGGAAGGAGTTAACAACTTCGGAAATTTCTAAAAGCTGTTTCTTTAATTTTTCGATATGCTTGCTCATGGTATATGTATACTATCCCTTAGGGGTATTTAAATTAATTACCTAATAATAAAGGCAATATTGCCTTTAAGGTTCAAAAAATAGTGTATATTAATATATGGGTTAGTAATAAACGCAAATGTGCGTATATAGTATCTATATTAGGAAAAAAGGGCCTGTTTTTTATCAAAACAAGCCCTTTGTAGCAAAATTATTACAAGCTTATTATAATATGCCTAATATTGTCTCCAATACGGACAGGCCTTCGTCAATATGTGCCTTATCCATAATGAGTGCCGGCCTGAACCGGATGGTATGATTACCGCAGCCCAGGAACATCACATTTCTTTTCATTCCTTCTTTAATAAAGGCGTCGCGTTTTGCCTTGTCAGGGAAGTCAAAGGCAGTAAGCAAACCACGACCTCTCACATTGCTGACAAGTGAGTTTTTCTCAGCTATGCGGGTCAATTCACTTTGAAGGTGCTCACCAACAACAGCTGCATTTTCGCAAAGATTATCTTCTTCAATAATCTCCATTATTTTTGACGACCGCACCATATCTACCAAACTGCCACCCCAGGTGGAGTTAATTCGTGAGGGAATACGGAAGACGTTATTCTCTACTTCATCTACTTTGTTGCCCACCAATATGCCGCATACCTGCATCTTTTTTCCAAATGCAATAATATCCGGACGTGCTTTTTCGCCATAATGCTCGTGGCACCAAAATTTGCCGGTAAGGCCAACGCCCGTCTGCACTTCATCATAGATTAGCATCGCATCATTCTCATCGGCAATCACTCTCAATTGTTCTAAAAATTCCTGGCGAACGTGGTTATCACCACCCTCTGATTGGATAGGCTCAATAATGATCGCGCAGATGTCATCTTTATTTACTTCGAATGCTTTCTTGATCTGTTTGATAGATAAAGCCTCTCTTCTCAATAGATCCTCATGATTGGCGTCCGAATAAGGAAAATTCATAGCCGGATGTGATACCCGCGGCCAATCAAACTTGGCAAACCATTTGGTTTTTACAGGTAAGGTATTGGTCAGGCTTAAAGTATAACCGCTGCGGCCATGGAAAGCATGTTCAAAATGCAATACTTTAAATCCCTTCTCTTTGGTATATCCTTTGGTAAAGTTTTTTTGCACTTTCCAGTCCATGGCGACTTTAAGAGCATTCTCAATTGCCAAAGAACCGCCAGAGATAAAGAAGGCGTGAGGCAGGTATTCAGGAATACCTACACGTGCAAATGTCTCAACGAATTGTGCATACTGTGTGGTGTAAATGTCCGAGTTTGATGGGTTGGTCAAAGCAGCCAGCATCAGGTTTTTCTTGAACTCTTCATCATTCACCATTTTGGGGTGATTATAACCTAATGGCACCGAAGCAAAGCAGGTAAAAAAGTCGAGATAGGTACGTTTATATTTAGCATCGTAAATGTAAACACCTTTACTTTTTTCCATATCAAAAGTAAGGTCGAAGCCATCGGCAAGGATGTGCTTCTTTAATGAATCCTGCACATTTTCGGGAGCAACTAATAGGTTATACATAAGCAATTGGTTTGTTTCAAATTTACTAAAAAGTGCTCAAAAACAATAGTTTAGGCGGTTTTTGAACCGATGAGCCAAAAAGTAACTTTAAATTGTTTAAACCTATATTTTGGACTGATTGTAAAAGTAGTTCTTAGGATTCAGGAAGATTTTTTCTATTCGGAATTGAAAATTTCGGCGTGAAATGTCAGATTTTGAACTTGTCCTTCATTCCCAACAAGCCCCAGATACCCCCGGTATGAATAGCCAATATCCGGCTGCCGGGCGGGAAATGATTTTTTGCAGCGAGGTCGTATAATGCATACAACATTTTACCTGTGTAGACGGGTTCGATCAATATCCCGGTCGAAGTCACAAATTGTTTAACAAAGCGGATCAGTTCGTCATTTACTTTCCCATATCCGCCAAAATGATAATCTGTGTGAAGATGATAAGCTGAAGGACTTTCCAGGAATGCATCGATATTTTTCCTCAAAAACTCGCCATTTTTCAAAACAGGTACCCCATGAAACTGAGTAGAGAGTTTATGCTGAGCTATACCATTGATGATACCCGCGGTCGTCGTTCCGGTACCACTGGCACAGATAATATGATCATATGTATCATTTAGTTCGTCGACCAACTCGCTGCAGCCTTTCGCTCCTAAGGGAGATGACCCACCTTCATCAATAAAAAAGGCATCGGCGGCATCAGAAAAATGCATATCAAACAATGCCTGTTTATCGCTATAGCTTTCCCTGTCGGTAAATATCAGGTTCATACCATGCAATCGGCATAAAAACAAAGTGTCATTATTTACTTCTTCTCCGCGCACAAAGCCGGTCGATCTAAAACCAAACTTTGCAGCTGCCGCAGATGTCGCCAGTAAATGATTAGAATATGCCCCACCAAATGTGACCAGGTGTGTTTTATTTTGGGCTCGAGCGTCTTTGAGCAGATATTTAAGCTTACGCCATTTATTTCCTGAAATGATTGGATGGATCAGGTCATCGCGTTTAAGGAAAACTTGTAAGCCCTGTTCATCAAACAATTTATCATGGATTTGATGGACAGGGCTATAGATCTCAAAATCGATGTTCATTAAGCAAAGTTAGAAACCAAATCCAAAACCTCCGCTAAAGGATTGGTATTTAGCTGCGCTGTACGATGCGTAAAAACGGAAGAAGGCTAAATCCAACTGAAAACCGATATCGGCACGAACGCCATTAACAGTGGTTTCTTTTATATGGATCGGATCCGGGAAAGTTGTGTAAGTGGGAGTAAGCAGTGTTTCGCCTGTAGTTACAGGGTAATTGCCAACAGTCGATACATTCGCATTCGCGGTGCTATACCCAACGGCCAGGAACGGCGTGAAGAATACCAATTTCTTTGAAATGATTGCCTGGGCGATGAAACTGTTAAAATGCCCCTCAAAGTGCTGATTGCTGAAATCGGTTGATTGCTGGGCATTAGCGGGTTGGGCGCCTTCATCAGGTTGTACATCTAAAGGTACGCTCATATTAAGCCTGCTATACGCCAGGGAGACTGCCAGATCAAAAGGGATAACCCGGTCAGCTTTTTTACCAACAAAATCCTGGATAATATTATGCTTTAAACCCACACCGATCATAGAGACACTACCCACATTGCTTCCAAAATTAATTTGTGGGATGCCTCGCAGGGTGATATCCGTATTTTTCGGTAGGCCAACAGTTATTTGCACCTGTGGGGATGGAATGATGGCCAACTTTCCTGTCGGCATTTGGAATTCGCTCACTTTCTGGTGATTGTCATCATACACATTCAGGGTAGGAGGTGTGCCATTTTTGTCACCCGCAAATGTGGGTGTAATAGTTTGTGAAGGATCCTGTGGACCTAAATGATTCGACAATCCAATTTTGGTAATATCAAAAGTCTTGTCAGATGACGGTACAAGTGCGGCTGATGCGCTGATGCGAATATCAAAATGAAGCAGCTTTTTTGTTTTAGCGGTATTGGTCCAATTACTGTTCATGCCGGTGCCAAAACCTTTAAAAAGCGGGTTGGCATAGGCATTTAATAATTTTGTTGCATCATCTGGTCCGGCTTTGATCAATCCGGAGAATGCACTTTGTGCCGACGATCGGTAGGCAGTAAATAAAATAACAAATACGACCAACAGGGGCTTAAGGCTTTTCATGATTTTTGTTTGTAGAGTGTATAAATAATTAATAGTATAAAACGAGTATTTTTGCCGCAATGATAACTGAAAACGAGCTACCGGAGCAGGAAGAACAGGATTTATACGAGCATTTAAGAATATTGGTTGATAAAGGCCAATCCTTGCTGCGTATCGACAAGTTCCTGATGCACCGTGTTGAGAATGCCTCGCGTAACCGTATCCAGAACGCTATTGAGCAGGGAAACGTACTGGTTAATGACAGAACAATAAAAGCCAGTTATAAGGTAAAGCCGCTGGATGTTATTTCCGTCGTATTACCTCATCCTCCCCGCGATACTGAAGTTTACCCTGAAGAGCTGCCTTTAAATATTATTTATGAAGATGATGATGTGCTGGTAGTGAATAAAGAAGCAGGCATGGTAGTGCATCCTGGTTATAATAACTATACCGGAACACTGGTTAACGGTCTGGTTTTCCATTTTCAGCAATTGCCAACTTTGCCGGGCAATGACGGACGCCCCGGCCTGGTACACAGGATTGACAAGGACACATCGGGTTTATTGCTTATCAGCAAAAACGAGCGCTCGATGACTTACCTGGCACGCCAGTTTTTTGAGCATACCATCACCCGTAAATACATAGCCTTAGCCTGGGGCGATTTAGAGCAAGATGGAACGGTAGACGGTTATATAGGTCGTAGTGTAAACGACCGCCGCGTAATGTCCATTTATGATGACCCGGAGAAAGGAAAGTGGTCGGTTACGCACTATAAAGTTTTAGAGCGATTGAACTATGTAACCTTAATAGAATGCCAACTGGAAACCGGTCGTACACACCAGATCAGGGCACATATGAAGCATATCGGTCACCCGCTGTTCAGCGACGCTACTTATGGCGGCGATAAGATCATCAAAGGAACAGTGTTCAGCAAATACAAACAGTTTGTTGAGAATTGCTTCGAACTGATGCCCCGCCAGGCCTTGCATGCACAAACATTGGGGTTTACTCATCCCTCCACAAAAAAATATATGCACTTTGAAGCACCTTTGCCGCAGGACTTTGTAGCAGTATTGGAAAAGTGGCGCAGATACTCAGGTTCGGATGTGAGAACTTAGATTTGAGATATCAGAAACAAAAAACAATAAAAAGACTTAATTTAATGCTGAATTTGAAATCTCAAATCTAACGTCTCAAATCTCACATCTAATAAAATGACTCCTTTATTTATCAACTTCAATGGCGAATTGCTACCCGGCGATAGTCGCTTGCTAACAACGGCCAACCGTGCTTTCAGGTACGGAGATGGCTTGTTTGAGAGCATGAGGCTGATGAAAGGTCATTTAAAGTTTGCCGATCAGCATGCAGACAGACTTCAGCGAGGAATGAAAGTCTTGAAAATTGACGGCTACTCGCAAATGGATAGTTGGTTTTTAAAGGAAAAAGTAGAACAACTGGCCGCACGGAATAAAATTAAACACGGACGTTTGCGGCTGACGGTTTTTCGTGATGCAGAAGGCTTATATACACCCACACAAAATAAAATGGCCTATTGTCTGGAAATGCAGCCGTTGGATGAACCACGCTACTTTCTGAACGAAAAGGGCCTTATCATGGATATTTTTACCGAAGTGACCAAGCCAACAAATATCCTTTCAAATATCAAAACCTGTAATTCATTGATCTATGTTTTAGCCGGGATATTTAAAAGTCAAAACCGGCTGGATGATGCCTTTCTGCTCAATCAAAACGGATCATTATGTGAGGCAAGCAGTTCCAATATTTTTGTTTGGTATAAAAGTCACCTTTACACACCTGCTTTAAGCGAGGGCTGTGTAGAAGGGGTGATGCGACAGATCGTGATCAAACTGGCCAAACAAAGCAATATTCCATTTACAGAAGCTCAAATCAACCCGGATATTTTATATGAAGCCGACGAGGTTTTCCTGACCAATGCCACCAGGGGCATACAATGGGTAATGGGTTTTGGCGTCAAGCGTTATTTCAATCAGTTAAGCAAAGGGTTGATAGGGGAGTTGAATAAATTGTAAGATTTTATTGGTTAAAAATAAAGGCTATTATCTTTCGTTAGTACATAAAACCTGACCAATCATGAAACCCTTTGCCTTATTATTTTCAATCTATTTGCTTGTTGCTTTTTCCTCATGCAACAAAGTTCAACCCGTTCATCACAACCCTCAAAAAGTAGAAACGCCTAAACCTTTGCAAGATGATAATAAGGAGATCAGTTTGCTTAGCAAACGGTCAGCCGACGATCTAATGCGTGATATTTACGCCGATCTTGCCGATAAGAATGCCGATCTGAAGAAATTAGAGGATATGCGAAGTCACTTTAATGACGGCCGCGAAGATAGTTTGACAGCGTTCAAAAAATATGACTATAAATCGGATAACTATTATGGAAGTGCGACAAGAGCTTTAAATGAAGTAAAAGACTCTGTGATAAAACAACGATTGAGATTATTGCTCGGAAACAGCCAAAAAAAGTATGCCGGTAAGATATCGAAATATAGCAGTCTGATTGACCAGATGCTTAACGATGATGAAAGCACAAAAGATTACTATGTAAGCCTGCAAATCGCGGCGACTTTGCCTGTCATTGAAGATTACCAGGATAAAAACCTTTCGGATGGCAAAGCAGTGGCATCCATTGCAAAAGAATCTGCTATTCTGAATAAAACCACCAAAAAACTTGCGGAGAAATACGAGGGTAAGCTTAAGTAATAACCCCTAACCTGGCTTCAGTTTGCAACTGAATGCCTGCTGATTTTTGGCAGTTTTAAACTGCCGTGATCCGTGGTTTCAGTTGCAAACTGAAACCAGTAATAATATTCAATTACAACCTCACCCCCCTCAAAAATTCCTGTATCCCCATACGCTTTTTGCCTTCCAACTGTACATCTGTCAAATGAACAAAACCATCAGTTGTAGAAACTTTCAAAAATGTGCGGTTATCAGAGAAGAATTCACCTGGTTTTTCGCTGCTTTCAGCTAATTCATATTCTGCACCAAATACTTTCAATGTTTTATCGTTCAGTGTGGTGTAGGCGGTAGGGTACGGGCTAAGTCCTCTGATAAAATTGTATATTATTTCTGCTGGCTGATCCCAGTTGATATTACAATCTTCCTTAAAAATTTTCGGTGCGTGTTTTAATTCCATGCCTTCAGTCAAATGCTCCTGCGGGTTTTCTGTGTAGCGCCCGCTTTCAACTGCTTTTACGGTTTTCACCAATAAGCCAGCGCCTTTGGCCATCAGACGGTCGTGTAAGTCCCCGGCTGTTTCGCGACCTGTCAAAGTCACTTTTTCGGTAAATAATATATCCCCGGTATCTATTTCGTGCTTTAAGAAAAAGGTGGTTACACCACTTTCCTTTTCCCCGTTGATCAGAACCCAATTGATAGGAGCCGCACCGCGATATTGAGGCAGCAAAGAAGCATGTAGATTAATAGTGCCAGAACTCGGCATATTCCAAACAACCTCGGGCAACATACGGAAAGCAACTACCACTTGTAGATCCGCATTGAGCGCTCTCAGTTCTACCAGGAATTGTTCATCTTTCAATTTTACAGGCTGAAGAACTTTAAGCCCATTCTCGACAGCATATTTCTTAACAGCGCTTTCGTTTATTTGCTGTCCCCGGCCAGCGGGTTTATCCGGTGCGGTAACAACCCCAACAATATTGCAGCCCGACTGAATAAGCGCATCCAGCGATGCCACTGCAAACTCGGGGGTACCCATAAAAACAATTCTCATAAGGTTATAGATGATTTCTGGATGTGTAAGATTCTGTTAATTGTACAATAGGTATTTCTTGCGCATTTCCTTATACCTGCTCAGTGCCGGTTCCCAACTTTTCCGTATCTCTTCTTCGCTTTTACCAGCTTCGATTTGTTTTCTCAGTTCGGTCGTCCCGGCAAGTTTGGTAAAGTATGCATTGAAGAAATGTTCCTTGTCAGGAAACACGTCATATAGCTTTTTTAGCCACAATATATCGATTTTTTTGCTGATTCTGAACTTGTTTATGTCGTAACCGCGCAGATCAATGCCGTAACAAAGCTTATCTTTTTGCGGTGGATCTTCGCTCATGCCCGGAATGCTAAGCGGGGTAAAAGCAAAGCGGAATTGTCCTTTTAACAAGGGATGCCCCAGCACCTGGAAAGGCACCAAAGTACCACGACCCAGGCTCAAAGTAGTCCCCTCAAACAAACAAATACTTGGATACAGCAATATCGAGCGCGCTGTATTTAGATTGGGCGACGGATTGATCGGTAAAGTATAAGGCGTATCGTGTGTGTAACCAACTACTTTAATGATCTTCAGCTTGCATTTCACATGATTTTTTAACCAGCCTTCGCCGTTTATCATTTGAGCGTACTCGGCAATAGTTAGCCCATGAACAATAGGCAACTCGTCCAGCCCAACAAATGAGCGGTAAGCGGTATCCAGCATCGGTCCATCAACATAAAAACCGTTTGGATTAGGTCGGTCTAAAATCATCAGCTCCACGTTGTTCTCGGCGCACGCTTCCATCACATAGTGCAGGGTAGACAGGTAGGTGTAAAACCGCGTGCCTACATCCTGGATATCGAATATCATTAAGTTTAATCCTTCCAGGTCGGCAGGAGTGGGTTTATAATGTTTGCCGTATAGAGAGATTGCCGGGATGCCGGTTTTAGGATCAACGGCGTCATCAACTGTAGCGCCGTTGCTGGCAGTTCCTCTGAATCCATGCTCGGGGCCAAATATCTTTTTAATGCGGATACCCAGTTTTACCAAACTATCAACGCTGGATACCTCGTTTTTGCCGATCACCGATGTCTGGTTGATCACCATACCGATGTTCTTATCTTTCAGGTAACTTACATAAAGTTCAGTTTGATCGGCCCCTGTGCGCAAAGGTGCTTGTCCCCAGACAAATCCGGGTAATAATATGGCCGATAAGAAGGTAATCAGCAGTAGTCGTTTCATAGATAAGTTGTTTGGCAAAATATACTGCATAAATACGGATAAAGCCTGAGCATTTCGCTCCGAAATCTGCATATTTGCTAAAGTACAAAAATCATTCTGCATTGAGTTTCGCCTCATTTATATCTGCCCGTATTTCGTTCCAATCGAACCGCACATTTTCCAAGCTGATCGTGCGGATAGCCATAGTCGGTATCATGCTGGGCCTCGGCGTAATGATCCTAACAATTGCAGTGATAAGAGGTTTTAAATCAGAGATCAAACAAAAGGTAAGAGGTTTTGCCGGCGATATACAGGTGCAGAAGTTTGATAATAACTACTCCGACCAAAACTCGCCTATCGATGTCGACAATGCCTTTGTGAAGAAAGTGCAGGCAAGCGCCTTATTCACGCATATTATGCCTATTGCTACTACGCCAGGAATTATAAAAACCCAGACTGAAATTGAAGGCGTAGTTGTAAAAGGGGTTGATAAAAACTACGACTGGACCTTTTTTAAGAAAAACCTGGTCACTGGTAAGGTGATCGATTTTAGCGATACCACTTCAGCTCAAAAGCAGATCATGATATCCAGCTATACAGCAGGCAGATTGAACCTGAAAGTAGGCGATAAGTTCCTGATGTATTTTGTGCAGGGATCTTTAAAAAGGCGGCCGTTCACGATCGTAGGGATATTTGATGTGGGGGTAGAGGATATTGACAAAACGTTTGTAGTAGGCGATTTGTCCTTACTCGTGAAGCTGAATAACTGGAACCCCGACCAGGTTGGAGGTTATGAACTTCGCGTTGCCAATTTCGACCGTGTTGACGAAGCCAACGATTTTCTGGCCGATAAAATGCCGTTGAAGTTAAAATCATATACAGTGAGCGAACTTTACCCAACTATTTTTGAGTGGCTCAAACTACTGGATGTGAACGCGCAAGTAATGCTTATTCTGATGCTTATTGTTGCTACCATCAATATGATCTCTGCCTTGCTGATCATGATCCTCGAGCGGACGTCGATGATAGGAATATTCAAAGCGATGGGAGCCGGTAACTGGATGATACAAAAAATATTCCTGTATAACGCGTCTTATCTGATCGGCATCGGTCTGCTGCTGGGTAATGTCTTTGGCTTAGGAATAGGCTTCTTCCAATCCTCTACACATTTCTTTACACTGGACGAAGGTGCTTATTACATGAAATTTGTGCCGATAGAAATACACTGGTTTGATATAGTGTTATTAAATCTTGGCACCCTTGTAATTTGCGTGCTGGTATTGATCATTCCGTCTACACTGGTAACTAAGATATCGCCGGTAAAAGCGATACGTTTCAAATAGAACACGATTATAAGATTTTAAAGATTGACAGGATGCTCTGATTCAATCTTTTAAATCATAAAAATCTCAAAATCGTGTCAATTGTGTTCATCTGCGCTTCCCCTGGAAATTGAATTTAAGATTCAGACCGCCAGAGCCGAACTTGATCTGCTGCGTTCCCAAGCCTTGAATAGGATATTTCACAAAAGGCTCAATGATCAGATCGTTTCCCGAAATACGGTAACCGGTTCCGAATGAAAAGTTTAACGTTTTCGCAAAGTAAAAACTGTTGAACTTTTGTTGTAGCGATTGATCCGTTGTTTGTGACAAATTAGAAGCAAACGGAGTTGTATAGGCGTAAGTAGATGTATAGGTCTCATTAATAAAAGTGCCCGAACTAATGCCTATTGAGACAAACGTAGCCGTTTTTTCGGGGTTGAACTGGTATTTCAGGTTGATAGGTATTTCTAACCCAATCAGGCTTGCGGTATAATTTTTTAGTGAGGGCGTTGCAGCAAAATACGAATTGGCATTCGCATTATAGGCAGTTGGGGCGAGCGCACTCACTTTGTCATTATTTGCAGAATTGTTGGTAGAAGCCAATAGCCTGGATTGCTCTGGCGGGAGCTGACCATTATAGTTGAGTGAATTCTGCCCTACTGCTATGCCCGTCGACAAGTTCAGTTTCCTGCTGATCCTGATATCTGAACTAATGCCGATTCCCTCGTTTACCTGGCTGTTGCTCTTGCTGGCGTAGTTAACATAAGTAGCCGCATACACCCCAAAACTAAATAGGGGCCTTCTATATCCCTCGTCTTTTTTATTCTTCGGTACCTCATTATTAGCCAAGGCAGTTTTGTTAGGCTGTTTGGATTGATCCAGCATATTAACGCCGCTGTTTGGCTTTGCTACCGCCATTGATTGCGCAGCTACACTAGCCGACGAATCAACCTTTGTTGCATTATCGGGTTTGGTAATAGCAGCATTTGGCTTTTCAATAGTTTTTGTAGGGTTAATGGCAGCAATACTTGGCTCAGTCTTAGCTACGGTAGGCTCATTGTCTCTTTCTGTTTTCTCACGGGCGATGCTGTTATTGCTTGCAATAGTATTTGAATTCTCAACACTTGTCGACGACTGATTTGTTTTAGGCGAATTGTTTGCATGCGAACGTTTTGGCAACAGTTTATTATTTGCCAGTTTCTGTGTTTGCAGGCTATTGATCACGCTATCCGCTGATGTATTGTCGGCATTACTATTCTTTTCAATTATAGCATTGCCATTTTTTTGCGGCTCTATGCTTTTTACAATAGGGTGATTAATACCCGGTTTGTTGCCAACCAGCTTATTTTCTTTTTCCGGCTTTTTATTAAGCCATAATATGCCCAGAAACAACAGTATTACTGCTGCTGCCGAGCCCCACCAGAGCCATAAAACAGGACTACGGCGTGCTTTTTCAGGGTATTTCTCCCTAAGCAGCTGCCAGCCCTCATCGGCGTGTTCGTCATGGTAATTATCGAACACCTCCCTGATGCGGTTTTTCAAGTCGTTATCCAACGGGTCATCCATGGTTTTGTGTTTCCGTTTTAATTAATTTCCTCAATTTTTCTTTTGCGCGGCTTAAATACACTCTCGACGAACTTGCCGGGATATTGAGCATATCAGCAATTTCATCGTGATTATAGCCGTCTATTTCATATAAGTTGAATATGGTAATTTGTATTGCAGGCAATTCCTTCATCATATTCAAAATATCCTGCACTCCCAAACTATCAATAGCATTAACGTGGCTGATGATGGGTCCTGCACCATCCAACTCTATATTAAGCTGGTGTTTCAGATCCTTGCGACGCCGGTCGATAGCAGTATTTACGACAATAGTTCGCAGCCATGCTTTAAAAGGTTTAGTGATATCATAATTACTCATTGAATTGAACGCTTTTATAAAAGCGTCATTTACAACCTCTAATGCATCGTCCCGGTTAAGGCTGTAGCGTAAACCAATACCCATGGCATAGCCATAGAATTGCTTATACAGCAGTTCCTGGTACCTTAAGCTGCCTGCTTTGCATTGCCTTATCAGTTCATCTTCGGCAATACGTTGGGGTGGATGCATTAAAAATTATTATTCAACCGATACTTAACTAATTTGATATTCGTAGTGATTACGAATCAAATGCCAATATCGCTACAATTAGTATAAAAATATTTGACGTTTCAACCAAAAAACAAGAAGGCCGGTAATATTACCGGCCTTCTTGTTTTTTTATCAGTTCAATTAATTCGTTTTGAGCTTCAAATTATAACCCGCTACTAAAGTATCTAAACTTGATACATACATAATTAGGTTTGATCCATCGTAGTTATATAAGTAATAGCCATTAAGATGCCACATTTTTTCTGTTCCTGCAGCGGTAGCATTAGCATCGGTAAAGTAGATATATGGAGCGCTTACCCCAAAAGTGCCCTGGCTTGCCGCATGTAGCGTCGAGGTATCGAGGCCGGAAACTGCATAGGTAAAACCTGGTGTATTAAATTTTACAGTAATGTTGGTTTTTACACTATCCCAGGTGGTTTTGTTTGTGTGCCTGTGCAATACCTTAAACTCCCCGGTGAATGTTCCTGATGGCGTCGGTGCCGGTTGATTTTTAGGAGAACTTTTGATACAGCCAGTAGCAACAATAACCAACAAAAGGAATAAATAAAGTAGTTTATGTTTCATATTTAACAATATATTTTTTTATGCCAGTACGTAAGTTACTATATAAACGATACAAAACTGTCCTTATTTTATAATTTTTTTGCCTCGTCCCAAAACACATCCATCTCGGCCAGGCTCATGTCATGTAAGTTTTTGCCACTTTCTTTTGCTTTACTTTCAAGGTATTGAAAGCGTTTTATAAACTTCCGGTTTGTTTTTTCAAGTGCATCTTCAGGATTGATATTAATGAAACGGGCATAATTGATCAAAGAGAACAGCAGGTCGCCAAATTCGCTTTCCGCTTTGTCATGGTCAATTTTGCTTTCATCCTCAGCATTAAATTCATTTTTAAACTCCTGCATTTCCTCCTCAACTTTAGCCCATACCTGGCCTTTTTCTTCCCAGTCGAAGCCAACGCCACGGGCCTTTTCCTGAATGCGTGAGGCCTTGACCAAAGCGGGTAATGATGCAGGAACACCTGCCAATTCGGATTTATTTCCCTCTTTTAATTTGATCTGCTCCCAGTTCCGTTTTACATCCTCTTCATCATTCACATTCACATCGCCATAAATATGCGGATGACGGTTGATCAGCTTGTCGCATATACTGTTCAAAACATCGGTGATCGTAAAATCATTAGTCTCCGATGCTATACGGGCATAAAACACCAGGTGAAGCATAATATCGCCCAATTCTTTTTTGATCTCCGGCATATCGCCATCCAGGATAGAATCGGAAAGCTCATAAACTTCCTCAATGGTGAGGTGGCGCAGACTTTCAAGCGTTTGCTTTTTATCCCAGGGGCAATTCAAACGAAGGTCGTTCATGATAGTCAAAAGTCGTTCAAAAGCGCCGGAAGGAGTATTGGAGGTTATGGGGGCGGTAAGTGGCATATTTTTGATGTCAAATGTAATTGATGTGCAAATGTAATTAATGTGCGGATATGCAGATGTGCAGATTTTTTGAGAATGGTTTGGCAGGTTATTCGGCATTTGCACATCCACGCATCTGTATATCTTCAAATTTGCGCATTTATTAATAATGGGTTAATTTAAACTCTGTTAATTAGTCGTAATTTTAAACACAATTCTGTCAAGCTTATGAGAAAGAACATTTACCTTTTAGCAATTCTGGGCTTTATTTTCCCCCTAACTATTCAGGCTCAAACAATTAATCAGCAGCAAGGAACTCCTGCCATGACGCAGCCTCAGCCGTTCCTGTTTACTGTTAACACGCTTAACCCCGCCGCACGTGGCTGGAGCCTAAACTACAATGGCGGTTACGGACAACGTACGGTAACTCCTTTAGGTTATGACGGAGTAGATCAGAATATCGGTGTTAAAGGGTACCTGGGAGCTAAATTTACCTTCCTGGCATCTATGGGTATAGGTTTTGGAAACAATGGCGACGTGAAAAGCTTACAGCAGATTGAGGCCCTGCGCGATTTTATAGGCGGCAATACACCGTCCGGGTTCCGCCTGGGAGCGAGTCTGGGTTTCAGAAGAGAGTTTAATAATGATAAGGTGGCATTAACCCGCGTAACAGCCGCTTATGAGAATATCAACTGGCGTTTTGGCGGCAATATTCGTTTTGAAAAAGCCTTTGATAAAGATCGCGATGGCGTTGACGTGATCAGTAGTATTGGTATACACAGACAGATAAGCGGCGAGCTCTTCGGTGGCATAGAAGCTGTAGGGCAGGACCTGGAAGGCTTTTGGGAAACCGATGAGGCTGAAGGCGGTGCAAGGCTGCTAGTTGGGCCATCATTAAACTTTGCACCGGTATCATCCCGGTTCTCGTTCACTGTATGCGGCGGCCCGATAATTTATGCAACCCGCAGCACGCCGGCTTTTAACGAGTTTGCCGTGCGTGAATTGCCAACTACGAACGGCTTCACAATGAAATTTAACGTCGGTTTCAGGTTTTAAAGCTTAACCGCACGCAGCATTTCGCGCTTACCGGGTGCACCGGTCGCCTTTTCTACTTTAAATCCTAATGATTTAAGCATGCGCTTTAAATTGCCTGTGATAGCGTAGGTAACAAAAATGCCACCTGGTTTCAGAAATTGAACGGTATGCGCTATAGCCTCTTCGTTCCACATTTCAGGCTGATGGATAGCGGCAAAGGCGTCGAAGTAGATCACATCGAATTGCCCCTGGCTATTAAACTCCAGCAATTGGCAGTGGGCGATCTGCAGTTGACAAGAGTTGACCTGAACGGCGGTTTTTAAAGCTTCAGCATAACGATCCAGAAAGCTGCTCCATGTTTTTTGGGAGATATATTGATCATACCCTGTCTGGCCTATCATTTCCTCTGTTAATGGATAGGCTTCTATCCCTGTATAGTTAAGTTTGATTTGATTTTCAGCACAATAATCAGCGCTCAGCAAAAAGTTAAGTCCGGTACCGAATCCTACTTCTAAAATGCTGGCGGAAGGTGCCGGGTTATTGTCAAGATAATATCTCATTCCTGAGTTTAAGAACACGTGTTTGCTTTCTTGCAAGGCCCCATGCCGCGAATGATAATTTTCGCCCACAGCACTGTTATAGATGGTATTAGAGCCATCGGCAGTACTAATTATTTTTAGTTCAGTGCTCATAGTCATGCTCAGATCTCCGACCTCTGACTGCCGACTTCTGTAATCGCTTCACCCAGGTCATACACCGGAACTGATGTTATTTTCCCTGCTATAATACTGGTGGCGGCAGCTGAGCGATACCCTGCGGCGCAATGCACAACAATAGGTCGGTGTACCGGGATCTCATTTCCCCATTCACGTAATTCAGGCAATGGGATCGCAATAGCGTGAGGAAATATTTTGCCTACGTTGATCTCGCCCCAGTTCCTTACATCTACTATCGTATATTTTTCGGGCTGAAAGTTTTCCGGAGTGAAGTTTTCTAGTTCGGGCAATGTTTCAAGGGCGTTGTCCGGGTTCAGTAAAGCCCCCTTAATATTCTTCTCGTAGCCGATTTTGGCTGCTTTTTTAATCAAGATATCCATAGCTGCTTCGTTCTCCACTATTAGATAAAAAGTCTCATCTGGCCCGACGATAGAACCCAGCCAGGTTTCAAATTTGCCGCCATCCTGTATATTGAAAGCACCTTTTACATGGCCTTTTCTGAACTGGTCTTTCGGGCGGGTATCGACTACTAAAACATTTTTCTCCAATATTGAATTCTTGTCGATCCTCGGTACTGCAGCAATACTTTTTGCAAATGGTTCAGCTCCCCTTTTATTGGTATCCACGTCATGCCCAAAATATTTCGGGATAAAAGGCTGATCAGCTGTTAAGGTGTTTACAAAGGTAAGCTCATCCATCAATTGCAAAGCATAGTTCTCGCGCAGTTCGCGGCCAATAGTAGTTTGCAGGTCAGGGCTCAAATTTTTACCACATAATGATCCTGGGCCATGGGCGGGGTAAACTGTAACGCTATGCGGTAGTGGCATCAACTTCTCGCGGGTAGATTGATACATCTGCCTGGCCAGTTTTTCTTTAGCTGCTGTGATGTTACCTACATTCTCACGCAGATCAGGGCGGCCAACGTCGCCCACAAATAAGGTATCACCGGTAAAAATGGCCTTGTTATCTCCGTTTTCATCCTGTACCAAAATACAGATTGAATCAGGCGAGTGGCCGGGGGTGTTCAATGCTTTCAGTTTTATATCAGCCAATTGAATAGTGTCACCGTCATCAAAACCTTCATGAGGATATTCGGCGCCGAGTAATTTGCTGATATAGATAGTTGCCCCGGTAGTTTGGTGTATTTCTAAATGGGAACTTACAAAATCGGCGTGCGGATGGGTTTCAATAATGCCAACTATATCCGCATTATTTAGTTCGGCAAAATCATAGTAAGGCTGCGGGTCGCGGGCAGGATCGACAACGACCATTTTGCCTAACCTTATAATAGCGTAAGATGCATGGGCTAAACCCTTATCGTAAAACTGGTGGATGATCATAAATAATCGACAAAGATAGGATTTGTTGCAGACCTTGTAAGTGTTGAAAATGTTGTTTGGTTGTAAAGTCTGAAGGCTAAAAAGTTATAACATTAAGCTGAGCATAGGTAACGGCAACATGAATATCAAATGTGTAGCAACAATAACGACGTGCAGGCACCTGCAATATCTAATTTATTTGATGGCAAAATCGTGTCATCTTTATTTTTAGCGGCTATGGCGAATCATCATTATAAAGCTTCTTAAACCTCCATATACGATTTTTAAATGAATAATTATTAGCTGTTAAAAGGCTGGGAATGAAAAAGATTGAAATACTTACGAACTTGTCAGTTTTTGAAAATACAGTGGAAACATACTTGCGATTTTTGAAAAACGTTTTTTAATATTGTAATAACAAAGTTACCATAACCCTTATTCACTTATTATGACCTTATCAAAAAAACTACCTCGACAACAGCTTTCAATGAATTGCTTATCTGCGCACCGTTTTTATAAAACGAGCTGACCTGCGCAGCTTAGTCTGATATTCCAATCATTTAATTCTTACATAAACCTTTTTACATGAAAGCAAAACAGCTTTTCCTATTAGCATTTATGCTATTGTCCGGATTTTGCGCTTTTTCTCAGGGATTAGTCACTGTTGATAAGCTCACCGGAGGTGCACGGGCCAATATCCCGCTCTACACATTAAAGGTAGGCAACATGTCCCTTCCCATTTCATTGTTTTATGGCACTAGTGGAGTCCGGCCCACGGACATAGAAGGCAGCGCTGGTATCGGCTGGAACCTGGTGGCCGGAGGTTCGATTACACGACAGGTACGTGGCGTCCCGGATGATATCCTTACGGACATGGCTTCTTCCGCGCGTACAGGCTGGTTCAGCAGTACAAATGGCAACACGATCAACTCGATGACCATTAGCAACTCATCGAATCCGCCTGTTTACACCAATGTGGCAACGGATGTATCTTTTATTAATAGTCATTTCAGTGACCTGTCAGACACAGAGCCGGATATTTTCTACATCAATGCGCCGGGTTTATCGTTGCAATTCGTTTTTGATAAGGACCATAACATCCGGACCATACCTTACCAGGATGTCAAGATATCTTATGTTTTCAATAATACAGGATACGGTGCATTTACCTACTTCACGGTGACTAACGACAAAGGCATCACCTATGTTTTTGCTGGAGCTGAAAATACGATCAGAAAATCTACAGGCACCGCGCCCAGTTGGTTTAATACAGATTACCAGCAATATAAAAATGGCATCAGTTATACAACTACCTGGCGGCTTACCCAAATGCGCGACCAGTTTGGCAACTGTATCAACATAAATTATACCACAGGTACCGTTGTGCCGAGTTCTAACAGCGTGGATGTTTACCTTAACGGATCGACAACAGCCACTCATCAATATACAACCTGGCAAAAAACGACTCCAAAGTTGCTTTCGACGATTACTTACTCTGACGCTGTTGACAATCCTTTTATCACTGCATTCACATTTGCTTATTCGACCAACAGTTCTACCAAAGCATCATTTGTAAACTCGATGACGGGTTTCGGCCGGGCGTTCCAGTTCAACTATACTGCCAGCACGCGCACAGGAGGCAGTTATGTCCGCTATTTCCTGAACAATGTAACCGATGCAGATTGCAACACGCCTGTAAATTATTCCTTCTCTTACAATAATCTTTCGGCTATGCCGGACTCTATGACTGTGCAACAGGACTATTGGGGCTATATCAATAACAACACATCGGCAGCGAACTTAAAGCCGCTGATCATGGTCAATCCATCCAACACATCTTATGATCGTTACTACAGCCCGGTAAACGATGACGGTATAAACCCAAGCATGTACCCTTACAAGGTTAATGGTTACACACGATGGACGTCACCCAGCAATATTACCATAGGGGCTTTGAACCAGGTAAATTATGCAACAGGAGGCTACACAACGATCAGCTATGAGCCAAATGATTACTATAATAGCATAGCTGGCGGCATCAGTCAAGCCGGGGGTATCCGGGTAACAAAGCTGGCGAATTACGACGGTATTAATGCCAGCCCGGGAATTACGACCTACTCTTATCTCGACCCGGGCACTGGAGCGTCGAGCGGAAAGGCCGTATCGCTACCTATTTTTGCCTTCACTCAAGCTTACACAAGTGCAGAAGCAGATTCTATAAGGTGGAGGAAATCTGTAGTAGTCAGCTGGTCCGACCTTTCGCGTGACGATCATTCTATTCTTTACACCTATATCAGGGAAAGTAAGAGCGGAGCGGGTAGCGTGCTCTACCAATTCAGCGTGCCTGTGACAAATTTTGACAGTTCGACGCCTACAGGTGCACCTACCTGGAGCCCGACCATGACTTACAGTGGTTCAACCACGACCAGTTCGATCGGGTACCTGAACAATATCACCCGGAGCTACCCTTTCCCGCCAAGTACCAATTATGATTTTGAGCGTGGGTTACCACTGGACATAACTGCTTTTGACGGCAACGGCAATAAGGTGAGCGAAACCACCTACACCTATAATACCCCACAGACGCCGGTTACAATCACTGGTTTTAAATATGATATTAATACCAGTGCAGAGGAATCTTATGCGAAGTATTACATCTACACTACAGCCGGACCGTTAACTACACAGGTGGTCAATAAGCGTTACTCCCAAAGCGCACCCACAACATATCAACAAACCACAGAGGCTTTGGCTTATAATGGCGCACTTCACAAACAGGTGACTCAGGTCACGACCACTAACAGCGATGGAACTGTTTATAATAAATATCTAAAATATGCTAAAGATTATGTTGTCACCACTTCCGGTGATGCCATGACCCAAGCCTTGTTAAACCTGCAGGCAGCCAATATTAATACACCTATCGAGGAATATACGCAGGTTACTCCTTCGGGAGGAAGTGCAACAACGACAAGTGCATCCCTGACTACTTATGCTGCCTTTACACCTTGGGGAGGGGGAAGCCTGCCATTTCCATCTAAGCGTTTGACAATCTCAAACCCGGCGGGGACAACTTTCACGCCATCATCCATCAGCACAGGGAGCCCTCAGACTTTTGTATATGATAATACTCATTACACGGTAACAGAAAATGACCTGGGCTTTGATTATTCCGGTTATTTATTGAGCAAGGATAATGGCTTTAAGCACATCGGCACAGTATTAATCGATCATAACAGTTTTCAGCCGGTAGCAATGATTGACAATGCGCGTTATGACGAAATTGCTTTCAGCGACTTTGACAGCAATTTGCCCAATGTCAATTTTACCGGTACTTCTACGCAAACCTCCACCAATCGCAGTGGAAAGTACGCTGCCTCACTGGCTGCGGCAGCAACGCAAACCAAAACGGTCAACCGCAATCTGCTGGCCTCCAACTATATTATTTCTGCCTGGATACAATGCCCCGGTGCTACAGCTGGTACGATCTCTGCCACCATCACAGGCGGCACCCAAACCAATAACGGCTCAAATACCTACGTCGCCTCCACTACTACAAACGCCTCCTATCCTACGGGCTGGCAATATGTGGAATTTAAAGTGCCGATGACCAGCATCACCAGCAGTACCATTGCTATTACGGTGAGTTGTAACACAGCAGTTCTTATGGATGACCTTTGGGCCTATCCGGATGTTGCCCAAATTAGCTCAGTAGCCTACGACCCGGTGGCTTTCTTTAAGACAGCAGCGACTAATACCAACGGGGTAGCATCTTATTATAGCTACGATAAATTTGGACGGCTGCTATTTGCTTATGACCAGGATAAAAATATCGTGCAGCGTAAGACGTACGCCAGTGCAGTTAACGAGGCTAACTTTATCTCTCCGACTATCAGTGGTTCTGCAACGCCATATAAAAATATTGGTGCTAGCTGGAGCATGTCTACGCCAAGCTACAACACCTGTATTACTACTGCGGGCGTAAGCTATACGTGGAATTTCGGCGACGGAACCACCCCTGTTACAACAACCAGTACCAGCGCTCAGAGCCATACTTACACGGCAAACGGAAACTATACTGTTTCGTTGACAGTTTCGGCACCGGGTTATGGCAGCAAAGCCTCTACATTCAGTGTTACCGTCGGAACGCTCACACAGACAGCCGTTTCATACAATAATTATACAACAGGTAGTTCGATCAGTACTGTCGTGTTCAAAAAACATTCCACGGGTGCAACTATATACACACTTACTACTGCCCAGCTTACATCGGGCATCAATATTACTCCGGATGTGTATGACATTACGATCAATCCAACCGGCCCGCATTATAGTGGAAGTACAGGATACGGTTGCGTCTCGTTCAGCGGCAGCGGCTCACTGGGCTACTGTTTCAGCTATACGGGCTCGGCGTTCACAGCAACTAATGTCGACCTGACTTTGCAGCCGGCGATTAATTTTAGCATGTACACTTCACCAAGCTGTCCTTGATCTTTAAATCACCTAATGTATCACGAAAAAAAATGAATGTTATGTTATCAAAATATATAAAGATCGTTCTGGTAGCGGGTGTCGCATTACTCACGAGCGGTAAATTATATGCTCAAGCCCAGGGCTTTGAACAGACTGATATGATAAAAGTATCAGGTGTGACGACTAATTCACAGGTCAATGCGCTTCCTCTTGGCCAAATACAGACTACCCGGGTGTTTATCGACGGCCTTGGCCGTCCTGTACAAACCGTGGCATTACAGGCCAGCCCGGTAAATAATAAGGACATTGTGCAGCCGCAGGCATATAATACCCTGGGGCAGCAAACAATAAGCTATCTGCCTTATACGGATAACAGCACAGTTAATCCGATTGGTAGTTTCCGGGCAACGGCTATAAATGACCAGCTCAGTTATTATACCAACAGCGGAACCAGCGCTAATCCGAACGCTGTGGCCAATGAGACCAGTGCTCCTTTTAGTCAGCAATTATTTGAAAACAGCCCATTGCAGCGAGAGGTGAGCGCAGGAATGACAGGAGGTGGTTTTCAACCAACGGTAAGCGGTAACAAATTTAAAACAGTGTCTTACCGGTTAAACAACAGCACCCAAGACGGTAACATTATGTTGTGGACAACCTCCGGCACTTATACTTTAGGTGCCAATTATGCCGACAATACGCTTTATGTTGCAGATGGTATTGATGAAGATGGTTTTGAAGCACGGAATTTTATTGATGCGGCAGGAAGAATAATACTGAAGCGCCGATTAAAATCCGGAACAAACGTGGACACTTATTATGTTTACAACGTGGGGGGCTCTCTCTCATATATTATTCCGCCGGAGGCATTGGCTTCTATGGTGTCATCCGGAAATTATAACCCCAATGCCGCACCCGTAAATACAATGGTATTTATTTTTACCTATGACAGCATGGGCAGGATCATTGAAAAGACAGTTCCGGCAAAGGGTAAAATGAGTATAGTATATGATCCGATGAATCGCCCTGTACTAATGCAGGACGCCAACATGTTAGCCAATAATACCTGGAATTATGTAAAATACGATGTAAAAGGTAGAGCTATTAATCAAGGTATTTACACCGATGCTGCGCATAGCGGCAGAGCTGCTATGCAAACTTACGTAAACGGCTTGGCTTCCAGCTACAATACTACCTGGTATGAGAGCCGAAGCACTTCCGGTACTTACAATTTTTATACAAACAATGTATTCCCAACAACGGGCATCGCGCCACTGGCTTATGTTTACTTTGACGATTATGATGTAGACAACAACGGATCGGCTAATTTTAGTTATGTGACGCAGAGCCTTGCTGGTGAGGAGACACCAACTACGGCACCTGTAAAGGGCACGCCTACAGCGATGACACAGACCACAGTGGGTTCCGGGGTCACCAGCAATGAATGGTTTACCAAAGTAACATTTTATGATAAACGTGGTAATCCCATACAGACGCAGAGTAATAACCATATGTCGTATACGAGTATATTTACTTTGACCGATATTAACACTACGGTGCCTGACTTTACAGGTGTGCCACAGATTACCAAAATATCTAAAAAGTCGTCAGCTACAGTGACAACGACGGTGCAGACAAATTTTACTTACGACTATTTTTACCGCGTAAAGGCAGTTGATCAATATTACAATGGTTCGGTGGTTAGCCACGTAGCAGCTTATACGTACAACGAGATGGGCCAAATGGTAAAAAAGAGCCTTGGATATGTGAATGCAACCAGCTGGTTACAAAATGTGGATATGCGGTATAACATCAGGGGCATGCTTACCAGTATCAATAACAGTACGCTAACTTCGGATGCCGGGCTCACAAATAATGATAATAACGACGTATTCGGTATAAATATCCTCTACGATCAGGTAGACTCCCGCATACCGAATTCGGCTTATTTCAACGGTAGAATATCCGCAGTGAGGTGGATGAGTAAAGACGCTAGTGGAACTAGCAGTGCGGAACGGTCGTACACGTTTGCATATGATGGGTTGCAGCAGTTGATCAATGCCACCTATCAGGAAAAACAAACCGGTAATACAAGCTTTACCAGTAATTTGCACGGCTTTGACGAAATATTTACCTATGACATAGGAGGGAATATTTCAAGCCTGGTACGTAATGCATCCACTCAAAATACCAATAGCTATGTCCAGATCGATAACCTGGTATATAATTATAATGCCAGTAGCCCATACCAACTTTCAAAAGTAACAGACGGAACCGATCTAAATCACACCAGCATGGGATTTCAAAACCTTACTGCTAATACAACATTTACTTATAGTCATGACAGTAATGGTAATATGACAATTGATCCCAATAAAGGATTAGTTCTGACTTATAACGTGCTAAATAAAACAGACAAGATTACTATGTCGTTGGGTACCAACCGATGGGTAGATTATACCTATAATACCAAAGGACATCTGATTAGGAAAAGACAATGGGATAACAATGTTCTGATACACACGACTGACTATATTGACGGTTTTTTATATCTTGATGGAACGCTACAATACTTCCCAATTCCAGATGGTAGGGTATTAAATACAGGAACAGCATCCGCTCCAGTATTTACGCAGGAATACGTTGTCACCGATCAGCAAGGTAACGCCAGGGTAAGTTTTCAGAATAATGGTTCGGGAGTTGCGATTGTCAAACAGGAAAACAGTTATTATCCGTCGGGTTTGATCATGCCGCACAGCCCAGTAGCTATGCCAACAATGGATAACAAGCAATTATACAACGGTAGTTCGGAATGGCAGAAAGATTTCAGTAATTCGCCTGATTACTATCAAACCTTTAACCGGAATTACGATGCGGCCCTAGCTCGGTTCATAGCCGTCGATCCCAAAGCCGAAAGCGCAGAAAGCTTAACTACATACAATTACGCCGATAATAACCCAGTGATGTTTAATGACCCTCTGGGAGACGTTTCAGAAGCACAATGGAATTTTGTACTGAATCAATATTATGGCGGCATAACCGGCAATTATTACATTCCTGACGAAGGTGATGATAGTAGTGACGGTGGTGATGGCGGTGGCGGTGGCGGTGGTGGTGGTGGTGGTGGTGGTGGCGGCACCAGCGGCGGCGGTACACCGACAGGCGTTCCCGGTGTGTATGAAGTTAGCGATGCTGCGGCATTGGCTCACGCGGCAGAATCTATCAGTAAATCTAATGGCTGGGGCAACACGGTTGCAGGTAACCTGGAGACTGCCTATAGCAATTTGATAAATGGCACCCCTGCTACTCCTGGAAACACGATCAATAGCAATACGGGTTTTGCGCTCTATGTTAACCGTGAAGGCGATGTCGGTGTTTTATATGGCAGCAAAAACGACTATGTTGTTATGCAGAAGCCAAATGCGGCGTGGGACTTCTACCAAATTGATTACAGGACCGATACTTATACAGGAAAAGACCTTTCCAATAATGTATTTAGCGGAACGGCACACATGAACGCAGCATTAATGCCGTGGTTTGGGATATCAGTGGATTTTAATTTCAGCAGGGATAGTTATGGCAATCCTTATTTGACCCCAGCCCAGAAAGCTAAGATCGCGAGTTCTGTTTCAGGATGGTATACGATCGGCCTTGATGTACATCAAACATCAGATCCCGATGTTACTATTCAAGGGTATAATATAAATATCAATATTAATGGTAGGTTTGGAGCTGCTTTATATTATGATGGTAAGTTCATCCCAATCGCGGCACCAGCTTATAATTGGAATTCGACTTATAACACCCAAACTGGAGAATATACTATTACTATAACAGACCAATAACTTATGAATTCAATCGCAGTAGTTGGAGTTGTTATTCAGGTTTTAATAGCCGCAGCTATAATTGGAATTATATATTTTTTCATAGTTGCTATTAGAAAAATTCTGAAATAATCAAAACAATCTCATTATTGGCAGAATGCCCTGATAGAAAAGGAAGCGACTAAAATTCTTTGTTGCTACCATAGAATTCTTACTTGGCAAACGGTTTCATTTAGCTAAGCAGCAAGGTGTACCAACGCAAAAGCCCAAACATCTACTAAAGATGTTTGGGCTCTTTTATCAATGATTGTGCAGCCAAAAATAGCCTATTTCAGTTTTCAGGACTAATCTCATTACGCTAAAAAACATCACCTTAGATGGCAGGTCAATGGTAGATGCCATGCCAATGTGTTCATTTTGCTGATAAATCAAAAATCGAATTTTAGCCGCTTACTTGCATGCCCTTGGAGAATGCTGTTCAATAATCTTGCAGGGTTCTTCATATTCTCCACCTATAGTGGAGGATATTTACTCAAAACTTAAGATTCGAAATCACCACACTTTTATCCTATCGTCGGGTTTTTATAATTTTTTTAACGGTTGAATATTCCAAATCGTGGTACTGATTCCGCCCACGGGCTAAATGGAAATGTTGTTCAAAAATGAGCTTTACAGATCACTTCTCTTAAATCCGAAAGCAGCGTAACGGCCATAAATCACTTTGTCACTTTCTTTACTTTTATTGCATTAAGGCCTTTTGGTCCCTGTTCAGTTTCAAAGGTCACTTTATCAGCCTCCCTGATTTGCTCCAGGATGCCGTTGATGTGAACAAAGATGCTTTCCTGTGACTGCAAATCTTTGATAAACCCAAATCCCTTTGACTCGTTAAAAAACGAAACCACGCCGTTCCTGGCCACCTCAACTTCGATGTCCTCCTGTTTTGGCGTTCCGATCTGGATGTTTTCTGCCAATATGGTCCTTCGTTTTGAATGATCCGGGGGAGTTGAAGTGATATTGCCGTTTTCGTCAACATAGGCCATCATCTCATGCAAAGCTTTTCCTTTAACGGCATTCGCTTTCCTGTCTTCGGTCTTTTCTCTTTTATCCTGTTGTTTTCTGAGCTTCTTCTTTTCGCGCTCTTTTTTACTAAATGTTTCTGTGGATTTACCCATATATTGATTGAAGTGTAACATTGCAGAGCTTCATTTAAATGAAACTCTCATTAATAAATTCTATTTCTCATAAGCAACCAGCTTTTCAGAAAGATGATGAACAAAAAAAGCATCTTCCTGACAGAAAGATGCTTCAAAATGATCTATAGTGTCTTAAGCTACTTTTACATTTACTGCGTTAGGTCCTTTACGGCCCTGCTCAACGTCAAAACTAACAACATCATTTTCGCGAATGTTGTCAATCAGACCAGTTGAATGAACAAAGATTTCGCTACTACCATCATTTGGTGTGATAAATCCGAAACCTTTTGTTTCATTAAAAAATTTTACTGTTCCTTGTTGCATAATATTATTGATAAGTCGCAAAGGTACACAGAATTAATGACATTTTTCCGATTAGTAAAAATATTTAATATTTATTTAATTGGCTCAAGCAACAAAGCCCGGTTTTCACCAGGCTTTAATTTATGACTCAATACTCAAATCACCACACTTTCGTCCTATCTTCAGGTTTCTTATAATTCTTGTCGCCCGGTTGAATATTAAATGCCGCGTACCATGCGTCCATATTTTGGATAGGCGCATTGCAACGGTATTGTTCAGGCGAGTGCGGGTCTGTTAGGAGGCGTTGCGCTGCTATTTCAGGGCGCTGCACGCTTCTCCAAACCTGTGCCCACGACAGGAAGAAACGCTGATCAGGTGTAAATCCATCAATCTTTTCGCCTGATTGCCCTTGTTTGGTTTTCTTGAACGCCGCATAAGCTACATTCAATCCACCCAAATCAGCGAGATTTTCGCCGAGTGTCAGTTTGCCATTTACATGCAATGTATCCACTACAGTAAATGCATTGTATTGAGCTACAACCTGGTCGGCACGCATTTTAAATTTGTCCGCATCATCCTTGGTCCACCAATCGCGCAAAGTACCATCGCCGTCATACTGGCGACCTTCGTCATCAAAACCATGTGTCATTTCATGGCCGATCACTGCGCCAATACCACCATAGTTAACCGCATCATCAGCACCAAAATCAAAGAATGGGAACTGTAAAATTCCTGCGGGAAAGGTAATTCCATTATATGTCGGACTGTATGAAGCATTTACCGTAGGCGGCGTCATACCCCAGCGGGTTTTATCAACCGGTTTGCCCAACTGGCTGATGCTATAGTTATATCTCCATTTAGAAATACGGCGCAGGTTACCTGCATAATCATTCCGGATTATTTCTAAGCCGGCATACGTTTGCCATTTATCAGGATAGCCGATCTTAACGGTAAACGCGGCTAATTTTTTAAGCGCTTTTTCTTTGGTAGCATCGCTCATCCAATCCAAGTGCTGAATGCGTTCGCCTAAAGTTTCTTTCAGGTTATTCACCAGGTTTACCATGTACTGCTTGGCAGCAGGTGTAAAGTATTTAGCTACATACAATTGTCCAAGCAATTCGCCAACGCTTCCGTCTACCATACCCGACATACGCTCATTGCGGGGTGTCTGAACTTTCTGCCCGCTCAATGTGCTGCTAAACTCAAAATTTGCTTTTACAAACGGCGAACTTAATGCACCGGCAGAACCTTTTAATATATTCCATTGCAGGTAGGTTTTCCAGTCGGCTACCGGGGTTGCTGCCAGCAATGCATCAGCAGTAGCAAAAAAATCAGGCTGAGCTACCAATACAGTATCCTGCCCGGTCACGCTCATCTGTGGCATTAATTGCGACCAGTTAAGATGAGGAGTAGTTTTATCAAAATCGGTAATTGCAAACCGGTTATAGGTTTTATTCGGATCGCGCATGACCACGCGGCTCATTTGCGCTTTTGCCAGCTTGGTTTCAAGGTCGAAAATCGTTCCGGCATTCTTTTCAGCATCAGCCTGATTGGTGCCTGTAAGGGTAAACAGTGTTACGATGTAATGTTTATAAGCATCCTGTATCTTTTTGGTACGAGCGTCGTCCTTTAAATAGTTATCCCTGTCCGGTAAGCTGGTGCCGCCTTGGCTAAACTGCACAATGTTTTTGGTTGGGTGCTTGGAATCAGCCCCAACAAAAAAGCCAAACAGCGGACTTCCTTCGCCATTAACGCGTTCGTGAACCATTTCGGCAATAACGCCATTAAGGTCATTGATCTTTTTTATACGCGTCAGATCGGGTTTAATAGGATTATATCCCAATTTTTCGATGGTCAGGCTATCCATGCCACTGGCATACAAATCGCCGACACGTTGTTTAAGGCTGCCTTTTGGCTGACCTGCTGTGTTACTCACTTCGGCGAGCAGGTTCAATAACTTATCAGTATTTTCCTGGCGAAGGATATTAAAGCTCCCCCAACGCGTTTCTTTGGCGGGAATAGGGTTTTGCTTTAGCCAGGTGCCATTGGCATAATCAAAAAAATCATCTCCGGGTTTAATGGAAAGATCCATGTTCGCAGGATCGATGAATTTGGAAGGAGGGCCGCTTGCATTGCTTTTATTGCCATCAGGTGCGAACGCAAAAGCCGAAAAAAGTACTGCGCCAGACAGAAGCAGGCTCGTCATGTTTAGTTTCATGTTAATTAATTGAGAAAGGTTGAAGTTAATGAAATAACCCCGACACATGCAACAATTAACAAGTTGGTTTAACGGTTAAACCAGCAGAGCACAGCATAAATTCCCGATCTCCGCAACACAATGTCCCAAAATTTATGAGCAGATATAGTTTTCATAACAGTATACTATATAAACTTTGGGATTGTAAAAATATTGTGATGGACACGATTGACTGATTAAAATGATTTGCCAGATTTCATCGATTTTGAACTTGTAGATTTTTGGGATTATGCATCCACTTCAATCAGATTAATCAATAAATCGTGTATTTTTGCGGGCTATGAATATTGCTAAAACGTATCAGCCCACAGAAGCAGAAGAGAAATGGTATCAGTATTGGTTAGATCAAAAGTTTTTCAGGTCGGTGCCTGATGAACGCGAGCCATATACCATAGTCATTCCTCCGCCAAATGTTACCGGCGTTCTGCACATGGGGCACATGCTGAATAATACTATCCAGGATGTATTGGTACGTCGTGCGCGTATGAAAGGCAAAAATGCCTGCTGGGTACCGGGAACCGATCACGCAAGTATCGCTACCGAAGCTAAAGTGGTAGCGATGCTTAAGGAAAAAGGCATCAACAAAAAAGACCTTACCCGTGAGGAGTTCCTGAAATATGCCTGGGAGTGGAAAGAGAAATATGGCGGTATCATCCTTGAACAATTAAAGAAACTCGGCGCATCCTGCGACTGGGACCGAACCCGCTTTACGATGGACGAAGATTTGTCCGAAGCTGTGATTGACACCTTTATCCACCTGTATAAAAAAGGCTGGATATACCGAGGTGTGCGCATGGTAAACTGGGACCCGCAGGGAAAAACTGCGGTTTCGGATGAAGAAGTTAACCGTAAGGAAGTAAATCAGAAGCTTTATTATATACAATATAAGATTGTGAATGGTGAGCAGTCAATAGTGAGTGGGAATACGGAAACTCACCACCCACCATTCGCCACTCACCACTTAACCATAGCGACCACTCGTCCTGAAACTATCATGGCGGATACGGCTATCTGTATCAATCCGAATGACGAGCGCTACAAGCATTTGCATGGTAAAAAGGCAATTATTCCTTTAATCAACCGTGAAATTCCGATCATAATGGATGAGTATGTCGAGATGGATTTCGGTACAGGTTGTTTGAAAGTAACGCCTGCGCATGATTTGAACGACTATAACCTGGGCATCAAACATAATCTGCCTGTCATCGATATTCTGAACGATGACGGTACGCTGAATGAAAAAGCCGAGATATTAGTTGGGGTTGACCGTTTTGCAGCGCGTAAAAAGATCGCTGTTTTATTGGAGGAAGCACGTCAGCTGGATAAAGTAGAGGATTACAAATCACAGATTGGTTTTTCAGAACGTACAGATGCTGTGATCGAGCCAAAACTTTCTATGCAGTGGTTTTGCAAAATGGAAGAAATGGCCAAGCCTGCCCTGGATTATGTATTGAAAGGCGATATCAAGCTGATCCCGGATAAATTCGTTAACACCTACCGCCACTGGATGGAAAACGTTCATGATTGGACGATCAGTCGCCAACTATGGTGGGGGCAACGTATACCTGCCTGGTACTTACCCGACGGCCAATATGTGATCGCAAAAAGTAGGGAAGATGCGTTTGAACAGGCAAAAAATCTCAAATCTCAAATCTCAAATCTCAAATCTGAGGATTTAACGCAAGAGGAGGACGTTGTAGACACCTGGTTCTCTTCATGGTTGTGGCCAATCTCAGTATTCGACGGTTTTAAAGATCCGAACAATGCCGATATCAACTATTACTACCCGACCAACGACCTGGTAACAGCCCCGGAAATATTATTCTTCTGGGTAGCACGTATGATCATGGCCGGGCACGAGTTTAGGGGAGAGTTACCGTTCAGGAATGTATACCTGACCGGTATCGTTCGTGATAAATTAGGCCGTAAGATGTCCAAGTCATTAGGTAACTCACCTGACCCATTGGGGTTAATAGAGAAGTATGGTGCTGACGGCGTACGTGTAGGCATGCTTTTGAGCTCGCCTGCTGGTAACGATTTGATGTTTGATGAAGACCATTGTTTGCAGGGCCGTAACTTCTGGAATAAGGTATTAAACGCCTTCCGTTTGGTTAAGGGCTGGGAGGTAAATGACCACTTAGAAAACAATAATAAAGTGGCCATCGACTGGTTTAAAAGCCGCTTTAACCAGGCGTTGTCAGAGATTGAAAGTAACTTCGCGCAATTCAGGTTATCTGATGCGCTGATGGCTACTTATAAATTGGTTTGGGACGATTTCTGTGCCTGGTACCTGGAGATGATCAAACCGGCTTATGAGCATCCGATTGATCGTGAGACTTACACGCAAACCATCAAATTCTTTGAGGATGTTTTGAAGATACTGCATCCGTTTATGCCGTTCATTACAGAAGAGCTATGGCATGATGAATTATTTGGCGAGCGTACCGAAAAAGACTGTTGTATTATTGCCCAAATGCCGGAAATCGGGCAAATAAATACCCAACTTTTGGGCGAAATTGAAACCGTTAAGCAGGTTATTACCGAGATTAGAAACACTCGCAACAGCAAGCAAATTTCGCCGAAAGAAACACTGGCATTATCGGTAAAAGTAAATTCCGGAATAGAATATTCAGATTATCAATTAATTATATCTAAATTAGCCAACATCGGCGACTTTGCGATAGTGAATGATAAAGTGGCCGGTGCGGTTAGCTTTATAGTGTCGAAAGACGAATTTTATATTCCGTTAACAGAAAACATCGACCCTGTTGCAGAACGGGAGCGACTGAATAAGGAGAAAGAATACCTTCTTGGTTTCTTAAAATCGGTGGATGCGAAGCTTGGTAATGAACGGTTTATGAATAACGCAAAACCGGAGATTATTGAGAATGAGTTAAAGAAAAAAGCAGACGCCCAAGCCAAGCTGAAAATAATTGACGAAAACCTGGATTCTTTGGCAGGTTAATTGTTAATAAATGGAGGCAATCTTGATAAATTGATGACGCCGGATCTACCAGCCCATCGTAATTTTATTTTGCTATTTGATAAAATAGTAATACCTCTTAAATGAACAAAGACGTAGGTTTTTTTAACTTTTCCGTTAATAAAATACTCACCAAAGATCAGACCATTCTTGATCAGGCTCGCATACGCTTATTATATTACGGCTTATGGCTGGCAATTGTAGCCGTAGGCGCCGTTTGGCTCAACTTATATATAGAACATCGCCAGATACTTACCTATAGCACAAGCCTTTTATTTTTAAGCCTGGTAATCCTGTTCAAATACCTTACTTTCAGACCGCGATGGGGCATTATATCGCATATCTTGCTAGTTCTGGCTACCATGGTGAACCTCACCAATGTGTTCATTACCCTGCAGAGCGTCGATATCATTACGGCACAGATCACCTTCCTGATCATCGTATTCGGCTTTTACATGCTTGGGCAAACCAACGGCTTGTTTTATTCGCTGGTTAACCTTATCCCCATACTGATATTCCTGGTGCTGATGTTTAACAGCAGCTATGTGATCAGCCTGAAACCGAAAGTGGTTGATGAATCGACCAAGATCATATCCATCTGCGCCACATTCATATTCATCATTTTTGTCCAGAATTACTTTTATCGGGCCTTTATAAAAAATATTCGCCAGCTAAAAATCACCGCCGAAGAACGTGGCAGCCTGAACGCAGAATTGGAAAAGGTGTTGGAAAAAGCTGAAAAATCTTCTCAGGCTAAATCAGAATTTCTTTCTACCATGTCGCATGAGATCCGCACGCCAATGAATGCTGTGATCGGTATGACCAATCTCCTGATAATGGGCAGTCCAAGACCTGATCAGAAGGATAACCTGGAGATATTGAAGTTCTCTGCCAATAACCTTCTGGCATTGGTAAATGATGTGCTCGACTTTAATAAGATCGAATCGGGTAAGGTGGTATTCGAGAACATCAAATTCAACCTGGTGGAGCTGATGCAGAATGTATGCGGTGGTCAGCGTCTGAAAGCGGAAGAAAAAGGTCTCAACTTTATATTGGAGCTCGACAATAACCTGCGTAACAAAGATGTTTTTGGTGATCCGACTCGTTTAAGCCAGATTATATTTAACCTGGTAAGTAATGCTATTAAGTTTACTCATAATGGTACAGTTTGGGTAAATGTAACCCAACTGGAAAACCGGCATAACATAATCACGGTTGATTTTTCGGTAAAGGATACCGGTATCGGCATTGATAAGGAAAACCTGGACATGATATTCGAACCATTCACCCAGGAATCGATCACTACTACCCGTCAGTATGGTGGTACAGGCTTAGGCCTGGCCATTGTAAAACGCTTGCTTGAGTTGCAAAACCTGCGCATGAGCGTACAAAGTCACCCGGGAAAAGGTTCGGAATTCTCGTTCAATATGGAGTTCCCGGTTACTACGGAAAACGTTGCTGAGCCGGCAGAAAAACAACCTGTTGTATTGAATGCAGTTGAAAGCATGGGCACGCCGCGTGTTTTGATTGCCGAAGACAATATGGTGAACGTTATGCTGATGAAAAAGCTGTTCTCCAAATGGAATATTGTTCCGACAATAGCCGAGAACGGTGAACGGGCCATTGAGATGGTGCAGTACGGCAACTTTGATATTATCCTTATGGATCTGCAGATGCCTGTATTGAATGGCTTTGATGCAGCAGTTGAGATCAGAAAACTGCCTGATCCTAAAAAGGCCAATATCCCGATTATTGCATTGACTGCGTCAGCTTTATTTGATATTCGTGAACGTGTATTTGGTTCAGGTATGAACGACTATGTGTCGAAACCATTTAAACCCGATGAACTGCGCGAAAAAATGCAGAGCCTTTTGAGCAGCACACCTATTCAGACCTGAATTTGATTGTAATCAGGTAATTCTTCAATAAACTGGTAGTTCTTGTTTACAAAGTCTATACGGCAGTAATAATGTTTCAAGCCATTGCTTACTGCCAGCAGCGCTACTTTATGCACCATATTATAACGGGCAACCTGGTCAAAAACCTTTTGATCTATACTTACTGATGGCGCTTTGCATTCTATCAGCAGTATCTTTTTGCCCGAAGAATTAAAAACAACTATATCACTCCGCTTTTGGTTGCCATGAAGCTTTAGGCCGCCTTCTAGTTTGATCAGCGTTTTGGGATACCCTTTGTGGTTAATAAGGTATTGAACAAAATGTTGCCGGACCCATTCCTCGGGCGTAATTATAATATGCTTTTTCCTGATCTCATCAAATAAAGTCAGCCGGCCATTGTCGTCAATGATCCTGAAAGGGTAGGGCGGTAATTGCAGCGGCTGGAGCATGGGGGTAAAGGTAGTTGATTGGTTTGAAATGGTTGTAAAAGTTATAAAGGTTGTAGTGGTTGTAAAAGTTATGAAAAGTTGTAATGGTTGTAAAAGTTATAAAGGTTGTAGTGGTTGTAAAAGTTATAAAGGTTGTAGTGGTTGTAAAAGTTATGAAAAGTTGTAATGTTTGTTTACATAACTATTTCTTCAACATCTACAACCATTACAACATCTCCAACTACTACAACTTCTCTAAAAATAACTACTTTTGAATCACCATATGACTGCCGACGATATTCTAAAAGATCTCAAAAACCGTAAGTATAAACCAATCTATTTGCTGCATGGTGATGAACCTTATTTTATCAACCAGGTAAGCAATTATGTGGAGGATCAGCTATTATCCGAGGCCGAACGTGGTTTTAATCAGACCGTATTATATGGTAAGGACACGGAGGTAATGACTGTACTTAACGCTGCCAAGCGTTATCCCATGATGGCCGAATACCAGGTTGTACTGGTAAAAGAAGCCCAGGATATGAAATGGGGGCGCGATGACGATGATAAAAAGACCATCAACCCGCTACTAAGCTATCTCGAAAATCCCTTGCCGAGCACCATCCTTGTTTTTTGCTATAAGTACGGAAAGTTCGACAAGCGCAAAAAGACCTACAAGGCCATAGAAAAGAATGGCGTCGTTTTTGAATCGGCACCATTATATGATAACAAAATACCATCGTGGATAGAAGGTTTTGCAGGCAGCAAAGGCTATAAGATCGATCAGCAAGCCTCGGCTATGATGGCTGAATATCTGGGTAATGATCTTTCCAAGATCGCCAATGAACTGGAAAAGCTAATGCTGAACGTCTCTGCAGGGCAAACCATTACCATGCAGCATGTGCAGGATAATATCGGTATCAGTAAAGAATATAATGTTTTTGAGTTGCAGTCGGCCTTGAGCAGGAAAGACCCATTTAAGGTAAATCAGATCATTAATTATTTCGAAGCAAATCCAAAAGCCAATCCAATAGTGCTGGTATTGGGCAACTTGAATAACTTTTTCAGCAAGGTATTGCTTTATCATTACGCGAAAGATAAGACGCCACAAAGCCTTGCCCGCGAATTAGGTGTAAATCCCTATTTTATAAAGGATTACGAGCTAGCAGCGCGTAGTTATAACTATGGTAAATCAATGCAGATCATCAGTTTACTGCGCGAATACGATCTCAAAAGTAAGGGGGTAGATTCAAATGCTGGTCCGGGAGAATTGATGAAAGAATTAATGTTCAAAATTTTGCATTAATTTTTAACACAAAAAGCAATATCGTTTGTTCGCTATGAACTAATGCCCTTGTAATTAAATTATTAAGGTTTTTTTATAATTTAATTTATAATTTACATCTATTAAATAAATAATGTGCACCTTTACTCTTGACTCCCATTTTGGCGTTGTGAAGTGATGTTAAGCACTGCATCTTAACAATTTTAAAAAACAGTTAATGAACATTTTTGTAGGTAGTCTTCCGTTCAAGATACAGGAAGCAGATTTAAGAGAGCTCTTCGAGGCATACGGAGAGGTGAACTCAGTTAAAATTATTAATGACCGTGAGACAGGCAGAAGCAAAGGCTTTGGTTTTGTTGAAATGGCTGATGATGAGGCGGGTAAAAAAGCAATAGCCGATTTGAATGGGAGCGAGGTGGCAGGCAGAAATATTGTTGTAAACCAGGCTGAAGACAAGAAGCCAAGAGAAAACAGAAGCTTTGGTGGCGGCGGTGGTGGTCGTGGCGGCTACTCTGGTGGCGGCGGTGGTCGTGGTGGCTACTCTGGCGGTGGCGGCGGTGGTTACTCAAGAGATAACCGCAGAGGATAATTTCCTGAAGTTTAAGAAAATAAAAAAGCGTCATACCCTTAGGTATGGCGCTGTTATACTATTATAGGTATTAGTGAACTTTAAAGGTGAATTTACACCCTTAAACGTAGCGATGCTGAGCGGCCCAAGGCCTCAACAAGTCCAGGATCAATAGAACTGTCCCCATCCTTTTGAATCCAAACCATATTCCTGTCTCTCAACAACTCCACTTTCTCACCTTCAAGCACTAATTCAAGCTCTGTGGTTTGATGATCAGTAAGTCTGCTGTTAATGATCTGATACAGGTAATCTGTATCCCTAAACGTCATTCGTAATTGTAATCCCATAAACACGCGAATCTTCTTACGTAAAGATAATCTAAGTTATTAATAGCTTAAATATTCAACTACTAAGAAAATATCAACAATGCTTGATATTTTGTTGATAAGTAAATGGAGTTTTTATACAATCACCATGTTTTCCACATAGAGAATTCTGTTCTGAGTTTTCGCGGGTTATTTTAGTTGAATAATTTGACTTGTGGACTCTTGTTTAATTATTCTTCAACCCAAGTTTATGGTCGTAATAATCGAGTAGAAATTCGTTCGTCAGGAAGAATTCAAGACTCATCACAGTAACGGTACTATTTGATTGAGCAGGGTTTTCTACATACGTAATATTGTCTTCAGCAGACGTTGCATAAGAGTATGTAAATCCGCCTGGTGTAGTGGTAAGTGATACTGGTGTATTTACGGGCAGCAACACGGCCGTGTTACCCGCCGTTGGGTCCTGCAGGTAACTGTAAGGTTCTGTACCGGTATCGAATATGACACTGGTGTTGAATGTTTTGCCGTTGTAAGTTACCGAAGCGGGGATAATCGGTGCATAACCATCACCAGGATAATAAGTAAGCTGGTGCATCGTAAATGATGAAAGATCAGAAGATGTTAATCCCAAAGTAACTGCGTCCGAATTATATGTTCCGTTCAATGAATATCTGTCGGCACTCATCACCGGCATTTTAAATCCTTTTATCAAGCCCTCACCCGGGTCGAAATACTGAAATGGACTAGTAATATAGGCGTTATTAGGGAAAGTAACATCGTATTCAGACGATACACCTAATACATCAAACTCATGGTCGCCAAATACATTACCCTGGGTATCGGATGCCTTATAATATAAAAAGAAAGGTAAGCGCTTGATATTGATCCCGCCGTTATTAGGGTCACCAAGGGTAATTGGTGCATAGGCCAGATAGCCATATACATTATCGGTTGTAGCGGCATCATCACCATAAGAAATGGTTGCCTTTTGGTTATAAATAGTAATTCCGTTAATGACAGTTGAATCGCCTGTAAAGGTTATACCGGTACTGGTGATCATATTTGAGGGTATGATCCCATGGGCGTCGAGTACTAAACCTCCTGAGCCTGTATCAAATAGCAGGTCATAATCAGCATTGCTTACATCCTGTGTGCCTATTTTATCTAAAAATGTATAAAGGATCTTATAAATAGATGAATCGGCCCCATACAATCCAAATTTGGTTGGAGTGGCTTGGGTAGGTGTATTGTCCCCCGGTTTCTTTTTGTCTTTTGAGCAGGATGCTATTACAAACAAAAGTAATACAGCTGAAATTCCAAGGAATAATTTAAAAGAATATATTTTTCTCATACTGTCAAGGGGGTTAATATGTCCGATATTAACTCGATTTATCTAGCATTTATTATGCCATTGCACTATTTACGTGTTTGAACAGAAAATAGTTGGCTGTTTTTGGCGGAATTAAGGTATTTAAGCTGATACACATTTCTGTTTATGCAGCCTTTTTCACAATTTTACGACTAATAAATGAAAACAAAATGAACTATTGGCTGATCAAATCTGAACCGCATAAATACAGTTGGGAACAATTTAACAAAGATGGCCGCACCATGTGGGATGGCGTACGCAACTTTGCCGCCCGCAACAACCTGCGCGCGATGAAAGAAGGTGACCTGGCATTTTTCTATCACAGTAATGAGGGTAAAGATATAGTTGGTATAGCCAAAGTTGTTAAAGAATCATACCAGGATCCAACCACAACCGATCCGAACTGGCTGGTAGTTGAATTTGCTCCTTTTGAAACTCTGAAAAAATCAGTAACGCTGGAACAGGTGAAGGCCGAACCTTCATTAAAGACTATGGAATTGGTTCGTCTTGGTCGCTTGTCGGTTAGCGCTGTAAAGCCCGAAGAATTTGATAAGGTATTAGAAATGGCTAATAGCTGATAATTTGGATCATTACTCACATCAACCTTATGCCTGATTTTAGAAAATTAGCTGCACTAATTATTGTTGCATGCTGTTCCATTACCGTCAACGCTCAATCCGCATTCAAGGGATTGGAAAACCTGTTCGATACGCCAGAGAATTATGTTGTTTATCATGTTGATCGCCCGCCGGTGATAGATGGTAATATCAATGAACAGGTTTGGCAGCAGGTTAAATGGACAAATGATTTTGGCGATATTGAAGGTCGCGATAAGCCGAAACCACCCTTAACGACCAAAGTAAAAATGCTTTGGGATGATAGCTGTTTGTACATAGCTGCGCAATTAACGGAGCCCCAGATATGGTCGTACATTAAAAAACATGACGCGGTTGTTTTTCAGGATAACGATTTCGAGTTTTTTATAGATCCAAGCGGCACAACGCAGCCCTATTACGAAGTAGAAGTAAATCCTTTGAATACCATCTGGGATTTACTGCTAACCAGGGCCTACAGGGATGGCGGCGCCTCTGTGTCGAGCTGGGATTTGCCTGGTTTAAAATCGGCAGTAAAAATACAAGGGACATTAAATGATCCTTCTGATAAAGATGAAGGCTGGACGGTTGAACTGGCTATTCCGATTAAAGCATTAATGGCTAATTCCCGCTCACAACGGCTGCAGGACGGTACCATCTGGCGGATCAATTTCTCACGTGTAGAATGGGATACCAAGGTGGTGGATGGCAAATATGTGAAGCTAACCGATGACAAAGGAAAGAACTTGCCTGAGCACAACTGGTCGTGGTCGCCGCAGGGATTGATCGCGATGCATTACCCTGAAAGGTGGGGTTATATCCAGTTTAGTAAGCAGCCTGTAAACTCGGTAACATTTAATATGCCTTATGCCGAGGAGCAGAAGAAGTATTTATGGTTGATCTACTACCGTCAAAAACAATGGCTGAGCGAGCATAAAGCTTATGCTACTTCGTTGCATGACCTGGGTATTGATGATCACGCCAGCATAAGCGGCAAAGAGAATACAATACAAATGGAAGCCACCAATCACCAGTTCATGGCGTTTATAAAAGATAGCGACGGGAAGGAAATATGGGCCATAGATCACTCTGGATGGGTGCAGAAAAATCCTGATCGTCGGCATGAATAAACGAGGCTTTTCCTGAGCCAAATGAAATATTGTCATTTCGAACCCGCAGCAGATGTTGAAGCGATGGCGCGGGTGAGAAAACTTATGCACCTTGCTCTACGAATTGCATACTGAGTTTACTTATTCCACAAAACTCCCCAAATCAAAAATGTCAGGCAAACTATCGTAAGCATGATCATGAATGGGTAAATAAAACGCCACCATGCTTTTATGCTCACGTTGGTCATCATCAACGACGGTAATATCATCCCTGTTGGTGCCAGGAAATACATAATGCCCATGCCAAAATTGTAAGCGTTAACGATCTCTTTCCCCGGCACACCAACAATTACCGCCAGCGAGCCAAACACAGGCATCGTCAATACAGCCATGCCCGATGAGGACGAAATAAACAGCGTAAGAAAAAGGTATAAACCCAGCAATGCTATAATGAATACCACTGGCGACATGGTGCCAACGGCGTTTGCTGCATAGTACAATATCGTGTCCGTAATATGCCCGTCATTTAATACAACGGTTACCCCGCGTGCCACACCAACAAGCAGGGCGACTGATACCAGAGATTGTACGCCTTTAACAAAGCTTTCGATAAACACCTTCTCCGGCATGCGAACGATGAATGCAATGAGTACAGATGAGACCAGGAAAACAGTGGTCATCTCCAGCAGCCACCAGTCGTAATGCAATACACCGCCGATCATCGTAAAGATAGTTCCGAAGAACAGGATCAACAGGAAAGCATTCTTCCGGCTCAGTTTCGGTTTTTCTGCATCAGTCCGGTCGATAACAGGAAAAGGGGAGTGAACATGGCCATCATATTTATATACAAGTGATTTGGTAGGATCTTTTTTCACTCTTTCCGCATAACGGACTATATACCAGATCAACAGTGCAGAGGTAACCAGGAAGGCTACTATGCGTTCATTAAACCCATCGGCCCAGTTGATGCCAGCTGCATTGGATGCTATGATAGTCGAAAACGGATTGCTGAATGATGTGAGGTTCCCGATATTACAGCCTGCGAAAATAACGGCAACTGGCACTAATAGATCGTACCCAGCAGCTAGAAACAAGGGGACAAGAATAGGGTAGAAAACCAACCCTTCTTCGGCCATGCCTTCAGCAGAACCGCAAAAAGTAAAGAAGAAAGTGACGATGACGATAAGCCATGCTTCTTTCCCTCTCATCAGGTGCGAAAGGTAAGCCATCCCTTTTTCCATGGCGCCCGTCTGGTTAAAAATGGTAATGAAACCGCCAATGATCAGGATGAAAAAGATGATATCTACTGTATCATAAATGCCTTTTATCGGCGCTTGCGAAACATTCAGCGGTCCCTGCCCATTCTTCTTGAGTTTATGATAAGTACCTGGGATAGCCACAGGTTTGCGGATATCTCCATTTTTAAATTTCTCCAGCGTAATGCGGATATGCAGGCTGTCCAGCGTATGCTGCGTGCAGGGTACAGTCTTCCCGTTGGAGATAGTAAAAGTGTTGTCGTTATAACTTAGCTTATCGTATTCTCCGGCAGGTAATAGCCAGGTAGCAATAGCTGCTATGATAATTACAAAAACCAGTACCGTTATAGGGGTGGGAACTTTGCTTTTGGACGCCATACTAAAGGATCGTGATAAATAGTTTGATTCCTAAATCTATGGCTTTTAGTTGATTAATCCTTTTGCTCTGTAAAAAATAGGGCTTTCAACTCGGTAGCGTCATCCGGTTTCATCTTACCGCCCAGGATAAGCCTTAACTGGCGGCGACGCAGTGCACCATCGAATAAGGTTTTGTCTTCCTCGGTTTGCGGCTCGAGCGCAGGAACAGGTATGGTGCGACCGCTTTGATCAACAGCTACGAAAGTGTAGTAGGCCTCATTGCTTTTTACCTTGGTTCCCGAAGGGATATTTTGCGCCCAAACATCCAGGCGAACTTCAACTGAAGTATTGAATGCACGGGTGACTTTTGCTTCCAATGTTACCACATCACCTAATTTGATAGAATGTTTGAAGGAAACATTATCAACTGATGCAGTGACCACAATGCGGTTGCAATGTTTTTGCGCCGAAATAGCAGCAGCAATATCCATCCAATGCAGCAGGCGTCCCCCCATCAGATTATTCAAAGTATTGGTATCGTTGGGCAATACCAGTTCATTCATTATCGTATGCGAGTCCTTAGGGGTTTTAGCGTCCATGTTTTTATTTTGTGCAAAGATACATTTTAGGCATATTGTTTGGGCTAAACAAAACGCTGTGACGAAAATAACCTTGTATTTATACCCAGGTTTAATGATCCTTAAATATTTTGTAAATTTGTTTTATGAGTGTTCAGTATTTATCAAATAAAAACGGACAAATAACCGCAGTACAAGTTTCTATCAGTGAATGGGAATTTATTAAACGCAAATATCCGGATATCGAATCCGATCTTTCATTGCCCGATTGGCAAATGGAACTTATTGATAATCGTTTAAAATCTATCAAAGAAAATCCTGAAACGCTGAAGCCTATAGCATCCCTATTAAAAGAGCTTGATAAGATTGATGAATAAAAATGGCCTGGAAGTTATATTATTATGACGAAGTAGTTCAGGACATCCGCGAAGCTAGAAAATGGTATCGTGAACAGCAAAAAGGATTAGATAACAGATTTGCAGAGGATGTGAAGACCTCTATAAATCGTTTGCAGAAGAATCCTTTAAACTATGAAATAAAATATAGGAATGTGCGGATAGTATATTGTGAGGTTTTTCCTTACGCAGTCCATTTTTACATTAATGAGCCTGATAAGCAACTTGTTATTATCGCTATTCTCCATCAGCACCGCGACCCTGAATACCCTAAAAAACGCTAACTATTTAAAGCTTAATTCTTCGCTGCCCTTATCGGCCTATACCCGACCAGTTCAGTCCATCTCGCACCCGAAGGATGATAATAAACTAACAACTGGTATTCGTTCTCGGTTTCGAAGTGAGAGCCTTCGAAGAAGCCGTCATCAGGCTTTTGGGTATTTTTAGGTACCCAAACATACTCGTAATCGTAAACACCTTGCTTTAAAAGCAGCTGAATATAGTAGCGGTTCTTAGCAGCATCAAAATCCAGTTTACTGCTTTCATCCATGCGGTAATTGTTGAACTGACCTACAATATAAGCAGAGCCATCACCTGCCGATTTGGTACTGGCCAGGGTAAAATACATGTGGGCGTAATCGGCATCAATCCTGGGATCGCTGCCATCCTGGTTGTTGATATAGAAGTTGCCATCGTTGTCATAAAACAGCGTGTAGTTAGGCTGATCTAGTGTAGGATCTGTCAGCAATATAACGGTATTAGCGGTATCACGGTAGATATGAGATATGCGGTCAGAATTCAATTTCAAACTGCGCGTATCAAAATGTCTGAACTCGTTCAACCCAGGAAAATCAAACGTGCTCACATCATTATAAACCAATGTGTTACCCTGGATGTTAGAAGGTTGTGTGCTCATTTGCATTGTCTCCGGACGGGCATTCTGCATGACAAAAGCCTTGATGTCATAGTTAGGATTTTGCACCCTTAAGGCACCATAGTTGATCTGCAGGTTAAACTTCTGGTTGGTTTGCCGTAAATTATTATCTGGTGACGGTACCATTTCAGCCATAGTAGAAACCTTAGTATCAACTACATAAAAGCGCTGGATGATCAGTAGTTTTGATTTATCGCCATTTTCATAAACTTTCAATACATAATTGCCCGATATTTTTGGTTTGATGTTCTCATTAGGTAGTTTGATCTCGTAATGAGTGAACTTCTGGAGTGTAGCTGTAGAGTAGCTATAGTTAAGTATCCTGTCTTCCGTAAAGTTTTGCAAATACTCCATTGGTGAAACCATCGACGGGTTCCAGTTCTCATCACAATGCTCTATCGTATAATACAGATCGCGGGTACCGCCGTGCAGATCGTCAAAGTCTAATTGAAGCTGCTCTCCCGAGTTAAACTTGATGATAGGAAACGAAGGGTTCTTTTTGGTGTTAAAAAACTCTACCGTCTTGATCTCCGGTCTCAAAACTTGGTTGGTGTACTGGGATTGAGCGAAAGCATTGAGTGCAAAAGAGAAAACAAGGCCAATAATGATTAACCACTTCATAATGTGATACGGATTTATTGTTGTCTGCGGGTGTCATGCTGAGGCACTCGAAGTATGGTGGGCAAGGCCTTTACGCACCGCACTTCGAGTGCCTCAGTGTGACACCCCATTTGATTACCAATCTCTAATTAACTAAACTACGCCTCCAGCTCCAAAATGTGCTCCGCTAAGTTTTCCCACTTAGCCTGAACTTCTTTCAGTTCCAGTTTTTTAAGCTGGTAGGCGTCGGTCACTTGCTGCGCTTTTGTCGCATTGGTATAGAGTTTATCATCAGCCAACTGGTTTTCCAATCCCTTAACTTCTTTCTCCAACCCTTCTATCTGTTGCTCCATCGTCGCCAATTCCTGGTTCAGTTTCTTTAACTGTTTAGCTTTTTCATCATCCGGTTTTTTAGTGGCAACCGGCTCTTTCTTTTCTTCCTTTTTCTCAGGCTTTGGAGCCTGTTCAGCTTTTGGCTGCAATTTACGTTTAGCATACCAATGATCGTACTCCTGGTAATTACCCGGATAGGTAACAATTTTATGATCTTCTATGAACCATATCTTGTTGGCCACATTATCCAGGAAATAACGGTCGTGCGATACAACGATGATAGTACCCTCGTACTGCTGCAAAGCCTGTATCAGAATATTCACCGACTGCATATCCAGGTGGTTGGTAGGCTCATCCAGGATCAGGAAATTAGCATCCGCAGTCAACGCTTTAGCCAGAGCCACACGAGATTTCTCACCTCCGGATAACACCTTGATCTTCTTAAATACATCGTCACCGGTGAACAGGAATGAACCTAAAATGGTACGCAGCTCAGTCTCATTATGTTTTGGGGCGAATGACTGAAGCTCGCCTAATATGGTATTCTCCAGATGCAAAGCCTCCAACTGGTGCTGTGCAAAGAAGGTTTGTGTTACGTTGTGACCTTGCTGTACCGATCCGGTAAAGTTTTTATCTGCTCCGGCAATGATACGTAGCAAAGTCGATTTACCTTTACCGTTAGCACCGATCAGGGCGATTTTATCACCTTTCTCGATTAAAGCCTCAGCATCATCCAATATTTCTATGGTTGGAAAGCTCTTGGCAACATGTTCTAACGTCACCACGTGTCTGCCTGATTGCCTTGAGAAGCGGAACGAGAAGCTTACCTCCGGGTTATCGTCATCCACATCATCCACACGCTCTAATTTATCCAACGCTTTTATACGCGACTGGGCCATCTTAGCTTTTGATGCCTTTGCCCTGAAACGCTCGATCAGTCGTTCTTCCTGCCTGATCTTTGCCTGCTGGTTCTTGAACTCGCCACGCTGAATTTCTTCGCGCTGCGATTTTTCTTCCAGGTAAAACGTATAATTGCCCGCATAAACAGTCAGCTTGCCTTTGCGCGATTCAACGGTACGGTCGATCACACGGTCAAGGAACCACCTATCGTGCGAAACGATGATGATGGCACCTTCAAAAGCCTTTAGGTATTCTTCCAGCCATTGGATGGACGGTAAGTCTAAGTGGTTAGTCGGCTCATCCAGTAACAGGATATCAGGTGCCTGCAACAGTATTTTGGCCAGCATTACACGCATGCGCCATCCACCCGAAAATTCGCTTAGCTTGCGATGGGTATCCGGCTCGGTAAAACCCAGACCAGCTAAAATTTCATGGGCCTTATATTCGATATTGTAACCGTCGAGTACTTCAAACTCATGTTGTTTGTCGCTCAGTTTGTGCAGCAGGTCTTCGCTGTAGTCGGTTTCCAGTTTTTTAAGCAGAACTTCTATTTCGTCGTGCAGTTGGTTTTGGCGCTCAAAAGCTTCCATAGCCACATGCAATATATTTTTGTCGGACGAATAGCTGAGCAAGTCCTGGTTCAGGTAACCCATAGTAAGGTCCTTCGCCATGGAAATAGTCCCGGAAGTAGGCGTATAGTCGCCGACAATTAACTTTAACAGGGTAGTTTTACCGGTACCATTGGCGCCGATAAGACCAATTTTTTCACCGGGTTTTATGTGCCAATTGGCTTCATCATACAGGGCCCGCGCACCGATCTCGAACGTAAGGTTATTAATAGCAATCATTTGCGCGCAAAGATACGCTTTTGAGGCGAAATTTTTGAGGTGAAAGGTGAAAGGATAGCTTTGAAAATCTAAGACCTTTTGCCTTTCAGCTTTCACCTTTTACCTTGATTTAGCCAAAACTATTAACTTCGCGGCATGTATCAGTTGATTAAGCCTCTTCTATTCCAATTCGACCCTGAAAAAGTACATTATTTTGTTACCCGCAATTTGAAGCGCTTTAACCGCTTTCCCGGTGGCACTGCATTCAGCAGGATGCTTTGGGATTTGGAAGATACACGGTTGGAGAAAGAAGTTTTCGGGTTGAAGTTTAATAATCCCGTTGGATTGGCTGCCGGCTTCGATAAGAATGCCGAAATGATTTACGAAATGGGTAACCTCGGTTTCGGATTTGTAGAAGTCGGGACAGTTACTCCGTTGCCCCAGCCGGGCAACTTAAGACCAAGGATGTTCCGTCTTCCGCCGGATAAAGCTTTGATCAACCGTATGGGTTTTAATAATCAGGGTGTTGATGTGGCGGCCGAAAGAATAGCTGCTTATCGTCGCGACGCAAAGAAATCGCAAAGGGGGCTAATCATTGGCGGCAATATTGGAAAGAACAAAGTAACGCCTAACGAGGAAGCTGTTAACGATTATATCAAATGCTTCGACCGCCTGTTTGATGTGGTAGATTATTTTGTGGTGAATGTAAGCTCGCCCAACACACCCGGCTTACGTGCCTTACAGGAAAAAGAGCCTTTGATGCATATCCTGAATACACTTCAGCAGCGAAACTCAAAAAATGGTATCAGCAGACCAATCCTACTAAAAATTGCCCCGGATCTGACGAATGAGCAATTGGATGATATCGTTGATATCGTAAAAGAAACTAAAATAGCAGGTATCATTGCAACCAATACCACCATCGTACGCGAAGGATTAAAATCAGAGAAACTAAGCGGAGAAACAGGTGGTTTAAGCGGAAAACCGTTAACGGAGCGATCGACTGAAGTCATACGCTACCTTTCTAAAAAATCAAGCGGTGCGTTTCCGATCATTGGCGTAGGAGGGATACATTCTCCTGAAGATGCTATGGAAAAATTAAAGGCGGGTGCGTCCTTGATTCAGCTTTATACAGGCTTTATTTACGAAGGCCCCGGACTGATCAAAAGAATCAATAAAAAAATCCTGTCAGTCAAAAACTAACAGGATTTGTATTTCCTTTTGTAGAGACGCGATGCATCACGTCTTCGTTTCGGAAGAAGAATTATTTTCCGGCTACCGCTTTAGCTAAAGCAGCATTGTTTTTGTCGATCTGGCTGTTTTTTGGTTCAGCAGAACGGCTGCCTAATTCGATGTTAGTAGCCAGTTTCAAACCCTGTACTTCTAAGCGGGAAAAAGTTTTATTTCTTCTGTCTTTTCTTTTTAAACGAGTAACGCCCATGGTGTTCTATTTTTAATTTTTTAAACCTCGAGGTCGGAAGCGGATTCGAACCGCTGTAAAAGGTTTTGCAGACCTCTGCCTAGCCACTCGGCCATCCGACCATTTTTTAAGGAGTGCAAAAATAGTAATTATTTATTGCCTGCCAAGTTTATTTGTCAGAATTTATTACGAATAACAACGCTTTCGGGATACAAAGGATGGCAATTTATTCACTGAAAGGCTCCATAGGAGCCAAATGTTGGTAGAAAAAAGATAAAATAGAGTTTTGCCCTGTAGGGGCAATATGTTAATCTGCGGCATTGCAATCGACGAGGACATTTCGTACCTACGGCACGAGATGTTCGTTTATTATGCACTTTTACCAACATTTGATCCCTCTGGGATCTGGGTTGTTACCTCAGGCCACATTCAATTAATAACCCCGAAATCATTTCCTCGTTATCTCCGAACAAAACAACGCCGTAGCGATAGCAACATTTAATGACTCAGCTTTGCCAATACGCGGAATAGTGATGGCTTTGTTCACCATTTTCTGTATCTCCGGACGCAAGCCATTACCCTCATTACCCATTACAATCAAACCCTCTTTGCCAAAATCTGTGCTATAAATATTCTCGCCATCCAGCAATGCGCCAAATACGGGCAGGTTTATTTTCGACAGAAATTCAGTCAGCGAAGTATAATGAACTTTTACCCTCGCCAGCGAACCCATGCAGGCCTGTACAACCTTTGGATTATAGACATCGACTGTATCTTCTGAACAAATAATATGATCGATCCCAAACCAGTCAGCAATGCGAATGATGGTGCCTAAATTGCCTGGGTCCTGTACTCCGTCCAGCACTAATGAGAACTTTCCTTTTAGCTGTTCATGCTGTAAAATAGGCCATTCTGGTACCTTGACAAGGGCCAGGGCATCCTGCGGCGTTTTTAAACTGCTAACCTTCTCCAGTTCTGTAACAGAAATTTCACAGAAGTTTATTTTTTGGGATAATTTCAGCACTTTTGAATCGAACGAAGGTGTGTAGTAAATTGCCTCTACCAGGTATGCTGAATTGATGAATTCAGTGATAGATTTATGGCCTTCCACAATAAATAAACCATGTTCGCGGCGAAACTTTTTTTGTTGTAATGACTTTAATAAATTGATCTGAGATTTTGAAAGCATATAATAAACCTGAAGGGTATCGCCTTACAATATTAAGTATTTTGCTCCTCTTTATAGCTTCGTCCTGTGGTTTAACACACCGGCTTAAGGATAATGAGGCCCTTATAAGGAAGAACACCATAAAAGGCGTCGACAAACAATTCTCAGAAGCTGCATTAAATTACGTAGATAAAGAACAGCAGCCCAACAACGCACTTAATCTGAAATTATACTACTGGTTTAGCAAAAATGGTAAACGGGATATTGGCGAAGCGCCTAATCTGGTGGATAGTGGACTGGTTGAGTTTTCACGGCTGCAAATACAAAAGTTTCTGCAAAATAAGGGGTATCTTAAAGCCAAGGTTACTGATAGTATTGTCATAAAAAAGAAGAAAGCTGAACTGATATTTACGGCAACAGAAGGCCCGATGTTCAGGATCCGGAATTTCGCAGACAGCATTGCCGATAAAAAAATGAAGGTATTATACGGCGCCAATGCTGCCAGGCTGACACACTTAAGACAGGGTGAACGGTTTGATACAGATAGTTTGGCTGCCCAGCGTGATGAGATGTATATGCTGATGAAAAGGAATGGTTATTATGACTTTTTTAGGCAGTACATCAATTTTAATGCTGATACAACTTTTAATAAAGGTGTTGCCGATATTCAAATGACCATAGATAATCCGCCCGGAAAAACAGCGCACCCGATCTATAAGATCAATAATACATTGATCAGTATTTCAAATAGCAGCGGGCGTACGCCGGACAAGGCAGATACTTTGCAGGTCGACTCGCAATTCAGGTTTGTGGATTATTCCAAAAAGTTCAGACCTCATATTATCGAAATATATAATTTTCAGAAAAAAGGCGATCTATACAGTATCGATAAACAATCGTTAACCACATCCCGGCTTTCTGAGTTAAATATATTCCGGAATGTACCTAACCCAACTTACGAAAAGCTGCCGGATAGTACCAATCGTTTGAATATCAAGATTGACCTGGTGCCATTGAAGCAAATGTCGAACCGGGTTGAAGGGGAGTTCCTGTTTAACTCAGGACGTTATGGCTTTAGTGCGGGCAATACTTTTACCGACCGGAATATATTTAAAACAGCCGCCATTTTGCAGATCAAATTCAACTATAGCATATTATTTAATAATGGATCAACAACTGGTGGAAGTATTGAAAACCAGGAATTTAAACTCGGTGGAACGGTAACTTATCCCCAGATCCTGACACCATTTAATTTGCCGATCCTGGGTAAATACGGTGTCCCGCATACCTCGTTCTCGAGCAACTATTCTTTATTCTTCCAAAAAGACCTGGTTGAACGAACCAGCTTTGTCAACTCGATCACTTACGATTTTACCGAAACACCTGATAAGGTACACACGCTTACGCCGATCAATATCGAATTTTCCTCAGGGAAGATCAACCAGGTAGCCAAAGACTCGCTGCTGGCTCATAACTATTTCTCCTATGTTAAACTTATTGGACGCACAACATTTTCAGCCGGTAGCCAATATACCTATCAGTTGAATGCCAATAAGCTAAATACTTACCGCAATTTTCTCTATTTCAGAGGTGCAATTGATATAGGTGGCAACACATTGTGGGCCTTAAGCAGGCTATTGAAGACCAGGGTGGATAGTGGACAGCATACTTTTTTTGGATACCCGTTTCAACAGTACGCAAAAGGAGAGATCGACCTAAGATTTTATAAGAGCTTCGGAGGAGAGCAGCAATTGGTTTGGCGCATCAATCCGGGACTTGGAATTCCTTATGGAAATAGTAACCAACTGGTATTTGAAAAGTATTTTTATACAGGCGGCGCGAGCGATATCAGAGCATGGCTACCACGTACTTTGGGGCCAGGACAATTTAACCGGGGAATTGCGTATCACGGCGATACCACGATGTTGCAGCGTTGGAAATATCTGGATCAGTTTGGCGAAATAAAGTTTGTAACCAATCTGGAGTATAGATATAAGCTTGCCGATGACTTTTTTGGCTCAAAGTTAAAGGGTGCTGTATTTATCGATGCGGGTAACGTATGGCGCTTACATAAGGAAACAGAAAGTCTTAACGGGGAATTCAGACTTGGCGATCTGTGGCAATCTACAGCAATGGGCATAGGAACCGGGCTGCGTTTCGACCTTGGCTTTTTCATCTTCAGGTTCGATGCAGCGCTCAAATTTAAAGACCCCGAGTTCACCGGCTCCGATCAGTGGGTGCTCATCAATCACTTTGATGAACTGTTTCACACCGGGGATTTTAAGAGGGCCTATAAAGCATCTAATTACGACAACTTCAACTTCCTTCAGCTTAACTTCGGGATAGGGCTTCCTTTTTAATCAATTAGTGAATGACTGAATTAGTGAGTTAGTGAATGAATTAAGTAGTTGATTAGGTTGATTAAGTTAAACTACTTCAACCAATACAACTTCTACAACCACTTCAATCTCTAATCACTTGAACATCCCCTTCAACCCATCAAAAATACTTTCGAAGAACGTGGGTATTCCCAATCCTGCATGGTGGTTAAAATAGAGGAAGATGCAGAAAATGATGATGGCGAAGATGATAAACCGCTTGAACATATAACTCAGCACGACAAGCACTACAGGGATGATCAGCAATGTCATCCAACTGATATGAATAGGGATCAGTTTATCGTCTGTCTTATAAACATAATATAACAGCGAATGCGTGCCGGATTCGTTCACATGTTTTACATATAAAAAACTCGATTTATCCAGTTTGTGACGATAAAAGGCAGTGCCTTTTTCAAATCGTAACTCTTCAGTAAACCCGTTCACATAGAAAGTGAATTTTCCGTTTACGTTTTCGAGAACATTGTGAGCCGTGTCGGTAGCTACCACAGCTATTTCGTCTTTAGCAAATGGATTTTCCTTGATCTCAAATTGTTTTATTGCAACGGTGTCTGCAAAGGCAAATCCGGCAGATAGAACAGTGAGGCAAATAACTAATAAGAGTTTTTTCATGTGGGTGATTCTGCCATAAAATTAATCAAAAGTTCATTTCCCTGACTTCGATATTTTGAGGGAAGACCGTTGTAGCAATGTGGCACTTGTAATCAGGATGAATGTCCAGCGGCGTGATCTGGTAAATAATGTCATCATAAGTAAGCTCGTCTCCCGATACATCAACGGAGTTCAAAGGGGTGTGAAAGCCTGAACCAATAGCTTTTAAAACCGCTTCCTTCCGTGTCCAGAAATTGTAAAAGCCCTCAAATTTATCAGCATGATCATTAATATAATGCCATTCGTTACCTGTGAAGAAGTCGGTAAAATCAGCGAAATCAAGCTGCTTTATTTGTTCAATGTCTATACCGATCTGCTCTTCGTCGGTCATCGCACAAATAACCATATTACCAGAATGTGCGATATTAAAATCAGGCCTGCAGTCAAAACAAGGTCGACGATATTCATTGTACTGCAAGTCTGTAAGGGAGTTTTTGCTGTTATATTCTTTCAATAGTTCCAGCAGCAGTAATTTACCGCAAACGGACAGTTGCTTGTCCATCCACTGCCTTTTTCGTAAAGCTTCCTGTCGCAGGCTTTCGGGCAGTAAGGCCAGCTTATCGGCGAGTTCCCGGTCGCTCCAATAGTGCTTAATTTCAGTATAACAGGCGGTTATCATTGGTTGCTAAGGTGCTCAATATTCTGATTAAAAAGTAGTAAAAGATTTACACACATTGTTTGTTTTGGTAACTAAACTATAACTATTATTGAGTTGTATAAACCTTCAGACAATCTTATCGTCTTATACAGCTGAAAGCGAATAAGAAGGCTTGTTTTATGAATAATCTAAGTATAATAATTGGCGCTGATCGCCCGGATCTGATCAGGGAGGAAACATTGGTGACCTTGTTTTCTGAATCGGCACGGCGGTATGCAGATAAAACGGCCCTTCTATTCCACGACGAAAAACTGACCTATTCTGAACTTGATGGCTGGAGCGACGCAATTGCAGCTTACCTGGCGGAAAATGGTATTGGCCGCGGGCACTACGTAGGCGTATGGTGGCAGCGCGGCTTTGAGCTGCATGCTGCCATCTTAGGAATCATAAAAGCTGGGGCAACCTATGTGCCTGTCGACCGCGAAATACCTGCCGAAAGGGTGGAAGTGATTATGGAAGAAGTAGGCGCCTCCGCCTGCTTCAGTATGCAGCAGCTTAATGTGGAGTGCAAAATGTTGCAAGTGCCACAGCATCCTTCGGTTGGGAGTAAAAGTATGAGCAGAGCAAATGCCGGCCCAGAACCTAATGATTGTGCTTATGTGCTTTATACATCCGGCAGTACAGGTAAACCCAAAGGTATCCCGATAAGCCAAAAACAGATCTGTCATTTGGTGCGTGCCGAGCAATCAGTTTTTAATATCAATGCTGATGATAAAGTATACCAGGGTTTCTCGGTATCATTTGATATGTGGTGCGAAGAAACCTGGATCAGTTATTTTGCAGGTGCAACAATTTGGGTGGCTGATAATACCACCTCGAAAGCGATTGATGAACTGGGCGATACTTTAAAAAAAGAAAATATAACCATCCTGCATGCGGTTCCAAGTTTATTGGCGGTCATGGAGGATACAATACCGTCGCTTCGATTGGTAAATGCGGGTGGTGAAGCCTGTACACCGCAGGTGCTTGCTAAATGGGCGCGCGATGGCATCAGGTTTTATAACAGTTACGGTCCTACCGAAACTACTGTAACAGCTACTATTGGCGAATTAAATCGCGGAGATCAGATTGTGATCGGGCAACCATTGCCTAATTATAACCTGGCTGTGGTAGACGAGAAAATGAACCTGCTGCCTTATGGAGAAGCCGGGGAATTGGTTATCACTGGTCCCGGTGTATCGACAGGTTATGTAAAACTGCCGCAGCTTACCCAGGAAAAGTTTTTGCCGAAACCTGCTTCATTATCAGTACTGCCCGGTGATCGGGTGTATCGGACCGGCGATGCTGCCATTATTAATAAAGATGGAAGTGTAGACTTACAGGGCCGTTTTGATGATCAGATCAAACTACGTGGCTACCGTATAGAGTTAGGCGAGATAGAAAATAGATTAAACGGTATAACTGGTGTACTATCGGCAGCGGTTGCAGTGAGAAAAGATGGAACAGGGCAGGATCAACTCGTAGGTTATGTAGTGATGGAAGACCAGGTTTGTATCGAGGAAAATCTTTTCAGGTTGGAACTCGCTAAAACTTTGCCTGCCTATATGGTGCCGGGTACTATTTTTACCCTTCCCGAAATGCCACGTATGCCAAGTGGAAAGATCAACCGGAAGGCTTTACCTATGCCGGAGACATTTACCGTTGACCAGAGCAGTGCGGCACAAGAAACAATGGATCTGAACGCGCCGGCCTCTGACCGGATATTAGCTATCTTACGCAGAGTATTCCCAAATAAAGCTATCGAACCATCAATGGACTTTTTTGATGACCTGGGCGGACACTCATTATTAGCAGCCGGTTTTGTATCGCAATTGCGTCGCGATGCTGGTTTGCCGCATGCGTCCTTGAAAGATGTGTACATACATCGTCCATTAGAGGCACTAATTACTGCCTGGGATCAGCAACCACAGGAACAGAAAACCAAAGAACGTGAATATAATAAAGTGCCATTTCTGAGACATCTGGCATGCTGGGTTGCGCAAACCATTTCACTGCTAATTATTTACGGCTTATTCGCCTTCCAGATATTTATCCCATACCTGGGCTATTATTATGTCGATCAGGAGACGGGGGTGATCATTTATTCTATCATTACTTCACTGGTGCTGTTTTCCTTGATGCCGCCAATTTTTACGATTATCTCCCTGGCAACCAAATGGCTGGTGATCGGCAAAATGAAAGAAGGCGATTACCCGCTTTGGGGAACTTACTATTTCCGCTGGTGGTTCGTGAAAACCATGCAGCGCCTATTGCCTGCACAATTCCTGAACGGCACACCGCTTTATCCTTCATATCTGCGTATGCTCGGGATGAAAATAGCCGCCGATGCACAGGTTAGTGATTTTAGTTTTGGTGCTGAAGATTTGATATCTATCGGAAGTGATGCCAGTTTAAGCTCGCAAACAAGCTTAAATAATGCTTTTGTAGAAGATGGTCTGTTGAAACTGCGCAGGATCACGATAGGAGATCATGCCTATATTGGCAGCAGCGCGGTGATTGATGGCGATAGTATTGTAGAAGATTGGGGTGAATTGCAGGACCTGAGCCATTTGCAGACAGACAAAACCATTGCATCAGGCGAGGTTTGGAAAGGTAGCCCGGCGCAATTGGTAGAGAAGAAGAGTATTGCCGATCTGCCACAGCCATTGCCGGTATCAAAGCTTACACGTAGAAAATACAAACTGGTGTTCAGCTTATTTATCCTGATCTTTCCTTTTATCGTTCTATTGCCTTTATTGCCGACGATCATCACCATTAACAAACTGGATAATGCTGCCGACGATTACGACTTTACTTACCTGATCGGAGCACCTGGACTTGCCTTGTTATATATCATACTGTTTACAGCCGAGACAATTATTTTCACGAGACTGATGCAGCGCAATGTAAAAGCTGGTAGCTACCCTATTTATAGCATGTTTTATGTGCGTAAATGGTTCTCGGACCAGGTAATGTCATTAAGCCTGATCGTTCTTCACCCGATTTATGCAACGGTATTTGTATCCAGATTCTTCCGGGCATTGGGTGCAAAAGTGGGTAAGGATACCGAAATATCCACAGCGAGCAGCGTTACACATCCTTTATTGGAAATTGGTGACGGAGCCTTCGTGGCAGACGCGGTAACTTTAGGAGAAGCCGATGTTCGCGGGCAGCAACTGATACTAGATAAAACTACTATCGACAGCTACAGTTTTGTCGGCAACAGCGCGTTGATCCCGCAAGGTTATCATTTGGAAGGAAACATGCTGATTGGCGTTTTATCTACCCCGCCGGACAAGCAGCAAATGGAGGACAGCAAAGCCCGCGATTGGTTCGGTTCACCCGCTATACCTTTGCCTCGAAGACAGGAAAGCAACCCATTTCCACCGGAACTGACTATCAGCCCTAAGCGCAGCCGCAAATTGATACGCGGATTTGTAGAGTTCATCCGCATTATATTGCCTGAAAGCGCCATCATATGCTTCTCTATTCTATTCATAGCTTATGGTCATGATTTGCTTGTAGATGAGCCGTTATGGAAGATCATCCTGTATTTCCCTTTTTATTACCTGTTCTTTATGGGTATTCCTGCCTTTTTGCTCACTGTGGTATTAAAGTGGCTGTTTGTCGGTAAATACAAGCCGCAGCAAAAACCAATGTGGACATGGCAGGTATGGCGAAGTGAGGCCATTACTTCAACTTATGAAGCATTATCGATACCATTTCTGCTGGAATACATGCAGGGTACGCCCTGGTTGCCATTATTGATGAGATTGCTTGGTGTCAAAACAGGACGGCGCGTATGGATGAACACGACCGACATTACCGAGTTTGATATGGTGACCATTTGCAATGACGCCGCTCTAAACGCAGATTGCGGTCCACAAACCCATTTGTTTGAGGATAGAGTAATGAAGGTCGGTCCGGTAAAAATTGGTGCACGAAGTAGCATTGGCGCCGGAACAATTATTTTGTATGACAGCGAAATAGGTGACGATACTAAAATAGAAGCACTCTCACTTGTGATGAAAGGCGAACGCCTTGCTCCGGCTACGGATTGGACAGGAAGTCCGGTAAGACCATTATAATAATCCATAATCGTAGAGACGCGATGCATCGCGTCTCTACAAAAGCCCTCATTTTCCTGAAATAACCTTAATTTCCGTTACCTCCCTGATACATCTTGCCGGTTTCTTCTCGTCCTGCACTATAATGCGGAAAGGTCCCTCACCAGATGGTAATGGTTTACCATCTACCTGGTCGGCAAGAATAATGGTCCTGTCAGTAAATGCTTTATCCAATTCTGCCAAAGCAAATACCACCTGGTAATTGTCGCTGGCGGTAACCAAAATGAACTTGGTCAGGTTTTTCCCTTTCAGATCTGGGCCTAAAGTAGCACCGGCTTTTTTCAGAATTTCGGCCAGGATAACGCCTGTATAAATGTGGTCCTTCCCGTCGTGGTCTTTCCTGGTGACGGTTGTTTGAGGGTACTGGTGCAGATCGTCATTATTAATCGTCAGTGGAGTTGTTAATTCTCCGCTGACTTTGACCGAGGCAATTTGTGCTTTAACATAGCTGCTGTTGACTAAACTAAAGCAAATGAAAAGAAGGATGTAAATTTGTTTTCTCATGGCAGAAGTAAATTAAATGGTTTTTTGTTCTGATCAGTAAAGCTTGATTTATTTACAAAAATACGAGGCAATGTTATCTACAGGTCTGCTAATTCTATACTTTCCCAGCTTTGTTTCTTATAATGCCGGAACATGATCCAGTTGATGAATAGAAACAGAATGATGGCTATCCAGATCACTGTTTCCCAGCGCATCAGATAATAATGACCAAAACCCAGTGCTGCAATTAATCCTAGTATCATTAACGAGGTGATCATTTTGCCACCGCCTTGTTTAACAATAACGGGCTTTGAAAAGGGTAATCCTTTAACCATAAATAATGCCATCATCATACCATAAACCACGCTTACCAGGAAAGCAAGGATCATATCATTTATGGCTTGAGGACCCCAAACGGTAACAATAACAATGCTTAGCACGAGACAATAAGGTAAAAAATAAAGGGTGATAATCGCCTTATACATACCTGATAATATTTTACCTGGCTCATCAATAGGTAAAGCGTAGTAAACCCATGCCGATTTATATTTTTCGGACATCGAAATGTGCGTCAATATGGTTGATAATATGAACGTACTGAGGTAGATCAAAAAGACATAACTGTGGCCATTTTGAACTTTCTCTAAACGGTCTGATAAAGCGCCCGATCCATTAAAGGTAATAAACACAAAATAGATAGGCACGTACGCAAAAGCCGGATATACCTTCATCTTAAATTCGCGGGTACGCGCGGCCAATTTCCAGGTGATCCTGAAACCTGCATTTTCGATAGGATCGGGTGCTATTAAATTCGATATTTTCTCTATAAAGTTAAATCTGCCGGATTTTTTAACCTGAGTTGATGCATTTGTATTCCCATCTGATGTGGCTATAACCGATAGCCTCCTGTTGAACCCGGGCGCCAATACCTTAGCTACAAACCACAAACCCAAAACAGGCACCGTTAAGCCAAGAATAGCCAGCACGCTGGTAATTAATCCAGAACGTGATGAGTGTACCAGTAACTCGTTTAATGCCGCTATCCAAACCGGGGGTAAAAGGTAGGCCCACCAATGGGTGAGCAAATCGATGTTGCCCAGTACAGATACATTGATCAGCCTGGGTAGTAAATAATAGGTGCCAAATACCAGCACTGAAAAACCAATCTGGAAATAGCTGATAATGTCCTTAAATCGTTGCGGACTAACAGATTTCATAAGCAGCAGGTAAATGATGTTTACCATAAAAATGCTCAAAAATGTCGCCTCGATTATCTGGATAAAGAAAATCGGAACTGCTAACAACCCATCAACAAATCCAACAATAACCAACGCCGGTAACCCTTGCAGTAAGGCAAGTCTTAATATGTAAATACTGATATGCAAAATACGGGATACGGCAATGGTGCGGTCATTTACAGGCCTCGGCAGCAAAATAAACTGGTCGCGGGTATCAATCAGCACAGTAGTAAAATCAGATATCAGCGTAATGGCCATCAAGACCATAAAAATGATGAAGTAGTAAGTTTCACCAACATATGGCATGCTATTCAGTGTTAATACAAGGCCTATCAAGAAACCCATCAGCAAGGTAAAGAAGCTGATAAGCCAGGGCGATTGCTGGCCGTTATTTTTAGCATTCCTGCGTGCGGTAAACATTGCTTTTGGCCGGCGATTGTCCATCATCAGCTTTACACGCAATATCTCATTGAGCTGATCAGTATCAACTCCCGTTCGGGCTAGTACCGGATAAAAAAAAGAAACGAGGCGCAGGAAGAACTTATCCATAGACAGTAACATTAGAAGTATCTCATTCATTAATCAAAGGCATTAATAATGGCGTCCGTTTCGCTGGCCTGGTCCCCGCGGCCGGTTAATTTTGAAAAAATGCGCTCAAGCGTATCGCTATGGTTTTGTTTCAATGATTCAAATGTGCCGTCAGCTATAATCTCGCCTTTGTTAATGAGCAGTATCCGGTCTGATACCTTTTCCACCACATCCATCATATGTGAGCAATAAAAAATGGTCTTGCCTTCCTGGGACAAACGCATGATCAATTCTTTGATCATAATAACCGCATTGGCGTCTAAACCAGATAAAGGCTCATCCAGCACAATGATCTTTGGATTATGAATGATGCCGGCTATTAGCAATACCTTTTGTTTCATCCCTTTTGAGAAAGTATCCATACGGTCATCTCCGTTTGTACCCAGGCCAAATGCCATCAGCAATCTGCGGGCCCGGTCATGCAGTTGGGTTTCCTCCATGCCATATAGTTTGCCAATGAAATCAAGATATTCCATGGGCGTTAGTACATCATATATTTCTGCATTTTCGGGAACATAGCCTATCAGCTTTTTTATCCCGAGCGGGTCGTTGGCCATATTGATGCCGTTAACTATAACCTCCCCATCAAAATCAGGAATGAGACCAGTCAGGATTTTAACCGTTGTGGATTTTCCTGCCCCGTTAGGGCCAATATAACCGATCACCTGGCCCGGATAAATATCAAGTGAAAGTTCTTTTAAAACTAATTTTGAACCGTATGATTTAGAAAGATTGCGGATTTGGATAAGGGGTGCTTCAGCCATAGAGAGATGTTATAATACGGCTGTAAGTTAAAAAAATATAGTCAGGGTTATTGTAAATTAATTGATATAAGGAGCGCCTCTACAAATAAAACGGAACGAAATTTTCATCCGCCAGTTCGCACTTGACCAGCATGGATGTAAAAAGGATATCACCGAAAATATTAGCTATGGCAGTATCTGCTGCATCGCGCCCTGTGGCTATTTTGATCAGTCCGTTTAGCGGCACCAGTTTGGTAGCGTCAAACAGTATCCATTCATCACCTATATAAGCCTCAAAACAGGCATGGAAATCGCCGGGCTTTAATTGGTAGGCGTATCCTGTAAAATAGCGGGCGGGTATAGTTAATGCGCGACAAAGGGCAATGCCCAAATGTGCAAAGTCGCGGCATACACCGGCTTGCTGGGTAACAGTATCGTACGCGGATGTCTGGGCATTAGTTGAACCGCTGCGGTATTCAACATTTTTGTTGATCCACTCGGTAAGCGTGAGCACTTTTTCAAAAGGGTTTTCGATATGACCGAAGAGGTTATCGGCAAGCCGGAACAATTTATCCGACTGGCAATAGCGACTGGGATATAAATAAGGCAATACTAACTGGTCCATTTTTCCGATCAGTATTTCCTCTCGGCCGCTATGATCTTTTATTTCGAAGTTGTTGTCAACTGTAGCATTATAAGTGATATTCAGAATGCCCTGTTCCTCAATTTCCAAACGGATGATCCGGTTTTCGCCATTAACAGAAAATAGCTCTTCCACCTTTACATAAGGCTCTATGGTGAATGTTTCCTCTAATACGGCCTGGGTTGGCGTCCGCAGGGCATGAATATTTAATATCAGCGTTCCCGCAGACCTGATCTCGTACCCCATTTCAGCGGAAACATTGAATTTCATTTTTTTTGGTTGGATTAAGTTATATTGGTTGAATTAGTTGTACTGGTTGTATTGGATTGTGATGGTTAATTAAGTTCAGCGATTTTTTGCACGTCAAATCAACCTTCGACTAATACAACCAATCTAACTAATACAACCAGTTAAACTTTTGCATCACCCGGTAACTTGGCAAACGCAGGTTCCATCCAATCTTCTGAGATATCTTCAAGCGCTTTTTTCAGCTCTTCTGCCCACTGGGCCGATATATCCTGTAGATCCTTTTGTTCATAACGCTGCTCTGCAATTTCGTAACTGTCTTTTTTATAAAGAACCACATCAATCGGGAAGTCGACATTATTGGAACTTACCCTGGTCGAGTCAAATGATAAAAATCCGGCCTTTAAAGCCACCCGCATATTGGTGTTCTCGGTCAGCGTACGGTTGAGTATCGCTTTGCCATGTCCCGAATTTCCTATTATAACAAAGGGCGCGCCTTGTTCCAGTTCAACCCAATTACCTTCCGGAAAAAGAAGAAAAAGCTTATGCTCTTTATCATCCTTTAGCTGACCTCCGATTATAGTATTCAGATCGAACTTAAAGCCAGCCTTCTCCAGCGAAACTTTATCTTCCTCAGCAACGCGTTTTATTTGTTGTCCGAAAGCGTTAGCCGCTTTATACAATTTGTTGAATTCCTGTGTTTCAAGTTGCTCACGGAAATAAACGATGGCTTTATCCCTTACCGACCTTAGTCCGCTGGTCATGATAAAAAGCGAAAAATTGTCCTTTTGTTCTACAAATATCTTCTTCTTTACGGCGGTTTCGGTTCCGGAAGTGATCAACGTATCGGCAATGGCTACCAATCCTTCTTTTACCTTTATTCCTAAGCAGTAGGTCATAGTCTGTTTTATTCTGGTCGACAAATTAATCAAATTAAAACCATTCAGCAGATATAAATCCGTATTTGCCTGATTGATTCATCACAATCAGCGTCAGGTGTAAAGGAATTGTTATAAAATAACCTATGCAGAATATTTGTTGCTATCAAAATAATGTCTAACATTGTGTCGTTCTGACACTAAGTGTTTCTGAACTAATAATCTGCCCCTCATTAACCATTATATTTCCCGGTTGCAATAAAATGCGACCGGGTTTTTTGTTTTAAATCAGTACTTTAGCCAAATATCCGGATAAGCCTTGCCAGAGAACGTCACAGCCCAACATCAAACTTTTGAGTGGATCGATAACCTTAAGGTTGTCTCATTATTTGCAGTTGTCATATTGCATACCGCCTCGCCTTTATTGATGGATTTTAAGCATGCCAGCACGGCGAACTGGCTAATCGGCGATTTTTATAATGCATTGGTCCGTTTTGGCGTGCCCGTTTTTGTGATGATCACCGGGGCACTTTTGCTGCACAGGGAATATGACGTGACCGATTTCCTGAAACGCCGCCTGTCGCGTATCATATGGCCGTTCCTGTTATGGAGTCTTATCTATATCGCCTATGCCTGGTACGATGAGGAAATTCCATTATCGGATAGTATCTGGGTTAATTTGCATGCCATATTTCATCAGCTTAAATATGGTGCTTATTATCACTTGTGGTATGTATATATGTTACTGGGTTTATACCTGTTTATTCCCATTATCAGCAAGTTTGTGCGGAACGCCTCAGGAAAAGAGATCCGATACTTTTTGATTGTATGGTTTGTGGTGATGATATTCAGTCAGCCTTATTTATCGCGTTTTCAGCCCTTGATCGATGTGCATTACTTTATCGGCTATGCCGGATACCTGGTGCTGGGCCATTATTTAACCTTTATCGAATTGCCTGAAAAAGGAATAAAAGTGCCATTGATCATCTATATCCTGCTTTGTGTGGCGAGCATTACCATCGGGACCTATTTCCTCTCAGTAAATACTAAAGGGTTAAGCACGGTGATGTATGAACCGCTTGGACCATTTATTGTGCTATATGCCTCAGGCGTGTTCCTGCTGGCAAGGGTATGCACATTTAAATTACCCGAAGTAATGGTTAAGCTAAGGGCAATTGCCGGAGGATTGAGCCTCGGAATTTATTTATGCCATGCTTTGTTCCTTACGCTTCTGGACGGACTGGAGATCAATTACAAGATGTTTAATCCGCTCTTTAGCATACCGCTGACTGCATTGATATGCTTCATCTTGTCGTCATTTCTGATATTTATTATCAGTAAGATACCTGTCGTCGGCAAATATATTGCAGGCTAAGCTTGGTATAACTACCGGATTCTGAACAGGTTTTATATCTTTGGGCATATTTTCAATTATTTGACATTCCAGGATTTTAATTTTAACGAGCACCTGACCGAAGGTATCCTGAGCATGGGATACACCACGCCGACCCCGATACAGGAAATGGCTATCCCGGTAGTATTACAAGGTAAGGACCTGATTGCCTGCGCACAAACGGGTACAGGTAAAACGGCATCTTATTTATTACCCGTTCTGCATAAAATTGCAGAGGCCGATGAAGGACACAAAACCACCGCATTGATTTTAGCCCCAACACGCGAGTTGGCCCAGCAGATCGACCAGCAGGTAGAAGGCTTAGCCTATTTTACAGGTTTGAGTTCGATTGCTGTATATGGTGGTGGAGACGGTATTGTATATGAACAGCAGCGCCGCGGGATACAAAATAAAGTAGATATCCTGATCGCGACCCCTGGCAGGCTAATCGCGCACCTTACTTCAGGCATATTAAAGCTCGATCAGATCAAGTACCTGATTTTGGATGAGGCTGACCGCATGCTGGATATGGGCTTTATGGGCGATATTATGCGCATTATCCGTGACATCCCTGTACATCGCCAAACGCTTTTGTTCTCGGCAACTATGCCCGGGCCGATACGCAAACTGGCTAATTCGATATTAAAGCATCCTGAGCAGATCAACCTCGCTACCTCACAACCGGCTGAAGGTATAAACCAGCAGATATACAAAGTACATAACGACCAGAAATCAAAACTGGTTGTTAAACTGCTTAAAGAAGGCAACTATACCAGCACCATCATTTTTGCCAATACCAAAGATGAGGTGAAAAGATTAAGCAGGGAATTAAAATCAGCACACGTCAAATCAAGCGCTTTTCATTCAGATTTTGAACAGGCGGAACGGGAGCAAATACTGCTGGATTTTAAGAATCGCGAGCTCCCTGTTATCATTGGTACAGATGCATTATCCCGCGGCATTGATGTAGAAGGCATCGACCTGGTGATCAATTATGACGTACCGTCTGACCCTGAAGATTATATTCACCGCATTGGCCGTACTGCACGTGCCGAGACCACGGGCACTGCGATCACCCTGGTAAATGAACGCGATAACCGCAAGCTGAAGACTATTGAAGAAATGATAGGACGAAGCATTGAGGAGAATGTTCTTCCGCCTGAGTTGGGAGAATCGCCTGTGTTCAAGGAACATAAACCCGGTAAAAAGCGGAACAACAACCGCAAGCAATTCAGGAATAAGAAGAAAAATCCAAACCAGAAGAGCGCGTAATTCATTTTTAAACAGTATTTTGGGATACCAATTTTTGATGTCCTAAATAGTTTAATTGAATTTATGAAGATCAGTCTTCTTGCGCTGTTGTTCTCAGCTGTCCTGTTTATCGCCTGCAATCATGATAACCGGCCCGTTGTAACTACCTATGCGGGTAATGGTGTTTTAGGCTTTGCCGATGGCGATGCCAGATCCGCATCCTTTTCAAACCCTATGGGCGTAGCCGTCGATTCGTCGGGCAATGTATATGTGGCCGACTCCCGCAACAACCTCATCCGTAAAATAACGCCCGATGGCGCCGTGTCTACTTTCGCCGGTAACGGAAAGCAAGGCGCAGCTGATGGCAAAGGAACCGCCGCTTCTTTTTTCTTCCCTACAGCTCTGGCTACGGATACTAAAGGTAATGTTTATGTAGCCGATACCCACAACAGCCGCATCCGCAAAATTACGCCTGACGGTATGGTGAGCACCTTTGCAGGCAAACCAACAAAGCTCTTTAATGATATAAAAGATACTGCCGGGATGGATCATCCTTCAGGAATTGCCATTGATAAAAACGGGAATGTGTTTGTTTCTGACCTGAATAAGGACTTTATTAAAAAGGTAACCCCGGATGGTAAAGTAAGTATAATTGCCGGTAACGGCGACCGCGGTAAAAAAGACGGCAAAGGCGGTTCGGCTTCGTTTTATTTGCCTGTCGGACTAGCAATTGACGGCAACGAAAATCTATATGTTTGCGATAGTTACAATAATATGATCCGCAAAATTGCGCCTGATGGTACGGTGACAACTGTTGCTGGTATGAGTAGAAAAGGCTCAAAAGACGGCAAGGATACAACGGCTTCTTTTTGGCATCCCAACAGCTTAACCGTAGATAAAAGCGGTAATGTTTATGTAGCTGATATGGGAAACAATAAAATACGCAAGATAACACCAGATGGGACGGTAACTACGTTTGCAGGCTCCGACCAGCATGGTTCGGGTAACGGGCCCATTAAAGAGGCTTCATTTTATCAGCCTTATGGTATTGCGGCCGATAAGGAGGGAAACTTGTATGTAGCTGATTATCAAAATAACCTTATCCGGAAAATTGCACTTTGAGCTAAAGTTTTACGTGAGTAATTATTCGCCTAAAAGTTTAGTTTTATCATAAAAAAATTAGTATATTTAAAAAATAAACCAATAAACCAGTTATGTTCAGGAAGATACTTTTACCGATATTATTATTAGTGATCGTTTGTGTGGGCTGCAGCAAAAAGGGTAATGGCGGAGGCGGTGGGAATGTTAACCCACCTCCAACCCCGATTGACACAAATACAGGTAAGGCTAACAATGAACATATTTCTGTTTTGACCCAGCACAATGATAATACACGTGCAGGCCTAAACAATAAAGAGACGGTACTGACTACAGCTAACGTTAACACGGCGCAATTCGGCCGGCTTTTTACATTGACCGTTGACGACCAGGTATACGCTCAGCCATTGGTTTATGCCAGCTTGCCTATCGCATCCGGTACGCACAATGTAGTATTTATAGCAACCGTAAATAATTCGGTTTTTGCCTATGATGGCGACAAAGGCAAATTATACTGGAGCAAAAATTATACGCAATCCGGAATGAGGGCACCGCTTCCAAGTGATATGAACTCAAATTGGTGTAACCCATACCAGGATTTTACATCGTCAATCGGTATTGCAGGCACCCCGGTTATCGATTCGATTTCAAAAACCATGTATTTTGTTGCCAGGAGTACCGATGGAGCATCTTTTGTACAATACCTGCATGCTATAGATATTACCACCGGTGCCGAGCAGGCAGGCAGCCCTGTAAAGATACAAGCCAGTGTGCCGGGTACTGGTGATGGGAGTTCAAATGGAGTAGTAAGCTTTGATCCGCGACGTAATAATCAACGCCAGGGACTGGTATTGGTAAATGGTGTTGTATATATTTCCTGGTCATCACATTGCGATTGGAACCCATATCATGGCTGGGTATTGGGTTATGATGCAAAAACATTGCAGCAAAAAACAGTTTACAATGTTACCCCTAACGGAGAAGCAGGTGGTATTTGGGAAAGCGGCATGGGTATAGCTGCGGATGACCAGGGTAGCCTGTATGTGGTAACCGGGAACGGAACAGTAGGGCAGGGCGGTTATACGCCGTCGGACAATGGTACCAATGATATAGTATCAAACCCCGATCCTTCGGACCTTACCGAACGTGGTGAAAGCGCCATCAAACTGACGCCGTCAGGCTCAACTATGCAGGTGAGCAGCTTTTTTACGCCTACCAACTTTTACAATCTGAACATTAACGACCGTGATTATGGTGTGATGGGTTCCTTTCTTATTCCCGGTACAAACTTGTATCTAACGGGATGTAAGGACGGCAACATTTATCTACTGAATAAAGATAACATGGGTGGATATTCTTTCACAGCGAATATGGTAGTTCAGACAATTCCGCTGAATGATAATTTCCATTGTCAACCGACCTATTATAAAGGGCCGACCGGACAGTATGTATATATCTGGTCGGAAAATGATCAGTTAAGGGCTTATCCTTTTAACGGGAGCATGATGGCAACTAATCCGACAACTTCACCCGTAGCCGGACCTGTAGGCCCTTCAGGCGCTGACATGTCCGTTTCATCCAATGGTACAACAGCCAATACCGGAATTCTTTGGGTGGCCTATGGTAATAACGGCAATGCCGGAGGTGCGGTAGGAACTGGTATTTTACGGGCTTTTGATGCAAATGATATCACAAAAGAACTTTGGAACAGCAACCAGAAAGCAAGCGACAACCTGGGTTATTATGCCAAATTTTGCTCACCTACAGTGGTTAATGGACGCGTATATATGGCAACTTTCTCAAACCAGGTATTGGTCTACGGGTTAAAATAAGTCTACTTAGTATCCTTTTTGAGAAACTCATCTGTAAAATGCTGTTTTGATTTTGGCTTCGAAAACTTATCGGCATTGAATGACTGTGAGCCGCCTTTTGGAATGCTTAGACTTTGCCAATCGCTGTCAGCAATCATTTTAGCGATGAAAACTATTTGTCCTACATGATAAGGGTAATGCGCCAGTTGCCGGTTGATAGCTTCCATTACGGTGTGCCCCTGGTTGCGGATGTAGATGATCTTTTGCAGGTCTTCGCCTGTTAAAGGTTTTAATGCATCCAGAAGACAGTCCCAGCCTGCGTTCCATTTGTTTAGCAATTCTTCTTTAGAATTTATTACGCTTTCAAATTCAGCATCACGGTTGCGCCATTCCTTTTCACCGTCGGCGGTCAGGAAGTCTGTCCACCGTGAGAGCATATTGCCCCATAAGTGCTGGACGATGATAGCTATGCTGTTGCTAGCCTCGTTGTATTGCCAAAACAGTTTATCGTCAGGCAGTTGGGCGATGGACTTTTCACCCAGGAATTTATAATATTCGAATTGCTTGATCGAGCTTTGCAGATAATCGTTTTCCATAAAAAATCCCGGTAATTACATATCTCCATACGAAGTTATGCAATTACCGGGATTCATATTGGTTTAAGTTTATTATACCGATGCAGGTCGAAGTGTTGTTTGTTCCATCTTCCTCCAGAAATAGTATAGTGCAAAAAGCAGCGCCAGGAATATAACAGGCATCACGATGAACAGTGGCGTATCGTGCACGCAGAAATGCGAAACAGCCGCGCCGATCAATGTGAATGAAAAGCCTGCAAAAGCCCATTCCTTAATGGTTTTGTATTTGTTTTGCAGCAGAGCCACTACGCCTAACAACTTGAGCACGGCTAAAAAACCCATCAGGTAAATGGGATAGCCCATTGCATTCATGGCATCTATACCGGCTTGTGCTTTTGACAAGCCTCCGACCGCGTCGCCCACGTGAAAAAGGCAGAATATAATATTCAGCACCCAATAGGTGATTCTTATATTTTTCGGATTCATTGCGTTTTGATTTTAATGGTTATCAGCCTTGATTAGGTTCATAATTGATCATCCAGCGGAGGCCGAATTTATCGGTAAACATACCGAAGTAGCCACCCCAGAATTCTTTCTTAAATGGTGCTTCGATAGTTCCGCCTGCTGAAAGACCATTAAATAAATGAAGCGCCTCTTCCTCGCTGGTCGGACTAATAGATAAGCTGAAATTATTGCCGGGCTGGATGATTTGTCCCATTGATTCGATCATGTCCGTTGCCATCAAAAGTACACCATTGCCAACGGGCAACGAGATGTGCATGATCTTGTCCTGCACCTCAGCCGGTATCTGATCGCTATGCGGTGCGTCTTTAAAGCGTACTATTCGCGAAATTTCGGTGCCAAAAACTGACTTGTAGAAATTAAAAGCTTCTTCGGTATTACCGGCAAAGTTTAAATAAGGATTTACTGCTGCCATTGTGTTGCGTTTTTAATTGGTTGTATGTTAAATTATAAAAATATCTGTTGCTTTCGGAATTTATAGTTCAATTTCTGCCTTTTTTAAATGACCGGCTATCTTCCGTAATTGATGTGCATGCCTTCTTGTATGAAAGCCCGCGAACTCAATCCACTCAGTCCGGGTAAGTAAGCCTATTGTAGGCATTTCAAATGTCGTGCATGTTTCGGAAAGATTATCTTTTCCGGCAGCATCTTCAATGCCATCAAAAGTTTTTGAAAGGGAAGCATACATAGATGCTTTATCTTTTGGAGAATCTGAAGGGATAATAAAATCAGGCGACTGGAATTTGATATCCATATTTAAAAAAGCATCGCCCAATGGTTTCACAAATTCTTCCGGGTTTCTTTCTGTAGGTTTTGTCGGCCCATTTACTGTTTCCAAAATACCGGAAACCGATTTCAATATATGCTCGGATACCTGGCCGCCGGTCCAGCTTCCTTCAAAAGGAACGGTGTTGATATTGTCCTGGTCAAACAGATCAAGAGCCTTTAAAAACTCATTTTTAGCTTCGGCTACTGTGTTTTGCAGATTGTTTTTCATAATTTGTTGTTTTCACTGATTGAATAGTGCAAATTAGTGTCAATAAACCGGTTGTAAAACGCGTAAATACGACAATCTGAAGGGCTGTTTACGACAAAACACTTTAGCTGAATATCATATATGAAAACAGTATCTATCCTGGTGCCCGAAAGCGCTGTGTTACAAGGCATAGCCGATCCGCGTTATATGTTTACCGCTATAAATATGTTCTTAAAAAATGCAGGTAAACCACCCTTGTTTAATGTGCAATTGGTAGGCTTGAGCAGAGAAGTGAGGCTGAATGATGGTGCTTTTACTATCAAGCCTGATCTGTTGCTCGATGAAGTAAAAAAGTCTGATCTCGTTATCGTTCCACCATTGAGCGGTGATCTGAATGCTGCAATAAAACTCAATGAAGAATTTATTCCATGGATACAAGATCAATATAGCCGAGGTGCTGAAGTGGCCAGCCTATGCCTGGGAGCATTTTTGCTGGCGTCGACAGGGTTATTAAATGGAAAAAAGTGTTCGACCCATTGGCTGTTTGCGAATGAGTTCAGGAATATGTTTCCTGAAGTCGACCTGGTTGACGAAAAAGTGATCACCGAAGAAAATCATGTTTATTCCAGCGGTGGCGCAAATTCTTATTGGAATTTGCTTTTGTACCTCGTTGAAAAATATACCAACCGCGAGATGGCCATTCTGGCTTCCAAATTTTTTGTGATCGATATGGGTCGGAATGACCAATCGCCATTTATTATTTTCCAGGGGCAAAAAGATCATGAGGATGAGGTGGTGAAGAATGCCCAGGAATACATCGAAAATAATTTCCACAACAAAATATCGGTTGATGAATTGTCGGACAAGTTCAGCGTCGTACGCCGCACTTTTGAACGCCGGTTTAAAAAATCAACCCATAACACTATTGTCGAATACATTCAGCGGGTGAAGATAGAAGCAGCGAAAAAAAGTTTCGAAAGCAGCAAGAAAACCATTTATGAGGTGATGTATGATGTAGGTTATACCGATATCAAGGCCTTTAGGGATGTCTTTAAACGTATCACAGGTATGCCGCCGGTTGATTACCGGAATAAATATAATAAGGATGCAAATGTAGCAATGGCGTAAGCCGCTAATCTGCTTTTGACGCTTTCCCTGCGGGACCGAACATCGAGAATACTTTGAATATAGTGGGTACACCTGCACTAAATGCAGCTACATAAGTAATAATTCGTGAGTAGGCTTCTTGTTGAGATGCGAAAAGAAACGCCAGTATAGCTAAAATAGCCAGGTTTAATGGCGTTTTTAAATTTCCCCATTTCCCGTTATCCTTTATTTGCTGCTTAATATGATCCATTTCTCTTTTTTCGATGGATGTCAATATGAAGTTCCTGAACCCTTTGTTAAACAGAGTTAGGGTACCATCGCGCCTTTTGATCAATTTCTTACAGATAAGCATAGTAAGGTTAAAGTCGTCGTATGAGTTGACTAACCCGTCTTCAGCCAGATCGTAAAGCAGGAACTTCTCTTCCCAGGTAAGAGATTGCCATATATCCGCATAAAAATATTGCGACGTAAGTTGAACTTTAAATATCAGCGAGTCTGTTATTTCATCTTTAACTCTTTCATTAGCAGACGAATCTTTTACTTGTTTATCCAGGTACTGCCGGGAAATAGGTTGCAGCCGATGCAGGAACGGGCTGAATTGGGTCTCTTCCATAATGGCCTGTTCAGGCATCTTAATATCTTCAGGGATATCTGAGCCGACAAGATTGTCAATCACTACCCGGAAATTACCAAGTAAACTGTGCCACCTGGCTCTTTCGCTTTCAGACATTGTATTTTGTTGATATTCACTAAATGAATCAAGGAAAATAAGTGGGTGCATGGTCGAAATAATGATCACTTTACTTATGTTCTTTTCGATAAGGTCTTCAATAAGATCAAGCTTTATTTTATTGGCCAGGTTGTCCTTAATATTATACTCAAAATGATTTATGATTACCAGCCCATGGCCTGAAAGAGCTTCTTTTCTGTGCTGCATCCACCGAAAATCAGATTCACCGTTGGCAACTGATATTGTCATCATGTCGGCAACGAAAACGCCGCTGCGTGAAGTGCCTTTATTATCAATAGAAAGTATTTCCTGGTTTTTTGATCTTAACCTTTTGGCTTTAATGTCCAGGCAAAGTTTTTGGAAAGTATTAGATCCTGGCGAACCGATCATTAGTAATAGGTGGTTGAGCTGATTGTTTTGTACCAGCCCTGTGTCTATCTGCCCCCATCCCTGTGTAGAGGGCAGATTTATGGCAAATAGTTTTTTTGTAATCAGGTGTACGATCTGGTAAAATATAATCAGGGCGATCAGGAACAATATCCAAAACCGTATATGCGGCGTCTCATAATCAATATAGGGTAACGAGGCCACTTTCAGGTACTTCAAGGAGTCCATTTTATAAAATGTTTGTATAGGCGACCGGTCGTTGTTGTGCCTGTTCAGTTTGTTGAAGAATGCAGCATTTCCTACAGAGGACATATTAAAATAGCTGCTTTGTTGTTCGATATCAGTATTTGAAAGCCTGAATGCATCCAGTATTTGCGTGGTTAATACATCTTCGTCGGAATAACTGGAGATACGTTTCAAACTATCGCTAACCCCTTTCCCGGTGTCCAGCGTGATGTCACTAATTAACATCCCATCATAATAAACACCTGATGTATAAATCAGGTTATTTTTGATACTGTCGAGCCTTTTACTAATAGCATCAGATTTTACAGGCAGCACACCTTTTTTTGCCAGGTTTTTAGCAAAGTTGTACTGCCTGTAACGTATGTCCAGGTTTTGCTCATAATTAAAGGAGTAAATAAAAAAGAATGCTACAGGTATTCCACTGGAAACGATTAACCGTGTAGTTATCATCAATGCATAACTGTGTGTGAATGTCCAGGTGAACCCGTTTTTTATTTTGGCGAGGCTCTGCAGCAATTTTGAACCTAAAAAGTAGATAGCCGGAAAGATGAGCACAGAAATTAACTCATATAGGAATAGGATTTTTTTGCAGCCCTGGTCAAGGTTATACCTGGCCGGGATATTTATGAGCAGTATTAAAATAAATAGCCAGAATGCGGTCCTGATTTTAAACCTGCACTTATAATTGTCTGTTTCTTTATATTTTATTGCAAAAATTATGTTCAGGAACAAGGATGTGAAAATTACAGAAACAACCAGCAGATAAATATAGGCAAGGAATGAACTTCGGTAAAAAAAGACGATCAGTGATATAATAATGACCAGGTTAACTATGGTGGCCAGGTTATATTGATGATGACATGACCGCCGTGGCCCGATCCAGGAGGTGTCAAAATGTTGTTTCTTTAAAAAAGACCGCCTGGACGAAACAAAGAAAAGTATGCAATATTTAATGCAGAGGAAGACAAGCATCCCAAACAGCATTGATAATGTAAATATATATGCTTCTGTATCGCGTGTATCGTTATACTCGATGTCTTCAAATATTACCGTGTAATAGGGTAAATCGGGTATTGGCTTAATTTTTACATTGTATGGTTTGCCATAATATTCAGTCTTAAAAGTTGTTTCAGATCTTGCCGCAAGGCTGCTTACCAGCTCCTTACGATTAACGAAATCATTCTGGAGCTGATCAACCAAATTGCGATTGTCTTTGGAATGATAAAGCACCCAGCCCCCTCCGCTTATAATGGCGAACTGGTAGCCATCGGGCATAACCACTTTGTCGAGGCTCTTCATAACAAAGGAAGTTGCTATAACTGACTTTGGGCCGGTTTTTTCTGATATTACAGACCTGAAACTTCCATCAGTGTAAGAAAATATCTGATCCAGGAAAAAGCGATGTTTTCCCACAGTAAAGCTCCCTGCCTGGGCAAAATAATTGCGCGTTTCATAATGGCCTTTAGGGGCATTGTTCGAATCAACAGTCATATTGGATCTTTCCGATCCGTAATCGTCCAGCCAATAGATCTGTTTTACCTTTAGATTTTGTTTATTCTTGTTAAACAAATTATCATAATTACTTTTTCCGGCGCCTAATAAAAATACGCTGGTATCTGTCTTCGGAGTATGGGCCTTAAAGGTATCTAACAAATTATAAGCCTGATTTATTTCTCCCTTAAATGCCTCTGTAACTTTTGATGACAGCGACTCAATGGAATACTCTTCGCGATTATAGAAAACGCCCTTTTTTGACTTGTAGGTATGATAAAATAACCGGTCTGTCTTTATGTCGATACGGTATTTAAAGAAAACAAAGAACAGGAATGACATTAACAGTATTGAAACCAATACTGACGCTATTCCATCGTTGATGGTTAGACGGTCTTTATTACCCATATGGTATAGCTTGATCCATGGGAGAGAGACAAGCATAACGATAGCCGTTGTCATAAGTAATAACATTACCCAAACGGGCAATTTGTTTTTCTCCTTTTGGTAGTTGCTATTTTTGAGTAAACCTGTTATTATCCACTTGGTGTTGGTATAAGAAAATGCAGGATGTGAGAATACCTTATAATCAGTTTCGCCAATTTGAATACTCCTTACCCCAGGGCTTGTAATTTTGTTTTTGACGGTTAATAATGAATCCGGATCGGCGTAATTTAAGCCAGTGGGAAAATCTTCATATATCTTATCCTTATTGATAAAAACAATAAAATAATCAAATACATCCCTTAACAAAAGTGGCTGAATGAACTGGTTGGATTCAAATTGCATTCCAATAGTTAAAGGGCTTGCGATCTTTTTGTTTGATGATGAGTTAGTACCTTTATTAAACACTGGCCTGGTTACGAGCAATGTAATATGCGAGCTGACAGCGATATAATATTTATTTCCTGAAGTATCATCAGCAATTAAAGTAAGTTGACTATTATTTCCGAAATAAGTATTAGCCTGTTCGGGTAATAGAAGTGTATAGTTGTCTTTAGGGTGTTGCGTAATGTATTTTCTGAGTTTTTTTAATTCGGCAGCGTTTTTTTGGCTTGAGTACTTGTAATAACTATTTATAAGCGCCTTAATCTGTATTTCTGATGCCTGGATTTTATTCCGGAGGCTCAAGTCAATTTTACGCAGGCACCTGAACCGCCGTTCTTGTACCACCCGCTCATTATTGGGAACATAAATAAAGAAATAGGAACTTCCCAGCGCAATCAGGACTAGCAGCGTTACCAGTATGCCGGTGTTAATTTTGCCAAATGAGAAAAGCTTCAGCATGGCTTAATTGCTTAGATAACCACAGTTTAAACAAAGAAATATATAAGTAAGGCGGTATTGTCAGATATTATAATAAGGTATATAATAAAAATACAGTGAGGCGGACTGTATTATTGCTCAGATATTTTTTATATAAAAATACCTTATTAATATGCCGCGGTCAATCCGTTTTTTCACGGTATTTTTTTGCGTAATACCCGCAATGTGTTTTCTAAAACCGGGTATTTTAAATTAGTTCATTAGGGGCGGTAAGCGTGCTGATAATTAGTGCAATTACGGTCAGATAGCGGAAAAAGCTTCTATAACAAATTAATCAGATTTATCGTAGAAGTTCATTGTTAAGCCAACAAAAGGCAAACCCCTTATAGCCTGATTAATAGAACTTTGATGAGTAAACCCGGTAATTTGACAGGAAGAACGTGTGCGGCGAGGATCAAATATTATTTTACTGCCATCTTACTGGCGGTAGCAACATGCGCATTTGCACAAAATCAGCAATTACATTTTACCCATTTTGGAACAGAGGATGGCCTGTCGGAGCTTAACCCGAATTGCTTACTGCAAGATAGCCGCGGTTTTATCTGGATTGGTACTGCCGATGGATTGAACCGTTACGATGGTTATGATTTCAAAATATTCAGAAATGACGCCAGGGATAATAGCAGCATAGGTAATAACTATGTTCAGGATATTATCGAGGATAAGGATGGCAATATCTGGGCAGCTACCATTGGTGGCGGGTTGAATAAATTTGATAGAAATACCAACCGTTTTCACCGTTACCTGCATAACGAAAAAGATAAAAGTTCTATCTCCAGCAACTTTGTAAGTAAACTGGCTATTGATAAATCGGGTAAAATATGGGTAGCTACTCAGAAGGATGGCCTGAACCTATTCGACCCAAAAACAGGAAAAAGCACACATTATATTAATACGGCCGATTCAACAAGTCTATCCGATAATGCGGTAATGACGGTGTATGTAGACCATGAAAACAATGTTTGGGTAGGTACTGATAACGAAGGGCTATGTCTATTCAATAGAAGCAGTAATAATTTTACTCGGTTCAAAAATTCGCCATCAAACCCCGAATCGATTTCCGGAAATAAAGTGACCGCCCTTTTCGAAGGGAGTCGTCATAATTTATGGATAGGTACACAGGGGGCAGGATTAAATCTTTATAATTCAACCACTCATACCTTTAAACATTTTGTGAATGATCCGCATAACAAAAACTCTTTGGTACACAATAGTATTCAGAGTATCGCGGAGGATGACAGCCACAACATATGGATTGGCACCGAGAATGGTGGATTAAGCATTTACACACCAGAGTGGGATCAATTTCTGAGCTATTATCATGATGATATAGACAATACAACCCTGACGGGCAATTCGATAGATGTTATTCTGAAGGATAAGACCGGTAACATGTGGCTGGGCGTTTTTGCAGGTGGTATTGACCTCTACAAGAAAAACACAAGCAACTTTGAACACTACAAGCATAACATGCAGCCAAATTCACTTTCCAACGATTTTGTGCTGAGCTTGTATGAAGATAAAAATTACAACATCTGGGTAGGTACTGATGGTGGCGGCTTGAATATGTTCAATCTGAAATCGAGCAATTTTACAGTTTATAAGAATAACCCGGCGGATAAGAATAGTATATCCGGCGATAATATATTGGATATTGAGCCGGATGACCAGGGTAATATCTGGATAGGTACCTGGGGTAACGGGGTGAATGTAATGGATCTGGCAACTAAAAAGTTTAAGATATTTAAGCATGACCCGGCCAATCCAAATAGTTTGAGCGGCGATAATATATATGCCATAGCACAAACTCCTGATAAAAAGATGTGGTTAGGCTCATTCGGTGACGGGTTGAACCTGTATCTGCCGGAAAGCAATACTTTCGCCCATTTCAAAAACGTTGCAAAAGACCCGACAAGTTTAGGAAGCGACCGGATCAATTCACTTTTAAGTGACAGCAAAGGCAATTTGTGGATCGGTACAGATGATGCCGGGTTGAACCTTTTCGTGCCAAGAACAAACTCGTTTTTACGTTTCCCGCATAACGATCACGGCAATAGTATCAGTAGCAATACAGTACTCGATCTTTACGAGGACCATTTGGGGCAGATATGGATATGTACCCTAAGCGGTCTTAACAAATTCGATCCCATAACACATCATTTTACGGTATTTAAAACAAAAGATGGTTTGCCAAATGATTATACCCAGGCTATATTGGAAGATGACAAAGGTAGTTTATGGGTAAGTACCAACAACGGCATCGCCAAGTATGATCCCAAAACCAACAAATTCAAAAACTACACAACCGAAGACGGTTTACAGGGCGATGAGTTTAAGCAACACTCCGCACTGAAAAGTAGCACTGGAGCATTCTACTTTGGCGGGGTAAATGGCTTTAACTCCTTTTTCCCTGATCATATTGTTCATTCGTCATATAATCCACCTCTTGTGTTGACTAATTTCGAGGTGTTCAATAAATCAGTCGAGGTTGCAAAAGATAGTAATGACCCATCACCACTTAAAAGGGATATTTCCGAGACCCGGTCGATTACCTTATCACACGATCAGTCTGTGATCTCGATCGAATATGCCTCGTTAGACTATCTGTCACCTAATAAAAAGAACTATGCCTATATCCTCGAGAGCTTCGATAAAGGTTGGAATTATGTAGGCAATAAAAATACCGCGGTTTATACCAATTTGCCTCCGGGTGATTACACCTTTAAAGTGAAAAGCCAAAACAGTTCGGGCGAGTGGTCAAAGTCATTGGTGCTGAAAGTAACAGTAGTTCCTCCGTTTTGGTTAACCTGGTGGTTTGAAATTATTGTGGGTGTGTTCGTAATAGCGTTGATCTACGGTTTTTATCGTTATCGTGTTCATAGCATTATGAAACAAAAGGTCAAGCTTGAAGCTGAAGTAAAACATCGTACCGCTGTAATACAACATCAAACCGAAGAGCTGCGGGCACAGTCAGAAGATTTACAATCACTGAATGAAGAATTGCAAGCGCAATCAGAAGAGTTACAATCGCTGAACGAGGAGTTGCAGACACAATCTGAAGAATTAGAAGATCAGAAAAATCAGGAATATAACGCCCGCCAGGATGCCGACAAAGCCAACCAGGCCAAGAGTATTTTCCTGGCAACCATGAGTCATGAGATACGGACTCCAATGAATGGTGTGATCGGCATGGCATCGTTACTGGCAGAGACCCAATTGAATAGTGAGCAGCGCGAATATGCTGAAACGATCATCAATTGCGGCGATAGCTTGCTGAATGTAATTAATGATATCCTGGATTTTTCAAAGATCGAATCCGGTAAGATGGATATTGAGGAAGAGGAATTCGACCTGCGTCAAAGCATAGAAGAGATCATGGATATGTTTTCGCAGAAAGCTGCAGAGCAACGGCTTGACCTCATCTACCAGATCGATTTTAATTTGCCACATTATGTAATAGGTGATAGCCTGCGCTTGAAACAAGTGATCATCAACCTGATCAATAACGCTATTAAATTCACGTCAAAAGGTGAGGTGTTTATCAAAGTGTACCTGTCGCAGACTGCCGACAATGATCAGTTGGAGATAGGTTTTAGTGTTAAAGATACCGGCATAGGGATACCTGAAGAAAAGTTGCCGACATTATTCCAGGCATTTTCGCAGGTGGATTCGTCTACCACGCGTAAATACGGAGGTTCGGGTCTCGGGCTGATTATCAGCGAACGACTGGTAAAATTGATGGGCGGTAACGTTTGGGTTGAAAGTAAACTGGGCGAAGGCTCTGTATTTAACTTTACTATCCGCACCAAAGCCAGCAGCCGGCCATATTCTGAACTGCAACTATTACCGGGCATAGCTCAAATAGAAGGTAAACGCATATTGGTTGTTGACGATAATGATACCAATCTGGTTATTTTAAAATCTCAACTGGAGCATTGGAAATTACAGACGGTAACTTGTACATCAGCCAAGGAAGCATTAAGCATACTGGCTGAAGACAAGGGTTTCAACCTGGTGATCTCTGATATGGCAATGCCTGATATGGATGGCGCGGAATTGGCCAGGGCGATCAGAAATTCTGGCATCCAACTACCAATAATCATGCTTAGCTCGATAGGGGATACCACCCGTAAAAAGTATCCGGGATTATTCTCTGCTGTATTGGTAAAACCGGTGAAACAAAATCAACTGTTAAAAAGCATTTATGCTGAATTAGGCGAACGTAAGGAAACTGTCGCGCAAGTAACTGAAAAGCCTGAAAATCTGCTTGATCCGGAATTTGCAAATAATTACCCACTCGAGATACTGATAGCCGAAGACAACCCGGTGAACCAAATGCTGATCCAACGTATATTGGTTAAATTAGGCTATAAAACTACCACCGTTCAGAATGGCCTTGAGGCATTGCACAGTGTTTCAGAAAATGCGTACGACGTAGTATTGATGGACGTTCAAATGCCTGAGATGGATGGCTTTGCATCAACCGGACATATCCGCAAATTAGATATCCTACAGCCTTATATTGTAGCCATGACTGCAAATGCATTGGCCGAAGACCGTGAAATTTGTCTTAGCAAGGGTATGGATAGCTATATCTCTAAACCACTCAAATTAGAAGTATTGGTAGCTCTGCTTAAAGAAGCCCATACAATTAAAAAAGGATTGCTGATACGCTAAAGGCGTTTTCAAATTAAGAAGACGTTTAAGCTCAATCAGCTTGTTGTCTTATAATTTCCGATTAGCATTATCTGAATCAGAAATTCTCTCGTTTCCAAAGAGTGTTTTAATAAGGCTAAGCCATTTACAGTATCAGTTGATTCAAAATTCTGTGAATTATTAAATTCAGAAAATTCTGATGCAGACGCTAGGGTTGTGCTGAACAATTATAGAAAGGATACCTACAGTTTAGTCAAAGTGTGGTGTACGAAGGCTTAATCTGTAATGCTTCGACAAGTTAAATATGAAAACGTTCGTTATAAAAAAAGGGTGTCGCATTGAGGCACTCGAAATGTAGCGCGAGAAGGCCCTTATCCGCCAGTGCATAACGGCCAAATCAATTCATCTTAATCACCTCAAAATTGGAAGCAGCAATCTGCCCAAGTTTTTGCAGATCGTCATTATTCCAACGCTCATCAGGGGCACCACTTATATACATGTTGCTGCCAATATCAGCCAGGATGATGCCGTATTTTTTCATTGCAGTGAGTATAACTTGCAGATTAGCTGAATAGCCGCTGATATTGAAGTTGGCCTTGAGCCGCAATTTCGCCCCAAAAGGCAATGAATACTGTCCGCCGCTGCTGCCAACGCCATGCCTTGCGGGTAAAATATAAGAATTTGGCTTTACATTGGCTGATTGTAAGGTAAAGCGAATAGCGTGATCGATAGTTCCTTTCAGGACTTCTTCATAACGAACCAGTCCCGGGAAAATGGGTAAACCAGCGGCATCAGCTGAGGTCCAGCCATCAGGCCTTAACGCGTCGGATTTAAGATTAAATACAGCTCCGCTGGATGCCTGCCATTGCCCGTTGGTATAACTAGCGTTGTAAAGTTCGTATAGTATATCGTTGTCCTTATCCACTACAAGCACATGCGAGTCACCTTGCCCGTTGCCTTCTATTGGCGCGTTTGATGGAATAGGATATGGCCCCGGATCACTTTCGTCACCGTAATTCCCATCATTTGAATTAGCCCTAAAAGTTACCGGAACCTTTGCCTGTGTACCAGCTACAACTATATAAGGAATGCCGATGGGTGCATTGTCCCAAAGGCCGCTGCCAAAATCGGCTTTTAATTTCGAGGAGCTGAAGTTTGCAATGATCTGAGCACTTTTTGGATCCACTGTAGCAGCAGAAACATCCTGGTTCCACGAGTTATCAGCAGGAAATATTTCAATGTTTTCCGCATCGGCTAACGGTACATTACTGGTGCTGCCGGTATTACCCGTACCCGTATTTCCATTGTTATTAGTAGTACCAGTGGTATTGCCATTGGTGCCTTTTGAACCATTTTGATTGCCGGGGTAACTCCGCCTTTTTTGCTGCAAGCTATAAAAAGCAAGAAAAGGAGAGCAAAAGTAGTGCACAATACTGACCTCATACCCACCTGTAACGATAGGTGTAACAAAAAAGTTATGCTATCATTAATTATAAAGCAATGTATTTATCCACATTTTGGGATAATATAAATAAAAACTAATGGTGACGGGTCTTCTCTATCATTACCCTCACGGCATTGGCAATAAACTCTTTGCCTTTGCTATCAAGCGGAAGTTTGTCATATCCATCATATAACTCATAGCTGATACCTCCGCGACCGTCGTTTCTTGCTTCCAGTTTTTTATTGTCGTTTTCGTACTCGACATAACCATTGCGCGAAATGCCAACTATCGCTGTGCCTGCATTATTGAAATCAATTTCTCCTGAGTATTCGATCTTCAGATAATGATTATTACTTTTTTCGACCACTGTGGTATGATGGTGATGCCCCAATGTGCATGCAGCCAAAGCGACCATGCCGGCTACCAGCACAATTATTCCTGATTTTTCCATGTCTTTTTTGTTAAGAGTCATTGATGAATAAACAAATATATAGAATAATTATAGTACCATCCAATACATAGTACTATAATTATTTTTTATTTTAATTGTGTCGTTTTTACACAATCATGTTTTAAATTAGACAAACCAATTTTATGATAACTATGAGAAAGTCAACCCTTGTGATATTGGCATTTGCAACATTCTGTTGCGGTAATGCATTTGCACAAAACAACCAGGTTAGAATAGAGAATGGCGCCCTGGAGGGTACAACCAACCCGGCTACCGGCATCCGTAGCTTTAAAGGTATACCGTTTGCACAACCTCCCGTTGGCGATCTGCGCTGGAAGGAGCCTCAACCCGTCAAAAATTGGGATGGCGTACGCAAAGCCGATCACTTTGGCAATAATGCAGTGCAGAAGAATGTTTATGGCGATATGATGTTCCGGTCGGCAGGCATGAGCGAAGATTGCCTGTATTTGAATGTATGGACGCCAGCCAAATCATCCAAAGAAAAATTACCTGTATTGGTTTACTTCTATGGCGGTGGTTTCGTGGCAGGAGACGGCTCCGAATCGCGATATGATGGTGAGAGCATGGCAGGAAAAGGGATCGTTTCTTTAACGGTAAACTATCGTCTTGGCGTATTTGGTTTCATGTCGCACCCCGAGCTGACTGCTGAATCACCGCACCATGCCTCTGGCGATTATGGTCTACTAGACCAGCATGCCGCATTGGAATGGGTAAAGAAAAACATTGCAGCTTTCGGCGGCGACCCGGATAAGATCACTATAGCTGGTGAATCGGCGGGTTCGATAGCGGTTTGTGCACAGATGGCTTCACCTTTGTCGAGAAATCTGATCGCAGGCGCTATTGGCGAAAGCGGAGGCATGATCAAACCAACGCTTCCTGCCATTCCACTAGCAGAAGGTGAGAAAAATGGTATTGCCTTCGGTCAGAAAGTTAACGCGACATCATTGGCGGCATTGCGTGCTATCCCGGCAGATCAGTTACTGGAAATGGCTTCTAAGCAAGGTACGCCGCCTATGTCGCCTACTGTTGATGGTTACTTTTTAGATAAAACGCCACTCGAAATATTTGCCGCAGGCGAGCAGGCGCATGTGCCACTTTTGGTTGGATGGAACTCTGCCGAATTACCTTACCAGGCATTTTTCTGGGGCGAAGCACCAACCCTTGAAAACTACCAGAAAAAGGTAAAGCAAAACTATCCTGATAACTCTGATGAGGTTCTGAAACTATATCCTGCTACAACACAGGAAGAAGTTATTAAGGCCGGCACCGAACTGGGCAGCGATCGCTTCATCGTTTACAGCACCTGGAAATGGGCCGATATAGTTGCAAAAACAGGTGGTAAGCCGGTATACACTTACATTTTTGGTAAACCACGGCCTGCAATGGTGGCCTCAATGGGAAATGCCAAAGCGGGGCTGGCTGGCGGTGTGATCAAAGGCGGAGCTGATGATGCGAAAAGGAAAGAACCTGCGCCATATCCGGGTGCATCACATGCTTCGGAGATCGAGTACGCAATGGGCAATTTATCCGGCAACAAAGTATATGACTGGAAGCCTGAAGATTTCAAAGTTTCAAACACTATGGAAGATTATTTCGCCAATTTTATCAAGACCGGTAATCCAAATGGTAAAGGTCTGCCAAAATGGGACGCCAATAAAGGAAGTGCAACCAAAAGCATCAGCATTAATGTGGAAACCAAAATGGAGCCGGTAACTGTCGACCGTTATCATTTCCTAGATCAGCAATACACTAAAAAATAAGAGAGCCAAGAAACAAGAGTCAAGAATCAAGACAAAAAAGCTTCCTGGTTCCTGGCTCTTGACTCTTTATTCTTGACTCTTTTCATAGCTTTGTTGCCGGTAAAGCAACATGACTTTTAAAACTCCCGAATTACGCACCGTTAATGTAACCCGCTATGTAACACCATTGCGCGAAGGCGGCTCGTTGCCCGCAATTGCCGAGGCTGATGACAGCTTTCTGTACGTTCTCAAATTTCGTGGTGCGGGGCAGGGTGTTAAAGCTTTGATAGCCGAATTGATAGGAGGAGAGATTGCCCGGGCTTTGGGCTTTAAAATTCCTGAAATTGTTTTTGCCAATTTGGATACCGCATTCGGCCGTACTGAGCCTGATGAAGAAATACAGGATCTGCTAAAAGCCAGTGTCGGTTTGAATTTGGCTTTGCACTATTTATCAGGCGCTATAACTTTTGATCCGGCGGTAACTAAGGTCGACCCAAAATTGGCCTCGCAGATAGTTTGGATGGATTGCCTGCTGACCAACGTCGATCGTACACCGCGAAATACCAACATGCTTACCTGGAACAAAGAGTTGTGGTTGATCGATCATGGCGCTTCTTTGTATTTTCATCACTCGTGGAATAACTGGAAAGAGCAGGCAGTAAGACCATTCATGCAGGTAAAAGATCATGTGCTATTATCAAGAGCATCGGAATTGGAAGCCGTTGACGAAGAATTTAAAACCATCCTTACGCCCGAAGTGATACGCACTATTGTTTCATTAGTGCCTGATGAATGGATAAAAGGGGAGTGGCTGGAAGACCCGGACGAGGTGCGTTCAGTATATGCGCAATTTTTAGAAACCCGTATAGCGGCATCGGCTATTTTTGTAAAGGAGGCGCAGCATGCAAGAGAATAACCTGTTTGAGTATGCCGTTATCCGCGTGGTGCCGCAGGTGGAGCGCGAGGAGTTCCTCAATGTGGGGGTGATCCTTTACTGTCCTAAATTGAAATTCCTGCAATGCCTTTGTGAATTGGATGAAAAACGTCTTTGTTCATTCTCTAACAAAATTGATACGGACGATCTGAAAGGCCATCTCCATTCCTTTGCCGAAATATGCCGAGGGAGTAAAGATGGTGGTCCGATAGCCCAACTGGATATGCCATCCCGATTCCGCTGGCTTAGCGCTACGCGCAGTACGGTGGTACAGACCTCAAAAGTTCATCCTGGATTGTGCGTCGATCCCGCTGAAACCCTTCAAAAATTATACGCCCAATTAGTGCTTTAATCTGTTGGTGTTCACGCTCACAACGCTGTCTTGTCCTGAAATAGGTTGACACAAAAAAGTCAACAACAAATGGGAATAGAACGAGACAAGGCTGCGATAGTTGCAGCGTATTTAACAGGGCAATACAGTTATCGCTCTTTAAGTGTTAAATTT